>Ga0102590_1000150_pt1 | contig 190320 bp, 181 predicted proteins | sample AraplaMF_Col_mMF_FD_76859 | JGI IMG/M metagenome (GOLD analysis project Ga0102590, IMG submission 76859) | Arabidopsis root microbial communities from the University of North Carolina, USA - plate scrape MF_Col_mMF | ecosystem: Host-associated > Plants > Roots > Endosphere | place: USA...
GCCTCGGTCGCGATCAGCCTCGTGCGGGTGACACCGCGGTTGCTCATCTTGGCGCTGCAGACCCGCAGTGCTTCAACGGCCCGCACGATCGCGGCCTCGCTCAGCCGGCCCGAGGTCGAGACGCCCTCCCCCAGCCGGATGATGCGCGAGAACGCGTCGATGACGCGAAAGCCGTCGCGCGTCGCGCGCGCCACCAAGAGACGGCAATTGTTCGTGCCGAGATCGAGCGCCGCATAGGTCGGCCCCGACAGGTCGGCTGTGCCGGGCCCGCCTCCGCCGAATGCCTTAGCGCCGGGTCCGCTCCGGAACTCGTCCGGGCGCGGATTCCGGTAGGGCGATCGCCAGCCCCGCCGGGACCCGCCCCTGGGATGGCTTTTGGGCCGATCCCCAGGCCGGTCTTTAGGCTCCCGGTCAGGCGCGGGGCCGAGGCCGGTCGCCCGGGCCTCGTCGTCCATCGAAAACCTTTCCCCACGCCGGAGCCATGATGCGCTCGAAGCGCCCGACTCAACGGTGCGGCGGTCAATTCCAACTTCGGTGGCGACTCTAAAGAGCGCCGCAGGCAGGCGCAACCGGCCGTGCAAACCTGGGCATCCGGGAGAACATGACGGAAACACCCGGCTGTTCTTGTGGAAGTAACGATGGTTGGCTATCTGAAACCCACGCCGTTTTCCCCAAAAAATGCAGGCGAATTGATCCATGAACATCCAGGATACTGCTGCCCTCCGGCCCGCCTCCCTGATCGGCGAGCCGATCGTGCGCAAGGAAGACGGTACGCTCCTGCGCGGCCAGGGCCGCTACACCGACGACATCAGCCTGCCCAAGCAGGCCCATGCCTACATTCTGCGCAGCAGCGTCGCCCATGGCCGGATCAAGTCGATCAACACCGACGCCGCCAAGAAGATGAAGGGCGTGCTGGCGATCTACACGGGCGAAGACCTGAAGCCATACGGCACCATCCAGTCGGCGCTGCCGTTCAAGAGCCGTGACGGCTCCGACATGAAGAAGCCCGGCCGCGCCATGCTGCCGACCGACAAGGTGCGGTTTGTCGGCGACCCGATCGCCTGCGTGGTGGCCGAGACCGTGCTGCAGGCCAAGGACGCCGCAGAAGCCATTGAGCTGGATATCGAGCCGCTGCCCGTGGTGGTCGACTTCACCAAGGCCGACAGCAATGGCGCGCCGGCGATCTTCGAGGACATCCCGGACAATGTGGCGCTCGATTACCACTACGGCGATACCGAGAAGGTGAACGCCGCCTTCGCCAGCGCCGCGCACAAGGTGAAGCTCAAAATCCTCAACTCCCGTCTGGTCGTCAACGCGATGGAGCCCCGCTCCGCGATCGGCGAATACGACAAGGCCAAGGACAGCTACACGCTGCATTCGGTCAGCCAGGGCGTGATGGGCATGAAGGCCGGCGTCACGGCCGCCATGAAGACCACGCCGGACAAGGTGCACATCCGCACCGGCAATGTCGGCGGCTCGTTCGGCATGAAGGCGCCGGTCTATCCGGAATACGTCTGCATCCTCCACGCCGCGAAGGTGCTCGGCCGCCCGGTGAAATGGACCGACGAGCGCTCGGGCAGCTTCATGTCTGACAGCCACGGCCGCGACCACGAGCAGACCGCCGAGCTCGCGCTCGACGCCGAGGGACATTTCCTGGCGCTGCGCATCAACGGCTACGGCAATCTCGGCGGCTTCCAGAGCCAGATGGGACCGCAGGCGCCCACGCTGAACACCGTGCGCAATTCCATCAGCCTCTATCAGACGCCGGTCATGGAGGTGAACACCAAGTGCGTGTTCACCAACACCACGCAGCTCGCCCCCTATCGCGGCGCCGGCCGTCCCGAGGGCAACTACTACATGGAGCGGCTGATCGACTATGCCGCTGCCGAGTGCGGCTTCGATCGAATTGAACTTCGCCGCAAGAACCAGATCCGCAAGAGCCAGATTCCGTGGAAATCCGCGGCCGGCACCACCTATGACAGCGGCGACTTCCCGGCGATCCTGAAGAAGGCGCTCGAAGCCTCCGATTGGAAGGGCTTCAACAAGCGCAAGCGCGAGAGCAAGCGGCGCGGCAAGCTGCGCGGTATCGGCGTCGGCTGTTTCCTCGAGGTGACGGCGCCCGCCAACAAGGAGATGGGCGGCATCGCCTTCGACGCTGACGGCGGTGTGACGATCCGCACCGGCACGCTCGATTACGGCCAGGGCCACGCCACTCCGTTCGCGCAGGTGCTGAGCGATCAGCTCGGCGTGCCGTTCGACAAGGTGCGCATCCTGCAGGGCGACAGCGACGAGCTGCTCGCGGGCGGCGGCACCGGCGGCTCACGCTCGATGATGAATTCGGGCCAGGCCATCGTCGAAGCCTCCGCCAAGGTCGTGGAGCAAGGCAAGAAGATCGCCTCGCATGCGCTGGAAGCCTCCGCGGGCGATATCGAGTTCAAGAACGGCAAGTTCGTCGTCGCCGGCACCGACCGCGAGATCGGCATCATGGAGCTGGCGCAGAAGGTGCGCACCGGCATGGCGCTGCCGCCGGACGAGCCGCAGTCGCTCGACGTCAAGCACGTCAGCGAGGGCTCGCCCGCCGCCTATCCCAACGGCTGCCACGTCTGCGAGGTCGAGGTCGATCCGGAGACCGGTGTCACCGAGATCGTGAAATACCTCGCGGTCAACGACTTCGGCACCATCATCAATCCGCTGCTGGTCGACGGCCAGACGCACGGCGGCGTCGTGCAGGGCATCGGCCAGTGCCTGCTGGAAGAAGTGGTTTATGACGAGCAGGGCCAGCTTCTGACCGGCTCGTTCATGGACTACGCCATGCCGCGCGCCCACAACACGCCAAACTTCGACGTCATCAGCCATCCGGTGCCGGCCACCACCAACCCGCTTGGCGTGAAGGGCTGCGGCGAGGCCGGCTGCGCCGGCTCGCTCACCTCGATCATGAACGCGGTGGTCGACGCGCTGTCGGAATACGGCATCAAGCATATTGATATGCCGGCAAGCCCGAGCCGCGTGTGGCAGGCGATTCAGGACGCGAAGGCGAAACAACCCGCGCCTGCCGCATAACGGGGCTGCGGCCGCGCAGCTTTGGTCCCTGCTATTAAGACGACATTCGCGGCTGCCCGGCATAACGCCGGGCGGACTGCCGAGGAAACGCCGCGAGACATATCCGCCCATGACGGAAGCCACCGACCTCACCTTTGCTGCGCGGCGGGCCGACGACACGCGGCTGGTCATGGGCGTCAGCGCCGCCCATTTCGTCAGCCATTTCTACATGCTGGTGCTGCCGCCGCTGTTCGGCTTCGTGCGCGCCGACTACAACGTGAACTACACCGAGATCGGCCTCGCCCTCACCGTGTTCATGGCGGTGTCGGCGGTTCTGCAGACGCCGACCGGCTTCCTGGTGGACCGCTATAGCGCGCGGCTCCTTCTCGCCGCAGGCATCGTGCTTGGCGCGGCGAGCCTCGTCATCGCCGCGCTGGTGAACTCGTACTGGGTGCTGGTCGGAGCCTTCGGTCTCCTGGGCCTCGCCAACACGGTCTACCACCCGGCCGACTACACGCTGCTGTCGCGGCACGTGGCGCCCGAGCGCATGAGCCGGGCCTATTCGATCCACACCTTCTCGGGCCTGCTCGGCGGCGCGGTCGCGCCGGCCGCGATGCTCGCCCTGCACGGCCTGTTCGGCTGGCGCGGCGCCTTCATCGGAGCGGCCGTGCTCGGCTGCGTGGTGGCTGCGGTGTTCCTGATCCTGAGCGACGGCGCGCCCGAGCGCATCGCCAAGAGCCACGCCGGTGCCGCGGCGCCCGACACGAGCTGGCGGCTCCTCCTCTCGGCGCCGATCCTGATCAATTTCGTGTTCTTCGCGCTGATGGCGTTCTGCAGCTTCGGCTTCATGAACTTCTCGGTGGTGGCGCTCGGCGCGCTCTACGGCACCAACGCGGCAACAGCCAACACCGCCTTGACCGGTTACCTGTTCCTGTCGGCGCTCGGCGTGCTGGCAGGTGGCGCGGTCTCGGCACGCTTCCCCCATCACGGTGTGACCGCAGCCATCGGCATGGCCATGACCGGCCTATCGGCGCTGATCATCGGCATGGTCAATCTGAATGCGCCCGCGCTGATCGTGGTGGCTTCGCTCGGCGGCTTCTTCTTCGGCACGATGCTGCCGGCACGCGACATGATCCTGCGCGCCGTGACCCCCGCTGGCGCATTCGGCAAGGTGTTCGGCTTCGTCACCAACGGCTTCAACATCGGCGGCATCGTCACGCCGCTGGTCTACGGGATGCTTTTGGACCACGGCGCGCCGCGCCTGGTGTTCTTCGTCATCGCGCTCGGCGCCTTCGGCGCGATCCTGATGATCTCCGGCGCCATGCGCCCCCGGAAGCCCGCGGCGTTATGAGCGTCTCGTCGCCGACGGTCAGCGGAACGCATACGGCGATCCGGCCGCTGACCGCGCTGCTGCTGCTCTGGCTTGGCGGCGTGGCGCTGCGGCTCACCATCCTGGCGGTGCCGCCGGTCATTCCGCTGATTCACGACGACCTGCATCTATCGGAGACCCAGGTCGGCATCCTGTCCGGCATTCCCATGGTGCTGTTCGCCGGTGCCGCGATCGCGGGCTCGCTGATGGTGGCGCGGCTCGGCGCCGTGAACGCGCTGCTCGCCGGTCTCGCGCTCTGCGCCGCCGGCTCGGTGATGCGCGGCGTCGGGCCGTATCTCGCGATGCTCTATTTCGGCACCGTGGTGACGGCCTTCGGCGTCGCCGTGATGCAGCCCGCGCTGCCGCCACTCGTGCGGGCCTGGGTGCCGCAGCGGATCGGCTTTGCCACCGCGGTCTATACCAACGGCTTGCTGGTCGGCGAGATCTTCCCTGCGGCGCTGACCATTCCGCTTGTGCTGCCGATGCTGAACCGGAGCTGGCAATGGAGCTTCGTATTCTGGGCGGTGCCGGTCGTGCTAATCGCATTCGCGATCTTTGCGCTGGCGCCGCGGACCGAGGCCGGGCCGAGCGCCACCGTTTCACGGAACTGGATGCCGGATTTCCGCGACGGGCTGATCTGGCGCATCGGCATCCTCCTCGGCAGCATGAATGCCACCTATTTCGCGCTTAACGGCTTCCTGCCCGACTATCTGACCCACACCGGCCAGTCCGACCTCATCAACGGCGCGCTCACCGCCAACAATGTGGGCCAGTTGCCGGCGTCTTTCCTGCTGCTGATCTCCGCTGAGCGGCTGATGCGGACCTATTGGTCCTACATTGTCTGCGCGTTGATGGGCTTCCTGGGCCTCATCATGATCACGCTGATGGGCGGCCTGTGGGTGATCGTCGGCGCCGCCGTGCTCGGTTGCTTTGTCTCTGCGGTGCTGATCCTGGTCCTCGCATTGCCGCCGCTGATCAGCCCGCCAGACGAGGTCCACCGCGTCTCCGCCGGCATCTTCACCATCAGCTATTCGGTCGCGGTTATCGTGCCGATCATCAGCGGCCTCCTGTGGGACCTGACCGGCTGGCTGCTGGCACCCTTCATCCCGATGGCGGTCGGCATGGCCGTGGTGATCGGCCTTGCGCCCACCATCTCGCTGCGCGAAAAAAGCGGGGGAGCCTGAGGAATGGGTGACGAATACGGAACCGTGAAGGTCGCGGCGGTGCAGGCCGCCTCCGTGTTCCTCGACCGCGAGGCCTCGGTCGAGAAGGCCTGCGGACTGATCCGCGAGGCCGGCCGGAACGGCGCCCGCGTCATCGGGTTTCCCGAAGGCTTCATCCCGGCGCATCCGGTCTGGTATCACCATCACGCCGCGACCGGCGCGCTGGCCAACAAGCTTGCCGTCGAGCTGTTCAAGAACTCGGTGGAAATCCCCGGGCCGCAGACCGAAGCGCTCGGCCGTGCCGCGCGCGACGCCAACGCCTATGTGGTGATGGGCGTCTGCGAGAAGCTCCCCAACACCACGGGGACGATGTTCAACACGCAGATCTATTTCGGCCCCGACGGCCGCATCATCCGCAAGCACCAGAAGATCATGCCGACGGTCGGTGAGCGCATCGTCCACATGGGCGGCTATGGCGACACCTTCGGCGCGTTCCAGAGCGAGTTCGGCCCGATGTCGGGGCTGATCTGCGGCGAGAACTCCAATCCGCTCGCGGTGTTCTCGCTGATCGCCGAGGGCACGCGCATTCATGTGATGAGCTGGCCCAACCATTTTCCGACCAGCGGCGATCCGTTGCGCAACCGTGTCGCCATCGACTCCCAGGCCTTTGCGCAGATGAGCAAGGCCTTCGTGATCTCGGCCTGCGGCACCGTCGACGACCGCATGATCGAGATGCTGAAGCCCGCGCCTGAGGCCGAAAAATTCCTGCGCAATCCGGACTGCTGCGGCGGCACGCTGATCGTCGACCCGCTGTCGCGGGTGATCGCGGGTCCGATGGGCGCCGAGGAAGGCATCCTCTATGCCGACTGCAATCTCGATCTCGGCATCCAGATGAAGCTCCGCCACGACTTCGCCGGCCACTACAACCGGCCGGACATTTTCCAGGTCCACGTCAATCGCGCAGCGCCGCAGCTCTACCGGGTGCACAACGACCCGGCGGCGCTGGAAGCACCGCAGACCAACGAACTGCCCTCCCCGCCATTGCGGATTTCTCCGCCCGACGAATAGCCCTCAACGGTCATCCATCATGGACGTTTTCGAAGCCGTCGATTCGCGCATCGCCTGCCGGCACTTTTTCGACAAGCCGGTCGATCCGAAGATCGTCAAGGAGCTGATCGTGAAGGCGCAGCGCGCCGCCTCCGGCGGCAACCTGCAGAGCTGGAACGTCTATGCGCTGACCGGCAAGCCGCTCGCCGAGTTCAAGGCAATCGTGCGAAAGCGCATCGCCAACGAAGACCCGCGCCACACCAAGTCGGAATACCCGATCTATCCCGAGCCGATGTTCGGCGCCTACAAAGAGCGGCGCGAGGAACACGGCGTGCAGCTCTACGGCTCGCTCGGCATCGACCGCGACGACGCGGCTGGGCGCCTCGGCCAGTACAAGAAGAACTTCGAATTCTTCGACGCGCCGGTGGCGCTATTCATCACCATCGATCGCAGACTCGGCCCCGGCCAGTGGGCTGACCTCGGCGGTTACGTCAATTCGCTGGCGGTGCTCGCTCGCGGCTACGGTCTCGACACCTGCCCGCAGGAGGCCTGGGCGAGGCTCTACGATACCGTCGGGGATTTCCTGAAGCTGCCCGCAAATGAGATGCTGTTCTGCGGCTTCGCCATCGGCTACGGCGACCGCAAGCACAAGGCCAATGACTTCCGCTCGCCGCGCGCCGAGCTGCACGAGTTCTGCAAGTTCTACGGCTTCGACTAGCCGCATCCGCGGCTAGGTAATTCCCCCGTCGGCAACGATCGTCCGCCCGGTGATCCAACCGGCCTCGGCAGAGGCCAAGAACAACGCAATGCCGGCGATATCGTCGGTCTGGCCGATCCGCCCGAGCGGCGTCGAAGCCATAATCCCCGCACCTCTTTCCGCAAGAATCCCCGCCGTCATCTCGGTCTCGATCACGCCGGGCGCGATGGCGTTGACCGTGATGCCCCTTGGCCCAAGCTCCTTGCTCCAGGCATGGGTCAAGGTGATGACTGCGGCTTTCGAGGCCGCGTAGACCGAGCTCGTGGGAACGGGACGGTAGGCCATCGCCGAGGCGAAGTTGACGATGCGTCCGCCCGGTGCGGTCAGGTGCGTCAGCACCGCCTGCGTGACCAGGACCGTGCCCAGCACGTTGGCGTCCAGCATGGCGCGGACGTACGCGGCGTCCATCGCCCCCAAGGCGCGATACGGCGCGATGCCGGCGCAGTTGACCAGGATGTCGATGCGGCCGAAACACGCAACCGTGTTGGCGGCGATCTGCTGGGCCTCATCGGCCTCGCTGATGTCGCCCTGCACGGTCAGACATCGTCCACCGGCTTGCGTGATCTCCGCGGCGAGGCTCTGTGCTGCGTCGCTGCGCGCCTGGTAGCCGATCGCCACCTGCCCGCCGGCCGCGGCGAAGCGGCGTGCCACCGCGGCGCCGATGCCGCGCGAGCCGCCGGTGATCAGCGCGACCTTGCCGCTCAATGCTTTGCTATCGGTCATTGCACAGGACTCACAACGCGACGGGTCCATTCGCCTCGGCGGTGGCGAAACTCCGACGGCTTCCCTCGCCTGCGCCGGCAATCTCCAGGACCCGCGTCCGCCAGGCCTGTAGATAGCGTTCCCGCGCCGCCTGATCGACGCGCGGCGCTGCATAGGCCACGAACGGCTCGAGCGCCTGCATACCCAGATATTCGACGACCAGCCGCTGCACCGACCACAGCACCTGATGCATCTCGCCATAGACGCCATCCGCCGAAAAGCGCTCGCGCGTGCCGCCCGAGGTCAGGCAGAGCAGGCCTTTCTTGTCGCGGAAGAAGCCGCTGTCGTAGCGTTTGCCGTCGCTGTAGGCGAAGCCATAGGCCAGCACGCGATCGAACCAGCCCTTCAGAATGGCGGGCACGTTGCCCCACCAGATCGGATAGAGCCAGACCACGAGATCGGCGCGCATGATGCGCTGCTGCTCGCGCACGATGTCGGGCGCGAACGTGCCGGTCTTGTGCGCGTGGCCCTGCTCGGTCTGGTAATGGAAACGCGCCGGATCGGCGGCTGCCTGAAAGTCGTGTCGGCCTGCGACCGGGTTGAAGCCTTCACCGTAGAGATCGGACACCTCGACGGTGTGGCCTGCAGCGCGCAACACCTCGGTCGCCGTGTCCTTCAAAGCAGCCGTGAACGAAGTCGGCTCGGGATGAACGTAGACCAGCAGGACGTGCATTTCGGGATCATGCCCTAGTTGAACAATGAAACCGCCGGCAGCCAAAGCGTGGTCGCCGGAACGGTCGCCACGAGCGCAAGCAGCGCGAGGCAGATGAAGAACATCGGCAGCACTTCCTTGCTGACCTCGATGATGGACTTTCCAGCGATGGCGCAGACCACGAACAGGCAGACGCCGACCGGCGGGGTGACCATTCCGATGACGACGTTCAGCGTGACCATGACGCCGAATTGGACCATGTCCATATCGATCAAGTGCGCGACCTTGATCAGGATCGGCATGGTCACGATCATCACCGAGATCGGCTCGAGGAATTTTCCCAGCACCAGCAGGATGACGTTGAGCATCAGAAGAATGACGAGCTTGTTGTCGCTGACGCTCAGCAGACTGTTGGCGAACGTGGTCGGGACCTCTTCGATGGTCAGCGCAAACGAGACGATGCTCGCCATCGCGATGATGAACAGCAGCGCGGACGTGGCGATCGCCGTGCTGTAGAGCGCCTCCCAGATGCGGGCGGGCGTCAACTCGCGATGGAGCGCGCCCACGACAAACGCGTAGCCGACGGCGACCGCGGCAGATTCGGTCATGGTGAAAATGCCCGACTTCACGCCCCCGACGATAATCACCGGCAGCATCAGCGCCGGCATCGCAGCGACCAGCGATCGCAGCCGATCCGGCCAGCTCACCCTGGGCATGGACGGGAAGTTGCTGCGCTTGGCGCGCCAGCCGGCATAGATGAGCAGAGCGATGCCGAGGAGGATGCCGGGGACGATCCCGGCGATGAACATCTGCCCGATCGAGGTTCCAGACAGCACCCCGAACACGATCATGGTGATGCTGGGCGGGATCAGTGGATCGATGACGGCGGCCATGGCGACCAGCGCCGCTCCATAAGCGGCCGGAATGCCCTGGCGCGCCATCGCCGGAATCATGAGGCTGCCGATAGCGGACGACTGCGCGATGGCGCTCCCCGAAATTCCGGCGAACAGAATGCTGGCCAGCACAGTGACCAGGGACAATCCGCCCTTGAAATGCCCGACCAGTGCATTGGCAAAGTTCACCATGCGGGTGCTCAAGCCCCCGAAATTCATCAGGCTGCCCGCGAGGAGGAACAGGGGGATCGTCAGCAGGATGAACTGATCGACACCGGCCAGCATGCGCTGCGGCAGCGCGGCAACCAGCATCCAGTTGTCGGTGAAATAGAGATAGAGCAGTCCGCCGACGCCGAGCGCGAGCGAGATCGGAACGCCGAGGATCAGGAACCCGAGAAAGAGACCGAGGAAGGTGAACATCCATCGTCCTCAGGCGGGCGGGTTGGTTGCATGACGGGGCGCCTTGGCGGTCAACAACGCGAACGCGTCGGCGACGAGCCCCGCCAGGATGTGGATCAGAAGGATGGCGCAGCCGACGGGCACCGAGACATAGACCCAGAAGATCGGCAGATGGGCCGGTTGGCCCACGAGCGACATCCAGATGAAGTCGATGGCCGGGATGGTCTGCGCCGAGAAGCGCCCGGCGAAGACGAGGCCATGGCGCACCATCAGATAGAGAAAGTAGCAGACCGGAAGCGCGACAACGAGGCGGATCAGGAAGCGAACGGGTGGCGATACCCTCCCCGACAGCACGTCGAGAACGATCAGTTCACCCTGATGATAGGCGATGCCGATGAGCAGGAAGCTCTGCCAGATCAGGATGTAGCGGCACAGCTCCTCGGCCCAGATCAGCGATGCGTTGAGAACGTAGCGGGCGAACACCTGCACGATCATGATGACGACGATGGCCAGCATGGACGTGCCGGCGACGAACCGCATGGCGCTGCGGTACCACAGCAGCACACGCGGCTCATCAGGAGCGGTTGCGTCGTTGATTTGCATGCGGGCGACAGCGGGGCCGATGAGTGGAAGAAGCGCCCGCCGACATGGCGGGCGCGGATTGCATGATCAGGCCGAGGCCTGGGCCGCTGCGACGAATTCGGCGATCAGCGGCGACTTCTTGGTCCATTCTCCGATGATCGGCTCGACCCTGGTCTTCATGGCCGCCAGATCTTCCAGGGGCGCGAACTGCACGCCCTTCTTCTTCAGATCGTCGCGCGCTTCGAAGTCCTGGTTTTTCGTGTAGTCCATCGTGGGCTTGATGGACTCCTTGCCGGCCTGGCGCATCGCCGCCTGCACATCCGGCGGCAATCCGTCAAAGAAGCCTTTGTTGGCGACGATGACATTGTGCCAGGGATAGTGCCCGGTCAGCGTCATGTGCTTGCCGACCTCCCACAGGTTCTCGCCGACCACCGAGGAGACGTTGATCTCGACCGCGTCGATCACCTTGGTCTGCAGCGCGCTGTAGACCTCGCCATAAGGCAGACCGACCGGCGCCGTGCCGACGGCCTCCCAGATCTGCTTGTGCAGCGGCACCGGCACGATGCGGGTCTTCAAGCCGGCGAAATCCGCGATCGTTTTGACCTGCCTGCCGACAGACAGAAAGTTGCGCTGACCGATGTCGGTGGTCTGCAGGCCCACCAGCCCGGCCGGTGCGAGATCGTCCAGCATCTTCTGGGCAATGGGGCCGGTCGCGAGCTTGGTGAAGTGCTCGTAGTCACGAATGAGAAACGGAAGCTGATAGGCCGCCAGCGCCGGTCGCCCGGTGACCAGCGGGACCTGGATGCCGCTCGTGCCCGCGAGTTCCACCGTGCCGGCAATGGCGGCTTCCAGCCCCTGCTTGTCGTCGCCGAGCTGACGGTTGGAGAAAATCTGGACGTTGACGCGTCCAGGCACGAGCTTCTCCAACGCTTCCTTGAAACGGACCGCGGCAATGTGGCCGGGGTGAACCTCGTTCGCGGCATGAGCCAGCCGCATGCGGATCGCCTTTTGCGCACGCGCGATGTGAGGCATTGCAATGACCGCAGTTGCAGCTCCGGTCAGAGCCAGCAAACGGCGTCGTGTGGTCCTCGTGGTCATGGACCCCTCCCTTGTTGCGTTCCCATCCGTCCTCCCTTTTGGGCTTGTTCTTGATGAAGCGTTCGGCTCATCCGGCCGAATGTCAGTTTCTCATGCAGCAGCACCGACCTTGCCGCGCACTTCGGCAAGACCCGCGAGCGCACCCTGGCGCAGGAATCCCTGGTCCGACGACAGAATGAAGGTGCTGGCGCCGAGCGTCTTCAGCCAGGCAGCCTCGGCGCCGTTGCCGACATAGACGCTGATCGGCTTGCCGGCCTTTTGCGCAGCGGCGCAAATGCGCTCGACCGCCTTGCGTACGGCCGGCGGGTCTTTCGATTCATCGCCGAAGGCGGCGGTGAGATCGCCGCGGCCGATGAACAGCGAATCCACACCCTCGACGGCGGCGATGGCGTCGATCTCATCGAGCGCCTCCGGGTCTTCGATTTGCGCCACCACGACGGTGTTTGCGTCCGAATCGGCAATGTGCCGCCACATCGGCACGGCCGTGTAGCGGCCGGCCGGCGTGCTGGTGGCGAAGCCGCGCTTGCCGCCGCGATAGCGGCAGAGCGCGGCGGCCTTGCGCGCGAAATCGGCGCTCGACACGTGCGGGATCAGGACGCCTGCGGCGCCGCAGTCGAGCACGGACAGGATCGCGTCCGGTCCCGGCACGCGCACCAGGGCCGGCACGCCTGCGGCGCGTGCCGCCAGCAGCGCAATGTCTGATGTCGTGCGGTCGAACGGGGCGTGCTCCTGGTCGATGACGACGAAGTCGAAGCCGGCGCCGCCGATGATCTCGGTGGCATGACCGGTCGGCGTCTTCAGGAAGGTGCCGATCAGCGGCTCGCGTGCGATCAGGCGCTTGCGGAAGGAGACGGCGGAAGAACTCATGATCGACGTTTCGATGTCCGTGGTGATTTATGGCGCCGGATAGTCGTCGGCGTTGAGCACCCAGCCGGGCTTCTGCGAGAAGTCGACGCGCGGCGGGCAGAAGATATCGACGAGCTGGTTGTTGCCGCTGCCGACCGCTTCCGTGGTGTGGATCGACGGCGGCGGGATGACCGCGATCGACGGCGTTCCGCACAGCTCGTGGTCGTCGTCGCGCCAGAAGCCCTTGTTGACGGTCCACGGCCAGCGCAGGTGGTGGACGAACTCGCCGTCGAGGGCGAGCGAGCATTGCTCGAAATCGTCGTGATGATGCGGCGAGAGCTTCGAGGGGTCGCGCGGGCCCTGGTAGGATTCGAGATAGTTGACCATGAAGGTCGTGCACCGCCAGATGCGGCCGAAGCGGCCCTTCTCCAGCGGCACGTCGAGGCTATAGACGCGCAGCTTGAAGCCGCCCTTCGGCTCGGGCCAGGGCTCGGCCGGGGCGACATGGGGCTTCGCCGCCGCATAGGCGGCGCGGTTGCTGCATTTCGCCGCAAGATCGGCAGAGCGCGTGGTGAACATGCGCACGATGCGGCCCGGCTCGATCACCCGCAGGCTGGATTTTCCCGGCGGCACGAACGCAAGCGTGCCGCCGTTCACGCGCTGCGTGCCGTCCTTGGTGGTGATCTCGACCACGATCTTCGGGTCGGCCATCAGCACCACATATTCGTCGGGCTGCGCCTCGCGCGTGAAGACGGCGCTCTTGGCCGGCTCGGAGACCGCAATGATGAAGTTCTGGCCGCGGCCATACCAGGTCTTGCCGGCCGGCCCGTTGTCCTGCGGCGGCTCGGCGTAGAAGCGGATGTATTCGGCGCCCCCAAAGGGACCGTCGCCCGCTTGTTTTGCGGCGGGCGCGGCGGCCAAAGCCGCGCGGGGATCAGTGGCGTCGTACATGCAAAACCTCCCAATCTTTTCTATAGCGTCCCGCGGCTGCGCTCATTGCAGCGTCGGCAGGTCGGCCTCAATTCCAAGCGCGCGCGCGGCGTTCAACGACACCATCTTGCGGATCTGCTCGTCGTCGTAACCGAGGTCGATGCAGAGCTTGATCCCGGCACGGAATCCGTCGATCGGGCTCATATTACCGACCTGGCCGAGGTCCGAGCAGAAAATGGTCTGATCGACGCCGGCCGCGTCGATATGCCGGCGCAGCTCCTCGCCATCGGCGATCTTGAACTTCGAGCCTTCGATGAACATGCACAGCGAGTGCTCGACGAAGGCGCCCATGGCGGCGATCCCCTTCACGTCGTTCATGCTGGCGTCGACAATCTCTTCCGGATGGGTCAGCACGAGGCGCTTCACGCCGCGCCGCTTGGCCTCCTCGAAGACGATCCAGGTCTCGCTGACATGCAGGTGGCCGCTCGCCAGCACCATGTCGTTCTTGGCGACGACGTCGAGCACTTCCTTGACCTCGTCGCGCACCTGCTTGTTGCCTCCGAGCACCGGAATGCCTGTCGCCGGGCGGATCTTGTCGGTCGAGGCAGGGTGGACATGGTTCGCCTGCGCCTGCCAGCGCAGATGGTTTTCCGCGGCCAGCGTCGGCAGCCACACGATCTTGCCACCCATCGCAGCGGTGTGCTCGACCGCATAAGGATTGAAGCCGCCGATCACATTGTTCAGCACGATGCTGGCGTAGATCTTGGTCTTCAGCTCCGGGAAATTCTTGCGGATCAGCGCCGTCGTCATCGCGCTCGAGTAGTCGTGATCCTTGGTCACCACCGCGGCGAAGCCGGCGGCCGAGGCCTGCCGCAGCAATTCGACATGATCGAGCGCGCGCGCCGCAATCGACGGTCCGCTGTGCACATGCGGGTCGATGGCGCCTCGCAGCAATCCGTCTATTCGGCCGTCAATGGCGTCACGCAACTCGTCCTCCCTGTTGTTCGCGACAGCAAAACGCTGTTTTCTTTTAGCGTATGCGCCGCGCGGCCATATTGTCAACGTAGGCGCGTTTGCGCCGGATTCCCTTGATGATGTTCATGATTTGCGTATAGTGTTTCGCTGTCGCAAACAGCTGAAAGATGGTCATGCCGGATAATGCCGCGGGGACGGTGCGGTCGGTCCAACTCGCGATCGACGTGCTCGAGACGGTCAGCTTTGCCGATGAAGAGATGGGCGTGACGCAGATCGCCGAGCGGCTCAAGGTCACCAAAGGATCGGTCTTTCGCCATCTGCACACGCTGGTCGAGCGCGGCTATCTCTCGCAGAATCCGGCGACCAGTCGTTATGCGATCGGGCCGAAGAGTCGCCTGCTGGCGCGGCTCGCGCCGGAAACCGATCTGGCGCAGCTCGCCGAAGGCCCGATGCGCGAATTGCGCGACGCTTTTGGCCAGAGTGTCGTGCTGTCGGAGATGACGCCGCGCGGCGCGCTGGTGCTGGTCACGCTCGCCGGAACCTCGCCGATCGAGATCGGCGTGCGCTCGGGAAGCGAACTGCCGTTTCACGCCACAGCGCAGGGCAAGGTCATGCTCGCCTTCGCGCCACATCCTTTCCAGACGCGTATTCTCTCGCGCCGGCTCGCGCCCTTCACGGACAAAACAATCACCTCGGCTGAACGCATCGAGAAATCATTGCCCGACTTCGCCAAACGCGGCTACGCATCGGCGCCCGAGGAATCAATGCTCGGCCTCAATGCCATCGCGGCGCCGATTTTCGACAGCCATGACGCTTGCATCGCCGCCCTCGCCATCGTCGCCTCCATTCAGTTCCTTCCGGACAAGCCAAAACAGTCAGTCATTGATGCCCTGATCAAAGCCAGCCAGCAGATATCGCGAAAGCTCGGGCATGCCGGCGCCCAGAAAACAATGACGAAGCGGCGCAAGGCGACCGCAGCACGCTGAAGCCGGTATCAGCGCATCCCCTCACTCCGCTCCTGGAGATGGCCCGAAGCCTGCGCTAGCCTCTCCCCGGCCATGCGTGTGCCAAGGGCATCGCGATCCACGACGATGTCCGCGCGCTGACATCTGGGAGCGAAACATGACGCGCATCGCAATGTGCATTCTTGCCTACTTGCTGCTCGCGGCTTGTCCGGCCTCGGCGCAACGCGAGCCCTTCAACGCCGCAGGCGTGACCATGGGACACTGGCATCTTAATTCGCAGAACGTCGGAACCAACAAGGCGCTGTTCGTTGCGCTCGGCGGCAAGGCGATCAAGCCGGGCGATTTCGAGATCGTGAATTTTCCGGGCGTGTCCGTGTTCCTGCACCAGCGCGCAGGCACGCCCGCGCCGACCGGCGGCACCGTGGGCACCGTGATCAACCACGTCGGGCTGCTCGTTCCGAATGTTCAGGAATCGTTTGCGAAATGGAAGGCCGCGGGCGTGCCGGTCGAAATGGGCAAGGACAGAACCAACCAGGCGTGGATCACGACTGTCGACGGCCTGCGCATCGAGATCCTGGAGGACAGACTCAGACCGTTCCGATCAAGCACCATCACGTACACTTCTATGTCGCAGAGGCGGCCATTCCGGCGATTCAGTCGTGGTACGGAAAGCACTTCGGCGCAACGCCCGGCATGCGCGGGCGCAACCAGGCCGCAGACGTCCCGGGCGCCAACCTGTCATTCACGAAATCCGATACGCCGACCATCCCGACCAAGGGACGGGTTCTCGACCACATCGGCTTCGACGTGAAGAATCTCGACGAGTTCGCCAAGAAACTGGAGACCGCCGGCGTCAAGCTCGACCAGCCCGTGGTGCGGCGGCCGGACGGCAGTGCGCTCGCCTTCACGCACGACGAATGGGGCACATCGATCGAGCTGAACGAACGCCCCAATCCGCTGTGAGGCCCATCTGGCAGCGGAACTCCGCAACTTCGCAAAGGTTCCGCCGTCAGACCGCCCATCCGCCGGATTTGATCGGCAACGCAAATCGCCTCACGCGCGTTGATCCGCCACGAAACAACACGCGAGATAATCTGTGAGGTGACCAATGCCGTTTCTGTTGTGGATGCCGATGATCATGTTCTGCGGTCTGTGGGACATGGCCGAAGAGAACACCCGCGCGATCATGCAGGCGGGCTCTCCGCTGGAATGAAACGAAAACCCCGGCCTCGCGGCCGGGGTTTCGCTTTGGCGAGTAAGGCTCCAAACTAATCGCAGAACTTGCAGGGCGGGAAGTCGCGGCTGTAAAGCGGCTGCTTCAGGAACGCAGCCTTGTCGTAGGTCCAGAACTGGCTGACGTTCGGATAGGTCTTGATGACCGTGTTCCAGAGCTCTTCCTTGTCGTAGCCGAACATCTTCTTCTTCTCGACCTTCTTGATGTAGATGTTGTTGACTGCGGTCTGCCGGTCGTCGAGCGAGACCGGCCCGCGCACCGCGTCGAGCTTGATGCTGGTCATCGTCTTGATGAATTCGAGCGGGCCGGGATACTTGCCGCTGGTCTTCTTCAGCACCTCGTCGATCCATTGCGCGGTGGTGTAGTTCGCCTCCGAATAATAGGACGGCACCTTGCCGTACTTGTCGCGGTATTTCCTGACGAACTCGGCGTTCTTCGGCGTATCGAGCGCCGCGCTGTACATGAACGACGACACGTCGCCGATCACGGCGTCATCCATCGACGGCAAGATGAACTCGTCATAGTTGGTGCCGCCGCCGATGATCGGCTTCTTGTAGCCCGCCGCGCGAAGCTGCTTGGGGAATTGCAGCGACATCGGCCCGACCATCAGGGCGAAGATCGCGTCGATGTCGGCCTTGATCGAGGGAATGTAAGGCCCGAAGTCCTTGGTGCCGATCGGCGGCCAGATCTTCTGCACGATCCTTCCGCCGCAATCCTCGAAAGCCTTCTGGAAGCCGCCCGCAGTCTCGTGGCCGAAGGCGTAGTCCGCGGCGATGACGGCGATGCGCTTGTAGCCCTGCTCGCAGGCCCACTGTCCGAGCGGATGCGCCGGCTGCGACGGCACGAAGGTCGGCCGCACCATGTAGGGATATTTCTCGAAATCGCGCTGGCCGAGATCGTCAGCGGTCGCGATCGAGCCCAGGTAGAGCATCTTCTCACGCGTGGCGACCGGCGCCAGCGCGTAGCCGGTCGTCGCCAGCACGCCGCCGACCAGCATGTTGACCTTGTCGGACAGGATCAGCTTATTGGCTTTGGTGACGCCGGTGTCCGGCTTGCCCTGATCGTCCTCGACGATCAGCGTCACCTTGGCGCCGCCGAGCATGCCTTGATGCTCGTCGAGATACATCTGCAGCCCGTTCTGCATGTCGGTGCCGAGCTGCGCAAAGATGCCGGTCTTCGGCGCGATGAAGCCGATGCGCAATTCCTCCGCCGCCTGCGCCGGCAGGCAACACGCCGCGCCCGCCAACAACAGCAACGCGGACTGCAACGCTCTCTTGCGAGTCATGTGGTCTCCTCCCATCGGAAAACCCGGCGACCTTCTGGCGAGATCGTCCGGAGTCCGCGAGAGGCTAGCATCGGGCTGTTGGCCGACAAAGGCGACACATCGCCGATGACGATGCGGGCGCCTGCCCATCTCCGGCCCGCCCACGCGTCTCAACAATGCCCCGGCCGAAGCCGGGGCATTTTTCGCTTGGGGCTTGGATTGCGCTCACGCCTATTCGGCGAATGGCTCCCGGCCTTGCGGCCGGAACGGCTTCATTTGCACACGTTCACGCCGCGCCAGCTTGGGCAAAGCCTGCTCGACCACCAGCTTCTTGAAATGGTCGGTCTGCTGATGCGCCGCGAAGGCCGCATCGTCGGCGAACAGCTCATACAGGAAGAACACGCGACCATCCGACGACGAGCGATGCGGCCAGAACAGCAGTGTGCCAGGCTCGGATTTCACCGCTTCGGCCATGCGGCGCAGGATGTCCGCGACGGCGTCGGCTTGTCCGTCCTTGGCCTCCCACGTTGCCGCGAGCGCAACATGTCCGCTGGTCGGCGCGAAACCTTTGGTCAATTCAAGCATCGTCTGCTTCTCCGTGTTGGATGACTGGTCATTGTCCCGAGCACGCATGGGGCTGGACGCCAACAAGCACACGCCCAACGCCAGACAGACCGGATAGGTGATTGCGAAATTCATCAGGACCTCCTTCTTTGACTGGGCCTGATGGATATGTGCTGGCAATGCGCAACCAATTCCACTCGAACAGCTTCGGCCGAATCCGAAGTATCGACGGAACAAGGATTGCGGCTGCAAAATGCAGACGCTTAGTGGCTGGGCTGCAATTCGATGCCAAACAAATCGGCGAAACCGCGCGCTCCTTTCGGCAGGATCTTCACCACGCGCGGCTCGCGACCGCGCGAAATCCAACCGATCTCAAAGCAGCGCGCGGCAACAGCAGCACCCACAACGCCTGCGAGGTGCGGGCGTCGCTCGCTCCAATCCAGACAGGGCCGACAGAATGCGCGGCGACCGCGCCCGATCTGATGCAGGTCGATGCCAAAACCGCGGAGGAACTCTTCCCCGGCCGGCGTGACCATCCCGCCGTCCTCGGTCAACACGACATGGTCGCGGGCGGTAAGAGCATCGGCCAGGGCCACACCGAGACGACCCGCCAGATGATCGTAACAGGTCCGTGCCATCCGCAGATCGTCGGCGCCCCGCCATGTCGGCTGGTAACGAGGCGGTCCGTCGACCGCGACCGCCATGAGGCCCTCGAGCATTCGCCCGACCACAGGCGATGCGAGACGGTAATAGGAATGCCGGCCTTGCTTGGCGAGCACCAAAAGCCGCGCGTCGATCATCTTGGCGAGATGGCCACTCGTCGTCTGCGGTGAAACGCCAGCCGCATAGGCAAGCTCTCCGGCGGTCAGAGCACGACCGTCGAGCAAGGCCATCAGAACGTTGGCGCGAGCCGGGTTACCAACAAGCGCCGCCACCTCTGAAATGGACGGAGATCCAAACATGGATCAAACATAGGACGGATCACTCAAATTTCATTGGTGGACACTTCGGATTTTGCCGAAGTGTTTCCGTCGATTCTGCTCCAGGTGTTCTATTGGTCCAGGTCTCTATTCGCCCAGGAAGTCGCGGCTGTACACCAGGGACGCATCCTTGCCGTAAGGCCCGGAAACTGGCTCACGGCCGGACAGGTCTTGATCGCCGTGTTCCAGGGCTCTTCCTGGCCCTGTCCACCCATGTGGTTTCGGCATGGCGTGGCGTTCCGCCGGGGCGGCGGGCCGTGGTATAAGGTCGGCAAATCACTCGCTAATTCCGTGGGAGAAGCGGCGATGGGCTTGGAAACGCTGGGTTACATCGGTCTTCGCACCGCCAATCTCGAGGACTGGACCGCCTATGCCAGCCGATTCCTCGGCATGCAGCTGGTCGACAAGAGCCGCGGTACGGCAACCTTTCGGATGGACGACAAGAAGCAGCGCCTCGTGGTCCATGAGGACACGGCCGACGCGCCGGGCTTCTTCGGCTGGGAGGTGGCGGACGCAGCCGCGCTCGACGCCTACGCGGCCAATCTCGAACGTCACAAGGTGCCGTTCGCACGCGGCTCCCGCGCACTGGCCGAGGAGCGCAAGGTCCGCGACCTGATCGTGCTGTCGGACCCGGCCGGCAACCGGCTGGAAATCTTCCACGGCGCCGAGACCACCACCGATCCGTTCAAGCCCGGCCGCGCCATCTCGGGCTTCCGCACCGGCCCGCTCGGCATGGGCCATGCCGTGCTCCACTGCGAGAAGATCGGCGACATCCTGCCGTTCTACCAGGACATCCTGGGCTTCAAGCTCAGCGACTACTTCACCAAGCCGTTCGCAGCGTACTTCTTCCACGTCAATCCGCGCCACCACAGCGTGGCCTTCATCGAATCCGGCAAGACCGGCATCCACCATCTGATGGTCGAGACCTGCTATCTCGACGATGTCGGCCAGGGCTACGATCTCGCGCTGAAGAACCCGGAGATGATCGCGACCACCTTCGGCCGGCACTACAACGATCAGGTCCATTCGTTCTATTCGTGGTCGCCCTCGAAGTTCATGTTCGAATACGGCTGGGGCGGCCGCACCATCGAGACCGAGGGCTGGACGCCGGAGATCATCACCCAGGGCCCGAGCCTGTGGGGCCACGAGCGCTATTGGCTGAACGAGCAGCAGCGCAACGAGGCGCGCGAGCTTCGCATCTCCAACGCCGAGAAGGGCTACCGCCTGAAGCTCAACGTGATGGAAGACAACTACAAGGTCGCGCGCGACGTCTGCCCGTGGTGGGACGCGACCGCGCCGGCGCGGAAGACCGGCTGATACTCACATTCGCATTGCGAGGCCGCGATGAACGTCAATGTCCCGCCCGGCTCTATTCCCAATGCGCCGCAGCCGACCGAATGGCCGGAGGGCACGCTGACCCGCGTGCCGTTCTGGATCTATCACTCGCCGGACATCTATGCGCTCGAGCAGCAGCGCATCTATGAGGGCCCGGTCTGGAATTTCCTCTGCCTCGAAGCCGAGGTGAAAAAGCCCGGCGACTACCGCACCACGTTCCTCGGCAGCATGCCGGTGATCGTGACGCGCGACGTCGACGACGAGATCTACGCCTTCGAGAACCGCTGCGCCCATCGCGGCGCGCTGATCGTGCTCGATGGCGGCGGCCACGCCCGCGACTTCACCTGCGTCTATCATGCCTGGAACTACGACCTGAAAGGCAACCTCAAGGCGGTGGCCTTCGAGGACGGCGTCAACGGCAAGGGCGGCATGCCCAAGACCTTCTGCCGCTCCGACCACGGCCCGCGGAAGCTCCGCATCGCGCTGTTCGCAGGCCTCGTGTTCGGCAGTCTCTCCGACGACGTGCCGCCGATCGAGGAGTATCTCGGCGAGGAGGTCGCGACCCGCATCAAGCGCGTGCTGTGCAAGCCGGTCACCGTCACCGGCCGCTTCACCCAGGTGCTGCCGAACAACTGGAAGCTCTACTACGAGAACGTCAAGGACACCTATCACGCCTCGCTGCTGCACACCTTCTTCACCACTTTCGGTATCAACCGGCTGTCGCAGAAGGGCGGCATGGTGGTGAGCCCGAATGGCGGCAACCATGCGAGCTTCTCGTTCGTCGACAAGAGCACCCAGGGCAATGACTACGCCGCGATGGGGCTGCGCTCCGAGAACGAGGACTTCAAGCTGAAGGACCCGAGCCTGCTCGACAACGCCGACGAGTTCAACGACGGCTGCCACATGCAGATCCTTACGGTGTTCCCGAACTTCGTGCTGCAGCAGATCCAGAATTCGTTGGCGGTGCGGCAGGTGCTGCCGAAGGGCCTTCAGGAGACTGCGCTGAACTGGACCACGTTCGGGTTCGCAGACGATACGCCGGAGATGAAGACGCGCAGGCTCCGTCAGAACAACCTCGCCGGTCCGGCGGGCTATGTGTCGATGGAAGACGGCGCGGTCGGCGGCTTCGTGCAGCGCGGCGTCGCCGCCGCCGACGGCGAGCGCGCCGTGCTGGAGATGGGCGGCTCGGGCACCACCAACGAAGGCACGCGCGCCACGGAAGCGGCGGTGCGCGGCTTCTGGAAGTGCTACCGCACCCACATGGGCGTTTGAATAGGATGGCAGCAATCACCATCGAGCGCATCCTTGCGCTGCACGCCGCCTATATCCGCTGCATCGATCGGAACGAGCTGGAGTCATGGCCGGACTTCTTCCTCGATCCGTGCCTCTATGTCGTCACGTCCGCCGAGAACCACAAGAACGGCTTCGAAGGCGGCATGATCTATGCCGACAGCAAGGGCATGCTGATCGACCGGATCGCGGCGCTGCGCGACGCCAATGTCTATGAGAAGCAGAGCTACCGGCACATCCTCGGCCTGCCCTACGTCGCGAAAAACGGCGGCGACGAGGCCGAGACCGAGACGCCGTTCATGGTGGTGCGCGTCATGCATGACGGCAAGACCGACGTGTTCGCCACCGGCATCTATCTCGACATGGTCCGCGCCGCGGGCAACGAACTGAAATTCAAGAAGCGCCTTGTGGTGTGCGACTCCTCGCGCGTCGACACGCTCCTGGCGCTGCCGCTGTAGTGCGATGGCTTACAACGTCACGGTCGAAAACTCCGAATACCGGTTTCCCTGCGAGGCGAACGAGTCGGTGCTCGACGCCGCGCAACGGGCGGGGCTGGAAATCCCGTTCTCCTGCCGAAAGGGCGTATGCGGCACCTGCAAGGGCCGCGTCGTCGCGGGCGACACCCGCGCCTTCGCGGGCGACGCGCTGAGCCCGGCCGAGCGCGCTGGGGGCCAGGCGCTGTTCTGCAACACGCGTCCGCGTTCGGACCTTGTCATCGCGCCGCGCAGCATCGGGAAAGCAGACCCCTTTGCGCGCAAGACCACGCTGGCGCGGGTGTTCCGCCTGCAACGCCTCGCCGACGACGTGATGCTGGTGCATCTGCGTTTCCCGGCCGGCATCCGGGTGAAGTTCAAGGCCGGGCAGCATCTCAATCTCCTGCTCGACAACGGCGAGCGCCGCGACTTCTCGATGGCCAACCCGCCGCGCGAGAGCGACGGCGCGCAGCTTCACATCCGCCATGTGCCGGGCGGCGCATTCACCACTTATGTGTTCGAGCAGCTTCGCCGCGGCGACACGCTGAAGCTCGAAATCCCGTTCGGCGATTTCGTATTGCGCGACAGCAAGAAGCCGATCCTGTTTGTCGCAGGCTCGACGGGCTTCGCGCCGATCCAGTCGATCATCGAGGACACGATGATCAAGGGCATCGATCGCGACATCTCGCTCTATTGGGGCGCGCGGCAGCGTGCGGGCCTCTACTCGGACCTGCCTGAGAAATGGGCCAAGGCCAATCCGCGGTTCCGCTACGTGCCGGTGCTCTCCGACGCGTCCGAGCCCGGAATCCGGCGCAATCTCGTTCACAAGGCCGTGCTCGAGGATCACCCCTCGCTTACCGGGTTCCAGGCCTATGTCTGCGGCGTGCCGGTGATGACCCAGGCCGCAAAAGCCGAATTCACCGCGGCAGGCTTGCCGGAAGGTGAATTTTTCGCCGACGCCTTCGTGACCCGCGCCGAAGTGGCGGCGGCCGGACCATAAACGCCGCATTTCTCCGAAAATTCGCAGCGTTTTGATTCACGGGCCTGAAACCTCTCTCAACTAGGTTCGCCCGGACCAACGGGACGGCCTATGCACCACCCCCTGCCCGCCGCGGCGCTCGATATCCGGGCGCTCTGCAAGCGTTTCGATCGGCCGGCGGTCGACCAACTCGATCTGCGGGTGAAGCGCGGCGAGTTCTACGGCCTGCTCGGTCCGAACGGTGCCGGCAAGACCACGACACTGCGCATGGTCGCGGGCCTGTTGCGGCCCGACGCCGGCTCGATCTCGATCTTCGGCATCGATGCGCTCGCCGATCCGGTCGAGGCGAAACGGATCACCGCCTGGGTGTCCGACGAGCCGATGATCTACGACAAGCTGACGCCATACGAATATCTCGAATTCGTCGCGGGGCTGTGGAGCATCGAGCCGGCCGAAGCCGAGCGCCGCGCCAACGACCTGATCGGCTGGCTGGGCCTGGGTCCGCATGCCCATGAACGCTGCGAGGGTTTCTCGAAGGGCATGCGGCAGAAGGTGGCGCTCGCCGGCGCCCTGGTGCACGACCCGATGCTGATCATCCTCGACGAGCCGCTCACCGGCCTCGACGCCGGCTCGGCCAGGCAGGTGAAGACCGTGCTGCGCGAGCGGGTCGCGGCCGGCGGCACCGTGATCATGACCACGCACATTCTTGAGGTGGCCGAGCGCATGGCCGACCGCATCGGCGTCATCGCCGGCGGACGGCTCATTGCCGAAGGCACTCTCGACGAGTTGCGCGCCAAGGCCGGCAAGGGCGACTCCAGCCTCGAGGATACGTTCCTGACGCTGGTCGCCGAACAGGCGTGACAGCGGCGTGACCAGCGCATCCCTCACCTTCCTGGCGCATCACGAGTTCCGCCTCGCCTGGCGGGACTGGTGGTCGATGCTGACCGCCGGCAAGCGCAAACGCGCGCGCGTCGTCGTGCTGGTGATCGCGGCCTTTGCGGTGGCGATGCATTTCATCGCGCTGTCTGTCGTCGGCCAGTTCGCCGGCATCGAGCCCGACGCCGACCGCGGCACACTGGTGATCATCACCGGCTGCGCACTGCTGGCCTGGTCGCTGATGATGTCGCAGGCCATGGAGCAGGTCACCCGCGCATTCTATGCGCGCTCCGACCTCGACCTGATCCTGTCGTCGCCGACTGCGTCGCGCCGCGTGTTCGCGGTGCGGATCGGCGCCATGGCGGTCTCGACCATGATGATGGCGATGCTGCTCGCCGCGCCGTTCATCAACGTGTTGATCTGGCGGGGCGGCGCGCGCTGGTGGTCGGCCTATGGCGTGGTCATCGCGACCGGCGCCGTGGCCGCCGCGCTGTCGGTGGCGCTGACTGTGCTGCTGTTCCGCACCATCGGTCCGAAACGAACGCGCCTTGCCGCGCAGATCGTCGCCGCCATCGTCGGCGCAACCTTCGTGATCGGGCTGCAGGTCGCGGCCATTCTCTCCTACGGCACGCTGTCCTATTTCACCTTCCTGAAGTCGGAAGAGCTCGTGTCCTACGTGCCCGCGGTCGAAAGCCTGGTGTGGTGGCCGGCCCGCGCCGCGCTCGGCGACCTCACGGCGCTTGCGGCGGTGCTCGGCACAGGTGCGCTGCTGCTTGGCGCCGCCATGGTGATCTTCTCGCAGCGCTTCGGCGAGCATGCGATCGCGGCGGCCGGGGTGTCCAATGCGGGCGTGATCCAACGCCGTCGCCAGGGCTTCCGCGCCATCTCGCCGAAGGGGGCGCTGCGGCGGAAAGAATGGACGCTGCTGGCGCGCGACCCGTGGCTCGCCTCGCAGACGCTGATGCAACTCCTTTATCTCCTGCCGCCCGGCCTCATGCTGTGGCGCGCCTTCGGCGCCAACAGCAGCGACGTCGTGCTGCTCGTGCCGGTGCTGGTGATGGCGGCAGGCCAGCTCGCGGGCGGGCTTGCCTGGCTCGCGATCTCGGGCGAGGACGCGCCCGATCTGGTCGCCACCGCGCCGATCCCGCCGGGCTTCGTGATCCGCGCCAAGATCGAGGCGGTGATCCTGAGCGTGCTGATGGTGTTCGCTCCGTTCTCCGCCATCATGGCGCTCGCCTCGCCGCGCGACGCCGCGGTGGCCACCGCGGGCGTCGTCGTGTCGGCGGCATCAGCGACGCTCATCCAGCTCTGGTTCCGCACGCAGGCACGGCGCAAGCACTTCCGCCGCCGCCAGACCTCGTCGCGGGTTGCGACCTTCGCCGAGGCGTTCTCCTCGATCGCCTGGGCGGCGACCGCAGGCCTCGCCGCCGCCGGCCACTGGCAGGCCGCGATGACCGCGCTGGTCGCATTCGGCATCCTGCTCGGCGCGCGGGCCGTCAGCCCCAAACCCGCATAGAGCGTTTGACTTCACGCCCGGAGAATGGTCGGTTCCCCGCTCCAAAAATAGGAGCGGAAGAAATGGCCAATCGCACGCATCTTGTCGTCATGCCGGGAGACGGCATCGGACCGGAGATCACGGCCGCGACGCTGCAGGTGGTGCGCGAGGTCGACAAGCTTCTCTCGCTCGGATTGACCTTCGAGGAGGTGCCGATCGGCTTCGAGGCGCTGAAGAAGCACGGCACCACCATGCCGGATTCCTCGTTCGAGGCCGGCAAGCGCGCCGACGGCGTGATCCTCGGCCCGGTTTCGCACAACGACTATCCGCCGGCCGCCAAGGGCGGGCTCAACCCGTCCGGCGAGATGCGCAAGCGCCTCGACCTCTATGCCAACATCCGTCCGGCGAAATCGCGGCCCGGCCTGCCGCCACGCTGCGGCAAGCCGGTCGATCTCGTGGTGGTGCGCGAGAACACCGAAGGTTTCTACGCCGACCGCAACATGTTCGCCGGCAACGGCGAGTTCATGCCGACCGAAGATGTGGCGCTGGCGGTGCGCAAGATCACCCGCAAGGGCTCGACTCGCATCGCCGAGGCCGCGTTCAAGCTCGCGATGACGCGGCCGCGCCGCAAGGTCACCGTCGTGCACAAGGCCAACGTGCTGCGCCTGTCCGACGGGTTGTTCCTGGAATGCACCCGCGCGGTCGCGGCAAAATATCCGCAGGTCGAATGCGAAGAGCAGATCATGGACGCCATGGCGGCGCTGCTCGTGCGCGACGCCACGCGCTTCGACGTGATCGTCGCCACCAACGCGTTCGGCGACATTCTGTCGGATGAGGCCTCGGAGATTGCCGGAAGCCTCGGCCTCGCAGCGTCGGTGAACGCCGGCGACGAGCACGCGCTGGCGCAGGCCCAGCATGGCTCGGCGCCCGACATTGCGGGACAGGACCGCGCCAATCCGAGCTCGCTGATCGGCTCGGTCGCCATGCTGTTCGCCTGGCTCGGCGAGCGGCGCAACGACGCGACGCTCAACAAGGCCGCGGACATGATCGAGCGCGCGCTCGATGCCGCAGTCGCGAAGCCCGAATGGCGCACGCCCGATCTCGGCGGACCGCTCGGCACCAAGGCGTTCACCGAGCGCGTCACAGGCCTGCTCGGCGGCCTGAAATAGCCGCATTGATCGCGCACCAAGGGAGCAGCTTCGTACGCGTTGGATTGGCCCATCAAGCCGAAAGGCGGATAGAGACCAAAGCTCGGAGGGTCCGATGCCCCAGCTCGTATTCCGCTGCCCCTACACCAACCAGCCGATCCCGTCAGGGATCGTGTCGGGCAAGTCCAGCCTGCAGCAGACGCTGGACACCCCGATCAGTGTGCGCTGCCCGCATTGCGGCTTCATGCATCACGGCACCGTGGCCGACGGCTATCTGAGCGACGAGCCCGACCTCACTGCTTCTCCTTGACGCCGAGGTCGCGCGCATTCTGTGCGAGCTTCTCCCGCTGCTCCTCGATCGCCTTGGCGAACTCCTCGGCGGTGCCGGGATTGGGCAGCTGCGCGGTGGCCATCAGCCGGTCCTTGATGATCGGGTCGGCATCCATCACTTCCTTGACGTCGGCCGCGATCTTTTCGCGCAGCGCCTTCGGCGTTGCCGGCGTCCCGAACAGGCCGACCAGGCCGTCGATGGTCATCTTGGGAAAGCCAGCCTCGGCTACGGTCGGAACGTCGGGATAGATCGGCGCGCGCACCGAATTGACCACCGCCAGCAGCTTGATCTTGCCGGACGTGATCTGCGGCTGCGCGATCGCGACGGCGGATTCGTAGACCTGCACGCGGTTCTCGCCGAGATCGTTCGCGGCCTCGACCGGATTGCGATACGGCACCTTCTTCATGTCGAGGTCTTGGGACTTCGCCCAGCCGGCGAAGTTGAAATCCAGCGCCCCGGTGATGCCGGCCCAGTTCAGCTCGCCGGGCTTGGCTTTCGCCAGCGCCACCAGCTCCTTCATCGAGTTGGCCGGCAGGCTGGCCGGCACGGTGATGCCGATAACCGTGTTGGACACCCGTGCGATCGGCACCAGATCGGCCGGCTTGTAGGACAGGTTATCGTGCACCCACGGATGCGCGATGAACGCCGACGTCGGCGACATCAGCAGAACATGATCGTCTTTCGCGCCGAGAAAGGCCGTGATGGCAACGATCCCGTCGCCGCCGGGCTTGTTCTCGATCACCACCGGCTGGCCCCACTTCTTCGACAGCCGGTCGGCCAGGAGCCGCCCGCCGATGTCGGTGCCGGAGCCTGCACCCAGCGTCAGAATGAAACGAACCGAACGCTGCGGCCAGGCTTGAGCCTGACTCTGGGCCGGCGAAGGCGTCGCCCAGCCGGCCAGCATTGCAGCACCCAACATCACGCAAACAGAACGTCGCACAAATCCCATGGCTTTTGCTCTTCTTCCCGGAAAGCTGGCCGGAGAATATTCGTTTGGAGTCGTGACGGGAATACCGGCCACCCGCCAAACTGTCGCAGCGTTACCGCATGCCGGAACCCGCATGGTGGGACAATTGACAAGGCGCATCGAAACTCCAAAGGATGCGCCTGCCAAACTAATGTTGGGGAGTGATATGGAAAAGAAACCTGTGCGGCGTGTGGTCACCGGCCATGATGCCGACGGCAAGGCCGTGATCCTGATCGACGCGCCGACGCCTTATGTGAACCAGCGCGGCGAAGGCAACGTGGTCCAGCTGCTCTGGATGACCAATGAAGCGCCGGTGGACCTGTCGCACACCCGTGACCAGGCCGCCCAGAAGACCGGCGTGCCGCCGCCCAAGAACGGCTCGATCTGCCGCGTGGTGGATTTCGCGCCCTATGACGGCAAGGTGCCGCAGGGCATCGACCATCACGAGATCCTGAAGCAGATGGGCATCGATCCGGCGACGCAAGGCTATCAGCGCCACATCTTCACCCACCGCACCCGCTCGATCGACTACGCCATCGTGCTCGACGGCGAGATCGACATGCTGCTCGACGACCAGCAGGTGCATCTGAAGGCCGGCGACATCATGGTGCAGCAGGGCACCAATCACGCCTGGGTCAACAATTCGGGCAAGCCGTGCCGCATCTGCTTCGTGCTGATCGACTCGGAGGACCCGCCGGCCTGGAAGAAGGGCTGGAAACCGAAGTAAGCGGCGAGATCATTGTCGCCATGTGATGGCCGGGCTTGCGCCCGGCCATTTCGTTTTCACTCGACTCTGTAGGGTGGGCAAAGCCGCGAAGCGGCGTGCCCACGTCTTCGCATCGAGCAAGGACGCGTGGGCTCGGCCATAGCGCGTCGAAGACGCGCGTAAACGCGCTGGTGCGCGCCTTAGCCCACACTACCGTCGCTCTGTTACTCCGCCTTCCAGGGAATGACCTTGCGCTCGATCTCCTGGAGAATGACGGTCGCGATCAGGCCCAGCACGCCGACCGTGACGATGCCGACGAACATCACGTCGACCTGAAGGAGCTCCCAGGAGTTCCAGATCATGTAGCCGATGCCGGCTTTCGTCGCGACGAATTCGGCTGCCACCAGCACGATGAACGACACCGCGAGCGCAATGCGCAACCCCGCAAAGATCATCGGCAGCGCGCCGAAGAACACGATGCGGCGGAACACCATGGTCTGGGTGGCGCCGAAGTTCTTCGCCACGTCCCAGTAGATTTTCTCGATATTGGCCGCGCCCACGTAGGTGTTCACCACCACCGGGAAGAAGACCGCAGTCACCACCAGCGCGATCTTGGAGGCATCGCCGAAGCCAAAGGCGAGCAGCAACAGCGGCATCAGCGCGATTTTCGGAATCGGGAACAGGCTCGCGATCAGCGGGTCGAAGAAGATGCGGACCGGCCGGAACATCGCCATCAAGAGTCCGACAACGATGCCCGGAATGCTGCCGATGAAGAAGCCGGCGAACACACGGTAGAGCGTGATCGCCGCATTGCGCTCAAGCTCGCCGCTCCTCAGCAGCTCCCAAAAACGCCAGCCGATGTCGGACGGCGCCGGCACGAATCGACGGTCGCCGATGCCTGCCATCAGCAAGAGCTGCCAGAGCGCGAGCAACGCGATCGGCGAGATCAGATAGAGCAGCCGCTCCTGGGTCTTGGCCGACAGCCCGCTCATTTTTCCATCTCCGCGCGCGCCCGGTTCACCTCTTCCTCCAGCACCCGCCAGATGTCGAGCTTGAGCTTGCCGAACTCGGCGGAAGCCGAAAGCTGCAACAGGTCGCGCGGATGCGGGAACGGCACGTCGATGATCTGTTTGATGCGGCCGGGCTGCGCCGTCATGATGACGGTGCGGTCGCCCATCAGCAGCGCCTCTTCGATCGAGTGCGTGATGTAGATGACGGTCTTGCCGGTCTGCTCCCAGAGCCGGACCAGCTCGGCCTGAAGGATCACACGGTTCTGCGCGTCGAGCGCTGCGAACGGCTCGTCCATCAGCAGCATGCCCGGATCCGTCACGAAGGCGCGCGCGATGGCGCTGCGCTGGCGCATGCCGCCGGAAAGCTGGTGCGGATAGTGCTTGCGGAATTTGCTGAGGCCCACGAGCTTCAGCGCCTGCTCGACACGCGGATCGGCCTCACTGCGCGACACGCCGCGGGTGTCGAGGCCGAAGCGCACATTGGTCTCGACATCCATCCAGGGGAACAGGCCGCTCTCCTGGAACACCATGGCGTTCTCGACCGCCCAGCCTTTGGCATCCACCTTGATGGTGCCGGAGGTCTGCTTGTCGAGACCCGCGAGGATTCGCAGCAGCGTCGATTTCCCGCAGCCGCTCGGACCGACGACGCAGAGGAATTCGCCCGCTGCGACCTTGAGGTCGATATGGTCGATGGCAACGACGGTGCCCTGCCCGCTGACATATTCGCGGCGCAGGCCTGAGATGTCGACCGCCGCACCGCGCCGCTCCACCGGCATCAAAATCACCCTTCCTGCCAGTGTCTCGGACGCCTCAGCGGCAGCCCGGCAGCTTGCTGCTCTTGTTCTGAAGCTCGAACGGACCGAGGGCGGCCCGAGCCTTCTCGATGAAGCTCGCGTTGACCACGCGATCGGCGGGAAATTCCACTGCCGACAGCTTGTTCTTCACGTACCACTTGTTGATGTCGAGCATGCTCGCGATGTTGATCTGGCCGTCGGGGCTGCGCGCCGGCCACGGATACTTCTCCAGCAGCTCGCGACGTGGCTCGGTCTTGCTGGTGACCAGCTCCTCGAGAACCTCCTGGCGGTTCGGGCCACCGTGATAGGCTTGGCAATATTCGCGCACGCCTTTCAGCCACGCCGTCATATAGGCCTGCACCAGATCCGGATTGGCCTTCACCCAGTCGGTGTTGGCCATGATCACCGCGATGGTCATGGGCTGCGGCTGCACCAGATCGTCGACGCTGGCGAACGGCACGGCGAGGCCCTGCTCCTCCAATTGCCAGACGAACGGCGGAATGAGAATGCCGGCGTCGATCGCGCCGTTCTTGAACGCAAGACCCATCTGGGTGAAGGGCAGAACCTTCAGCTCGACGTCGTTGATGGTGAGCCCTTCGCGCTCCAGCATCTTGCCGACCTCGTAGGTCGACACCGAGCCCTGGCCGTTGCTGGCGATGACCTTGCCCTTGAGGTCTTTGAGGCTCTTCACCTTATCCTTCAGCTCGGGCCGCAGCATCAGGTTGTGACCGATCGGCGTCGAGACGCGATCGGACAGCATGGTGATCGGAAGGTTCTTCTCCAGCGCGTTGAAGATGCCGGCCGAGATGCCGCCGGCGACGATCTGGTACTGGTTCTGCGCCAGCAGCGCGATGACGTTCGCCGTGGTGTCGATGTCGTCCCACTCGAGCTTGATGCCGGCCGCTTTGAAATGGCCGTGCTTGAGCGCCATCAATTCAGCGGCGTTCGAGGTCGAGCGCGCGATGCCGACCTTGATGGTCCTCTCCTGCGCGCTCGCAGCGCCGGCGCCGCCAAAGCCCACTGCGGCCAGCAGAATCCAAGGAATTAGTTTCATACGCATCTCCTCCCCCCGAACGCGCCCGTGACGAGCGGCACTATTTCTTGATGACGTAGCGCCCCTCGCCGTCACGGTCGAGAGCTAGCTTGTCGCGGAGCGAACCCAGCGTCCGCACCACCTCCCGCCCATCGCGGCTGCCCACCGCAGTCATCAGTTCCTCGAAGTACTTCGGGCCGTCGGCCAGCGCGGCCTCGACCGAGGGGAAGCGCTTGCCCTCGAACTTCGGCGGCGCCGGCACCCGCACTTCGAGCCGGTCTTGGGTCCCGAACGGCCAGGTCAGGTCGTAGCCGGCCTTGGCGCCGACCCGGGAGCCCTGCGGCAGCGACGGATCGAGCGGCAGGGTGCGCATGCCGCTCATGACGATCAGATCGCGGTCGGGCTGGAAGCGCGTCGCCATGGCCCAGTCCATCTGCTCGTCGGAGAAGATGTCGACGTCGGGATCGACCACGTAGACGTTCTTGCAGTTGGCGAGCGCGCCCATGCAGGCGCCGATGGCGTTGCGCGCCTCGCCGGGCACGCGCTGGCGGATCGCAACACGGACATTGAAAGCGCCGCCGCTCGACGTCGTGGCATACACCGCGACCGGCTCGCGCACCGCGGCTTGCAGTGCGGTCCAGATCGAAACTTCGGTGCGCAATGCCGATAGCTGTGCGGTGTCGGTGCGGCCGAGCGTCTTGCCGCCGATGGTCGAAGTCTGGAACAGCGCGTCCTTGCGATGCGTGATCGCGGTGACGTGGAACACCGGGTTGTGCTTCACCGCGCCGTAATAGCCGAGGAATTCGCCATAGGGCCCTTCCGGCTCCACATGGCCGCGCTCGTCGAGATAGCCCTCGATGACGTATTCGGCGTCGGCCGGCACGCGGATGTCGTTGGTGATGCTCTTGACCACCGCCACCGGCGCGTCGCGCAGCATCGAGACGAGGCCGATCTCGTCGACCGGCAGACGCATGGTGCCGGCGACATGATCGATCGGATGCGCGCCGACCACGAAGCTCACCGGCGTGCGGTTTCCGGCTGCCGCGTTGGCTTCGTAGATCGCCTTGAGATCGCTCGGTGCGACCAGATCGATGCCGGTCTCCTTGTTGGAGCGCAGCATCAGCCGGCGCAGGCCCACATTGGTCCAGCCGGTCTTGGGATCGATCACGTAATCGATCGAAGCCGAGATATAGGGACCGCCGTCGGCGCCGTGCTGCAGATGCACCGGAAGCTTCGTCACGTCGGCATCGTCGCCGGTCAGCACCACCTGCTGGCATGGCGCCTCGGCGCGCGTGACTTCGAAAATCTCGGGCTTGTTGCGAAGGCGGCGCTGGATTTCTGCAAGTAGTCCACTGGGTTTGACGCCGAACGCCGCAGCGAGCCGCGCGCGGCCGCCCATCACGTTGCCCACCAGCTCGGCCTTTTCCGGTCCCGCTGAGCGGAACAGAACGGCCTTCTGGTTGCCTTCCATCACGTCGGCGAGGCTCGCAAGATCGAGCGGCTCGTTCCGCGTGTCGACTTGATCGGGACCGAGTCCCTCAATGAAACGCCGCAATCGAAAACGATCGAAATCCGCAGCCTGCGAATTCAAACGTGTTCCGGGTTTGTCGATCACATTCATCGGCGTCCTCCCACGGTCCGATTATAGAGACATCTGCCCAGCGCGCCCAAACTGGTTACACTGGTAACGACCGCCTGTGTTCGATAGTCTGCCGCTCGCAAAACCACAAGAACCAAAAAACGCCCGCCGGACCCATGGACAGAAAACCGAGAACCGAAGGCCCCTATATCGGCCGGCCGATGCCACGTTTCGAAGACCTGCGCCTGGTGCGCGGCGCAGGCAAATATTCCGATGACATTTCGATGAGCGGCCAGGCCTATGCGGCCTTCGTGCGGTCACCCCATGCGCATGCGCTGGTGAAGCGGGTCGATGTCGCCGCGGCACAGAAGATGCCCGGCGTGGTCGCGGTGCTCACCGGTGCGGACTATGTGGCCGACGGATTGAAGGGTGCGCTGCAGCGTGCCAATCCGGCCGGTGCGATCGACATCAAGGTGCGTGCCTTCGATCCGGCGAAGCGGCCTGTGCTCGAACAGCAGCAGTATCCGCTGGTCGCCGACCGCGTGCGCTATCCAGGCGAAGCCGTGGCGATGGTGGTGGCTGAGACGCGCTTTGCGGCGCGTGACGCCGCCGAAGCCGTCGAGGTCGAATACGAAGCGCTGCCGGCGGTCACCGATGTGCGCAAGGCGCCGAGTTCCGAGCCGCTCTGGCCATCCCCCTGCCCCGACAATGTCGCGCTCGACGAGGAGTTCGGTGACACAGCCGCGGTGCGCGCCGCATTCGAGGCGGCCGATCTCGTGGTCGAGCAGACCTTCGTCAACCAGCGCATCGCCAATTGCCAGATGGAGCCGCGCTCCGGCGTCGCCTCCTACGACACGGCAAGCGACGCCTACACGCTGATCTCCGGCAACCAAGGTGTGCACGCGCCGCGCATGGTGCTCGCCGAAAGCTGGGGCCTGCCACTCGATAAGATCCGCTTCATCTGTCCCGACGTCGGCGGCGGCTTTGGGCTCCGCAACAATCTCTATCCCGAGCAGACCTCGATCCTGTGGGCCGCGAGGCGCATCGGCCGTCCGGTGAAATGGACCAACGACCGCTCGGAATCGTTCCTCACCGACTATGCGGGCCGCGACATGGTGACGACCGCGAGCCTCGCCTTCACCAAGGACGGCCGCATCACCGCCTACCGCGTCGATCACATCGGCACCTGCGGCGGGCAGACCGTGACCTATGTGCCGCTGTCGAACGCTTATCGTGTTGCCACGACCGTATACGACATCCCGCTGATGCACATGCGCTGCCGCTCGATGATGACCAACACGGTGCCGACCGCGCCGTTTCGCGGCGCGGGGCGGCCCGAGGCGACGCTGGTGCTGGAGCGGCTGATCGACATGGCCGCCGACAAGCTCGGCATGGACCGGCTGCGCATCCGGCAGAAGAATGTCATTCCGAAGAACAAGCTGCCGTATCGCACGCAGAGCGGCCTCCTTTACGATAGCGGCGACTTCGTCAACAACATGAAGCGCATGATCGAAGCCGCCGACTGGAAGGGCTTCGCGGCGCGCAAGCGCGAGTCGAAGAAGCGCGGCAAGCTGCGCGGCATCGGCATCTCGAACTATCTCGAGACTCCGGTCGGCATCCCGCACGAGCGCGTCGAGGTCACGGTGCTTCCCACCGGCAAGGTCGAGCTTGCAGTCGGCACGCAATCGACCGGCCAGGGCCACGAGACGAGCTTCGCGCAGGTGATGGCCGACCTGCTCGGCGTGCATCCCGAGGACATCATCTTCATCGGCGGCGACACCGCGAAGATTCCGTCGGGCAGCGGCTCGCATTCGGACCGCTCGATGCGGCTCGGCGGCACGCTGATGTTCCAGGCCAGCGAAGACGTGGTCGCGCAGGCCAAAACAGTGGCAGCGAAAATCCTCAACGCGCCGGAGAGCGAGATCGCCTTCGACGACGGGCTGTTCGCCACGCCGAACAGCAACCGGCGGCTCACGATCTTCGACGTTGCGCAGGCCATGAACGAGAACCCGGCGCTCGCCGACGGCAAGCCGCTGCAGTCGAAGAAAACTTTCACGGGCCGCATCCCGGCCTATCCGACCGGCTGCGCGATCTGCGAGGTCGAGATCGATCCCGACACCGGCACGGTCAGTATCCCGCGCTACGGCTCGATCGACGACGCCGGCCAGGCGATCAACCCGCTCATTCTGCACGGCCAGGTGCATGGCGGCATCGTGCAGGGCGTCGGGCAAGCGCTGGTCGAGACCGTGCAATACGACGAGCATGGCCAGGTGCTGACCGGCAGCTTCATGGACTACGGCATCCCGCGCGCGCATATGGTGCCGTCCTTCGATATCGCGCTGACCGAGGACCCGACCAAGGGCAATCCGTTGCGCGTCAAAGGCGGCGGCGAAGCCGGCATCACGCCGGCGCTCGCGGTGGTCATGAACGCGATCCTGGATGCGCTGAAGGAACTCGGCGTCGAGCACATCGACATGCCGGCGACGCCGGCCCGCATCTGGGCCGCGATCCAGCAGGCGAAGGCGGCGCGTTAATTCCGGCGGCGCCTTTCGACGGGCCGTAGCGCATTGTCATCGGCCGCCAGGATCGTGCCGGAGCCTGCACCGACCTCCACGTGCACCGGCCGGTTCGGCTGAATGTGCACGAAGGCCTCGAAGGTCGAGCGGAAGCGTTTGCCGTCGATCACGACGACATATTCGGTGCCGCGCCGGCGCGAGTAGGTGTTGACGCTGTCGACGTGGCCTTCGACCACGCGCCTCGGCAACGCAACGTCCCTCAACGCCACGATGCTTCCGGTCACGGCGAGAAGGATGCCGAACAGGCACAAGCCGGCCCGCATGAAAATAGTGATCGCCCGCGGCCAGTCCGATGGCGCTCGTGCAAATGTCCGCGCCGACAGTCCGGCCAACACCATGCAGACGCCGAGCAAGGCAACGAAGATCTGGCCGTTGAGGAAAAGCAACCGCGTCCAATCGCTCATGAAGATGAACGCGAAGCCGCCGATGACGAGCAGCACGCCCGCCATCAGCACTGCGGCTTGGACCGGCTGCGATATCTCCGGGCTGGGCCACATCAAGCGCCGCGTTGGCCGCTCCCCTTTGAGATGGGACAACACCGCGGCCTGGCGATCGAGCACGCGCGACCGCCGCACGAGGATGAACGTCGGAATGCCGACCGCGGCGGCGAGCATCCACCAGGCGATGAGAAACCAATCCGGCGTGTCCATGACGGCTGTTTGAGCTCCGAGCGGCACCGAGACGCGCGGAAACAGACTACGAGTTATGCCTTAAGAAAATTCGCCACCAGCGCGCCTTGACCCTGCCGGAGACCGGACCTGATAATCCTTCCAATTCGCAGCCGGAACGCAAGAGCGGAGGACGCGCGATGAACATCCAGGTCGGCCACGAGGCGCTGGTCCACAGCAAGAAGCAGCTCGCCAGCGGCACCTATCTGCGCAACGCCTGGTACGTCGCGGCCTGGGCCCAGGACGTGGCGCCTGGAAAGCTTCTCGGCCTCACCATCCTGAAGGAGCGCGTCGTCATCTATCGCATGGCCGACGGAAAACTCGCGGCGCTCGAGGATCGTTGCGCGCATCGCTTCGCCCCGCTCAGCATGGGTGCGATCGTCGGCGGCGACAAAGTCCAATGCCCCTATCACGGGCTGGAATACGACACGTCGGGAATGTGCACGCTCAATCCGCACGGCAACAAGCACATCCCGCCCCGCGCGCGCGTGAAGAGCTATCCGGTGACCGAGAAGCACAAGGCCATCTGGATCTGGATGGGCGACAAGCCCGCCGATCATTCCAAGATTCCCGACTTCAGCGTGATGGACAACCAGCCGGAGCTCCACACCACCAAGCTCGACAAGATCATGGTCAAGGCCAACTACGAGCTGGTGATCGACAACCTCCTCGACCTCTCGCACACCTCGTATCTGCACGCCGGAATCCTCGGCAACCAGGACACGGTCGAGTCGGAGATCAACGTCGACCAGGACGGCGAGGACATCGTCGTGTCGCGCTATGCGCGGGCCGGCGAACCGCCCGGCATGAACAAGCTGATGTGGCCGGACATTCCGTCGAAGGTCGACAAGTTCACCCGCATCCGCTGGATGGCGCCCTCGACCCTGCGGCTGGTCACCGGCGTCTGCCGCCCCGGCGAAACGCCGGAACAGGGTTCCGGCTATCACGCGGTCCATCTGCTCACGCCGGAGAACGACGAGAGCACGCACTACTTCTTCACGGCCGTGCGGTTCGGGGTGTTCTCGAAGGGCGACGAGCTCAACCGGCAGATCCAGGAAAAGGTCGCGGCGACCCGCCGCTTCGCCTTCGAGGAGCAGGACGCCCCGGTGATCGAGGCCCAGCAGCGGATCATCGACAGCTCGCAGACCGCCGTGGACCCGCTCATCCTGGCCATCGACGTGGGTCCGGTGCGCTACAAGCAGGTGCTGAAAAGGCTGATTTCCGCGGAACAGGCGCCCTGATCGAACCAAAAGCCTGCAAAAAGCGTTGAAAAGCCACATCTCCGCACTGGAATGCGGCGGAGCAAACCACTAATTTCGCGGTTTCTTCAACGCTATGCAGGATCAAAACGTGGACGCCCCAACGGCCGGACACCCCCAAGCCCTTTCCCTCGGCGCGCTCGTGACCGAAGGGAAGACCAAGAAAATATTCCGCATCAACGGCTCCGACCTCGTGGCCGTCGTCGCCAAGGACGACATCACCGCGGGCGACGGCGCCAAGCACGACGTCATTCCCGACAAGGGACGGCTCGCCACCGCGACCACCTGCAACGTGTTCCGCCTGCTCAAGGCCTGCGGGCTCGCGGTGGCGTTCGAGGAGCAGAACAGCGCGACCTCGTTCATCGCCCCGCCCTGCACGATGCTGCCGTATGAAGTGGTGGTTCGCCGCGAGGCGCACGGCTCGGCGCTCAAGCGCAGCCCGCATTTCAGCAAGGGGCAATTGTTCCCGAAGCTCCTGGTCGAGTTCTACCTCAAGACCAAGGACAAGGACTGGAAGGGCAAGAAGCTGGTCGCCGACGACCCGTTCATGGAGTACGAGGACGGCGCCGCGCAGATCAAGCTGTTCGATCCGGCCAAGCCCATTCTCGGATCCCAGCCGTTCCTGGTGCTCGACACCGCCGAGGTGTTCAGCCAGCCGAACGAATACAAGTTCTTCCCGGAAATGCGGAAGATCGCGCGCCAGACCTTCCTGGTGCTGGAGCGCGCCTGGGCGCTGGAAGGCGGCCGGCTGGTCGACTTCAAGGTCGAGTTCGGCTTCGACGCCAAGGGCAATCTGCTGCTCGCCGACGTGATCGACAACGACTCGTGGCGGGTGCTGGAGAACGGCGCCTATATCGACAAGCAAGTCTATCGTGACGGCGGCGCGCTCGACACCGTTGCGGCCAAGTACAAGCAGGTGGCCGAAACCACCGGGCACTTCCGCCTGCCGGTCCAGCGCATCATCTTGTGGCGCGGCTCCGAGACCGACAAGACCGAAGCCTTTGCCGAGGCGCTCGGCCCGCTCAAGGACATGATGACGGTCGTGACCTGCTCCATCCACAAGGAGCCGATCGCGGGCGCGGGCCACCTCAACCGCCTGATCCAGGAGGTTCCCGACACCGTGGTGATCGCCAATATCGGGCGGTCGAACGGCGCGGGTCCCGTGCTCTCGGCCATGTCCACCGTGCCGGTGATCACCGTGCCGGCCAGCGCCAAGGACTTCCCCGAGGACGTCTGGTCGTCGCTGCGGGCCCCCAGCAAGGTGCCGGTGATGACCGTGATGGAGCCGGCCAACGCGGTGCTCGCGGCGCTGCAGATCCTGTCGGCCCGCAATCCGCGGATTTACGCGCACCTGCGCACCGAGATCGAGAGCCGCACCGTCAACGTGTTGACGATCTAAGTTCCGTATTGCTCCCGCACTGATTCCCGCTGATACCAGACCCAGGCCCTACACGTGGCCTGGGTCTTGCTTTTTTGTGGCCGCATCGTGGAACCCGGAACCGCGTGCTGCGTTAGAAGCCCGGAACTCTCACGCTGCCATAGCCAATCCGTTGCTCCGGTCAGGGAGGACCACAATGTCTTTCCGGAATGCCCTCTTTGTTGGCGTCTGTCTTGCCGCTTTTGCGCCCGCTATCCCGGCCTCGGCCGAGGACGCCATCAAGGTGAAGGCGTCCGACAAAGCCGCCTGCATGCCTGACGCGATCAGGTTCTGCCGCGATGCGCTTCCGAACGTGCGCAATGTGCTGGCCTGCTTCAGCCTGCACCGCGACAAGATCAGCGCCCGCTGCAACACCGTGCTGGCGGGCTACGGGCTCTAGGGCCTGGATCAGAGCGAGGCGAGCCGGTCGATCTCGCCCAGCGTGGCGACCGGATCGTCGATGCCGCGGAGCGCGAGCGCAAAGGCCGATTCAGCCGACTCGTTCTTGAGCGCCGGCGCAATCACCGGAAAGAACTTCGCCTTCAAGCCATCTTCCCCAAACGGCATCGCCGGATCGCCCGGCACATGGACCACACCGCGCTCGTGGCGCTTGGCCCGCGTCGTCACCGTGACGTGCGCCGGCCAGGCCTGCGGATAGCCCGCGGTGAGCAGGCTCTCCTCGGCGCGCACTTTGATGCGCTCCATGAAGAACAGCAGGTCCGGCGAGGTCGGCCCGGGCGGCGCCGTGAGCCCATAGGCCATGTCCGGCGCGATCGCCGCCACCGCCATCTGGTACTGCACGCTGGTGAGCTGCGAGAAGCGGTCGCCCATGGTGACGCCGTGGTCGATCATCTTCAGATGCGGCGGCAGCACCGCGACGCCGATCCGCACGATGGAATCCAGCGTGATGCCCTCGGCCATCAGCTCCTTCAGCGCCTGCGTCGCCGCCATGGTCTGGCGCGCCGCGCACCACGGCTTGAACGAGGTCTGGCTGAGCGCCGGCGTGTCCCAGCCGTCGGCAAGCAGCGTGGCGTTCGGCGTGATGCCGTAGATGTTCTTCAGGAACTCGCCGTCGGCGATCTTGATGTCCGAGGTGAAGCCCGCCCCCGCCGCGATCGCGGCCTGCAGGCCGCGCGCCGCCGCATAGCCCACCGCGAGCCAGCGCGCGGTCGTCGCCGCGGCATGATGGCCGGTGCCGGGTGACGCCGCAATGAGCGCGATCGACAGCGCATTCGCGGTCTGCTCGGTCGAGAGCCGCATCAGGCGCGCCGCGACAGCGGCGACGCCGAACGGCGCCGCAAAGTAAGTCGGCCAGATGCCCCGATAGAGCACCGACGGCCCGTCGATCGCAGCGCCGAGCCGGATCATCGCCTCGTAGCCCGCGATGATCGCGGCGGCGAGCTCGTCCTTCTCGAGGTCGGGCATTGCGGCCGCAATCGTCAGCGCCGCCGGCACCACGATGGCACCGGGGGTGACCATCGAGCCGAGATGGATGTCGTCGACCTCGCTTAAGCGCGCCAGCGCGCAGTTGATCGCGACCTGGTCGGGCAGCGTCGCGCCGGGCTGGCGGAAGCCGAGCAGCAGCTTGCCCTCTTTCGTGGCGGTCGCCGCGATCCAGGCGCCGATGGCGTCGGCCGCATGCAACCGCGCATCCGCGCAGGCGGGCTCGTTGGGGATATGCATGGCGACAAAGGCGCCAAGTTTTTCAAGGGCCGTCATTCGGCTCCAAGGTCTGCCGCGGAAGGTGCGATTCGAATTCTGGGAGGCAATGTGGGCTTCAATCCGGCGAACGGATCAAGCCGCGGGACGATATCCACAATCCCGCGGCGGCTCAATGCCGGACGATTAAGGCGGCTCGATCAGCCACGATCAGGGAGCAGGCAGCGCGAACGGGTCGGCCATCAGCCACGCCGTAGCGGCAAACGCCTGCGCGGTCGTGGCGGGAATCGACGACACGATATCGGCATCCATGCCGAGCTTGTCGTGCAGGCTGGTCAGGGTCAGCCGCGCCTCGACCTCGCTGAAGCAGATCGGCCCGAGCGGCAGGCTCGCGACCACGATCTCCACCATGCGCGGCGGCGCAATCTCGTTGCGGGCCGCCGGGCGGATCGCCTCGGCCGGGATCGCAATCATGTTGGCGACGCCGTCGCGGCGGAAGATCGCGATCTGAATCGCCGCGATCTGCATGTCGCCGCCGTTCTCGCTCACCAGGATCGGCGCGCCCGAGGTGCCGGCAATGCCGCGGCAGGTGTGCAGCATCAGCCGGCCGCCGGCGACCTTCTCGCGCAGCTCGCAATCGCGGTCGGCGGTGAGCGCAAAGGCGCGGTCCTGCGGATAGCCCGCCAGCACCGCCTTGGTGCCGGCCGGCGACGCGCTGCGGCGCAGCCGCAGCGGCTCGATGCTGTCGGGCAAGGTCTCGGTGACGGTCAGCACCGCCCAGTCCGATCCCGAGGTCTGGTCGTAGCGCTCGGGGTCGAAGCCCGGGCCGATCTCGTAGCGCGCGATCCGCACATGGGCCGCATAACGGCCGGTGCGATAGCCGGCGAGGAAGTGCAGCTGCGCCGCCGGAATGAAGCGCCGCGTGCGGAAATTGTACAGGCAGTGCGCCGCGGTCACGACCTCGTCGCGCGAGATCAAGACGCCGCTGCACGAGGCCCCGGTCTCGTTGAACAGCTTGCCGATCGCCGACCACGGATAGCGCGACTGGTCGACATCCTCGCGATGGATGGTCGCCGGCACGATTGGGCCGCCATGCGCCTCTGGAGCCGCCACAGCGCACAGCGCCACGAGCAGCAGCAGGGCGCGCGAAGTCGCGCCGAACATATTCCGTCTCCCCTGCGCCTTTTGCCGGCGCTTGATGGAAACGAAGATGACGCATTTGGCTTGAGTTTCCGTTGACGAACAGGCTTGCGAAGATGTTGATAAACAGCGTTGCGCAACCGTAAACGCGTTCGCAGCTGGCTTTGACAGCGCGGCTTAACGAAAGGGACACCATGAGCGGCCAGACCATCGGAGTGATCGGCGCGGGACTGATGGGCCACGGCATCGGCTACCTGCTGGCCGCCGCGGGCCACACCGTGCGGATCTACGATCCTTCGGCGGAATGGCGGAATTCGCTGCCCGAGCGGCTGGAGAGCGCGCGGGCGCTCCTGGGCGGTGAGCCCGCCCTGCTCGGCCGCATCTCGGCCCATGACCAGATGCCGCCGGCCATGAAGGACGTGTCCTTCGTGTTCGAGGCCGCGCCCGAAAAGCTGCCGCTCAAGCAGCAGCTCTTCGCCGAGCTCGAAAGCCTGACCGCGCCCGAGACGATCCTGGCCAGCAACAGCTCGGCGATCCCCTCGACGCGGATCGGCGAGAAGCTTAAAGCTCGCGGCCGCGTCATCGGCACGCATTTCTGGAATCCGCCGCATCTCGTGCCGCTGGTGGAGGTGACGCAGAACGAGTTCACCAGCGCCGAGACGGTGCAGAAGACCATCGCGCTCTTACGCGACGCCGGACGCAAGCCGGTGCACGTCAAGAAGGACATCCCGGGCTTTGTCGGCAACAGGCTACAGCACGCGCTGAAGCGCGAGGCGATCGCGCTGGTCGCGGCCGGCGTCTGCGACGCCGACACCATCGACGAGGTGGTGAAAAGCGGCTTCGGCGCCCGGATGGCGGTGCTCGGGCCCATGGAGCAGACCGATCTGGTCGGCGTGGACCTGACCCTCGACATCCAGAACACGCTGATGGCCGATCTCGACCGCTCGACCGAGCCGACGCAGCTCATCAAGGACAAGGTCGCGCAGGGCAAGCTCGGCATGCGCACCGGCGAGGGCTTCCGCAAATGGACGCCGGAAAGCGCCAACGCCGTGCGCGAGCGACTGCGGCAGTTTCTCGCCGAGCAGGCCAAATCGCGGAAGTAAGCTGGAGTATGATTCGACGGATTGAAGCTGCGGCTGCATCGGCGGTGCGCTCCCTCTCCCATGGGGAGAGGGTTGGGGTGAGGGGTTTCGCTCTCTCGATAGACCTTACCCCCTCACCCGACGCGCTTTCGCGCGTCGACCTCTCCCCATGGGAGAGGTGAAGGGCGCAAGCGGCGCGAGTCGATTTCAACCTCACTAAATCAAACCCTAACGCGTCTGCATCGAGGCCCTGCGAATTTCATTGAGCAGACGGCTGGCGCGGGTGCCATACTCGCCGAACAAGAATAACAGCCCGGGGTCGTGCGTGCTTGGTGTTCTGTTCTCCATCCTGTCGGCAGCCACATTCGCCTTGAACAACGCCGCGGTGCGGCGCGGCGTCGTCACCGGAACGCCGGCCCAGGCCATGGCGATCAGCGTGCCGATGGGCATCGTGTGTTTCCTGCCGGTCGCGTTCTTGCTGGGCGAATTGAGCCGCCTCGCGCAGTTCTCGCTGGCCGCCATGGGCTGGATGGCCGGTCTGGGCGTGCTGCACTTCCTGATCGGCCGCTACTGCAACTTCAAAGCCAACCAGGTCGCGGGTGTGAACCTGACCGCGCCGGTGGTGCAGCTTCAGGTCGTCGTCACCATGGTGATGGCCGTGCTGGTGCTGCACGAGCCTTGCACCGCGCTGCAGATCATCGGCGGCGTGGTGATGCTTGCGGGCTCGCTGATCACCCAGCGCCAGCCGCCGAAAACAAAAGCCGCGCCGGCCGTGGCCAAAGTGCCGACCGACAAGCCCGCGTTGCCGCCGTTCATCCCGCTTTATCTCGCGGGTTATGTGTTCGCCTCGCTCGCAGCCCTCGCTTACGGCACCACGCCGGTGATGGCGCGCTTTGCGCTAGAGCACACCGGCCCCGCGACCGGCATTCTCGGCGGGCTGATCTCCTATGTCGCGGCCACCGCGGTCGGCGCGCTGGCGCTGCTGTCGCCGAAATTCCGGCAGAACCTCCAGACGCTCGAACGCGCCAACGTGCGCTGGTTCGTCTGGTCGGGCGTGTTCGTCGCGGCCGCGCAGGCCTTCTTCTTCTGCGCCGTGTCGGTCGCGCCGGTGCTGCTGGTGATGCCGCTCCTTCAGCTCTCGCTGATCTTCCGGCTGATCTTCTCGACCTGGCTCAGCCCGGACCACGAGGTGTTCGGCGCGCTGGTGCTGTCGGGCGCCGCGATCTCGGTCGCCGGCGCACTATTGGTGTCGACCGACAGCGCGCTGATCGTCCATGCACTCGCGATGCCCGATCCGATCGCGCGTTTCCTGCTGTGGAGCGTCTGATGGCGACGAAGGGCGGCAATGCACCCGATGTGATCGTGTTCGGCGCGGGCGCGGGCGGCATGACCGCGGCGCTGGTCTGCGCCCTGGAAGGGCTCGACGTTCTGCTGTGCGAGAAGTCCGCCCAGGTCGGCGGCACCACCGCGACCTCGGCCGGCACCATCTGGGTGCCAGGAACAAAGCTCGCGCGCGACGCCGGTCACACCGACACCATCGCCGACGCGAAGCGCTATCTCGATGCGGTCGTGGGCCCGGCTCCCGACAACCGCCGCGACGTCTATCTCGAAACCGGCAACGACGTGGTCGAGTACCTCGAGCGAAAGAGCGAGGTGAAGTTCTTCCCCTACGTCAAGCATCCGGACTATCAGGCCAACCGGCCCGGCGCATCGCTCTCCGGCCGGCCGTTAGCGCCGGTGCCGTTCGACGGCCGGTTGCTCGGCGACGATTTCAAGCTGCTGCGGCCTCCCATCGGCGAGTTCATGGCGCTCGGCGGCATGATGATCGGCCGCGACGACATCGAGCCGCTGACCCAGCCGTTCGGTTCGCTGGCGTCGTTCCGCAAGGCGCTCTCGCTCCTCTGGCGTCAGGCGTGCGACCGGCTGAAATATCCGCGCGGCACGCGGCTCCTGATGGGCAACGCGCTGGCCGGGCGGCTGCTCTTAAGCCTCAAGGCGCAGCGCGTATCGATCTGCGTGGACACAACATTGCAGGAGCTCGTCGTCGAAGACGGCCGCGTCACCGGCGCCGTCATCGAAACCGACGGACGGCCGCAACGCATCACCGCGCGCCGCGGCGTTATCCTTGCGACCGGCGGTTTCGGCGGCAGCGTCGAGCGGATGAACGAATACGTCCGGCCGCCGCTTGCCGACGCTGTGGCCTTCGCCGGTGCGCGGGGCGACGGCATCCGGATCGGGAAAGCGGCCGGCGCCGCCATCGAGGACGATCATCAATCGCCGGTGTTCTGGTCGCCGGTGTCGCGAACGCCGTGGCTCAAGGGCGGCCGCGGCACCTATCCGCACATCCTGCTCGACCGCGCCAAGCCCGGACTGATCGCCGTCAACGCCGAGGGCCGCCGCTTCGTCGACGAGGCGCTGTCGTATCACGACTTCGTTGTCGGCATGCACCGCTCGCACGAGACGGTGCCGACCATTCCGGCCTGGCTGATCTGCGACAGCGCGTTCATGCACAAATACGGGCTCGGCCGCATCCCGCCGGGACGGGAGAGCTTCGGCTGGGCGGTCAGGAACGGCTATCTGGTCGAAGCCTCGTCGCTGGACGCGCTGGCGAAAGCTATTGGCGTCGAGGCCACGGGCCTGAACGACTCCGTTGCGCGCAACAACCGCTACGCCACGAGCGGCGAAGACACGGACTTCGGCAAAGGCTCGACCGAGTTCGACCGCAACAACGGCGATCCGAAGCACACGCCCAATCCATGCCTCGGACCGATCGAGAAACCGCCCTACTACGCCATGGCGGTCTACCCTTCCACGCTCGGCAGCAGCGTCGGCCTGAAATGCGACGCCGACGGCCGCGTGCTCAACGCGGACGGCGCGCCGATCGCCGGCCTGTTCGCCTGCGGCAACGACATGGCCTCCATCATGCGCGGCACCTATCCGGGCCCGGGCATCACCATCGGGCCTGCGATGGTGTTCGCCTATCGTGCCGCGATGGCGCTCGCGGGCAAGAGCAGCTAGCGTCACGGACCCGCAGTCGATCCGGTCAGGGAGTGTGAAATGCACAGAACCGCCGTTGCGTTCGCGACCGTTTTGCTCGGGGCATCGATATCGGGCGCGGCGCTCGCGCAGAGCGCGAGTCAGGCTGCGCCGCCGCCTTCGGGCATGCGGCTCATCACGCTCGGCACGACCGCCGGGCCCTTGCCGCGCAAGGACCGCGCGCAGTTTTCCAACGCGCTGATCGTGAACGGAACGCCTTATGTCATCGATGCCGGCGACGGTCTCGCGCGCCGGCTGGTCCAGGCCGGGATCGATTTCACCCAGGTCGGCCGGGTGTTCATCACGCACAATCACGGCGACCACACGATGGGCATCCCGAATCTGATTTCCGTGCAGTGGCAATACAACCGGCGCGAGCCCGTCATGTTCTATGGGCCGCCTGGCACGGAAGAAACCGTCAAGGCAGCTGTCGCGTTCGTCAATGTCGACGCCACCATCAGGCTGTCGGAAACGCGAGTGACGCCGGTCGATAAGATCGTCGAGGCGCATAACGTCGGCACTGGACAAATCTATCAGGACAGCAACGTCACGGTGACGGCGGTCGAGAACACCCACTTCCACTTCAAGGAAGGCAGTCCCGCCTACGGCAAGTTCAAGTCATATTCCTATCGGTTCCAAGCCGGCGGCAAGTCGGTCGTCTTCACCGGCGATACCGGTCCGAGTGAGGCTGTCACCAATCTCGCCAAAGGCGCCGACATCCTGGTAGCGGAGGCGTTATCGCTCGATGAGATCAAAGAGCGTCTGGAGCGAGCCGGCCAATGGCAGAAGATGAACGAGGACGAACGCAAAGGCTGGTACCACCATATGAACGAAGAGCACATGACGCCGGATGATGTCGGCAAAATGGCCACGGCGGCGGGCGTCAAGACGCTGGTGATGAGCCACCTGTCGGCGTCCGGCAAAGACAACGACGACTACGCGCGGTTTGTCACCGCGGCGAGCAAGTTCTATTCCGGACGGATCGTTGTCGCCAAAGACCTGATGGAAATATCGCCGTAACTCTGTTCCTAGCCGCCTTCCCGTCTGAATTGAAGCACGCCCGCGTAACACCCACCGACCGTCACCCGCGGGCTTGACCCGCGGGTCCATGACCCGGGTTCGACAACGGCAGTCTTACGTAAGACTGCCTTCGCCGCGCCCGCTCATGGATCGCCGGGTCAAGCCCGGCGATGACACCGCCCGTGTGGACACGTGGCGCACCGCAACTAAGAAATGTGCTAACGCCCTTTCAGCATGTAGCGACCCGTCTCATTCCGCGTGAGCTTGTCCCCTGCATAAAGCGTATCGAGCTCGCGCACGATCTCGCGGCCGTCGCGGCTGCCCGCCGCCATCATCAGCTCGAGGAAGCTCGCCGGACCCGCGGCGAGCGTATCGGCGACCGACGCCTTGCCGTGCGCGCCGTTGCGCTTCGTCTCAGGCGGCATCGGGATGCCCCACTCCAGCGACTGCCGCTTGCCGAACGGAATCGTGCAGTCGAAGCCGATCTTCGCGCCCACACGCTGACCCGCAAGCGACGGATCGAGCGGCACCACGCGGAAGCCCGCGCCCTGGATGGTGTCGCGGTCGCCCTGATAGCGCGTCGCCAGCGCCCAGTCGCATTGCTCGTCGGAGAACACGTCGATGTCGTCGTCGAACACGAACACCTGCTTGCATTCCGCCATGCTGCCGAACACCGCGGCGATCGCATTCCTGGCTTCGCCCGGAACACGTTGACGGATCGAGACGCGGACGTTGTACATGCCGCCGCTCGACGGTGTGGCGAAGCACGCCACCGGCTCGCGCACCGCGGTGACGAGGCCCGCCCACGCCGCGGACTCGGTCTTCACCGTGGTGAGTTGCGCCGTGTCGGTGCGGCCGAGATGCTTGCCGCCGATCGTCACGGTCTGGAACAGCGCGTCCTTGCGATGCGTGATCGCCGTGAGATGGAACACCGGATTGCGCTTCACCACGCCGTAGTAGCCGACATACTCGCCGAACGGACCTTCCGGCTCGACATGGCCTTTGTTGTCGAGATAGCCCTCCAGCACATATTCGGCGTCGGCCGGCACATAGAGATCGTTGGTGATGCATTTGACGATCGGCACCGGCGCGCCGCGCAGCGCGCCGAGCACCTCGAGTTCGTCCATCGGCGGATTCATGCAGACCGCGGCCATGAAGTCGCAAGCCGTGGAACCGACCACGTAGGCCACCGGCGTCTTCTCACCCTTGGCTACACCTTCGAGATAGATCGCGCGCGCATCGCTCGGCGCGATCATGTCGATGCCCGCGGTGCGCGGCCCGCGCAGCATGATGCGGCGACAGCCGATATTGGTATGTCCACTATCGCGAAACTGCATGACGTCGAGGCCCGCCGAGATATACGGCGCGCCGTCCTCGCCGTGCTGCAGATGCACCGGCAGCGCACAGAGATCGGCCTCCTCGGCTTTCTTCACCACCTGCTGCACCGGCGCGTCCGCAGCCGTTACCTTGATCGGCTTGTGCGGGCTCGCGAGCCGCTTGGTGATTTCCGGCAAAAGCCCCGCTTCATCGGTGTCGAGCGCGAGCGCGAGCCGCTTGCGCGAGCCCATCACGTTGCCGATCAGCTCGGCCTTCTCCGGCCCGACGGACTTGAACCAGGTCGCCTTCGGATTGCCTTCGAGCACCGCCGCGACATCGATGAGGTCGATCGGCTTGTCATGAATCTCACATTCACCCAGTTGCACCAGCCGTTCGATATAGCGGCGCAGGCGGAAGCGTTCGGTGTCGGCTGCAGTCATAGGTGCCACTCTGATTTGGACGTCGCTCTGGATTGCAAGGCGCGTTTGGGTCTGTAGATTGCTTCGCTCAAAAGTCACGGAGAACAATGCCATGCCGGGGACGGAAACAAAACACAAAGTCCGCGACGTGAACGTCCGGATGCTGCGCGGCGGATCGGGCCCGCCGCTGTTGTTTCTGCACGGCGCCAATGGCTTGCCGGTCTGGCTACCGGTGTTCGATCTCCTCTCCAGGCATTTCGAGGTGTTCGTGCCCGAGCATCCGGGCTTCGGCACCTCGGACAATCCACCGTGGATGCGCAACATCGGCGATCTCGCGATGTACTACCTCGATTTCATCGAGGGCATGGGCGAGCATTCGGTCCATCTGGTGGGACAGTCGCTCGGCGGCTGGACCGCGGCCGAGGTCGCGGTGCGCAACTGCACGCGGCTCAAATCGCTGACGCTGCTCGATCCCGCCGGCATCCGCATCAAAGGCCTGCCGAGCGGCGACAACTTCATCTGGAGCCCCGAGGAAGCGGTTCGCAATCTCTATTTCAACCAGGCCATCGCCGATCAGATTCTCGGGGCTCAGCTGACCGACGATCAGGCCGACATCATGCTGACCAACCGCTTCGCCACCGCGAAGTTCGGCTGGGAGCCGCGCTGGTACAACCCGTCGCTGGAGCGCTGGCTGCATCGCATCACCGTGCCGACGCTGATCATGTGGGGCAAGGAGGACAAGCTGTTCCCGAGCGCCTATGCGAAGCGCTGGGGCGAGAAGATTCCCGGAAGCCGGGTCGAGATCGTTCCTGAATGCGGCCATGTGCCGGCGGTCGAGAAGCCGGACATCACCGCCAAGGAAATCGTCCGCCTCTATCAGGGGACACGCTGATGCAGTTCACATTCTTTCACCTGATGCCCTATCGCCCGCTCGACATGGTCGAGCGCCACAAGCATCGCGCCGCCTGGGTCGTGTTGCCCAACACGCTCTACGATCCGAAGAAGGGCGCGGAAGAGTACGAGTCCTACATCAACCAGCTCGTCTATGCCGAGAAGATCGGCTTCGACGTCATCGCGGTCAACGAGCACCATCAGACCGCCTACGGCATGATGCCGGCGCCGAACCTCATTGCCGCGAACCTGATCGCCCGCACCACGAAGGCCAAGATCGCCATCATCGGCCGCGCGCTGCCGCTGGTGAACAATCCGGTCAACATCGCCGAAGAGTTCGCCATGCTCGACAACATGTCGAAGGGCCGCATCATCACCGGCTTCGTGCGCGGCATCGGCAACGAGTATCACTCGACCGGCATCAATCCGTTCTACTCGCACGAGCGCTATCAGGAGGCGCACGATCTGATCGTGCAGGCCTGGACCAAGCCCGGCCCGACCTCCTACGAGGGCGAGCACTTCAACGTGCGCTACGTCAACCTCTGGCCGCGCCCGTACCAGACGCCGCATCCGGAAATCTGGATCCCGTCGATGGGCTCTTCGGAGACGGTGAAATGGGCGGCAGCGCCGGAGCGCAAATATCCGTTCCTGGTGACGTTCTCGAGCCGCGAGCTGGTGGCGCGCTATCTCAACGTCTATCGCGAACAGGCCAGGCAATACGGCTACGAGGCTTTGCCGCGCCAGCTCGGCTGGGCCTCGCCGGTTTACGTCGCCGACACCGACGAGCGTGCACGCAAGGAAGCGAAGGAAGGCATTGAGACGCTGTTCAACGACTTCCTCGCGGTGCCGTTCCAGATGCTGCTGCCGCCAGGCTACATGTCGCTGCCGTCGATGAAGAACACCATGCGGATGCGCAAGGCGCTGGGCGCGCAGAAGCGGCTGACCTTCGAGGAGCTGGCCGAGAACGGAACCGTCGTGGTCGGCAGCCCGCAGACGGTGCGCGACCAGCTCGCCAAACTTCGCGACGAGACCCAGGCCGGCAAGCTCATCACCATGCTGCAGTTCGGCACGCTGTCCGACGAACTCACCAAGCGCAACATGGAGATGTTCGCGTCCGAGGTGATGCCGCATCTGAGGGATTAGCGTTCCCTCACGGCAGATCATTTGGAACAAGGTCCGGTTTCACCGGTTCACCCAGAGGGGAACTGTGAGTGAACGTCATGGTGAAACCAACCGAGCGCGATCGGGCGAACGCCGGAGGCCAAGGCCTGCGCGGACGCGACAAGCAGCAATCGGGCTTGCGTCCCGTGGACCCGTCATTCGGCGACCCGCCGCATGGCGACCCGCCGGAAGTTCAGCAGTCGCCGCATCAAGCCGCGCAACGTGCGGCGGACGTCCGCGGCAATCCCGCCATGGTGCAAGGCGCCGGAGATTTTCCGGAAGGCTTGGCGCGGCCGCGCAAGGGACCTTACGACAAGGACCTCGGCCGCAATGAAGTGGCCGACCACGTTCCCGGCGTTGCCAAGCAAAAAGGCTGATCACTTCGAGGCACGGGCTGAACGACGCCGCGTCTTGCGCCACGTCTTGAGCAGCGGACCGTCCGCGCCATAGATCGGATCTTTGCGCGGCAGCGGCACCTTCGGAATCATGTCGACCGCGCGGTCGTGCTCCTTGGTCGAGCCTTCGTATTCCTCGTATTGGCCATCCGGCGGATAGGCGCCGACCACGACCAGGTCCCTGGTCGCGGACAACGCCTCGTGTCCGGTGCCGGCCGGAAGGATCGCGACGTCGCCCGCCTTCAACCTCACCACCCTGCCCTTGGCGCCGCCGAAGCGCACGCGCGCTTCGCCGCTCGCGACGCCCAGCACCTCGTGGGTGCGCGGATGATAATGCACGTAATCGTAGATGCCGTTGCGCCACGAGCCGCCCCAGCCGTTCGCCGCGAACAGCTGCTCGAACACCGCTGCCGGATCGGCCGCATCCGCGAGATCGACCGCGCCGCGATAGCGCACGAACGGCAGCGCCGGATTGTTCGGCACCGCACCGTCATCCTTGAACCGGCTGAGCCAGGCCTTGCGCGGCGTGACACGCGATGCCGCATCGCGGCGCGACGGCCGCGCCACGCCGGTGAGGCGCTCGAAGGTCCGCTTCAGTGCTTCCCTGGCGTACATCGCTCGGCATCTCCGGCATTCGGCTGCAGACCACGCGTGCACAACCACGCCACACCGCGTCAGTTCCGGGCTTGCCCACCAGCAAAGTTGGGCAATCCGCCGCGCACCCATCCCAAAGGCGAAGCCCCGCCAAATTGACCTTGGGAATTGCAGCCTTTACCGTTCCCCACAAAGGCCAAAAGGCCCATTCCAGGGAGGGATTTCCGATGCGCAAGTCGCTTGCTGCTCTGCTCGGCGCCACCGCGCTGCTCGCCACCGTTGCGTCTGCCGGCGCCCAGGAGACCGTCAAGGTCGGCCTGATCCTGACGCTGTCGGGCCAGTTCGCCGATGCCGGCATCCAGATGCGCAACGGCGTCGAGACCTACATCAAGCAGCACGGCGACACCGTCGCCGGCAAGAAGATCGAGCTGGTCGTGAAAGACTCCGGCGGCATGGCGCCCGACGTCGCCAAGCGCCTCGCCCAGGAGCTCGTGGTCCGCGACAAGGTCGACATCCTTGCGGGCTTCGTGCTGACGCCGAATGCGCTCGCCGTGGGCGACATCTCGGCCGAGGCCAAGAAGTTCATGGTGGTGATGAACGCCGCCACTTCGATCGTCACCACCAAGTCGCCCTACATGATCCGCACCTCGGTGACGCTGCCGCAGGTCGCCGAGACCTTCGGGACCTGGGCCGTGCAAAAAGGCGGCGTCAAGAAGTCCTATACGATGGTCACCGACTACGGTCCGGGCCACGACTTCGAGGCGGGCTTCACCCGCGCCTTCAAGGAGGCCGGCGGCGAGATCGTCGGCTCGGTGCGCTTCCCGGTGGCGAACCCCGACTTCTCGGCCTTCATCCAGCGGGCCAAGGACCTCAACCCGGAATCGATCATGATCTTCGTGCCGGGCGGCGCGCAGCCCGCGGCTCTCGGCAAAGCCTTCGCCGAGCGCGGCATCGATCCGACGAAGACCAAGATCCTCGGCTCGGGCGAGACCACGGCCGAGCAGGCGCTGAAAAGCATGGGCGACGCGAGCCTCGGCATCATCACGGCCTGGCACTACGAATACACCGATAAGTCGAACCCGAAGAACGTCGCGTTCGTGAAGCTCTACAACGAGCAGCACAAGCGCAACCCGGACTTCTTCTCGCTCGGCGGCTATGACGGCATGAACGCCATCTACGAGGCGCTGAAGAAGAGCGGCGGCAAGGCCGATGGCGATTCGCTGATCGCCGCCGCCAAAGGCCTGAAGCTGGAGAGCCCGCGCGGCCCGATATCGATCGATCCGGAGACCCGCGATGTGATCCAGACCATCTACATCCGCAAGGTCGAGAAGGTGAACGGCGAGCCGCAGAACGTCGCCTTCGACAAGGTCGAGAACGTCAAGGATCCGGTCAAGGCGCGGATGCCTAAATAACAGCAGCGTTTGAAACGTGCAGTTGTTGGGATCGGTTGGGGCAACGCCCAAACCGATCCCATTTTTCTGTCGGGTGCGCGGTTTTGGACCCGCCGCGACCATTGCGGTTCGCGTCGCGGCGGGTCAAAGTGCAGCAAAATAAACGCAACGATGGATGTCGGGAGGGACCCCATGCGACAAGCAAAAACCGGGCTTGCTCTGTCTGCCGCGCTGCTGCTCGCGGCCGCCGCGCCGATCGCCGTCCATGCCGAGGACACGGTCAGGATCGGCATCATCATGTCGTTCTCCGGCCAGTTCGCCGACAGCGGCGCGCAGATCGACAACGGCATCAAGCTCTACATGAAGGAGCATGGCGACAAGGTCGCCGGCAAGAAGATCGAGATCATCCGCAAGGACAATGGCGGCATTGCGCCTGACGTGTCGAAGCGACTGTCACAAGAGGCGGTCGTCCGCGACAAGGTCGACATCCTCGCGGGCTATGATCTCACGCCGAACGCGCTCGCCGCAGCCGACGTCTCGGCTCAGGCCAAGAAGTTCATGGTCAACATGAACGCCGCGACCTCGATCATCACGACGAAATCGCCCTACATGGTGCGCACCTCGTTCACGGTGCCTGCGGTCAATCAGGCGCTCGGCACCTGGGCTTACAAGAACGGCATCCGCAAGGCCTATACGCTCGTCTCCGATTTCAGCCCGGGCCACGACGGCGAAGCCGCGTTCCAGAAGGGCTTCAAGGACGCCGGCGGCGAGATTATCGGCTCGGCGCGCTATCCGGTTGCCAACCAGGACTTCTCGGCGTTCCTGCAGCGCGCGAAAGACCTTGCGCCCGACGCGATCTACATCTGGGTGCCGGGCGGCACGCAGCCCGCTGCGATCGGCAAGGGCATCGCCGAGCGCGGCATCGACAAGAACAAGACCAAGATCCTCGGCCAGGGCGAGCTCACCTTCGACGAGTCGCTGAAAGGCATGGGCGACGACGGGCTCGGCATCATCACGGCCTTCCATTACGACTCCAACCATCAGTCGGCGACGAACAAGAAGTTCGTCGCGGCCTACGTCGCCGAATACAAACGCAATCCCGACATGTTCTCGGTCGGCGGCTATGACGGCATGCACGTCATCTACGAGGCGCTGAAGAAGACCAATGGCGATGCCGATGGCGACAAGCTCGTCGCCGCGGCCAAAGGATTGAAGTGGGAAAGCCCGCGCGGGCCGATGTCGATCGATCCGGAAACCCGCGACGTGGTCGAGACCGTCTATATCCGCCGCGTCGAGAAGGTCGACGGCAAGCTCGTCAATGTCGAGTTCGACAAGATCGAGAATGTCAAAGACCCGATCAAAGCGGCGATGAAGTAAGGAACTCGGTACGCAGATGAGCAGCGGCCGAAGGGGGCGACCGCAATGACATCGACGATGACGTCGATGCTGGGCGTGCTGTTCGACGGCTTCGCCTACGGCATGCTGCTGTTCCTGCTCTCCGTCGGGCTGTCGGTGACGCTCGGGATGATGAACTTCGTCAATCTCGCGCACTGCACCTTCGGCATGATCGGCGGCTATGTCACGGTCACGCTGATGAACCAATGGGGCTGGCCGTTTCTCGCCACCCTGCCCGCAGCCTTCATTGTCGCGGCCGCGATCAGCGTGCTGTTCGAGCGCACCATGTTCCGCCGCCTCTACCGCTCGAGCGATCTCGACCAGTGCCTGCTGACGATCGGCCTCGTGTTCGTCTCGGTCGCGACCATGGCTTACGTCTGGGGCACGATCCAGCAGCCGGTGTCGCTGCCCAATTACCTGCGCGGCTCGATCCATGTCGGCGGGCTGACGCTCGGCGTCTACCGCATCTTCCTGATCGCCTTTGCGCTTGTCGTCACCGCAGCCCTGGTGATCGCGCTGGAATACACCCGCTTCGGCGCGCAGGTGCGCGCCGCGGTCGATAACCAGCGCATGGCGCGCGGTCTCGGCATCAATGTCGACGGCGCGTTCGCCATCACCTTCGCGCTCGGCAGCGGGCTTGCCGGCCTCGGCGGCTCGCTCGCCATCGACATCGTCGGTCTCGATCCGTCTTTCGCGCTGGCCTATCTGGTGTATGTGCTGATCGTCGTTGCGGTCGGAGGCTTGGGCTCGATCGGCGGCACGTTCGCGGCAGCCATGCTGCTCGGCATCAGCGACATGGCCGGCAAATACTACTTCCCGGCCATCGGCTCGTTCCTCATCTACCTGGTCATGATCAGCCTGCTGATGTGGCGGCCGGCCGGCATTTTCGGAAGGCGTACATGACCGCCGTGTATCCCTCCGACGCCGGGCCGCAAGCCTATCTGCAGTCGCAGATCCGCTGGCGCACCGCCGAGATCCTGTTCTGGCTCGCGACCCTGCTGCCGTTCGTGGCGACACCGAACTACCTGTCGCTCGCCAGCCAGATCGCGATCACGGCGCTGTTCGCGCTGTCGCTCGATCTCATACTCGGCTACGCCGGCATCGTCTCGCTCGGCCACGCCGCGTTCTTCGGCTTCGGCGCCTATGCGGCTGGACTGATTTCCAAGCACGGCTGGGGCGAGCCGCTGTCCGGCCTCGTGCTCTCAGGCATCGCCGCGGGCCTCCTCGGCTATGCCGTGAGCTTCGTCATCGCGCGCTTCCGGCATCTGGCGCTGATCATGCTCACGCTCGGCTTCGGCCTGCTCCTGCTCGAGCTCGCCAACAGCGCCAGCAGCATCACCGGCGGCGCCGACGGCCTGCAAGGCGTGAAGACCTGGCCGCTGCTCGGCATGTTCAAGTTCGACCTCTACGGCTTCACCGCCTACTGGTACGCGCTGATCGTGCTGTTCCTGCTGTTTCTCGTCAGCCGCAGGCTGATCAACTCGCCGTTCGGGCTGTCGCTCCGCGGCATCCGCGAGAACGCAGTGCGGATGCGCGCGATCGGCGCCGAGAGCCGGCCGCATATCCGCATGATCTACACGATCTCGGCCACCATGGCCGGCATCGCCGGCGCGATCCTGACGCAGACCACCGAGACCGTGTCGCTCGGCGTGCTCGACTTCCAGCGCTCCGCCGATCTGCTGGTGATCCTGATCCTCGGCGGCGCCGGACGGCTTTACGGCGGCCTGATCGGCGCAATCATCTACATGATCGCCCGCGACTGGTTCTCCGGCGTCAACCCGCAATACTGGTACTTCCCGATCGGCGTGCTGCTGATCGCCGTGGTGCTGTTCCTGCCAAACGGCATTCTCGGCGGCATCGCGCAGCTGATCGACACCGCGCGCGGTCGCCGCTGGTTCGGCTGGCTCGTCTCGCCGCCGTGGAGGCGCAGAGCATGAGCGTGCCCGCGCTCGCCACCAGCGGCCTCGACAAGCGCTTCGGCTCGCTGGTGGTCGCCCACAGCATCGGCATCGCGCTGCCGCAAGGCGTGCGCTACGCGCTGATCGGCCCGAACGGCGCCGGCAAGACCACCTTGATCAACCTGATGACCGGCATGCTGCGCCCCGACGGCGGCCAGATCCTGCTCGGCGGCGAGGACATCACGACGCTCACGCCGGAAGATCGCGTGCGGCGCGGGCTCGTGCGCACCTTCCAGATCAATTCGCTGTTTCCGCATCTCAACCCGCTGGAAGCCGTGACGCTCGTGATCTGCGAGCGCGACAGGATCGCGCGCACCTTCTGGCGCATCACCGCCGACTATCGCGCCGCAGTCGACGAGGCCTACGACATCCTCAAGTCGCTGCTGCTCGCGCCGGTCTGCACCCGCGAGACCCGCGAGCTCGCCTACGGCCAGCAGCGACTGCTCGAAATCGCGTTGGCGCTCGCGACCAAGCCCAAGGTGCTGCTGCTCGACGAGCCGGCGGCAGGCGTGCCGCGCGATGAAAGTGCCGAGCTGTTCACCGCGATCAACAGCCTGTCCAAGGACATCACGGTGCTGTTCATCGAGCACGACATGGAGCTGGTGTTTCGCCTCGCAAGCCGCATCATCGTGATGGTCAGCGGCGGCATCCTGCTGGAAGGCACGCCCGCCGAGATCGCCGCCGATCCGCGCGTGCGCGAGGTCTATCTTGGAGGCGCGGCTCATGGCTGAAACAAACTCGGCTGACGCCCTCCTCTCCTTCAAGAACGTCCGCTCGGGCTACGGCGAAGCCGTCGTGCTCGACGACATCTCGTTCGACGTGCCGGAGCGCGGCAGCCTCGCGGTGCTGGGACGCAACGGCGTCGGCAAGAGCACGCTCCTGCTGACGCTGATGGGCTTCACCCAGCTTCGACGGGGTGCGATCGTCTGGCGCGGCAAGGACATCAGCCGGCTCGCACCGCATCGCCGCGCCCAGGCCGGCATCGGCTGGGTCGCGCAGGAGCGCGAGATCTTCGCCAATCTCACGGTCGAGGAGAATCTCACGGTCGCGGCGCGGCCCGGCCGCTGGGACCTCGACGCGGCCTATCAGTTCTTTCCGCGACTGAAAGAACGCCGGCTGTCCAAAGGAAACCAGCTGTCCGGCGGCGAGCAGCAGATGCTTGCGACCGCACGCGCGCTGATGACCAATCCGGCGCTGCTGCTGCTCGACGAGCCGCTCGAAGGCCTCGCGCCGATCATCGTCGAGGAGCTGGTGCGCGGCTTGCGCAAGATGATCGTCGAGGAAGGCACCGCGGTCATTCTGGTGGAGCAGCATGCCGAAGTGGCGCTGTCCCTGACCGAGCATGCGCTGCTGCTCGAGCGCGGCACCATCGTGCACCGCGCGCGCTCGGCCGATTTGCTGAAGGATCACGCGACGCTCGACCGCTATATCGGCCTGCGTGTCGCCGAGGCGAAGGCGTAGAGCTATCACCGCGGTCATTCCGGGGCGCTCGCGCAGCGAGCGAACCCGGAATCCAGACACGCACGTTGAACCTGCCTCTGGATTCCGGGTTCGCGCCTTTCGGCGCGCCCCGGAATGACGCCGGTGAATACGGCCGGCGCCGGGTATTTCTCAGATTCACATGTCAAACAGCCCGCGCTGCCACATGGGCGAGCGCCATCGGCCCCGGAAGTAGCAAGGCGCGGGGCGCCGCCTTCATTTCCTTCCTCCCTCCAAAGAGGGAGCGGAGCGCCGTTCGGCGCTTCGTAGCGATGGCACCTTGGAAGGTGCCGCGTGCCGTTTGAGCGGCACGCGCGCCTCCCGGCGCTCCACTTGTGGCGTTTCTCGGCTCGGGACCGCTCTTCCGGGCGCGGGCAGACGAGCACAACCTCGCCCCTATCCAGGCGGCATTGGCGCCGCCCTTCAGCCCGTCCACGTCCAGCCCTTAAAGGGCAGCCCCGTCTTGCGACGGCGCGGGCGGTGATCCGAGACGACCCGGGGGTTCTGGCTTGCATCCAGCCAGAGACCCGGGCGCCACACCTTGCTCCGCCGCATGATGCCTCATGAAGCGCCCTCGACTGAGCAAGGCATGGTCGTCGTAGGACAGGCTGTGGGGGCGCGAAATATTAATTTTGCAAACGCAAGCTCTATCAACATTGTTGCGGCTGCATCGATTTGGCCGCGAATTTGTAGGATGGGTAGAGCGAAGCGAAACCCATCACCTTCAGGTGCCGCGGAGAGATGATGGGTTTCGCTTCGCTCTACCCATCCTACGGATTTGGTCGCTCTTTCCCGGCCTCATGCTGAGGAGCCCGACGAAGCAAAGCGAAGGCGGGCGTCTCGAAGCACGAGACGCCCGCCTGCTGCAACATCCGGGGCCGCCTCACCCTTCGAGACGCGTTGCTTCGCAACGCTCCTCAGGATGAGGCGGAGAGAGAGTGTGTGTGCCGCGCGACCGCCGCTCAGGCCGTCAACCGCACCACGGACTTCTCGTAGCTCTGCGAGCCGAGGTCGTTGTTCTCGATGATGCCGTGCTCCTGGATCCAGGAGCGCGAGTCCTCGAAGATCTCGCGCGAATACGGCTCGAACACGATGCGCTCGCCCGGGCCCCAGCGGCGCGTGTCCATCTTGTCGTGGAAGCGCTTGGGGAATTCCTTGGCGTAGTGCTTGGTGTAGAGCTCCGGCCGCAGATCGATGTCGGCCTGCGCGCGCTTCAAGGCGCGGAAGAACTTCGACACGTCCTCCATGTCCGGGTCGCCGGTGAGCATGGTCGCCATCATGAAGGTGCAGTCGACCACCTTGCGGAAGCCGAGCTGCTCGGCGAAGTAGTACGGCCCGGAGAACAGCGTGCAGGCCGGCACCTCGCCGTTGAGCAGCTTCTCCATGCGGCCGAACACCAGCCCGTCCTTGAACGACAGGTTGATCTTGTCCTGCGGCATGAACTGCTCGAGCGCCTGGATCGTGGCGTAGTGGCTGCCCGACTGATAGCCGACCGAGATCGGTACGCCAGCGAGATCCTCCGGCACCTTCACCTTGGAGTCGGGCGGCACGAAGATGCCGCAGGTCGAGACCTGGTAGACGTCGCCGTAGAGCTTGCCGTGCCCCTTGGTGGCGGCGACGTTCACGGTCCAGTGGCAGGCGCAGGAGATGTCCGACTTGCGGCCGCGCTCGAAGGTCTGCATCGCGCCGACCTTGTCGCCGAGCTGCTGCGAGGCGCCGTCGCTCGACTGCACGAGCTCGCGGAACTCGTAGTCGAGGCCTTCGTCCTTGAAGTAGCCTTTCTCTTCCGCAACCCACTCGTGCAGGCGGAAGTGCGGCTCGATGATGAATTTTTCCTTGGCCATGATGTCCTCCTTGCTCCTCGGTTTGACTTTGATTTCCCCAAGCCTTTGCCCAAGCCTTGGGTTCGGCCGTCAACAGCAGTCGATGCCCGAATCTTTTGAGCGCATGTGCTTTGATTTTGCGTCCTCGGTCACACGGCGGGCGCGGATCATCTTGACGTGATCGTCCATCAGCCGGCGGGCGCCGGCGCCGTCGCGGATCTCGATCAGTCCCAGCAATTCCTTGTGCACGTCGATGACGCGGCGCGCGACCTTCGGCGTCAGCGTCGGATTGCGCCGCGGCCACGACACGTGCTGCAGCGAGACGAGCTGAACCACCAGCACGCGATTGTGCGAAGCCTCGGCGACCGCGAGATGGAAGGCTGCGCCAAGCTGCGTGAAGCGCTCGGCATCACCGAGGCTGGCCTCGGCTTCGGCGACAAGCTCGCGGAGCTTGGCAAAGTCCTGTTCGGTGGCGTGCTCGGCGGCCAGTTCGGCGGCAAGGCATTCGATGGCGCGCTGCGCGTCCATGATCTCGTGGGCGCTCACGCCGATCAGGTCGAGCTGCACCGCCAGCGCCTCGGCGAACAGGTTGGGATTGCCGCGCGCCACCCGCGCGCCGCCGCCCTTCCCCATCTTGATCTCGGCGATGCCGAGCGCCTCCAGCGTGCGCAGCGCGTCGCGCGCCACGATCCGGCTGACGCCGTAGCGCTCCGCGATATCGTTCTCGGTGCCGAGGAAATCGCCCGGCTCGAACATCTTGGCGAACAGCGCTTCGCGGACGTCGGAGACGATCTGGGAGGACAGCGAGGCCGAGCGGCCCGGAACGAAGCTCCGGGCGGGTGATTTCGCAGAGAAGGGCAGAACCTTCGCGGCCATGCCAGACAATACGCTGAGACGCAAAGATAGTAAAGATACTATCTTATAATTTTGACGGGGCTCAGCCGTCTGATCCGGCCGGGAACACCCTGCCCGGTTTCTTCTAGTGCCATCTGCGGCGAATGTTTCGCACCAGCGTCATGCCGAATCCGATCAGCATGGCCATCACTCCTGCCACCATGAGGCACCTCATGACGACAAACCAGCCCACGTCTTTGGGGGAGCGAACGCGCCCGCAAGCGAGCCGATGAGGATGAGTCCCGAGCCCACAAGAACGATAGGCCGGACAAGCCCCCGGTGGAAACACCAGGCCATTACGGCAGATGCAATAATAGGCGTCAACAGGTCGGATTGTTGCAACATCTGTACGCTTTAGCCACCCCTCCTCCCAGCCGACCACGGTGAGATCCTGGCGGGATGGCACTCGCCTTGCACCTCATCGGATAATCATGAGGCAATCGTTACCAACGCTGTCCCTGCTCTGCCTCTGCGCCGGCCTCGCGGGCTGCATCACCGCGAAGGACGCCGAGGTCGAGACCCTGCCGCCGGCCGGCATGGCGGGGCTTGCGATCTCGCGAGAGAACGTCGCCAACATGATCGCCTCCCCGGCCAAGCTCGAGGTCAACAGCGCGCAAGTGGCCTACCTCGCGGTCACGGACGATTACGCGGGCGCGGTCGCGCCGGGCCAGGTGACGCTGACCGTCGTGTCCTTGTCGGGCGGGCGCTACAGCTATCGCTTCAAGGCCGACGCCGGGAAGACCTACCGTTTCCTTGTCGCGCCGCGGACGAACATCACCGCCGAAGGTCTCGCCGCAGGCCCCGGCCAGCCGATCGAGACCGCGGGACCGTTTGGCATCGCGTCGCTGAACTGAAGCGGCCTCGGCATGGTCATCATACGGAGTCCCGTTTCCCGCTATACTGCCGGCTGAAAACTGATTCTCGGACGGACGGGCATGCACTCGATCTATGAGATCGCCGCGAATTCGCAGGCATTCAAAACCGCCAGTTACCTGCCCGTCTACGAGAAGCTGTTCGAGCCGATGCGCGACAAGCCGCTCGCGATCCTCGAGCTCGGCGTGTTCGGCGGCGGCTCCCTGAGAGCCTGGGAAGAATACTTCCCCAATGCCGTGATCGCCGGCGTCGATCTCGACACGCCCAACGTTCAGTTCAGCGACCGCGTCCGCATGTACAAAGGCAACCAGGCGGACATCGGGCTTTTGTCCGGGATCGCAGCCGAGATCGCGCCGCAGGGCTTCGACATCATCATCGACGACTGCGCCCATATCGGCGCCGTGGCCAAGGCGAGCTTCTGGTATCTGTTCGAGAACCACCTCAAGCCCGGCGGCCTCTATTCCATCGAGGATTGGGGCACGGGTTATTGGCAGACCTGGCCCGACGGCCGGCGTTTCATCCCGGAGCCCGACACCCAGGCCCGCATGCCGAGCCACGACGCCGGAATGGTCGGCTTCGTCAAACAACTGGTCGACGAGATCGCCGCAGAGGACATCAAAGACGCGTACAACGCGCCGCCGCCCCGGCGATCGAAATTCTCCGAAATGTCGTTCCACCTCGGGCTCTGCATCGTCAGGAAGAGCCCGTAGAGCGAGTTCTTACTGGGCAAGCTGCCGATTGCGCGATCACCGACGTTCTATTCGGGTGCTCCGCACGCCTCTCGATATTTTTGAATGACCTCAACGGCAACGCTCGCCGCTCGGGCCCCGTGTAAAAGATAGCAAAGATATTATCTTATGAGTCTGTGCGCGAAACCGACCGCCACCTTCGCCGATCGGGCCTTCGAACCCATCAACTGATCCCGAAAAAGTTAAAAGATCACGACCCGGGATTTCCGGCCGGATGCCTCAGCCGATTCCCGGCACCAGCGCGGCTCAACCGCTCCCGCGCGGCAGCAGGCCCGCCTCGCACGCCTTGATCTGCAGGCCGAGATACTTCGAGTAGATGCGGCACTGCGCGAAGCTGCCGGCGATGAACCACAGCCCCGGCTGCGGCGTCCGCGTGAACATGTTGCGCAGCTCCTGGCCGTCGCCAAAGCCCCAGATCGGGCCGACGCGGGCCGCAACATCGTCGCCGAACAGCTTGCTGACCAGCGCCTCCTGGCCCTTGTAGCCGGTCGCCAGCACGATCAGGTCGGCGGCAAGCGTCTCGCCGCTCTTCATCCGCGCGCCGTCGGCGACGAACTCCGCGATGTCGGAAAACTGCTTGAGCCCCACCTCGCCTTTGATGATCAGGTCGGAGCAGCCGACGTTGAAGTAATAGCCGCCGCCGCGGGTGAGATACTTGAACTGCCAGCCGGTGCCGTCCTCGCCGAAATCGAGCTTGAAGCCGAGCCGCGCGAGCGCATCGAGCATGTCCTGGTCGAGCTTCCTCGCCTGCTCGGTGAGGAGCACATGGCTCTTCTTGGCGAGCGCCAGCGGCACGGACGTGGTGATCAGGTCGCAGTCCTCCAGCGGCGGGCCTTCGTCGTACAGCGCATAGGGCAGCTGCGCGCTCGGCTCGACATTGACGATCAGCGTGGAGCTCCTCTGCACCAGCGTGGCCTTGGCGCCGTCCGAGTGCAGATCCTGCGCGATGTCATGGCCGCTGTTGCCGGAGCCGATGATCAGCGCCCGCTTGCCCTTCCAGGCGCTGCCGTCCTGGTACTGGCTGGAGTGCAGGACCGTGCCGCGGAAGTTACTGAGCGTCGGAATGTCCGGAAGGTTCGGAATCCCGCTGACGCCGGTCGCTATGACGATGTGGCGCGGATGCATCTCGCGCCTGGTGCCGTCGGCCCGGCGCAGCACCACGGACCATCGCGCGGCCTTCTCGTCGTAGACGCCGCCTTCGAATTCGGTGCCGGTCCAGTAGTTGAGCTCCAGGCTCTCGACGTAAGCCTCGAACCAGGAGGCCAGCTTGTCCTTGGGGATATAGGCCGGCCAGCTCGGCGGGAACGGCATGTATGGCAGGTGATTGACGTGCACCTGATTGTGCAGGACCAGCGCGTGATAGCGCTTGCGCCAGTTGTCGCCGATGCGCGCCTCGCGATCGACGATCAGCGTGTCGACCTGCAACTGGGCAAGGCGCGCCGCGATCGCGAGGCCGGCCTGCCCGCCGCCGACCACGAGCACGTCGGGGTCGCGGTCCGCATAGGCCGCAGCGGTCTTTCTCATGTCGAGCCAGTTGGGGCCGCGGAAATCGCGCGAATAGGCCTTGCCCTGCGGTCGTGCGCGGCCGTGCCGTTCCTCGTGGCCTTTCAGCTCGTCGAGCGCGGTGAGCAGGGTCCAGGCCTTGAGTGTGCCGTGATCGCCCGCGTCGGGGATCAGCCGCAGCACGCCGCTGCCGCGGCCCTGCGCGGTCTCGAACGTGAAGATCGCTTCGACGGCGTTGGTGCCGGCGCGGGTCACGCAGCGCGGGGCCGTGCGACCGCGCGCGATCCGGAAGCCGGTTGGCTTGGCGCGGACAACGTGCGCCGTGAGCTCCTTCAGGATGGCGTCACGGCCTTCGAGCGTCTCGATGCGCCAGGTCAGCGCCAGCACATCGCGCCAATAGCTGTCGGGATGAAACAGCGCTTTGAGCGGGCTGACGTCAGGCCCGGTCAGCGCGCGTTCGAGCTGCGCGAGCCAATCCTCCACGGCGGCGGTCGGGGATTCCGCTTCTGCCTGTGCCAGCATTTCGCTCCCTGAGATTTTTTTCGTGTCTCCTTCAAATTACACCGATTGAAGTTGGTGGGCGAGGCTGGCGCCGCGAGTCCCCTCTCCCGCTTGCGGGAGAGGGTGGCGAGCGAATGCGAGCCGGGAGAGGGCTCTTGTTGCAGCACCCCTCTCCCCCCTCGCATTCGCTCGGGACCCTCTCCCCGCTTCGCGGGGCGAGGGGACAAAATCGCAGCGACTGAGTTCAGCTCACTAGGGCTGCTGCTGCAGCTTCGCCTCACGCGCGACCTTCGCCCAGGCTGCGAGCTCGTCCTTGATGCCTTGCGCGGTCTGCTCGGGCGTGCGCTCGACCGGCGTAAAGCCCAGCACGGCCATCTTCTCCAGCACCTCGGGGTCACGGATCGCCTTGGCGAACGCGGCGTAGAGCAGGTCGACGATCGGCCGCGGCGTGCCGGCGGGCGCAAGCGCGAACAGGCTGGTCTGCGTGTCGAAACCCGCCAGTCCGGCCTCGGCCATGGTCGGCACGTCCGGCAGCGACTTGACGCGCTCAGGCCCAAGCACGGCCAGCGCACGCAGCAGGCCCTGCTGCACCATCGGCACCGCCGGCGGCAGCGACGCGAACGTCATCGGCGTATGGCCGGACACCGTGGATTGCAGCGCCGGACCGCCGCCGCCGAACGGCACATGCGGAAACTCGAGATTGTAGGCGAGCTTGAACATCTCGCCTTGCAGGTGCGCCGGTGAGCCGAAGCCGGTCGAGCCGAAGCTGTATTTCTCCGGGGCCTGCCGGATCGCCGCCACGAGCTCGGCGACCGTTTTGACCGGTTGCGCCGGGTTGATGACCAGGATGTTCGGCGAGGCGCTGGTGATGGTGATCGGAACGAAGCCTCCGACCGGATCGTAGGGCACCTTCTGCAGCGCCGGGTTCACCAGGAACGTCGAGCTGGTGAACAGGATGGTGTAGCCGTCCGGCGCCGCCGCCTGAGCCAATGCGACGCCGGTGTTGCCGCCGCCCCCGCCCCGGTTCTCGACGATGAAGTTCTGCCCGAGCTGCTCGCCGAGCTTTTGCCCCAGCAGACGGCCCATGACATCGACCAGGCCGCCCGGCGCAAACGGCACGATCAGCCGCACCGGCCGGGCCGGATACCCCGCCGAGCTCGCGTGCGCGCCGGCCGCGAAAAGCACCACCGCGGCCAAAACCGCCAGGGCGGAGAGGATCGAGGAAATTCGAAGCACCATCGGAATTTGTCTCTGCACGAATGAGGCCGGCACCCATTGCGCCTGCCAGTCCCGGTGTCCAGCAAAGCAATTCGGAGGCCATCGGCGCCAGCCCGTCTGGGCGGATCCCAGACCTGCACCGCAGTGCAGCATTATCATTTTACCTGCGTTTAATGGGGCCTGCCTAAAACCACGTCATAGTTTTGGGGATTATCCGGGGGGATGGCCGTGCGCATCCGTTTTCCGCGTCTGACGCGCGCGCTTTGGCCTGCGCGCTTTCGTCCAAACCTGGCGGTGCGGCAGCAGATCATCGCGGTCGCGATCAGCGGCCTCGTCGTGGTCGGCGCGATCTACCTCATCGGATGGCTCATCGACACCCGCGTCCAGGCCAGAGCCGACCAGAGCGCGGAACTGACCCGCAAGGTCTCGGCGCTGTCGGAGGACCTGCTTCGCGCGCGGCAGATCGCCACCGAATTCCTGCAGAAGCGCAGCGACGCGCTGATCGAGGCGCACGGCAAGCTCGTCGCGCAGGCGCAGACGCACCTCGCCGAGATCGAGACGATGGTCGGCCAGATCGAAACCGACGTGCGGCTGTCGCAGGTCTCGGCGATCCGGCCGGGTCTTTCGATGTATGTGACGCGCTTCAACACCGTGGTGTCGGCGCAGAAGGCGCTCGGCCTGAACGAGAAGCTCGGCCTGCAGGGCAACCTGCGCAACGCCGTGCATCAGGTGGAGACCCGCCTCGCCCAGTTCGACCAGCCACGGCTCGCCGTGCTGATGCTGATGATGCGGCGCCACGAGAAGGACTACATGCTGCGCGGCGGCGAGCAATACGGCACCGACTTCAACAAGCGGATCGAGGAGTTCGGGGCGCGGCTCAAGGAGGTCGAGCTCGACGCGGCGATCAAGAGCGAGCTGACCAACCTGCTCGCCACCTATCGGCAGAGCTTCATGGCCTTCATGGCGCAGGCCGACACGCTGAAGGAAGAGGCCGACGACCTCGCCACGATCTACGACCGGCTCCGGCCGGTGCTGAGCGCGGTCAAGGACGCGGCCGACCAGCGCTACAACGAAACGGTCGAGGTCGCGACGCGGTCGCGGCTCATCGTGCTGGTCACCATCGCGCTGATCATCGCCGCGGCCGGCGGGTGTGCCGCCTATTTCGGACGGCGGATTTCCAAGCCGCTGTTGCGGCTCGTCTCCACCATGGACGAGCTGATCGGCGGGCGGCTCGACGCCGAGGTGCCGGAGACCGGCCGTAGCGACGAGATCGGGCGCATGGCGAATGCGCTTGTCGTGTTCCGCGATGCCGCCGTGGAGAAGACGCGGCTCGAACGCGACACCGAGGAGCAGCGCAGGCAAGCCGAAGAGCAGCGCGCAGCGAGCGCCGCGGCCGAGCAGCGGCTTGCCGAGGAGCGCGCGAAGGCTGCGGCCGAGCAGGCGCAGGTGGTCGACGCGCTGGCCGAGGGGTTGAAGAACCTCGCCGCCGGCGACCTCACCTACCGGCTGGAGGACGGCTTCACCGACGCCACCGAGCAGATCAAGCTCGACTTCAACGCCGCCATGGAGCGGCTCGACCAGACCGTCCGCACGATTGCCGACGCGGCGCGCGACGTCAGCGGCGCGGCCCGCGAGATCTCGTCCGGCACCGACGACCTGTCGCGGCGCACCGAGGAGCAGGCCACGAGCCTGGAGGTCACCTCGTCGTCGATGGAGGAGATCTCGGCGACGGTGAAGCGCAACGCCGACAATGCCGCGGAGGCCAACCAGTTCGCCGCCGGAAGCTGCACGGTCGCGCAGAAGAACGGCGAGGCGGTGTCGCTTGCGGTCGCCGCCATGTCGCGGATCAAGGAATCCTCCGGCAAGATCGCCGACATCATCGGCATCATCGACGAGATCGCGCGGCAGACGAACCTGCTGGCGCTCAACGCCGCGGTCGAGGCGGCGCGGGCCGGCGACGCCGGCCGCGGCTTCGCGGTGGTGGCGTCCGAGGTGCGCAGCCTCGCGCAACGCTCGGCCCAGGCCGCCAAGGACATCAACGCGCTGATCGGGGCGAGCTCAGGCCAGGTGCAGGAGGGCGTCGCGCTGGTGAACCGCGCCGGCGCCTCGCTGAGCGAGATCGTCAGCTCGATCAACAAGGTCGCCGCGATCGTCTCCGACATCGCGGGCGCCAGCGGCGAGCAGTCGACCGGCATCGGCCAGGTCAACCAGACGCTCGCCCAGATGGACCAGATGACCCAGCAGAACTCGGCGCTGGTCGAGCAGAGCGCGGCCGCCGCCAAGGCGCTGGAGCAGCAGGCGATGGCGATGCGCACGCAGATCGGCTTCTTCCGCATCACCGGCGGTGAGGTGGCGGACGACGAGGCGGCGGTCGAGGAACGGGCTGCCCGCGCGGTGGCGTAAGCTTTATCGGCCGTGCCTAGCCCACACCGCACGGACCTCGTCGTCAGTTGCAAATTCGCCGCGCGCGGCTTGAGCTCTAGAATGCTCGATCGCCGCACGCTCTTCCGGCGTCAGCGAAACCGGTGCGATATCATCGCTGCCGGCAAGCTCCAAGATGACGCGGGCTATGTCGTCCTGCTTGTCAGGTGACAACTTGCGCGCGGCTTCGATAGCCGCTTCGAGAAGCTTGGTCATATCGCCAATATAGCGGCTTCGGCGCCGTATCTCACGCCTCGGTCCGCGGCGGCTCGCCGGCCAGCGCCTGCTGCAGGATCGCGTTCACGTCGTCACTCGAATAGGGCCTGGGGTTGTAGCCCCTCACCTTCATGACGACGTCGACGGCGTCGGGAAGCCGCTCCGGCGGCATGCCGACGCCGGCGAGGCTCGTCGAAAGCCCCATGGTCCTGTTCAGCTCGAAGATGGCGCCGACCGGATCGTCGGTCTTCATCGCGCGCCGCAGCGTGTCCATGGCGGCCGGAATGGCCGGCGCGTTGAAGGCGAGCGCATAAGGCAGCACGACCGCGTGGGTCTGCGCATGGTCGAGGTCGAACAGCTGGCGGACCTGCTGGGCGATGACATGATGGATGCAGGTTGCCGAACGGAAGTTCGCCGCAAGCCACGCCGCGTAGAGCGCCTCGCTGCGGGCCTCGGCATTGCCCGGGTCGGCGACGGCGCGGGGCAGATGCTCGGCGAGCCGCCGGATCGAGTCCTCGGCGAGCGTCTGCACCACCGGGTTGGTGTCCTCGCCGTAGAGCGTCTCCACGGCGTGCGCGAAGGCGTTCATGCCGCTGGCCGCCATGGTCTGCGGCGGCAGAGTTTGAATGAGGTCCGGATCGTAGATCGCGACCGTCGGCAGCGCGCGCTGGTCGCCGCCGGCCTTGCGGCCCAGACCGCGGCCCAGCGCCCACTTCGACGACATCTCCGAGCCCGACAGCGTCGTCACCACCGCGATATAGGGAAAGCGCGTGGAGGCAGCCACCGCCTTGGCGAGGCCGATCGCCGAGCCGCCGCCCAGCGCGACGAAGCTGTCGGCCTTGCTGGCCTGCAGCTGCTCGCTCATGCGGTCAAACGCATCCTGCGGCATGTTGGGAACGGCGGCATCGCAGATGCCGACGCTCAGGTCGCCGAGCAGGCCTGCGATGGTGTCCGCAAGGTCGCGGCGGCCCTTGGAGCAGAGGATCAGCAGCCGCGACATGCCGGCGCGGATGGCCTCGGCGCGAATCTCGCCGGCGGTGCCGCCGCCGAACACGACGCGGGTCGGCGAGTTCGAGTAGGTGAAGCGGTCGATCATTTCACGAATCCACGATGTCGATCAGCAATGCGGCCGTCGCCTCCGGCATGGTCGCCATCGGATAGTGATGCGACGCGATGGTGTGGACGCTCCAGCCCGGCTGCTTGCTAGCCCAATCGTAATAATCCTGGAAGTGGTGCGAGATCTTCCGCGTCGCCAGCACATAGGCCTTGCGCGGCACCTCAGTGTAGCGGCCGGTCAGGCTGATCGGCTGCAGCAGCGACGGCAGCGGATGCGGGCTCATCCGCTTGAGGAACGCGTCGCGGGCTTGCTCGTTCTCGATGCCGGTGTCGAGCACCAGCGACGACGGCACGCGGTAGCCGTCTCCCTGCTCGTCGGCGAGCTTCTGCACCGTGGCGCGGCGCTCCGCCGATACGGTGTCGAGCATGCACTTGCCGTTCGCGGGCAAGGCGGCGTTCAGGTAGATCAGCGCGCCGATGCGCTCGGGGATGCGGTCCGCAACGCCGGAGATCACCAGGCCGGCATAGCTCGTGCCGACCAGCACCACATCGTCGAGCTGCTCGCTTACGACCACGCCGACGATGTCCTGGATGTGGGTGTCGAGGTTGGTCTCGCGCGACGCGAGATGCTCGCGCTCGCCCAAACCGGTCAGCGTCGGCGTGTAGACGACATGGCCGTGGGCGCGCAGGCTGTCGGCGACGGTGCGCCACACCCAGCCGCCGCTCCACGTGCCGTGGACCAGGACAAAGGTTTTCACTGGCATCCGCTTTGGTAGGTTGGGATACGATTCAGCATCACAGGATTGTTTTGTGCAGGACTGGGTCCCCGCTTACGCGGGGACGAACGGGGGGAGAGAGCTCGCCAAACTATCAGCCGTTCGTCCCCGCGAAAGCGGGGACCCAGGGCCGCAAATTCAGCGGGTCGATTAAGCCGCCGCCTGCTTGCCCTTCGCCTTCTGGATCGTCTCCCAGACCCGCAGCGGCGTCGCCGGCATGTCGATCTGATCGACGCCGAGCGGCGACAGCGCGTCGATCAGCGCGTTGATGATGGTCGGCGGCGCGCCGATCGTGCCGCTTTCGCCGATGCCCTTCACGCCGAGCGGGTTGGTCTTGCAGGGGATCTCCTCCAGAGCGCAGTCCACGTTCGGCATCTGCGCCGCATGCGGCATGGCATAATCCATGAAGCTGCCGGTGAGCAGCTGACCGCTCTGGCGGTCGTAGACCTGATGCTCCAGCAGGGCCTGGCCGATGCCCTGCACCACGCCGCCCTGCTGCTGGCCCTTCACGATCATCGGGTTGATGATGCGGCCGAGGTCGTCGACGACAAAGAAACGGTCGATCGTCACCTGCCCGGTCTCCGGATCGACCTCGAGCTCGACCACGTGCGAGCCGTTGGGATGGCTCGGCGGCGTCGGATCGAAGCTGCCCGCGGCGTCGAGGCCGATGCCGAACTTCTGCGTCAGCGGCCCCATCGGCGCGAACGACGCCTTGGCGACGTCGACCAGCTTGATCTGCTTGTCGGTGCCGGTGACGCGGAAGGTGCCTTCCTTGAAGTCGATGTCGCCGGCGTCCGCCTCCATCATGGTGGCGGCGAGCTGCTTGCCCTTCTCGATCATGGCGTCGGCGGCGGCTTTCAGCGCGTTGCCGCCCACCACCATGCTGCGCGCGCCATAGGTGCCGCGGCCGATCGTGACCTGGGCGGTGTCGCCCTGCACGTAACGGATCTGCTCGAAGTCCACGCCGAGCATCTCATGGGCGAGCTGCGCGAACACGGTGGCGTGACCCTGGCCGTGGGAGTGCGTGCCGCCATAGACCGTGAGCGCACCGGACGGATCGAACTTCAGCTCCATGCGGTCGTTGAAGATGCCGCCGAACTCGATGTAGAAGCTGACCGCGCGGCCGCGCAGCTTGCCGTTCTTGTGCGACTCCTTCTTGCGCGCCGCATAGCCCTTCCAGTCGGCGGTCGCCATGCACTGGTCCATCAGGCGCACGAACTCGCCCGAGTCATAAACAAAGTGCGTCGGCGTGGTGTAAGGCAGCTTGTTCGGCGGAATGAGATTGCGGCGGCGGAGCTCGGCGGGCTCCATGCCGATCTGGCGCGCGGCATGCTCGATCAGCCGCTCCATGAAATACGCCGCCTCGGGGCGCCCCGCACCACGATAGGGCCCGCTCTGCGAGGTGTTGGTGAACACGCCCTGCGACATCAGATGCATGGTCTGGATGTCGTAGGCGGCAGGCACGAAGCGGATCGAGAAGGCGCCGGCGGCGAGCGCTGCGCCGACGAAGTAGGCGCCCATCTGGAACAGCGACTTGCTTTTCAGCGCGAGAATCTTGCCGTGCTCGTCGAGCGCCAGCTCGCCGTAATAGACCATCTCGCGGCCGTGATGGTCGTTGAGCATGCTCTCGCTGCGGGTCGCCGACCACTTCACCGGACGGCGGAGCTTCTTCGACGCCCACATCACCAGCAGATCGTCGGGGAACGGGCCACCCTTAAGGCCGAAGCCGCCGCCGACGTCGGGCGCGACCACGCGGATCTGGTTTTCCGGCACATGGAAGATGTGCGAGAGCTCCATACGCACGCCGTGCGGATTCTGCGAGGCCGCATAGAGCGTATAGAAGTCGTTGGCCTTGTCGTAGTCGCCGATGGCGACGCGCGGCTCCATCGACACCGGCGACAGCCGGTTGTTCTCGACGCGGAGCTTGACCACGTGCTTGGCCTTGGCGAAGGCCGCGTCGGTCGCGGCCTGATCGCCGAACATCAGGCGGAAGGCGTTGTTGCCGGCCGGGTTGTCGTCCCACACCTTCGGCGCGTCGGGCTTGGCGGCATCCTCGATGTTGACCACCGCGGGCAGCGGCTCGTAGTCGACCTCGACCAGATCGGCGGCGTCGCGGGCCTGCGCGAGGGTCTCGGCGACGACGAAGGCTATGCGGTCGCCGACATGGCGGACGCGGTCGGCGACCAGCAGCGGCTGGAAGGTGCGGTGCCCCTTCGGCGCGCCGAAGTCCTCCGGCATCAGATGCGCCGTCATGGCGCCGACCTTGTCGGCCGCCACATCGGCGCCGGTCAGCACCAGCAGCACGCCCGGCGCGGCCTTGGCCTTGGAGACGTCGATGCGCTTGATCTTGGCGTGGGCGTGGGGCGACAGCACGTTGACGCCGTGGCACATGGCCGGCAGCACGATATCGTCGACGTAGCGGCCCTGCCCGGTCAGGAAGCGCTGGTCCTCGACCCGGCGCACCGCTTGTCCTACTCCGAATTTGGCCATGATTGCTGCTCCCGATGAGTCGGCGTGTTGTCGGCAATAATGTTAGTGATTGGGCGCCCGACGCGCCAGTGAGCTACCGGTTGAGCCACCGGCGCGCGAAGCCCAGCAGGCCCTGCGGCAGGAAGATGATCATGACGATGAAGAGGAAGCCCAGCGGGATCAGATAGGGGAACTGGTCGCCGAACAGCCGGCCCAGGCCTTCGCGGAGCAGCAGGAATGTGGCAGCGCCCACGATCGGGCCCACCAAGGTGCCGATACCGCCCAACACGTTGAAGATCACGGCGTCGCCGGAGACGATGAAGAACACGAAGTCCGGCGCGGCGAAGCGGTTCTGCACCGCGTAGAGCACGCCGGCGAGGCCTGCGAACAGGCCGGACAGCATCACGGCCACGATCTTGTAGCGCTCGACCGGGTAGCCGATGGCCCGCGTGCGCGGCTCATTCTCGCGGATCGACTGCAGCACCATGCCGAACGGCGAATGCATGATGCGCCGCAGGATCAGGTAGGAGCCGGCCACCACGGCGAGCACGAACCAGTGCATGGTCTCGGCCGTGAACGGCGTGGTCCATAGGCCCGGGATGCCGAGCGCGGGCCGGCGGAACGACAGGCCGTTCTCGCCGCCGGTGACCTCGGTCCAGGTGAAGATGATGACGTAGAAGATCTGCGAGAAGATCAGCGTGGTGATGGCAAAGTAGATATCGCGCAGCCGCGTCGAGAAGTACGCGACGAAGGCCGAGACGGCGGCTGCGGCCACGAGGCCGAATGCCAGCGCCAGCACCAGATTGGGCGGCGCCACCATCAGCAGCGCCGCCGCGGCGCCATACATGCCGAGCCCGAAGAACGCCGAGTGCCCGAACGAGACCATGCCGGTGTAGCCGATCAGGATGTCCGAGGACATCGCCAGCAGTCCCCAGATCAGGATCTCGGTGAGAAACTTCTGCCAGAAGGTCGGCAACACCAGGGGCGCTACGATCAACAGCGCCATGACGACGCTGAAGCCGGTCCAGTAGATGAGCTTGTGGCGCTTGATCATCATTTGGGTGTCGGCACAAACAGCCCGGTCGGGCGGAACAGAAGGGTGAGGATCAGCACGACGAAGGAGACGATGACGGCCTGGGCCGGGCTCACCCAGATCGACGCGTAGGCCTCAAGCAGGCTGATGAAGATCGCGGCCGCGATCGAGCCGCCGAGATTGCCCATGCCGCCGACCACGACGACGATGAAGGCCTTCAGCACCCAGTCGAGACCCATGGTGTGGTTGACGCCGACCAGCGGCCCGAACAGCACGCCACTCGCAGCCGCCATCGCGGCGCCGATGCCGAACGCGGCGGTGTAGACCCAGGGCACCGGGATGCCCATGGCCTGCGCCATGACGCGGTCCTGCGTGGTGGCGCGAATCCAGATGCCGTATTTGCCGAATTTCAAGAACGCCCACAGGCCGCCGATGATCGTCGCCGACAGACCCGCGATCATCAGCCGGTACCACGGATATTCCAGATAGAAGAGATGGAAGCTGCCGGTGTAGGGCTCGTTGATCTTGCGCGCCACCGGGCCGAACTGCCACAGCGCGTAGTTCTGCAGGATCAGCGACATGCCGAAGGTGGCGAGGATCGTGGTCAGCGGATCGCGGCCGATCAATGGGCGCAAGGTCGCGACCTGCATCGCAGCGCCGAACACGCCGATGATGAGACTGGCGAGGATCAGCGCCAGCCAGAAGCTGCCGGTGAACGAGAGCACCAGCACGCCGACATAGGCGCCGAGCATGAACAGCTCGCCATGGGCGAAGTTCACCACGTCCATGATGCCGAAGATCAACGTGAGGCCCGACGCGATCAGCGCCAGGATCATGCCGGTGACGATTCCGTTCAAGGTCTGGATGATGAACAGCTCGATCGGGAAGTTCTGAAAGAAGGCCAGCGCCGATGCCATCCTAGACTCCCAGATACTGCTTGATGACGGGGTCGTCGATCTTGAGATCGGACGACGCGGCCTGATGGCGGATCGTACCCTTCTCCATGATGTAGACGCGCTGGCTGGCTTCGAGCGTCAGCGGCACATTCTGCTCCACCAGCAGGATCGCGACGCCTTCGTTGTGAAGTGCGTCGATAATCTGATGGATCTGCGACACCATGCGCGGCATCAGCCCTTCGGTCGGCTCGTCGAGCAGGATGATCTTGGGCTCGAGCATCATGGCGCGCGCGATCGCAAGCATCTGCTGCTCGCCGCCGGACAGCGTACCGCCGGCCTGGTTGCGCCGCTCGCCCAGGACCGGAAAGTAAGCGAAGACCTTGTCGAGCAGCTCCTGCTTGCGGGCCTCGGTGACGCCGGGGCGGTCGAAGCCGGTGCGGAGATTTTCCATCACGGTGAGCAGGCGGAAGACGCGGCGGTCCTCCGGCACATAAGCGATGCCCATGTTGGCGAGCTTGTGCGCCGGCTGCGCGGTGACCGGCTCACCGTTGAGCAGCACCCGGCCCTGCCGGGCGCGCACCAGACCCATGATGGATTTCAAGGTCGTGCTCTTGCCGACGCCGTTGCGGCCCATGAGCCCCACGACCTCGCCGGGGCCGACCGTGAGCGACACGCCGTGCAGGATGTGGCTCTTGCCATAATAGGTGTGCAGGTCCTCGACCGTGATCAAAGGCGCTGCGGCTTGATTTGGGGCGCTCATGTCTTGAGGTAGACCTCCAGCACCCGCGCATTGCTCTGGATTTCGGACGGCGGCCCTTCGGCCAGAATTTCGCCGTGGTGAAACACGCTGATGCGGTCAGCGAGTCCCATCACCAGCTGCATGTCATGCTCGACGATCAGGATCGTCAGGTTCTTGGCGATCTTGCGCACCAGCTGGATGGTGTCATGGGTCTCGGCCGCGCTCATGCCGGCGGTCGGCTCGTCGAGGCATAGAAGCTCAGGCTCGGTCGCGAGCGCGATGCCGATCTCGAGATTGCGCTGCTCGCCGTGTGAGATATTCGAGGCAAGCTCGTCGGCCTTGGCGGCAAGCCCGACCGCCGCAAGCGCTTCCTCCGCCTTCTCGATGACATCGTGAAAGCTGCGGTAGTGGCGCAGCATGTTCCAGCCGTGCCGGCGCGACTGCGCCGCGATCCGGACGTTCTCCAGTACGGTGGCGTTCGGCAGGATGTTGGTGATCTGGTAGGAGCGTGCGATGCCCGACCGCGAGATCAGGTTGGGCGGTTGCCCGGTGATGTCCTTGCCGTTGAGCAGGATGCGGCCCGAGGTCGGACGCAGTACGCCGGTGACGCAATTGAAGAATGTGCTCTTGCCCGCACCGTTCGGCCCAATGATCGCGCGGATCTCGCCCCGTTGAATCTCCAGGTTGACCTTGTTGAGCGCAGTCAATCCGCCAAAGCGGATCGTCAGCCCCTCGGTGCGGAGCACAGGAGCCGCCTCGCCTCCCCGGCCTGGGGCCGGGGCGGTGCTGTCGGTGGACACTGCGGTCTGCACTTTAAGTGAACTTGCAGGCCGCCGGGAACATCGTCTTGTCGCCCGGGATCGTTTGGAGGATGTGCGGGTTGCCGCCCTTCATCTCGAAGATCACCTGCAGCGGGAAGGCCTGATGGTCCTCCTTGCGGAGCAGCTTGTCTCCGGTCGGGAAGTCGTCGCTCAGCTTCATCTGCAGGCCTTCAAGCGCCTCGATCAGCTTCATCGTGCCCTTGCGGTCCTGGAAGTTCGACTTCTCCATGCCGACCTTCAAGGCGTTCATCGCCTCGAAGTTCGACTGCACGTAACGATCCGGAAGCGGGCCGGACGGATCGACCTTGGCGAGCCGGGTCTTGGCCTCATCAAAGAAAGCCTTGTGATAAGGCGTGTTGAACGGCCCCTCCATGACAGGGACGTAGCGATTGATCCCGATGAAGCCCTCGATCTTGTTGCCGAGCGCCGGCAGGTTGGTGGATTCCGCAATCGCGCCGTCGCCCGCCCACTTGTACTTCTTGGTGAGGCCGAGATCGAACGCCTGGTTGCCGATGGTCACGCCGTCCTTGCCGAAGAAGATGCCGAACAAGCCGTCGAAATTGCCGGTGATCTTCGACAGGAACGGCGTCATGTCGGCGGTGCCGAGCGGAATACCGGTGGTGCCGACGATCTCGCCGCCGGCCTTCTTGATCTGATCCGCATAGGCGTCTTTCGTGGACTGGCCCCACGAATAGTCCGCGTAAGCGATGTGCCACTTCTTGCCCATCTTGATGAGTTCGGGCGCAAACGCGACCGCCTGCGCCGGCGCGTAGTCGTGGACGCGGAAGCTGTAACGATTGCACTTGGTGGTGGTCAGCGTGGTGTCGAGGCACACGCTGATCATGTTGACGACCTGCTGCTCCTCGAACACCGGCATGCAGGCGAGGCAGATGTTGGACAGGAAGCCGCCGACGTGGACGTCGATCTTATCCTCGTCGAGCATCTTCTCGGTCTTGCGGCGGCCGACGTCGGGCTTGGACTCGTCGTCGGCGATCACGATCTCGACCGGCCGGCCGTTGATGCCCTTGTTCTTGTTGATGCGGTCGACCGCCATCTGCAAGCCGACCAGCGCGGTCTTGCCGCCGGCAGCGCCGGCGCCGGACAATGGCTGCAGCGTGCCGATCTTGTAAGGCTTCGCCTGACCGAATGCGGCCTGCCACGGCGCCGGCACCAGCATGGTAGCGCCGAGCGCGCCGGCCGCTGCGCCGTAACCGATGACGCGGCGGCGCGTGACCTTGCCGCGATACCAGAAGTCATCATCCCGAATGTCGTCAGCCATGGTGTTCCCTCTCTGTGTGCACGTGCGCCACCGTTGACCGGTGGCTGCCGGGTTGAGTTTTTGGCTAATGGCTGAACTGGCGGTGCGCCCGCAAAGAACCTCCTGATGTCCCCTACGAACTGCGCACCATGTCCGTCATCAGCGTCCTTCGGAGGTAGACTGCCACCAATTTTCAGGGCTGCCAACAACCCGCGCATGCAGCAAAATGCGGCAAATGCGCTTGACGCGTGATAGGCTTGGCCGAACGACCAACCATTGCCCTTGGAGCCGCCATGTCGACCGCAGCCGCGCAACGCAAACCTGCCGCCATTCCGCAGACCGGGGTCGCTTCGCGCCGCGCCATCCGCAGCGGCGAATGGACCGGTCCGACGTCAGGCATGGCGCCGGGCTATGTGCAGGGCAATCTCGCGATCCTGCCGGCCGCGCTCGCCTCGGACTTCATGCGGTTCTGCCAGCTCAATCCCAAGCCTTGCCCGCTGCTCGCGGCCGGGGCCCCGGGCGATCCGCGTCTGCCGTCGCTCGGCGAGGACCTCGACATCCGCACCGATCTTTGCCGCTACAAGGTGTTCCGCAACGGCGAGCTGATCGACGAGCCGACCGACCTCGCAAAGCACTGGCGCGACGATCTCGTGATCTTCGCGCTCGGCTGCTCGTTCTCGTTCGAAGATGCACTGATGCAGGACGGCATCGAACTGCGCCACATCAGCAACGGCACCACAGTGCCGATGTATCGCACCAACGTGCCGACCACAGCGGCTGGTCCGTTTCATGGACCGCTGGTGGTGTCGATGCGGCCGCTGAAGCCTGCCGATGCGATCCGCGCGGTGCAGATCACCACGCGGTTTCCGGCGGTGCATGGCGCGCCGGTGCATCTCGGCATGCCCGAGTTGATCGGCATCAAGGACATCATGAAGCCTGAATGGGGCGACCCGCCGCAGATGAATGCCGACGAGATGCCGGTGTTCTGGGCGTGCGGTGTGACACCGCAATCGGTGGTCGCGACCGTGAAGCCGGAGTTCTGCATCACGCACTATCCGGGATGCATGCTGGTCACGGACCGGAAGAATTCCGAGTTTGCGATTATGTGAGGCGCGCGTTCTCTCGGGGGCCGAAGCAACGCGGGCGGACTATCTCCACCTCATCCTGAGGAGCGGTCCGAAGGACCGCGTCTCGAAGGACGAGGTGGCCCGGTCGGTGGCGACCCCATCCTTCGAGACGCGGTGCTGCGCACCGCTCCTCAGGATGAGGTCGGGAGAGCGTCGCGCAACACTCTAGAGAAAGCTCTTCGGAATCTCCGTCCACTTCTCCCGGCCGCGGTAGTACAGCGGCTTCTTCTTATGCCTCGCCACGTAGGCCTTGTACTTCTCCCGTTCCCGCCGCACCCGCTTCCTTGACCGGCTGATCTTCCGGTGCGGCAGATCGATCAGCATGTTCTCCACGGCCCAGACGTTCCGCTTCGACAATCGCCAATCGTAATTGCCCATAACGTTAAGATGCACCACCGAGTAGCCTTTGATGCAGCCGGTGTAGTCGATGTAGGGGTCGCAATAGCTCTCGGCGAGCGCGCGCGGCGAGCGGAACACGGGCTTGCGCCCATGCAGGCCGGGATCGCGGGAGCGGGCCACCGAGCCCCAGCGGCCGCGGTGCTTGTAAACGAAGATGACGTGATCGAGCAGATCGACCGACTCCAGCCCCAATAAAAGCGGCGGGTAGCCATGCTGCTCCAGCACGCAGGCGGCGAACAGTGCCGCTTCGAGACAGTGCGCCTTGCCGGTTTTTACCACTCCGCGGAAGCCGCGCAGGGTGTCGCCGTTGGGCTCGGTGTTGTAGGGCAGCCGGTTTATGAACCGTTGTACATCTTGCGGCGTGCGCAGTCTGCGAATGAGACGAATCTCTTTCGTGGTGAACCTCACAGACTGTTGTTGCGACTTCCTGATATCCATGTGAATTGAAATGTGCGGCAGTACCGTCTCACCAGTAACGTACGTAAGAATCAACCCATGAGAATCAGGCTTCCCCGGCTGATCGGCTTCGGCCTCGCCCCCCTCACCCTCTGCGCCGCCCTCGCCGCTCCTGCCCAAGCAGCCGACTGCCCGGGCCATCCGGACGCCATCGGCACCAGCCGTACCCTTGTGGTCGACCCGCTGGATCACCGCAAGATCGGCACGATGAGCTATTCCGAGACACTGCCGCTGGCCGATCACGAGGTGGTGCTCACCTTCGACGACGGACCGTTGCCGCCCTACACCAACCGCGTGCTGGACATCCTGGATGCCCAATGCGTCAAGGCGACCTACTTCATCGTCGGCGTGATGGCCAAATCCAGCCCGGAGCTGGTGCGAAAGATCGCCGAGCGCGGCCACACCATCGGCACCCACACCATGGGTCATCCGATCAAGTTCAGGAAGCTGAGCGTCGAGGCGGGCATCGCCCAGCTCGACAACGGCATCGCCGCGACCGCCGCGGCGCTGGGCGACACCGGCAAGCTCGCGCCGTTCTTCCGCTTCCCGGGCTTCGGCTGGACCGAGCCGGTCCAGGCCTATGCGGCGACACAGGGCCTGATGATCTGGGGCGCCGACATGCCGGCCGACGACTGGCGCAAGATCAGCGCCAAGGAGGTCGCCAAGCGCGCGATCTCGCGGATCGAGGCCAAGGGCAAGGGCGTGCTGCTGCTGCACGACATCCACGAGCGGACCGTCGAGGCGCTGCCGGTCATCCTGAAGGAGCTGAAGGAGCGCGGCTACCGCATCGTCCATGTGGTGCCGTCGAGCGCCGACCGGCCGGCGACGCCGACGGTGGCGAGCGACTGGAAGCTGCATCCGCAGCAGGTTACGCAGAAGGTCGCAGCCCTGCCGAAAAACGCGATGATCGACGTGTCCAGCACAAGTTCTGTTGGGTCGCGGGATCGGTCGGCCGATAACCTCCGTTCGGACAAGCCCCGTCGCCACGGCCGGCACTTTGTCGCGCGCGAGCGGCACCACGCGTCGCACCACCGTCACCGCCAGGTGTGGCGCGACCGGTATGCGCCGCGAGACCGCCACGCGTCTCGCTGACGAGGTCTGTGTTTACGACTGGCTCTGCGACTGGCTCTGCCCGGGCTTGAACGGGCAGCTCACCCGGACCGTCACATCGAGCTCCTCGTCGCCGCCGCCGTAGCGCGCGCCGCGGGTCGGCGCGGCGCCCAGATAGTCGAGCCCCACCGCCACGCGGATATGCGCATCGGTGGCGCAGATGCCGTTGGCCGCGTCGAACGCCACCCAGCCGAGATCGGACACGAAAGCCTCGGCCCAGGCATGGGCGGCCTCCTGCACCACCGCACCGTCGGCGCGGAAGAAATGCCCGCCGATGTAGCGCGCCGGGATGGCGAGGCTGCGCGCGCCCGCAATGAAGATGTGGGTGAAGTCCTGGCAGACGCCGCGTTTCAGCGCGAAGGCCTCGGCCGCCGTGGTGGCCGGCGTGGTCGGGCTCTGCTCGTCGTATTCGATGGTGTCGTGAAGACGATCGAGCAGCTGGTGCAGGACCGAGAGCGGGCTGCCATCGCTCGCCGCGCGCGCCGCAGCAGCGAAGTCGGTGATGGCAGCGTCGGCATGGGTCAGCGGCGTCTCGCGGAGATAGAGGCTTGCCGGGAAGCGCTCGATCAAGCCACGCATCACGCCGTCGGAATCCTGGGTGTCGACCTCGCCCTCGGCGAGCACCCGCAGCTCCGACACCGGTCCATCGACGTCGAACACATGGGTGACGTTGCCGAAGGCATCCTCGTGCTGATTGACTAGGCAGTTCTCCGAGACATCGATCCGCCAATCGACCACGTACTGGCTTTCGTGGTTGCGCGGGGTCAGCCGCAACGTCTGGATGACGCCGCGCGCCGGCTGGCCATAGCGGTAGATGGTTTCGTGTGTGACCTGGATGCGCATGAGCGCCCCACAATCGAAAACCGCGCCTTCCGGGTCAAGCCTACGATCTAAGCAGAGGCGTGGTTGGGCAGGCACACCTGAAAGCAGCTCGGATAGTCGGTTTTCGGCGCCACCACGGCATCACCACCATGCAGCCGCGCGATCTGCTGGACCAGGGCCAGGCCCAGGCCCGCACCCTCGGTGTCGCCGGCCAGCCGATAGAACGGCGTGAACACCTTCTCGCGCTCAGCCTCCGGCACGCCCTTGCCGCCATCCATGACCTCGACCACTGCCTGGTCCTTCTCGCTGCGGACCGAGACGCGGACCGGCGGCGCGCCGTGGCGTCTCGCGTTGTCGAGAAGGTTGCGGATCATTCGGCTGAGCAGCCGCCGGTCGCCGCGCACCACCGCGGTGGAGCCTCCGACCGCGCAGTCGTCGTAGCGGGCGCCTTCCTCGGCCGCGACCGCCAGGAGATCGACGGTCTCCTCGAGCTGCGGCTTGTGGATCGCGCCGAGCCGGCTCGCCAGCAATATCTCGTCGATCATCTGATCGAGCTCGGCGATGTTGCGCTCGAGCTCGGGCTTGTAGGACGGATCGTGCTGCAGAAGATCGATGCCGAGCCGGATGCGCGACAGCGGCGTGCGCAGCTCGTGCGATGCGTTGGCGAGCAGCATCCGGTGCGACTTCATCAGATCTTCGATGCGCTCCGCGGAGCGGTTGAAGCTTTCGGCAAGGCGCGCGACCTCGTCCTTGCCCTCGACATCGACGCGGGCCGCGAGATTGCCGGCGCCGAGCTTCTCGACGCCGGCCTGAAGGCGCTCCAGCCGCCGCGTCAGCCCGCGCACGAAGGGATAGGCACAGACCGCGACAGCCAGCGCGATGCCGCCCAGCACCAGCAGGAAGCCCACCAGCGGATTGCGGTGGCGCGGCAGCGCCCGCACCACGAGGCGGCGATCGTCCGGCAATTTGAACGCCCAGGCCGGCCCGCCCGGGCCGCGGAGCCATTCGCCGTCGCTGTTCATCGGCGGCGGCGGCAGCGGCCGGCCGGCCATCGCGATCAGCGTGCCGTCATTCGTGTAGAGTGCCAGATCGCTGCGGAATCGCTGCGCCAGATGACCAATGGCGCGCTGCTGCTCGGCCTGTGGCGCGGTCGAGGGCGGCAGCGCGAGGCTTGCGATCTCGCCCGCGACTTCGAACACCTGGGAGCCCGGCGGCGCGCCGGAGCCCCAGCGCCAGACGCCGCCGGCGACCATCACCACCAGCACCAGGCTTGCGATGACCGTGACGTAGATCTTGAGATAAAGCCGGCGCATCGGTTCAGTCCTGAACCTTGGCGAACACATAGCCGCTGCCGCGCACCGTGATGATGCGGCGCGGCTTCTTGGCATCGTCCTCGATCGCCGAGCGGATGCGCGAGATGTGGACGTCGATCGAACGGTCGAAGGATTCGAGCCTGGCGTTCTTCAGCGCATCCATGATCGCGTCGCGCGACATCACGCGGCCGGCGTGTTGCGCGAGAACAAGCAGCAGCGAGAACTGATACGCGGTCAGCTCGCATTCGGCGCCGTCGAGCCGTGCCGCCCGCGCGCCGATGTCGATCTCGAGCCGGCCGAAGCGCAGCGCTTCGCTGGGCTGCTCACGACCGCGCCGCCGCAGGATCGCGCGCAGCCGCGCCAGCATCTCGCGCGGCTCGAACGGCTTGGGGAGATAGTCGTCGGCGCCGATCTCGAGGCCGACGACGCGGTCCATGGCGTCGCCGCGGGCGGTGAGCATCAGGATCGGGGTCTGCGAGCGCGCGCGGATGCGGCGGCAGACCTCGAGGCCGTCGATGTCTGGCAGCATCAGGTCGAGCACCAGCGCGTCGAACGGCTCGCGGGCTTCGAGCGCCACGCCCTCGATGCCGTGCGACGAGACGGTCACAGCAAAGCCCGCCTCGCCGAGATAGTTTTTCACCATCTCGGCGAGCCGCGGGTCGTCCTCGATCAGCAAGATCCGTTCGGTCACGGAGGTCAGTTTATCACCGATTCCAGCGCGGCCCGCCCTCGGGCGGCGGCGGCAGGCGGTCGGCAAGCTTGCGCCGCTGCTCGGGGGTCAGGATTTCGCCCATGTCGCCGATCGCCTGGGCGACCCGCTTGGAGAAGGCGTCGGCGAGCGCCAGTTGCTCGGTGCGGAAGCGCTCGATCGCGGCGCGGTCGACGGTCGTCTGGGTCAGGAGGTCCCGCGCGGTGGCGCGGGCGGACCGCGCCTTTTCGCGCATCGGCAGGATGTCGCGCACCGCGCTTTTGACGACGGCGCGGAGCTTCTCCTGCTGCTCGCTGGTCGCGTCGATCTCGATGGCGACATGGCGGACCATGCGGTCGGCGCGATCCTCGATCTGCGCGGGATCGAGCGGCCAGCCCATCGCACCCATCATGCGGCCGTGCCAGTGGACCGGCGACATCGGACCGAAGCCCGGCCCCTGGCTGAACGCGGTGGTCGCGGCGGCCGTCAGGCCTGCGGCGAGCACGCCTGCCACGATCCAGGCGGTGCGACGGCTACGGTTGGGCGGAATGATGGTGCCGGTAACGGGAGTGTTTGAATCCTGCGGCGAATCGTGAGGCGATTCTGGGGGCATCGACCGTCTCCTGTGGTTGGACATCAGCGCATTGCACTGAGCCGAACATGGAGGCGGCCGATTTCCGGCGTTTGTCGGCAATGTAAAGTTATGTAAAGCGGCAAGAGCCCCTTCAAACATCCGGACAAAATGCTGCCTGATATTCGATGCATGTCATTTGAAATAGTTCGGGGGGACATCAGATGACGCCGCGTTTGCAACGTCTTCGCTTTTGCATTGCTCTGATATTGACGGCCTGCGGCCTGTTTGGATCACCGGCTCGCGCGATGACGTTGCGCCCCGTGACCATGACTTGCCCCTATGACGGAACGAAGTTCGAATTTCAGCAACAAATGTCGGGGACTTCATTCGACAGGTCGTTTGACTTCATGGCGTTTGGACCAATTCAGAGCCCTTGGCCGCTCGCGGTCTGCCCGACAAACGGCTTCGTTTTCTACAAGGATGATCTCACGCCCGAAGAAATCGAAAAGCTGCGCCCCTTCATTCTTTCCGCGGACTACCAGGCGCTCAAGGAAGAGACATCCCATTACCGGGCGGCGCGAATCATGGAGCGTGCGGGCGAGCCGCAGAAAAAGATATCGACCATGCTGCTGCTCGCGACCTGGGAGGCGACCACTGAAGCGGCCCGAGCGGCCTATCAGGAGTGGACAGCCGCGCAAGTCGCCGATGCGAAAGGCGAGAAACCGGCACTGACCAGCCAGGAGATGATGCGGCTATTCCGGAACGCATCTTCCGAACGCTATCGGCGCTACGCCGACGAACTTCTGCCTCGGCTCAAGACCGATATGCAGGTGGCGGGCAGCGATCAGGAGCGCACGAACCTCCGATGGCTGACCGGCGAATTGCTGCGCCGCCTTGGTCGTTTTGGCGAAGCCAAGGATCATTTTGAGACCTTCGCGGCGGACATTGGGCCCGATCACAAGTTCACCAAGCTGGTCGCGCTGCAGCTTCAGCTGGTCGCTGCAAACGACCGCACCATTCACATGATGTCGGAAACGAAGGACCAGACTTCGCCGCGGCGTTGAGCTGTTGGCTGGATGGTCTCGCGGGCTTTCCGCCTAAGCCAGATACTGCTGCGTGATCGCCGAGCCGAGCTTGTTGTTGTCGGTGATGAACGACGTGATGAACTCGTGCAGGCCCGACTGGAAGATCTCGTCCATCTTGCTGTTCTGCAATCGCGTGCGCACCGACCGTGCCTGGCGCTGCGCCGGGCCCTGACGGCCATAGACGCCGGCGATGCGGTCGAGGTTTTGCACCAGGTTCTCGTAGCAGCTCGCGAGCGAACGCGGCATCTGGTCATTGAGGATCAGCAAGTCCGCGATCAGCCAGGGCTTCAGGCTCTCGCGATAGACCCAGTGATACGCGGTCAATGCCGAGACCGAGCGCAGGATGCCGGACCACTGATAATAGTCGAGCGGGCCGCCGACATGCTCGTGCGCCGGCAGCAGCAGATGATACTTCACGTCGAGGATGCGCGCGGTGTTGTCGGCGCGCTCAGTGTAGACGCCGATCCGCGAGAACCAGTAGGCGTCGTTGCGCAGCATTGTCCGGTAGGCCGAGCCATCGAAGCGCAGCGAGCACTCCTGCACCCAGGTGAGGAAGCGCGCGAGCTCCTCGCGGGAGGACGGCCGGTTGCCGAAGCGCTTCAGCTCAAGCCACGTGGTGTTGATGGCATCCCACATCTCCATGGTGAGCGCGGTGCGCACCGCGCGCGCGTTGGAGCGCGCCACCTCGAAGCAGTTGCGGATCGAGGACGGGTTGGAGGTCGAGAAGGCCAGGAAGTCGGTGACGGTCGCCTCGTTGGCCTCCTCATGGGCGGCGAAGAAGGCGCTGGAGCAGCCGGCGGTGGAGAGCGCGGACTCCCATTCGTTGGTCTCCCCGATGTAAGCGAGCGGCATGGAGGCCAGCCGCTGCGTGGCTTCGAGGATGCGAGCGAGATACTCCGCGCGTTCGACGTAGCGCGCGAGCCAGTAGAGGTTATCGGCGGTGCGGGAGAGCATGATTTAGCGGTCCAACACCCAAGTGTCTTTGGTGCCGCCGCCCTGGCTGGAGTTCACCACCAGCGAGCCGGCCTTGAGCGCCACGCGGGTCAGGCCGCCCGGCACGATGCGGATCTTGTCGCGGCCGGTGAGGACGAAGGGCCGCAGGTCGACGTGGCGCGGCGCGATGCCGGCATCGACACACGTCGGACAGGTTGAGAGCGCCAGCGTCGGCTGAGCGATGAAGCCCTTCGGATTGAGCTTGAGCTTGGTGCGGAAGCTCGCGATCTGCGCCTTGTCGGCGGCGGGCCCGATCAGCATGCCGTAGCCGCCCGAGCCGTGCACCTCCTTGACCACCAATTCTTCGAGATGGTCGAGCACATAAGCGAGATGATCGGGCTCGCGGCAGCGCCAGGTCGGCACGTTCTTCAGGATCGGCTCCTCGCCGAGATAGAACTTCACGATGTCCGGCATGTAGCTGTAGATCGCCTTGTCGTCGGCGATTCCGGTGCCCACCGCATTCGCAAGGGTGACGTTGCCGGCCTGATACGCCGACATCAGCCCCGCGACGCCGAGCGCCGAGTCGGCGCGGAACGACAGCGGATCGAGGAAATCGTCGTCGACGCGGCGATAGATCACATCGACGCGCTTCGGCCCCTGCGTCGTGCGCATGTAGACGAGGCCGCTCTTGACGAAGAGATCGCGGCCCTCGACCAGTTCGACACCGAGCTTGTCGGCCAGGAACGAGTGCTCGTAGTAGGCCGAGTTGTAGACGCCGGGCGTGAGCAGCACCACGGTGGGATCGCCCGAGGCCGAATCCGGCGCGACCGATTTCAGCGTGGCAAGCAGCTCATCCGGATAATTCTCGACCGGCGCCACGCGGTGCCGCGCGAACAGCTCCGGAAACAGCCGCATCATGATCTCGCGGTTCTCCAGCATGTAGGAGACGCCGGAGGGCGTGCGGGCGTTATCTTCGAGGACGTAGAAGGTCTCAGGGTCGACGCGGACGATGTCGATGCCGGCGATGTGGACGTAGATGTTGTGCGGCACCTTCTGGCCGTTCATCTCCGGCCGGAACACCGGATTCTGAAACACCAGGTCGTCGGGCACGATGCCGGCGCGCAGCACCTCGCGGCGGGTGTAGACGTCACGGAGATATTCGTTGATGGCGCGGACGCGCTGCTCGAGACCGCGGCGCAGGAGGTCCCATTCCTTGGCGCCGAGGATGCGGGGAATGACATCGAATGGGATCAGGCGCTCGGTGGAATCGGCCTCGCCATAGACCGCGAAGGTGATGCCGATCCGGCGGAAAAGCAGTTCGGCCTCGCGGCGGCGATAATCCAGGACGTCCGCTTTGACGTCGCCGAGCCAGTTTGCCAGTTCCGAATAAGGGGCCCGAACCTGTCCGTCGGTCCCCTTCATCTCATCAAAAGCGAGCCCCACCGGCATTCTCCCCCCGCCCGGCGATTAAGTCTTGAGCCTTGGCAGGTGTTCCAATGTTGTCGGTGCAAGCCTCGCGCCAATCCCTGGGTGCGGTAAAGAGGGCTTGGCGATGGAAATGACGCCTGTGGATGCCTGGAAACTGGGCAGGATTGGCAGCCGCCGCCGGTCGAGCGCTCAGGATTTCAGCGCCTTTCGCCAGTCGGTGTTGTCGCCCTGCTTGAGCACCTCGGCCACGTTGATGGCCTCCTCGCCCGGCACGCGGATGCGCTTGAACACCATTTCCGGGGCCTTGAAGGGCTTCGTGGCATCGAGGCCCATCTTGGCGCCGACGCCGTCGCGGTTCGACGGGTCGAGCTTGGAGCCCTGACTCTCCGGCACGATGACCAGATCGCGATCGGCCTGGAAGCGCGTCGCCACCGCCCACTCGACCTCGGTCGGGTTGTGAATGTCGACGTCCTCGTCGACCACGATCACGTGCTTCAGATCGAAGTAGCCGGCGAAGGCGCCCAGAATGACGTTCTTGCCCTGCCCTTCCTGGGTCTTTTTGATTTTGACGTAGAGGTGGAAGCGCATGACGCCGCCGGGCGACAGATGCACGTCGAGCACGTTGGGGAAGTTTCGCCGCAGATGCGTGAGCAGCGTCGCTTCCTTGGGGATCGCGCCGAGGAGCTGATGCTCGAGCCCGCCGCCGACGATGGTGTGGAAGATGGCGTCCTTGCGATGTGTCACCGCGACGATCTCCATGACCTCGCGCGGCGCACGCTCGCCGTAATACTGCGGGAATTCGCCGAACGGCCCCTCCGGCTCGCGCACATGCGGCAGGAAGCGGCCCTCGATCACGATCTCGGCCTCGGCCGGCACGCGGATGTCGCTCGCGATACATTTGACCACCGGCAGTGGCCGGCCTTGCAAGGCGCCGGCGATCTCCAGTTCGTCATGATCGAGCGGGACAATGGCCTGCGAGGCGAGCAGCGTCAGCGGATCGACGCCCACCACAAGGGCGGCGTCGAGCGGCTGCCCCGCCTCCTCGGCCATGCGCTGGAACGTAAACGTGTGCCGCGGCAGCACCAGCACGCCCAGGCGATTGGGGCCGGTGAGCTGGCAACGGTGGATCGAGACGTTCTGCTTTCCGGTTTTCGGATTGCGCACGATCATGATGCCGGCCGCGATATAGGGCCCGCCGTCATGCTCGTTGTGGGTCGGCAGCGGCAGGATCTTGGCGAGATCGAGCGGCGCCTTGTCGTGTCGGTGCACGACCTCCTGCGCCGGCGCCGATGCGACCTCCTGCCACGGCAGCGGATTCTCGGCCGCCTTCTGGAAGCGCGGCAGCATCTCGGACGGCTCGACGCCCATGGCCTCGGCCATCCAGCCGCGGTCCGAAACCAGCCCCGAAACCACCGGGATCGGATGGCCGTCCGGCCGCGGGAACACTGTGGCGCGGAGCCCGTCGAGGCGCTTGGCATAGGCCGCGACCTCGAATTTCAGGCCCGTATTGGGCTTGATGACGGCCAACCGATCACGGGCCGCGAGATGATCGAGCCAATCGCGCAGGCTCTGGACCGGTTGCGGCGTGTTGCTCCGCAACGCCTCGGGGGGTGGCATATCGTGCTTGGACATGGGATGGAGGTGTATCATCCCCGAGCGCTTAAGAACACTTGAGCTTTCGGAATACGAAACGTTCCTGTCCGCATCCCCATGCTTGATCTTGGCACCAGTTTCCTTGGTAGCGTCGCGCGTGATCCCAATGCACTGGCCATCGTCGATGGCGGCGTGCGCTTCACCTACTCGGAATGGTACCGGCGGATTTCGGCGCTGGTGGCAAGCTTCGACGCGCTGAAGCTCAAGCCCGGCGATCATCTCGTGACCGTGCTGCAGAACAACTGGCAGGCGGCCACGATCCACTGGGCCTGCCAGTTCGCCGGCATCATCATCACGCCGCTGAACTGGCGCTGCACCGCGGATGAGCTGGATTATTGCCTGGAGAATGCCGAAGCCAAGGCGCTGGTCTATGAGGGCGTGTCGGCTGAAGCCGTGAAGGCTTCCAAACTGGCGGGCACGATGCCGCGGATCGCGGTGGGGCTCGCGGCGGACACCACCTTCGAGACGCTGGTCGCCTCAGCCAGCACTGACACCGTGGCACCGCGAGCCGATGCCGAGGCCTGGTCGGTGATGCTCTACACGTCGGGCACCACCGCCAAGCCCAAGGGCGTGCCCCGCCGCCAGCGCGCCGAACGCGCCGCGGCGCTGGCGCAGGTGGCGCAGAACCTCTACCGCACAGGCGAACGCACGCTCGGCGTGATGCCGCTCTACCACACCATGGGGGTGCGCTCGCTGCTCGCCATGTCGCTGATTGGCGGGGCGTTCATCTGCCTGCCGCGCTTCGATATCATTCGCGCGCTGGAGTTGATCGGGAAAGAGAAGGTCACCAATCTCTATCTGGTGCCGACGCTCTATCACGACCTCGTGCATCACGAGCGTTTCAAGGAGAGCGATGTTTCGTCAGTGCGCAAGCTCGGCTTTGCCGGCGCATCGATGACGGATGGGCTTTTGAAGGAGCTCGCTGCGGCCTTCAAGCCGGAGCTGTTCGTCAACCATTACGGCTCTTCGGAAATCTACACCTTCACCATCGACCAGAAGGCGCCGAACAAGCCCGGCTCCGCCGGCCGCGCCGGCATCAACCAGATGGTGCGGGTCGTGAAGCTCGGCGCCTCGTCGCCCGACGAGATCGCGCGGTCCGGAGAAGAAGGCGAGATCATCGCCCTCCTCCAGGGCGATGAATCCTTCGAAGGCTATTGGCGGCGGCCGGAGGCCGATGCCAAAGCGATCCGCCATGGCTGGTATTTCACGGGTGATACCGGTTATTTCGACGCCGACGGCGACCTGTTCGTCACTGGACGCGTCGACGACATGATCATCACCGGCGGCGAGAATGTCTCGCCGGTCGAGATCGAAAGCTGCCTGTCCTTGCACGAGGCGGTGTCGGAGGTCGCAGTCGTCGGCCTGCCCGACGAGCGCTGGGGCAAGATCGTCACGGCCTTCATCAAGCGCAACGCGCCGGTCGATGAGCGCACGCTGGGCGAGTTCTGCCGGGCTTCCGGGCTCGCCAACTTCAAACGGCCGCGGCGGTATGTCTTTGTTGAGGCTATCCCGAAATCGCCGGTCGGAAAGCTCTTGCGCCGGATGCTCGTTGCGGGCGATTACCAGCCGGAAAAAAACGCGCCGCGCTCACAAGGAACTGCTGCATGAGTTCATCCATCAGGTTCGATGACCCGCCTCCCTTCAGCGATCCCCGCCTCGCCAAGCTCGACGGCTTCCGCGTCGAGATCGACGAGGCGCGCGAGCGCGCCGACATCATCCTCGACCGGCCTCCGCTGAACGTGGTGTCGATGCCGCAGCGCGACCAGCTGCGGATGACGTTCGAGCATCTCGACGAGGATCCGCGGGTCCGCATCATCGTGCTGCGCGCGATCGGCGAGCATTTTTCGTCCGGCGGCAACATCAAGGGCTTCATGGAAGCGACACCAGAAGCGGTCTCCAAGCTCGCCTGGAATATCGCAGCGCCGGCGCGCTGCGCGAAGCCGGTGATCGCGGCCAATCGGGGATTTTGCTTCGGCGTGGGCTTCGAGCTGTCGCTCGCCTGTGACTTTCGCATCGTATCGGAGACCGGTTTCTATGCCCTGCCCGAGCAGAAGCTCGGGCAGATTCCCGGTTCCGGCGGCTCGGCGCGCCTGCAGAAGATCGTCGGCATCACCCGGACGAAAGACATCGTCATGCGCTCCCGACGCATTCCGGCGAAACAGGCTTACGATTGGGGCATTGCCACCGAGTGCGTACCGGACAACAGGCTGGAGGCTGCGACGGACGCGCTGGTGGACGAGCTGCGCGGCTTCTCGCCGCTCGCCCAGCGCACCGCCAAGAAACTCCTCAACGACACTGAAGACTCGATGCTGACCACCGCAATCGAGCTCGAGGGCCACTGCTACAGCCGGCTGCGGCAATCGGACGACTTCAAGGAGGGCGTGGAAGCCTTCCATGCTAAACGTCCGGCCAAGTTCAAGGGATCGTGAAACACCAGGATCAATGAAGGGCAACAAAATGAAAACCGCACAACGGAAATGGGCAACGATTTTCAGCGCGACGCTGGCGCTGACGGCGGCATTCGGGGCGCCGGCCAATGCGCAGCAATATCCGACGCGCACGATTACGGTGATCATCCCGTTTGCGGGCGGCAGCGCCAGCGACGTGGTCAGCCGCATCATGCTCAACAAGATGTCGACGAACTTGGGCCAGCCGATCGTGGTCGAGAACCGGCCTGGCGCCGGCGGCAACTCCGGCACGCTGCAGGGCGCGCGCTCCGCGCCCGACGGCTACACGCTGATCGGCGGCGGCTCGGGCCCGGTCGCGGCCAATCTCTCGCTCTACAAGTCGCTCGGCTACGATCCCGAGAAAGACCTCGAGATGATCTCGCCGTTTGCAGGCTTCACCATCATCGTCGCGGCGAGCAAGACGCTGCCGGTCAAGACGCTCAAAGAGCTGATCGATTATGCCAAGGCCAATCCGGGGCTGAACTACGGCTCGGTCGGCAACGGCAGCTCGCAGCATCTGTCCGGCGAGTACTTCTCCCAGGTCACCGGCGTGAAGATGACGCATGTGCCCTATCGCAACATCGCGCAGTACGGACCCGATCTGATCGCGGGCTCGGTGCCGCTCGGCTTCCAGTGGTATCCGAACATCGCGGGGCCGCTGCAAGCGAAGGGTGCGAATCCGCTCGCCGTCGCGGGCGACAAGCGAATTCCAACGCTCCCCGACACGCCGACCACGACCGAAGCAGGCCTGCCGGAATACAAGGTCAACGGCTGGTTCGCGCTGCTCGCGCCGGGTGGTACGCCGAAGCCCATTCTGGAGCGGCTCAACAAGGAGCTGATCGCAGCGCTCAACGATCCGCAGGTGAAGCAGGGCTTCGAAGCTGCGGGCGCCGAAGTGATGACGATGGAACTCGAACCCGCCAAGAAATTCCTGCACGACGAGATCATTAAATACCGCAACATCATCACCAAAGCCGGTATCGAGCAGATCAACTAGTTCCCTAAAAGCTGAGGCTCGCGGGCGCCGGACCGTTCAGGTCCGGCGCCCGCAATCGTTTCAAGGCTTGCGAGCGCCGTTTCGTGTCCCAGGCGCCGCGAAAGCTGCGCGAACGTGATCGATGAACAGATGCGCAACGGGGCTCAAGGTCCGTCCCTTCAGGGTCAGAACGGCTGCCGGCCACGGCCGATGCGGCAGCCCGACCCGCAAAATCCTGAGCCCGAAACGTTCGGCATAATAATCGGCTACCGATTTTGGAAATGTCGCGATGTAGTGGCCCGTGGCCACCATGTTGACGCGCAGGTGCGTCGAAAAGGTCTGCAGCACGACTTTCGGCATGGGCAACCCACGCGCCTCACAGGCGTCGGCCACGATCCGATGATTCCAGCTTCCCGGAGCCGTGAGGATCCAGGGCGCGTCGAGCAGATCGCCGAGATCGAGCTTGCGGCGGCGCGCCCATTCGCTCTGCGCTCCCGCGACAATGACCAATTCGTCTTCGGAAAGGATCTCGGCATCGAGATCGTCGAAGAACGGGTCATCCTTGGCGGGGCGTCCGCGCAATCTCTGTATGACGAAGTCCATCTGGCGGTCGCGCAACTTCGTCGCCAGCCGATCGAACTCCTCGTCCTGCGCCTCGATGACCACGGCCGGATAGCGCTCGGAAAAGCTTTCGATCACCGGAGGCAGGATCACCGCAATGGCCTCCGGGCAGCCGAACCTGATCACTCCACTGGTCGGCTCGGATAGGAACTGAATTTCGCGAATGCCCTGCTTCAATTCATCGAAGGCCGACTGGCCGCGCGCCAGCAATGCCCGGCCGTAAATCGTCGGCTCGACACCGCGCGAATTGCGGTCGAAAAGCTTGACCCCCAGCGAAAGCTCGAGGTCGCGGATGGTTTGCGAGACGGCAGGCTGCGACACGCGCAGGTGCGAGGCCGCCTTGGCGAGGCTCCCGGTCTGCACGACCGTGAAAAATACGTGCAGATCACGCAGCTTCAGGCGCCGGCCGACAAGGCTATCCAGATCGATCATTCTCGACATAAGTAAACGATTTTGTCGTTCTAACAAATTTGCTCGTTCCGCTTTTATCAGTGAGCTCCTAACATGCCAACCGTCGACGCCCTGAAAGCGCCAGCCGAAGTGGTGGCCGATCAAACAGGCTGATATCAAGCGGAATGAAAACGTGCGCACTGCGAAAAACGTGCAACAAGAACGCGTCCTGATTGCCGGTGCGGGCCCGGTCGGGCTCGTCGCCGCGGCCCATCTGGCACGCGCCGGCGTGCCGGTGACGGTGTTCGAGGAAGGCCCGGACCTTTCAACCGAATCCCGTGCGTCGACGTTTCATCCGCCGACGCTCGACATGCTGGACGCGCTCGGCGCTGCCACGCCGCTGATCGCACAGGGTCTGAAGGCGCCGACGTTTCAATATCGCACCAAAAAGCACGGCCTCCTGTCGGAATTCAATTTCGCCGCGATTGCGGACGCGACCAAGCATCCCTACCGGGTGCAGAGCGAGCAATCCAAGCTGACCCGCATCCTGTTCAACCAGATGCGCGGGCATCCGAATTTCGAGCTGCAGTTCGGCAGCCGCGTCGTCGGCGTCGGCCAGGACGATTCAGGAGTCGACGTCGCGTTGGAGTGTGGCGGCGGCCGCGAGACCCGGCGTGGTCGCTATCTGATCGGCGCCGACGGCGCGAGCAGCGCGGTGCGACGCTCGCTCGGTATCGAATTCGAGGGCTTCACCTGGGCGGACCGGCTGCTGGTGATCTCGACGCCGTTCGATTTCTTCAGCGTGATCCCGGGCCTGTCATCGGTGAGCTACGTGGCCGATCCGCAGCGCTGGTATTTTCTGCTGCAGATCCCCGGGCTGTGGCGGGCGATGTTCCTGGTCAACGAGGACGCCAGCGACGAGCGCGTGCAGACCGAGGAGTTCGCGCAGTCGCTGATGGCGGGCGTCATACCGGGCATCTCGAATTACGAGATTTCGCATACCACGCTTTATAAAGTGCATCAGCGCGTGGCCAAGACGTTCCGGCTCGGCCGAGCCGTGCTGATCGGCGACGCCGCCCACATCAACAATCCGCTCGGTGGCATGGGCATGAACGGCGGCATCCATGATGCGGTCAATCTGGCCGAGAAGCTTGCCGCCGTCTGGCATGGCCGGTCGCCGGAGACCGAGCTCGAACGCTTCGACAAGCAGCGCCGCCTGGTGACGCTCGAATACATTCAGAAGTACACGATCCAGAACAAGAAGAACCTGGAGTCCACCGGGGACGAGTTCGGCCAGAGTCTCCGCGCCATCGCGGCGGATCCGGCGCGAACGCGCGACTATCTGCTGCGTGTCTCGATGATCGCGAGCCTCGCGCGTGCGCAGGAACTGGGCTGATTAACCACCAAGCTTAACCAGTATGGGCCGGCTGCTCGCGGGCTCCTTGTTACCCCTGTTTCGCTGCGTTACGCTGCGGCATGAGCCGAGATTTTTCACGTTTTGTCCGGGCCGGCCGGGTCCATCGCCGGATCTATACCGATCCCGGGATTTTCGACCTGGAGATGATGAACATCTTCGGCCGGGCCTGGGTCTATATCGGCCACGAAAGCCAGATCAAGAATCCCGGCGACTATTTTGCCACCCAGATGGGCCGCCGCCCGGTGCTCATGGTGCGCGACGAAGAAGGCCGCATCCATGTGATCCATAACCAGTGCGCCCATCGCGGCGCGATGGTGGTCGCGACGGAAAAGGGCAACGCTCCGGAGTTCACCTGCTGCTATCACGGCTGGACCTATCACCTCGATGGCCGCATCAAGGGCGTGCCGCTGAACCACGGCTATCCGAAGAACTTCGACGCCAAGAACCCCAAGGTGGCGATGAACGCCGTGGCGCGGGTGAAAAGCTATCGCGGCTTCGTGTTCGCCACCGAGACCGAGGACGGCCCTGATCTCGAGGAGTCGCTCGGCCACATGACGACGTCATTCGACGATCTGATCGACCGTGCGCCCGATGGCGAAATCGAAGTGGCTGGCGGCGTGTTCAAGCACGGCTACGACGCCAACTGGAAGGTGTACTTCGAAAACCTGTGCGACGCGGCCCATCCGCTGTTCGTGCACCGCTCCTCGATCGACGCATCGCAGGCCCAATCCGACGATGCGCATACCGACGGCAGCGGCGAGATCGCCATCCGCCAGATGCGCCAGAACGGCGCGCCCTACAGCTTCTGGGAAACCCAGGTCGGCATCTGGACCTATCCGAACGGCCACAGCTATCTCGGCGACTATCACGACGACTCCAAGCTCGTCGCCGCCCTGAAAGATCCGGTGTTCCGCGAATACATCGCGGCGTTGGAGCAGAAGAAGGGCAAGGAGGAAGCCAAGCGCATTCTCGAGGTGCGCCGCTGGAACTCGAACGTCTATCCGAACGTCTCGCTGATGAGCCAATTCCAGCAGCTTCGGGTCGTGCACCCGATCGCGGTGAACCGCACCGTGGTGTACACCTATAATTTCAAGCTGAAGGGCGCGCCGGAGCAGATGTTCCGCAACACCGTGGCCTTCGCCAACATCGTCAACGGCACCGGATCGCTGGTGCTGACCGACGACCTGGAAATCTACAACCGCATCGATATGGGCCTCTCCAGCGGCGGCGCGAGATGGCTGCAGATCGGCCGCGGTTATCAGAGCGACCAACCCGACGCGCATGGCGGCCGCAAGGGCGTCAACTCGACCAGCGAAGTCTACATCCGCAACATGCTCGAAGCCTGGGTCGGCTATATGAATGGCGGCAATGGCCTGAGCGGCGAGTTGGCGGAAGCGGCTTCATAAATCACCGGACCGTTATGGCGAAAAAGCGAACGCCTCGACCCAAGATCGCGGCGCCCAGCCGGCGGCGCGTGACGCCGCTGCACGGCCGCGCCTCGCGCGCCGAGAAGGCGCTCGACATCCACCGCTGCGAGCAGTTCGTATTGCACGAAGCGCGCCTGCTCGATGAAGCCAAGTTCGACGACTGGCTGGCTCTGTTCACCTCCGACGCCTGGTACTGGGTGCCGAGCGAGCCCGACCAGGCGAACCCGCACGATACGGTGTCGCTGATCTATGACGACCGGCGGCTGCTCGAGACCCGCATCCGCAGGCTGGCGAGCCCACGGATGTATTCGCAGGAGCCGCGCTCGCGCACCAGCCGCATGGTCGGCAACGTCACGATCGAGGATGCCGAAGGCCGGGCCGCGACGATCCGCTCCAAGTTCATCATGATCGAATACCGGCGCGAGCAGCAGCGCCTGTTCACCGGTACGGCCTGGCATCGGCTGGTGCAGATCGACGGCGCCATCCGCATTGCCTGGAAGCGCGTCGAGCTCGTCAATTGCGACGCGCCGCTCGACGGCATCACCCAGCCGTTCTGATTGCTACTTAGGCGGAAGCACGCCGCTGCGACATAAGCGGTGAGCTCCCTCTCCCATAGGGAGAGGGTTGGGGTGAGGGGTTTCACTCTCTCGATGGACCGTACCCCCTCACCCGCCTCGCTTCGCTCGGCGACCTCTCCCCCATGGGAGAGGTGAGGACTGCACGCCGAATAAACTCTACGTCCCGGTCGGCCGGTGCAGCGCCGTCTTGGTCCGCTGCCGCACCATCCATTTCGATTTGCCGGCAAAGGCCAGCGCCTTGGCGCGCAGGAACGGCGGCCAGGTGGCCGGCCAGCCGAGCATCAGCGAAATCCGCTGGGTGTGCTCGGTCAGCGGCCGCTCCGCGCGCTCCCACGCCTCGAGCGCCTTGGTCATGTCGGGCTCCTTGTCGAGATAGACCGCCATCGCCAGCGCGTTCATCATCGAGCAACCGCCGCCCTGCCCGATGTTCGGCGGCAGCGCATGCGCCGCGTCGCCGATGATCGCGACGCGCCCCGCCGACCAGCGCTTGAGGCGGACGTATTCGAAGCGATCGTAGCGGCCCTGGTCGCTGAGGCGGGCGATCAGCGGCGCAAGATGCGGGAACCAGCGCGTCCATGCATCCTGGTCGACCGGCACGGCCTTCGCGACTGTGTCGGAGTCGAGCATCACCAGCGCAATATAGACCTCGGTCGGGCTGCACGGCGTGTAGAGGAGACGCCTGCTGCCGGACCAGTATTCGATCGTGGTCGCGCCGTCCTGCCCCAGCTCCTCGGCGATCTTGGGAATGAGCAGCCGCGTGCAGCCGTCGACCAGCGGCTTTCGGACATCGGTCAGGCCGAGGCTGTCGCGCACCTTGGAGTTGACGCCGTCGGCGCCGATCACGAGGTCGGCCTTGAGCCGTTTGCCGTCCGCGAGCGTCACCTCGCCGGAGCTGCTCGCCGCGACGGCCTGCGAGTTGAACACGATCTCGGCGCCGGATTTCGTGGCGGCCTCGCCCAGCGCATTGATGATCGTCTGGCGGACAATCGAGAACACGCGGCTGCCCTGCCAGCGATGCGTGGACAGCGTGCGGTTCTGGTCGTCGCGGACTTCCCGGGTATGAGCAAAGGGCGCGCCACGGACCGCGGCCTCGTAGGCGCCGACAGCCTCCAGCACCCGCAAGCCGTTTTCGTAGATATAGATGCCCGCGCCGGTGGGGCGCAGCCGGTCGGCCCGCTCATGCACCCGCACACTCCAGCCGCGCTGCGCGAACGCGCAGGCCGCCGTCAGTCCGGCAAAGCCTGCCCCGATGATCTCAACATGCCGTTTGCTCATCGCGGCATGTTAGGGATTTAGGCGGCCAAAGGTAGCCCTTGCGACGCATGCCGCGACGGCGGCAATTCGACTGTGGCGCTAGCGCTTCTTGCGACGCCCGGCCGTCGCCCGCTTTGCTTTTCGAGCGACCGAACGCACTGTCTTGCGCGCCGAGCGGGTTCGGGCCGCGGCGCTGCGGCGGGCGGAAGCCACGGCCTTGCGGGTCGTGCGAGCCGCCGCCTTCACCTTGCGCTTGGCTGCAACGCGCCGCTTCTTCGGCACGTTCGGCAACAGCCGCCGCGCGCCGCGCACGGCCTTCCGCGCCGCCCCGGTCGCAACCAGGGCGGCACCGGCCGCCATATTGGTCGCAGCCGTTGCCGCGCTGCCTGCGGCATCGCTGATCGTGTCACCTGCCGTGGAAATAATGCTCTTCTTCGCCATCACTGGGCCTCCCGTAGGACGTGCGTCGGACTGTCAAGCAAATAATCCCAGGAGTTCCGTTTGGTTCCGGGATTGTTTGTGGCCAGACGTGAAAGCGTTGGATTTTCCGGGATTTGGGCGCTCCGCCATCCACCTAACGGCGCATTAATCGCGCCCTGCTAAAGCTATCCCGATTATCAGCCTCCTTTCCGAACCATTGGCGCGCTGGCGCGACCAAGGCATAGGGGCGGCGGCTGCCCGGCGCCGAGCGCTGGAACGTCCGCCATTCGGGGGCACGCGATGTACACGACCAGATTTCTCGCCAAGGTCCGTTCGGAGCTTGAGACGCCGCGCGCGGAGCGGCCGTTCGGTTCGGGCTGGCTGTCGGGCTCGATCGGCATCCTGGCCGGCATCGCCGGCCTCTTGATGGTGATCGTGCTGCGCAATCCGTCGCTCACCCGGATGCCCGAGCTTGCCGGCATCCACGCCAGCGGGCTGTTCAAGCCGTTCCTCTATTTCGTCCTGTTCACGGGCTTTGCGCTGGCCTGCCTCAGCCTGATGCTGCGCAAGGACAAGACGCTGGGCACGGCCGCCATGGCGGTGACGCTGCTCGCCACCATGATCGGCAGCCTGCCGTCGCACCGCGACTATCAGCTCGGCGGGCTGTTCGTGGGCCTCGACTTCTTCATCATCAACGTGCTGTTCACCGGCGCGCTGTTCATCCCGATCGAGCGGATCCTGGCCAAGCACAAGGAACAGGTCGTGCTGCGCGAGGAGTGGCGCGAGGACCTGTTCTACTATCTGGTGTCGTCGCTGCTGATCCAGATCCTGACCTTTCTGACGTTTGCGCCTTCGAATTTCGTCAACAGCGTCCATGATATCGGCACGGTCCGGACATGGGTGCAGAACCTGCCCTGGGTCGTGCAGCTTCTCGCCATCATGCTGCTGACCGACTTCGCGCAATACTGGCTGCATCGCGCCTTCCATCGCGTGCCGGCGTTGTGGCGCTTCCATGCCGTGCACCATTCGGCCAAGACCATGGACTGGATCGCGGGCGCCCGGATGCACTTCCTCGAGATCATCGTGCTGCGCGCTGTGACGGCGACGCCGGCGCTGCTGATCGGATTCGACGCGTCAGCGATCCAGGCTTACGCGCTGCTGGTCTACGTCTATTCGACGTTCATCCACTCCAATGTCGGCACCAGCTTCGGCTTCCTCGAGAAGATCCTGGTCAGCCCGCGCTTCCACCACTGGCATCACGGCATCGAGGACGAGGCCGTGGACGTGAACTTCGCGATCCACTTCCCGTTCCTCGACCGGCTGTTCGGCACCCATCACCTGCCCGACGGCAAATGGCCGAGCGGTTATGGCGTGCAGGGCCATCCGGTGCCGCGTGGCTACTGGAAGCAGATGCTGTATCCGTTCCAGCGCTAGCCGCGCCGGGCGCTACTTCACGAACTCATTGGTGTAGAGCTCGGCCACTGGCGTCTTCTTCTGGATGAAGCCTTTCTCCAGATAGAAATCCTGCAGCTTCGACAGCCGCACCGGATCAACTTCGCCGAGCGTCGGCTGTCCCGGATACACGTCCTTCGCGTACATGTTGAAGGCGAACTTCACCGCGCCTTCCTTGCCCTTCCACTCCGGCACGATGGTCGCGAACTCCTCGGCGGTCTTCTCCGGATTGTCCATGATGTCCTTCATGCCGCGCAGCGACGCGCGCACGAACTTCCTGATCATCTCCGGCTTCTGCTTGATCATGTCGTCCGACGCAGCGATCGCCTGCCCCATGTGCGGGAAGTACTGCTCGGTCGGAATGACGCGAACCTTCACGCCCGTGGCGGTGATCGGCGGGATCCAGTCCGGCACTCCGGCCATGCCCTGCGCCTTGCCCTCGGCGACGAACTGCCAGACGCCGGTCGGGCCGACCTGCTGCACGTCGACGTCGTTCTGTGTGAGCCCAGCGCTCGCCATGAGGCCAAGGAGCGCATAGAAGGTCGTATCCTGGTACGACATGGTGCTGATGGTCTTGCCCTTGAGGTCCGCGGGCTTCTCGATCCCCGAGTCCTCGCGCACCACGAGCTGCATGAAGCCCCGGCCGCCGAACACGCAGACCATCTTCACCGGCACCCCGTTGCCGCGCACCATGATCGGCGCATCAGCGACGATGCCGCCGAGCGGCGCATTGCCGGCGCCGACCTGCTTGGCGACGTCAACGCCGCCGCGGCCGACCGCGAACTCGACGTCGAAGCCTGCTTCCTTGAAATAGCCCCTGCCCTGCGCCAGCCGGATCGGTCCGAAAGCCGGCAGCACCGGCGGCGCCGGAAACAGATAGGTGATCTTCTCCAGCGACTGCGCGCGCACGGCAGGCGCGGCCAACAGGCCCGCGCCGAGCGCAGCGCCGGCTGTTACGATCTGGCGGCGCGAAAATTGGGTGTGACGCATCGCATTCTCCCCTCGGAAACACGGCTCGCTCAATGCAGTATCGGCGAACGCATTGTTTGCCACTATACTCGACATCCATGGTCTGGAATATGCATGAACCAGGCCAGTGAGCAGGCCAACGAGAAGATCGATGCCGGACGCGCCGAGATATTTGCAGTTGAAAGTATTCGATGCCTGACCTGATCCGCCTCGAATATCGCAATGTCACGATGCGCTTCCGTCAGGACGGCGGCCAGACCATGACCGCAGTGCAGGACGTCAACATCGCGGTGCGCGACGGCGAGGTGGTGTCGCTGATCGGGCCGTCGGGCTGCGGCAAATCGACCTTACTCAACATCGGCTCGGGGCTCGCGGCGCCGAGCGAAGGTCAGGCTTTTGTCGACGGCGAACGGGTCGAGGGCCCGAACGCCCATGTGGCTTTCATGCTGCAGAAGGACCTGCTGCTGCCGTGGCGGACGATTGCCGAGAACGTGATGTTTGGCGTCGAGATCCAGGGCGTGCCAACGGCCGAACGGAAACACCGCGCGCAAACGCTTCTGGAAACCCTCAAGCTTGCGGATTTCGCCAAGCACTACCCGCATCAGCTCTCCGGCGGCATGCGGCAGCGCGTGGCGTTGGCACGCACGCTTGCGGTCGATCCGACGGTGCTGCTGCTCGACGAGCCGTTCTCGGCCGTCGATGCGCAGACCCGCATCACGCTGCAACAGGAGCTCGCGCAGACCTTGAAGCACGCCGGCAAGACCGCGCTGCTCATCACACACGATCTGCTGGAAGCCGTGACGCTGTCCGACCGCGTGCTGGTGATGAGCCGGCGTCCGGGCAAGATCATCGACGAGATCGCGATCGATATTCCCGGCCGCGACGATCCGCTGACGCGGCGACACGACGCCAAGATCGGCGGCTACGTGAACCACCTGATGGACAAGCTCGGGATCGGCTCGGACCAGCGGGTGCCGGCATGAGCAACGGCAACACGTCGATGGTCCGCCGCGGCACGGCGGTGAGCCTGCTGTTGCTGGTGGTCTTTCTCGCCGGCTGGGAATGGGGCCCGGGTCTCCTTCGCATTCCGCCGTTCATCATCCCGCCGCTATCGGCTGTGGCCAATGAAGCCGTGCGGATGTGGCACGTCAGCGGGCTGTTGACCCACACCGGCATCACGGCGGGCGAAGTGCTGGCCGGCTTCATCATCGGCAGCCTGATGGGCGCCGCCATGGGCTATCTGCTCGGCATGTCGCCGACGGCCGAGTTCGCGCTGTCGCCCTATATCCTCGCGCTGCAGATCGCGCCGAAGGTGGCGTTCGCGCCGCTGTTCATCCTGTGGATGGGATTTACGGTCTATCCCAAGATCCTGGTCGCGATCCTGATCGTGTTCTTCCCCGTGCTGGTCAACGTGCTGACCGCGGTGCGAACCATCGACCCTGACCTGATCAATCTGGCCCGCGCCTTCAAGGCGTCCCGCGCGCAGATTTTCTGGAAGATCGAGTTTCCGGCGTCGCTCCCGCCCCTGTTCGCCGGGCTTCGCATCGGCTCGACGCTCGCGGTCGTTGGCGTGGTGGTCGGCGAGCTCGTCGGCGGCAACAAGGGGCTCGGCTATCTCTTGTCCTTCGGCGAAGGCCAGGCCAACACCGCCATGGTGTTCGTCGCCATCGTCATGCTGACGCTGGTCGGCGGCATCGCCTATCTGCTGGTGGTCGCGATCGAGCTGCGCGTGCTGCACTACCTGCCGAAGCGCGTTCACACCGGATTCTAGGATTTTCGGCCTTCCGCGACGTTCTTCATCTGCACCAGCCCCTTCTCCATGTCGGGGCCGAGCACCTTCTCCATGTTCATGATCAGGCACATGGCTTTGCTCAGGAACGTCATCGGACCATAGGACGTCCAGGTCACCTGGGTACGGTCGCCCTGCGGGCGGAATGTGAACTCGCTGGTGCTCTTGCCCTCGAACGGCTTCACGAACTCGACATCGACGCGGACGAACTCCGCGGGCTTATTCGCGACCAGCGTCATGGTGCCCTGGCCGACCTTGTCGTTGCCGGCCCATTTGAACACTGCGCCGGGCCCTGCGCGCGGCCCCTCAAAGGCCACCGTCGCGTCGGGATCGAGCTTCGCCCAGGGCGACCAGTCGTCCCATTTGCGAAAATCGTTGACCTGGGCGAACACATCCTGCGGCGGTGCGTTCACGATCATGCGGCGTTCGATGCGAAAGTTGTCCGGCTGCATCGCGACATAGCCTGCGAGCCCCAGAATCGCGACAGCCAGAAAAATAAGAGTCTTCTTGATCATGGCATTCCCAGAAACGCGCACTGAAAACTTGTCTCAATTACCAAGGAGCCGCGGCAAGAACGTGGCAAGCGGCGGAGCCATGAATACCAGCATCAGCACCAGGAGGCCAAACCAGACATAGGGCATCGCGGCGCGGAATACGTCATTCATGGTAATGCTGGGCGGTGCAACGCCCTTCATCGTGAACAGCAGCAAGCCAAACGGCGGCGTGAGCAGGCCGAGCTGCATGCAGATCAGAAACAGCACCCCGAACCAGACTGGCTCGACACCCAGCTTCTGCACCAGCGGCATGAAGAATGGCAGGGTGATCAGCATCATCGAGACCTGATCGACGAAACATCCGAGGAAAAGCAGGATCGCCATCATGCCGAGAATAAGCACGGTGGCGGACAGCCCCTGCGCGGAGACCAGTCCGACAATGCCATTGGTGGCGCCTGAGAAACTCAGCACTTGGGAGAAGGTCGTGGCGCCGATGATGATGAACAGGATGGTGCCGGACACTGCCACGGTGCCGGTCAGGGCCTTCATCAGCGCCGCCCAGGTGAGACTGCGATAAAACATCGCAGCAACGATGGTGCCTGAGGCGCCGAGCGCCGCTGCCTCGGTTGGCGTGGCCCAGCCTGCCGTCATCGCGCCGACCACCAGCCCGAAAATCGACACCAGCGGCAGCACATGGACCAGGAACGGCACCCAGCGATGCACGCCGCCCGGGCCCTCTTCGAGCTTTTCCTCCGGCGCCAGCGACGGATCGAGATGAGCCCGCAGGATGATGTAGCCGATGAACAGCACGCTCAGGATCAGTCCCGGCACGATGCCGCCGATGAGCAGGCCCGAGATCGAGATTCCGGCGAGGCTGCCGAGCAGCACCGCGAGCGCCGATGGCGGGATCAGCATATCGACGCCGCCGATGCCCATGATCGGCCCCATCGCCAGCCGCTTGTCATAGCCGCGTTCGAGCATGGTCGGCAGCATCAGGCTGCCAAGAAGCGCCGTCGTCGCGATCGTCGAGCCCGAGATCGCCGAGAACACGGTGCCGGCAACGATGGCGATGACCGAAAGCCGGCCCGGCACACGGCGGATCAGCAGCGCGAAGGCGTCGATCGCCTTGAGCGCCACGCCCGAGTGAAACAGCACCTCGCCCATCAGCACGAAAAACGGAATCGGCGTCAGCGAGAAGCTCGTCACTGAGGCGACGGCATTGCGCGAGAGCTGCGACAGGCCCTGCTCGCCACCCAAAAAGAACAGCGCGCCGATGATGTTGATAGCCAGGAACGCAACCGCAACCGATAAGCCAAGACTCATCAGGGCGACAAGGCCGCCGAACAGGATGATGCTCGCTTCGACCCAGCCCATGCCGCTCATCCAACCGACGTCGCTTCGCTGCGCCGGCCGGGATCGGAGCGGACCAGCCGATCGAAACGGAACGCGAACTCGGCCGCCAGAAGTGCAAAGCACACGGGCAACGGCCAGAGCAGCCACCACTCCGGGAACACCAGGTTCTTGATGGTGATCGAGCCGAGCATCGCGCTGTCGATCGTCATCTTGATGCCGTAGCGCATCATCACCAGACAGACTGTGAAGCCGACCACATCGGCCAGCATCTCCATCAACCAGGCGAGACGCAGCGGCATCACCGTCAGCACAAGATCGATGCGGACGTGCTGGCCGCGGCGCAGCAGCCACGGCGCGGTCAGCAGCGTGGTGATGTAGAGCGCGTATTCGGAGACCTCGTTGGCCCACGGAAAGCCCGAACGCGTGAGATTGCGCAGCACGATGTCGGCCGTGACCATGACGACCATGGTCAGCAGCGTCAGCGCGGCGAGCAACGCGAGCGCGTTGAAAAGCTTTCCGAAGGCGTTGGACAGGCGATTCATCGGTTGTTCTTCAATCAGCTGTCGCTTGGCGCAACTCGGGCGGTGCGCTCCCTCCCCGCCAGGGGAGGGTGGACTCGCGAGGCGTCAGCCGAGCGAGGCCGGGTGGGAAGATGCCTGCGATGATCGCAAGTCCTCCCGTGTCGAAGCATCTCCCCACCCGGCCGCTTCGCGGCCACCCTCCCCTGGCGGGGAGGGATGACACTGCCTATGCCGCAACAGCGCGGCAATTATTCAATTCCCCGCCAGCTGCCGCAACTTCGCGCCATTCTCCGGCGAGCGCTTGATCACCGACGCCCAGCCGACCTCGTTGGCCTTGGCGAGGAATTCCTTGCCGGCTGCAGGTCCGAGATCGATCGGCTGGATGCCGGCCGCCGCCTGCTTGTCGCGCTCGGCCTTGATCAGAGCGTCATTCTCGCTGTCGAGAGCCTCGAGCCACAGCGCCGTGTCGTTCAGCACCTTCTTCTGCGCGTCGTTGAGGCTCTTCCACGTATCCATGTTGACCAGGACGCCGACCTCGACGCTGTAGAACGCCGGTTCCAGCCGGAACTTGGTCACCTTCTCCCAGCCGAGGTCGAAGATGCCGGTCACCGGCCAGCCATAGCCGTCGACCACTCCGCGCTCGAGTGCCGTATAGACCTCGCCCGGCGCGGTGGTGACGGTCGTGCCGCCCAGCGCCTCGACCACATCCTTGTAGACGGGCGTGACGCGGATCTTCAGGCCGGTGAAGTCGAGCTTGTCGATCTTCTTGTTGAGATAGATGTGAAACGGCACGTTGTGGAACTGCCGTGCCAGGTAATGGGCGTTGAGCTTCTGGACGTGCAACTGCTCGATGAAATCGAAGGTGCCGTCCTTGCGCTGCTGCGCGGCCGGTTTGCTGATCAGCTTCAGCGCGTCAGCCTCAGGCATCAGGTTGGTGTAGAACGCGCCGGTCACATTGGCGATATCGACCACCTTGGTGCGCACCGCATTGCCGACCTCGAACGGCGGCATCGCCCGCGGCCCGCCGATGTAGTTGATCTGAACCACGCCTTTGCCGTCGGCGTTCACCTTCTGGACGAAGCGCTCGAAATTCTTGGAGAATTGCGTGCCTTCGGCGAATGACGTGACGGCGCGGAGCGTCACCTCCTGGGCGAATGTCGCAGGTGCGAATGTCGCAGTTGCGAGCATCGTGCCCGCGAGCGCGGCAAAAAGCGGAAAACGCATGGCTGAACCCCCTCAGGTCGCGCAAACGGCTGGTTTGCTTGCGCTTTTCGTGCCAATTTCAAGCGAATATAATCGCCGTGGGTTCTGGGCGAGTCAAACGCCGCCAAGTCACGCCGCCGTGTGGTCCCCGCCCCCCGTTCAGAGGACTTGAAATGGCCGAACGCTCATTCAAAGAAGAGGTCGAGAAGCTGAAGCTCGGCGACGGTGAGGAGTTTCACGGCGAAGGCATCCTGGCCGTGACCAAGGCGCTGCTGCAATCGGGCGTGTCTTATGTGGCGGGATATCAGGGCGCGCCGATCTCGCACCTGATGGATGTGCTGGCCGATGCCAACGAAATCCTCGAAGAGCTCGGCGTGCACTTCGAGAACAGCGCCAGCGAAGCCACCGCTGCGGCGACGCTCGCGGCCTCGGTGAACTATCCGCTGCGCGGCGCAGTGACGTTCAAGTCCACGGTCGGCACCAATGTGGCGTCCGACGCGCTGGCGAACCTCGCCTCGGGCGGCGTGACCGGCGGCGCGCTCGTCATCATCGGCGAGGACTATGGCGAAGGCTCCTCGATCATGCAGGAGCGTGTGCATGCCTTCGCGATGAAATCGCAGATGTGGCTGCTCGATCCGCGGCCGAACCTCCCCTCAATCGTGCGCGCCGTGGAGAACAGCTTCGAGCTTTCGGAGGTCTCGAACACGCCGGTGATGATGATGATGCGCATCCGCGCCTGTCACGTCTACGGCCGCTTCACCACCAAGACCAACAAGCGGCCCGAGTTCGGCCTGACCGACGCGCTGGAAAACCCACGCCGCGACCTGTCCCGTATCGCCATGCCGCCGATGACCTATGTCCACGAGAAGGACAAGTGGGAGACGCGCTGGCCGGCCGCCGTGAAATACATCGAGGACCACCAGCTCAACGAGTTCTTCGACGGCGAAGCGAGCGACATCGGCATCGTGCTGCAGGGCGGGCTCTACAACACCACGCTGCGCGCGCTGCTGTTGAATCATCTCGCCGACGCCTTCGGCGAGAGCAAGGTGCCGCTCTACGTGATGAACGTGACCTATCCGCTGGTCGACAAGGAGCTGATGCGCTTCTGCGCCGGCAAGAAGGCCATCCTGGTCGTCGAGGAAGGCGGGCCGGACTACATCGAGCAGGCGGTCAACACCATCCTGCGCCGCGCCGACATCCAGACCCGCGTGCACGGCAAGGACGTGCTGCCGATGGCCGGCGAGTATACCGGCGGTGTGATGCGCGCCGGCGTCCGCAAGTTCATCGAGAAGGTGCGGCCTGATCTCCTGCTCGCCGACGTCGCCTCTACAGAGCTGGCAACCCAGAAGGCGCGCGAGAGCAGCGCGTCGAAAGCCGTCAACGACAACGTCCACGGCCGGCCGCCGTCATTCTGCACCGGCTGTCCGGAACGGCCGATTTTTGCCGCGATGAAGCTCGTCGAGCGCGAGCTTGGCCAGCATCACGTCAGCGCCGATATCGGCTGCCACCTGTTCTCGATCTTCCCGCCGTTCAACGTCGGCGCCACCACGATGGGCTATGGCCTCGGCGCTGCCGGAGCGTCGGCGCTGAACGTCAAGGCCGGCAAGCGCGCCATCGCGATGATGGGCGACGGCGGCTTCTGGCATAACGGCCTGACCAGCGGCGTCGGCAACGCGGTGTTCAACAAGAGCGACAATGTCCTGATCATCGTCGACAACGGCTATTCGGCCGCGACCGGCGGACAGGACATCCTCTCCTCGTTCCACCCAAGCACGATCCGCCACACCCAGAACTCGATCGAGACCGCCGTGCGCGGCGTCGGTGTCACCTGGGCCCGGACCATCAACCGCACCTACGACGTGGCGCTGATGCGCGACACTCTGAAAGAGGCGCTGACCACCGAGGAGAAGGGTCCGAAGGTCATCATCGCGCATTCCGAATGCATGCTGAACAAGCAGCGCCGCATCCGGCCGCTGCTGCGCAAGGCGGCGCAACAGGGCGAGCGCGTGGTGCGTGAGCGCTTCGGCGTCGATGCCGACACCTGCACGGGCGATCATTCCTGCATCCGCCTCTCGGGATGTCCTTCGCTGACCATCGCGCCGAATCCCGATCCGCTGCGCCGCGAGCCGATCACCAAGGTGATCAACTCCTGCGTCGGCTGCGGGTTGTGCGGCGAAGTGAGCCACGCCGCAGTGCTGTGCCCATCGTTCTACCGCGCATCGCTGGTCACCAACCCGACCGGCTGGGACAAGTTCAAGGCGCGCATCCGCGACGCCGTGATCGGCTTCTTCCAGCGGCGCATCGAACGCAAGCTTGCGGCGGCCTGATATGTCTACGACGACCGAACAACAGCGCCCCATAACCATCGCCATCCTCGCCATGGGCGGCGAAGGCGGCGGCGTGCTGGCCGAATGGATCATCGATACCGCCGAGCACGCGGGCTATATCGCGCAGATGACCTCGGTGCCGGGCGTGGCGCAGCGCACCGGCGCTACGAACTACTATGTGGAGCTGTTCCCGAAGACCGGCGCCAAATCGAATACGCGCGCGCCGGTGCTCGGGCTCACGCCCGTGGCGGGCGACGTCGATATCGTGATTGCGTCGGAGCTGATGGAGGCCGGCCGCGCCGTGCAGCGCGGGCTGGTGACGCCGGACAAGACCACCTTCATCATCTCGACCAATCGCGTCTACGCGATGACCGAGAAGATCGCGCTGGCCGATGGGCGCGTCGATTCCGAGGCGTTGCTCGAAGGCTGCAAATCGGCGGCGAAGCGGTTCGTTGCCTCCGACATGGCGCAGCTGGCCGAGGCGACCAACAGCGTGATCTCGGCAGTGCTGTTCGGCGCACTCGCCGGCTCCAAGGCGCTGCCGATGCAGCGCATGGCCTTCGAGGCAGCGATCCATCGCGGCGGCGTGGGCGTTAAGGAAAGTGTTGCGGCGTTCAACGCCGGCTTTGCCGCGGCCGAAGGCGCGGCCGTTCCGGTGAAGGCCGAGCCGCCGAAGCCAGCGCCCTCGCCGACGCTCGCGCCGCTGATGGCGGAGGCCGAAGCCTTTGCCGAACCGGTGCGGACTTACGTGCGCGCCGGCATCGAGCGGATGGCCGACTACCAGGACATCGACTACGCCCGCGAATATCTGGCGAAGCTGAAATCCGTCGCCGAGCTCGACAAACGCCACGGCGGCTCCGGGCGCCTGCTCGCCGAGACCGCACGTGAGCTCGCGCTCGGCATGGCCTATGAGGACACGGTCCGCGTCGCCGAGCTGAAAATCCGGCCGAGCCGCTTTGCCCGCGTGCGCGCCGAGGTGCAGGCCACCGAAGGCCAAATCATCGAGATCGCGGAGTTCCTGCATCCGCGCGTGGAGGAGATCGCCGACACGCTGCCGGCGGGTCTCGGCCGCTGGCTGCTCAATTCCGGCGCGCCGCGGCGGCTGGTCGAACGCTTCACAAAGAAGGGCCGCGTGGTGAAGACCTCGTCGATCCGCGGCTTCCTGCAGCTTTATCTTGTCGCGGCGCTGAAACCGACTCGGCGGCGCTCCTTGCGCTTTGCCAACGAGCACAAATTCCTGAGCGAATGGCTGCGCACCATCGAGACCGTCGCAGCATCGAACTATGCGCTCGCCACCGAAATCGCGACCACACGGACGCTGGTCAAGGGCTACAGCGACACCCACGAGCGCGGCCACGCGCGCTACGAGACGCTGATGCAGATGCTGCCGCAGATCATGGAGACGCCCGATCCGGCGGCCACTCTGGCGCGGCTGCGCAAGGCCGCGCTGACGGATGACACCGGTGCGGCGCTGACAACGGCGATCAAGGAGCTGCGGCCGATTTCCCAGGCCGCGGAATAACGTGACACTGGCGCGGCTGCGCGACTGGGCTCGCGCCATCAAGCGCGACGTCTACGCCGTCTATCTCGCGTCCCGCGACCCACGCGTGCCTCTACCTGCCAAGATTCTGGCGGTCTGCATCGCGGCCTATGCGCTGTCGCCGATCGACCTCATTCCGGATTTCATTCCGGTGCTGGGCTATCTCGACGATGCGATCCTGTTGCCGCTCGGAATTCTGCTGGTGGTTCGGATGATCCCGGCCGACATCATGGCCGAGCACCGCGCCGCCGCGCAGGCCATCGCCGCCCGGCCGCGAAGCCTCGCCGGCGCCACGGCCATCATCGCGATCTGGATCGCGCTCTCCGCCGGCGCAGGCTGGCTCGTGTATCGCTGGCTCTATCGCTGAACTACGGGATCACCGCCGTGGCCTCGATCTCGAGCCGCGCTTCCGGCTCGAACAATCGCCCCACCTGCACCAGCGCCATCGCCGGGAAGTTATCGCCCAGCACCTCGCGATAGGCCTTGCCGAGCTCGCGCCGCGCCGCGAGATACTCATCCATGTCGAGCACATACCAGGTGAGGCGCACGATGTGCTCGGGCTTGCCCCCGCCTTCGGCCAGCACCGCGGCGATGTTCTCCAGCGCCTGCTTGGCCTGAGGCACGAAACCTTTCGGAAATTTCTCGTTGGCGTCCCAGCCGACCATACCGCCGACGAAGACGAATTCGCCGCGCGCCTTGATGCCGTTGGCGTAGCCCTTCGGCTGCGGCCAGCCGGGCGGCTGGAGCTGCTGGTGTTTCGCGCCATGCGCAGGCCGCTCGCGGACGATTCCTTCCGGCACGATCATTCTCCTTACGATGCAAGTTTCTGCGACGCGCCTGCGGCGGCCATGCGCCGCAGCTCGAAGCGCTGCAATTTCCCGGTCTGGGTCTTCGGCAATTCGGTGACGAACTCGATGGCGCGCGGATACTTGTACGGCGCGACCGTGGCCTTCACGTGATCCTGCAGCGTCTTGATCATCGCGGCATCGCCCGTCATTCCGGCGCGCAGCACGATGTAAGCCTTGACGATCTGACCGCGCTCCTCATCGGGGCAGCCGACCACGCCGCATTCGGCAACGGCCGCATGTGTAAGCAGCGCCGCCTCGACCTCCGGCCCAGCGATGTTGTAGCCCGCCGAGATGATCATGTCGTCGGAGCGCGCCTGATACCAGAAGTAGCCGTCGCTATCCATCAGGTAGGTGTCGCCGGTGACGTTCCAGCCGTCCTGCACATATTTCTTCTGCCGCTCGTCGGCGAGATAGCGGCAGCCAGTCGGTCCGCGCACCGCGAGCCGGCCGACGGTGCCGGGCTTCGCCACGTTGCCGTCGTCGTCAAGAATGCGCGCCTCGTAGCCGGGCACCGGCTTGCCGGTCGAGCCGGCGCGCACCTTATCCTCAGGCGAACCGATGAAGATGTGCAGCATCTCGGTCGCGCCGATGCCGTCGAGAATGGTGATGCCGGTCGCAGCCTTCCAGGCTTCGAACGTGCTCTTGGGCAGCGTCTCGCCGGCCGACACGCATTTGCGGAGCGAGGAAATATCGAAATCCTTGAGCTTGGCGAGCATCGCGCGATAGGCCGTCGGCGCCGTGAATGGAACGGTGATCTTGTATCTGGCGATGGCGTCGAGCAGCTCGTCCGGCCCGGCCTTTTCCAGCAGCACCGTCGATGCGCCGATGCGCAGCGGAAACAGCACCAGTCCGCCCAGCCCAAACGTAAAGGCCAGCGGCGGCGAGCCGGTGAAGCGGTCGGTGGGCTCGGCGCGCAGCACGTGCTTGGCGTAGCTGTCGCAAATCGCCAGCATGTCGCGATGGAAATGCATGGTGCCTTTTGGCTCGCCGGTGGTGCCGGACGTGAAGGCGATCAGGCAGACATCGTCGGCCGCGGTGTCGCAGGCCGAGAAGTTCTCGTAGCCGGGCTTGTCCATCAGGGCCTGGAGCTCGCCCGACTTCGTCCCCCAATAGACGATGCGCTTCAGCTCGGCGCACTGCGCCTTGGCCTTCTCCATCTCGTCGGCGAGCCGCGCGTCGCACAGCGCGATCCCGATCCTGGCCTTCGTGATCGGATAGTTCAGCTCCTTGGCGCGCAAGAGCGGCATGGTCGCGACCACGACGCCGCCGGCCTTGATCACCGCGAAATAGGCCGCAACCATCATCGGGTTGTTCGGCCCACGCAGCAACACGCGACCGCCCGGAACGAGGCCGAGGTCCTGCGTCAGCACATTGGCGATGCGATTGATACGCTCATGCAGTTGCGCGTAGGTCAGGGTCTCTTCCGGCGAAATCAGACACGGGCGATCGCCCTGCCCCGCCGCGACCCAGCGGTCGACCCATTCGGTCACGCAGTTCAGTCGTTCGGGATACTGCAGATCGGGCAGATCGAACTTGAACTCCGGCCATTGATCGCGCGGCGGAAGATTATCGCGCGCGAATGTATCGACATGACCTGATTGTGCCATTGCCGTCCCCTATTCCGCCGCGAGGGCTGCCTTTCCGGCCCGCGCCTTCAAAGCCTCACGCGCGATCACGATCTTCTGCACCTCGGTCGCGCCTTCGTAGATGCGAAGTGCGCGGATTTCCCGGTAAAGCTCCTCGACCTTCACGCCCTTGGTCACGCCGGCGCCGCCGTGGATCTGCACGGCGCGATCGATCACCCGCTGCGCGGCTTCGGTCGCGAACATCTTGGCCATCGCGGCCTCGCGGGTGACGCGCGGCGCGCCCTGGTCCTTGGTCCAGGCCGCGCGATAGACCAGCAGCGCCGCAGCATCGACTTCAGTTGCGCTGTCCGCGATGGTCGCCTGTGTCATCTGAAGGTCGGACAGCGGCGCGCCGAACAGCTTGCGGGTGGCCGAATGCTCGACGGTCTCGTGCAGCGCGCGGCGAGCAAAGCCCAGCGCCGCGGCGCCCACCGTCGCGCGGAAGATGTCGAGCGTGGCCATCGCGACCTTGAAGCCCTCGCCGGGCTTGCCCAGACGGTTGGCCGCAGGCACCCGCACGCCGTCGAATCTGAGCCGCGCCAGAGGGTGCGGCGCGATGACGTCGATGCGCTCGGCCACCGTCAGGCCCGGCGCGATCCCGTCGACCATGAAGGCCGACAGGCCTTTGGCGCCCGGCGCCTCGCCGGTGCGGGCGAACACCACGTAATGATCGGCAATGCCGCCGTTCGAGATCCAGGTCTTCTCGCCATCGAGCCGGAAATGCGTGCCGTCAGGCTTCGCCGTCAACGCCAGCGCCGCGACGTCGGAGCCGGCCTCGGGCTCGGACAGCGCGAAGGCCGCGATCGCTTTGCCGTCGCGCACCGGCGGCAGATAGCGGCGCTTCAACTCCTCGGAGCCGAACAGCGTGATCGAGCCGGTGCCGAGCCCCTGCATCGCGAAGGCGAAATCGGCCAGTCCATCGCGAAACGCCAGGATTTCGCGGGCCAGGCACAGCGTGCGCACGTCGAGCGACGGATAGAGCCCGCCATGGGACAGCGGCACCACGGCCTTCAGCAGCCCGGCTTCGCCAAGCGCTGCGACCCGCGCGCGGCAGGCCTCCTCGACGTCATCATGCGGCAAGGACGGCAGCATCGCATCCGCCCAGCGGCCGAGCGCCTCGGCGAAACGGCGATGATCGTCGTCGAAGAACGGCAGCGTGAGGGTTTCGGCAAGGCTCATCGCACGGCCTCTATCGTCAATTGCCTTCGAACACCGGCTTCTGCTTGGCCGCGAAGGCGCGGAACGCGCGGGCGAAATCTTCCGTTTCCATGCAGAGCGCCTGGGCCACCGCCTCGGCCTCCACCGCGGTCTCGACCGACATCGCCCATTCCATCTCGAGCATGCGCTTGGTCATCGAATTGCCGAAGGTCGGCCCGTCGGCGAGATCGCGCGCCAGCTTGGTGGCCTCGGCGAGCACGGTCTCCGACTTGGCGAGCCGGTTGAAGAAGCCGAAACGCTCGGCCTCCTCGCCGCCCATGCTGCGCCCGGTGTAGAGCAATTCCGCGGCGCGGCCCTGGCCGATGATACGCGGCAGGATGGCGCAGGCGCCCATGTCACAGCCGCCGAGACCGACGCGGTTGAACAGAAAGGCGACCTTCGCGGCCGGCGTTCCGATCCGGATGTCGGACGCCATGGCGATGATCGCGCCGGCGCCGGCGCAGACACCGTCGATCGCCGCGATAATCGGCTGCGGACAGGCGCGCATCGACTTGACCACATCGCCGGTCATCTTGGTGAAATCCAGCAATTCGACCGTGTTCATCTTGGTCAGCGGCTCGATGATCTCGAACACGTCGCCGCCCGAGCAGAAGTTGCCGCCAGCCCCCGTCACCACGATGGCCTTCACGGTCTTGTCGCGCGTCATCGCGCGGAAGATGTCAACCACCTCGGCGTAGCTGTCGAAGGTCAGCGGGTTTTTCTTGTCGGGGCGGTTCAGGGTGAGCGTCGCGACCTTGCCGTCGACCGCGAAGTTCAGATGCCGGGCCTTGTAGCCCGACAGCGGCAGCGTCACCGGATTGGCCGCGCTCATTGTTTTTCTCCGTTTCTGAGCGCGCGTCGCGCCGACTCCTTGGTCTTGGCCAGGAGCGGCATGATCGCCTCGATGTCTTTGGGCGTGAGCCCTTGGAAAATCTCGCCGACCCAGTCGGCATTGATGCGCGCCATGGCGCGGAATTCGCGTTGCCCCTCGGGCGTGAGGCTGACGATCTGCACCCGGCGGTCATGCGGCAACGGCCTGCGCTGGATCAGTCCCTGCTTCACCAGGCGATCCACCAGCCCGGTGATGTTGCCGTTCGACACCATCATACGCTGCGAGAGCTCGCCCAGCGTCATGCCGGACGGCGCGCGATCGAGCTGCGCCATCAGGTCGAAACGCGGCAGCGTGATGTCGAATTGCTCGCGCAACCTGCGCCGCACCTCGCTCTCGATCAGCGTGGTGCAGGTGAGAAGCCGCAGCCACAGCCGCAGCTCGGTCTTGTGGTCCTGCGGGCGCTCGCTGACCTTGGTCTCGGCATCGAGCGGAATGGAGGTGCGTTCGTCCATCATGCGCCGTCTGCTCCGATCACGAGAGTGGCGCCGGTCGCGGCAGCCGCCGCCGGCGAACAGAAATAGAGAACCGCCTCGGCAACCTCCTCAGGCGTGACCAGGCGGCCCACAGGCACGCGGGCCGTAAATCGCGCGAGCGCATCTTCCTTGCTCATGCCGCGCTGGACCATCTGATCCACGGAGCCGCGGATCAGGTCGGTGTCGACGAAGCCCGGACACACCGCATTGACGGTAACGCCAGTGCCTGCTGTTTCCACAGCGATCGAGCGCACCAGGCCGAGCATCGCGTGCTTGCCGACCGTGTAAGGCGAGACGTTCGGCGACGCGCGCAGGCTGACGATCGAGGCAATCGCGACGATGCGGCCGAAGCCGCGCTTGATCATGTCGCCGAGCACGGCCTGCGCCGGATGCAGCATGCCGAGCACGTGCTGCTCGAACATGTCGCGGAACTGATCGGGGGTGGCCTTGGCGAACGGCGCCGCGGTCGCGGTGCCGGCATTGGCGATGAGGAGATCGATGGGCCCGCGGGCTGCGACGGCTTGTCTCACGCCGCTGTTGACGGCGTTCACGTCCGTCACATCGGCAATGACGTAACCCGCCGCCTCGCCCTTGCCGACCACCTCAGCCAGAGGCTTTTCGCTCCTGCCCGCGATGGAAACAGCAGCACCGGCTTGTGTCAGCGCCGCCGCAATGGCGCGGCCGATGCCGCGTCCACCACCCGTCACCAGCGCGTGCTTTCCCTCAAGCGAAACCATTTTCAAGAGAATCCGTTTCCAAGCGAAACCGCCTTCAGGCCTCTTGTGCGGAAAATACTTTAGGCTTAAACTTTTCAGGCTTCAAGTACCCTTTGCTGCCCCCTTCCCTGGATTGCCTGGGGAGGCGCTTGGAGGCGCGCATGAAGATTCACGTCGTCGGCGGCGGACCGGCCGGCCTGTACTACGCCATCCTGATGAAGAAGGCGTGGCCGCAGACGCAGATCACCGTGTTCGAGCGCAACAAGCCGGACGACACGTTCGGCTTCGGCGTCGTGTTCTCGGACCAGACGCTGGCCGGCTTCGAGGCCTACGACCTCGAGACCTATCGGCAGATCGTCGGCCACTTCTCCTACTGGGACGACATCGCGATCCATTTCCACGGCGCGAGCTTCCGCATCGGCGGCAACGGCTTCTGCGGCACGTCGCGCGCGATGCTGCTGAAGATCCTCGGCCGCCGCGCGCACTCGCTCGGCATCGACGTCAAGTACGGCTCGGAGGCCGATCCGGACAAGATGACCATCCGCGGTGCTGACCTGGTGGTCGCCGCCGACGGCATCAACTCGCGCACCCGCGAGCTGTTCAAGGATCAGTTCAAGCCGACCATCGAGCTTCGCCCCAACCACTTCGCCTGGATGGGCTCGGACCGGCCGATGGATGCCTTCAACTTCTTCTTCCGCGAGACCCCGCAGGGCATCTTCATCGCACACTGCTATCAGTATCAGCCCGGCCGCTCGACCTGGGTGATGGAGACCGATCCGGAAACGTTCCGGCGCGCGGGCCTCGACAAGCTCGGCGAGGACGAGTCGGCGCGCTTCCTAGAGGGCGTGTTCGCCGAGGAGCTCGCCGGCCACAAACTGATCACCAACCGCTCGCTGTGGCGCAACTTCCCGACCATCCGCTGCGAGAAGTGGACCGCCGAGAACATCGTGCTGCTGGGCGACGCCAAGGCCACCGCGCATTTCTCCATCGGCTCGGGCACGAAACTCGCCATGGAGGACGCCATCGCGCTTTACGAGGCGTTCCGCGCGACCGGCGGCCGCGACGTGAAGACCGCACTCGCCCATTTCGAGTCGAAGCGCCGCGAGGAGGTCGAAAAGACCCAGCACTCCGCCGACGTGTCGCTGGTGTGGTTCGAGCACGTCAAGCGCTTCTGGGACATGGACCCGACGCGCTTCGCTTTCGGGCTGATGACGCGCTCGAAGGCGATCACCTACGACAACCTGGCGCTGCGCGCCCCCGAATTCGTCAAGCTCACCGACAAGGTGGTGGCGCGCGACGTGCAGGCGCTGGGCTTCGAGGTCGATCTGGCAAAACCGGACGTGCCGATGTTCCAGCCGTTCCGGCTGCGCAACATGACGCTGGCCAACCGCGTGGTGGTGTCGCCGATGTGCCAATACTCGGCCACGGATGGCCTGCCCGGCGACTGGCACATGGTGCATTACGGCTCGCGCGCGATCGGCGGCGCCGGCCTGATGTTCACCGAGATGACCGACGTGTCGGAGCTCGCGCGCATCACGCCCGGCTGCACCGGCATGTACAACGACGCCCAGGAGGCCGCCTGGAAGCGCATCGTCGATTTCGTGCACGCCAATTCGGCCACCCGCATCTGCCTGCAGCTCGGCCATGCCGGACGCAAAGGCTCAACGCGGCTGATGTGGGACGGCATCGACGAGCCGCTGCCCGACGGCAACTGGCCGATCGTCTCGGCTTCGCCTCTTCCCTATTACGCGCACAGCCAGGTGCCGCGCGAGATGACCCGCGCCGACATGGACGCGACCATCGCCGACTACGTGCAGGCCGTGAAGCGCGCCGGGCGCGCCGGCTTCGACATGGTCGAGCTGCACGCCGCCCACGGCTATCTCATCGCAAGCTTCATCTCGCCGCTGACCAACAAGCGCACCGACGAATATGGCGGCTCGCTCCCGAACCGGCTGCGCTTCCCGCTCGAGGTGTTCCGCGCCATGCGCAAGGCCTGGCCGGACGAGAAGCCGATGTCGGTGCGCATCTCGGCGACCGACTGGCAGGACGGCGGCCTCACCGGCGACGACGCCGTCGAGGTGGCGCGCGCCTTCGCGGAAGCCGGCTGCGACCTGATCGACGTGTCGACCGGCCAGACCACGCCGGACGCCGACCCGGTCTACGGCCGGATGTACCAGACGCCGTTCTCGGACCAGATCCGCAACGACGCCGGCATCGCCACCATGTGCGTCGGCGCCATCACCACGGCCGACCAGGTCAACACCATCGTGGCCGCCGGCCGCGCCGACCTCGTGGCGCTCGCCCGCCCCCACCTCGTCGATCCGGCCTTCACGATGAAGGCCGCGGCCTGGTACGGCGCCAAGGCGATCGCCTGCCCGCCGCAATACCGCGCCGGCCGCGACCAGCTGTTCCGCGAGAGCGACCGCGCCTCCAAGGACCTAACCGACCTGAAGCTCAAGGCCAAGCCGAAGACCCACGCCACCACGTGGAAACAGGCGGCCGAATAAGGCAGCGGACGGCGGCAAAAGCCTGAGGGAACGGCCCTTTTCGGGGATGGACCCGCCGGAAACTTCACCTTATATAGGTGCCGCTCGCCGGGGCGATTTGCCGAGCCGATTCGAGGGCTTGCGATGAATCCGGCTCCAATTGTGCCGAAATATCAGCGGCATCGTTGGGGGATGGTGAAATGGTATCACAGCAGACTCTGACTCTGTTTTTCTAGGTTCGAATCCTAGTCCCCCAGCCAACTTCTTCTGACCGACGCTCAACCTTCCCTGAAGCCACCGCCGAAGCCGGCGGCCCCAAGCATTGACGTGGCGTTTGGGAAGGCGCGCCCGGAACCGCACGCTTCTTTGCAAGCTCCAGGGGCGCCACGCCCACCTTTTTCGTCAGCTCGTCATTCCGGAAGACCCAGAAGACGCCGAAGGCCTTTGCCGACGGCCTCCGGATCGGGCCAAGGCGGCACGCCCGATGCTGACGGAGACAGTGGCGGTGACGCCAACAGCGTAAGCCAATGCGCTGCTTCCGGTTCAGATGAAGGCGCACGTGTTGGGGTCGCAGGCTGCGGCAATAGAGCCGCTGGCGCAGCTTGCGTCGGGACCGGCGCCTGGTTGACGTCCAGCGGGTTGTGCAGGAGGCCCATGCCGATCAGGGGGTTCGACGCAGATGGATTGAAACGATCCCGACTACTCGGAGGCGGATCGCTGTTTTTTCCCATGTCGCCTTGCGGCAACTTCTTAAACGCACCGAAATCCAACTGCGGTGATCCAAACCAACTACCGGACGATGATACAGGAACAAATCGGCTCGTGGCGTAGCTATCGGTGCCACGCTGTGGCGACGCCAAGTTTTCGAGCCAATGCGGCACGTCTGCTTCAGGTGAGGATGGCGGTGACGGAGACGCAGGCCGCGATGACAACGGCGCCAGCACGGGCGTGGCCCTTGTCAGGGAAGCCGGCCTGTTGTCGTCAGGAGCAGCCCGCGCAACTTTCCCAGTGGTCGAAGCGCCTTGAATTGGCGCGTCAAAATGAATGTTGCCGGACAGCAAGCGTTTGATCAGTGGAAAATTGAGAGCGGTCGTTGCCGCGCCATCACCTGCCTTTGGATCCGGGAGCGGAGGCAAATCCCCAGACGGGAAGTCCTCGATCTTCGAAATAATCTTGTTTAGACCCTGCTTGTAGGCCGTCACCAGAAGTGACGATTGATCCTGTTCTGGTAGAGAATGATATTGCTTTTGGTAAGCGTTGGAAAAAACTTCGTCCGCTTGACTTAGCAACAACCCAGCCATTTTAACTGTCAGGTCTGATCGGGGGTTGGCCAAATCGCGGGCCAATTTTGAATAATTGTCTGCATACTGACTTAGTCCGAGTGGATCACCCGAATATCTTTCACCTGCCCTGGTTCGGGCGAGATATTGCTGAAGCGTCAGTATCGCTGTTCCAACATTGACGTTGCCCCAGCCGACATCCATCGCCGTGGGATGCCCCAGTTGCCTGAACGCGCTCTTGGATGAATTTAGCCCGAGACGTATTTCCGGCTCTCGATCGGCGTAGTCTTTGGCATAATCCTTAAAAAGATAGTCGCGAAAACCTGAGCGTGCCAAGAAGTCCTGACCCGCGTCAGAAAAATTTTGTCTCGCAGACACAACCCGGCCTTTGGCCGTGACGGTCGGGGCATCGTAGATTATATGACTCGCTTCTTCGCCCATAGCTGCTGCAATTGCGCTCGCAGGCACGCCCAGACGATTTGCGGTGGTGTTGATTGCATCTTTGTGCAACGTGATCCATTTCTGGATACTCGTATTGAAGGGAGTTGGAGTCGTGGTGTTTTGCGCCATAAGATTCTCTACTTTCTTGCGTGCAAGCGACAGCGATTTTCAACTTGAGTGATTGTCCATAACGATCTTCCAGGCATAGTTTGCAACCATCGACATAACTACAACATAGACAACGACCATCCTGGTTTTTCTCGAGGCGAGACTGTCTGGATAAACCATATAAAGCAGAAGAATTGGCATGATCAGCAGCGAGAATGGGGACACCACCACAATGGCAAAAATCGCAAGCCCCAGAATCAGTGGCGCTTCGTAGGCTTTTCCATTGAGATAGGTCGCAAAGGCTTCCAACTGACCCACGACAATTCCAAACAAAGAGCTCCAAAAAGCAGCCGCGATAAGCAGCGAGAACATGTGGCTCGACCAGGGCAGAGGCCTACGGAACACCACGTGCTCGCACGCGGCATAGATTAGTTTTGCAATCAGGAATGCCGCGGCAAAGGTCGTGGTCACTTGGATCAAGGACAGGCCGGGCGTCGTACCGCTGTAGAGCCCAAGTAGCCAATCCACCGCACCTTTTTCCATGACCAGATCTCCTCCGCCCTCAGCGCCAAGCGTAGTCGCCGATATTTTTCAGCTGCTCGATGAGATTGTTGCTGAGACCAGCAGAAGGCTTCGCCCCCGACTGGATATCAGGCAATCTCGACTCGTAGTCCGACCCGACGAAGAATGACGGCGTAACACTCGCCAAAAAGTCTTGCGCGGCGTCTTTGAAGTTCCTCGTCGTCATCGTCATCTGAGTGGATGCGCCTGGAACATCAGGCGGCACGAAAACTGTTTTCACGCCGACCATATGCGACGCTTCTTCAGCCGGCGCGCCAGCGATCGCTGCGGCTGGAATGTTCAAGGCACCCGCCAGCCGGTTTATGTAATCTGCGTTGGTAGATATCCACTTTTGAATCGCAGGGTTAAATGGGGTCGCGGCGAGAGTATTTTGTCCGGCCATTGACTGTCCTTACTGCTCTGTGGTGGTTTCCATCAGTCAGGTGAGAAAGCGACATAGAGAAAAATAATCTCGACGATCCAACTTACGACAAATAAAATAATCACCCGCTTCAGCCAAAGTATCGTTCCGCCTAAAAAATGGACGAGCAACATTCCGATTCCGAAGAACAGCGAAACAGGCGCTATAACAAAGCTCAAGACAGGAAGAATAATTATATAGCTTATAAATTTGCCAGTTGGATCGATTTTAAGCGCATCAGCACTTGATCGAATTTCCATAAACAAGCCGAAAAACAAAGGCCAACAGCAGAGCGAAATAATCAGCGCTAGTGAGATCGCCCTCGATAATTCGATTTTTTCCGAGATCGCACGATAACCAAGCAGGATGCACAGCGGCAAAGCAACCGAACACACGATGGCTGCCGCCATCACAGATATCGTCGTCAAATCGTCACTCACGACTACGCCCTGAACTGAAGGCATTGTTCCCTCTTACCCCGGTCCAACCGGGTTCTGGCGCGCGCAAGCCGCCTCTGGGCAGGCTTCAAACCGTTACGTGCGTACCGAGACACAGCGCGCCTCCGATACTAACGGCGTTGTTGTGAATCCAGCCGCAGCAGGCGGGCCTGCTGCGGCAACGCGAACTGCGGCTTGTCGGGGATCTGGTCGAACATCTGGACCAGGGCGTAGCTGCCTTCGCAAGTTCCAGCGTCGCCCCCATCTTTTCGTCAGCTCATTCCGGAAGACCCAGAAGACGCCGAAGGCCTTTGCCGACGGCCTCCGGATCGAGCCAAGGCGGCGCATCCGATGGAGACAGTGGCGGTGACGCCAACCCGTCGAGCCAATGCGCCGCTGCTTCCGGTTCAGGCGAAGGCGACTGTGATGGGTCCGCAGGCTCCGGTGACAACGCCGTCGGCGTAACCTGCATCGGGACCGGCGCCTGCTTGCCGTCCAACGGGCTCCGCAAGAGACCCATGCTGATCAGGGGATTCGTCGAAGACGGATTGACCCGACCTCCGCCGCTCGGAGCCAGATCGCTCCTTCTTCCCATGCCGCCCCGCGGCAGTTTTTCGAACGCACCGAATTCGGAGCGCTGCAACCCAAGCCAGTCACCGGCCGATGATGCAGCAGCAGATCGGCTTGTGTCAGAACTATTGGCGCCCCGCGGCGACGGCGGCAGCCAGTCCAACCGAGGAGCATAAGGATCGAGCCAATTCGGTGCGTTCAATGCCGGTGAAGGTGGCGGTGTTGGCGGCGCAGACTGCGGTGGCAGCGGTGCCGGTGACCGGCTTGGGTCGAAATAGAAACGATCGTTGACAATGCCGTTGGGTGTCTGCGGAAAAAACTCTCGGGCGGGAAAAGGCGGTTGCGGCCAGGCGCCCAGCCTCGAGATATCGGGAGTGAGAGGCTTAGGATTCAACGGCGCCAGCCGGTTGTTGTCATCCGCCGCGCTGGCGGGCGAATAACGGTTCTCCAAAGGAGGAACAGCGCCGCGATAATCTGGAAGAAATTCGCCAATCTTTGACCGCGGACGCGGAAGTGGGACCTGACCTGGTTCGGCGGCGGGGGCTTCGCCAGACAACCCGTCGTACGGCGCTCCGCCCGCCCAATTGTCGAACTGGGTCGGGTCGTGTCGGTACTTGTGGTCGTTTTCCAACTTCGTCGTAAAGCCGATACTGCTGTCGTTTGGATCATTACGCTTATTCACGGGTGCATTGCCACGTAGCAACTCGAAATGGACATGCGGCCCCGTGGACAGACCTGTATTGCCAACTTGCCCGATCACTTGGCCAGCACGCACTTTTGTCCCGAACGCCGCTCCCGGGCCAGCCATGTGACTGTATTGGGTGAAGTAGACCTCTCCGTCTGCTCCTTCCGATCTGATGATGACGGTGTTTCCGAAGCCCCCCGTTTTGTTAAATTGTGAGTAGACGACCTCGCCGTCCGATGCGGCGGGAATCGGAGTGCCGATCCGCGCTTTGAAGTCGATCCCGGTATGAAATTCTGTTTCACCCGGCTTGTGGGGATGCGGCCGGTTACCGTAGCCCGAACTCTTCCGAAACTCGGGGCCAGGATTGTATTCAGTCATGCCAGATATCCCGTTGGATGGAGGTTAGACAGCTCGTTTCATCGAGGATCAGCGGCCGTCACGCCATAGATCAAAACACGGCCGCCATCGACACCAATCCGATCAGCTTTGTGGGTGGCTATCGCTTGCCCGTCCTTCGAGAGCAAGAAATGTTGATCGAAGCGAAGATGGCTGATGTCGATGGATCGTCTGTTCTTCCCGTGCAGAAATATCAATTGAGTTGCGCCTAGTTTGCTGAGTTTAGTCAGAAGACACCCGTCACCGTTGGAATCGATCCCGCCAAAGTCGGTGCTTGGCATCAACCGCGCCCCGAGCGCAAATGTCTGAAGGTTGAGGGATACGATGTGCTCATTATCGTGATCGTCGAGGTAATCCAAAACGTAATGGCCGCTGCCGCATTCGTGAATGCCATTGACAAGGCTGCCTCTCGGCTTAGCCACAATGCGTTCAGTCTTCAGATCAGACAAAGAAGCGACGGAAAAACGGTTATCTCGACGGTTATAAATTACGTTACGGCTCGTCCAGAATACGTCCGTATTCTCGGTCTTTAATATTCGCTTTGACTTGAGAACATCGGGACCTTGATTGAGCCGCACGACGGTCGCCGGCATTGCGATGGTCGTTCCGTCAGGCGATAGCAGCGACCCATAGCGGAAGCCTAAACCGCCGACCCCCGGAGACGAAATCGTGTACTCGGAAAGTTGCGAGCCCTCGAAAATAAAAAGCCGATCTTCTCTTCCATTCAAGAACAGTATTGTCTTTCCGTCCCGCGAGCAGTCAAAGCTCCTGCTCTGAATCGCATCTTGTACTTCAACTAACTTCTCGACGCGTGCACTTGCTCCAGCGTCTGCGCTGACTCTAAAGACGGTTCGCTTGTCTGGAAAAACGACTTTGTCATCGCACCATTTCAGCAGAACATTGTCTTGTGTTTTTATCTCCGCCAAAAGCTGGAGAGAAAGCTCACCGCGCGTTTCACGATTCAAGCTGCCAACAGCGTTTCGCGTGTCCTGTCCATGCGCAACTGTCGCAACAAGCGCAACAAGCGCCAACGCAGAAATAGACCTTCGCGCCGTCACAAATCCGAACATTGATGTTGCTAGAGTTCGGTTCATCGGCTGGGGCCTGTAGCCATCCACCGTCAGAGGACGGCCATTCCTGTCAGCCATTTTTAGCCTCATGCCTTGGGTATCGGTGCCGATTCCTACGGCTCGTCTCACGCCTTGACTTCATCGACATTATAGGAACAAATAGAGAACAAAGTCAATAAGAATGGCCAGGGATCGAGTTGGCCCGGTGACGGTACATGGCGCCATTTTCCGAGGGAATCTCCTTACAGCCGAGCAACGTCGTGATGGCAAGAATGCGCCGCCGATCGATGCCAATGCGGTCGAGATTCAGGCCGACCGCGCCGGCAGCGACACTGGTGATGGCCGTTCACGCGACGTCCCGAAAGACAAACGCTTATGGGGCTTCTCCCTGGGCCGTGCTCTCGACACCGCCTCCATCTCGTTCAGCGGCTCATTCCGGAAAGCCCAGAAGACGTCGAAGGCTTTTGCCGACGGGACCCGGATCAAGCCAAGGCGGCTCGTCCGATACGGATGAAGGCGATGGCAGTGACGCCAAGGATGCGAGCCAATGCGGCGCGTTGTCGGCGAACGAAGACGCCGAGCGTGTCGACGGCCCTGCACGGCCGATCCGGTCGAGATCGATTTTCTTTTCTTCGGTGGGTGGGCGATCGGGAATGGCGGGAGGTACGCGATCGGGAGCGCTTGGGGGCTGCCGGTTTGGGACCGGCGGCAACGGTACTTCAGGTCTCAACGGATTGATCCACTGCTGCCGGTTTGGGAGCGACGGAAGCGGTGCTCCAGGTATGAACGGATTATATCGCGGAGGCGGCGGCAAGGCCTTCATCGGGATATCAGGCAACTTGGGAAGTAAAGGTGTTGAAGGTGCTTTACCAAACCAACCTATTTCGGGCTCACCCTCGAGCCTCCCTGCCAGGTTTGGAATACTTTGGGGAGCGTCCAGGAATCGACGCAGCAGTTCGCGAAAAGGATCACGATCAGGATCACGTTCATTCATTTGAGGCTCCGATGGAGTTCAGGTCAGGAGATAGTGCGGTGAAAAACTCGGGCGTGGCGCAGAATTCTTTGGTGCAGAAGACCACGGCGCAGAAAGAGATGACGCAAAATAGTTTGGCGCAGAACTCGGCGAGGACTTGTGCTCACCGCAAGGACGCGCGCCGTACGAATTTCAAGGAAGGCGCTCGCCGAACGCCGGCACGGCAGGCTGTTTCTATCGTCAGCTTCTTTTTTTCGTTGGTTATTCTGATCATACCGCCTGCCGGGGAGACGCGTGCGCAATCCGACGAAGATTGGTTCACGATTCGATGCCGAGGAAGCAACATATCAGCGTTGCTGGGCCACCACCGCGCCGTCGTATGCTTCGACGGTCCTATCGAACGAGGCCTGGACCTTTCCGTTTTTAGCGCGCTGAATCCCGGCGCCTATGTTGTCATGCGAAGCAAGGGAGGAGATCCAGGCACCGCGTTGCGATTATCGGACATCCTGCGCGAGAGACGCGTAACGGTCATCCTCTACGATTATTGCCTGGGAGCCTGCGCCGACTACGTCTTTGCCGCAAACCGGACGTTTGTGAAGAGGAACACGATTGTCGCATGGAACGGCGGCCTGGACCCGCGCTTCGGAATGGTGTCGTATGTCTCGTGTCACAGCCCAGATCCGAAGCGGGAACCTCGGAAACTATTCGACGAGAACGGCGTGCCCACGAAGGAGCCGATGAGTCCCTGGTGTCAGTGGACCGAGCTGATCAAGGAGTTCTTCCAGTCAAGAGGGCTGGACGGCGGATACATCCATAAACCCCAGACCGATTACACCAACAAGAAGGTGCAATCGGCGTTGATGAAAGAACCAGATCGGAAAAAGGTTTTCTGGATGTGGAATCCGAAAAACTACGGCGACTATTTCAAATCAAAAGTGTCGTTCCAGGACTACCCGCAAAGCCAGCGGGAGGTCGATCGCCTTGTCGCTCAATACAAGCTGGGAGTTCGCGTCGTTTTTGATCCATGAGTCCTGTCGGGATGTATCAATTTTACCGTATCTTTTCCCATCGCGGGTTTCCTTTATGCTCGACGCATCAAATGGGCTTCAGAATGCCGACGCGGTCGGGATTCAAGCCGACCGCGCTGATGATGGCCGTTCGTGCGACGCCCGAAAGACAAGTGCGATCGGCTTCTCTCAGCCGTTGCCGCTCCACACCGCGCCGGCTCGTCCAGCAACTCACTCCGGAATGCCCAGAAGACGTCGAAGGCTTTTGCCGACCGGACCCCGATCACGCCAAGGCGGTGCGTTCGATGTGGATGCAGGCGGCGGTAGAGATGCCAACGATGCGAGCCAATGCGGTGCGCTGTCAGCAAACGAAGACGCCGGGGTTACCGATGGCTCTGCCCCGGCAACGTCGGCAGACGATCGGAAACGCCTACGGGTACGCCGTCAGGAACGCTCGGAGGTTGACGATTCGGGACAGACGGAAACGACGGAGGTTTTCGGGGTATGAACGGATTAAATTCTGGATGTAGAGGCTGGTTCGGATCAAAGAGATAATCACGCTCAGGAACGTATGGATTATATCCGGGCAATACAGGAACGTACGGTCGCGGGCGCGGCACAGGAATGTCAGGCGGTGGATCAGGCAACGGTGTTCCAGATTTATTCCGCGATCTTTGCCTAAAATACGGATCTAGGACTTCACCTAAATCCGGAATTCTTTCCGAAACATCCGGCGATTGAGGCACCAGATCGCGAACAGAATTACGTGTTTTCATTTGAAGCTCCGATGAAAGCTCAAGTCAGGAGGGACCCGGTGAAAAGCGCGAACACGATGCAGCAAGATTTGGCACAGAAGGACATGACGGAATATTGGACGCGCACTGATGCCTGTCGCAAATTCCCGCTCCGCTCGTATTACAAGCTCGGCGCTCACCAAATACTTGCTCGACAAGCCGCCTCCACAATCGTTTTCGCTTTTGCCATGGTAATCCTGATGATTCCGCTTGCCACTCAAGCAGGCGCGCAATCCGATGACGACAGGACACCCCTGGTTAATTGCGGAGGAGGAACTCGGTCATATTGGGTGGACTTTATAAGTCATGCGACCTGGTGCTTTGATGGGCCCATCGGACCAAACCTGGACCTTTCCGCTTTTCGCCGCTTGAGTGCGGGCGACCGTGTCATTATGCGGAGCGAAGGAGGAAGCCCCTTCATCGCCATGCAGTTGTCGGACATCCTGCGTGAGAAGAACGTCGATGTCGTCCTCCATGGCTATTGCCTGGGAGCCTGCGCGGATTACGTCTTCGTCGCAAACCGGACAGTTGTCCGGAAGGACACAATCGTCGCGTGGCGCGGCCGGGATACGCTTCTCGGAAAGGCTGTGAACCCTTGGTGTCGTGGCTCTGGCCAGCAGCAGGAGTCCCGGAAACGATTCGATCAGAACGGGGCGCCTGCCAAAGAACCGGTGGTGGATTCCTTTTGCGCATTGGACGAATTGAACAGAACGTTCTTCCAGGCAAGAGAGCTTGACGGCCGGTACATCAACGCGCCCCAAACGTCTTACACCAAGCAGAAGGTGCGCTCTGCCTTGATGAAAGAAACAGACCCGGCAAAAATTTTATGGATGTGGAATCCAAAAAACTACGGCGACCACTTCAAATCAAAGATATCCTTTGATTCTTATCCTCGAAGCCAACGTGAAGTCGACAGCATTGTCGCGCGACATCAGCTTGGAATTCGCGTTGTCTTTGACCCCTGAAATCTCGTCGAGATATAGCCCGTCGCGCCAAGCGCCTGACCTGTCCCACCACGATCGAGCTGCCCCATGACAGATGACACTGGATGACACCATTTTCCCACAGAGCCCCTCTCAGCCTTCAGAAGGAATCTATTGAGAAATGGTGTCACGCGGTGTCACGGCGTCACGCCGGCCTCGCCCACCACCGGCCGTTCCGATCCCTTCGCGGCTGCCAACCGAGTGCCGTCATGATGGAAGCGATACGCCGCTGCTCAGGGATCGTCGTGCGGCCGAGGTTCAAACCGATTGCACTGGTTGCCACGCTCGCGGTGGTCGTCCGCTCGACACCCGCAAGATAAGTCCGGATCGGCTCCTCCCAGGCGTCGCTCTCGTAGCGGGCCGCCTGCTCGGGCGCGATAAGCTCACGCTCGAGACACTTGTCGGGCCACCACGGCACGCCGGCGTGGTACAGCACGACCGCCTCGGCGAACAGCTGGTCGCGGTCTGCAACGAGGCCGTCGAGGTCGATGCGGCCGGTCTTGATCGGCCAGAACCGCCGGCCGCCGGTCTCGTCGCGCAGATAGGCCTGCTTGTTGGTCGTGCCGATGAAGATGCATTGCCGCGGCTCGATCACCTCGAGCCGGCCGTAACTCGGCCGGTAGCGCTCCACGGTGCGCGAGATGAACGACTTGAGCAACGACGCATCGGCCTTGCTGACGGCGTGCATCTCGGCCACTTCAATCAGCCACTTGCCGCGCAGGTGCTGGCTCACATCTTTGGCGGAGCCGATGTCCGGCAGGCCGTCGGAAAACCACTCCCCGGCCAGCGCCGCGCAAACCGACGACTTGAGCGCACCCTGCGCTCCTTCCAGCACCAGCATGTGATCGGCCTTGCAGCCTGGCTCGAAGATGCGGGCCACCATGGAGATCAGGAACATCCTGCCGACCTCCTCATTGTAGTCGGTCAGCTCCGCACCGAGCCTGGTCACCGTCCAGACGTTCAGCCGCGGCTGCCCGTCCCACTTCAGCGCCTCGAGATAGTCGCGCACCGGATGGAACGAATGCTCCATCGCGTGCGATTCGACCGCGTGACGCACATCGTCGCGCCCGATCCGCTTCAGGCCGGTACGCTGCAGATGGTCCTGAATGTCGGCGATGTCCTTGTCGATCAGCGGCCGCGGGGTCATCTCGGTGAGCGGCAGGCCGATCGGATGCAGCAGCATCGGCATGCGCAGCATCTCGTCATAGGCGAGCGCGTGGAAGAGGCCCGCATCGGTGCGCAGCATGGTCCGCGCATTGGCGAGATTGGCAAGCAGCTTGCCGCGGTCGTCGGTGATGTAGAGGTTTGGCCAGTCGTTGTTCGTGTTCTGCGGAAGTAGCGCTGTGGTCATTGACACCTTGCAGTCTCTTCTCAGGGCGATGGGTGCCGTCGACGATCTTTAAGACGGGAACGCGAAATTCTCTGCCGAGCGGACAAACTCGCTCATCAAAGGGACGTATCCGTCCTGCAATGCGCTGAAGCTCTCATACGTGACAGATTCGAAGTCACGTATTGAACCCGGCCCGTACTTTTCCTGTCTTTCGATATCCCGGCTCAACGTCCACTTTCCCGATTGGAGCGTAAGGTCAACGACCAGTAAAACACATCGCCAGTTTTCGTCTCGGCCTCCACATATGCCTCAAAGGACAAGCGGTCCGGAATTGCCCATTCTCCCCCTGGATATTTCCAAACCTCACAACCCCACGTCGCTTTGTCGACCGCTGGTTTGGAGGACAATATCTTCCGGATTTCCGACATGGTGTCATGCTTGCAAGCAAGACAATGACCGCCTCAGGGGTGACGTCTGCCTCGTTGCTTGTGCTGGATGTCATTTTTCAAACTTCTTAACCTGGCGCACCAAATTCATGAGCTGCTCTGGTGACAATCCCCGGACACTGACGTGACCTGGAGGATCGTGATCGAATATCACAGATCCAGGGGGAAGCTTCGGAGACCGGTCACTGCCTATCCTCGACGCCGCTCGCATTCCGTTGCTGCCCTTGTATGAACGGGACCGCGCCTCCGATCGCGTTGAACTGAATAACCTTCGAAAGCTGCGGGTTCGCATTTACAAACTCGCGAATCCTCGCCGCGGTCTTGGGCGCAACAGTCTTGAGGTAGTTCGGGTCCCACATATAGGCGCGGACCGCTTCGGCCATCAATTCACCCGGCTCTTCGCTTTCGCTATAGCCAATATCTCGCGGCCTCGTCAGATTCCGCGTCCGCTCTTTGCCGGTGTTGAGGGTGTTGTAGACTTGGTAGAGTTCGCGAGAAAGGCCGTCCGTTGGAATTTTTCCGGCCAAGTCATCAATCAAATGAGACACTTCATGCGCAGTAACCAAAGGCACATCGCGTGCGCTCAAGCCGCGGCGCACCCAAATTTCATACTCCGAATTACCGGAGCGCCGATCTGTTGTTTTTACGACTCGGCCGAGGTCTTTTCCGAGCGTTCGCGGCGCAACGTCCGTAATGACCGCGCCAGCCGATCCCTCCGCCACTGCGGGAAGTTCCGCTTGCGGTAAGGCAACGTCTGTTCCGCCATAAACTTGTCGACCCACGACGTGCCGGGCTGTGAGGGGTCGGCCTTCGATGTCTTGGATGAGTCGTCCTTCGGCATCGGCAGGCGCTCCCCGCGGATAATCAGCCTCGAACGGTCGAGGCGTTTTGGCTGGAGGATTATACATGCTCGCCCACCTGCTTGCCAACGTTTCGGCGCCTTCGCTCGCAAGCTCCGCAAGCCGACCTTCACGGACCGCGTTGAGCAGCTTGCCGGTCATCCCGGCTTCGGCAACTGCAGCCTTTGGCGCGGCGAAAGCCGCCCTTCCGCCAACCGTCGCCGCTTTGGCCAGATTGGTCCCCGCTCCCAGCCCGACAAAATTCGAGCCGAGATCGACGCCCCCGACCATCGGCCACCACCACGGCTTCTCAGTCTCTGGCAGTTTTCCGACGTTGTTCGGCGTATAGGCCGCAGGCGTGTCGATCACGCGACGCCCCTGCGCGTCATAGGTCCATGGGTCCAAGTAGTCGGCGTAGTGGTTGATGATCGCGCGCCCGATTTTCGCATTCGGATACCGGTCGTCGATATCCAGCGCGTAGTATGGCGCTGGCCCGATCATCTGCTTCTGCGACATTTGCGGTGGCGGAGACGGCTGCCGCATCCAGTTGACCAAAGCCTGTGCCGGACGCGCCAACGGATTGCCGGAATTCGCACCTGCGCGAATCTGCTCGGCCACCGTCCCCAGGCGCTCGGCTTCACCGGGCGGCTGCCTTTCCATCGCCTCACGCAGAGCCCTCGCCCAAGGCGTTTCAGGCTCCGAATTGCGATCGTCAGGTCTTGGTGGTCCAACGTACACGCCGCCGAGAATGCCGTTACCGGGCAATATCCATGAGTTGGGGCCGGCCATGGGGCTGCTCCTTTGTTTGATGCACTGTTTCGATGAAAGGCGCACAGACGGCTGGCGCCGTACGCGGCGGACAAGCGGCCACCATTCCGGCTTGCGCGTCGGCGGCAATTTCCCGGCGGCGTTCGGCGTATAAGCCGCAGGCGTATCGGCCACGCGGCGGCCTTGCGCGTCGTAGGTCCACGGATCGAAGTAGTCGGCGTAGTGGTTGATGAGCGCGCGACCGATTCTGACGGCCGGATACATGTCGTCGGGATGCAACGCATAATATGGCTCAGGCCCGATCGTCCGCTTCTGCGACATCTACGGCGGCGCAGGCGGCTGCCGCCACCGGTCGGTCAAAGCCTGAGACTACTGGCACTAACGCCTGTGTGCCGCTCAACTGCTTCACGCAGCGCTCGGCCCCACGGCGACTCGAATTCAGTTTCGGGGGCACCCGAATTCGCATCGTCAGTGCTAATTGTAACCCCACCGAGAATTCCGCTGCCCGGCAGCGTCCGCGAGTTACGGCCAGCCATGTGGCTGCTCCTTTGCTGGATACGCAGTTTTCAATGAAAAGGCGGGCACAGACGGCGCGCGACTGGACACGCGGCCGTGCCGCCGGAACGAAGACGATGATACCGGAGGGATTGGGGACACAGCAGACGCGCCAGACGCACCGATGCCTAGCTTTGAGGCCGGCCTTGCACCGCCTCGACACGCTCATTCGGCTGGCCGATGTCCGGATCCCAGTCTTCCTCGTCGCAATCGAGGCGTCTGACAACGGTGAAGAGCCTCACACGCGGCGCCAGCCATTTCGTTCTGAATTTTTCTCGTCGATACCTGGCGCGAAGCATCGCCTGTTCTCCATATTTACAGCGCGTGCTCGCCGGCTCAGCACCTCATTTCGGCAAGATACCGTTCAACGGCAGAAGCTTCGCCGTCAGCGCGGCCAGAAAACCGATGATGCCCGCGGTGCCGACGAGCACCCACTTCGCGCCCTTGGCCTGCAGCAGCACCGCATGCATCTCCTCGACCTTGCGATGCGTGTCCTCGAGCTGCTCGGTGAGATACTTGATGCTGGTTTCGAGCACGGCGACGCGCTCGCCGAGGTCGGGGCTCATGACGTCAACGCTTCAGGATGTTGGCGATGCCGCTGAAGAACATGCCGGAGGCGACGATCATCGCCATTTCCTTGGTGCCGCCGGTCAGCGCATCCGTCGACCATTGATAACCGAACGCGGGGCCGATCACCTTGTCACAGGCCACCGCCTTGAAGAACCAGATCGCCAGCGCATAGCAGCAGATGCTCGCCGGCGACAACGGATGGCCGAGCACCGCCGTCATGTATTGCGCCTGCGCGCCGGCGATGCCGACCGAGGCCTGCACCGTCGCGATCGTCACGTCCTTGGACTTGTTGTAGGCCGTGACCAGGCCGTTGAGGATCGGGGTGATCAGCGACAGCCACATCATTGGAACACTCCGCTGATGTCGGGCCGCTTCATCCGCTCCCAGATCACATAGCCGGCGAGCGCCGCCACCACGATCACGGCCAGCGCGCGCCAATCGGTCAACGCGCCGCCGAGCGCCGTCAACACGGTCGCGATCTGCGCCCAGATCGTCGTCGACCGAACCGCCGCTTTGGTCGTCGTATTGGGCCTCTCGCTCTTGCCCTTCGGCACTTCCAGCGGCGACGGCGATGGCACTCGGACATTGTCGGCCATCTTCAGCGCCGCGTCTTTCACCTCCGAGACACGCCTGCCCCAGCCGTTGCCGAACACCGGCCAGGTTTTGAGGCCTTTGAGAAAGACCAGACGCTTGTTGCAAAGCTCGGAAATGATCGGCTTTGCCGGCATGTTTGCAATGGTGCGGATCAGCGTGTCGTCCGGCTTGCCGTCCGTCGGAACACCAGCAATCGCCTCGAGAAACTTGAGCGAGCGCGAGATACCCGAGTTGACGCCGAAATCCAGGACCGCATAGTCCACACCGGACGGCAGCTCATCGCAGCGCATGACGTCCCAGTACTTGGATTTGTAGATGCGCTTGGCGACATCCTTGGGCATAGCGCGGACATCGTCGATGTCCGCATCGCGCTTCCAATAAGCGCGCGCGTCATGGATCGTAATGCCCCAATTGGTCGGACCACCCGGATCCGAAGGATGATTGGTGTAGCCGCCCTCGTGAGCCAGAACGCGGCGCAGCGCTTCATCGAAATTCGCCTGCATCAGAGCCTCCCTTTCAGGTTTTCGATCTTGGTTTTGAGAGTTTCAACTTCGGCCTCGGCGCCGTTGAGCCATTCCTTGACCTTGGCCCACGTGTAGACCGAAGCGGCATAGCCGCAAGCGAACGCTAGGAATTCAATAAACACGGTCATATTCAGCTCCCTTGCATTGGTGGGAAGAAGTATTGCCGTCGACCACCCGCATTGGCAGCGCCAATAGCCCCTAGCCCTCTTCGTGAGGAATCAATTTATTCGGACTTTTGGGTGGTCACCTGGCACGGCCTTGATCTCAGTGCGGTTGCGAGCAAGCTGCTCGTGGGTCAGAACTTGCTTGGGAGCGTCAAGCGATCGTGTTGTTGGAAAATACTAATTCCTGAATCCGCCCCTGATCCTTCAGAACCACTTTCGCAGGCTTGGAAGCCGGATATACATTGGGCGCGGTTGTGCGCAGGCGCACTCGTGCTCGGATTGACCGGGAAAGCCGTCATCCGAGATTTCGAGGACGAGTTACGCTGTCGTCGCGACCGCAAAGGGCCTATTTGGGAGCCTCAACGTCACGATGGATTTTGAGAATTCTGTCCCTTACGACACCGTCGGCCGAGCCGCCTTTGAGCATTTGCACCAACCCCGGGGTAACCGCAGCGACCATCATCGATGGCATTCACGTCCAGAACTGGCTTCCCATCACGACAGAAGGCACTACCGACAGCGTGCACGGTTAGGTCATCACTTCTTGTACCGTCATATAGGCTCCGAAGGTGCTCTGAGGGAACTGAGCAGTATTCGAAGTTCCGGAGCTTTTCAGATAGACCGTATAGAGGGTTGACGATGTAGTCCCTGGTGCATCCCAAGCCTCGACAGCGGCAGATGCATAGCCCGTCACGTTGTTTGAGTTCCTGAAGGCAATCTCAGGGCCGAATGCTGTCGAAGTGCCTCGCCTGAGCTGGATCACTGCTGCGTCTGTTGAGCCGTTGCTGCCCGATGATCCAAAAGCACGAACATCTACGAGATTTGCGGCACTCGTCGGTGAAATGCTCGCCGTGAGAGCCGTCGCAACATATGAGCCAGTGTTGGTAGACGTGTTGCTAGTTGTGGACGATGTTACTGTTTGAATAGTTGTTCCAGGCAGGGGAATGCCGGCGCCAAAAAGCTGAATGCGCGTAGGAACTACGGCCCATGCACCGGCCGACGCCAAGCCGGATTCGTAGGATATATATCCAAGAATAGCGTATGGTGTGTCAGATAAAATGGCGACATCAGTGTAAAACGTCTGAGTGCTGTCGGCGGCCCCAGCTCCGCCTTCTGCAGTCGCCTGGGCGACCGGGAGTTTCCCAAGCGGATATATGTTAGTTCCTGAAACACAGTTGATGACGCCAAGCTTCACGGTCCCGGCGTCGTTGAAGAGAACAAGCCAAAGCTTGAATGCAACGTTATTGGTGCTCACTCCAAGTTGGGAGCCCGACGAAATCGTGAGGGATACAGCTGCGGTCACAGTTTTATAGACGTAACTTCCGATTCCTGCCGTTGAGTTCCGGAATGCAATCAGCACCGGATCAGACGCAGATGGCGTATTGCCTGCCAGCGTTTTCAGCTCAAACTTGATGGCATTCGAAACTGGACTGTTCGCGGTCGCAGTGATCGTTCCGTTGATGATAGCGCCATAGGGCGTCTGAGCACCAGCTAGTGTCGTGATCAACGGGAACCAGCTTGCTCCGTCGCTGAACTCAGGAAGGCCTGTATCCGTGTTAAAGCGAAAGCCGCCCGCAACTGCGCTCGGACGCCCGGCTGTCGTTCCAGGCGCAGCAATGATGTTGCTGGTCGCCTTGATCGTTGTGAAGATATTGGTACGGCCGAGCAGGATGAACTCTGTTGACGAATGGATATATTTGACAAGGTATGGCGTGCCGGCGAGCAACGCGCCGGCGGTCATGGCAACGCCTGTCGATTCATTTATGGCACGAGCCGTGAGACCATCCACGGATAGCGTGGGGGACGCACCCGAGGTGGTATGCGGGATCATAGAAAAGATCATCCCGGACATATCGGCTGCCGACGCAAACGTGGCGCCTGTCGTCACAGCATAGGCTGTCGACGATCCTGTAGTAGTGATGCCAGACAAGTCATCACGCCATTTCGCGACCGACGCCATCATGGCGCGAGCAGAATCATTCACCGCGGACGGGGCCATGCCTTCGGCCCAGTTCACCGCTGGATCGGCGGTCGCATTGGTCGCAGCGGTGGTTGACCAGAGTGGGACACCGGCGGTGGCCATGAAGACAGCTCCTCAAAAAAAAGCACCCCGGCTTGGCCGGGGTTAGGACGTTAGTCGATTAGGAGGGTTAGTAAGCCCAGTCTCAACCTTTTGTGTAAGACCCGGGCAGGAGATTTCGGATCGCGCTGGTCCACTTCAGCGCGGTTTCCACCGGCGACAGCGTTTGCGTGCCAACGGTGTTGCTGGTGCCGGAGGACTGTCCGCCAAGCCCCGCGATCGGAACGACGAGGCTCGCGAGCGCCTGCAGGTTCTGCAACGGCAGCGTCCGTAGCAGGTTTTCGGCGCTCAGAACGCCGGTCGCGCTGGCATTCGCCGCCTGCGGCACAGTGTTGATTCCGATATTCAAGCCTTGCGTGCGATTGGCAAGGCTTGCCTGATCGAGGCCAGATTGCGTCGTGGCGGTGGAATTGGCGATACCCGGCAGCGCGGTCGCGGCATTCTGCTGCAATCCGGCGTTCTTATAGTACGCGTCGAGCAGAACCGGCGCCTCGCCCTGCGCAATGCCGCGCGCGAGCGACTGCATGTTCAACCCCGAAAGATCGCGCCCTGCGCCTGCAAAGGTGCTGTTGACCGAATTCGTCACGTCGTTGCGGACGGTGTCGAGCGCCGCTGCGATGCCGGGCACCTTGGTCGGATCGAGCCAGTCCGGACTGAGATAGGGGCTGAGGGCAGCCTTCGACGCGCTGTACGCATCCCCGACAATGCCGGTGCGGTCCGGACCGCCAGTCAGGTAGTCATTCGCAAGGCTCGTCGCCTGCGGCGTGTAGTTCGGCAGGTTTTGCGCATTGGCTTCGAGTTGGCGGATCGCGCTCGTCTCCGCCGAGGTCGGCTGGTAGTTTCCGACTTGGCCCTGTACACCATTCAGAATGTCCTTGAGGATGCCTTGTGTCGGTTCCCAAGGGTTGGTGGTCGACGATTGCTGCGTCTGCTGCGTAGTCTTCGATGTACCGCCCATTTTAAAACCGCCTCTCCAGGATGACTGCCGGCGCGTTGTAGCCTTTCAACATACGCATCCAGCCCTTGCGCCCGAGAATGCGGACTGCGTCGCAGCCCTCACTCCGCGCGTAGCTCTCAATTTTCTCAACGAGCGGCAGCCAGAGCCGCATGTTCTTTCCGCCGCACGCGACGATGATGCAGATCCTGCTCCGCTGGGTCGCGACGATCTGCGTCACAGCGGCGCCCAGAATCTCCGGCTTCTTCCAAATAAGCCAAAGCAGCGCCTGGCCGGTCATTACATCGTCTTCGACTTCATCGAATATGCCGAGGTCGCCGCGCTCCATGGCGCGTCTGATCCAGTGCTTCACGCATTCCCAGATGCAGGTGACTTGCCGTGGATCGACGCAGACTGCTTCAGCCAAGACAGACAAAGTAAAAATCCTTGTCAGTGTTGGCGTTGCTCGGGTGCACCACCACGAACTGCCGCGCCGACACGCCGGAAACATAGGTTGACGCAGAGATGGCAGCAGCGTGTGCGGTCTTGGGAAAAAGAAGCACCGCCGAGTTCGCACCGCAATTGATCGCAGAAACCGTGGTGCTGGTCGCGTTGGCGGCGAGCGTACATTGGCCGACCGCATTGGAGCGGCCCTCGATCAACTGCCGGAGGATGATGTTTTGCCGTTGTTGATCCTGTTCTTGTTCAGAAATCGACAGGCCAGAGCCAACCGTCATCGTCCCCCCTCCTGGCCGGTGTCCGGTTCGATACCGGCAGCGAATGTCCAGGACGTTCCCGCCGGAATGCGAAGGCGCCCACGCGCATATCGCGTCGAAACCCGTTGCGGACAAATGCCCATCGCGTTCACCAGCGATTCTGCGCTGGTTGCTGCCGATGCTTGGACAGTCTCTCGAGAGACAACGGAGCCATAAGCTGTTGCGGCGTCCGTCACAGGGCGGAACCCACGAATGAACATGCGCCGGCCATCAAGCCCCTGCTCCGGGGTGTCCAGCGTCGCCTCCAATGCCGGACCGGTGTAGAATCCCATTTTATGCGAAGTTGAGATCGCGGAGATTTTTGACAGCGCAGCATTTGAAATGTCGTCCAAGGATGACAGGGGCAGTGTGTCGAGGTTAGCGCCGTAAACCGTATCAATCGCTTCGAGCGTCACACCGGGCCTTGAGAGCGAGGCGATGTAGTCACCCGAAATCGACACTCTGCTCCAGTTGTCCAGCGCCCAATCATAGATTAAGAGCTTGTCGAATCTGCCACTGACACCGGTCAGAGATTTATAGGCCCAATAGACTCGTGTGGTACGCGGATCATTGGCACCAATAAACATCTGCAGATTGGCCTGGTCGAGGTCAGCAAAGAACGTGGTATCGATGCGTTCCTTGCCGATCGGCTGCGGATTGCCGCCTGGCAGAAGGGTTTTGAAACCCTGCGGGGAGCAGAAAAAGATGCGGTCTCCCGCATTGACGAGAGAGTATGGCGCGAACAGCCCGTCATCCTGTGCAACTCGCGAGATGCCAAATACGTAGGGCGAGCCCGGGGCGTAGGTCATCCGGCGGATCGAAGCGTCTTGCAATATCATGCCGAATTCGCCGCCGGCTACCCCACGCACGATCCCGCCGTCAGCCAAGTCCTGAAAGTCGGATTGGTTGACGCCGGGCGTCCATTGCGTCGTATCGTTGAGGCCCGACCATTGGATGCGGTATACGTTCGGCGACGCCATGCCCGACAGCACAAGAAAGCGATTGACGATCGTCACATATGCAGCCTGCGGAGGCGATCCGCTCAGATCGGAAAATGCGCTCGATAACGTAAGATCGAAGACCTGAGGCGGCGTGTTAGCCTGAACGGCGAACACAAAGTTGTTGAACTGGGCGAATTGCCATTGGGCGTCGTTGGATAACGCTGCGTAAGGACTGCCGCCTTTGCTTACGTCGGTCCATGCGCCGGTCGTATTGTTCAGGTTATAAAGCTTGCTCGACGTACCAGCGAAGACCGAAACCGTTCCATTCGCTTTCCGAGCATAGAAATAGCCACGACAGCCCGATGGCACAGCGGAAGTGAAGTCTACGAAATCCAGGAACGGTCCATATCCATCGCCACGGGGGACGACGTTTAGGACGGTCCTGGTGTGCGCGCCCTGATAGTCCGAAACGTCAGGGCGATAGGGCCCAAAACTGACAAGCGGCATCAGGGCGTCCACCCTATCACCCGCGGCGCGCCCAGCTCGCGGTAGTGAAAGTCTGCGCCCTTGATGCTCTGGTAGACCTTATCGCGGCGGCCTTCCCACAGCGCAGCGTTCTCAGGATCCTTGTTGAACATGGAAGCCTCAGCGAGTGCCCCAAAGAGATAGACGTCGGGGTGATTGGTGAAGAGCCAATTCAGCGCGCTGCTGACCGCAGGAGTCTTGGCGCGATAAAGAATTTCAAGCGGATTGTCGCTGACGGGCCGTACCCTCAGCGTGCCGCCTTCGATGGTGTAGACAGCGGGCGTGCCGGCGGCCGACGTGGGATAATTCTGCGCAAGCCAAACCGGATGCACATATTCCAGGTCGCGATTTAGCGACCCGGTCCAGGTCAGCCGCCGCACGGCCAGGAAATCTGCTGGTAGCGCCGCCGTCCCGGACGATGGCGTTATAGTTGCCGCGGCTTCGGCCGGACGCACACGGAGCTCGCGGCACGCCGAGGCCTCGAATAGCGTAATGAAGTCCGGGACGAATGCGGTCAAGTCATCGCGGGCAAGCCAACTCGCGATTGCGGCCTTCAATTCGTTGTAAGTGCTGATGCTCATTTGTCGGTTCTCAGCCAGCGCCAGTCTGGATCTTGCAACTTCTTCTCGATGACCGCGTCGAAATCCTTGGTATACGGCCGGAGACTGATGTTGCCGCGTCGGTACTCTTCGTTAAGCCACTGCTCAAGAATGACATTGGGAATCGACGCAACATGCCGGCCCCAGTCGCATTTCTGCGGCATCGTTTGCAGGCGCTTGTTGTTTTCAATGATTCCTTCGACATCTTGCCACCGCGCAAAGTGGATCAATTTTTCGGAACGATCGATATGTGGAACGGTGATGACGTCGCTCATGGAGTTCCCAAACAGCAATCCAAGAAAGTCGGCCGGCCCTCGCGGACCGGCCGTCAGTGTCAGATCGGCCTCAAAACGGCGTAGCAGTAGACATGTCCGCCCGCTGTCCCGGTGCCACTGAAGGCAAACTTGATCGCGTCACCTTCATTACAAACGTTCGCTGCTGTCGGCAGCGCATTGTCCAGATCGCCAGTCGTGGAACCCGCTTGCGTGATCACGAACGAACCTCCGGTGATACTGAGGCCGGCGATGCTGGTGGTACAAGTCGCGTCCGCGGTTGAAACCACCGAGCCGATCACGGTTCCGACTTCAGTGATCTGACCACGGCACGGCGCACGCGCGACGCCTGCGACGCCGTTCGTCACGCTCGCTGCGGTGGTCTGAATGATACGTTCGTCAAAGCGGTGAGTGACGGGAAGAGCCATTGCTTTCTCCTGAAAAGAAAGAGGCCGCCCAAAGGCGGCCTCAAGACCCGATGACGCTACCCGTTACGACGTGGTCAGATCGAAGACCCCGCCGGAACCCGCTTCCTGGCGGGACACCAGCGTGTGTTCAACCAGGATCTGCTTGCGCTCGGTATCGCCGGTCTTCGACAACGGGAACGTCACAAAGTTACGTCCCGGAATGGCGGCCGAAGCCCACAAGTCCATCTGCAATACCAAGCAGTCACGGGGCCGCATGAAGCGATTCGGTACGGTCTTCAGACGTCCGAAATCGGATTCATAGACGTCGGCCGCCGCCGTGATCTTCTTCTGGCTCTGATCCTGCATCGGTGTACCTCGGCCGACAAAGGTCGAGAACGCCTGCTTGTTAAAAGCACCCAGCATGATGGTTTCCGGCTTACCACCCGCCGTCCAGCATTTCTGGATCACGGCTTTAAGCTGCGCCTCAGTGAATGCGCGTTGCGTGCCATCCGTTCGCGCAGTGCTTCCCTCTGTCGATGTCGGCGGCGGTACCGGATCTGCGCCGCCCGCTCCCTTGTCCGTGTTGCTCCTGATCCAGGACAACACTGAAGCAAGCGTGCGCGCCGTAGTGGCGGAACCTGCCGTCCTTGCCTGGTTGGACCCGACAAAGGCGAGCTCTGCGTCACGCTTGAGCTCAAGGCCCTTTAGCATGACCTGATAATCCATTTCATCGTCGCGACCGGCGTGCTCGACTGCGATCTGGGTGCCGGTGACTCGCGCGATCTTGGTCTGGATTTGCGTGACATTGCCAAGGCGCGATGTCGGCGTCACCAAGTTCGGCGTCACGTTGTCATCGCCCTCAAGCTGGGCGTTGCTCGCAGCCGGAGCGAGCGCTTGAGTCTGCCATTCGTGGTTCACGGCAACGGCCTTCTCACGCTCGAGGCCGGAATAGAATGGAGTATCGGTCGGATCAATTCTCCAGATGGTATCGGACAGATCTTCACGATTGCCGAATGCGGCGTAGGTCGTGAAGGCAGAGGTGGCGAGTGCCATGATTAAGCCTTTACAGCTGGCGGGACGTGCTGCTTCAGCGCGGCGAGAATTGCACCGAGCTTCACCGCGGCAAGCCCGCTTGCAGTTGCGAGTTGCTGTTCGATGGTTCGGATGAACGCCATCGCGCCCTTGTCGAGCGCGAGGGCCTTTTGAGCGGAGGCTGCAGCGAGCCGCCGGACAGGCGACGGAAAATCGAGCACGTTGCCATTTGCGGCTGCCGTGACGTCGATCTGCTCGCGGTATCGAACGCTCTCGAAAACCAGCCTCTGGATGCGATGGTCGCGAAGAGAGACAGACCGCTCTCCTGTCCACGCCTGCTCCAGCTCGTTTTCGTCAAATCCAATGTTCTTGAGAGCGCCAACAATAGCAACAATTGCTTTCCGCATACGCGCAGGATCTGACAGCTCGGGCGCTTTCAGCAGGAAAAGCCGGTCCTGTTCGGTCGTGAACGCGGCCCATCTTGCCTGGCTGTCTTGTGCCTGACGCTGCGTCGCCTGTCGCAACTCAAGCTCCAGCGTTTCCATCTGCTCTCGATGGGCTCGCCATTGCTTGAACCGCTGCGGGTCTTCCACTGCGAGTTTGTTCGCATCTACCACAGAAGCGATGTCCGCGAATGCGGTCGCATGGAGACTCTGCAGTGCTCGCAGAAAGGCCGGTAGTGCGGCCTCGTACCGTCGCCTTGCCTGTTCGGCCGCTTGCTCTTCACTTGCCAAGCTCTTGAGCTTCGCAGCAACCTCATTTTGGCTCCGGCGCAATTCGCGCTCGCGTTCCTGTTCGCGAGCCGCAACATAGGTTTGCGTCTCGTGAGGCAAGGTCTGCCAGTGCGCTCTTGCGTCCTTCGTCCAAGACCTCGGAGGCGGGATGGACGGCCTCGCGGCCGGGCCCGCCTCGTGCGTCTCGCCAGGGGCTTCCGCGTGAGTGGTGATCTCCTGCGGGAGGGTGGCGTCTTCGCCTTGCGGCTCGGATTGTCTTGCAGGGGGCGCCGTCGCAGCGCACACGTCCTGCGGAGTGCTGTCAGTGCTGGTAACAAAATCCCGGCCGCCTGGACCGGGACGCAAAACCTCATGCTGCATTTATTACTGACCGATTTGCCGATCTCTGTCAAAGACGGAGCAGGTGTTTACAAGGTCCATCAACATGCTCGGAACCTCAGGCCAGTCCAAAACGCGATCGCCGCCCGGTGACCAGCTCGTCGAGCTCCTTCTTGGCAAGCTTGCCGTTGTTGGCAGCAATCGCGAGCTTGGCTTTGATCTGGTCAAGCAGGTTCACCGATAGCCAAATTCGTTCTCGCTCGACCGGATCGCTTGAAACCCGCCAGCGGTCCATCAGTTGCTCGGCGAGCGCGCCAGTCGCATCTTTAAAAGCCTCGTTTTCAAGCAACTGAGTGGCTCGAAGCCCGCGATTTATTGTCACCTGTATCTTGTCCTGCCCGGTCTCTTGAATCTCGTCCTGGCTCATCGAGAATCTCCTTCAAACGCTTTCGCACCCGCTGCACGCAAGGGCGCCAATCGTCCTGGTCGTTCTGACGGTAGACCCGCATCGAATCGTACCAGATCGTCTTTTCACTATTGCGATCCCAACGCCAATCGCTGGCCTTAGTGACCATCATCAGGACCGGAACGCCGAGCGCACCCGCCAGATGCGCCACGGCCGTATCGACTGTCACGACCACATCGAGGCGCTTGATTAGCCGCGCTGTCGCTCGCCAATTTCGGGCAAAGGGCGCAAGGTCGGCGACAAAGCCATCAAAACCGAGGCGACCAAACTCCGCCGACGCAGGCCCAACTTGCAGCGAATAGAAAGCCGCGCCGTTCAGATCGAACAACGGGCATAGTTCGCTGAACGGCATCGAACGATGGACGTCCATCCCGTAAGCCGGATTGCCGCGCCACACCAGACCAACGTTAAGGCGCCCGCGGCGAGGAAACGTGGCCGGTATAGCGTCCATGTACCGGCTGCCCAAGACATCTCTATAGTCGATACCGAGCCGCCACGGGAACGACATCGAGCCCGTGACGTAGTCGCCTCCAAGAGGTCCCGCAAGCGGAACAATGCCGTCCACCGCGATCTGGTCTGCTACCAATTCAAGAGCTCCCGATACCGGACCCGTCAGCAATATCCTCGCAACGCCTGTGTCGCGGAGTCGTGGAATGAACCGGCAGAACTGAATGAAGTCGCCGGTCCCTTCCTCGTGATAGACGACGAGTGTTTTGCCGGTGAGATCCTCGCCGCGCCAATGGACTACGCCGTCCGGCAGACGCTGCTGCGCGACCAGCTCTCCATTGTTCGCGGCAAGCCGCAGCTCGGCGATCTCGCGCCGGCACTCGAACTCTTCCAGCCCTTCGCGGAGCCTGCCATTCGCCATCTTGGCCAGAGCGCGGTCCTTCCGATAGTTGGGATCAGGATCTCGCAAAATCGCTCGATCGTAGTACTCGATGGCGCGTTCATTCTGGCCGAGCGCCCGATACGCGACGCCGAGATGATGCAGACACCGCGTCAGCCACTCTTCCGGTGCGTGGGCAACACACCAGCGATAGATATCTTTGGCGTCGGCGAATTTGCCCGCTCTTTGCAACGCCGAGCCATAGTTGAACGCGATATTGATATTGTCCGGCGCCTCACTGTAGGCCCGTTGCGCCAGGTAGAGGTAGTGCGCTGCATTGGACCGATCACCGTCGTCGGACAGCAACGCGAACTGGCTGACCAGATGCTCGGGATTATCGGGCTCGCGCAGTAGTGCCTCGGCTAATGACTTGTATCGCGCGACGGTGTCGATCATGTTCCCTTCTCCATTCGCACGTGATCGACAATAGGATCGTCGGCGTGAACGCAGAGCACGCTCATACCGTGCGCGTAGCAACGATAGCCGAGATCGCGCAGGATCCTCTCAAGGTGAACCTTGTCAACTTTGATGGTCTCGATGAAGAGCACCGGGCGATGCGCTTTGATGATATTCGCGGCGCCTGCGAGCGCCTCGAGCTCCATGCCCTCGATATCCAGCTTGATCAGATCAACGCGATCGAGCCCGGCCGAATCGATCGCCATGCTCCGAACCCGGGACTGGGGTCTGCTGTAGTCGATCGGCTGGCCGATATTCTCGTTCCCAAGCCGCTCCTTCAGTTCGAAACTGCCGAAGCTCGACGGCTTACGATAGTCCGGCTCTGGAATATCGACAAATCCATCTACGTTGCTCACCGCAGCCCAGATAGCGCGGGCGTTGAACGCGTTGTGCAGCGTGATGTTGCCGGCCAATGCATAGAATATCCGCTCTTGTGCTTCGACAGCGATAACGCTGCCCCATCCCTTCATTAGCGCGGACCAGTTGAGCGTATGAACACCGATATTGGCGCCGCAATCCAGCGCAACGACCCCATCGCCCCGATATTTCCTCAGCCAAGGAAGCAGGGCCAGGATAGTCTCGACCTCGTCCGGGTCGTAGGCGCCCTTCTCCATAATCTGATAGCCAACACCATACATTCGACCATTGAACGACGTGTTATAGTCCAGACGATTGACGATGATCGGACCGCAATCCGAGCTAGCGAGAACAAATGCGATGGTCATTAGACGATCACCGCCCGCGCCAGATAATTGGTGATGCTGTGGTAGTCGTTCATGTGGTTGCCGTTCGCCATGAGACCGGCCGCGTTATTGTCGGAAAAGGTGCCTTGCAGTGCCGTCAAGTCCACGAACGGCACATTGTTTGTGACTGCAACATCCCGCGTATATCGCGTATATGTCTGCCGCGCAGCCTCACCGCCGGCTCCGCTTGCATTAACCGGCGTATGGGACGCCAGGATGATTTTGCCCGGCCCAACCGCAGTCACGATGGACTGAAGATCGGTTTTGTAGGAGCTCTCAGAGGTCGATGCCAAGCAGTCGTTGCCGCCGACCGCACAGACCACGAGATCCGGGGCCATGGCCGCAATGGCATTTAGAGATGAGTACACGGCCGTCGCGGTGGCAATATCGCTAACCGTCGCGCTGGACGCGCCGCAGTTGAGGACTCTTACGGCCTTGACCGAGGAATTGTAGGTATCGATCATGGCGACGTTTGCGCCGCCCCCGACTCCGGTGCGCTTGTAGTTGACCGTATGCGTTCCGAGGGCACAGGTTTGCGTGTTTGACAGAAATGCCGTGGGAGTGCCGTCTGAATTAATCGAACCAAGCGGAGCGCCGCCGTCCACGTCAACCGTGAAGGTGGCGCGACCCGATGCCCTGACATACCAAGTTACGATGGTGTCGAATTGTCCAGTCGGCGCAAACGACAAGGCATTGGTCGTAGTCGTGTTGTTATAACATGTTCCACCGTTACAGCCGCCAACCGTGATAAAGCCTGAGTCGTGATTCCAGCCGGAGTTCTGGACAACACGGCTATCGGTGCCGGTCGGCCCGAGATTGCCTCCGCATGCGCCATTGTGGATGGCGGTAATGCCATTGGCGACAAGCGCGTCCGCCAGAAGCTTTGGAGTGGCGAATGGATCGGCGCCGGTATCGAAGTTTGCGCCCGTTCCGACGCCGACACCGCGCATGGTGCTGCCGCCAAGGCATAGCACCACCGCATGAGACGTGCCTGCCCTGACCTGATCTAATTTTGTCTTCCAACTCGAGAGAAACCCGGCACCAAGATTAGCGTATCCAAATGGCCCCGGCGTTCCTGGGCCTCCCAGACGATTGAAATTTCTGCCGAGGCCGCCGAACCGTGGCATCAGACCACCTCTGTCACGTGGAGCGTGCCGCCTGCAGCGGATTGCACTGCCGAGACCTTCTGCCCTGGCGTGATGGTGACGTATTCCACCGAATTTGCCGGGAACAGCGGGTCGGAGGCGGTCGCCGTCGGAGCGTCGCCGACCTTCACGAAGGCGTCTGTCGTGCAGACGATACGAACCTTGTAGGTCTGTGATCCGACCGCGGAGGTGATCGTTCCTGCGGTGGTGGTATAGGCCGCGCTCTGATGCGTGCCAAGCCGGCCGGTTCCGAAGTACTGCATTATAGCTGCCCCGTGTTGTGATGTGCCTGGTCGTTCATGCGGTCGCTCGTCCGACCGTCGGATGATTGGCTTTCCGTCCTGTCCGCCTGAGCCATTGCAACGCGATGCTTGTCTTGCGTCCGCGACATCTCGGCATCATGCGTCTGCTGCCGGGCCTGCATCTTGAGCTGATGATCCTCTCGCTTGAGCTGCGCCTCGATCAGCGCGATCTGGCTCTCGAGTGCGAACTTCTTCTCCATCAGCGCCAGTTCGGCCTGTGTCTTGCGGTCCTGCGTTGCGATGTCGGCCTGTGCCTGAATCTTCTCGATCTCGGCCCGATGCTCGGCGGCAGTTCGATCGAGCTGCGCCTTGAGCTGGACTTCCTGAACCTGATGATTGGCCGGAGGCGAAACCGGCGCGCTCGTCGGATCGTTTGGATCGGGCGGACGTCCGGGCGCTGTGAAGTAGACGTCGGCGTCCTTGTAGCCGGCAAGCCGCACCAGCTGTTTCGCCGACTCGTAAAGATTCTTCGGGCTAACCATGCCGGCGGCGATTGCTTCCTTCTGCGCGCCGATGATCAGCTGCAGATGTGCAAGCTGTTCGGCCTTCGAGCCGTTGCCGAGACCGACGTTGATGGTGAGATCGTTGCGCTCGCGCCAGTCGGTCGGATCGACCATCACCCATTGGTTGCGCAAGCGGATTGTCTGCGCCGCATCGCCGTTCTCGCGAACCTCGGCATGCAGCAGTGAGAACAGATCACGCATGCCGGTCTCGGCAAAGATCCGGGCAATGAGCTTCACCTTGGCCTGGGCGGCGTTGAACATCTGGTTGGCGATCGTCGCCACCTGGTTCTGCAAGGCACCCGGATCGAGGCCCTGTCCCTGCCGGCTGACGCCCGTGCGCCATTCCCGCGTCGTGTCCATGAACTGGATGATCGGCAACATATCGGCGCCGACGAACGGCACCTGCTGCCAGATCAGCCCACCTGGCTGCTTGGTGCGGATCGGCATACCGGGCCGCATGGTGAGGATGTCGTCGAGTGTCGTCTCAGTCGCGTGCGACTCCGCGATCTCGACTCGCGGGTTCACCGACAGATAAGAGCTGTCGAGCATCCCCCGGATCAGCGCGGTCTTGATGCGCTGGATATCCATCACCAGGTCGGCGACCGATCGGCCGAAGAACCGATGCGTCACGATGATCGGCGTCATGGCCGCCATCGGGATGCGGTTGATCTCGACCACCTGCGGCTCACCCTGCTTCACCAGGATGTCGCCAGCCTCCCCGGCCGTCGTCACGCGAAAGAGCTTGGCGCGACCAGTCCCGTCATAGTCCATCCGCACATAGTGCTCGGTGACCCGGATGACGCGGTTGGCACGGTTGAGGCCGCTATCGCCGCGCTGGAGCTCGCCCTCCTCTACAGAGTCTCGCGCCCAGCGCTCGCCGGTCGCGATCGCGGTATAACTCGGCAAGTCTTTCACCTGATCGGCGTCATAGCCCTCGGCAATGAGATCGGCTTCGGTGCGCTCGACCTCGTGAAAGACGTAGCCGGCGTCCCTGATGCTTCGCGCGTTGCGCGAGATGCCGAATTCCTCGGGCGGCACCGGCGCAACCCGGTGATGCTTGACGGTCTTGCGCTGAACCACCGTGATGTCATGCAGGCCGTCGTGTTCAGTGTGCGCGACCACCTCCAGCTCGGGATTGGCGACGATCAACGCCGCCATGTCCTCGGGCTGGTCGTAATAGGTCTCGCGGGCCTCGCTGACCTCCTCCTCGGTCCAGATCTTGACGATACCGGTCTTGGAAAGCAGCGCATCCTTGATGAACGTGTAGAGGATCAGAAAACCCGGATTCTTCTGCATGAAGACGTGATTGACGAAATCGGTCTCCTGCTCGGCGGCCTTGACATCCTCCGGCCCGACCGGATCGAACCGCACCACCTCGTCGCCGCCGCAGAAAATGTCCATCAGGGTCGGCATCAGGCCTTCGATGGTGTCGGCGACATCGGTCGAGACCGCCGACGAGCGGCCTTCGAGCGAGGGCATATCGCGGCTCATGTCGCCGATGTAATAGCGCTGCGCTTGCTCGCGGTCGGAGCTGAGCCGCGACGCTTGCGGCGCCGACAGCGCTGAAGCTTTCTCGGCGTCGAGCAGCGCCTTGAGTTCAAGCTCGGTCATTTTGGGCATGGGTGGTGGTCAACCTGTTGATGAGCAGGAAGCGATAGAGTTCTGGGCGCAGATGGCGGTGGAGGCGCAGGCCGAAAAGCAAAACCCCGGCTCGTTAGGCCGGGGCGCAAAACCGCATGCTGCATTTATACGTCGCGCATCCGGCGCTGGATGTCAAACGCCCGAGCTGCCTTTGCAAGGTCCGTCAACACTGCGCAATTTTCTCCCGATTACCCTCGCGGCATAAGCGGCGCGAGGGATCGATTCTCTGAGCCTTCCATGCTATATTTAAAAACAATCGGAGCGGATACCGCATCTGAATCAGCGCCGCCCAGCGGACAATAGCATGTCACAGAAAACCCCAGACCCAGACCTAGCTTCACTGATCGCAAGTCTCACATTTTTGGAGCAAATCGAAACAGCTGATCAGAACAACGATTCGTCAGAATTGGCGCCGCAGCCCCGGTGGGTTTTTCCCGACTTTCTGCAGCACCCGCCGCCGCGCGGCCCGAACGATCCTCCCCTCAAACTGGCCCCAGGCCAGGACGTTCCCCTTTCAGAAATTGAGAACTATTGGGAATGGGCAGAACAGAACCCGCTACCAAAGACAGCCGAGGAAAACAGTCACGCAACATCTCTGGCACAGTCCGAGGATCCAGAAAAGAAAACTGAATCCTAGGAAACCAGCGTGGGCTTTATGCCGCACGCGTAAGCGGTGTTGAGAGTTGTGCCATCCTACTCGAAGTAATCGCCGCCAGGATAGTTTGCGCCGAAATAGTCGAGGCCCGCCAGACTGGCAGCAAGATTTGGCAGATGACGTTTCGCCAAGTCAAACTCCGCCCAAGGAAAGCGCAACTGCGGGGCGGTTTTTACTATGAGAGTCTGCCCTTTAAGGCCGCGCCTGATACGGTGGTTTTCCATAAGCAATGCGTCATAGCCTTTGTCCCAGTACTCTGCGATATTTTCAGCAATCTCGTGCGGTCCTTGACCTTCCAAATTCAGTCGGTGGAGCTTGTCGGCCCTGGGCCAAATCGGCACCATAGCTGGGCGGCCGCCTGTTCTATTCGCTGCAAGCTTGGCAAAGAAATTCGCTATCGCCGCATCATTGTCTACGATGGGCGCCATCCAAAAGCCCTTGTGCGCGGGCGGTGCTCTGGTTCCAGTGCCGAGCATCGCTGGATCAAATGCGCTGATCGGAGTGTGATCTGTACCATGAGCGCTATACAGATCGGGATGAAATCCGGCGCGGCGAGCCTTGGCAACTTGGCCTGCCCAATTCGCTCCGATGAATCGGGTAAGCGGCCCGGCCTGGGCATCGGAAGTAGAGTTTAGCAAAGCACCGAGAGTCAAAGCACCAAGCTTGACGCCACGTCCAAACGGACCGCCGGCAAAGAGCAGCGCAAAATCGAGCGGCGTTTTCGGGACTATTAAATCTTCCTGCAGTTGCGTCAGTTCACCTTCACGACGACCTCCAAATGGCCGCACTGTATCGGCCGTCCTCCGGGCCGCCTTTATACGTGCCAATTCCGCTTCCTGTGAGGGATCGATGCGATCCGGCTCACCATCAGACACAACAGGCATGAACAGTCTTGATGAACCGGGCGGGCTCGGTGGCGGAAATGGATTGGGATTCGTTGCGGTTTGCCGAGACGGCAGAAGCCCCGCGGCAGTTTGCGTGCGAGCAAAATAAAACCCGGCCGCTGGGCCGGGGCGCAAAAGCGCATGCTGCATTTATCCATCGTGCATCGGGCGCTGGATGTCAAACACCGAGGCCCATTTGCAAGGTCTGTCAACATTGCGCGGTTTTCTTTCCGTTGCGGCATTCGCCGCCCGAGTGTTATGCGCGATGTTGTTCGATGCTCTCCAATTCATGAGCGGCCCAGCAGCGCCCGGTGCCGCACAAGCATTCGCAGCATGCCGAAAGAAAAACCCGGCCGCTTAGGCCGGGGCACAAAGTCGCATGCTGCATTAGTTCATCGCGTAGCGAGGACGCGGAGTCAAATAGAGGTGGGCTGTTTGCAAGGTCTGTCAACACTGCCTCGCGCTCGCCCCAAGGCGCGTCGTCGGGACAGATCGCCAACCACTGCTACGCGCGATCAGCCGCAAACCGCAACCGCGACGCCGGGCGATCGCCGCGCATATCGATCCTCAAGAAATGCAACCGCTCGCCGTCAGGCATCAGCTCGGCCATATCACGCTCCTGCCATTGCCGGCGGAGCGTTTCGGCCTCGATCGCAAGATCGGCCGCGAGAAGACGCAGGATCTTCTTCACGCGGGCATTCTCGCAGGCATCGGCAAGGCCGACGCAATGCCAGGAATGCCATTCCAGCAGATGAGGTACATCCCGCGGGCCTGGTTGGTTTGCCCGCGCATTGGATCGATCAAGCACGCCACGTCCCCATGTCTTGAATGTATGATCGTGGCCGTGGATGAGGCAGAATTTTGGCGATCTGGAACCCACCAGGCTCAATGTGGAAACCGTCTCGCCACATTCACATGGAAGCCGCTGCGCAGTGGAGTGAAGCGCACGGAAGCACAGACGTATCCTGTGCTTCTCCCAACAAGAACGGACGATGATACCGGTCCGTGCGACGGCGATGACAGCGACGAGGCGCTCATCCGCCCCTGCCCCGCTCCTTGTCCATGGCCCGCAGCGCGCCGCCGACCTCGTTCAACACCAATCGCAGCAGCCCGAATTGATCGGTGATCATCCCGACCGGCCAGTTCTGCACGCACACGCCGTAGACCAGATCGCGAGCGCGGAGATCGTGCTCGCGGCAGACCCGCATGATCGCGTCGTAGCAAACCGTGAATTCAGCCCGAATCTGCGCGATGCGCTCCTCGTCCGGCGACGGAGAGCAATCCTGGCCTCCGAGGATGACGAAGGCCGGCGACCGGACATTGAGGCTGTAGCCATGCAGGGCGGCATGACGGCAGATGATGCCGGCAAGCCGCTGCCCGGTATCATACTGCTTCTGCGACAGGCCGCTCGGGTCGCTTTTGCAGGCGCGCCAGCGCAGCAGCAGCCGCCCAAGCGTGAAGCCGGACAATCGATCGGGCGCATTCGCAGGATTGACACCATCAGCAACCAGATCGCGCGCCCGGCGCGCGAGCCGCGCTTCGTAGTCGAGCCGTTGTGCCCGCTTGTGATCGATCGAAACGCCTGAGGCATTTCGCAATGCGTCTATCTTTCGCTTCCGCCCGACCATCAGGATCCTCGTTCCTCTTGGAGTTGCGATTTGGCGCCGCTCGAATTTCATCTTCACCGCCCGATGCCGTCTGACGCACTTGCCGTCGCGTGAGCCTTCAGCTGCAACGCGGCGCGGATCTGACTTGCGATCGCCTCGATCTCCGCTTTCGCACTCGCCTTCGCGGCGACCAGCCGGTCGACCTTCCGAAGAGAATGATGCACGGTGGTGTGATCGCGTCCCCCCATCCTCGCGCCGATCACTTTGAGCGAACATTGAGTCATGCTCCGGGCGAGATACATCGCCACATGACGCGACTCGGCGAGAGTTGCGGTGCGCTCGTGCGAGCAGAGCTCTGCGACCGATATGCTGTAGAAATTTGCGACCTTCTGCAGGATCAACGAAATATCCGGCGTACCGCGGAGCTGCTGCACTGTCGTCTCTTTGTCGTCCTGCTTTTCATCGTCTTGCGCACACATGATTTCCGGTGCGATCGGCACATCCAGATCAGCGACGCGCGGCTCGATGCCCCTCAGATGCACAAGCGCGTGGTCGGGATGATATTTGTAAAGCCGCGCCAGCAGCAGATCGCACGCAATCCGCGCGCGTGCCCGGCGGGCGACCTCATCGCCGGCCGGTCTCCCGGCACGTGATTCCCAATTCTCGGATGATGGCTCGTCGTCATCTCCCAGCTCCATGCTGTCAGGCTCAGCGACCTCCAGCTCGATCGTGTTCCTGTTGATCTTGTTGCCGCCACCCCACTCGGTTTCGGGCCGCGCACCCTGGTCTTGCATGTTCTTTCCTCGACATCTCGTCGGCAGGCCTGTCGTTATGTACGCTTAACGTACATATTTGTCAATGGCTTTGTACACCCAGGAGCATGTACAGGATTTTGCTGTGAGTACATGATGTGTACATGGCGAAGAAAGTCGTTCCCCGCTTCAAACACCGGCCGGCCTATCGCAAGACCTATATCCGCGAGTGGCGGCAGACGCGCGGCTTGAGCCTCGAGACGCTTGCCGAACGGGTTGGCGAGCGGATCGGCAGCATGACCCATGCAAGCCTGTCGCGGATCGAGCGCGGCTTGCAGCCCTATTCGCAGCCGATTCTTGAGGCGCTTGCCGACGAGCTTACCGGCGGAGATGTGGCCTCGCTGCTCATGCGCAATCCCTCTGATCCTGAAGGGATCTGGTCGATCTGGGATCAGGCCAAGCCGGGGCAGAAGGCACAGATTGTCGAAGTCGCAAAAACCCTTTTAAAGACCGGAACCTGAGTCCCCACCGCGGCCCGGCCTTCGCGGTTGGAAGCAAGGGGATCGTGATGGGGCCTTGAGAGGTCAGGCGGTTCCGCCGCCCAACATCGCCTTCCCAAAAGTAAACCGTCGCGCCCTATCGCGGACTTGAAGGCGAACGAGCCCTCAACCGAGCCGCCCAAAGCGGCAAGCCTTGAGGCCGTTATGGTTTGGTCTTAACCCAACCATGGGTCAGGCCTTGCTCGCAAAATTCAAGATTGTTGTCTACCAACTTACTGAGCCGGTCGCGACCTTGAGCCAAGATGACCGGGTCCGTCCCGGACCGCGATTCTGATGCAATCGCGGTTATGTACACCATAAGAACATTTAGCTTGACCTCATATGTGCGTTATATGTACATATGAGGTATGGCTTCAGCACCTGGGAAACCAGCCGTAAGGCTGCACACCAAGCCCCCGTCCAGCGGGCACTCCATCACGGAGTCCGCTCTCTCACACCCGGACAATCTGGCCTTTCGACTGCTCAGCCGCATCGCTCAGCCATTGCCAAGCTGGGACCGTTACGACGCCGCGTCGCCACAAGACCGTGCCGCGATCGAGCGACAATGGAAGGACAATTGGCGCAGCGACGAAGCGCAGCGGCTTTACCAGCGTGCGATGGCTTGCCGCGTTGCCGGAAACCAGGTCGGCGAAAACCACACACCCGATCGTTCGACCTTGCAGCCGGAGCCCGGCGAATTCAGCCGCAAGCTGAATTTTGACGAACAAACCGCGCTGCATGCCGCAGATCCTGCGAAATATAATCGCTACCTGGACTGGCTGTTCGCGCTCAACGCGCCGACAACCAAGCGCTGGGGCCTGCGCGAGTTCCTGCACCGTCGCGATCTCGACCGCGAACGCGAAACCGCACGCCGCGACGACTACGAGGTGACACCCGAGCAATTCGGTTGGCGTAATCGGTGAAAAGCACCCAGGCTGGATCCAAACAAAAGCCCCCGCACGGGGGCCGGGGCTCGATGTCTTTATCTCGGCGGTCAGCTTTAGCGCCATGGCCAGGGGCCGGATCCAGGGCGCGCTGCAATGTGCGCGGACACTGCTACAGCTTGATGTTCTTGTCGGTGAATTCGAGGTTCTGCACGTGGGTCATCGTGGCCGACTGGCCATCGCTGAACGTAACGATTGTCACGCCGCCGGCCGAATGCATCGAGGCGATATCGGTCGAGGCGCGGGTGTCGAACGATACCGCGTTGTGGCCGTCACCACCATCGATGGTGTTGTTGCCGGTGTGGCTGGTGATGTGGAATTCGTCGTTGCCGTCATCGCCAAACAGCGTGTCGCCGCCCGAGCCGGCCCAGATCGTATCGTTGCCGTTGCCGCCATCGACGAACTGGTGAGCGCCACTGCCGGCAATGATGACATCCTTGCCGTCGCCGCCGAACAGCGAGTCGTGCGATCCATGACCGCCAAACAGCGTATCCTGGCCGTCACCGCCGAGCAGCATCTGATTGTTGCCGGCGCCCGCGTTGAGAAGGTCATTGCCATCGCCGCCGCTGAGCGTCGCGTCGCGCAAGCCGCCCAGCAGCGTATCGTCGCCCTTGCCGCCATCGGCAAACTGATGCGCGCCGCGGCCGGCAACCAGCAGATCGTCGCCGCCGCCGCCGATCAGGGTGTCGTTGGCGCCGCTGCCGCCGAACAGCGTGTCGTTGCCGCTTTCGCCGTTCAGCAGCGTGCGATTACCGGAGCCTGCGATCAGCGAGTCGTCGCCGGAACCGCCGATGATCGTATCCCTGCCGGCGCCGCCGAACACAGTGTCGTTGCCGGAGCCGGTCAGCACGATATCGTTGCCCGAATCGAACAGCGACACCTGATTGTCGCCCACACCAGTTGCGATCATCACATCCTGATGGCCGAACACGATCAGGTCGGAATCGCCGCCGACGTTCTGGATGATGACCTGAAGATGGCCGCCAACCGTCACCATCGCGCTGTCGCTGGTCAGGTTGAGCACGTCGGCTGTGGGATCAATCGGATCGGTGCCGTCAGAGATCTGGACAGTCACCTCGTCGCCAGGGCCAAGCGGCTGCAAATGCGTCGGACGGTCGTTGTTTTGGTTGTTGCCGTTATGCGGACCGTGATGGGAATTGCCGTTGCTGTTGCCTGGTCCGCTATTGCCAGTTCCGAAGTTGGATGTATCGCCATCAAATAGGAATTGCAGCACCGTGTTGCGCACCGACGGATCGATGTTGGGCTGCATCAGCTGATTAAGCTCGACTTGATTGAGGTCGTAAATGGCCATGTGCTCCGCCCCTGCTGTCCTGCGAAATGATCGATCACCAAGCCGTTCCGTCATCGCGAAACCCGAAGAAGCGGCGCGTCCCGGATGCAGCGGGAAAGGAAGCTGCAGCGCGCCACCGGATTTCGGCGACGCACAACACCTACGTGGTGGCGAATTACACGGGCGATAATTTCAGCGCGGGACTTTAAGCGAAAAGACCGCGCGCCTTTTCCGCCAAGAGCCGATCAAAGTTGCGCGCAAGGTCCATCGCATTTGAACGCAAATACGTTCGCGATTTGCCGCGATGATTTCGTGTGGCGGTATCATGACGCGCACAAACGATGCAGCATTGCCGCGCGTGCCCGCATTTTTCCTGCCATTGCAGTGTTTCATGCGTACGGCAGCGTTGCCCACGCAGCAGGCACTGGCATTTGATGAGAAATGTCCGCGCTGGCGGCGCGCACATTTGAAATGGTTTTCGATTGAATCCGCCGGCGAATTGCCGTCGCCCAGCCTGTCCCAAGACCGCGCTACTGCTACGTCAGTACCGCCTCACGATCCGAGCCATGCAAAAATATTTTAAGCCGCGAGCCTCATATGCGGTCTCTCATACTGCCTTTGGGCCCGGAGTAGGCCGTCTGCATCAACGCCGGTCGAGCAACGGCTTCAACTTCGGAGCTTCGAGGTTCAGCCTAATGGAGTTGTCTTCACGTGCAGCCTGCGGCGGCGGCTCGGAGGCCGCTTTCGGCAACGTTGCGTACCACTGGCCCGCGGCATTCGCGATGGTCGCCGATGGATTGGCCGCGCAGTAGTCCCCTGCCGATTTCAGCACTTGGTCATTGGTCAGATTGATGACCGGCGCGCCGCCATTCGCCGCCTGAGCCGCATTCATACCGCTGACATAGCCGAGTAGCCAGTTCGACGCCTGATGGTAGACGATGTCGCTGGTGCGCGCGCCTTTGACGTACTGGCTGCACAACACGCCCGCCGCGCCGAATTGCTTTTGTGCCAGCGCTGGCGTGACAACAAGCGCCGCAAGCGCGGCAGCCGACAGTCTTAAACGGATCATGCTTCTCATCGGTGCGTCATCTCCGTCGGTCCGCCCAATCCTAAGCCCGGCGCGGTTGCTCTGAAACTGCCCTGGCCGCCCGGTATTTGCCTGCTGCTTTGGCTTCCACGACCAGCGCACTATGCTTTACTGTCGATTTAGCTCTTTTACCGACTTGGACCTTCCATGACCAACCTTCGCGTGACCGCCGGCCCGTTCATCTTCGAAGCGCGCTTTGAGACCGCTCTCGCCCCCAAAACCTGCGAGATTTTCCGACGCCTCCTGCCCTATGAAGAGCGGGTGATCCATGTGCGCTGGAGCGGCGAAGCGGTCTGGATCCCGCTCGGCGACACCGACATGGGGGTACCGGCCGAAAACCAGACCAGCTATCCGGCCCCCGGGCAGTTGATTCTTTATCCGGGCGGCATCAGCGAGACCGAAATCCTGCTGGCCTATGGCGGCGTGCATTTTGCGAGCAAGGTCGGCCAGCTCGCCGGCAATCACTTCATCACCATCACGTCGTCGCTCGACGATCTGCCGAAGCTCGGCAAAATGGTGCTGTGGGAGGGTGCACAGCCGCTCCGGATCGAGGCCGCCTGACGCTCGCCTGCGACAAGCGCATTCCTCGGTTTACCCCAAGGAATCTGCGTTTCGCGCCGGGTTTTCCACACTATTCGCCGCCTGGGACAACGACCGCGAGTGGAAAGGGCTGGCCTCCCGCTGTGGAATCATGGCGTTAACCCTAGGTAGGGTGGATTTGGCGCGGCAGTGGAACGAATCGCGTAAGCCGGACGTCTTCCTCCGCAGCGGGTGTTTCCATGAGCGACTATCGGCCACGCAACCAGGATTTTCTTGCCCTCGGCCACGAGCGCGAGAATTTCGGCTGGAGCGGTGTGGCAATTTTCGGCGCAATCGGCTTCACCGTGATGCTGCTGGTCGGGGCCTATCTCACCGACAGCTACAACCCGGCCTCGACCGGGTTCAGCGCAGCGCTCCCGGCACCCGCTTTGCGCGCCACAGCGACGGCGCAGCAGCCTGCACCCGTCACACCATCGGTCAGCCAGCTGACCCTGTCGCGCTCGGGCTCCTAGTCGCCCGGCCCTCCCGGTTTTCTATCCCACCTTCGGCTCGACCCGGGTCGACCACAGCGCGCGGTCGTCGGCGTCCTTCAGCGTCACCGACATCACGCCCGTGGCGCCGTCGATCGCGACATGGCCGAAAAACTGCAGGCCGAACGCCGGCGAGACGTTCTGCCCCTGCTCCTTGGCCGGCGCCTTGATGTACATGAGCTGTGGACCGAAGGTGTTGTCGAGCTCGTTCGGCCCGAAGGTGCCGGCATGGATCGGGCCGGAGACGAATTCCCAGAACGGCTCGAAATCCTGAAACTGCGCGCGGTTGGGGTCGTAGTAGTGCGCGGCGGTGTAGTGCACGTCGGCAGTGAGCCATACCGTGTTGCGCACGCCGGCATGCTTGATGAACGACAGCACATCAGCGATCTCGAGCTCGCGGCCGCGCGCGGGTCCATCGCCCTGCGCCACAGCCTCAGCACCCCAGCGCCGCGCCGGTTCGTAGTAGACGATGAGGCCAAGCGGCATGTCTGCGGCGATCACCTTCCAGGTCGCGCGCGAGGTGAACAGCCCGTGCTTGAGCCACGCCACCTGCTGCGGACCCAGGAAATAGGCCGACGGTCCGTAGCTCGTCTCCAACGCCTCGCTGTTCGGCCCGCGATAGGTGCGCATGTCGAGCATGAAGACGTCGAGCAGCGGGCCGTATGAGATCTTGCGATAAACGCGGCCGGGCTCGGCCGGCGTGACGCGCAGCGGTATGAATTCGTGAAAGGCCCGGCTCGCCCGCGCCGCCATCTGCATCATGTTCTTGTCGACATAGCGCTTGAGCTGATGCTCGCCCCGCGTCAGCGGCTCGCCCGGCCACCAGTTGTTGGTGACCTCGTGATCGTCCCACTGCGCGAACATCGGCACCTCGGCGTTGAAGGCGCGGAGGTTTTTATCCAGGAGATTGTATTTGTGATTGCCGCGGAATTCGGCCAGCGTCTCGGCCGGCTTGGATTTCTCTTCGGTGGTGAGGTTCTTCCAGACTGAGCCGTCACTGAGCTTGACCTCGGACTGGATCGGGCCGTCGGCATAGATTGTGTCGCCGCTGTGGATGAAGAAGTCGGGGCGGCTTTTCTGCATGGTCGCGTAGGTGCGCATGCCGCCGCGCGCCTCGTCGATGCCCCAGCCCTGCCCCGCGGTGTCGCCGGACCAGACGAACGACACCGAGCGGCGGTCGGCCGGCGCGGTGCGGAATCGCCCGGTCACCGGCTCGCCGACGATCGTCGGCGACGCCAGATCCTGGAAGCGGATGCGATAGAAGATGTCCTGACCGGCAGGTAGATTCTCGATGAGCGCCTTGGCCGTGAAATCGCTCTCGGGCAGCACGTCGACGAACACGCCGGAGTGGATCGTCTTGAAGCTTTCGACCGTGGAGATTTCGACCTGCATCCGCGACGGCCGGTCGGCCCGGGCCCAGACCATGCCTGAATCGGTCGTCACGTCGCCCGACTGCACGCCATGCGTCACAGCCGGCCGGTCCGATGCCCGGCTGAGAGAGGGCCGCGCAATGCCGCCAACTCCCGTGATCAGGGCCGTCGAGCCCAGCGATTTCAACAGCTTCCTGCGGCTCAGTCCCCGACCTATGCGGATTGCCATGGCGAAATCCTCTCCAACGCCCCGCGCGAACGCTGCCCGGCCCGGCTGACAGCGCCTCGACGATCCTGCGACAGTTCCATGACTGTGGAAGAGTACTCAAGGGTGCCGATTCGCTGTGGCGGGTTCCGCTCACTGCCTGTGAGTTGGGCAGATTTCGGTAGCCCCTTTTCGGAACAACCCGGCGGGGCAGGCTTTAGCTCTCTGTCGGGCATGCGACGGAGGCAACCATGGGTCAGGCATTCAAACCGATTGCGTTGGTGGTCGAAGACGACCCGGACCAGCGTGATCTTTTGAGCGTGCTTCTCGAGGAAGCGGAGTTCCAGGTGTTTAGCTGCGAAAGCGCCGAAGCGGCGTTGCGGCTTCTCGACAAGTACGGCTCCGCCATGTCGATAGTTGTCACCGACGTTCAGCTCGCCGGCAGCATGTCCGGCGCGGAGCTTGCGCGGATTGCGAAACAGCGCCATCCAAATCTGTCGGTCATCGTGACCTCCGGCAGCGCCGAGCCGAAGTTGCCGTCCGACACGTTGTTCATGCCGAAGCCGTGGCGGGCGCTGGACATCCTGCGAGAAGCCGAACGGCTACACTGACCACATGCTCGCATTCGACACGAAAAAAGAAGGGCCCGAAAATCGGAGCCCTTCTTCGTATGCACGCTTGCACTTCTTTGCGAGCTAATTCTCGCGCAGCTTGTCCTTGATGCCGCCGATGGCGTTCTGGACCTTGCCTTTCAACTGATCGGCTTTGCCCTCGGCCTCCGTCTTGCTATCGCCCGTCACCTTACCGGCGAGTTCCTTGATCTTGCCTTTCGCCTGCTCGGCGGAACCTTCGATACGATCTTTGTCCATCATTGTTCTCCTTGCAGCCAGACAACGCGCAAGCAGTCAGAAAGCTCCCGCATGGGAACAAAGCCACATGTGCGGCATTGATTAGGCGGGAGATATCCAATGGCCTCGATTGGTGCGAGCGCTGCCAAAGCTGAGATGTTTCTGATCGTCATTGCCGTGCTTTGCATCGTCGGCGCCTCGGCCGCGCTTGTTGTGCAATATACCGAAGCGATTCCAACCCCCAACAACGAGACCACAGCCACGGTCGAGCAGGACGAACCTGCACGCGTACCTTTGCCCGCCGGGCCGCGAAAGTTTCAATAGCGCCGATAAGCGTCCCAGCTCTGCACCGTGGATTGGGACTGCTGCTGCCCGCAGGCACCCCCGCCCTGATCCACGTCCCGGGCCGCTGCGTACCTGATCTGGCCGATCGCCTCCACACCAGGCCCCGCTTCAGGAACTGGCGCATCGGCCACTTTGGCTTGCGGGACCTCATTGCGCGTCGGATGAAGCGCGCTTTTCGGCTTGGCGATCCCGGCCATCAGCTCACTCTCGGCTTATTGCCAGTGCTCCTTGTCCTTGCCTTCCGGCTGACCTCGCTCGATCCATATATGGAAAGCACGTTCGCGAATGTGCTGCTCGATTTCGCTGTCCGGCATCTCGTTGCTCCCTTTCCGCTTTAACCGAATGCGAGAGAGCCCGTTCCGACTTACGTTCCGGCTGGTCGCACGCCATCACTGAGCTGGCGTCTTGGGTATGGCCGCTGGGCCGGTCCGTGCCGTCGCGCCAAACCGGAATCGCGAACGCGGCGTGGTCTGGACCTTGATATGCAGATCACGCGCGCGCTTCTTGATGCTGCTTTCGGAGCGGCGCAGCTTCAGCGCGATGTTGCGCAGATAGATGCCCTTACCGGCCAGCTCCCGCAGCTTGGCTTCGTCTTCTGGCGTCCAGGCGTAGCTTGCTCGTTTCAGCATTTCCGGCTCCGGTGAGCCCCCAACACTCTACGTCTACTCCGCTGAGGAAGCGCCGCTACTAATTTTGACACAGTGCCACGCCCGGCCCTTCGAAGGCCGCATCACTTGTGGTCTTCACTTGTCAAACAGCCCGCGCCATAGCCGTCCGAAGGACGGCATCGCTTCGCTCGCCTGCGGCCGTCCGAGGGACGACGTCGCTTCGCTCGCCTATCAGCGGGCGATCCAGCTCTTACGAGCACATGAACGACGCTCAATCACGCGTTCAGCTTATCCAGCGTGATCGGCAGATCGCGCACACGTTTGCCGGTCGCGTGATAGACCGCGTTGGCTACCGCGGCCGCAGCGCCGACGATGCCGATCTCGCCGAGCCCTTTGAGGCCCATCGGATTGCTGTCGTCCTTCTCATCGACGAAGATCACCTTGATGTCGTGAATGTCGGCATGGACCGGCACGGCATATTCGGCGAGGTTGGCGTTCATGATGCGGCCGATCCGGTGATCGACATGCGTCGCCTCGTGCAGCGCCATGCCGATGCCCCAGACTACGCCGCCCAGGATCTGGCTGCCCCCCGTCTTGGTGTTGAGGATGCGCCCGGCCGCTACTGCGCTGACGGCGCGGGTGACCCGGACCACGCCGAGCTGCTCGTCGACCTTCACCTCGACGAAATGTGCCACATGGGTGTTGTTCGCCTTGCTGTGATCGCCGGTCGGGTTGGTGGTTTTCTCCTGCACGATGCGCTCCACCGCGCCCTGCCGCATCGCATCGGCGATCGACACGCCGCGCGCGGCGTCACGCTTGCTGACGAGCTTGCCGTCGGCAAGCGCAACCTCGTCAGGCGCGGCATTCGCGAGCGGCGAGTTTGGCACCTGCTTGGCCAAGCCCAAAAGCTCCTCGCGGATCGCACCGGCCGTCGTCACGATGGCGTTCGCCACCGAGGTCGCAATCCATGATCCGCCTTCAACCGGCGACTGCGGCAAGCTGGAGTCGCCGATCTTGACGCTGATGTTGTCGAGCGGCAGCCCCAGCATGTCGGCCGCAACCTGCGCCATGATGGTGTAGGTGCCGGTGCCGATATCGGAGGTCGCGCAGGCCACCTCGGCGTGGCCGTTGGCGGTGAGCGCGATGCGCACCGTGATCGGCACCTGAAGTGCTTCCCAGACACCTGTCGCCATGCCCCAGCCGACCAGATCGCTGCCTTCGCGCATCGAACGCGGCTCAGGATTGCGCTTGCTCCAACCGAACGCCTCCGCGCCCTGGCGATAGCATTCGCGCAACGCCTTGCTGCTGTAGGGCTTGTCCTCGTTCTGGTCGCGGTCCGAGTAGCAGCGCAGGCGGAGCTCGACCGGATCGAGTTTCAGCTTGACCGCAAGCTCGTCCATCGCCGATTCGAGCGCAAAGACTGCAGTGGTAGCGCTCGGCGCCCGCATATCGCACGAGGTCGCGAGATCGAGCTTCGCGAGCCGATGCACGTATTTCGCATTGGGGGATTTGTAGAGCAGCCCAGACCAGCCAGTCTCCTGCCGATGGAAATCCTCATATTGTGACGTGTTGGTCACCGCGTCGTGCGTGATCACGTCGAGCGTCCCGCCGGTGTTGGCGCCCATCGCGATGCGCTGGATCATCGCCGGACGATAACCCGTCACGTACATCTGCGGCCGGGTCAGCACCACCCGCACCGAGCGCTTGAGCGCGCGCGCACCGAGCACCGCCAGCACGACCTGGAACTGTGGACGCAATCCTGAACCGAATCCGCCGCCCATGAACGGCGACATGACACGCACGTCCTCCGGCTTCATCCCGAAGACGCTGCACACGTACTTCTGCACGTTCTGAACGCCCTGGGTCTTGTCATAAACCGTGAGCTTGCCGTCCGGCTCGTAGACCACCGTCGAAGCATAGAGCTCCATCGGGTTATGATGCTCGATCGGCACGGAGTATTCCGCCTCGTGGCGGACCGCGGCCGCAGCCAGCGCCTGGTCGGGGTTGCCGCGTGTCTTCGGTGGCGCGAACATGGCCTCCATCGGACTGGCCGGCGTCTTGACCGGGACCGCCGCGTCGCGCTGCGCGAAAATGTCGGTGACGTGCGGCTGTGTCTCATACTCGACCCGGACCAGCGACGCCGCGTCGCGCGCAATTTCGGAGGTTTCGGCCAGGACCAGCGCGACCGGCTGACCGTTGAACATGATCTTGTTGTCGTAGAGTGGCCGGTATGGCGAGCCGTCCGGCGCCACCTCGTCTTTCCAGGCCTCATCCTTGTCCGCCATGGGCGGACGGTTCTCGTGCGTCAGCACTGTGAGCACGCCCTTGAGGCGCGTGGCCGCGCTGGTGTCGATACGTGTGATGCGACCCTTCGTGATGGTTGCAGCAACGATGCTGCCATAGACGAGCCCAGGGACGTTGAACTCGGCGGCATATTTCGCCGCGCCGGTGACCTTCGCGATGCCGTCGACGCGGGATGTGGCGGTGCCGATATAGGGTGCTGCCATGGTCTTGCTCACGCGATTTTCTTGCTGGACTGCGACTGCGGGGTGCCCCGCGCCGCCTGCGAGAGCGCGCGGACCACGGTCCGCCGCGCCAGATCGATCTTGAAAGTGTTGCCGCCGAAGCCCTTGGCGTCGCGCAGCACGATATCGGCGGCCTGCGCAAATGCCGTCTCGTTGGCGGCCTTGCCGCGGAGCGCAGCTTCGGCCTCCGCCTTGCGCCATGGCTTGTGGGCAACGCCGCCGAGCGCGAAGCGCGCCTCCTTGATGTTACCGCCCTTGAGCTCGAGGCCGACCGCGACGGACACCAGCGCGAAAGCGTAGGATAACCGGTCACGGATCTTGATATACGTGTAGTTCGCGGCAAACCCGCGCGGCGGCAGCTCGATCGACGTGATCAGTTCGTCCGTTCCGAGATTGTTATCGCGTTGCGGCGTGTCGCCGGGCAGACGATGGAAGTCGTGGAACGGAATCTCACGCTCGCCGCGTGGTCCAATCACACGAACCTTCGCCTCGATCACCGCCAGCGCCACGCACATGTCCGACGGATGGACCGCGATGCAGGCGTCGCTCGTACCAAGGATCGCGTTCATCCGATTGAGGCCGCCGATGGCCGAGCAGCCCGAGCCCGGCTCTCGTTTATTGCAGGGCGTCGCTGTGTCGTAGAAGTAGGCGCACCGCGTGCGCTGCAAGAGATTTCCCCCTGTGGAAGCCATGTTGCGCAGCTGCTGCGAGGCGCCGGCAAGGATCGCGCTCGACAGCATCGGATAGCGCCGCTCCACCACCGGGTGATAGGCGAGATCGGTATTACGCACCAGCGCGCCGATGCGCAGGCCGCCATCTGCCGTCTCTTCGACCTTGTTGAGTGGCAGCCTGTTGACGTCGATCAGCTTCACAGGCCGCTCGACATCCATCTTCATCAGGTCCACCAGATTGGTCCCGCCGGCGACGAACTTCGCCCCCGGGCTTGCGGCCATCTGGCTCACGGCTTCGGCGATACTGCCCGCACGCGAATATTCGAAGCCGATCATGACTGCCCCATCGCTTGCTGGATGGCCGCGGCAATGTTGGTGTAGGCGCCACAGCGGCAGATATTGCCGCTCATCAGCTCGCGGATCTGCTCGGGCGTCTTCGCCTTGCCTTCGGCGATCAGGCCCGCGGCCGAACAGATCTGTCCGGGGGTACAGTAGCCGCATTGGAAGGCGTCATGATCGATGAAGGCCTGCTGCAACGGATGCAACTTGCCGGCCTTCGCCAGCCCCTCGATCGTGGTGACGTTCGCGCCGTCCTGCGTGACGGCGAGCGTCAGGCACGAAACCACACGCCGGCCTTCGATCAGCACCGTGCAGGCGCCGCACTGGCCCTGGTCGCAGCCCTTCTTCGAGCCGGTCAGGTCGAGATGCTCGCGCAGCACGTCGAGCAGCGTCGAGCGCGGATCGAGCGAGAGCGCATGGCGCGTCCCGTTGACGGTGAGATTGACGGAAACGGCGGACGGCGCGCCATCGCGCAACGCCGGTTGAGCCGCAGTGCCGGATGGCAGACTCATGGCAACTGGCACCGCGACGCCGCCGGCAACGACGGTGCGACGTGTGGGATGGGAAGAATAGTGAGGACTGTCATCGGCTTCGCTCGCTGTCATGAATCGCTCCGAACCAGGAGTAACTTGATACCCAAGAGCCGGTTCCGTGGCGGAGCCGTCTGCCTGAGTTCAGCGGACATATGATCAGTTTGGCAAGTTTCCAAATTGCGCCAATTCATCCGTTTTGCGCGAAAAACAGTCGCGCCCCACTCGACGGAGCCGCTTCGCTTGGTCCGATGACTTGCGTAAGCTGGCTTAAAGCAGCGAAGACCGCGGCCCGCCGCTTGTGGGAGCCAGCGCATCATTTGGCCGCGGCTGCGCAGTCCAAGTGATGTCCAGCCGGACGACATGCCGATGACTTTGAGCTGCGATCTGGGGATAACAATCGCGCGCAGACTTGCGTCGCACATCGATCAGCGCGGCTGGCGCGAAACGACGCGCAAAAAAAATGAGGGCTCCGAAGAGCCCTGCAGTCTTTGCTCAGACGCCTCCGGGGGAAGACGCCTCGTGCGTGTTATAGTCTAGAAATTCCCGTAATCCCGTAAACATCGCCGCTGGCATTCGCGAAAAACTTTAATTGAATCCATATCTGCGTTCTTACGCTTCAGGTCCTGGACGTAACGGATTCTCTTGGAATCATGCGGCGCGCCGGTGCGCGCCCGGCTGCAGCGGGCATGTCCCAATTTCCACCGTGAAATACCTCGCGCTGCGACATTTTTTCTCGCGAGCAACTCCAAACCGGACAGCGGCGCCTTCGTCGCACTGTCATACTTTCCCTCGATAACTGCTTACGGGAAACACGCCGCACCGCAACGTGTTGGCGCTGCAATTAACGATGGAAATGACGTTCCGGTAAGCAGAATTATTGACATCGTCATACTCGACGATTGAGACTGTGCATACCGGCTCTCGAGTGGGGGCGTTGTGAATCAAGTTGTGAAGTGGCTGGCTGCGGCCGCGCTCGGCGCGACCGCGACGGGGTCTGCTGTTGCGCAAAATTCGGAGGCGCAGGATTCGCGCCCAGCACAAAATGCAGCGCAGGCCCAGACTGCTCCGTTGCGAAGCGCTGCCCCGAATGCCAAGCGGCAAGCGGAGACCACAGGGCATGCGATCGAACTGCCGCACATGCATGTGGTCGCGCCCAAGCGCGCCAAGCCTGTGGTGCGCCGCGTAGCCCCCCGTCCCGCGCTGCCGCCCGCCGCTCCGGCCAATGTCGCGGCGCCGGCGAACCAAACCGCGCCGATCACCGCAGCAAGCGAGCGCACCGTTTCCGGCGCCGAGGTGAATGCCGTGCCGGTCACACGCCCGGCCGAGGCGCTGGAGCAGGCGGTGCCGGGTCTCGTCATCACCCAGCACAGCGGCGAGGGCAAAGCCAACCAGTACTTCCTGCGCGGCTTCAATCTCGACCACGGCACCGATCTCGCGATCACGATCGACGGCATGCCGGTCAACATGCCGACCCACGGCCACGGCCAGGGCTATGCGGATTTCAACTTCCTGATCCCTGAGCTCATCCAGTCCGTGCGGGTCCGCAAGGGCCCCTACTACGCCGACGAAGGCGATTTCTCGTCGGCGGGGGCGATCCACGTCGACTATCTCAAGACCATCCAGAACGGCGGCCTCTGGCAGATGACCACCGGCAGCTTCGGCTACAACCGGCTGCTCGCCGCGAAATCGCACGCGGCCGGCGAAGGCAACCTGCTCGCGGCCTTCGAGGCGTCCACCTACAAAGGCCCGTGGGACGTGCCCGACGACGTGCGCAAGTTCAACGGACTTCTGCGCTACAGCCAGGGCAATGCCGACAACGGCATGACGGTCACCGGCATGGCCTATTCCAACAAATGGAATTCCACCGACCAGGTGGCGCAGCGCGCCATCGACAGCGGCGCGATCGACCGCTGGGGCTCGCTCGATCCGACCGACGGCGGCAATTCCAGCCGCTACAGCCTGTCGACGCAGTTTGTCCGCACCGAGGGCAATGGACGGACCGAGGCCAGCGCCTACCTGCTCCGGCAAGACCTGACGCTGTTCAACAACTTCACCTACTTCCTCGACGATCCGGTCAACGGCGACCAGTTCAGCCAGTTCGACCGCCGCACCGTGATGGGCGGCCAAGCGAGCCACACCGTGAAGGGCCGGATCGGCGACTTCGACACCGAGAACAAGATCGGCATCCAGCTTCGCCGCGACGATATCTCGCTCGGTCTTCTCAAGACCTTCCAGCGCACGCCGCTCACAACCGTGCGTGACGACAAGGTCGGCGAGACCAGTGTCGGCATCTACGGCGAGAACACCACGCGCTGGACCAATTGGTTTCGCACCGTGTTCGGCCTGCGCGGCGACTATTTGACTGCGCGGGTGAATAGCGACACGCCGGAGAACTCCGGCAATGCCTCGCAATTCATGGCGAGCCCCAAAGGCAGCCTGATCTTCGGGCCGTTCTACAAGACCGAGCTGTTCCTCAGCGCCGGTTACGGATTTCATTCCAACGACGTACGCGGCGCGACCATCACGGTCGATCCGTCGGACAAGACCACGCCGCTCGACAAGGTGCCGCTGCTGGTCCGCTCCAAGGGAGCCGAGGTCGGTATCCGCACCAAGCCGATCACAGGGCTCGAAAGCACCGTGTCGGTGTTCGTGCTCGACTACGACTCCGAGATCCTGTTCGTCGGCGATGCCGGCACCACCGAACCGAGCCGGCCGAGCCGCCGCGTCGGCGTCGAATGGACCAACGACTATCGGGTCAATTCCTGGCTCGCCTACGATCTCGACTTCGCCTACACGCATGCCCGCTTCACGAATTTCGATCCGGTGGGCGACCGCATTCCCGGCGCGCCCGGCATTGTCGCCTCGGCCGCCGTGGTTCTCGGACAGAAAACCGGCTGGTTCGGTTCGGCGAAACTGCGCTATTTCGGCGCGCGACCGCTGATCGAGGACAACAGCGCGAGCTCAAGCCCCAGTGTCGTGGTGAACGGCAGTGTCGGCTATCGCTGGGACGGCGGCTGGCGCGTGCAGCTCGATGCGCTGAACCTGTTCAACTCGCGCTCCAATCAGATCGAATATTTCTACGAGTCGCAGTTGCGCAACGAGGTGGCGCCGGTGGCCGACCGGCACGTGCATCCGCTAGAGCCGACCGCCGTGCGGCTGACGATAGCGGGGCCGCTGCCGTAGGCAGCCCCCTGTTGGCAAGCTGTGGAATGTCAGCTTCAGCCTTGACTCTTAGTTCTTGTTTTGTTCTCATCGCCGAATAGAGAACGAGGCATGTCATGGACGATCAACTGCGCAGCTTTCTGGCCAATCTTTCGAACGGGAATGGCGCCGAACCGAAGCCCCAACAATCGCAAGAGCAAATGGCCGACGAGGAGGTGCAACAGGCCCTCGCCATCTGCAACGGCGATGCGGTTGCGGCCTTGCGTATCACGCTGATCGCCAACGCGTTTCTCGAAGCGCAGGTCGAGGAGCTGAAGATGCAGATCGCGGCCGGCTTCCAGCGCAAGAGAAATCCGGCCCGAACCAAGGTGTCGGAAAATCCGACGCGCGCGAAAAAGTCCGCACGGGCTGCCAAGGCTTGAAGCGCAACCGATCCGAACAGGTGCCCTGATGTCCGTCACCTATTACGTCGCCTTGCCCTTCGGACGATCGGAAGACGGTGTGACTCCGGGCCAGGCGCAGGAGCTGCCAAACGAAGTCGCCGCAATCCGGCGCGCCGAAGCCTTGTCACGTCATCCGGAGAATGTCGGCGCGCTGGCGTTCAAGCGAACCGGGGAGCCGAACGTGGGGCAGTTCGGCGAGGCGACGGTCCTGAAGGTGTTCGGCGAGGTGTCGGACAATCTCGACGAGCTTTGACGCGTTGATCGGCGCCATCGCACGGCTGCGGCGATCACGCCTCAGCGCGCCACCGTGTAGCCGATCGAGCTGTTCACTTCCATGGTTGGCTGCGTCATTGTCGGCAGGAATGCCGGCAGCGGTTGCGCGCGCTTGAGCATGGCCATCGCCTCCTCGTCGAGCGCCGGGTAGCCCGAGCTTCGCAAGATACGCTGCGACAGAATCTTCCCCTGGGCATCCACGACAAACGCGAACGCCACCGTGCCCTGCTCGCCATGCGCCGCTGCCGGATAGCGCTTGTGCTGCTGCAGCCGCGCCGACACCAGATGATTCCAACGCAGCAGCGCGTTGCGGCTGGCATTGCTGCCCTGTGGTGCCGCCGCCGGCCGCTCCGGGCCGACCGTCTCGGCACGCGGCGGCGCAGCAGCGGTGGAAGCGGCCTGCTGCTCCTCCTGCTTTTTCTCTTCGGCCTTGGGTTCGGGGGTCGGCAGTGTCACCTCCGCCGGGGCTTCGACCTTTTCGATCGGATCGGCGACCTCCGGTTTGACCTCCTCCGTCGGCTTGGGCGTCTGGATCGCATCCGGCGCCTCCTGCCCCGGCGCAAGATCGGCGATCGAAGGCGACGACGACGGCATCGGCGTCAGATCGACGAACACCGCGGGCGTGTCGGATGCGCCTTCGTCCTCTTCCGGCGCAACAAACATGTAGCCTGCCACGGCGCCGACATGCACGACGAACGCGACCGCTGCCGCCAGCGCCCAGCGCCTGAGCTCAGCGCCGTCGTGAGCCGGCAGGATGAGCGACTGCGCCGTCATTTGGCCTCGAGGCCGACCAGCGCGATCTTCAGATAACCCGCGTTCCGCATGTCGTTCATCACCTGCATGATGTCGCCATAGGTGACGCTCTTGTCGGCGCGCAGGAAGATGCGTTCATCGCGCTTGCCCTTGGTCGCGGTGTCGAGCGCCTGCGCGAGAGCGTCGTGGGAGATCATGTTCTCGCCGATCGCAAGCGAGCGGTCGGCCTGGATGGTCAGGAAGATCGGCTTGTCCGGCCGCTCCTGGCGCTGCGCCGTGGTCGAGGGCAGCTCGACCGGAATGTCGACCGTGGCAAGCGGTGCCGCGATCATGAAGATGATCAGGAGCACGAGGATCACGTCGATGAACGGCGTGACGTTGATCTCGTGCGTCTCGTCGAATTCGTCGCTGTCGTGCCCGAGCTTGATCGCCACCGCGTTACCCCCGCCTCACTCCGCGGCCGCGCGAGACAGCTGCGACGACATGCGCTCGCAGTCGCGGCTCACCAGCCGCATCACCAGCGCCGAACCGTCGGCAAGCAGCGCGCGATAGCCGCCGGTCGCGCGCGAGAACACGTTGTAGATCACCACCGCCGGGATGGCGGCGAACAGGCCGAGAGCGGTCGCGAGCAATGCCTCGGCGATGCCCGGCGCCACCACAGCGAGGTTCGTGGTGTGGGCGTTCGAGATGCCGATGAAGCTGTTCATGATGCCCCACACGGTGCCGAACAGGCCGACGAAGGGCGCAGTCGCGCCGATGGTGGCGAGGAGCCCCATGCCGCGGCCGGTGCGGCGGATGGCGGAGGCCTCGACGCGCTCAAGGAGCCACGCGATTCGCTCCTTCAGGCCTTCCGGCTCCGGATGCGGCGACATCTGCACCTCGTGCACGGCGGCGCGCACCAACCGCTCGACGGCGCTTTCGCCGCGGCCAAGCCGCTGGTTGGCTTCGCCGAGCGAGCGCGCCTCGTTGAGCACGCCGAGGGCTGCACGCGCCTTGCGCGAGGCCGCGAACAATTCCCAGTACTTCGCGACGCAGACCGTCCAGGTGACCAGCGACGCAAACACGAGGCCGATCATCACCAGCTTCACGATGATGTCGGCGTTGATGAACATGCCCCAGGGCGACAGATCGCGCGGCAGCTCGAGCTGCGAGACCTGCGCGTTGCCGACCGCGGGCGTCGGAGCCGCCGCGGCTGGCGCATCGGGAGCGGCCGGGGTTGCGGCGGGTGCGGCAGGCGCTGCTCCGGAGGGAGCGGCCGGTGGCGCGGCTTGCGCTGAAGGAGTCGGAGCCGGAACCTGCGGCGGCGCGGCTTGCTGCGACATCGCCGGTCGCGACGGCGCGGGCGGGCTTGTGATGGGTGCTTGCGCCAGGGCCGAAGCGGTCCAGAGCGCGGCCGCGGCAGCAGCCAAGCGAACGACTAAACGACTGATTCCCATCGGCAAATCCTGCACGTTCTCACCCGGTGCGGTCGCCCCGCCCGCGCTTTGGTGCACGGTACGGCGCTTTTGTAACAGTGTTACATATGCCAGGGCCAGAGGGGTCGGCGCCCTCCGGCGCAAGGCCGCGATGCCGCCCGATCTTGGCGGTGATCTTGGCGATGATTTTGGCGCTCATTCGGCGGCCTCGACGTGAGGCACCGCGGCCGCCATGGCGGGGGCCGCGGGCATGATCGGCTTCGACCTGCGGCTGCGCAGCCAGATCAGCACACCGGTGATCACGAACACGGTCGGCAGAACGCCACAGACGAACACCAGCACCTGCCACAGCACGCCGCCGCGGCTGCCTTCGTGAATCCACCGGATCCACAGCGCGGCGCGATCGCCCGACAGCGGCATCACGCGGCTTGGCGTGCCGCTGCGGTCGTCGACCATGACGGTGGCCGTGTCTGCCGTCTGCGCGTCGCGCACCTGCACGCGCCAGGCGCCGCTCTGCTGCGCCGGCATGAACACGGCCGCGAGCTTTCCGCCCGCCAGCGTGCCGGTCGCGATCTCGGCAGCGCGATCGATCGTGAGCTCGGGCTTCTGCAACAGCTGAGCCGCAAAGCCACCGCGTTGCTGAGGCGACATCGGCGCAACGGAGGCCAGCATGTCGCGCGCCTGCTGCGGAAAGCCGAGATAGATGCCGGTGGCCGATACCACCGCAAGCGGGATCGAAATCCAGAAGCCGAACAGATGATGCAGGTTGAACGACAGCGCCGGCCCGCGCGTGAAGCGCAAGCCACGCAGGAAGCCGCCGTTGCGTGGCCACCACATGTAGATGCCACTGAGGCTGAGGATCAGCATCGCGACGCCGACCCAGCCGACAACCGCGCGGCCGCTGTATTCCGGGATGGTCAGGTTCTCGTGGAAGCGATGCAGAAAGCCGATCAGCGAGTCGCGGAATTCGACGGTGTCGAGCACGCGCCCAGTCGGCGGGTCGAGATAGACATTGACGAGCCGTGGCCGCACGCCCTCGCCGCGGCGACCTTCGCGCGCCGACACGGTCGCAGGCCAGCCATCTCTTTCCGGCATGCGCAGCGCGATCGGCTGGAAGCCGCGCTCCAGCCCAGCGCTTGCATGCGCGATGAGTTGCGAGGGCGGCAATGACGACCCCGCAGTCGCCGCATAACGGGATGGATGGATCAGCGCATCGAACTCATCGTGCCAAACGAGAAACGCGCCCGAGAGCGAGATCGGAACGAGCAAAACGGCAAGACCGATGCCGAGCCACAGATGGATTTGCACGAAGACCCGGCGCAGCCGGAATGTTGACGCCGCAGGCATCGCACTCTCTTTGTAACCGTTCCAAGTAAATTCGGGCTTTGATGCCACGTATAACGGGCAGATGCGCCGCCACAAAGTAGAAATGCACCAAAGTGTCTAGTTTCGAAATGTTCTAATTAGAAACTGAGTGTAGTTTCAACCATTTATAATTGCTCGCCAATACTGCCACATGTTAGCCGAATACTTGGCCGGAACTGAGTTTTTATCAGTTCTAAACAAGAAATCGCGCGCGTCAGAGTGGGGCAATGTCGAAATATATTCGGGGCAAGAAGAAGCCAGTTTCGTCTCAGGGATACCAGAACAACGTCAGCCAAAATCAGCCAGGCATCGGCACAACGGTCCGCAACCCGCTGTCGCACGCGGCCGTAGGCCTTGCATCGATGATGCTGGCGACGACCAGCGGTACGGCCCAGGAGGCCGCTACCACGACCGCGCCGCGGTCGAGCACCACGACGGCGCAATCGAGCGGCCAGTCTTCAACCACCACGCTGCCTCAGATCAATGTTCGCTCCGCGAAGCGAAAGCCACGGCAGCAGCGTCCGGTCCAAGCGGCCACTCGCACACCGCCGGTCGCTGCGACTGCTCTCCCGCCTTCGCAGACTTCGTATCAAACGCCGGGCAACAGCAATCTCAATCGCATTCCGGTCCCTCTTCTGAGGACGCCGCAGAGCGTCAACGTCGTGCCGCAGGCGGTGATCCGCGATCAGGCGGCCTCCGACGTCAAGGACGCGCTCCGCAACGTCGCCGGCGTCACCTTTCGCGCCGGCGAAGGCGGCAACCAGGGCGACACGCCCTACATCCGCGGCTTCTCGGCGCAGAACGACATATTTCGTGACGGGTTTCGCGATCCGGGCTGGTATACGCGCGATCTGTTCTCGGTCGATGCGCTCGAGGTCTACAAGGGCCCGTCGTCGGTGCTGTTCGGGCGTGGCTCAACCGGCGGCGCCGTCAACCTCGTGTCGAAGCTGCCGACGGACCGCGCCTTCGTTGAAGGCACCCTCACCGGCAACACCGGCCCCGGCGTGCGCGCAACGGTCGACGCCAACGGCAAGGTGAACGACCAAGTGTCCGCGCGCATCGTCGCCATGGGACAGCGCTACGATGTTCCCGACCGCGATAACGTCGAGGTCAACCGTTATGGCTTCGCCCCCTCGATCAAGTACAAGATCGACAACAAGACGACCAACACGTTCAGCTACGTCTATCAGCACGATGACAACGTCCCGGACTACGGCATACCGTTCCTATCGGGTTCGTTTTTCGGCACTCCCCGCCCGATTGCACCGGTTTCGCGCAGCAGCTGGTACGGCATCCTCAGTGGCCCCTATCCCGACACGGAAAGGGTGGACGCACATATTGTGACGAACAGGTTCGAGCACGAGTTCAACTCGAACTTCAAGGTCGTCAACACCACGCGCTACGTCAACGTGGACCGCTTTCAGCGCAACGTTTTCCCGGAGCCCGCGCCCACGAGCCTGAATACGGCCTGGACGCCCAACCGCGCCCAGATAGCGGTAAATAACACGATGGTTGCAAACGCCACCGACCTCATCGCCAAATTCAACACCGGACCGCTGGAACATACGACCATCACAGGCTTCGAGGCCAATCGCGAGACGCGCGACTTTCTGCGCAACCAGTTCTCGGGACAGGCCAGCACGAACCTGTTCGACCCGAACCCGTGGCGTTATGGCGGCATTCCGCTGAATCCGACCGCAAACCAGCTCACCAATGGCGAGGCGACCGATCTCGCCTTCTATGCGGCGGATCAGATCAAGATCAACCAGTACTTCGAGGTTCTCGGCGGCATCCGCCTCGAAAACTACAAATTCAATCAGAGCGCAACGCTGGCCGACCCGCGCGTCCAAAATCTTGAGCGGAACGACAATCTGCTGAGCTGGCGCGTCGGCGGCATCTTCCATCCGACGCTCAATAGCAGCATCTACGTGATGCACGGCACGTCGTTCAATCCATCGGCCGACAACCTGTCGGTCTCGGTGACCACCGCCGCCAACGCGCTCAGCCTCGTCAAGCTTGCCCCGGAAAAGAGTGAGACCACCGAAGGCGGTGTCAAGGCCGATGTGCTCGACGGCAAGCTGAGCCTCGCCGCTGCCGTGTTTCACACCGTAAAGACGAACCTGCGCGTTCCAGATCCGAGCGATCCCACGGGGGCGGTCCAGATCCTCAATGGCGAAGTCACGGCGGACGGTTGGGAGGCAAGCGCAACAGGCTATCTCACCAAGCAGTGGCAGATTATCACAAGCTACACCTATGTTCACGCGCGCATTACCAAGACATCGAGCGCTTTCCAGCTGAACGCCGAACCGACAAACACCCCGGCGCATTCGTTCTCGCTGTGGACCACCTATGATGTCACGCCGAAATTCCAGGTCGGAGCCGGCGTATTCTATGGCGGCGAGGTCTATGGCGACCTGGGCAGCGCTGCAGCTTCGCAGGCCGCCCTCGTGCCGGACTGGTGGCGGGTGGACCTGATGGCAGCCTACAAGGTCAGCAAGCAGGCGACGTTGCAGTTCAACCTCTATAACGTTGGCGACACGACCTACTACGGGTCTGCTTACAGCAACTGGGCGGTGCCGGCGTCGGGCCGCGTGTTCGCCCTGACCTACCGTGTGAGGTTCGAGCCCGACGACGCGCCAAAATCGGCCTCGGTCCTGCCGGTCAAGGCGGCCGCCCTCAAGTAGCAACGGGCGAACGTAGAGTGAAACAAGAGAGCCGCCTGTCCTGCAGGCGGCTCTTTCCTTTCAAGGCGCAGCAACCGGATCGGCTCTGCGCCGTGATCCACAACTTGGAAAAACGGCAGTCCGGCGGTAAGCCGAAGGTCAATCTCAAGGAACCCGAGCCATGATGCTCCATATTCCCGAAGTGCTCACCCCCGAACAGGTGGCTCGCTGCCGCGAGGTGATGACCAAGACCGAATGGGTCGATGGCAATGTCACGGCCGGACATCAGTCACGCCAAGTGAAATACAATCTGCAACTGCCCGAAGAATCGGCGGAGGCGCGCGAGCTCGGCGACATGGTTCACAAGGCGCTCTACAAAAGCCCGCTGTTCATGTCGGCGGCGCTGCCGCATCAGGTCTTTCCGCCGCTGTTCAACCGCTACGACGCGGGCATGACGTTCGGCGCGCACGTCGACAACGCCATCCGCTCGCATCCGATTCACCCGGTGCGCATCCGCACCGACGTGTCGGCGACGCTCTTCATCTCGGCGCCAGAAGACTACGACGGCGGCGAGCTCGTGGTCGAAGACACCTATGGCAGCCACGAGGTGAAGCTGCCGGCGGGCGACATGATCATCTATCCGGCGACCAGCCTGCACAACGTCACGCCGATCACGCGTGGCTCGCGCATCGCGTCGTTCTTCTGGACGCAGAGCCTGATCCGCGACGTCACCCAGCGCGCGCTGCTGTTCGACCTCGATATGTCGATCATCCAGCTCACCCGGGACCACCCCGGTCATCCGTCGCTGGTGACCCTGACCGCGTGCTACCACAACCTGCTGCGGCAGTGGGCCGAGGCCTAGCCGGTCGGCAAGCCCCGCTCCAAACGAAATCGCCGGGCCAACGGCCCGGCGATTCATTTTGCGATTTGTCGCTCTGCAATCGGCCTACTGATTCAGCAGCGGAATGCTCTTGTAGTCCTTGCCCTTCGGGATCGACGACAGATAGGCGTGAATGTCGGCGAGGTCCTCGTTCGGCAACACCTGCTCGCTGTACGGCGGCATCGCGCGGTTGGTGGTGCGCACGAAGGCCGAGAACGACTCCCACGGCAGCGGATCGGGCGCCAGCACCTTGCCAAGGCTTGTTACAGCCGACCCCTGTCCCTCGAGACCGTGGCACTGCCAGCAGCCATACTTTGTAAAGTTGGCCTTGCCCTTTGCGGCATCGCCGGCGGCGAACGCCGGACCGGAAGCGAGAGCCACCGTGCCGGCCGCGACCGCGGCCAGCACAACGCGAACGAACGAACGTGTCATATCAGTCCTTCTCCCCAAAATCAGCGCGGCTGCGTCCAGACGTTGACGAGAGCCGGCTGACCCGACTTCACCGCCGCGACCGCTTCCTTGATCGCGGGCCCGAGCTGCGCCGGATCCTGGATCGGTCCCTTCGCCCACCAACCCATCGACTCCGCGAGCTTATGGTACTCGACATCCGGATTCATGATGCTGGTGCCGATCGGCCCCATATCGCCGCCGAGGCTTGCAACACGATTACGGAAGCTCGACATCCGCTGCACGTGCATCAGCTCCTGATGGTAGCCGCGGTTGTTGTGCATGACGGCGAGCATCGGAATCTTATGCTTGGCCGCCGTCCACAGCACGCCTGGCGCGAACATCAGGTCGCCGTCGGACTGGATCGAGACCGAGAAGCGACCGAGATCGCGGTTGGCAAGCGCCGCGCCGACCGAGGCCGGCGCGCCATAGCCCACACCGTAACCGCCCGACCCACCGATCCAGTGATGGTACTTCTCCATCGGCCACAGCCGCTGCGGCCAGCCGCTGACGTTGCCGGACTGCGCCACCAGCGACCAATCCTCGTTCTTGATGGCGTTCCAGGTCTCCATCACAAGACGCGCCGTGCTGATGGGGCTCGCATCCCAGGCGATCGCCGCGGCTTCGCGGGCGCGCGCCCGCGCTTCCTCGCGGCCTTTCTTCGCCGCTTCGCCTCGCTTCTCGATCGCGGCCTTGCGATCGTTCGGGATCGCGGCCTTAACGGCCTCGAGCAGCGCCGGCAGCGTCGCCTCAGCGTCGGCCGCCATCGCGATGTCGACCGGCTGGAAGCGCTGGAAATCCTGGTAGTTCGCCTTGGTGATCAGCTCGACCGAATTGATGCTGATCAGCTTGGTGCCCGGCTTGAGACGGCTCTGGTTGATACCGATGCCGGATTCGCCGTTGTCGATATAGGAGTTCACCATCGCCCAGAAGTCGGACAGCTCCATGCCGATGATCACGTCGGCGTTGGCGATGGCCGGCCGTCCTGCGCTCAGATAGTGCGTCTTCGGGAAGTTCATGCGGCCGCCGATGTCGACGACGCGGGCCTGCAAGGCCTCGGCGAGTTGCACCAGGAGGCGCACGCCATTCTCGCTACGCGCCGCGCGGTCGACAATGATCACCGGCCGCTCCGCATTGGCGAGGAGCTTCGCCGCCTCCCTCACCGCGCCCATCTCTCCGGCCGGCGGCGAGGTCGGCACGTATTTCGGAATCGACAGCTTCTCGCCGTTGTGGGTGTGGACCGGCTCCTGCTGCAGACCAGCATCAAGCGACATCATGACCGGGCCGTACGGCGGGGTCATCGCGATCTTGTAGCCGCGCACGAAGGACTGCGCGAAGTGCTGCAGCGACACCGGCGTGTCGTCCCATTTGGTGTAATCGCGCACGATCGCGTTGATGTCCTGCGCCGAATGGAAGGTCGGCACGCCCGGCGGACGGTGCGCGGCATCCGCGTCGTTGCCGCCGACGATGATCACCGGCACGCGGTCGCACCACGCGTTGTAGATCGCCATGGTCGCGTGCATCAGGCCGACCGTGCCGTGCACGAGCGTCATCAGCGGCTTGCCGGTGATTTTGAAGTAGCCATGCGCCATGCCGACGGCCGATTCCTCATGCATGCAGGTGAGGAATTCCGGCATCTTGTTCTGGCCGTAGTTGATCAGCGACTCGTGGATGCCGCGGTAGCTCGAGGCGCAGTTCGCCGGCAGATACTTGATATCGAGCGTCTTGATGACGTCGACCATGAAGTCGGAGCCGGCGGTGCCGCCGATCCGGTTGGTCTCCTTAGCCGGCGTGCCGGTCTCTGCCGCAATGGTGCTGGCGCTTGGCGGCAGCACCGAAGGAATACGGGCGGTCGCGGCACCCGCGGCCGGCGTCGCACCCGCCGCTTGAGGAGCGACTGCGCCGGCGGCGGCACCCGCGACGGCGACACCTTTCAGGAAGTTACGACGGTCGAGCTTGGAAGCCGCATTCTTCGCAGCCGAATCTTTGCGTGACATCTGGAGCGCTCCCCTTTCGATGCAAAAGTGTTCTCGCGGCTGATCAAACAATCCGCCGCGCGAGTTGAATCAATTCTAGAGCAGGTCAAATAGCCGCACTAGGGGCCACATCGCGCTTCAGTCATTCGAAGACTCGAATGATCGTTCCGCTATCCGATACGCATCTTGATTCGCAGGTTTAGAATCCGGCCTGTTGAACCAGCCGAAGACCATTCAGCGGCTGCTGTATCAGCGCTTTCAGGAATCGTTCGCCCCAATCCTTGATGTCGTTTGCGGCGAGCGCCGCGACCATCTCGCGATGCCGTGCCTGCCGTTCGTCAAACGGCATCGACAGCGCCTGATCGATGGCAGCCGCCACCGCCTCCTGATCGTATGGATTGACCAGAAGCGCCGACCGAAACTCAACGGCGGCGCCGGCAAACTGCGATAGCACCAGCGCGCCGGGATTTTCCGGATCCTGCGCGGCGACATATTCCTTGGCGACCAGGTTCATACCGTCGCGCAACGGCGTGACCAGACAGACGCGCGAGGAGCGATAGAGCCCGGCCAGCAAGGTGCGGCTGTAGGTGCGGTTGACGTAGCGGATCGGCGTCCACGCCGCTTCGCCGTAGTGGCCATTGACGCGACCGACGGTCTCGCGGACGCGCCGCTCCATGTCGGCATATTCCTTGATCTCCGAGCGGCTGCGCGGAGTGATCTGCAGATAGGTCACCTTGCCGCGCCAATGCGAATGCGTGCCGAGGAAGTGCTCGTAGGCCCGCATGCGCAGGTCGAGCCCCTTGGAGTAGTCGAGCCGATCGACGCCGATGATCATCGGCCGGTCGGCGATGCTGGCCTGCACCTCGGCGATCTCGCCGATGCGCGCGCTCCGGCGTGCCAGCCGCTCGAATTCCGCGGTCTCGACGCCGACCGGGAACGCGCCGGCGCGGATGGTCCGGCCGTTCACGTTGAAGCTGCGGCCGTCGCGACTCGGCAGACCGAACTGCTGCATGAGGTATTTTGCGAAGTTGTCGGCGTCGCCCTCGGTCTGGAAACCGACCAGATCGTAATGGGTGAGCGGATAGATGCTGTGCTCGTGCTTGGGCAGTGTCGCCAGCACCTCAGGCGGCGGAAACGGGATGTGCAGGAAGAACCCGATCCGGTTCATGTGGCCGCGCTCGCGCAGCGCCTTGGCGAGTGGCATCAGGTGATAGTCCTGAACCCAGATGGTGTCCTCAGGCTTGATGAAACGGTGCAGGATATCCGCGAACTTCTCGTTGACGCGCAGATAACCGCTCATGTCGCGGTTGGAGAACTCAACCAGATCGAGCCGATAATGCAGGATCGGCCACAGCATCCGGTTGGCGAAGCCGTTGTAGTATTCCTGATAGTCGGCGCGGTTGAGATCGGTGGTGATGTAAGTGACACCACCGCGCTCGATGGTGCGGACGTTTTCGTCGCCGCGCTGCGCGATCTGGCCGCTCCAGCCGAACCAGATGCCGTGATTGCGCTTGATGAAAGAGCGCATCACGACTTCGAGGCCACCGGCGCGCGCCTTGCCTTCGCTCGGCAGTCCGACGCGATTGGACACGACAATCACGCGGCCGGTGTCCACGTTGCCGGACTTGGCAACATCCCGGTCGCGCTCGGAATCCAAGCCGCTACGGAACAGATCGGTGGCGAATTGTGTGAGTGAGCGTCGATCGCCGGAAGACGGAGTGGATCGAGGCGATGGTAATCCGTAGCCGTTGCCGTGTCGCAATGCGTCCATGAATCACGAGCCTTTCCACGCCCCAAGCCCCACTCCCCGTGCCATCGCCGACCCAAGCGGAACCCTGCGGAGCCGTTTGACTCACATTGTCGAACGCAGAAATCCGAATTGATCGTCAGGATGGTCGCGGAAGTAACCGCTCGCCAGCCGATAAAGTTCCTGGTTCCATGAACGAATCTTTGGAGCGGTTCCCTTCACCGCTACGACACGACGCTTTCAGCCGACAAACGCTCGAGCCACGCACGAACTTCCGTCGGCGAATTGAAGCAATCCTCGACCCACGAAATGCGGCGGCCGACGGAGACCGGGATGCCGTTGAACTCAGGCATCACCGCAAAGGCAAACTCGTCGGTCTTGTCGTCACCGACAAAGATCGGCCTGCGACCGTTGAATGGCGGATGGCTCATCAGCTCGCGCACACCGGTGCCTTTGTTGTAACCCCTGTGCTTGATCTCGAGCACAGCCTTGCCGCTCAGCAACTCAAGCGACGGATCATCCCACGCCGCAAAGGCATGCTTGACGTCATGAACGAGGCCGAGGCCTTGCTTCGGCGCGGTGCGGTAGTGGAGCGCGATGGAAGAGCCCTTGTCTTCCACAAGGACGCCGGAGTGCCGCGTCGCAATCAGGGTGAGTTCCTCGCGTAGTTTCGGCTCGAGCGCGAAGGCCCGCGTGTCGATCGTATCGCCCTCGCCGTGCGCGCGCAGTTCGGCGCCATGGCCGCCGACCACCGGCAGGCGCAGTGGCGTGAACAGCGAATCGAGATCGGAAATCAGGCGTCCGCTCACCAACGCAAGTGCGCCGCCCACCCGTGCGCGCACCGCGGCCAGGGATCCACGCAGCGTCGGCGGGACAACGACCGCCTGCGGCGTGGGCGCGATGTCGAGCAGCGTTCCGTCGACATCGAGCAGAATGGCAAAGCGGCTGAGATCGCGAAGGTCGAGCGGCACAGGCGGGTCCGTTGCTGTTGGTCAGTTCGTGGAAGGTGAAGGACGGATTGGCGAAGAATTGGGTATTATAAGGTGAGGCGGATGTGGCCCCCTGAGGGCGGATCCGCCGGGTGCTCATCGCGGAGTTCTTGACGACCCATGTCCTCCATCTCTGCGTCCGGGCCTGCGTCGCCGATCATCCTTGTCTTCGACTCCGGGCTCGGCGGACTGACCGTCTACCGCGACGTCGTGAAAGCGCGTCCCGACGCCCGCTTTATCTACGCCGCCGATGATGCGTTCTTTCCTTATGGCCGCCAGGACGAGCCGGCGCTGGTCACCCGCGTCCTCAACGTGATGGACGAATGGATTGCCGCGCATCGGCCCGACCTGGTCGTGATCGCGTGCAACACCGCTTCGACCCTCGTGCTTCCTCAACTCAGGGCGCGGTTCCAAGTTCCGTTTGTGGGCACAGTGCCGGCCATCAAGCCGGCCTGCGCCGGCTCGAAATCCAAGCTGGTCTCGGTGCTTGGCACCGAGGCCACGGTCAGCCGCGAATACACCCGGGCGCTGATCCGCGACTTTGCGCAGGGCTGCGCCGTCACCCTCGTAGGCTCGCCGCGGCTCGCCGAGCTCGCCGAGGCGGCGTTGAAGGGCGAGACCGTCGGCGACGAGGCGATCGCCGCCGAGCTGGCACCCTGCTTTGTCGAGGCGGACGGACGGCGCACCGACACCGTGGTGCTGGCCTGCACCCACTATCCGCTGCTGCTGGAGCGGCTGCAGACCCTTGCCCCCTGGCCGGTGAACTTCATCGACCCGGCGCCGGCCATCGCGCGGCGCGTCACCGCGCTGCTCGGACCGGCCGCGCCGGACGTTATGGCCCTGCCGGGACGGGCCATTTTCAGCTCCGGCCAAGCCCCCTCGCGGGCGCTGGCCGCGGCGCTGCACCGGTTGGGCCTCGAGACCGGCATGGCCGTGGGCGGCGTTTGACACAATTCGGCTTTGCCCCTAAAAACCGCCCATCTCGCGGGCCGTTGGGCCCGCGTGGTGTTTCGCGACCCGTGGTTTTGCCAGTTTTCGCAATAACTTGCGCTTTGGCTGCAAAACCTGTCGGCCCCGGCCCAGTGCTGAGGCAGTAGGAGGGCGCGATCCTCAAAGAGCAATCCTGCTCATACAACAAGGACTGAGGACGCGATGACCAAGCGCCACGAGGCGAAGTACAAGATCGACCGCCGCATGGGCCAGAATGTCTGGGGCCGCCCGAAGAGCCCCGTCAACAAGCGTGAATACGGCCCGGGCCAGCACGGTCAGCGCCGCAAGAGCAAGCTCTCCGACTACGGCGTGCAGCTCAAGGCCAAGCAGAAGCTGCGCGGCTACTACGGCAACATTTCCGAGCGCCAGTTCCACGGCATCTACACCGAGGCCCGGCGGCAGAAGGGCGACACCGGCGCGCACATGATCGGCCTGCTCGAGCAGCGGCTCGACGCGGTGGTCTATCGCGCCAAGTTCGTGCCGACCGTGTTCGCGGCGCGGCAGTTCATCAGCCACGGCCACATCAAGGTGAACGGCCGCCGCGTCACCATCGCGAGCTATCGCTTGAAGGTGAACGACGTCATCGAGGTGAAGGAATCCTCGAAGCAGCTCGCGCTGGTGCTCGAGGCCCGCGCGCTCGCCGAGCGCGACGTGCCGGACTACATCGAGGTCGACGAGGGCAAGGTCTCGGCCAAGTTCGTCCGCATCCCGGCGTTGAACGAGGTGCCCTATCCGGTGGCGATGGAGCCGCATCTGGTCGTCGAATACTATTCGCGCTGATCGAAGCACAGCGACGGAAAACGAAAAGCCGCCCGAGAGGGCGGCTTTTTTGTTGAGCGGCTTTCGTATGTAGGCTTACGGTTTGGGCTCCGCCAGCGCAAAGTCGCGCAGGAGCCGCACCGCAAGCCGCACCAACTCGGCCTGCGTGCGGGCGCCGGTGCGCGCCAGCGCAGTGCGCAGGTGAAACCGCGCGGTGTGGATCGTGACCCCTTCCCGTTCGGCGTAGCTCTTGAGGTCGTCGTCGGCGGCGAGCGCCGCGACCAGCCGCGCTGCGCCCTTCGGCAGCCGCAGCCCCTGCTCCAGCATCTCCGACATGACGGCAGGCTGCGCTTCGGGATCATGCACCAGCACGATCGCGCCGGCAGGCCCCTGCCGCTCCCAGTCCGACTGGGCCGACGACGACGGCGAAGGCGCCACCAGCACGACGTAGTCCCGCGCGCCGCTCATCCGCTGCACCGTCAGGATGCCGCCGGCGCCGCCATCGGTGACCTCCGCGAGCAGCGCGTCGAAACGTTTCCGCGCCTCGACGCTGGCCGGCAGCGGACGTCCGCTGCGGTCGAGCGTGAAGCCGTCGCCGCGCTGCGCGATCGCCCGCATCACGGTGTTGACGTACAGCGACGCGCCCTGGTCGTCGAGCAGGACGATGCCCGCGCGCAGCCGATCCACCGTGGCCTGCAAGCCAAGGCTCTTGGCGTCGATCCGGAAGAACGCGCGGCGCAACTGCACGGCGCGCGTGACGTGCGGCATCAGCCGCTCCAGACGCGCGATGTCGTCGTCGTCGAACTGCTTGCGGTCTTCGCCGCGCATCACGGCGACCATCGAAAAGTTTCCCTGCTCGGCATGGAGATTGCCGGCGAGCGACTCGACCATGCCCGAAGGACGGAAAAACTCGTTGTAGAACTGGTTGGTCCGATTGAACTCCGCGCCGAATATACGGTCGGTGGTGCTCGCGGTGCCGGCGGGCAGGCGCATGATTGCCGCCGGCGCCGGATCGATATGCGCATACTTCTCGAGATAGACCTGGAGGTTTTCCTTCAGCCAGCCTGAGGTCGAATTGAAGCTGGCGATGGGATCCTGCGCATCCACCGACACCAGCACGGCGCCCCGGCAGCCGAACATGTCCTGGAGCAATTTGAGGGCGCGGTCGAGCTCTCCGCCATCGGCCACGCCCCGATAGAGCGCATCCAGGAAGCGCTCTTCAGCATCATTCACGATCGCACCGCCGCCCGCCCCAAGCTGTGGAAATCCAGCAATGACACAAGAATTAGACAGCCACCCTATCCGTTTGGATAGCGTGGCGGCGATAAGACTTTGGCACCCTTCCCGGAGTGGACGTGGGAACGGGTGCCGTGGTGGCGGGCGACGTTGGGCGGCGATGGAGTTCCGGGTGCCTCGGCACACGGAATAGGCTGCACAACCTGCTGTTGACCTCGGTTGCAGCTTTTGCGGCCGGTTCCGTGGCGGCGCGGGCCGCTGACGTTGACATCACCACCAGCACCAACGCCGGGGTCAATCTCGACACCTTTGTCGGTACGACGGCCCGGGTGTTTCCGGGCGTAACCGTCGACAACACCACGCCTGGGGACGCCATCAAGGCCACGACCCAGGCATGGACCGTGACCAACGACGGAACCGTAAAAGGCCAGAATTCGATCAATCTCACCAAGGGTGGCGCCGTCACCAATTCGGCCGGGGCACAGATCAATGGCTCATTGGGCGGCATCGCGATCGGCACGGCCGGCGTCGTCGGTGCCGGTACGGTGGACAATTTCGGCACCGTCACCGCAACTGTCGACGGCATCCAGCTCCTGTTCGGCGGCACCGTCACGAACTATCAGGGCGCCTCGGTCACCACCACCGGCAGCGGCGTCAATGGCATATCGGTCGGCCAAGGCGCATCGCGAACCGTCATCAATAGCGGCACCATTCACGCCGATGGCGCCGGTTTTGCTACCGGCGTCTTGGTCCAGGGTGGCGCCTCGACGGTCACCAACAACGCCACCGGCGTCATTACCGGCGGTTTCAACGGTGTCTTCGCCAGTTCGTCTTCTCCGCTGACCTTTACAAATGCCGGCAGCATCACGTCGGTGCGCGGCGCTGCGGTCGAGGGCGACGGCGGCGGCACGTACGTCAACACCGGCACGATCCAGTCGACCAACAGCGACGGCATGCAGGTGAAAGGAGCCAATCCCGGAATCGTCACCAACAGCGGCACGATCGGCTCGGCCGGCGCCGGGCGCGCGATCGCGTTCTCGGGAGCCTCGGCGCACACGCTCAACCTGCTGACCGGCTCGGTGCTGAACGGCAACGTGCAGGGCGGCACCGGCACCGACAATTTGGTGCTGCAAGGCACCGGCACTGAATCGATCGCGAAGTTTCTCTCGTTCGAGACGCTATCGATGCAGGGCAGCAACTGGGCATTGACCGGCACCGGCGCCTTCACCACCAGCACCACGGTTACGGGCGGCGTGCTGCGCATCAACGGCCAGCTGACCACACCCACAGTCACGGTCAATGCCGGCGGCACGATCGGCGGCAGCGGCACGATCATCAGCAACGTCACCGTCAACGGCAACGTCGCGCCGGGCAATTCGATCGGCACGCTCAACGTGGTCGGCCCCTACACCCAGGCCGCGGGCTCGACCTACACGGTCGAGGTCAACCCCGCGGGCCAGAGCGATCTGATCAGCGTCACCGGCACGGCCACCATCCAGGCCGGCGCAGGCGTCAACGTGGTGGGCGCGCCGGGCTTCTACACGCTCGGCCAGCGCTACACGATCCTGACCGCCACCGGCGGCGTCACCGGGCAATACACGACGCTGACCGACAATCTGCCCTTCGTCGATTTCGGGCTCGCGTCCAACGCCAACAACATCTTCCTCGACGTCACGCGCAGCTCGGTATCATTCCAGGAGATCGCCCAGACGCGCAACCAGCGCGCCTCGGCGAGCGGCGCCGAGGCGCTCGGCGCGGGCAACAAGATTTTCGACAGCGTCGTGATGCTCGATGCGCCGAATGCGCGCCGCGCCTTCGACCTCCTGTCCGGCGAGATCCATGCCAGCGTCGCCGGCGCCGTGATCGAAGACAGCCGCTTCATCCGCGATGCGGTCGGCGGCCGGCTGCGCCAGTCGATGGGCGGTGCGGCCTCGATCTTCGCGCCGCAGTTCGCCACCTTGAGCTTCGGCGGTGTCGAGTCCGAAGCAGATGCGGCGGCGTTCGACGACGACACCGCGATGGCCTATGCATCGAGCAGGAAGAAGCGCATCCGCGACACCGTGGACCGCGCAATGCCGCTCAAGGCCGCGCCGGTCTATGACCGCGTCTTCACCGCCTGGGGCCAGGCGTTCGGCAACTTCGGCCGCACCGACAGCGACGGCAATGCGGCGGCGCTTCATCGCACCACCGGCGGCTTCATCACCGGCATGGACGTGACCATGCCGGGCTCGATCGGCGATGTCTGGCGTGCGGGGTTCGCCGGCGGCTATCAGCACACTTCGGTCGATGTCGGCGACCGCAGCTCATCCGGCGGCATCGACACCTATCACCTCGCCGCCTATGGCGGCCGGCAGATCGGCGCGCTGGGGCTGCGTGCCGGCGCGTCTTATGGCTGGCACGATATCAGCACCAGCCGCAGCATTGTATTCCCAGGATTCAGCGACGCAGTGAAGGGCAAGTACGGCGCCAACACCGCGCACGTGTTCGGCGAGGTCGGCTATGGCGTGATGTGGCGGCAGTTCGCGTTCGAGCCGTTCGCAGGCCTCGCCTACGTCAATCTCCACACCGACAGCTTCGTGGAAGCAGGTGGCGCAGCCACGCTCGCCGGCTCCGGCGGGACAACCGACACGACCTATTCGACTGTGGGAATTCGAGCCGCGGCGCCCCTGCCCTGGCGCAATCTCGCGGGCCTCGTCGCCAAGGGCTCGGTCGGATGGCGGCACGCGTTCGGCACGGTGACGCCGACCGCGGGGCTCAGCTTCGCTTCAGGGGCAACGCCATTCGTGGTCGCCGGCGTGCCGATCGCGCGCGATGCCGCCGCGGTGGAGCTTGGGATCGAAGGCCGGGTCTGGCGCAACGCCACGCTCGGCCTCGCCTACACCGGACAGATCGCCAGCCAAGCTGACGATCACGGCGTCAACGCCAGTTTTATCCAGAGGTTCTAGAGCGCGCCGATCACGCCGGCGCGGTGTCCTTCACGGACAGGCCCTTTTCCTTCATCAGCGATTGCAGCTCGCCCGCCTGGAACATCTCGCGGATGATGTCGCAGCCGCCGACGAACTCGCCCTTCACGTAGAGCTGCGGGATGGTCGGCCAGTTCGAATAGACCTTGACGCCGTTGCGGAGCTCCTCGTTCTCCAGGACGTTGAGGCCCTTATAGGTCACGCCGAGATAGTCGAGGATCTGCACCACCTGTCCCGAGAAACCGCACATCGGGAACTGCGGGGTGCCCTTCATGAAGAGCACGACGTCGTTGCCTTTGACCTCGTTGTCGATGAATTGCTCAATGGCCATTGTCTTTTCCTTTGCGCGCACCTGCCGTGCGCTCGTCTGACCTGAAAACTACCTCTCCGGCAGGCCGGTCTGCAAGGCGAGCGCATGCAGCGCTCCACCCATTTGGCCCTTCAGAGCGTTGTATACAAGCTGGTGTTGCTGAACACGTGATTTGCCGCGGAACGATTCGGCGACCACAGTTGCGGCATAATGATCGCCATCGCCGGCCAGGTCGCGGATTGTCACCTCCGCGTCGGGAATCCCAGCCTTGATCAGTTTCTCAATGTCATTGGCATTCATCGGCATGGATTAACGTCCTGACGGCGCGCCTTTTCCCCGGGCACCTGATTCACCTGAAGATTATGCCAAATTCGGGCCAGCCGCGCTGGGAATATTCCAAATATCCCGCCTGTGCCGTATTGGCATCCTATCTGCATGGGGTGGCGAAGAACGACGCCTTTTTCGGGCTCAGAAACCAAGGACCGCGACCATGCTCGATACCGCCCTGCTGATCGCCTCGGCCCTCAGCGTTGCCCTGCTGGTGGCGTTTTCCGAGCTGCCCTGAACGAGGACCGGTTAACAGACAAGCACCCTGGGCTCGCTAAGCCGCAGCCGGCCAAGACGGCGCGGTCTGCCGGGACAATTTCACCCAGTTTTCTCCGCTCCAGTTCCTGCAAACCATGGCGTAGCATCCGGCCTGGATTTCGACTTGGATTTCCAGCCACCGGGGGCTCCCATGCCATACAGTTCACGCCGCATCGTCCGTTTCGCGCTCGCCGCCGCGTCGGTTCAACTCCTCGTGGTCGCGAGCCCAGTGTCCGCCCAGCCCACGGCAGAGCAGCAGAGCGCGATCCGCAACAACTGCCGTTCCGATTTCATGTCCAACTGCTCCGGCGTCACGCCGGGCGGCGCCGAGGCGCTGCAATGCCTGCAACGCAATGTCGCCAAGCTCTCGCCCGGCTGTCAGGGCGCCGTGAACGCGCTCGCCCCGCGGAGCGCGCCGCCTCAGGCGGCCGCGCCTGCAGCACCAGCCCCGGCGTCTGCTCCAGCCGCAGCTGCTGCCGCTCCGGCAGCGGCCGCGCCCGCTGAGGCGCCCCCCGCCCCGCCGCCCGCTGCGGCTGCTCGCGCGCCGACCGCCGAGCAGCAGGCCGCACTCCGCCAGTTCTGCGGCGCCGACTACATGGCCAAATGCGGCAACGTGCCTCCCGCCACCAGCCAGGCGTTGCAATGCCTGCAAAGCCACTCCGCCGAGCTGTCGGAAAACTGCCGCGGCGCACTGGCACTGTTCAGCCCCGGCGCCCCAGGCGGCGCGCCGAGCAGCGCACCGCCGCCCGCTCCGGCGCGAGCCGCAGCGCCGGCGCCCGCGGTGCGCCCAGCGGCGCCCCCGCCGGCGGCAGCCGCCGCAGCAGCCCCGGCTCGGCCGACCGCGGCACAGCAGTCGGCGATCCGCGCATCGTGCCAATCCGATTTCATGTCGAAGTGCAGCGGCGTGCAGCCCGGCGGCGCAGACGCGCTGCGCTGCCTGCAGCGCAACTCCGCACAGCTCTCGCCGAATTGCCGGAGCGCGGTCGCCGCGATCTCAGGCGGCGCACCGGCGGCAGCCGCGGCGCCTGCAGCAGCGCCAGCCGTTGCAGCCGCACCCGCGGCGATGCCGACGCAGCAACAGCAAGCCGCAATCAAGGCCGCATGCCAGCGTGATTTCATGATGAATTGCCGTGGCGTGACGCCCGGCGGCCCCGACGCCGCCGCCTGCCTGCAGCGCAATGCCTCGCGGCTGTCGCCGGGCTGCCAGTCGGCCCTGGCCGCGGTCGCGAGCGGCGCGACGCCTGCGGCTGCCGCTGCCGAGCCTGCGCCGGCGGCGCGGCCACTGCCGCCCGGGCCGTTCCCGCTGCGGCGCGCGCTCCGCGAAAGGCTGATGAACCAGTAGACTGACGTTAGTTGGTGGCGCCGGCCATATAGGCCGGCAGCCAGCCCTCGAAGCGTTCGTTCAGCGCAGCGACCCCGATCGGGCGCTCGCCGGGGATCGAGATCGTATCGCCACCGGTGGTGCCGATGCGCGTCACCGGCACATTCGCGGCCTTGATCCGCTGCATCACCGCGTCGGCGCGGTCGATCGGCACAGTGACCAGATAGCGCGCCTGATCCTCGCCGAACCAATAGGCGTGCGGCTCGGTGTCCGCAGGTTGCGCCAGCAGCCGCGCGCCGATGCCCGACGCCATCGCCATCTCGGCCACGGCGACCAGCAGCCCGCCGTCCGACACGTCATGTGACGCGGTGACAATCCCGTCGGCAATGAGCGCCCGTACGACTTCGCCGTTCTCGCGCTCCTCGACCAGATCGACCGGCGGCGGCGCGCCCTCCTCGCGGCCGCAGACGTCACGCAAGTACATCGACTGGCCGAGCCAGCCCTGCGTCTCGCCGATCAGGAGGATCGCCTCGCCGCCCGCCTTGAAGGCGAGCGTCGCCGACTTGGTGAAGTCGGGCAGCACGCCCACGCCGCCGATGCTCGGCGTCGGCAGGATGCCGCGGCCCTGCGTCTCGTTGTAGAGCGACACGTTGCCGGACACGACCGGGAAGTCGAGCGCCTTGCAGGCCTCGGCGATGCCGCGTACGCAGCCGACGAACTGACCCATGATCTCGGGCTTCTCAGGGTTTCCGAAATTGAGATTGTCCGTGATCGCGAGCGGCTTGCCGCCGACCGCGGTGATGTTGCGCCAGGCTTCGGCCACCGCCTGCTTGCCGCCCTCGAACGGATCGGCCTCGCAATAGCGCGGCGTCAC
>Ga0102590_1000151_pt1 | contig 190206 bp, 183 predicted proteins | sample AraplaMF_Col_mMF_FD_76859 | JGI IMG/M metagenome (GOLD analysis project Ga0102590, IMG submission 76859) | Arabidopsis root microbial communities from the University of North Carolina, USA - plate scrape MF_Col_mMF | ecosystem: Host-associated > Plants > Roots > Endosphere | place: USA...
ATGATGGTCCAACGGAAGTCCACAAATGGTCGCTGGCCAAGAAGATCAAGCGCGACTGGAAAGCCGGACAGCATTGAGCGGCTGGCGTTGCGGCGCCCTCACCTCCTGCTCTTCAGCCGATCCGCCATGCGCTCGGCGATGGCGACCGTGGTCAGATGAGTGTTGGCGCGCGGGACCTCCGGCATGATCGAGGCATCGATCACGCGCAATCCCGTGCATCCGATCACGCGGCACTCGTGATCGACGACCGAGCGCGCATCGTCCGTCGCACCCATGCGGCAGGTGCCGCTGGCGTGCTGGGCGTCGCTGCATTCGGCGAACAGCCAGTCATCCAGCTCTGCGTCGCCAAGCGGCTCGTCCATCGAGCGTCCGCTGGCGCCGTAGTCGACGCGGTGAGCGATATCGGTCACCGCAGGCTGCAGGCAGATATCACGCAGGCGGCGAACGCCATCGCGCAGGCGCACCAGATCGCGGGAGTCGGACAGCATGCGCTCTTCGACGATCGGATCAATCGTGGGGTCGGTCGTCACGATGCAGACGTGCCCCTGGCTGAAGGCCTGATAGACAGAGACGGCGATGCGCCCGAGCGTTACCTCCGCCATCGATTGCTGCGAGCGGGCAAGATTGCCCGCGATCATGATCATGTCGTTGTCGCCGGCGCCTGCAAGGCCCGACGAATAGCGCAGGCAGCAATTGGTGTGCCGATGCATCAGCGTATTGACCTGGCTGCCGTCGCGCAAATGCAGCAATGCGTTGACGATGGGGTGGTCGAGCAGGTTCTCGCCCACCGGCAAATCCGCGCGGATCGGGATACCGAGCCTCTCCAGCAGGACGGCAGGCCCGATGCCGGAGCGTTGCAGGATGGCCGGCGAATGGATGGCGCCGGCGCAGAGGACAACCTCACGCGTCGCGCGGGGCGTATAGGATTGGCCGTTCACGCGGACCAGGACGCCGCTGGCGTGCAGCCGGTTGCCTTCGAAGGTGATGGTATCGACCAGGGCATGACCGACGATGTCGAGGTTGGCCCGACCGCGCGCCGGCTCCAGGTAGCCGTCATTGGTGGAGATCCGCAGCCCGCCCTCGCTGTTGATGGCATAAGGCGAGACGCCGGTACCATCAGGCGCGTTGTGATCTTCGCACCAGCCATAGCCGAGGCCGAGCGCGGACGCGCGCAGCGCCCGGTCGACATTGCCCCAATCCGGAATCGGAGCCCGATACACCGGGATCGGACCGCGATCGCCGTGATAGGGTGCGTCCGGGAAATTCTTGTCGGTTTCGAGCTTGCAGAAGTAGGGCAGCAGCTCGTCCCACGACCAGCCGGTGCAGCCCGCGGCCGCCCAGCGGTCGATGTCGTCGGGAACGGCGCGGATCGCGATCTGACCATTGATCGTCGAACTGCCGCCCATGGCGCGGCCACGCCAGAGCAGCAGCGGCTGCTGCCGCTCGGTGCGTCGCGCCAGCAGCTTTGGCCAGCGGAAGTCGTCATCGCCGATGGCGCGCATCGGGTTCGGAATCCGAATGTGCTCCGGCGTGGTCGCGGTTCGCAGATCCTGCCCCGCCTCCAGCAGCAGCACACGGTGACCGGGGTCTTCGCTGAGGCGCGCCGCCAGCGTCGCTCCGGCGGAACCTCCGCCGATGATGATCGTGTCGTATTCCTGTTCAATCACGTCTGGTCACATCCCCTGATCGCTATCGACGGTCAGTTGCCAGCTATGTGGCGCAACGTGATCCGCGTCAACTCGGATGGACGCCCGAGCCGCAGCGCAAAGCCTGGCCACAGCGCGGTGCCATTGTTCACGTAGAGCGTCATCCCGCCGACATCGTAACGGCCCGAGACGAAGCCGGCGTTTGCGCGTGCAGCCAATCGATCGATTCCCCAGATCAGCCCTCCGTGCGTATGTCCCGACAGTTGCAGAGCCACGCCGAGTTCGGCGGCATGCCGCGCGTCGCTCGGCTGGTGGTCGAGCAGGATGACAGGGGCGTCCTCGGGGGTGCCTTGCAGGACCGCGTCAAGGTCGCGCATGGGATGCCCTCCCCGGCGCGACGCCCGGTCGGTGATGCCCGCGAGGACCAGCTTGCCACCGTTCCGCTCGATGACGATATGCCTGTTTTCGAGCGACAGCAGGCCCAACGTCGCGAAGTGCGCCATCCACCCATCGTAGCCGAAGATGTATTCGTGATTGCCCGAGATCACGAAGACGCCATCAGGCGCGTTCAAATCCCGCAACGGCTCGATGTCGGTGCGTCGCGCATCGGGCGTGCCGTCGATCAGATCTCCCGTGATCGCGATCAGGTCAACGCCGAGCTTGTTCGATCGCTCGACGACGGTGCGTGCCCATGACGCGGGAAACAACCGGCTGATGTGAAGATCGGTCAGTTGCAAAATGGTGTAACCGTCGAATTGCCGCGGAAGTCCGGCGATCCCGATTTCGATGTCTTTCAGCGGCGGAATCCGCATGGCCTGATGAACGCCGATCGCGGCCGCGACGGCGGCCAACCCAGCCAGTCCGTAGCGGACGTCGTCCGGCGCGCTCACGACGCCACCATTGAAGGGGATTCCGAGCAGAAGTCCCACATCGAGCGCCAGTTGCAGCAACGCCAGCAGAACGATTGCGCCGAACGCCCAATTGAAGAGGGCAACCACCGGTCGTGGAAACTCGGGGGAAAACACCGAGCCCGACGAGAGCTTGCTCCACCGGTGAAACTGCAATGCGACCAACGCGAGCGCGGCCGCCACGATCTTGGCCCAGAGCGGCAAATCCATCGGCCATAGGAAGCGGGTCAGGATCAGCAGATAGATCAGGCCGAATATGAGTTGGGGAATCGGTCCTCTCCGCAGGAGATTGGTATGCCGCGGCCCCTCTAGACGCTTCTTCTCGCGATCGGGGATCGGACAGCGACAATCATCTATTGACCGCCGCGCATTTGCAACGGGGTTCCATTGCCGCAGGCTCGGCTGAAGAACATCTATTGGGTGGTCTCCATGGCAAGTGGCGCCAGCGACGTCCCGGCGAGAGGGACCTGCGGCCGGCTTGCCGACATCACCGAGGATTACTGAGGATTCCTGCCGTGCGCTTCGTCCGATCTCTTCGTTTCTTCGCCGCGTCCGTTTTGACCGCATCGCTGCTGATGAGCGCGAGCGGCGCGAATGCCGGTGCCTGGCCAAGCCGGACGATCAAGCTGGTCGTGCCGTTTCCTCCTGGCGGCGCCGCGGACACCGTTGCCCGCGTTTACGCCGACAAGCTGAGCGAAGCGCTCAAGCAGCCGGTCGTGATCGAGAACAAGGCCGGCGCAGGCACCGCAATTGCAGCCGAAGCCGTCGCCAGCGCGGATCCCGATGGCTATACGTTGTCGCTGGCTCCCGCCGGCCAGCTCACCATCCTGCCGCACATCAACAAGGAGATCAGGTACGATCCCTTCAAGAGCTTCGCGCCGGTCTCGAACCTGGCGACGGTCCCCTACGTGTTGGCAGCCAGCCCGGACACGCCGGTCTCCACCGCCAAGGAACTCGTCGCCGTGGCGAACAAGGATCCCGGCAGGCTGACCTATTCGTCCTGCGGTCCCGGGACGCTGTGCCATCTGAGCGGCGAACTCTTCCAAAACCAAACCGGAGCGAAGCTGCTGCACGTGCCATTCAAGGGCAGCGCCCCGGCGGTGAATGCCTTGTTGGGCAATGTCGTCAATCTGTCGTTCGACACCCTCACCGTGCTCGCGCCGCAGATCCGCGACGGCAAGGTGAAAGGCCTTCTCGTCACCAGCCGCGAGCGGTCGCCGCAGCTTCCCGACGTCCCCACCGCTGCCGAAGCCGGCGTGTCGGACTTCGTCGTCGATTCCTGGTTCGGCCTGGTCGCGCCCGCAGGTACGCCGGCTGAAATCGTCCAGCGCTTGAATGCCGAGATCGTCCGCATCGGAGCCGAGCCCGATGTTCGTGCTCGGTTGGAGGCTCAGGGACTGCTTGTAACCACCTCAACGCCCAAGGGCTTCACCGACACCATCAAGGCCGACTACGGCCGCTGGGGCAAGGTCATCAGAGATTCGGGCGTCGAAGTCTTTTGAAGTCCGTTGTGGCGTCATAGTACGAACCCTGGCAAAGACGCAGGCATCGGTGCGTCTTTGCGGCGCACTCGGCTTCTTCCTTGCCGTCGCGAACACTGGAGGCATTGGTCGCGCGCCGCGGACGATCTCACACCGCCCAATCCAACGTGACCCAACGCATCCGTGGGATCGAGCTCGAACTTGGCGTACAGCTTTTCCATAGGTCGAAGCGGGGCGTGACCTTCACCTCGATGGGAAGCCGGCTTCTGCCTTATGCCGAGCGGATCCGCGATCTGCTGCAGGAGGCGCAGCGCGCGTGAAAGACGAGATCGCACCAGGCGCTGGCCGCAGGCGTAGCGGCCGATCGCTCCGAGTGTCGAATTTTATCTAGCGTCTTTCGGACTGATAAGCTTTGTCGGTTTTCCTTATCAGTCCACGAACTGACTCCGTTTGTGGTCGCCAACTGATTCCACTTGCGACCAAAGCTTATCAGCCCGGGCAATACGGCCTTGTTCAGCCCTGTCGGCGACGGGCTGGAAGCATCCATGCGTTCGGATGCAGGGGTGTCTGTCAAACCATTTTGATATCGCTCGCTTCATCAGGCGATGCCACGCGACATCTACGGCCCTCGCCACGTCACCTTGCGGGGATGGAATGCGCTGTTGCTAGTCCAAAAGCGGAAATCGCCGCGTCCGGAAGCGTGTAAAACGTGCCTATCTCAACGAGATCGTGATCTGGCTGATATTGGCCGCGAGCTCGAGCCCCGCTTTCGGGCCCTGCAGTACGATGTTGACGCCCTTCTCGTTGCGGAGATGGACGCCGTTGAGGCCGCCGACGAGCGCAAAGCCGCCGCCAACGGAGCTGTAGGTGCCGGCGAAGTCACCGACCTCGCGGATATCGGAGGCCCAGCCGTCGAGACGACCGATCGTGGCGCCGGCCGTGATGCCGAAGCTCAGGCCGGTGATCCTGAATGGGTAGGTCTTGCCGCGATAGGTCAGCACGCCACGGCCGGCGCCGCCGCCGAGCAGGAGGCCGGCCTTGACGATCTTGACCCGGACGTGGCCGGCCGCTTGCGCAAAGGACGGCGTCACCGGCGAGGCGAGCCCGAGGGCCAGCAGGAGGACCGCGAGCAAGCGGAGCCCGCGCCCCCGCCGTTCAGGGTTTTGCCGCATCGACCTTCTTCCAGGTCTCGTCGGGATCGAACAGCGTGGTGCGCTCGGCGATGAACTCGGTGCGCTTGCCGAGATCCTTCTGGTAGACGGTACCGGCATGATTAACCAGGAAGGTCATCACGCCGGAATTGCCGTATTCGGCAGGCCAGGCGATAAGCGCGAAGCCGCCAATCATCTTGCCCTTGACGACATAGTTGAGCGCACCGCCCGGCGCATCCCGGCCCTGCCCCTTGAGGATGTGGAAGTAGTAGCCGTGATAAGGCGCGGGACCGACATCACCTGATTTGTAGCCCTCCTTCGAGGCTTCGGCCGCGAGGGCCCCGAGCGGACTCGGATCGCTGTCGTCGCGCCAGAACAGCCCGTCTTTCTTGCCGGGCGACGAGACGATACGCTGGGCGTAGACACCGGCGCCTTCACCGCGGTCCTTGTCGGCATATTCGTTCTGCGCGTCGACATAGGCGAGCGCGGTCTGGATCGCGTCGAGCTCGTTGCGGCCGATGCGGCGGCGAAGCACCTCGATGCGTCCCTCGGCGGTGTCAAACTCCCAGCCAGTCCTGGTGTTGACCAGCGGAATCGGGAACGGGAAGTCATCCGGCACCAGCATGAGGGTCGCGGTCTTGTTGCCCTCCGCCTTGATGCCATGCCTGGCGTCGTACATCGAGGTGAAGCGCGCGCGGATATCGTTATCGGCGACCTCGTCCCCCGACGATACGATGTCCTCAGCGGCCCTGCCGAGCACTTTCAGGATGTCGGCGGGTCCGCTCTTGACCGCGGCGGCCAGCGCGGCTGCCGCATCCTCCGGCGACTTGTAGGACTGCTGCGCGTAGGACGGATTTGGCAGTACCAGCGTCAGCAGGCCGAGCAGAGCCGCATGCCGAAGCCATTTCAGACCATTCATGGCATCACCTCCGCAGGGATCTTCGCGCCGCCGGCGAGCCAGTCGCGGTAGGTCCGGAATGTCAGTCCAAGCTTGTCGTAATGGACGCGCAGATAACCGTCGCCGCCGAGGGTCACGGCACCAGGCATCACCCGCTCGACCTCCTGCGCCATCACGCCGACATAGACTTTCTCGCTCCCGATGTAGCTGAAGCGGTAGTAGCCGAGACCACTGGCGAGATGGCCGAGCAGGACAATGTCGTGCTTCAGCGCGATATCGGAGCGCCGGCCACCGCCGCCGCCGCCACGGAAGCCGCCACCACCACCGCCACGCGCGGGCATTCCGCCACCGCCGCCGCGCCCGGCGAAACTCGGCCCACCACCACCCCCCCGCGGCATGCTTGCCATGCTCGATCGTCCGCGGGCGGATGCCGCGGCCGCCGCCCGGCCGGAGGAGACGTTCATCGCGCCGCCACGACTGCCGCCACCAGCGCGGTTGCCTGCACTTCCGCCGGCCCGGTTCGCAGCCTTGGCCCGTTCGCCGCCGCCCTTGGCGCGATCACCGCTGCCCTTGGCGCGATCGCCGGCACCAGCACGATCTCCGCCGCCCGGTCGATCGCGCGTCCCCGCGCTCGGGCGATCGCCTGCACCCGGACGATCTCCGCGATTGCCGGCGCGATCGCCAGGCCCGCCACGATCACCTGCGCGATCGCCAGCCCGGTCTCCCGCTCGATCTCCCGGACCGCCCTGATTGGGACGTAGCACCTGGTTGCCGCCACGCCCGCGGAAATCCATGCGGTCCGAGGCCCCCGCGCGGACGTTGTTGTTGCCGAAGCGCTGCTGGACGTTGGTGTTGTTGTAGCGCACGCCCTGGCGATGCGCCGGATTGTGCTGCCAGCCGGTGTTGATGTTGGTGGTGCGATGATTGACGTAGACGTTGCGATTGCCCCAGTTGCAGCCGCCGCCCCAGTAGTTGCCCCAGCGTCCGATCGCCCAGGCCGTGCCGAAGGCGATACCGGCTGCGACCACGCCCGCGCCGATATAGGAGGGATAGCCCCAATAATACGGCGGATATTCCGCATAAGGCCACGTGCCGTAGACGGTGGCGGGATCGTAATAGGGCACGTACATCGTCGAAGGGTCGGCCCGCTGAATCACGATGGCCTGCTTGCCTTCCTGGCTCTGCACGCTGACCTTCTGCTGCTTGGTGGTGACGAGCTTCTTGTTGTCATAGGCCTTGCTGCGCAGACGCTGGATCGCATCCATCACGTCCGGCTGCTGGGCCAGAAAGGCATCACCGAGTTTCTGGGTCCACTCAAGCTTGTCGCTCATCATGGTCAGGACATCGGCTGTACTGGCTAGCGCCTTGACGCTGTCGTCCCAGCCCTGCTTGTCGACCTCGGTCTTGAGCGCATCGCCCTTCAGGGTCTTGCGCTCCTTCAGAAAGCGGTCAGCCTGAACCACCTCGAGCGGATAGGTCGAGGCCGCCAAGACATTGGCCAGCAGTTCGTCGGGATAGAGCGCGACCGGAGCGACCAGCGCTTCGAGCTGCGCCGGCTTCAAGAGCTCGACAGTCGGAGCCGGTGGAGTTGCGGACTGCGCCTGAGTGCCCGGGCTCGCCGGCGCGGCGGTCTGCGCCGTCGCCGCGACGGGAAGCGCCAACATCAGCGCAAGCGCCATCAGGGTCGTCTTGCCGCAGCGAAACATCACACCCTCCATCGGACTTTGCGTCGGCGAGAATCCGGCCGGTACGAGCGGGTTTGTTGATCGAGATCAAGGAACGGCAGCTTCGCCCGATTGTTGCGGCGCGAGAGTGCCATGATCGAGCGTGATGTCGGCCGCTATCCGATGATCGGATACCTGATCGTGAAAAGCGCGCCGCCCGACGGCAGGTTCTCAGCAACAATCGTTCCGTGATGGGCCTCGACAATGGTCCGGACAATGGCAAGTCCCATACCCATACCCTGCGGCTTGGTCGTGAAAAACGGCTTGAAGACGTTGGCAAGGTCGCCAGCCGCAATCCCGGAACCGGTATCGGCGATCTTGATCTCGGCCTGATTGCCCACGCGCGATGTCGATACGCTCACCTCGCGCCTCTGCGTGTCGGCATCGGAAACCGCATCCATCGCGTTGATGATCACGTTGAGCACGACCTGCTGGAGCTGTACGGGATCACCCTTGACGCGAAGATCGCTCAGGATGGGCAGATAGATCAACATAGTGCGCCGCCCGTGGGCGACCGCGGCCACGAGGTCGATCGCTTCCCGTACCGTGTTATTCAGTTCGATGTCCTTGATCTCGAACGGCGACTTCCTCAGGACACTGCGCAGCCGGCGGATCACCTCGCTCGCGCGCTGGTCGTCACGTCGGATGTCAGCCAGGATCAGACGGATCTCGTCGATGTCGGGCGAAGCGCCACTGAGCATGAGCTCGGCCGTCTCAGTGTTGGTCAGGATCGACCCCAGCGGCTGATTGAGCTCATGCGCGATCGAGGTCGTCAGTTCGCCGACGGCCGAATAGCGGTTGGCGTGAGCGAGCTCGGCCAGACGCTGGCGCGATTCGACTTCGGCGACCCGTCGGCGTTGACGCTCGTGGAGCAAGCCGCTGATCAGGCCGGCCTGCACCAGAATGATCGCGGCGATCAGCACTATCTCCCGGTGGTAGACCTCCCACATCGTCGGCGTCCGAAATACGACTTCACTGTCGACAGGCAGACTGCTTTCGCTGATGCCCCAGCGCTGCAATTCCCGCCAATCGTATCGCGGCGGTCCGAACTCGATCGTTTCGTACTTGATGCTCGCCGGCTTTTCGCCACCCAGGATGCGCGTGACGGCATCGACGGTCCTCCGGCTGGTCTCGCCGGTCAATTGCATCGGGCCACCAATGGTGCCGTCACCGAAGAAGGCCTCCTGATAGGAAAAGATCGGGGCGTTGGCGACCGCGCGCAGCCTGCGCAGCGCAAGGTCGCCTTCGTGAACAATGCCGGCTGCATCGACCGACATCAGGCCCCAGAACAGCACGTTATCGGACGGAAGCTTCGCGGCGCGCTTGAGGATCTCCTCGAACGGCAGGTCCGAATACCAGACGAGCTCGACGCGATCGCTCAACGGCTTCAGCTCCCGCTTCACCTCGTCGATCCAGAATTTCTCCAGCGGCGAGGCGCCGACCACCATGCCGACGGTCTTGGTGTCCGGCCTCACGCGCAGAATATTGCTGAACGCGGCCATGAAATCATTGCGGACCGCGACGACGACGTCGTTGTCAGTGAGATCGTCCCGCTTGACCAGCCGCTGCTCGACCACGGTCAACACCATGGGCGTATCGGGGAAGAGCTTTGCGCGGTATCGCTGCACGAACCGCGCGGCAGGCGCGCCGATGCTCAGTACGATGTCGGGCGGCGCGCCCTGGTAGAGCGAGTGTAGGTAGTCCACGAAGGGCGCTTCCGGGCCCGGATTGTTGAAGCGTGCGGAGAGCAAGGTGTGCTCCTGGATATCGAGCGGCCAGGGCGATTGGTGCTCGAGCCCGGCCTTGATGCTCCGCGCATATTCGCTCCAGGGCCGGAATTCGCGGCCGAAGGAATGCAGCATCAGCACGCGCTTGAGCTCGCCGCGCGGGTCGCGCTCGACCGCGTCAGCGGGACCGGAAAGGATACAGGCGGCGAGCAAAAGGCCAAGGCCCAGCCACGCGGCCGCAAGCGGCCACGTCTTCACCGACGCAATGAACATGCGCCCGCTCATCCTCGTCCCCCGACGGCTCTCTTCGGCCGCTTCGAGGCGCAATTCTAGCCGGGGCCGCGCCATAGTGACAGCCCTGAGGACGTCGTCAGGGGCCGTTAATGACCGCTCAGCACCAGCGTCTGGATGGGCAGCAGCAGCGCCTGGATGCGTAGTAGCAGCGCGTGGACCAGACCGACGCCGTCGACGACGTGCAGCGCGATCTTTCGGCTGGTCGGCGTGTCCTTGGCAGCGATCTCCTCATGATTGCTGGTATAGGCGTTGACAATACAGCTTGACCCCGGCGTCACGCCCTCGAGACCCCCCTTGTAGAGCGGCTCCAGGAACACCAGGATGGTGCCGGGCCGCACCGCGTTCTGCGCCTCGAGCAGCTGCTCGCCGGAACGGAACTGGCCGGCCGCGATGTAGTCCTGCACCGTCGTGATCACCATCGGAATGATGACCCACGGCTTCGAGATGCAGGTCGCCTCCGCCACCATCCCGGTCTTCATCACCTGCGCCTCGATCTGACCGAAGCCAGCCTGAAGGACGGACCGGCCGGCTTCCGCCGGAATCAGGATACCCGCCGGCCGCATCAACTGGTTGACGACGTCGCCGGGACGGACAAGGAACTGCTCGACGCGCCCGTCAATGCCGGCGCGAACCTGTGTCTTGTCGAGATCGACCTGAGCTTGATCAAGCACCGCCTCGGCACTCGCCTTCTGCGCCGGAAGAGAGGTCGAGACCTGTAACGCCGCCGACTGCCGCGCGGCGGTCGCCGCATCGATCCCGGACTGACGCTGACCGACCAGCACCTGCAACTTCTCGATGTCGCGCTGCGGCACGATGCCGGGATTGCGGCGCTGCAGATCGATCTTGACGTCGAGCTCGTCCTTGGCCTGCTGGTAATTTGCCTTCGCTTCGCCAATCTGCGCCTCGGCCTTGACCACGTCGGCCTGTGCCGACTGCATGGTGGCATCCACCTCGGCGATCTTGCGCCTGGCGGTCTCGACCGCGGCCTGTTGCTTCGAGGCGTCGAGCGTGAAGAGGACGTCGCCCTTCTTCACCGGCGCGCTGAATCCGACCTTGACTTCTGCTACGCGGCCGGAGCCCTCGGGCAGGATCGGCACGGTACGGAAATAGAGCGTCGCGTTCGACGTCGTTGGATGGAAATAGAAGATCATGGTGATCAGGGAGACCGTCAGCATGAGGCAGCCGGTAATGCCCCAGCGCAGCTCATACCAGATCGAGAAGAAAGTGATCTCCTTGCCAAAGCGCTTGCCCTGGACGTAGCGGCGGTAGAGATAGTCTGGCAGGATCGTCAGCAGCGAGCAGAACATCAGCTCAAACATGGCTGTGCTCCTTCTCCTTGGCAGGCCCCGGCTCGTCCGTCGGCGGCGGCGCATCACCGCCCGCGGGCAGCGGGCTGGTCGCCGCCGCGTCGCCGTCTTCGGGCGTCGCATCAGCGATCTTCTCGACGGAATCGGCGATGCTGCGTAGCGGGCCGCCGAAGTCGGGAATGTCGATCATGGCCAGCAGCAGACCTGCGATCCAGAAGATGTGCATGTGCGTGAAAAGCGAGATCAGGCCGAGCACGGCGACGAACTCGAATTGAAGCTTCTGCGATTTGTGCGCCATGCGCTCGGGCAGACTGTGCAGCTTCCAGTACAGCGTGCCGACCCAGAGCACGGTGCCGATGAGGAAGATCCCCATCACCACCATCAGCGTATCGATCCCGCTTCCCGGCGCCAGATAGAACGGCAGGTGATGCGGCGCCATTGGATGAAGCTGTTCGCTCAAGCGTCTCTCCCCATCACGGGCGCAGCCGGTGCTGCGTTGCTGCGCGACTGTGGTCAGGTGGATCGCGGCTTTGCTTGATTTGGATCAAGGGAATGCCCCCGGCCCCGCCTAGCCTTCGGGAAACGCGCAGTCCAGAGATGGGAGCCGTCAGCCATGCCCGGCATCGATAATCTGATCCCCAGCGCCACGCAGCTCCGGAAAGAGTCCGCGCTCAAGGAGGCCGAAAAGGCCGATGAGTATGTGCGCCTGGCCGCCGCCGCCGACGCCGAGAAGCGCGCGCTGATCGAGCGGCTGAGCAAGCCCTCCGGCAAGAGCGAGGAGGAGAAGATCAAGCTCGCCGCGACCATCATTCAGCGCGCCGTGCGAAACGGCCTCACCGAGGTCATGGTCTATCGCTTTCCCAATTCGCTCTGCACCGACAAGGGGCGCGCCATCAACCAGATGGAAAAGGGCTGGGAGGCCACGCTGACCGGAATACCGAAGGAAATCTTCCAGCTCTGGACTGACTATCTGAAGCCGCGCGGCTATCGCATAGCCTATCAAGTGATCGATTTCCCGGGCGGCGTGCCCGGCGATATCGGCGTGACCATCTCGTGGGACGAGTGATTGCCGACGGACGCAACGGTGAATGGACGAGCATGGCCAGGAACGCGTCTGCAGAAAAGATGAAGCGGAAGGACTACGAGAAGGAGCTCCAGAAGCTCCAGGTCGAGCTGTGTCATCTCCAGGAGTGGGTCAAGGCCCACAAGCTCAAGGTGATCATCATCTTCGAGGGGCGCGATGCCGCCGGCAAGGGCGGCACCATCAAGGCATTGACCGAAAAAGTCAGCCCGCGGGTCTTCCGCGTCTGCGCCCTGCCCGCACCATCGGACCGGCAGAAATCCCAGCTGTTCCTGCAACGTTACATCGAGCAATTCCCGGCCGGCGGCGAAATCGTGATCTTCGACCGCAGCTGGTACAACCGCGCGGGCGTCGAATATGTCATGGGCTTCTGCTCGCCGGCCGACCACGAGCGCTTCCTGGAATTGTGCCCGCTGGTCGAGAAATTCGCCGTCGACGCAGGCATCATCCTGATCAAGCTGTGGCTCGAGGTCGGGATGGAGGAGCAGGAGCTCCGCTTCAGAGCGCGGATCGAGGATCCGCTGCGGCAATGGAAGCTCAGCCCGATGGACACCGAGTCGTTCGGGCGCTGGTACGACTACTCGCGCGCCCGCGACATGATGTTCGAGGCCACAGATACCAAGCATGCGCCATGGCGGCTGATCCGTTCCGACGACAAGCGGCGCGCGCGACTCAATGTCATTGCGCACATCCTCAAGACCATCCCCTTCAAGACGATCGCGCGGCCCAAGGTCAAAATGCCGAAGCGCTCAAGCAAGGGACGCTACGACGATCAGGCCAGCCTGCGCAGGATGAAGTTCGTCGAGGAGCGATATTAGGTCTCATCAGGCCCGCCGGGAGCGCAGGCCTGATGACCTCAGCGTTCATTTCAGGCGGATCGTCACGCCACCGACCGCGGCCGACACCTCCGCGCCGACCTTCGGGCCACTGAGCTGCAGGATGACGCCATTGCCGTTCTGCAACTGGACGGCGCCGGCACCTGCCGCAACGGCACCACCCGCCCCGCCGGCTGCATAGGATCCTTCGATCGACTGCGGCCCCTTCAGATTGAGAGCGCGGCCGACCAGCTTGGTCGTCGATGCGCCAATCGTAAAGCCGACGCTCATGCCTGAGACCGTGAAGGGATATTTGTGGCCGCGGTAGAGCAGAACACCCTCCCCGCCGCCCACGCCGACGATGAATCCGCCCTTGGTGAAGACGACGGCCACCTGGCCGGTGTCGGCGCGCGAGGACGTACTGAAGCCGGTCACGGCTGCAAGCGAAGCCGCCAGGGCCGCTCCGATGGTCAATCTTCTCATGGCGTTGTCCCCTCTGTTTATTGTGCCAGCAGCATGGCGAAGTAGCCGAAGATCGTGAGCAGGATGCCCGAGACGGCATAACCGACCGGAAATCCGATCCAGGGCACGGAGCTCTGGATTTCGACCGCGGCCTCGCGGCACGGGCCGGAATGCGACCGCGCACCGGCAACGCCCCCCATCAGCACGGCCGGGTTGATCTTGAAGATGTGGAAGCCGATCGCCCAGACGATGAACGGCGGGATCGTGCAGGCGATGAAGCCGACGATGAAGATCTTCAGCGCAATGGCTCCGGTGAGTTGCGACAGCAGTCCGGCGCCGGCATTGACGCCGACGATGGCGACGAAGACGACGAGGCCGAGATCCTCGAGCACGTTGCGGGCGGCATTCGGCGTGTTGCCGAAGAACCGCAGACGCGACACGATCGACGATACGATCACGCCCGACAGCAACAGCCCGCCGGCGTTGCCGAGGCCGACCCTGGCGCCGAACGCGGGGAAGTCCACCATGCCGATCAGGAAACCGAGGATCATGCCGACGGCGAGCGTCAGCAGGTCGGTCGACGTGTTGGTCCGCGCAATGCGGCCCCACATCTCGCCGAGCTCGTTGACAGCTCCTTTGAGGCCGACCACGGAGACGATGTCCATCCGCTCCAGCTTGGTCTTGAGACCGGCCGGGATCTGCACGCCGCCACGTTCGACCTTGGTCACCTGCAACTGGCCGGCGATCGCGGTATCGCGGAAGGACTCGAAGGTGCGCCCCACGATCTCCTTGTTGGTGACGAGGATATCGGCCTGGTCCATGGGAATGCCAAGCGTCTTGTGGTCCGCGACTTCGGGGCCGATCAGGCCCATCTTGTCGGTGAGATGCTCGGTCGAGCCGCCGAGCGCAACGATGTCGCCTCTTTGCAGCACGAGGTCGGGATCGGCGCCTTGCGGCTCACCGCTACGTCCGACATTGACGATGCGGTATTCCGGATTCATCGCCCGGAACTTGCCGATGGTCGTGCCGATCTGTGCCGGATTTTCCAGCCGGTAGGCGCGCAGGCCGAACTGGCGATAGCCAGTCAGGCCGCCACCCTCGAGATCCTTCACGCCGAACTCCTGCTCGTACGCTCGGGCAGCGGCCTTGGCATCGACGCCCCACCAGCGCGGCAGATATTTGCAGATCAGGATGATGCCGACGGTGCCCCAGATGTAGGTGATGCCATAGGACAGCGCGATCATGCCCGAGGCCTGCTCGGGCTTCATGCCTTCCGGCAGCTTGACGACGCCCGACGTGATCGCCTGCTCGGCCGACCCGATCGCCGCCGACATGGTCTGCGAGCCCGCCAGCATGCCGCCGGCAGCGCCGACCGGCAGATCGAATAGCTTTGCGCCGAGCACGACCAGCGCAAGGCCGAGCACGCTCGACACCAGCGCCAGGATACAGAACTTCAGACCATCGCCCTTCAGGCTGTTGATGAAGGACGGACCGACACGCAAGCCCACGCCGTACATGAAGAGATAGTAGAACAGGCTCTTGGCGAAATTGTTCAGCTCGAGCTTCACGCCATAGGTCGATGCCCATACCGACAGGCCCGCACCGACCACGATGGCGCCGGCGACCATACCGAGGCCATAACCCTTGATGCTGGCCCGGCCGATATAGACGGCGAGGCCGACGACGAAGAACAGCAGCAGATACGGGTTCTGCTGCAGGAACGTGAAAAAGCCCTGCATGTTCGTCCCCTCTCTCGCCTTATGACGCGGCCTTGAGCTTCGGCTGAGCACCGGGCTTGGGCCGCCCAAGCTTCGCCAGGGCCTCGGCGCGCACGAGCTTCAGCCCCTCCTTGGCGTCGTATCCGTGGATCTCCTTCACATCGAGCTTGCGCATGAAGTCGATGGTTTCCTGGGTGATGACCTGGCCCGGCACCATGATCGGGAAGCCAGGCGGATACGGGATCACGAAATTGGCGGAGACGAGCTCAGGCCCGGCCTTCAGCCGTCGGTCGATCTCGGGATCGCCAAGGCGGATGTGTTCGCAACCCGCCACGTCATAGGCCGCGTAGAAGCCGGTGCGGATGTCGCCCTCGTTGGTCTTGGCACCGGCATCGCCGCGGAAGCTCGGGTGGAAATGCGAGAAGTTCGGCAGGTCGGGGACGTCCTTCATCAAGCTCGTCACCCGCGCTTCAAAGGTCTTCTTCGCGTTGGCGTCGCCTTGCGACAGCCCGCGATCGACTTCACCCGCGATCTCGGCGAGCACGCGGATCAGATGGGCAACGTCGCTGCGGGTGTTGTTGATGTTGGATTGGAGCAGGACCGAATTGCGCGAGGTCTTGTTGACCTGGATGTTGTAGTCGTTGGCCAAGATCCCCTTGAACTGGGTGCCGTCGTAGCCCGCCGTGCCGCAGACCAGCGTCATCCGGCTCGGATCGAGGCAGAACTCGTCCTCGTCGAGGCTCTTGAGCGTATTGGCCCAGTTCACGCCGGCCGCGAGATAATCGGTGAAGCCGCTCTGGCGATATTGCGCCGGCACCATGGCATCGGCGCCGAGGACGCGGAAATATTTCGAGATCAGAGGATTGGAATTGACCGCGTGGCGAATTGCGAGCGCGATCTCCATGGCGTTGGCGACGAGCCCATAGCCTTCCAGCTCCATCTGGCGTCGTGAGACGTCGAGACTGGCGATCAGCTGCTGGTTCGGGCTGGTGGAGGCGTGCGTAAACACGGCCTCCTTGAACTGCTGCTCGACCGTGTGGAAGTCGACGTCCTTGACCGACAGCATGGAACCCTGCCGGATCGCCGACATCGATTTGTGGGTCGAATTGGTCTGATAGACGCGCAGACGGATCTGGCGCGGGTCGGGCATCAGCCGGGTCTTGAGGAGCAATTCGTCGGTCGGGTTCTTGCCCAGCTCAGCCTGCTGCTTCTCGTAGGCTGCGACCGACTTGGGATCGTGCATCCAGGCCTCGATCTCGTTGGCGGCACCCATCGCAGTCCGCCGCCGCAGGAACGGCGAGAAGCGCGCGAAGCCGAACCAGGCCTCGTCCCACAGGAAGATCAGGTCCGGCTTGATCGCGAGACATTCCTCCATGACCCGGCGGGTGTTGTAGATGTGGCCGTCAAAGGTGCAGTTGGTGAGATCGACCATCTTGACGCGGTCGAGCCGGCCGTCGGCCTTGGCGCCAAGCAGCGCCTGCTTGATCGTCTTCAGCGGCACCGCGCCATACATCGAATATTCCGTCATCGGAAAGGCTTCGACGTAGAGCGGCTGGGCGCCGGCGAGCACCATGCCGTAATGATGCGATTTGTGGCAGTTGCGATCGACGATCGCGATGTCGCCGGGCGCGAGCAGCGCCTGCACCGCCATCTTGTTCGAGGTCGAAGTGCCGTTGGTAACGAAGAAGACACGATCAGCACCGAGCGCCCTCGCCGCCTTATCCTGCGCCTTCTTGATGTTGCCGGTCGGCTCCAGCAGGCTGTCGAGCCCGCCGGTGGTGGCGCTGCTCTCGGCCAGGAACAGGTTCAGGCCGTAGAATTCGCCCATGTCGCGGATCCAGTCCGACTTGAAGACGGACTTGCCGCGGGCGATCGGCAGCGCGTGGAACGTCCCGATCGGACGCTGGGCGTATTTCTTGAGATTGTCGAAGAACGGCGTGTCGTAGCGATCCTGTACACCTTCGAGGATCGACAGATGCAGCTCTAGCAGGTCCTCGACCGAATAGAAGATGCGGCGAGCGACATTGGCCTCGGGATTGCCGGCCATCTCCTCGACATTGCGATTGGACATCAGATAAAGGTCGAGTTCCGGGCGAACCTTCTTGATGATGTGGGCGAGCCGCAGCGCAGAGGCATCGGATTCGTCGTTCAATCCGGCCGACGACGTCATCGTGCGCAGCACCGGCGCGTCATGGCGCGAACGCAGCACAAAACCTTCGTTGATGACGACGGCGGCGAGATTGGGATTGAGGATGGTGGCGCAGAAAGCGTCCTCGAGGCTGCCGACGATCACCGGCTCGTAGATGAACTGATCGACCGGCCGTCGCAGCTTGCGCCATTCGGCGGCGAGCGCCGGCCAGCTCCCACCGGCGAGGCCCGTGACGATCAGAGTCTCGAAATAAGGACGACGCGCGGTGTGCTGCCCGAACATTTGAGGCACCAGATCGGGTGCCTCACCACTGCCTTCATCGTTCGCGTTCCAGTCGCCGGCATGCTGGCGGAAAGACCGCGTGGTCAGTGCATGCGCAATCCGCGTGGCGAGGGCCAGTGACCCTGCCGCATCGCCGGCCGACGCAGCCTCGCGCAGGGCCGCCATCAATTGCAGGCCGGGATAGCCGTGATATTCCTCCGTGACGGACAAATCGGCGAGCGCGGCGTCATATTTCGCGCGGTCCCCGCCCCGGTCCCACAGCTTTGCGGCCTCCACCAGGTCGCGCCAGTCATCAGCTCGCCCTCCGGGCCCGGAAAAGAACTGATCGATGCGCTTCTGAGCGGGCTTCGTATCCTTGGACATATGTCTCTCCCGATCCCTGTCCGCCGATGGCATGGCTGATTGGCGGATCGTGGGTGGGGTACCGGGCGCTCCATTGATCCAAGTCAACGGTCGGGTGCATTCTGATCAGGCCGACGCTGTCCGGTTGGTCGGGTCGGGATGATGTTCCCCGAGCACGCTATCGAGTGACCGCAGCCACTGGCCGCTGTCGGTCTTCTCCGCCAATCCCTCCGCCCGCAGCAGATCGCGCAACTGTGCGTGCGCGCCGACGATGCAGAGCGTGATCCGGCGCGAAGCGAGCTCGTCATGAAGATCATGCAGCATGCGCGCGCCGGCAAGATCGATATAGGGCGACGCCGACAGATCGCAGGCAACGAGGCGGACATCTGCCGATGTTCGCAGCGAAGCCAGCACCGTCTCGAGAATCGTCTCGGCATTGATGTAGAGCAGCGAGGCTTCGGGACGGAATGCAATGACACCGGCGAGCGGCTCGACATCCTTGTGCCTCGCGCTGTCGGAATAGCGGCCGGTCCCTGGCAGACGACCCAGGAATGCCACGTTCGGCTTCGAGGCCCGCGCCAGCAGCAGCAAGATCGAGGCGATCGAGGCCAGCAGAATGCCCTGGAGGATGCCGAGCAGCAGCACGGAGACAAGCGCAATCGCGGCGGCGTAGAAATCGATCCGGCTGACCTGCCACATCCGCATCATCGCCCGGATATCGACCAGCCTGTAGACCGCAGCAAAGACGACGGCTGCGAGCACCGCTTTGGGCAAATTGGTCAACAGTCCGGTAAAGAACAGCAGGGACAGCCCAAGCGCTGCGGAGCAGATCACCAAGGCCAGCGGTGTCCGTGCGCCGGCGCTGTCGTTGACCGCCGATTGCGACAAGCCACCGGCGACGGGGTAGCCATGACCCAAAGCGGCAGCCAGGTTTGCGGCGCCCAGTCCCAGGAACTCCTGGCGCACATCGAGCCGATAGCCATGCTTTGCAGCAAAGCTGCGGGCCGCGGAAACGCCTTCGATATAGGCCAGCAGCACGCAACCGGCCGCGAGCGGAAACAGCTCGTCGAACTCCAGGAGACCGAAGGTCGGGATGCCCAGCACCGGCAACCCCTCCGGTATCTTCCCGGTAACGGGCACACCCATCGCCGGCAGCCCGAGGATCGTTGCCACCGCGATGGCCAGCGCCACGGTTGCGATGCCGACCGGCTTGCCCGGCAGCCACCGTTCCCCGATCAGGAGCAACGCCAATGCAGCCGCTCCCATCGCCAGAACCAGTGGTGCGGTATCGCCGAGTTGCCCGATCAGCTTGAACGCGCGCTCGAAGAAATTGTGGCCGCCGCCGGCAACCCCGAGCAGGCTCGGCAACTGGCTCATGATGATGGTGAGGCCCGCGCCGGCCTTGAACCCGACCAGGATGCTGTCGCTGACGAGCCGCACGAGCACGCTGAGCTTGAACAGCCAGGCGATAAAGCACAGCACCGCCACCGCGAAGGCCGCAAGGCTGGCGATTTGCGCATAGCGATCGGCATCGCCGCCAGCGAGCGCGCCGACGGTCGCAGCGATCATCAGCGAGATCGCCGAGGTGGGACCGATCGCGAGTTGCCGGGACGCGCCAAGCAATGCGTAACCGATCCCGCCCAGCATGTAGCCGTAGACGCCGACCTGCGGCGGCAGCCCGGCGAGCGCCGCATAGGCCAGCGAGACCGGAATGGCGTAGGCCGCGAGCGTGATGCCGGCCACCGCGTCGGATGCCAGCCATTCGCGCCGATAGGCTGAGAGCCAGCCGACAGGTGGAAAGAACCGCGTCCAGCTCTGTTCGGACGGAGGATTCATTGCTCTCCCTCCTGACGGCCAACTTCGCAACGCAAGAGCACGATCACAAGTGCAACCACGGGAATTCCGAGCGCGAGATCTGGAATGCTCTTGGTGGCGAAGGCTCCGACCGCGGCGCCAAGGCCAAACACCGCACACAAGGCGGCGAAGATGCCCGACCGGCGCAACGTTTCCGGCGGCGCTCCTCCGGACACGACTAAGAAGACGCTCTCGATCGCTTGGCGCAAATTGCCGGTCGCCATCACGGTGTTGCAGACGACCCCCTCGACCTTGGTGAAGATCGCGGTCTGCATGGCCGCAACGCAGGAAATGCCGAGCGTGCCGGCGAGATCCGGCAGGCGATTGTGCAGGATCCCGATCGCGATCAGCAGCAGGATCTCGATCAGGGTGCTGATCGTGAAGGCCCGCTCGCCGGTCGCGCGCCGCAGCCAAGCCGCAATCACGATCCCGAAGGAAAAGGCCAGCAGAGACGGCACAAAGTGAAGTGCCCTGGTCCAGTCGCCGGCGGTCGCATAGACCCAGAGGAAGATCAAATTGGCGGTCTGGGCATTGGCCATCACACCGTGGATGATCCAGGTGTAGGCATCGATATATCCTCCCGCAAAGGCAAGCAGCAGCACGGTCTCGACCGTTTCGTCGCGACGGACCGCGCCGGCAGCGACGTCAAGGCTACTCATGACGGCAATGCCGGCTGTCGCAGGATGTCCATCACGTCATAGGCGCAACCCTGTCCGTACCAACGCTTGATCTGGATCAAGCAATCTCCTCTCGCCACCAATCAAATCGCGGCAGCGCGCCGGGGGACATGAGACCATGGGCACCGTCAGGTCGATCATCACCACCGCACCGGAGATCTTCCTGCTGCTGGCGATTGCGATCGGCACTGTCCTCGGCCGCCTCAAGATCAGCGGCTTCTCGATTGGCACCACGGCCTGCATCCTGATCGTCTCGGTCCTGATCGGACAGCTCGGCAGCTTCGCCTTCCCACCGATTCTCCGTGCGATCCTGTTCAGCCTCTTCGTCTTCACGATCGGCTACCGCTCAGGGCCCGAGTTCTTTGCGTCCCTGAACGTCCGAACCCTGGCGCAGGTGGTCCTGGCGCTGGTGATCGGCAGTACAGGCCTCGTGCTCGTGCTCATCTTTGCCCATATGTTCAAGCTCGATACCGGGACAGCCGCCGGGCTTACCGCCGGCGCACTGACACAGTCTTCCGTGATTGGCACCGCATCGGGCGCGCTGGCGCAGCTTGGCCTTCCTGCCGAAATGTTGAAGCAGCAGGAAGCCAATATCGCCGCCGGCTATGCCGTGACCTATGTGCTCGGCTACATCCTGACCTTGCTGTTCGTGCCGTTCGTCGCGCCGCGGCTGATGGGGATCGATCTGAAGGCGGAAGCAGCGAAGCTGGAGGCGGAGTTAGCCGGCGGCACGCCGGCAAAGGCGGACAATCTGTCCTATCGCAAGTTCCAGGCGCGTGCCTATCGCGTCTCGGCGGCCGCGGGCCGCACGGTCGAGGCCATCGAGGCGGAGATCGGCGGCCGCACCGTCATTGAGCGGATCGTCAGAGATGGCGCCGACATCCCGCCGAACCGCGCCTCCATCCTCGAAGCCGGTGACGATGTCGTCCTGACCGGCCCGACCGCGGCGATCGTCGACGCCGAGCCCGTCATCGGCCCGGAGGTCGACTCTGACGAGTTGTTGCGCAGCCTCCCCGGCAACGTGATCGAGGTGCTCGTGGAGAACCGCAGGCTGCACGGCCGCTCGATCAGGGACGTCGCCGAGATCGTCGGTGATGGCGCGCGCGGCGTCTTCCTGCGTTCCCTCACGCGGATGAGCCGGGAGGTCCCGCTCGGCCCCGAGACGCGCGTCTATCTCGGCGATGTCATGACGCTGGTCGGCAGCACCGGCAATATCGCGCGCGCGACAAAGCAAGTCGGTCACGCCCTCAACACCAGCGACCGCACCGACATCGCGTTCCTCACCATCGGCGTCGCCGCAGGTCTTCTGGCCGGCCTTGTCAGCTTTAAGGTCGGTACGGTCGCGCTGACTCTGGGCGGCGGCGGTGGTGCGCTGATTGCGGGCCTCGTCTGTGGCTGGCTGCGTTCCCGCAATCCCGCCATGGGTGCACTGCCGCCGGCGGCACAGCAGACCCTGAGCGATCTCGGGCTCGGCGGCTTCATCGCGGCCGTCGGGCTCGGCAACGGGCTCGCTGCGTGGTCGGCGATCCAGGCCCATGGCGTGCTGCTGGTCGGTATGGGTGTCGTGGTCACACTGGTCCCGCTGACGGTCGGAACGCTGGTCGCCTTCTATCTGCTACGCATGAATCCGGTCGTGACCTGCGGTGCGCTGGCCGGCGCCATGACTGTGGATGCCGCCGTCACCGGTGCCTGCGACGTCGCCGAGAGCAAGACCCCGGTGTTGGGTGTCGCCGTGCCCTACGCGGTCGGCAACGTCGTGTTGACGGTGCTCGGACCGATCGTCGTCGCTGCGACCTCCTCAGGCTGAAGGAACATGCAATGCGCCGGATCCTGGCAATGATCCTCGCGACAATCCTGCTGCTTCTCGCCGCGTTCGAGGCGCCTGCACGCGCCGAGGATGACGTCCGCATCCAGGAGGAGATCTGGGCGCTCCCGTTGCCGCTGCCGATGTTTGCTTATCTGGTCCGCCCCGTCGGTGAGGGCCCCTTCCCGCTGGTGATCATGAACCACGGCGTATCACTCAATCCGACCGATCGCAGCTTCTTCCCGCTGGTGGAATTCCGCGATGCAGCAAAGTGGTTCGCCCGGCGTGGCTATCTGGTAGTCGCACCGGTCGGCAGCGGCTATGGCGCGGCGGCGATCGACATTCCCGAGCGCGGTATCTACGGCCCGTTCTTTTCGAAGGTGGGTAAGTGTACCAATCCCAATTTCCACGATGCGGGTCTTGCCGTCGCGCAGGTCGATCTCTGGATCATCGACTACATGGCGGCCGAGAGACGCATCATCCCGAAGGACGTAATCGTGGTCGGCCAGTCCGCCGGCGGCTGGGCTTCGATCGCATTATCGAGTGTGAATCCGCCGCAGGTGAAAGCCATCATCACGTTCGCCGCCGGTCGCGGCGGGCGGGTCGGCGGCAAGCCTAACAACAATTGCGCGCCCGACAAACTGGTCGAGGCCACCGCCGATTTCGGCCGAACCTCGCGCGTGCCGATGCTGTGGATCTACGTCGAGAACGATACGTTCTTCGGCCCCGAGCTGTCGAAGCGCATGCATGCGGCATTCACGGCCGCCGGCGGCCGGGCCGAGTATCATCTGATGCCGCCGTTCGGCAACGAAGGGCATTTCTTCATCGGCTCGCCGGATGCGATCCCGCTCTGGTCGCCACTGGTGACGAAATTTATCGACGCGCAAAGATAGAGCCCGGTGACGGAGATGCGACCATGCCCAGCCCCCTCCGCGACTGTATCGCCGCCCTTCCATTCGCCCTCATCGCCACGATCTCAGCTTCACCTTGTCTCGCTGCGCAAGCCGATAAACCTGCCGAAGTTACGACACGAGGTCAGCGCGAGGCGAAGGACATCGCCTACGGCAATTGGCAGAAACTCTGCTTCAAGGTGGGCGGCGCGCCTATGCTGTGCCGGACGTCGATATCAGGCAAGTTTCCGACCGGCCAGATGGCCGTGCGCATCGACCTGATCGAGCGAGAGGGCGCTGCTTCGGCGCGACTGCAGCTCTTCGTGCCCGTCGGGATGTACCTGCAACAGCCGGCCAAGCTGACCGTCGACCGGGGCAGTCCCGTCCGCCTGCCCTACAGCTGGTGCCTGACCAATGCCTGCATTGCCGCCGACGTCGCGCCAGCAGCGATCGTCAAGCAGATGGAGTCAGGCAAGACGCTGGTCCTGGAGACCGTCGACTCCAACCTGCTGGCATTGACAACATCGGTGCCGCTGGCCGAGTTCGCGTCCGTCCACAAGGGTGCACCGTCCAGGACGCTGGAGCAATATGTCGACGAATGAGCGGCTCGCGCAAGTCACGCGGCTGCAGCACGCCGGCTAATCGCTGTTCGGATCGAGCATGCCAAGCCGCTCCGCGATCGAAACGAGCTCCGCGAGCGAATCAACCTGCATCTTATCCATGACCTGGTGGCGGTGCGCTTTGATGGTGCGCTCGGTCGTTCCGAGCTCGTGGCCGATCTGCTTGTTGATCTTGCCGCGCACAATGAAATCGAACACCTGTCGCTCGCGCTGTGTCAGCGAGGCGATGTTTGTGCGGAACGCCTCGAGCCTGCCGCGCTGCCCCCGTGCCGCGTGCTGCCGCGCGAGCGCGCGCTCGATTGCGTCGAGCAAGACCTCCGACGAAACCGGCTTGGTCAGAAAATCCTCGGCACCCGCCTTGATCGCCCGCACGGTGGTCGCTGTGTCGGCATGCCCGGTCAGAAAAATGATCGGCAGTGTCGAGCCCGAGGCGATCAGATGGCTCTGCAACTCGGGACCACTCAGGCCGGGGATCTGCACGTCGAGCAGAATGCATCCAGGCTGATCGTTACATGGCGGGCCGTCCAGCAGATCCTGCGCCGATGCGTAGGTCGCTACGTCATAGCCGGCGAGCTTCAGCCGGCGCTCGATCGCCGTCCGGAACGATGCGTCGTCATCGACCACGTGGACAAGGCCCGGCACCCCTTCACCTCTCGCTCAGAGTTCAACGATGGCTGCCGAATGACCGAAACGGTACTCCGTAAAGTAGTCCTAAAATCGAAACGACGCTTGCAAACGACACGCTCCCCGAAGGCCTGGTCCGCACAAAGATCGCTCGACGTGTCCATTGGTACAATGATCCTTAGGACAATGGAATGGAATACCGCTTTGGTCATAAATCAACCCCAGCGGGAGTTAGATAGCGCGGCGCATCCGCTGTGAGATTTCTGTTCGACAGACCAATTCGGCGTTCAGCTGAGGAGTTGGCCTATGTTCGTTCGTACCACCACGGATTCCGCACAGCGCCCAAATTCTCTCCGCGACCTCGGCATGACCAGCCAAACGAACCCGCTCGTCAGCCTGAGCGAATTCTCCTATAAGAAAGGCACCGAAGTCTACGGCGAGAAAGAGCCCGCCGAATACGTCTATCAGGTCAAATATGGTGCGGTGCGAAGCTACAAGCTGCTCTCCGATGGCCGCAGGCAGATCGGCGCCTTTCACCTGCGCGGCGATATCTTCGGGCTGGAGAACGGCAGCGAGCACCGGTTCACGGCGGAGGCGATCGTCGACACCACGGTCCGTCTCGTCAAGAGGCAGAGCCTTGAACTGGTAGCCGAAAGCGACGCCGCGGTCGCCAAGAACCTGCTCAGCATGACCACGAACAATCTCCAGCACGCGGAAGATCATATGCTGCTGCTCGGCCGCAAGACATCGCTGGAACGGGTCGCGGCGTTCCTGCTCGAGATGGACAAGCGATTGACTGCCGCGGGCGTCATGGCCCTGCCGATGTCGCGGCGCGATATCGCCGACTATCTCGGCCTGACGCTGGAGACGGTCTCCCGCGCCCTGTCACGGCTGCACGAGCTCGGCGTCATCGGCTTTATCGGCAACACCCAGCGCCAGATCGTGCTGCTGGATCGGCACGAGCTCGCGGTGCTCGACCGGCCGGCCTGAGGCATCCCATCGTCGGTGTGCCTGCCTGCGCGGGATCATTTCCCCCCGACCTCGGTCATTCCGAGGTGATCGAGCGTCTTGCGCAGGACCTCGAACAGGATCGCGGCCGACCAGCCGAACAACAGGACGCCGTTCATCGCGGTGAGCGGGCCGATGAGCCGCCATTCCCGCACCGGCGTGATATCGCCATAGCCGAGCGTGGTGTAGTTGACGAAGGCGAAATAGAGCAGACCGCTGTCGGCCGCGGCGGCCTGAACAATGCCATACGCCCCTGCCCACACCAGGACCTCGAGCGTGTGCGCGATCTGTAGCACCGCAGCGGTCGCGACCATCACACCCATCAGATGCAGCCTCGGCCGCCCGGTCGGACGCAGACCGGCCGTGCGGGCAATCGAGACGGCGACGACGGTTACGAGCGCGTGGATGCCGATGTTGATCGCGCTGACCAGGGCGCCAACGAAAAACTGCATCAGCATGAGGGTCGTCCTGTTCTTTCTTCTATCGCGCTTCTATTGCGGCCGACTGCCGGACCGATCCTGGTCGCGACCGATCCATGCGGCAGCTAGTTCCCAGGCGACTGACAGGATGATCGGCCCAATAAAAAGGCCGATGATTCCGTGCGCGAGTGTCCCGCCGATGACCCCGAGCAGGATCACCAGCGTCGGTGTGGTCAGCCCGCGTCCCATCACCAATGGCTTCAGGATGTTGTCGAGAAGACCGACGACGCCGAGGAAGACCGTCAGGAGCAGCGCCGTCGGCACGTCCTTGTCCATCCAGATCCAGACCAGCACGGGAACGAAGACGATGGCCGCGCCGATCTGCACGATCGAAAGCAACAGGACGACGATCGCGAGCAGACCCGCGCTCGGAACGCCCGCCAGCTTCAGCCCGATGCCGGCCAGCAGCGCCTGGATGATCGCGACGCCGATCACGCCTTGCGACACCGCCCGAATGGTCGCACCTGCCAGTCCGAGAAAGTGCTCGCTCTGCTCGGGCACGATGCGAGACAAAAATCCACGAACCGCGGCAACAAGCTGCGGCCCATACGGAAACAGGAAGCCGGCGATAAGGACCGACACCAGGAATTGAAGCGTGCCGACGCCGGCGCTGCCGGCAAACGACAGCATCACGCCTGCAAGCGGCTTCAGATACGGCGCCACCTCACGCAGCACGGCGCGGATATTGGTGTAAGCCAGATTCCAGAAATCGTAGAGCTGGGGGCCGATCAGCGGCCAACTCTTGATCTGCTCGGGGGCGGCCTGCAGCGCGAGATCACCGGATCCGATCTGGCTCGCAAGGTCCCTGACGCCTTCGACCGCGCTCAGCCCGAGCCATGCCGCGGGCCCGAGAACGATGCCGAGCGTGATCAGGGTGAGAATGGCAGCGGCGATCCGCGGGCGTCCCCCGAGGCGTTTGGCGAGCCAGCCGAACGCCGGATAGAACGCCACCGCAAGCACCGCACTCCAGGTCAGGATCGGCACGAACGGTCTGATGATGATGAAGGTCCAGACGATCAACAGCGCCAGCAGCGCCAACCGGATCAAAAGCTGGACAATGCCTTCGGCGCTGAAGAGATCGCGAGGAAGCTTCAAGGCTCGACGCTCATGAATCGTAAAGTGGCGCGCCTAGACAGCGTCGGCCTCCAGCCGTGGGCTTGATCCAGGTCAAGCGGTCGCGGAGATTCTGTTGCGGATGCAGTGGTGATCAGGCCAAATCGGCGGGCGGTGAGGTAACTAAGGGCCTCGACCGTAAGCTACCAACCGTAGCTAGCAATATTCGCGCTCGGGAAAACACAAAATACGTCACGATTTCAAACGCTAAGGGTCCATGAGTTGGAGGAGCGGTGATCCCCCAGAATGTTCGGCCGCGCCTTCAGCACCCGCAACCCCGGTCGGTCGATTTTGCGAGCTGTGGCTTCGCTTCTCGAAGAGCTGGCAGGGCTCACGCCTCTCGATAAGTGCCTTCGTTGCGCGGGACCAGGACTGCCCGTTAGAGCAATCGGAAGTCATATCGCGCGATTGTCTGGCCGTTGAAAGTTTCCGACGATGCACAGGGGTCACTTCGGCTCGGCCTTGGCCAGGAACACCGCGGGCAATGCTATCAGGGGAGGCAGTAGAAAACACCAGGTCCCAAACTCCGCATAGAGACAGGCGCCGCCGGCACATCCCAGTGCGAAGGCGACCACACTCGCAGCCATCTTGCCGAGGCGCGGCCGGGCCACGGTCAACACGGAGGCTGGCGCACCGCGCAGGACGTCGGCGACGTCGATCATGATCTGGGTCGTTGTCCCCGTCATGAGCGTGCTGGGAGGTTCCGTGCTCATATGAATGCGATGGGCGGCGTTCTGGATGGCCATGGCGGAGACCAGGATCATTCCCGTAAGGATTGCTTGCCAGCTATCGCCTTGCGCGAACGGACCGAAATGAACGGCACACGCTCCCCCCGCCGCCAGCAGCGCGGTCTTGATGATGAGCATCGACCGGAAAATCGGCAGGCCTAACCTCGGCAGCAGGAAGCTGAACATCCGCGTGGTCACGACAACCAGGCAGAACACGGGAAGCGCGAGCAGCTTTGCCAAACCGCCTGATGTTCCGTTGACCATGGCCGCACCAAACGTCACGAAATTGCCGGTGACATGCGCCGTAAAGAGACCCTGAAGCGCAAGGAAGCCGGCGGTATCGACGAAGCCGGCATTCAGGCTCATTAAAAGCGGAAGCGCGAGGATGTTGCGTGGCATGTCACCAACCGTATTGAAGCTGAACGCCGAGATAGTTGCTGGTGTGCCCGCCGGCACGGATGATCGTATCACCGACGTCGAAATGCACCGCTTCGATGGCGCCCGTTAGGTGATCGTTGAACGCGTAGTCGATACGAAGCTGACCGTAGGCCCCGGTCCAGTTGCTGCCCGTCCCGGCGGTACCGGCGATCGGCACGTTCGGCTGGACGTAGATAGCGTCGGCCGTCGTTTCCCGCCATTGCAGGCCGATCGCAGCCATCACCTTCAGACGGTCCGCCGGACTTAGTGTGATGGAGGGTTTGAGATGAACGATGTTCGCGTAGCCGGTATAACCGGCCAGCGTGAAATAATAGCCATTCGGGAACAGCGGATTGAACGTTCCCAGCGTTCCGTCTCCGGAGTGATGGTCGCCCGATGCAGCGTCGAACTGGAGGCCGATGCGCGGTAGCCAGGGAACACCGGTCAACGTGTATCCAATCCGCGTGCCGACGGCCCAGGCACGGATATCCTTCGCCCCCACCTGGCCCGCCTGCCCCATGGCCTCGAGATCCCAGTCGAACTGTTGGGATTTTCCCGCGAATCTCGCATCCAGAATGTGACGGCTTTCGTCACCCACCGCATCGAGATATCTGGCGCCCTTCCGCTCGTACAGCGAGTAATAGCCCGACAGCTCGTTGTCACCCATGACCTTCCGTTCGACCCTGAGCGTGCTGAAGCGGAAATTGTCGTTCGAGGTGTCGTCGAAAGGGCGAACGTCGAAGTACTGGACGGGGCGGCTGACGAAGCCGATGAAGCGCCAGACGCCGGTTTCCCAGTCGGCCCAGATCGCATCGAATGATTGCCTGACGTTGGGTCCATCCCGCGACGATACGAAGCGCTGCAGGTCGAAGGCAAAGTCCTGTCGTCCAATGCGCGCCTTCAGGGTCCCGCCCGAGAACGTGTTGACGTACTCGAGGAAGGCGAGACGAAGATCGGCGCGGTCCTGGTCGACCGGAGAGATGCTCAGCTTGTCGAAGGCGCGATCGTCCTCGAGTTGAACGAAGGCGCGCCAGTTCTCGTCGAAATGAATGTCGGCGTGGACCTGCAAACGCTGGATGAGATAGCTGTCCGAGGACGTGTTGCCGGTGCCGAACGCCGATGCGCCATTGGTCTCGAATCGTTCACGCAGCGTGGCGCCCAGCGAGACGTAGCTTTTCGGATCGGTGGCCCAAAGCGGGATGTATTTGAGCGCGTCGAACGGTTCGGTCCGCAACCTCGGATCAGCAAGGACCGACCAGTCCTCGGCCCAGCGGTTCGCCTGGATCGCGGGCCTCTTGGCGACCGCAACGTCCCCGTCTTCGGCTCGCGCCAACCCGACGCCGGCGCCAAGGGTCGCAAGCGTCAGGACGATCCAGAAGTTGCGCATATCGCCCCGTGCCAGCATCGGCGGACGTCACCTCATTTGCCGTCCGACCGCGATGCACTCTTCGGGCCAAGCGCATGGATCTCGGCGACATACCCTCCGGGGAACATGACAAAAGCTGCGGAGCGGCCGCTCGAGGCGTAGGATTCGACCAGCACGATTGCACCGGCGTCCTTTGCCTTGCCGAGCGTCGAGGCGAGGTCGGCCACTTCATAACCTGTCGTCTCCCGACCGTAGGGATAGGGCAGATGACCGTCGGTGACCAGGACAACCATCTTCCCGAACGGGGACTCGATCCGTATGCGCCTGTAGGTCGCATCGGGTGTTCCGATCTCGACACCAGGCGCCTTCGTCTCGTCCGAGACGACCTTCCCGCGGGAGAATGCAAGAAAACTCCGGATAAAAGCGGCGGCCCTGTCGGGCGAAACGTATACGCGATTTTCCGGAATCCGCTCGAAGGGAGCGTAGTCGGGTTTCGTCGTATGCCAGTAGAGCTGGAGATTGACCCCGCCGGGCCACTGGACCACGGCATCGCGCCCGATGGGATCCGGGAAGGTCGACACGATTACGTCAGCGCCCGCACCGCGCGCCGCCTTGATTGCCTCCTCCATGTCCGCAACCAGATAGCCGTTGCGTTCGGCGCCGAACGGATACGGGATCGGCGTCTTGAAGCCGAACAGCGAGACGGTGCCGACCGGCGTCTGCAACAGCTGCGACGTGGTGCTGCTCGGCGTCGGCGTAACTGTCGCCACCACCTGCTTGGTGCTCTTGCCGCCGAAGGTCGCCAGAAAGCTCGACACGAACTTGTCCACGTCCTCCGGCGCCACGTAGACGTGCGTCGTGTCGTATTGGGGCGCGACGGCGATCCCCGTCTCTCTGGACTTCGTTGCTTCCTTTGCCGAGACCGGCGTTATCGCAGCAACGGCCGCGGCGAACGCCAGCAGCGTGAAAATCCTTGTCGATTTCATCGAGAAACTCCTTGGACGGTCTGAGATCGCACCACGTGGCCAGAACAAGGGCGCGCCTCGCCGGACACGATAGATACGACGATGAGCCCCCCGATCAAGCCGAGGTGTTCGAAGAAGGCATTCGTGGCCATGAACCTCTCATGGCCACCCATAGTCCAGAAAGCGTTTGCGGTGAGCATCGCGACGAACGTCAAGACGCCGAGCCCGCCGGCCCCCAGCCACACGAAACGATTCACGACGACCAGCAGAGACCCGCCGAGTTCGACCACGATCGCGGCGGCCGCCCACAGCCAGCCCGGATACAGGCCGAAGTGTTCCTGCTCGGCCACCGCGCCCGCGAAATCGAGCAGTTTGGTCAAGCCGCCGAGCAGATAAGCCGAGACCAGGGCCAGCCTGGCCGCATGCCACAGCAGCGGCCAGCGCAGGATCGCCGAGATCCAGTTCGGTGTCGCTGCGTCAGGCATGTCAGACCGCCCAGCAGGCGCATCCCAGCGCCCCCCAGAAGCTTCGAAGGTCTGAAACCGGCAACCGGCTCGACCAGGCCGTCGCGTGATCGTGTCCGTGGACGCCGCAGGAATTGGCGCAGCCGCACATCTGCATCGCCTTCATTGCGAGGTTGGTATCCCTCGCCTTTGCCTTGTCGTCGGCCCAGGCCGCGTACCCGCCGAAGCGGCGGACCGGCGACCAGTCCGGCATGGCGGACGGCGGCGTGACACCCTCCAGCCTGGAGAAATCTCCCGCGCCATAAACGATCCTGCCTCCGACCATGGTCAGCAGCGAGGTCGTGTCGGCGATCTCGGCCTCACTGCACGAGAAGTAGTCGCGGTCCGGGACGATGAGATCGGCGAGCTGGCCGACCTGGATCCGCCCCTTGTTGCCCTCTTCGTTCGAGAACCATGTCACGTTCTCGGTCCACATCCGCAGCGCCGTCTCGCGATCCAGGCAATTGCGCTGGGGCGTGATCCGCAATCCGCCGACGGTCCGGCCGGTGACAAGCCAGGACAGAGAGACCCACGGATTGTAGGACGCAACGCGGGTCGCGTCCGTACCGGCCGACACCTTGACGCCCTTGTCGATGATCTTCTTGACCGGCGGCGTCGCCTCGGCGGCCCCGGCTCCGTAGCGCTCGACGAAGTATTCGCCTTGATAGGCCATCCGGTGCTGCACGGCGATGCCGCCGCCGAGCGCCGCGATGCGATCGATCGACTGGTCCGAAATCGTCTCGGCGTGATCGAAGAACCAGTGCAGGCCTGCCAGCGGCATGTCCTGGTCGACCCGCTCGAACACGTCCAGCGCCCGTGAGATCGTCTCGTCGTAGGTCGCGTGAAGCCGCCACGGCCATTTGTTCTGAACGAGGACGCGAACGACCTCCTCAAGCTCGCCTTCCATCTCCGCAGGCATGTCCGGACGCGCGACCCGGAAGTCCTCGAAATCAGCTGCCGAGAACACCAGCATCTCGCCGGCACCGTTGTGCCGGAAATAGTCGTCGCCCTGCTTGTACTTCGAGGTTTTCGTCCAGTTCAGGAAGTCCTCCTTCTCGCCCTTGGGCTTCTGGGTGAAAAGGTTGTAGGCCAGCCGTATCGTCAGGAGGCCTTCGTCGCTCAACTTCTGGATGACCGCGTAGTCGTCGGGATAGTTCTGGAATCCGCCGCCGGCGTCGATCGCGCCGGTGACGCCGAGCCGGTTCAGTTCGCGCATGAAATGACGCGTCGAATTGACCTGATAGTCGAAGGGAAGTTTCGGCCCCTTGGCGAGGGTCGCATAGAGAATGTTGGCATTGGGCTTTGCGAGCAGCAGGCCGGTCGGATTGCCCATGGCATCGCGCGTGATCTCGCCCCCCGGCGGTTCCGGCGTATCCTTGGCATAGCCGACGGCGCGCAGAGCCGCGCCGTTGAGAATGGCGCGATCGTACAGATGCAACAGGAAGACCGGCGTGTCGGGCGCGACGGCGTTGAGCTCATCGATGGTCGGAAGCCGCTTCTCGACGAACTGGTGCTCTGTGAATCCGCCGACCACCCTCACCCACTGCGGCGGCGGGGTGACGGCGACCTGGCGCTTCAGCATGTCCATCGCATCCGCGAGCGAGCGCACGCCGTCCCAGCGGAGCTCCATGTTGAAGTTCAGGCCACCGCGAATGATGTGGAGGTGATTGTCGATCAGACCGGGCAGCACCCGCCGCCCTCTCAGATCGACGATCCTGGTCGAGGGCCCGGCGAGCTTCATCACGTCGTGATCGTGTCCGACGGCGACGAAGCGTCCGCCAGCGATCGCGACCGCCGAAGCCGTCGGGTTCGAGCGATCGAGCGTCGTGAACAGACCACGATGCAGGATGATATCGGGGGCGACGCTCATGAATGTTTCTCCACGCCGTCCACCGAGGCGGCATTTTTCGATTGGCCGTTTTGACGACCGGGCAGCATGCCGAACATGTGCGGAGCGCACTTGGCTTGTTCCCACGCCGAGGCCAGTCCGTGTCCGGACAGCAGCTGTCGGGCCACCGGAACGATCTGCTCACCGGCGAGGATGCCGAGAAGCCCGACCAGCGCGACCAGCGGAGGCGCGGGCGAGCGCACGTTGAGAAGGCTGTAGATGACGCCGACCAAAAGGCCGGCGCCAAGCGACAACAGATAGATTTTCATCACGGCGATCCGCGATTGGAGGGGGTCAGCCAGCTTTCGTGCCCCCTTCGGAGGCGTGCTCGCCGAGTGCCCATTTCGAGAAGCGGATCTGGATTCCGTAGGGCGAATGCGCGCGTTGAATGTCCATCATTCCTTCGTAGGTCTCGCTGCGCGCCCAGTCCTGCTGAAGTTCGTAGGCGTATTGCGACGAGGTGATGGGGACCGCCCCTGCCTGGATGGCGCGCTCCATGGCGCGGTTGTGTGCTTCGAGCGAAAGGTCGCCGCAGGCATCGGCGGCAATGTAGATCTCGTAACCTTCCTTGAGCATGTCCAAGGTCGGAAAGATCACGCAAGCCTCGGTCCAGAGACCGGCAATCACGAATTTCTTGCGGCCGGTGGCAGCCACAGCCTTGCGGAAGTTCGCATCGAGCCACGAATTCATCGACGTGCGGTCGATGATATCGTGCTTCGGAAACAGCTCGGCGACCTCCGGCATGAAAGGTCCGGAAAACGAATCCCGCGCCACCGTGGTCAGCACGGTCGGGATCTTGAAGAGCTTCGCGGCCTTTGCCAGGATCTGGACGTTGTTAACCGTGACCAGGCGGTCATGCGATTGAACGCCCTGGAACATGGCCGGCTGGTAGTCGATCAGTGCGATCGCGCTGTTGTCTGGGGTGAGCATATCGAGTTTCGACATCGAGAAGGTCTCCTTACGATCGGCATGAGCGATCGAGCGAAAGGGGATGGGCAGGCGGCTGTATCGTGAACCCTGAACGCCGGCCAACGCTTGGACGATTTCGTCGCGGCTTGGATTTCGGCACGATGATCACTCAGGTGCGGCGAATTGCCGGGCGCAGGTCCGCCGCGCCGGTCGGAGATCGCCAGCTTGTCCAAACGACGCGCAGATCGTGCAAGCCAAGCTCCTTCTCATCCGCAACCCTGCACGCGAACCACGGCGGCTCCGCAAGTTTCGCCTGTGACAGAATCCCGGCGCGCAGCCGGTCGAGGAAATCATCCAGAACTGGTGGCGGCAGGGCATGATGGGTAGTGCCAAGGCGCACTATGATGGAGACGTCGCCTTCTCGCGGACCGACTTCACCGAGGATTTGCAGACCGACTTCACCGAGGATTTGAAGAAGATCGAGCTTCCCGTCCTGGTGATGCATGGCGACGACGATCAGATCGTCCCGTACGCGGATTTCGGACCGCTGAGTGCCAAGTTTCTGAACAACGGCACCCTAAAGACATACAAGGGCTTTCCGCACGGAATGCCGACGACGCAGGCCGAAACAATCAACGCCGATCTTCTCGCCTTCATCAAGGGCTGAAGGCGGCGAGGCGAGATGCTCCTTCGGGTGACTGCGCTGCGGCTTCGTTTTGCGCGGCACCGTCACCCGAAAATCCCGCGGCCATCGCGGCGGGCGAGCTCTCCCACAGGAGACGCAGCCCGACGCGTTACCGGCCAGAGCTCAGGTCTGCGCCGCCGTGACGCTCACCGCGTCAAGAACGACATCGGCGACTGCTGCCGGCATCGACAGCAAGGAGAGATGGCTGGCTTTGAGTTCACTGGTCTTGGCGTTCATCCTGACCGCGAACTGCCGCTGAAGCTCGATGCTGACGACGCGATCCTCGGCAGAAACGATGTACCAGTTCGGACGGGTCGACCAGGCCGCTTCGGTGATCTTTTCGCCAAACGTTGTCGCCGACAGCGGGGGTTGAAGGACGGCCAGCATGCGCGCTTCGTCCGCCGGCAAATCCTGTCCGACATCATTGATCCATCCATCGACGCTCAATTTGAGGTGGCCGGAGCCATCGTCGATGATCTGGGCCAGCCCCGGCGGCGGCGGATGCGATCCCACGAGGTCGCCGACCGATTCGCCGACCTTCGGCGCAAAGGCCGCGACATACACCAGGGCCTTCACTTTCGGATCGTTTCCCGCCTGGGTGATCACGGCGCCGCCCCAGCTATGGCCGACGAGAACCACCGGTCCAGCGATCGCGTTCAGCGCGCGGTTCGTCGCGGCAACATCGTCGGCGAGCGAACTCGTGGGATTCTGGACCGCCACCACCGGAATATTCTTCTTGAGCAGATATGGGATGACGAGCCGCCAGCTCGAACCGTCCGCCCACGCGCCGTGGACAAGGACAACAGTCGGTGGGGCGGACTTATTCATGATGTCGAGCTCCTTTGATTGAGCTCGCACCGTAGGCCCAACGCCAGGCCGGTTCTTGTGACCTTGGACGACGTCTAGGATTTTCTTGCTGTTGGAGCGGGCCGTCTTTCAGCCATCCGCAACCCCTTACGAGGAGAACGCCACAAGCCGAGGCCCGCGGCGCCGGTTGCTCAGCCCTCGGAGCGGGCCCTTCGCCAGGCTCCGGGGCTGGCCCCCACATTGCGGGAAAACACCCTGGTGAAGTAGCTCTGGTCGCCAAAGCCGCAAATGAGCGCAATGTCCGCCAGCGGAAGCTTCGTGCTCAACATCAGGCGCTTCGCCTCATCGATGCGAAGCTGGGACAGGAATTCGTGCGGGGCAACGCCCGTGCTGCGCCGGAACGATCTGGCGAAGTGGCTCGGCGTCAACTTGCATTCCGTGGCGACGTCGGCAATCGTCAGATTGCTGGCGAGACGCGCTCGCATGATTTCCTTCGCGCGACGCTCCTGCCAGGGAGCAAGGCCACCACCCGCAGCTTTCTCCTGCGACCGCATTCCGCCGTAGGTCTGGGCGAAATGGGCCAGGACACTCAACCCGATCTGATCGACGAAGAGCTGGTTGCTCGTCGGATCCTGCTCCACGGCGCTGAGCAGAACGCTGGACAGGGTCGAGAGGAAGGGATCACGCTGATCCCTGCTCCATTTGAGCGTCGAGATCGGCTTGGCGCCGTGCTCTCTGGCGAACTCGTCGAGGGCCGTCTGGGGCACGTAGTACTGGACGGCATCGAACGGGCCCTTGAACTCACATTGGGGGTTGTCCATCAGGTTGATAACGCTGACGCTCCCCGCACCGAAAGCGCCCGAATATCTCGGCCGTCCCGCGAGCCAGCAGGAATGCCGTTCGAGGTCGCCCAGCTGGTGCAAAATGCTGTAGGCCGGCTCGGAAGGAATCGGCGCGGTTCGCTCCCGAATGAATTGGGAGCAGGTCAGCCGGGTCATCGCCAGGGCCAATTGCCCTTCGCGCTTGACGCTCAGCAGGCAGTCACCCTCCATTCCCAGGTGCTGGCTGAGGCGACGCCCATAGAAGCCGGCCGCCGTGCTATCAGACTCTTCCATCATCGGGGGTGTTCAAAGCTATCCATCGTCGGATACGCGGCCATCGTGAGTCCGAAGGACCACGTGCAGCTCACGTCCACCGCATCGATTTTCCTCATAGAGCGATAGTCGTCCTTGTTCAAGTCACCGTCCCGACGACGATGTGTCGGCGGGAAATTCGATCGCAAAAGGAAACGATGGCACAGGATAGGTGACATTTGGCGGACTTGATAATCCGCTCCAGTTCCATCTTATCTGTGAAACGATTTCATAGATGGATGCGCGATGGATAATCGCATCGGCGAAATGCAGGTTTTCCTCCGGGTGGTCGAAGCCAAGAGCTATTCGGAGGCGGCCCGTCGACTGTTGATGACGCCGTCCACCGTCAGCAAGCTCATCGGGAGGATCGAGGCACGGCTCGGCGTCAGGCTGTTCGAGCGCTCGACGCGGCGGCTGGCGCTGACATCCGAAGGGCAGACATACCACGACAAGAGCGTTGCGCTGCTGGCCGAGCTCGATGGCATCGAACGGGGAATCTCTCAGGGCGCAGCGGCCGCGGGCGGAACGATCCGGGTCAACACCACGATTGCCTTTGGCATTCTCGGCCTTGAGCCCCTGCTCCCCGCCTTCTGGCAAGCTCATCCGGAGATCGTGGTCGACATCTCGCTCTCCGACGAAATCGTCGACATGTACCTCGACCGGACCGATGTCGCCTTCCGCGTCGGTCCCTTGCAGGCCTCCGCAATGGTCGCCCGGCGCATCGGGGTCGTCAAACGAAGGATCGTCGCATCTCCAGACTACATAAATCGCCTGGGTGAGCCGAAGAGGGTTCAGGACCTTTCACGTCACAATTGCTTGGGATTCAATTTCCGACGCTCTGCCCCGGTCTGGCCTCTGAAGGAGAGCGGGCGAATTGTCGACCGCGCAATCAGCGGATCGCTGCTTGCAAACAACGCACAGAGCCTGCGGCGAATGGCAATCGCGGGCATTGGCCTCGCAAGGCTCGCCGATTATCACGTTCGCGGCGACATATCGGCTGGCCTCCTGGTCGAAGTGCTCGAGGGCACGGCAGGCGACGAAGAGCAAATACACGCGCTCTATCACGGCGGACCGCGGCTGCCCTTTCGCGTGAGAGCATTCCTTGACTTCATGTGCCCGCGACTGACCGATTTCATGGACGGTCGGGCTCGCAACGGTCGACAGGCAGTTCAAGCGAGCGGAGGCAGGATCGCCGCCAATTCGGCGCGACGCTCTTCGAGAAAAGAGGGAAGCTGAAGTTGCTGGCCCAACCTTTCCGGCGCCTCGTCGACCGCGAACCCCGGACCGTCGGTCGCGATCTCGAAAAGCACGCCGCAAGGCGCGCGAAAGCCGACTGCATTCAGGTAGGTTCGCTCGATGGGTTCGCTCACCACGATGCCGTACACCGACCGGAGCTTCTCGACCATCTCCGATCGATGATCGAGATTGCTCGCGCGAAAGGCGACGTGCCGGATGGTGCCACCGCCAAGGCGCCCCCGCGATGACTTTCCGATCATGCGCAAGGTGATGGTCCCGCCTGGGCCGTCGTGAGCCACGAAGCGCATGGCGCCGTTTCGCTGAGAGACCAGCTGGAAATCGAAAACCTTCTGAAGGATGTCGATGGTCTCGTCCTCCTCGCGGACGCTCAGCGTGACACCATGAAGACCACGTAGCGCACGATCGGCCGTCGAGTCTTGGCCGGTTCGCGCTGGTTGCTTTTCCCACGCCTCGACCAACGACAGCGCTGTGCCATCGGGATCGGAAAAGCAGACCATGCGCTCGCCGAACGGCGACACGTCCAATCGATTGGGGACCCCTGAGGAGTTGAGCCGATCCACCCATCCATCGAGCGAATCCGGCGCGACGCGGAAGGCGGTCTGGACGACCTCGCCGACGCCGCTGAGCCCCGGCGTCACACAATTCCAGGCGAGCGTGCTGATGACGGCACCCGGATTGCCGACGTCGTCGCCGTAGTAGATGTGGTAACTGCCGGGATCGTCATAGCAGACGGTCTTCTTGACCCGCTTGAGCCCCAGCACACCCGCGTAGAAGTCGGCAGCGCCGTGTACATCGCCGATGATCGCTGTGACGTGATGAAGGCCCCGTGCGTTCACGCAATTGCTGCCTAATCCTTGGTCCCGAGGCCGTCCGTTCGGAGCACCATCTCCGCGCGCGGGTCCTCGTTCTCCCTTCGGTTGCTACTCGTTTCGAACAGACAATCCCGAACATCGCCGCGCGTCTTGGACTTTCTCCCGATCCTGGAACCGCCGCCAGGGTAAAATTCGGCACCTGACCGGGCGTTCCCGCAGCTGCAGCGATGCAATCGTGCAAAACGCCGTGAAAACCTGCAATCAGTTACCTCCGACTTGACGAAGGATCGCGCCCGAAAACCTCGCACCCGGGGCATGAGATCGGTGACCACCATTCGTCGGGCAACCTGCCGAGCAAACGGCATCCGCCAGTTCTATCTGGAAGCCGGGGCCGGCCCGCCGGTCGTGCTACTGCACGGCTTCCCGGAGACCAGCTTCGCCTGGCGTTTCCAGATACCGGCGCTTGCCGCCCACTACCGGGTGATCGCGCCGGACCTGCGCGGATACGGCGAGACCGACAAGCCGCCGAACGGCTACGACAAGAGGACGATGGCCAACGACGTCGTCGAGCTGTTGAAGACACTCGGCGTGGGGCGCGTGGCACTGATCGGACACGATCGCGGCGCGCGGGTCGCGACCCGCCTGGTCAAGGACCACCCGGATCTGGTCGATCGCCTCGTCGTCATGGATAACGTTCCAACACGCATCGTGGCGCGCGAGATGAACGCGAGAGTCGCCCGCGAATACTGGTTCTTCATGTTCCACCAGATCCCCGACCTGCCGGAGGACGCGAGGACATCTGGCTTCGTCACTTCTTCTCCGACTGGTGCCACGACCCAATGACGATCTCCGGCGAGGCGTTCGAGACCTACGTAAGGTCCTACAGCGCGCCTGGCGCCGTACGGGGCGCGATGTCCGACTATCGCGCCGGCGCAGAAGACATCGCGCAGGATCTCGAGGACGCCGAGCAGAAGATCCGGTGCCCCGTGCTTTCCCTTTGGGGTGAAGACTTCGGCGCTGTCGGCCGCCTCTTCGACATGAAAGCGGTCTGGAGCGAGATGGCAGAAAACCTCTCGGTCGCCCCGATCGAACGTTGCGGCCATCTTCCGCAGGAAGAACAGCCGGGACGGATCAACAAGCTTCTTCTCGATTTTCTACAGGGATGGAAGGGTTGAGAGCCGGAAGGCCACTTTCCGACCGTGCGGCGGAAGATCGAACAGAGGTCTTGAACCCAGGGGAGCGAAGATGAACTCGATCTACACCGGCACGACCTTGGCCCTCGTAGCTCTGGCGTTCGGGGGACAGGCAAGCGCTGCCGCTCCCCAGGTTCGGACGCAGGCGCCGGGCTTCTATCGGATGATGTTGGGGAGGAAAAATGTGTCGTTTCGTGCGCCCTGCCCGGACAGCACTGGCCCACTCCGCCGAAAATGACTCCGAGCGGAAGTTCAACGTCGATCCTGCTCGGCTCGGCGCAGATGCTCTTATTCGTCTCGTCGCACCCGCCCCACTTCATGGCCCGTCGTCGATGCGATCTCGTACATACTTATCGGCGCCGCCGCACAGGCGGCGAAAGCGGGGGCACGTCGCGCTGCCAGATGGTCCCATTGTCAAACTGGATGAGCATCCCGTCAGGTGAATAGACCGCGCTTTGATTGAACGCATCGATCCAGATCCGGTTTGCCGGAGAGTACCAGTCGGGCCAGGCACGGGACGGCACGCCTGCTTCGGTCAACAGGTTGAGTTCAGTCCCATTCTGCGTGACGTAAGCCGGCAAGTCTCCGCGACACATCTGAATGCATTTGTAGACCCCTGTGAGATTGGCCGGCTGTGCCAAAGCACCAGTCGTCGCAAAAGTCGCGGCGACGCATATAACGATCGATAAATGCTTCATATAATCTTCTCCTGAAAAGACGGAGCCGGGGATACCCGGCTCGCCAAGCTACCGACAGACCCATACTCCATTCACCAGGACGCGGGCGCAGGCGGGTGCCACAACTGCCGCTGCGCCCGCCGCGGCGGCAGCGCCGCCCACGACTGCGCGGCGCGTCGTCCGACGCGCAACGCCTGCAGCACTCACAGGAGTTGCGGGACGCCCTACCCGAGCCTCGGCCCGGTCGATCGAAACGGAGTAGCCGCCTTCGCGCGACCACTGCACAGAGGTTGCTGTTGCACAAACTACGACCGCAGCAATCAACCAAGATCTTGCGCTGATGCACTTCATGATGAGCCTCCTTGAATGTATGCGTCGGCTATTTCTTACTTCTGCTCTTGCTGGCGCCTCTCAATCCGGACGGGTTCGGTAGCGAGTTCGCTATTTCCTCCATCTGGATACAGGTGAGAAGATCAACATAGCTCTGAGCTCCGGCCGAGGTGGCCTCGCCCTCGCAGCGGTCACGAAGGGAAGGAGCGGTCCCCTGCCATATCGCCTGGAGCTGCTGCTGTGCGGTTGTTTCATCGCGCATACAGTCGGCGAGGCTTTGGGCTTCGCTCAGCCCCATCGCTTTATCGATGGCCGTCGTGGCCTGGCACAGCGCCTCCACTTTCAATTCGGGCATGCGATCAGCGACCGGTATGGACGAATTGCTTCCGAGCAGCGCGAGCGACAACAGAGCGGCCTTCATCTGCTAAATCCCTTCTAGAACTGCGCAGGTTGGAAAGGCGGAGCAGGCCAATCCGTCCTGACGTTGTTCGGGTTTCTCCGGTCAAACAAATCCTGCCGAAGCACCGTGCTCCTGGCGGGAGGCAGCTCACCCACTCGGGCATTGGTCTGAGCCGCAGGGGGCGTCGTTGTCACGCGCCTGCTCGCGGCGGGGACAGCAGTCACCACGACCGCGTTAAGAATGCAGGTTAGAACAAGCAATCGCGCGATCATCATCTGACTCCGGCGTCTCGCACCCCGCAATTGGATGCTGTCAGCGAGCCACGCGGCTTCGCGCCGCGCGTTGATGCAAATCAATTTCCGCGTTTCGGAGAAAGCGGCGCGCGTGACGCATAAGCCGCCGCCAACAAGTCGTTCTGTCGAACCAACTCAATCACTTGGCGGAAACGATCGAGCCGCGATCGCCGTAGGTCAGCGGTGCTTACAGTATTAAGACGGTCATACATTGCCAACACAGCGCGCATATTGAGGCCGACAATCCTGCTCTGCGCGAGATCACCACGTCAGAACTCATTATCGCTGTTGGCGTCGTAGATATCGTGCCGTCTTCTTCGGCGAACGTCACTTCGCCTGCTGCGGCTTGCCGGAGCCCCTACTTCGTGATCATCCGCTTCGGCGGCGCGGTCGGCGTTGGCGCCGCCGGCGAGATGACAAACGTCACCCATGCATTCCACCCGTCAGGCCGGTTCTCCGCGGCGAATTCCTTGTAAGCCTTGAAGTTGAGGTAGCCCTGCATGTCACCGACCGGGAAGATGAACCCGACCTGCGGGCCGACGCCCGCGACCTGCGAGCGGAAGCAGCCGACGCGATCGCCGGGGCCGCTATCGCAGCCAAGCTGCTTGTAGACGTAGCCCACCAGACCGACCTGGACCTGCTTGCTCAGGAATTGAGAAGCGCCCCAGTCGAAGTGCATATCGACACCGCTTTGATACTGCGTGTCAGGATTCGTGAAATTGTAGGTAAAGCCGAGCACACCGGAGAGCTCATGTCCGGTCTGTGGATTGAAATAGGTGTAGCCGCCGCCCGCATCGATCGTCCCATGCCCGATCCCGATATTGGCGAGGCGCGTGGACTGATAGGCACCGACAGGGATGTCACCCATGACGTAGGCCATATAATTGTTGACGCCAGCGTTCCAGCGCATTGCGAATTGAGGGATCAGATCACCGAAGCCGGTGACGGAGTCGCTGATGGAATCAAAGCGCGAGAACGGAATCGAGCCGCCCGGTGTTGAAAGTGAGCCCGTCACCAATCCGTTAAGCGAGGTCGCATTTGCGCCGTAGATCCCGATCAGGCTGGCAGATGCCTGACCACCGAGAACCGGCGTTGCAAAAACGTAGGTCGCATTCAGCAGGCCGAGATCCACGTTCGCATTGACGTTTGCGTTCAAGGTCGCTGTCAAGTTCACGGGAATGCGGCCGATCTGAATCTCGCGGGCGCGCGCCACGTCCGCTCCGGCAGATACTGAAGTATGATAATAGATTGATGCGGCCGACCAGCCGGGCTGCTGAGGTGTGGCCGCGAGGCTACCGAATGTGCCCGGAATCCAGAAGCTGATGCCACTCTCATCTGCCTGGGCAATCGTTGGTACTGATGCAACGGCCGCAAATGCAATGGCGGCAAGCGCTTTGGTCATTCTCATGGCAATCCCCTTCAAAGACCACGAGCCACGGCGCAGAATGAGCGCCGAGTATGATGCAAACAATATGACAGGGCATCCTGCGCCGGGCGATAGCCGTCACGACGTCAGGAACAATTGGCAACCGGATGTAGCAAACGGAGCACAGTACACTACTATAGTGCCACTTTGATGGCCTACGCTTCCGGGATTATACGGCAACAACGGCCCCCCGGGATGCAATGCTCGTGTCTCCTTTGACCGAGATAGAGGGAGGCCACGTCGCCCAGGGTCGCACTTCATGAATCGGGGGACGCCGTTGAACGTCCGCTATGCCCCTAACAGGGGGACATCGCGGGACTTCTGCGCTCGATCGATCAGCGGCATTGGATTGGTTCGGGGGCCTGACTTGGATCAAGAGGCCATGTCCGCTCATGCGAGCGTTGACCATTCGTCTCGGGAGCAGACCATGTTCACAAAACGCCAGCTTCTTCGCGGCAGCGCGGCAGTTGCCATTGCTGCAGCGGGATCCAAGTCTACTCCGATATTGGCTCAGGTAAATCAGCCCAGCTTCTTCGCTGCGAAAGACATCGCCGAAGAAGGCTTTATCTACGGTTTGCCTATCGTGATGAATTACGCGGTCATGTATGAATATGCTATCGACCGCTCCTCAAGCCAGTATAAGGCGCCCTTCAATCAGATCCACAATGAGGCGAGAGTCTTCACCTACAAGGATACGGCTGTCATCACTCCCAACAGCGATACGCCCTATTCCATGCTCTTCATGGATTTGCGGGCCGAGCCGATTGTTCTTGCCGTTCCGGCGGTCGATCCGAAGCGCTACTATTCGGTCATGCTGTGCGATGCCAACTGCTACAATTACGGATATATCGGCAGCCGTGCCACGGGAAGCGAGCCCGGCGACTACATGGTCGTTGGCCCTAACTGGCAAGGCGAAACGCCGCGCGGCATCAAGAAGGTTTTCCGGTCCACCACCCAGTTCTCCGCCGCAGCCTATCGCACTCAACTGTTCGGCCCGGACGACATCGAAAACGTCGCGAAAGTTCAGTCCGGTTACAAGGTGCAGCCGCTCTCCAAATACCTGAACCAGCCGCCACCGCCGCCTGCGCCGGAAATCAAGTTCCCGAAGATCAACAAGGAGCTGGTGAAGACGAATTTCTTCGAGTACCTCGATTTTGCCCTCCAGTTCGCCCCGGCCGAGCCGGTCGAAACAGAGGTTCGCGCAAAGCTCGCACGCATCGGCGTCGGACCCGGGAAGACCTTCGACTTCAAAACCATCTCCTTGAAGCAGAAGGCAGAAATTGCCTTGGGCATGAAGGAGGGAGAGCGCAAGGTCGATGAGTATCTCGCCAAAGCCGGCACGGACGTGGACGGTTGGCGCGTCGCTTCGTACTTTGGCGATAGCGCCTTCTACAACGGCAACTGGCTGCTCCGCGCCGCTGGTGCCAAGGGTGGGATCTACGGCAACGATGCAGTTGAGGCGACATATCCGATGACGCGCGTTGACAGCGAAGGGAGGACGCTCGATGGCAGCAAACATGCCTACACCCTCACCTTTGCCGCTGGTCAGCTACCGCCGGTCAATGCATTCTGGTCGGTGACGATGTATGATGGCAAAACCCAGCTATTGATCAAAAACCCGATCGGTCGCTATCTGGTCAACTCGCCGATGCTGGCCAACCTGAAGAAGAATGCAGACGGATCGCTGACCATCTACATCCAGAACAAATCACCCGGTCCTGATAAGGAATCTAACTGGTTGCCTGCTCCGAATGGCCCGATCTATCTGGCCATGCGGCTGTACTGGCCGAGGTCGGAGCCACCTTCGATCCTCCCGGTGGGCAAAGGAACTTGGCGGCCTCCCGGCGTGAAGCGGATCTCCTAGAGCCGCTTTCGGTAAAACGCGGTGCTCTGACCAAGCTGAACATTTCCGCTCGACGAGACAGGACGCCTCGCACGTGATCATGCGAGAAACCAAAGCAATCCCCGCCGCCGTTTAGGGAAGTGCCTCTTTGTTTCTCGTCTTTCCGGATGCGATTGCCAGCCGCATCCATAGGGCCACACGGCCCGCGCACAGCCCACATCCAGGTCACGACGATCGCTCTGCTCGAGACGATCGCTCTTGATCGCAAGCTGATGGTCCGCAGAAGGTCTCCGCCAGGATGCGAACGATATTGCTGCAACCAAGGTGACCGCGAGCGCGGCGCCGGCGACAGGATGATTGAGCTTGTGAGCGAGCATGGTGTGTCGCGGTCGATCCCAGGCAAGATCATGAATGCTTACTTGCAAGCTTGAGACCCACGGAATTCTTCCCGTTGATTTCGCTCAAGGTCCCGTTGTTCAGCCCGGTCGGCGCAGCGTTGCTGCCGTTCAACGTGACGGCATGTCACAGATGCGGACCAGTGTGACGCCGGGTGCGATCAATCGCGCGGGTTGATCTACGTCAACGTCGCACTTTGCATTCCCCTCAAGAATGACAATTGCTTGCGCAATTGCGCGCACCTCTCGGGAGGGCTTGCAATGAATTCTCGTGCAATTGTTTCCATACTGTTTTTGACATCCGCGATATCCGGTCCGGCGTTTGGACAGCAAGCGCAACCGACCACGCCGCCACTGGGCTCTCCGGCCGCGACCATCACCATTCCGGGCGACCAGCTTCCACCGCCGCCGCAGAAATTCGGCGGCAAGATCGAGCGCGACGCGACGAAATCGACACCCTTTTGGCCTGCGCGTGTCGTTCCTCCCAAAGGCGCGCCGAACGTTCTTCTGATCATCACCGACGATTCCGGCTACGGCGTGCCGTCGACGTTCGGCGGAGTGATCCCGACCCCGGCGCTCGATCGGATCGCGAAGGACGGCCTGCGCTACACCAACTTCCATTCGACGGCACTGTGTTCGCCGACCCGTGCGGCTCTGATCACCGGCCGCAATCATCATTCGGCCGGCTACGGCGTCGTCGCCGAACAGGCGACCGGCTATCCGGGCTACGACAGCGTCATCGCCAAAGACAAGGCCACGATCGGCCGCATATTGAAGGACAATGGCTACCACACCGCGTGGTTCGGCAAGAACCACAACACTCCGGAATACCAGGCCAGCCAGGCCGGTCCGTTCGATCAGTGGCCGACCGGCATGGGCTTTGAATATTTCTACGGATTCATGGGCGGCGACACCAATCAGTGGGAGCCAGGCAATCTCGTCCGCAATACCACGGCGATCTATCCCTATGTCGGCAAGCCCGGCTGGAATTTGATGACAGCGATGGCCGATGAGGCAATCGACTACGTCAACCGCATCAATGCTCTCTCGCCGGACCAGCCCTTCCTGATCAAGTTCGCGCCGGGCGCCACCCACGCGCCGCATCATCCGACGAAGGAATGGGTCCAGAAGATCAGCGAGATGAAGCTGTTCGACGACGGCTGGAACAAGCTGCGCGATACGATCTTCGCCAACCAGAAGAAGCTCGGCGTCATCCCCCAGGACGCCAAGCTGACGCCGTGGCCGAAAGACCTGATCAAGGAGTGGGACCAGCTCAACGCCGACGAAAAGAAGCTCTTCATCCGGCAGGTCGAAATCTTCGCTGCCTTTGTCGCCTACGCCGACAACGAGATCGGCCGCGTGATCCAGGCGATCGACGACCTCGGCAAGCTCGACAACACCCTGGTCATCTACATCAACGGCGACAATGGAACAAGCGCCGAAGGCCAACCAAACGGCACGCCGAACGAAGTCGCGATGTTCAACGGAGCCAATCCTGGGGTTGAGGAGCAGCTGAAGTATTTTTATGACGCCTGGGGCACCGACCGCACCTACAACCACATGTCGATCGGCTGGGCCTGGGCGTTCGACACGCCATTCTCCTGGACCAAGCAGATCGTTTCGCACTTCGGCGGCACCCGCCAGGGCATGGCGATCTCCTGGCCGAAGGGCATCACAGACAAGGGGGGGATTCGTAATCAATTCCACCATGTCATCGACGTCGTGCCGACGATTCTCGAAGCCGCACAAATCAAGCAGCCCGACATGGTGGATGGAATCAAGCAGAGCCCGATCGAGGGTGTCAGCATGATGTATACCTTCGGCAACGCGAACGCACCCTCGACGCACAAGACCCAGTACTTCGAGATGTTCGCCGATCGCGCGATCTACGACGACGGCTGGATCGCCAGCACCAAGGTACTGCGGCCGCCGTGGGTGACGGGTGGTATCAAGCTGCCGGACCCGGCCGATTATCCGTGGGAGCTCTACGATCTCAAGAACGACTGGACGCAGTATGAGGATGTCGCGGCCAAGAATCCTGTCAAGCTGAAGGAGATGCAGGATTTGTTTTGGAAGGAGGCGCAGAAGTATCAGGTCTTGCCACTGGATTCCTCGGTCGCTGGCCGGCTGGTCATACCACGGCCGAGTCTCAGTGCCGGCCGCACTTCTTTCACTTGGACGCGGCCACTCACGGGCACGCCGAACGGTGACGCGCCGAGCGTCCTCAACGCCTCCTATAGTTTCAAGATCGATGTCGAGATTCCGCAAAGTGGCGCCGACGGCATGCTGATCACCCAAGGCGGACGTTTCGGCGGATACGGCTTCTATATCCTCACGAACAAGCCGGTGTTCACGTGGAACCTGGTCGACCTCAAGCGCGTGCGCTGGGAGGGACCCGAGCTGACGCCGGGCAAGCATGTAATCGAGTTCGATTTCAAGTATGACGGCCTCGGTGCGGGAACGATGGCCTTTGGCGACTATAGCGGTATCGGCCGCGGCGGCACCGGAGTCCTCAAAGTCGACGGCAATGCAGTCGCGACAGAGACCATGGAGCACACGCTTCCCTTTATCCTGCAGTGGGATGAGGCGCTGGACATCGGGTCTGACACCGGCACGCCTGTCGACGACAACGACTACAGCACGCCGTTCACCTTCACCGGTACGCTCAACAAGATCACGCTAAATATCGACCGGCCGAAATTGAGCCCGGAAGACATCAAGCGTCTTGAAGCAGCGGCAAGGGCCGCTGGCGATGGGCCATCCGCCGATGCCAGCAAATCCGCGGCCGAGGCCGCTGCGCCGCAGGTCTCGGGCGATATCGGCCTCAGCCTGCTGCAAAAGGTCGAGCTGCGCCTTGATAAGCGCGAGGGCTGTCGCAAGCAAGCGCAGGCTCGAGATCTCGGAATTGTTGAAAGACTTCAATTCGTCCGTGACTGCATGAAGTGAGGCCGATCCGACCATTGTCGCGGGTGCGGGGTTCGTCCCCCGCACCTCCTCGAGGGAGAAGGGCAAACGTCATGTGCAGACCGATAGCTTCGATGTTGCTGGTCGCCGCCGCTGCATTCTTCTGTGCACCCGTCAAGGCGCAGCAAGCAACCGCGATCAAAGACGAAACGCAGCAGGGGATGCTGGCCGCGCAGATCCGCACGCAGGGATTTACCTGCGACAAGCCACTTGGAGCGCGCAAGGACCAAAAGCTCTCCAAGCCTGACCACGCTGTCTGGGTTCTGAAATGCAGCAATGCCAATTACCGGGTCAGCCGCGCGCCGGACATGGCCGCGAAAGTCGAACCGCTGCGATAGCGCAGGCTACGCACCTTTTGGGAGGGGTTGTAATGATTTCTCGTGCGATTGTTTCCCTGCTGCTCTTGACATCAGCGATAGCCGGTCCGGCGTTTGCACAGCAAGCGCAACCGACCACGCCGCCGTTGGGCTCCCCGGCCGCGACCATCATCATTCCAGGCGACCAGCTTCCCCCGCCGCCGCCGAAATTCGGCGGCACGATCACGCAGGATGCCAAGACCTCGAAGCCCTGGTGGCCGCCGACCGTGGTGCCACCGAAGGGTGCGCCGAACGTACTGCTGATCATGACGGACGACTCGGGCTTCGGCGTGCCGAGTACCTTCGGCGGCGTGATCCCGACGCCGACGCTCGACCGCGTCGCCAAGAACGGGCTGCGCTACACCCAGTTTCACTCGACGGCTCTTTGCTCACCGACGCGTGCGGCGCTGATCACCGGTCGCAATCATCACTCGGTCGGCTTCGGCCAGATCAGCGAATTGGCGACAGGCTATCCGGGCTATGACTCGGTCATCGGCCCCGAGAACGCGACCATCGGAAGGATTCTGTCGGACAACGGCTATGCCACGTCGTGGTTCGGCAAGAACCACAACACGCCCTCTTACCTGTACAGCGCGGCCGGTCCGTTCGACCAATGGCCAAGCGGGATGGGCTTCCAGTATTTCTATGGCTTTATGGGCGGCGAGTCAGATCAGTGGACTCCGTACCTGTTCCGCGACCACACCCCCGTGTATCCATGGGTCGGCAGGAAGGACTACAACCTCGTCACCGACATGGCGGACGACGCGATCCGCTACATGAAGGAACTCGACGCCGCGGCACCCGACAAGCCGTTCTTCGTCTACTACGTGCCTGGCGCGACCCATGACCCGCACCAGCCTACCAAGGAATGGATCGACAAGATCAGCAAGAAGCACCTGTTTGACGAGGGCTGGGAGAAACTGCGCGAGCAGATCTTCGCCAACCAGAAGCGCCTCGGCGTGATCCCCGCAAATACGCAGCTCACACCCTGGCCGGATGTCCTGCCGAAGTGGGATTCGCTCTCCGACGTGAAGAAGAAGATCGTCATTCGCGAGGCCGACGTGTTCGCGGCCTACACCGCATACGTCGACAACGAGATTGGCCGGGTGATCCGGGCGGTCGAAGATATGGGCAAGCTCGACAACACGTTGATCATCTATATCAACGGCGACAACGGTACGAGCTCGGAAGGCTCGATGATGGGCACGCCAAACTGGCTTACGGTCGCTAATGGCGTGCTCGATTTGCCAGAGGTCGAGTATCTCCGATATTACGAATCCTGGGGTTCTGACCAGACCTATCCGCACATGGCAGTGCCGTGGGCATGGGCGTTCGACACCCCCTTCAAGTGGACCAAGCAGATCGCGTCGCATTTCGGTGGGACGCGGCAGGGCATGGCCATTTCATGGCCTGGCCACATCAACGATGCCGGCGGCATACGCACCCAATTTCACCACGTGATCGACATCGTACCCACGATCCTCGACGCGGCTGGGATCAAGGCGCCCGACATGGTCGACGGCATCAAGCAGAAGCCCATCGAGGGCGTGAGCATGGCGTACACGTTCGACAAGGCAAATGCCGACGCACCGTCGAAGCGCACGACCCAGTACTTCGAGATGTTCGCCAATCGCGGCATCTACCATGAAGGCTGGTATGCAGCGACCACGCCGCCCGAGCCGCCGTGGCTCGTCGGCACGAAGGCACTGCCGCCGATCGAACAGTACAAGTGGGAGCTCTACAACATCGCCGAGGACTTCTCGCAGGCGAACGACGTTGCAGCGAAGAATCCCGAGAAGCTCGAGGAACTGCAGGCGGTATTCGTGGCGGAGGCGAAGAAGTACCAAGTCTTCCCGCTGGATAATTCGGTGCTCCCGCGACTTCTCACGCCGCGGCCCAGTGGGACGGCAGGGCGAACGGAGTTCACCTATATTGGTGAGAACGCCGACATTCCGATTGCCAATGCTCCCAGCCTTCTGAACAGGAACTACACGATCACAGCAGAGATCACCGTACCAAGTGGTGGTGCCGAAGGCATGATCGCTACAATGGGCGGGAGGTTCGGCGGCTATGGCCTTTACCTGCTCAAGGGGAAACCGGTCTTCGTCTACAATCTTCTCAATCTCAAGCGTTATCGCTGGGAAGGCGGTGTTGGAGCCGAAGACTGGCTGGGCCAGTCGCTCAGTCCGGGCAAGCACAAGATCGCGTTCGACTTCAAATACGATGGGCCCGGACTCGGGAAAGGCGGTACCGGTGTCCTTTCGGTCGACGGTCGAGTGCTGTCGCAACAGAAGATGGAACACACGATTCCATTCATGATGGCGATCGATGAATCCATGGACGTTGGGCTTGATACCCGCACCGCGGTCGATGATAGCTATACGCTGCCATTCCGATTCACCGGCACGATCGACAAGTTGACCTTCAACATCGAGCCAGAACAGTTGGCTGAGGAAGATCGCAAAGCCATACAGAAGGCCGTGACGAAAGCAAACGACTAGCCTTGGTCATTCACAGCAGAACAGCGGGAGCGAACGCTCCCCGCTCTCAAGATCGAAATGTTTTAGGCTTCGCGTCGGGGACCATCGCTCATCTGCCATCTGCGTCATCTGCAATGGCCTCGCCCCTACCACGGGCTTGCGCCGAAAGATGGACGTTTCGAGCTTAGCTCAAATAGGTAGGGTCGAGCGGCGCGCTAGTAAAAAGGAGATCGACCATGGATTCATCTGCTGGACAGGAAAGCATTTCGCTTCATCGCCGCGACCTGATCACGACCGCATTCGGCGCAGGCCTCGGCACCGTATTCGCGCCGACCAACAGCCAAGCCGCAGGCCCCCTTCTGCGCGCACTGGGCGACCTGAAGGGCGATGTTGAGGAAGAGCTGGCGTACGTTCTCGCGCTGGAATGCTATGTCTACGGCTTTCCGCTTGTCATGATGGATGCAACCCGAGCGGTGATGACGGCCGCCTCGAAATCCGAGCAATACAAGGCGCCCATCAACCAGTTCGGCAGGATGCGGACCTACGTCGATCCGGATTTCAAGGATTGCGTCCGCATCAGCGTCAACTCTCTCTGGGCGTTTTCGTTCATCGACCTGGACAAGGAGCCTTTCGTTTACTCGCAGCCCGATACCCAAGCGCGCTACATCGTCATGCAGGCGCTCAACATGTGGACCGACGATTTCGCCTCGGCGGGAAGTCGGACGACGGGAACTGGCGCCGGAGATTTCCTCATCGTTGGCCCCAAATGGAACGGTGTTGCGCCCAACGGCATCAAGCAGACGTTCCGCTCGACAACCCGCTACGCCTCGGTGCTGGTCCAGATCGCATGCAACAGCTCAACAGAGTTTGCTGCGGTCAACAAGCTGCAGGATCAGTTGCAATTGACGCCGCTCAGCGCCTGGGGCAAGCCCTACACGCCGCCGTCAGATGTGCCGATCGACACCAGTGTCGATACAACGGCGACGCCGTACGATCAGGTCCGGCTCATGACCGGCGAGATGTTCTTCAAGCGCCTCGCCGCTGCGTTGAAGGACAACCCGCCCTACCCTGACGACGCCAAGACTATCGACAAGCTCAAGCGCATCGGGATCGAGGTCGGCAAGGACTTTGAACCGTCCGAGCTCAATCCGGCCATTCTGCGTGGAATCAACCGGGCGCCGGCCGAGGTCTGGTACAAGCTGGAAACAGGCCCCTACACTGCGCCGACCGTGAACGGCTGGCAGGGCGCGCTCAATATCGGCCGCTTCGGCACTGACTACACCACGCGGGCATTTATCGCCTGGTTTGGGTTGGGCGCGTTGACGTCGGATGATGCGGTCTATCCAACCGCCTTTGTCGACAGCGACGGCAACGTTCTGGACGGCGCGGCGAAATACGTTCTCCATCTGGAGAAGGACGAGATATTCCCCTCCGAAAGCGGGATATGGTCAGTCTCGCCCTATCGCGAGAATTTCTATGTTCGAAACGCGATCAATCGCTACGGGATAACTTCGGCGATGCCGATCAAATACAATCCGGACGGCTCGCTCGATATCTACATCCAGGCGCAATCACCAGGCGCGGACAAGGAAGCGAATTGGCTTCCGTGTCCACCAAGCTTGCCGTTCAATCTCAGCGTCAGGGTCTATCAACCCAAGACCGCCCTAAAGGACGGCACATTCAAGATCCCGCCTGTTCGGCGCGTCCGGAGCAGCTGAGGAGCCTCGAAGGATCGGGCGAAGAAATGGAGAACGTGATTCAGCTGGTGCCGGTAACGCCTTCGATCGACCAACTGGCCCGGATCATCGGTAACGTGGCGGCCCCGGCTTTTCTACTGGGAGCCGTCGCATCCTTCATCTCAGTCCTTGTTTCCCGCATCAACCGGGTCGTCGACCGGGCCCAGTTTCTTCACGGCATCACTGATGACGATGTCTCAAAGGCTTTCCTCAAGGGCGATATACCCCGGCTGCGGTACCGGGCATCGCTTCTGAATAGATCGCTATTCTGCTCCATCCTCTCTGCGATCCTCACAGCCCTCATCATCATCGTTGCCTTCATCAGCGCGCTGTTCAATGTCGCCCACGAATATGGCGTTGCGCTTCTGTTCATGGCCGCGCTGCTGACGTTCTGCGCTTCGCTCGTCGACCTCGCCCGCGAAACCCGAATTGCCCTTCACGACAACGACCTGCGCATGTAAATCTGCTTGGGCAGCACGCGATGGGTGACCGAACGTGACGAAGGGTCGGAAGAGCCGCAGGCACCAGAAGGGCCCCATGAAGGCCCGACCTGAACAAGACCGTTCGGCTCCCGCTCAACGCCCCGCGCCAACATTCCGCTTGCGAACTGCCGCTCTGCTGGCAATCGGATCGGGTGCGCTATTCTTTCTGGTCTCAAGCGGGCTGTCCTGGCTCAAGACGTCCGACATCTCGTCTAAACCGACCCGTGAGGCAGAGCTTAGCTTTATCGGCAGCCAGGCGTGCAGCGGCTGCCACCAGGCGGAGACAAGGCTGTGGCAAAGCTCGCAACATCGCCATGCGATGGATCATGCGACCGACACGTCGGTCCGCGGCGACTTCAACGGCGCGACTTATGACTACGCAGGCACGCGCTCGCGCTTCTTCCGCAAGGACCAGAAGTTTCTGGTTGAAACAGACGGTCCGGACGGCAAGCTTGCGACGTTCGAAGTCAAATACACTTTCGGTGTCGATCCCTTGCAGCAATATCTGGTCGAATTTCCAGATGGTCGCATCCAGGCCCTGTCGATTGCCTGGGACACGCGGCCGAAGGATCAGGGCGGCCAGCGCTGGTTTCACCTCTATCCCGATGCCGCCGTCACCAGCAACGATGCTCTGCACTGGACCAGACTCAATCAGAACTGGAATTTCATGTGCGCCGAGTGCCACTCGACGGACGTGCACAAGAATTACGACGTGGCGAAGGATCGGTTTGCCACCGGCTTCTCCGAAATCAGCGTCGGCTGCGAGGCCTGCCACGGCGCAGGCTCGCGACATATTGCATGGGCGAACCAGACGCCTGGAGCCCGCGGCCCGGACAACGGCCTGCTTGTCCGATTCGACGAACGCTCGGGCATCACCTGGCCAGCCGATGCCGGAACCATGGCTCCGAAGCGTAGCGCGCCTCCGACAACGTTGCGCAAGGAAGTCGAGACCTGCGGGCGCTGCCATGCGCGACGTGGACAGCTCTCCGAAGACTGGGTGCCCGGCAGGTCCCTGTCGGAGACGCATCGGGTGTCGCTGCTCGATCGCCATCGCTTCCATGCCGACGGCCAGATGCGCGACGACGAGGAGGCCTACAACTACGCCTCGTTCAAGCAGAGCAAGATGTTTGCCAAAGGCGTCACCTGCAGCGACTGCCACGATCCGCATAGCGCAGCGCTCAAGGCGCCCGGCGATGGCGTCTGTGCGCAATGCCACGCGCCGGCCAAGTATGAGTCTACCGCGCATCGGCAGCACACCAATGTGTCGCCGCCTCCAGGTTGCGCTTCCTGCCACATGCCTGAACGTCGCTACATGGTCGTCGATCGCCGGCACGATCACGGCTTCCGCATCCCCCGCCCCGATCTCTCGGTGCAGCTTGGCACACCGAATGCCTGCAACGACTGCCACCGCGACAAGCCCGCCGCGTGGGCGGTACAGCAGATCGAAACCTGGTTCGGTCCGGAGCGCCATGGTTTTCAGACCTATGCAGGGGCATTTCATGCGGCATGGAACGACACGGCCGATGCACAGGCTCTCCTTGCAGCCGTCGTCGGCTCAAGCGGCACCCCCGGAATTGTCCGCGCCAGCGCGTTGGCCGAGCTGCCCGCGCCCGACGCCGACCTGATCCGCCGCGCTCTCTCCGACCCCGATCCGCTCGTGAGGCTGGGCGCGCTCGATGCGCTGGAGGGAATTCCACCCGACCAGCTCTGGACGCTTGCATCTCCCCAATTGACGGACCCGGTGCTCGGCGTGCGCATCCGCACCGCCGAGCTTCTTGCATCCGTTCCGCCATCGCGACAACCGACAGCCGATCGCAGCAAGTTCACGCAAGCCGCCGCCGAATTCGTGGCGGCGCAAAAATTGAACGCAGATCGTCCGGACGCCCGGACTGCGCTCGGTAACTTCCTTGCACGACAGGCAAGCGCCGCTGAGGCCGAGGCCGAATATCGGGCAGCCCTCAGGCTTGACCCATCGTTCTCGCCGGCCGCCATCAATCTTTCCGATCTCTACCGGCAAACGGGGCGCGACGAAGATGGCGAGCGAGTCCTTCGCGCAGCCCTATCCTACTCGGGGCAGAATGCCTCACTTCACCACGCGCTCGGCCTCGTGCTCGTGCGGGAAAAGCGCGCCGGCGAGGCGCTTGATGAATTGCGTCAAGCAGCAGAGCTGGACCCCGGTCAACCCCGCTATGCCTACGTCTATGCCGTGGGGCTGAACTCCTCTGGCCGCCGCGACGGCGCTCTTGCTGTTCTACGAAACAGCTTGCAAGCGCATCCCAATGATCGTGACACTCTTTCTGCGGCACTCGCGCTAAGCCGTGAAAAAGGAGATCTCGCATCCGCCTTGGGCTATGCTGAGCAACTCTCGCGCTTGATGCCGGGCAATCGCGAGATTGAAGATCTGGTCAAGCAGCTCAAGCAATAGAGGGCTGCGATGAAGTTCTGCGGCGCGGCTAGACTAATTTCGGTCGCTCTGAGAACGGCCGACAGCGCCGCTTGATGTCCGCTGGATTGAATCTGAGATCCATGGTCTGTTCCTCTTCGCTCGAAGGGAACAAAATAAGCACAAGAACGCAAGGCCAAGAAGAATTTCGACGCGTGACAGCACCCGTTTGGCAGTGCCAAATCGGTGCCACGCCATCTCCGTTTGACGAGAGAAGTGTGTTCTTGAAACTAAAAGAGCCCTTGCGGGCCAATCTCTTAAGGGTGGTGGGCGCACCAGGGCTCGAACCTGGGACCCGCTGATTAAGAGTCTCATCTTTCAGAAGCAATCACAGGTACTTAAGTGTAAAACGCCACGGCAATGGCACTATTCAAATCAATAGGTTACAGACGAAATGTAAATTGCTCGGCCGCGCCTTCGGTGCCCGCACCCCATGCGTGCCGACGTAGTTAGCAAACGAAAGATCAACAAAAAAAGACTTTGCTCGCTATTGGCCAGCCTTATCGGCGCTTGTTCCACGGGCTTCGGTGGTTAGCCTGGACTTCCGTGACACTCTGAAGCGGTATTCGAGATCCTGGACAGCTACGAACGGCCGAAATTGAACATGGGCCGCCCCTCTGATCCAGAAGCTAGCATCCAGCGGATGGGCCCCTTATTCGGGTGTCGGTCAAGATTTCCCCTGGCCATCTGGGGCCGATCGCGACTCGTAGCTCGAGTCAATATTTGGGTGTTCGACTACGTTTACGAGCCCGTGTGCTGTTGCTCATGAGTTCATCGTATAAGCGGCCAATCTCACGGGCCTGATCGGGTGTCACATCTTGCCGGTCCAATGCTCGCAGCTCCCGTTCGGTAGGTTGGTAGGACCTTGGTTGTCATGTGATCAGTGCATCTGGCGGCTCAGAGGCGCTTGAACGGCTCAGGCAGAACCAGGACATCTCGATCCTCATCACCGACATCAACATCCCGGCATGGATGGTCTGAGCTCGCCGAGCTAGCGCGGCGCGTACGGCCGGAGCTGAAGATGCTGCAATTGTCGGGGCGCGAGCCCCGGCGCGGCGGCCTTCCTATGATCCGAAAGCCGTTTACGTTCGAAGAACTCGTCGACGTCATGCGGCAGACCACCGGCGTCTGCTGACCGATCCAATGCCGCAAAAGAAAAATATGCAAGCGACCCGATCGTATTCTTCGATCATCGGTTGGCTTACCAACGCCCAGTCTGGATGAATGCGCCGCGCGGTCCGGACGTCTCGCCCGAGCTGCGGCGGTATCCTGTCGTGACCATGCTGCAGATTGCCGTCGACATGGCGGTAGCAACCTGTACACCGCTCGGTTACGGCCATGTCTACGCGCCGGAAGACTATGTCGAAGCATGGGCAGCCGTTGCCGATGTCCGAAATTGGTCTGCCGAAGCAATTGAAAGGCTCAAGGATCATCTCGGAAATGCTGCGAGGGGCTCGAGGCGCTGACGGCGACAATCCCTACGTCGATAGGGGAGGATAATGGCTTGTAAAACTAAGGGGGGCGGAGGAACTCGCTAAGTATCAGGCTCGCTGGAGTGAACCGGCAATGTACCAACATCCGGCGGATATCGTTTCCACTAACGGCGTCATGCCTTCTCGTTAGACCGGCGCGTCCAGGGACTGCGCGAGACGGCGGCGACCCGTTCGGGCGCCTTCAACAACGCTTCACGCGACCGACAGGAACCCGAACCCCGAGTCCGCTCGAACCGATCAGGCGGCGGTTTGGGTCTTCGTCTTCTTGCCGATCTTCGTGCTGCTCTACGCGATAGTCGAGAAGATGCATGTCAGATCATAGACGCCGAGCAGCGAGGTGAGCACTCCGCCGCCCGGCGCTACCTTACATTAGGCTGCGTGCGGATTGACGACGGTGTAGCCTCTCAACGAGCGTGCGTGAATTCTGGTTGCGTGGCCCCCGGAATTGGCATCATAGGCCATCCAGAGATCTCCACCCACGTGCTGCTCGAGTACAAACACATGCCCGTGTCTCGCGGCAACCATGCCGGGCGCCGGCGCCGCGCGTGGAAAGCGGAGCCAGTTTGAGGCGAGGTTCAGTTCGGGGACGATGCGGCCGAACACGCGAATTGCTGCGCCGCAGCCGCAGAAAGAGCGTGGACATCCGGTGGGACGGCCTCCTACGATTTGGCCTTCCGCCGCGTCAGCACCAGCGAAAGAGCTGCGCATGACAGCGGTCCTTTGCATAAGCCGAAGGTGCCTGATGCTCGTCTCCTGGCGTGGTGACGACGAGAAATCGCAAGGCATCGTCACATTGCATTCGCGCGGGTGAACGGTCTGGCTTGGGCGGGCTTCGGAAGCAAAACAACTAAGTCCAATGAAAATCGACGCAACGGCTACTCTTCTAAACATGCAGTGCTCCTAGATGAGCCTGCCCCGAATGAACTTGGTAATGCGAATTTGGCGAAAATGTGCCGGAAGCCATCGGCGCTGACCTCGGAGTCCGCACCTGTTCGGAGGCGCGAGGCCATGCTGCCCCACCAACAGCCGGTGGGGGCCGGCCTCCGCCAAGGCCTCCTAGCAAGACTTCCCGGCAAGGGACCGCGTCGGGAGCTTGGAGGCTTCGCAAACCACAAGATCATTGATCTGCACAAATTGTCTCCCGGGCACACCTTGGTTATGCTGACCCAATGACCGCGCAGGCAGACGAAGATCCCGTCACCCATCCCGAGGAGATGCGAGCTGATTTCGACTTTCGCATCGGCGAGCACTTCAACCTAAAGGGCCGCGCGCGGATAACACCAGCAGGTATCGTCACGGTGGGCCTCATGGCGGTTGCGGTGCTGGTGGCGACGACCGCCCTCGTGCGCGCGGCTCGCCGATAAATGAAGATAATGAAGATAATGAATTTCTAAGAGCGATGCGGGCCCATGCACGCCGCATACGCAATCAAAGCCGGGAAGATGCCGGCTGCCGGGATTTTTCGGGCGGGACTACGCTGCTCGATCCGCGTTGGTGTGGGGGGACGACTGGGCTCTACAACTTTGTCGCGTGTCATCCATGCTGCAAGGCGAGCATAGCTACGTCTGAGACTTGGTAAAAACCACTCGGATTCATCCTCATGATCCTTGGTTGAACGGTAGTTGCCCCGGCTTGTTGCTCGCCGCGTTAGTCGCGCGCGATCGCGGCCTGCATCGCCTGCTTCCACTCGTACAGGTAAGCTTGAGCCGTAGGTCCCCTCGGAGGCCGCGACGACGGATCAGCCGGGCTGCTCGTCGATCCGGATCACAGCGACGCCGGCTGCGCGGAAGTAAAGTCCGCGAGTTCGCTGGTCTTGCTTACTGCGCAACGCGCCATAGCAAGAGCGGATCTACCCACTCTGTCAGCCACAGCAAGGAGAGTTCAAGCCGCCCGCGACCCTGAACTCACCCGATGTTCGAGGACATTGATCGTAGAAAGCAAATTGTCGCGACGTGCTCGCAAGCTCAACGCAAGCAGAGAGTAGGTCGGTTGGCGAACGTCGAAAACCCCCGCCCTGGCCTCCTCCGCGAGAATGTCGGAATTCATAAGATCGACGCGCCACCACAAGTCGGCAATGAGCGAACTTAGTTGTAGCTCTCCGGTGGTGCCGGATCGGGACACTTCTTGCATCGTTTGCCTCATCCTGAAACAGCGCCTCTATCGGGAGCTGCGTTTGACCTGAACTGGGCAAGGAAGGTGCCAGACGTGAGCTTATGGTCTCGGCATTAACAGCCGGCCGCGCCATCAAGCTTAACTTACGAGTTCAATTGCCGCGAGGCGCCCGATCGATAAGGTTGCAATCACCGAATATTGCCCCGTCCGGGTCCACCCACGCGAAGTCGTCGCTCCATCATTTTCAGGCGCATCGGCTTCCACTTCCGACCGTCAAGTCCATTGTATGCAAAAGCTATTTTCAAGCGGTATTACTGCCCTGACCTACATTTTCCTGTTGGCGTTCGTTGTCACCGGCGTGGCACGCGCCGGAATCGAGGCGAAGGAACGCAGGTCTCATAACGTTGCGCGATCTCAAGATGAGCTCTGACCCATTCTTCTCATCAACGCTCGCACGACTCCGGCAACAGCGACTTCGACAACTTCAGCTCATGAAGTTGATGGTCGACGTAATCAGGCTTCGGAAGAGTGTCGCCAAGGCCGAGCTAAAAGCCGCGTCATGGCGGGCTGCCGTAACCCGATCGGAGGAAGCAGACGACAATCGCATTAACGAAATCGAGCTTTAGCGGAGTGCAGATCCGAGACCTCCGACACCAGTGTCAGGAAGGCCGGAGCGCCTTTCGATCTCCCCTCAACATCAGGCGCCCGGTACTGACCTAGGCCGAGACAAAGCTGCCGGCTCGTGGTGCTCTCTTGGGCTTCCGGTTGACACAATCAGAAACTTTGCGAAAACTAACAACTGAGAAGCGAGCGATGAAAGTCGCTCAACCGACGCCGCGTTTGCAAAAGGCGTTAATCCTCGGATGGCAGCGTGTTTGATCAATTTGCAGATTGGCTACGGCGATCGGCCATTTTCTCGGCCGCCATCGACATCGCGCGCCGAACACTGCCCTCGCCTGCGCTGACATGGCTCCGTACGCAAATGGTACGCAACCTGCGTGGGACGCCCGATGAAGTGTTCCGCGAAATCTATCGACGCAACATCTGGGGTTATAAGGAGACGGCCTCCGGCGGGGGCTCCACCATGCACCACACGCAAAGGGTGCGAGAAGGCCTCCCAGGTCTGCTCGACGAGCTCAAAGTCCGTACCCTGCTTGACTTGCCTTGCGGCGATTTTCATTGGCTGTCAAAGATCGAACTTCCAATACAGTACTATATTGGTGCCGACATCGTGCCGGAGTTGGTCTCTCGCACGGGTAACCAGCACAGCCGGCCGAACCGCACGTTCCTCCAGATCGACCTCTGCAACGATTCGCTTCCGGCAGCTGACCTATTGCTCTGCCGCGACTGCTTCATTCACTTGTCCGAGGACATGATCGATCAGGCGATCAACAACATCCTTCGATCAAACATCAAATATCTCCTGACGACCACCTATCCGGCTGGCCGAAACCGTTCAATCCGCACCGGAGACTTCTTCAGCATCGATCTGTGCGCACCGCCCTACAACTTCCCACCACCGATCAAGGCACTTGACGACTATGCGCCGTCGTACGAACGGCGCCAGCTTGGGCTGTGGGAAGTCGAGAGCCTGCGCAAAATTCGGCGGTCCGGCGCTGTCGATTAGGGCGGGGCAACCGGGGCCGCTGCTGGCGAAGCTCTGAGGCGTCGCTTGACCGCCCCGACGACGTCGTCGAAGGACTGAAACCAGCGCATGCCAAAACGTTTAGCACCGATTTCAGTGAACCTTAGACGATCGACCAGCTTCGATGCCGGCATCAAGAAGTAGTCGCGCACCGCCCGATTCGAACCGTCGAGCCTGATGCCGACAATCATGCCGGGAGGCAGATGTTTGCCGCGCTCAACCGTCCATGTCGGCGAATGCTTCTCGTTGCCGTCATGGCTACTGCGGGCGATGCGCAGCGATATGACGATGCCCCGCACATCAAAAATCCGGTGGACCTGATCGAACCTGACGTCGTCACCGAAGGATGCGAACGCCGTCTCCAGTTTCGAGCCGTGCTCATTGAGCATGGTATGCCGATCCTTGCGAGAGTCTATATACTCGCAATCCCAGGTCGACACGAAACCAATCAACCGATAGGCGTTCCGCAACGATCCAAAGCGGAACTGATAAAGGCCGGGGCTCGGCACCCCCGGAGCATCGCTGATTATATCGCGACTCAGCCGCCCTTTCTTCTTCAACAAAATTCTTAGCTGCTTCAGCATCGCTTCGTTGGAGAGCCCTTTCGTGCTTTTGCGAGCGATGATCATCGCACGCGCCTTGGCAAACAACTCCGGACTAACGATCGCCTCGAAGGCTCTTTCTATTCGAATCCACTGCTCTGGAGGGTTCGGCTTGTTGTACTCCCGAAGCCGACACGTATGCCTATCGTAAAGCAAATTGCCGATGTAGTTCTCATTTGCCAGCATGTAGCGGATAATCCCCTCAGACCAGGGACGACCGGTAGGGCATTTGATGCCGGCGGCATTCAACCGTCGCGCAATTTTGGTCTCTCCCCTCTGGTCGATCACGAACTGCCTGAAAATCGATCGGACGAGTTCACACTCCTCCGGCGGCCCCGGGCGCAAGACAACCCGGTCTGTCTGGAGAAACTTTCTTTCGCCGTTCTGCATCACTCCCCGAGATCGGCCGGAAGAATCAACCACTTCCCTGCGGAGACCGATGCCAGGGCGCCCTCCGAGTCTGAAACCCAATCGAGCGACGTGGCATGCTCCCGCGTAAACCTTCTCGGATCGCTCCCTGCTCCATTCAGCCGCCATGCCTCGCTTCAAGTTCTTCGCGATGCCCGAAACAAAGGTGCCGTCGTTCTTGAACAATTCTGCGCAATACTCGACACGAACCCCGTTGCGCTTGCAGAGAAATTCGTAATACGCACTCTCGTCGCTGTCTTGGAAACGCCCCCAACGGCTCACGTCGTAGACAAGGATAGTCCCAAAGTCCGCCCGCCCGGACTGAACATCGTCGATGAGATCCAAGAGGCCCTTTCTATTCTTGATACGAAGTCCGCTCTTGGCGTCATCGCGGTAGGTCCGCACAATCTCCACATCGATCCGCCGCGCATAGGCGGCAATTGCAGCCATCTGGTTCACGATTGAATATTGCTGGTAGTCCGTCGACATTCTGACGTACTGCGCGGCGCGACGCGCGCGCTGCGCTTTGGGCAGCGAGATTTTTTGCGGAACGAGCGCGTTGACCATCGAAGCCAGCCTCGAACGTCCTCTCTTGAGACACTCTAGGATCGCTGGCCAAGGCTGGGAAATTCACATCTTCACGATGGACGCCCACGGCCTACAACCCGTGCTTCGCCGCCCAGGTCAGAAGGGCTGTCGCAAGCGCTAGGACCAGTCCGCCCCAATGGGACACCTTGCGAGCTGCGCTGATCGAGCGCAGATACAGGAACGCTCCAAGCAGAAGTCCGTAGTTCTTCCGGAAGTCGCCATTGAGCCTGGCGATCTTGGACAGTTCAGATGCCGATTCCGCTTCGATTGTCATTGCTGGCCTTCCTCGTATCAAGGACCAGCGCCTTATGAACCACTGTTTTGCCCGACGGCGCAAGTGAATATTTCGGGATATCAAAAGACCCGAATCCAGTCGGATATCCACAGCCACCACAGGCAGGGGCTGGCGCCCGTTCCGAGGCCCAAGAGGTTGAGGATTTGACTCCGGCGGGCGTACCGGCTTCATCCGGCCATGGGGACCAAGTCTCGAGAGTATTTGTTCGGATCAACCGTGCGGATCCTCGCCGAGCGCGCGCGGGACGCCCGCAAGGATGCCGATGGCCTGGCCTGCCAAGCCTGGAATGCGCGCATGCTGGGCTTCCAGGGCCCTGCCCAGCCCTCGCCAGCTCTCGGCGACGCGCTGAACGCAGGATACCGTTACCTCGAGGTGAAGTGTCTCGGCTGCGACACGCATCAGACGGTCGCGCTCGACATCGTCCGGCAACCGAAGACGACCCCGATTCACGAGCTCGAGCGTTACATGCGCTGCAACCAATGCTCGGAGCGAAACGGGCGGCCGTTCAAACGGAGCCACCTCGTCGCCCTTCGAACGAGTAAAATTTCTGCGACGAATCCCCCCTCGGTCTGGTGGCCAGGAGAGCGTTAGACCTTACACTGCGACATAACTTGATAGTGTCATGCCATGAATCACGAGCAGCATTTCCGCGATGTGCAATCTCTATAGCATCACCACGAACCAGGCCGCGATCAGCTCCTTGTTCCGCGTCGTCAACAGGTATGTCGGCAACCTTCCGGCGATGCCGTCGGTGTTTCCCGACAATCCCGCACCCGTGGTGCGCGTAGGCGGAAACGGCGAGCGCGAGATTGCCATGATGCGCTGGGGCATGCCGTCACCGCCAAGCATCAAGGGTCCACCGGTGACGAACATCCGCAACACCACCTCGCCGCACTGGCGCCGCTGGCTGAAGCCCGAAAGCCGTTGCCTAGTGCCGGCCAACAGCTTCTCCGAGTATGCGCCGGAACCGAACCCCGCGACCGGCAAGAAGGATATCGTCTGGTTCGCGCTTGCTGACGATCGTCCCCTGTTTGTCTTCGGCGGCATCTGGACGGTGTTTGCCGGCGACCGCGGCACCAAGTCGAAACCAGTGCCGGGCCCGCACCCGGTCTATGGTTTCCTAACGACGACGCCGAACGCTGTGGTCGAGCCTATCCATCCCAAGGCCATGCCGGTCATCCTGACCACGGAGGAAGAGCGCGACGTCTGGATGCGCGCCCCCTGGGAAGAAGCCAAGGCTCTGCAGCGCCCGCTCCCCGACAACGCTCTTCAGATCGTCGCGCGCGGCGCCGCAAAGGAGGATCAGGCCGCAGCATGAAGCACGTCGAGGCCCGCCCCTACGCCAATCCGGAGGCCGCCGCGCGCAAGCTCCTCGCCCTCGCCGCCGGCGTCGAGCCGATCAACGGCCGCATTCACATCGAGAAGATCAACGCACCGTTTCTCGCGAAGGACGGCTGCAACGCCACCGGCGCGGAATTCGGCGCCGGGCTCGCATGCGCAATCGAGCTTGGCTGGCTGGAGCTGCACGAAAGCGGCACCTTCGTCACGCTGATGCCGCCGGGCAAAGATCTGCTGGATTAGCACTGCGCCGCACCGTCGGACCGCGTTCAGAAGGCGTCCTACGCGTTTCTCGCGCTCCTGAGCTTCTCGTCCTCCTCTATCCTGCTAGCAAGAAACAGCCATGCGGCGGCCGCCTCCTTCATTTCGTCTCTACGACGGCCGATGTTCCGCTCGGCCTCCGCCTGCTTATCGGCGGCCTTTTCTCGACACTGCTCGACGCTGAATTTCATAGCCGACCAGACAAGTTCTGGCAGGGCCAGTCTGGTCAAAAAAGACCACTCCAGGAAAACAGCCCACCCGGCTCTGGGCCTTTCGTGGGATTAAGTGCCGTCCCGAACCTTGCGTTCGAGCATGGCGGTCTCGACCTGGTCGGCCAGCGCCGAGAGATGGTTGGCCAATTTTTCGAACAAGTCCTGTTTGGCCTTGTCGGTCGTCAGCTCGCTGATGAGCTTGCACTCAGCCGCGTCCGTTCGCAGCTTTTCCAATTGAGTTTGATAATCCCGCATGTCGCGCCCAGCTCCGCCCCGCGTGCTGCCTGTGGGTAGACGGCTTCTACCACGGCCATCATGGGGCTGTCAGCGTCTGCGCCGCTGGGCGCTGGCCTGTTTCCGAGCGCAGTGGCCTAATTTGAAAACCGCAGTGGCCCGTTTTGTTCTCTGTGTTACCGTAAGGCGTATCCGTGGATGGAACGCCGTCGTCATAAATCCGTAATTCTGCGGTGAACCTTCGCGCCAGTACCGGTAGTTTGGGGAGTTTGGGTGATGACGGGAAACATGCAGCAAGCGGATAGGCGCAACCGGCTATTGGAAGCCGCCACGCAGGAAATGCTCAAGTTCGAACAGAAGGAAAACGAGTTCCGCAAGCGAGATCGCGAGGAGCGCGCGGCGGAGCTTCGGCTTCCTTTGGATGATATCAACGTGCACTGAGGGCAGTCACAGGACTGTCACGTCACGCTTTTAGCATTGTCACGCGACGGGGGACCGACGCGGCAGCTCCTCGCTCATCCTCGGGCTTAGACCACCAGACTGGGCGGGGAGCTTGCCGGGCTGCCTCAGTTGGCGGCCTCTTCCTCTTCGCTAAGAGTTTGATTGAGGCTGGGATTCGGCAAGCGATCAAAGAGGAGTGGCTGGACAAGGACGACGTTCGGAAAGTCCAGCGCCCGGAGTAATCCCCGATTCTATCCCCAATCCGCAAGTGGCCTACCTTGAAATCCCGAGTGGCCTATTTCGGCCAGTACCCGCCGCTGGCAGCGCTGGTCAGACGGCCGTTAGAGTCCTATTCCCAAACTTCCTTCCGGCAACTATCGCAACGAAACACCCGAGCCATCCTATCGTTCTTCACGTCCAGAATTGAAGCAAGGGGACGAGCGGGCGCGGCGCATGTCGGGCAGCGCGGTCCGGCGTTCGGAGGGTGTTGACGGGGCATCAGCTGCTTTTCCTGGGCCATTCCAGTCCGCTTCCTATGTCCAATCAAACTTACGACGGGATCAGGCACATGGATCGTCGCAGAGCGAACTATTTTGGCGATTGGGATCCGGGAGATCTTAGTTGCTCACTTAACCGCAGGGCCGTCTCCGCTTGGCGAGCCCGACGCGCAAGCAGCTCGCGCGCTTGGCTGCCGGGGGCCTCTTGCTCTGCGGCTTCCCTGAATTTTTGGGCTTCTTTTGCGAGCCTCTCTTCGAAGGTGCTGGTGTGCTTGATCCGCTTGCGCTGCATGGCACGGTCCTCCATCCGTCGCGGCCGGTAATCCATCAAGCGCGGAAAAGTTCCCTCCAGTCCGCTGCGACTCCAAGTCTCAACCAAACGGTGCAGAGGATAGCTGCTGGCGGCGGGAAAAACGCGTTTAAATGCGCGCAGGGACGGGGCTGCAACGTGCGGCCCTGTACTAAGGAAGGCCCGTCGGAAACCAGCCCCCGGCGGGCCTCCCTCACCGGCCAGGACCGCCTGGCGAATTCGGAACGATCGACCGCCCTTCGCAATTGGACTTCGGTCCCGTGGAGTTTGCGTATGCGTTTCTCGCCCTCGATCGTGCCGGCCGACCGCCTCGACCGCGACATCTATCTGGTCCTTGAGGATTTTGGCGCCCGCGCCGGCTGCGCCTGGCGCGAGACTGACGAGACCGAGACCGATCTAGACACGGTCATCCGGCAGATCATTTCCGGCGACTACAGCTACCCGGTTCGCATCGTGGCCTTCAATGCGGTCGAGGGATGGTCGAGGGACGCGACCGCCGACGTCGCCGACGCCGTCGCCCAACGCGCCATCGATACCGACGCGGAGGTCTCCCAATCCTTGCGAGCTTTCATCGCGGAAAATTCGACGAAGGCGTTTGACTTACAGCTTTCGCTGCCGCTGCTCGGCGAAAGCCCAGGCCGCGAGGAACATCGACATCAGCGATTGGTTTGATCAGTCCTGAGGTCAGGAGAGATCTATGGGCAATAGCGGCGTCGGCATGCTACTCGGCGACACATCGGCTACTCTGCTGTGGGTTTGGTTCATAGGTGCGTTCGTGCTGGGCGGCGCAATACTTTACGGGGTGATGAAGGCGGGACGCTTGCGACGAAGCGAACGGGCGCAGCTCGACCGAAACACGGAGGCGGCACAGCGGAGAGAGGATCCGCAGAAGCGTTGAAACGACCCCCCTCTATCTCTGGAAGGACATGCAACGCCAGCTGAGGTCACCCGGCCTTAAGCCGCCGGAATAGATTCCTTGATCTAATTCAAGCGGCGCGCGCCTGTTAGGTGGACCATTTGGCCATGCCCGATACCGACAAAAGGACCGGCGGAAAAGCGGTCCAGCCGTCGTCGTTGGATGAGGCCCGTCGCCTCATTGCGGATTACGCCGCAGAGCTTCGTGAGATCATCCGGAAGCTCCGCCGGAAGCCGAACTAAGGTCGCCTCGTCGCAGTTCCTCACATGGAACAACGATTTGGCCAAGCGACGACATATTCCTGAAACAAACCGCTGCTTTGATGGGATAACCGGGGCACAGGGGTTTGCATCCTTAGTTATTTTCATTCCCGGGGCTGGTTTTTTCACGTCGTTTTTGATTTGAAATTCGACTTCGAACAGGGCCACCGCGAGGCGGCCCTTTCTTCTGAGGGCGTCGCTCCCTATCTGAGATTCATGTCTACCGCGTTCGAGTTCTGCCTCCCCACGGCCGCAAAAATTGTGCCCGCCGGCCCCGACTGGATCCACGAAATCAAGTATGACGGCTACAGGTTGCGCGTTGAGCGCAACGGCAAGGCCGTGCGCCTCTTCACGCGCAACGGCCACGACTGGACCAGGCGTTTCCCCTGGATCGTCGAGGCCGCGCTGAAGAACCGCGAGCAGCAATTCGTCATCGACGGCGAGGCCGTTGTCCTCGGCGTCGACGGCGTCTCCGATTTCAACGCGCTGCACTCACGCCGGCACGATGACGAGGTGCAGCTCTACGCATTCGACGTGCTCGCGCTCGGCGGCGAGGACCTCCGGCAGCTGCCGCTGACGATGCGCAAAACCAATCTGGCACGGCTGCTGCGCGGCTGGCCGGACGGCATGTTCGTCGCGCCGTTCGAGCCCGCCGAGATAGGCGCGGACCTGTTCGCCGCCGCCTGCCGCATGGGTCTCGAGGGTCTCGTCTCGAAACGGCGCGACCGACGTTATGGCGGCGGCCGGTCGAAGGACTGGATTAAGGTGAAAAACCGGACGCACCCGGCGATGATGAGGGTGATCGAAGTGCACAAAGAACAGGTCCGGCCCGCGGACATGGGAGCCTTAGCGACGGAAGGGGCGTGTACTCATAAACGTCAGCTTCCGAGCATTAAGCGGAAGCCGCGCCGCCTGGTCGGCAATGGTTGCTATCCCAAAACTCAAGTGCGGCATCGCCGGACTGCGGCTTCAGTTCGTTATCGCAGCTTGCCAAGCCAGAGCGCGGAGAGCGATGGGCGGTTGCGCACGCCGAACTTGGCGTAGATCGATTTGACGTGGAAATGCGTGGTGTTCGGACTTTGGTCGAGCTTCTGCGCGATCCGGCTTTCCGTGTCCCCGTCGAGCAGGGCGAGCAACACGCGGCGTTCAGCGGGTGTGAGGGGCGCGTTCGCGATGAGCAGCCCGTGGCTGAGCAATTGTTCTCGGTGAAACCATCTCAAGGCACGCATGACGAAGCCCAGACGCTGGCCGTCCTGCGCCGTAAAGCGGGGCGCCTGCGCATCGCGAAACACGAACAGACGAATCCTCACGTCGTCATTGAGCGCAATACGCACGGAAATGCTGTCAGCGAAGCCGCAGTCCAGATAGTGCCGCCGATAGTGCTTGCCCTCGAACCATTCCGGCGGCAGCGCTTCGAACAGCAAGCGGACGCGGAACGACTCATCGCCCGACATAGAAAGGATCTGAGACAGGTCGACGTCGTCGGACCAGAGTGTATCGTACTGCTTCTGCACCGACGCTGCCACCGCCGGTATCGGGTCCAACACCCTGACGAGGCGCGGACGCCAGCCGAGCAAGGGATCCGCCCGCTTCGGCGAAGGCAATCGCACGACCACACCCCATAGCACATTGCGTGCCGACAACATCGTACGCAGTGAGGACAGCAGGTGTATCAGCGCGGCGTCACCGTCGACGACAGAGAACTCGGCCAGCTGATCCCAGAGTGTATAGACTTCTTGATTTTGCGGATCGGTGGGATCCGTCGAGAGATGCATGTCATTCCCAACCTGTGCAGGAAGCCGAGCCAGCGCGGGTATACATAAAGCACAGCGAACCACCTTTCTAGGTAGTTCTCAGAAGCTTCGCGTGGCGCCATATTCAGCACGGGTGCTGGGAAGACAGATCCTCTCCCGTAACGTCATCGGGAGAACAACGATGCGCACAACAACGGGCGCGCGCCGGCTTGAGAAGCCCGGCGGCGACCAGACGGAGAGGCGACGGTGTCCCGTCTCTTTCATTGTCCTAGCATGCACATTTGTGATTGCCTTCGCAGCTTTCGCGCAGCAGCCACCGGCCAAGGTATCGATCCGCCCGACCGCTCCGATGCCGGGCGTCAGCACTCCCTGACTGATCCCTTTGCATTCCGGCTTCACAACGGCCATCAACCAAGAGATCGCAATGACCAAACAGGACGATCAAGTTCTCGATTGGGGTGAAGCTGCCCACGACAAGGTCAAGGACGTCATCAAGCGATCTGTTTCGTCTTTTGCCGCTCGATGGAGGACGTCAGCGATGACGCACGCGGCATTTTCTGAGGCGGCGAATGCGCCCCAGGCGAAGTCCCAAATGGGCATCTCCGACACTATTCTCCCCACAAGGGATTCTCATCTGCGCGGTTTGGCGCCCCTCGCGCTGTTCGTCACCTGGTACCAACGGGCCCGCTTCAGGGCGGAGCTTCTTGCCGACCTCAGGCACAAAGCCGAATATCTCAAAGACATCGGAATTTGCCGGCACGAGGCGACGTCCGAAGCCGCCCGAGTCTTCTGGGAGCCGGTCCTGCTCAGGCGCAACCTTTCGAACCCGCCGCTCCCGTAACGTAACGAACCAGCCGAACGCCGCCGGAGTGGCCGTCGGTCCAATAGCAGCAGTCGGAAGGTCATGCGAGCTCTCGTCAATTCCGTCATTGCAAGCGCTTTCGTGCGGGCGTTCCCTGCATCATCGCTGCGAGCAAATCTCCTCAAGCAGACTGCATTGCTAAGCGGCGCCGTCGTGTTCGTGTGGCTGCTGTCGCTGACCTACGGATTAGACCTCAGCGCTGGCTTTCTCTAGCCGATATGGACCGTGAGTGAGTCTCCCGTTGCATTCGTCCGAAGCAGTCTCTCGGGTCTCCGATCGTCCGATCGAACCAGGAAAGCCAGGCATTGTCGCCTTCATCTTGTCCGCGCTGCATGCGTCGCGGCGACAAACGGCAAGTCGCATCATGCGCGAGCTCGAGCATCTGCAAGAGAGCGACCAAACAAGATCCGGAGACCAAGCATGACGATTGCGAACAGGACGGCGCAAACAAGGGCGACGATCAAACCGCATGCCAACGGTGAAACGAGCTGGCTTTTCGCAGTGGCGGCAGCATTCTTCGTCGTTCACCTCATCGCCTGGACCATCCTCGGACATGCATCGAGAGTCGATCTTCCTGATTCGCAGCTAGAGACGATATGCCGCTCGTGCGATTAGGGATGATCGCTTTAAGAGACACAGGTTGCACGGCTTTCGGTGTCCGCCTCTGGCCCTTCTCGGACGCCACCCAATGTCCGCTTCCGCGCCGCTGCTGGGAGATGAGCGGACATCGCGGGTATGAGTACACGCCCTAGTGAACAGCGGACACAAAGTCGAACCGTTGAGTGCCATGTGCATCCTGTATCTGCCTCGCACGCTCGACATGTGCTGCGACGAAGGCCAATAGGGCGAGATCTCACCTGCGGCCCAGCTCGACGAACAGCCAGACGATCGCCAGGCAGCGCGCCACGCTGACGCCGGCGATCGCCATGTCGAGCAGCTCGCCGCGGAAGGCCGCGGCATCGATCAGGGTCTGCGTCTCGAACTTCATCGCAACGTCACCTGGAAAAAGTGCGAGGCGATCCACAGCGCCGCGGCGCCGCCGCCACTGCCGAACACCAGCCAGTAGACCCAGCGGCCGGCCGTCAGCGCGCCGGACGCCTTGTGCTTTGCAACCTCGACGGCGTCGACGATCGGTTTCATATCGGCGATGTCGGAGATTGCCGCTTTCACCAGCCCCTCGAGCGTGCGGAAGTCGTCGACGACACGGTCGATCTTTTGATGCAGGTCGCGGCGGCCGATCGAGGCCTTTTCGTCCTGGTCGCGCCATTGCCGGGTCAGCGTGTCGACCGAGGCAACCAGGCCGCCGATCGTCTGCGCCATCTTGAGCAGCGCAGCCTGCGTGGTTTCAGCTTCCGTCACTTCCCGCCCTCGCCGTAGCTCTGCCGCACGCCGTCGTACCAGGCATGCCCGGCCTCGATCCGCTGGTTGGCTTCCTTCAGTGCATCGCGCGTGCGCGCCAGGCGCTCGCGCGCGTCGCTATTGAGGCTTGCGCTGGGATCGCCAACGGGTGCGAAGATCTGCGCCGGCGCCGCCGGCAGCTCCCGCCGGAGCGGGGCAGGCAGCGGATTTGATGCGCAGCCCGCGCAGATCATCGCAAGTAAGACCGCAGACGTTCGGCTTGCCCGCCGCAGCGAGCGCCTCGTTCCGCTTGCGCAATTCGTCGACATAGGCATCGGTCCCCACCCTTTCCTGCTCTGCCTGTTGCTCGATCGCCATGGCGCGCAGCACGGCATCGCCGGCGGCGCGGTTGGCCTCGAGGAGATCCTTGCGCGCGGCCGCCAGCTGCGCGTCGAGCGCCTTCTCGCGCCAGGCGCCGTCCGCCTCCGCATAGCCTGCGTTGTAGAGGTGAAAACCCGCGGCCACGGCCGCGATGCCGATGACGAGCGCCAGCGCGCCCGCCAGAAGTGCGCCGGCCTTGAACGGCGACAACTTGACGCCGGCGAGGCCGAGCAGCTGCACGATCGCAGCGATGACCGCGCCGCTCATGTGTTCTTGCCCGTGCGGTAGTCGGCCAGGCGCTTGACCTCGATCTTGTGCGCGACCGACCAGATCAGCACGCCGAGGCCGGCGACGATCGCCAGCACCAGCACGGCCGCGAGCAGCCAGACGATCGCCTGCGGCGGAATGCCGAGCCCGCCGACCGCGTCCTTTGCACCCGACACCGCCGACGCCTTGTCGGTGATCCAAGCCAGCAGACCGGCGACCGAAAGGCTGCCGCCCGTGCCGAACAGACTGCCGGCCCAGCGCTTGACCTGGTCGGTGATGGAGATGGTCTGCACACCCTGCTCGCGCAGATCCTGCGTAGTGGCGTTGGCGCGGACGTCCGACACCGGCCGCGGCTCGGCGCGCGCCAGCGCGGCGAGCAGATCGTCGTCGATGCCGGGCACCAGCGGCAGATCGTGCTCATGCCGAAAGGCCAGGATCGCCGCCTCGGCGCGCCCCTTCGGCACCAGCTGACCGTCGACGGCGCCCGTGTCGTAATAGCCCAGCTCCCGCAGCCGGGCCTGCACCTGGACCACGACGTCGGGATCGGGTGCCGGCGCGACGTGCTCGAGTCTTTCGTGCTGGTCCGGATGGTGCTCGGCCAGGCCCTTTTCGAACAGCCGCGCCTCGGTCTCGCGCCTGGCGTAGAGGCCGGAGGTTTTCGGCCAGAGACGCTGCATCGAGCGGATCAGGCCGGGGATGCGGGCAAGGTCGCCGCCAGCGACGCAGGCGCGGATCTCGCGCATCTCGGCGCAGCGCGCGCCTGGCTTCACGAACCCGGCGGCGTCGCGGTTGAAGGCGATCGACCACAGCACGCCCTTCAGCTCGCCGGCGCCGGGACAATAGCGCTGGAGGATGCCGAGATGCGCGGCAGGTCATGATTGGCGAACACGTCGAGCGCGACCGGCCAGGGAATGTCGACCTGCCCGCGGGTCGCGCGGCACTAGGCGGCGGCCGCCTCGCCGCATGCCCGACGCACCGAGCAGGATGCTCAGCATCGCGGCGTCGACCTTGTCGGCCCAGTCAGCGCGGATCTGAGCCTTGGTCTGCGTGCCGAAATCGTAGCCGATGCGGCCGGTTGGGCCGCTCTGCTCGCCGGGATATTCCAGCGGGTGGCGGTATTTCCGCTCAGCAGGTCGAGCATGTGGGGCAAACTCCTGGATTGACGTTGGGAAGGCGGGCAACGCTGCATTTCGACAACATCCGGCTGCCGCGCGGAATGTTGCCAGCCGGGGTTGCGATGGGTTAGAAACATTCAGAAACGCAACGGGGGGACACCGATGACCGACTTATTCGGAAAGTCAGACGCCGCTAGATTGCGGTCTCATCTACGGTTGCTGGATGGCCCTGCTAAAATTTACCGGCTGGCTGATGTTCGTAGCGCAATCAAGGACCTCACTCCCGTGCGACGTGCTCGAACCGGGCTTCGGATGCTTCGCAGCAAAGGGCAGTCCGACGAGACGACAATCATCGAACGTCTCGCTGTCGACTGCTCGAAGACGTTTATCGAATTCGGCTTTCACCCGGCTGAATTCAATTGCGCTACTCTCGCACGCAGGCACGACTGGGACGGCCTGCTTGTCGACGGCGATGCCGGCCAGGTTGCTGATGCCAAATTCTTCCTTCCTTCCCGCATCGCCGCAGTCCAAAAGTTCTTGACCCTGGACAACATCGATTTTCTCAAAGCCGTCTTCCCCGCACTCGGAGTCCTTTCGATCGACGTCGACGGTAACGATTATTGGTTTCTCGAGCGACTGATCGATATCCGGCCAGCTGTCATCTGCGTCGAGTACAATTCGACCTTCGGACAAGCGCCGATTTCGGTGCCCTACGATCCGGGCTTCGACAGGCACGAGAAACACCCGCGAGGCTGGTATCATGGCGCCTCGCTCACGGCGCTCGCCTGGCTCTGCCGCAAGCATGGTTATGGCCTTGCGGCTGTGTCGGATGGTGGCGCCAATGCCTTTTTCACTGCAGGCGGCCGACTGGATCCCGCTCACGCTTGGCGGCCGAATAGGTTCCGAGAAATTTATTCCGGCGTTTCGCACGACCTGCAATGGCAGGCCGTGAAGGATCTTCCGTTCGTCGACGTCACATGCACAAAATCGGACTGACGTCGTGCTTTGCGCCAGCCAGGCCGACTTTTACTGATCGAACACAGCAATCGATCGCGGCGGTCCATCCAAGCGACACGAAGTAAGTACGGTGACGTCGAGCGCGTGCCGCACCCTGTAGCCTCGTCCGTCGAGTAGTGTGGTAAAGGCACCGTCCTCTCCCACTGCCTTGTCCGGCATACCGCCCACCGCGTCGTATGCGGAGAGCCTGACGGCCAGGCTCGCCCCCGAGGAAACGCGATGATTGGGCCAGGGATCGTGATCCCTGGGATCGCAAAGGGCATATATTTCAGCGACGAGGCGCAGGTAGGTATCTTCCAGACGACCGCGCGAAAGAAATCCCGCACCGTGCGAGACGATTTCCGCTGGCTCGGCATCGATATAGCCCGCAACGCAATCGGCGCCCACCTCCAGATGCCGAACATTGCTGGAAAGCCAAGTAGGACTGACGACGCTGTCGGCGTCGGTCGTCAGCAGGAAACCTTCGATTGACGAACACCGCAAGATAGCGGCAGCCTCCTCCATGGCCAGTCGCCTGGCACCGCCGGCAGTCGCGTTCCGCGAGAAACGGACTTCGCGGACGGCCAGCAGATATGGCAGTCTGCCGGATGCTCGCCGTGCTGCAGTTGCCGTTTCATCGGACGACTTGTTGACTAAAAGCAGTACGGCGAAGCTGCCACCAGGCAGCGGAGCACCAAATTCGTCCCGCTGCACGGCAAGCGCGGACAGACAGCGTATGATGCGTTCGGACTCGTTACGTGCGGGCATCGCAATGATAATGGGACAGCCGCGCAGGAGAACTGCTCCCGACCGGACGACTTCCGACCGGTCGATCTCGCGCTTCTCCATATCTGATCTCTGCCCTCGCGCTTGCGACGAGGTAAAAACGGCAACGTGAGACAGGAGTTCCTATTGAGGTTACCTGCATGGTCAGTTCAAACGGATGAGCCCATAGCTCGGTCCGGCGGCCCCACCGTCCGTCTCGGTCGCCTGGGACATGAACGGAGGATTCTCCTAGCGCTCGATTTGGGCATCGCGTAGCTCGTAGCTTGAAATCAGGGGATTCCAGCCGACCTTTGGCGGGCGCGTCAAGCGAACGTTCGGAACGCGAAGTAGGCGATCCAGAAAGATTGCGGTCTCCTGCAGCGCCACCGACGCGCCGGGACATTTGTGGGGTCCGTCGCCAAAACTCATAAGACTGGCAGATGCCTTGCTCGCCCTGACATTGCGATCCGCGTCGAGCTTGAATGGGCAACTGCCTGACGCCTCGGGATCCGAATTCATGGCACGAACGTCGATCTTCACCAGAGTGCCGGCCGGGAGGATCGGGGTTGGCCCATCGTCATCCAGCTTCAATTCGCGCTCCGTGCGGCGATAGAGCGCGCCGACCACCGGCTCCAACCTGAGGATCTCTTCCAGGATCGCCACCTGGGCCGGTTCATTGCCGTCCAGAAATCTGCGGCGCAGATCTTCGCGCTCGAGCAAGTGCCAGGCCGCCATCACGATGAATTCGCGCGTCGTCGCCATGCCGGCTGCGCCATAGGTCAGGCACTCGGTCAAAATCTCGCGGTTTGAATAGCCCTGGTCGATCAGATGGGAGATCACGTCGTCCCTTCGCTCAGCGCGGCGAACGCGGATTGCCGGCCGTACGTCGTAGAGGTAGAAGGCGAACATCCGGTATTGGCCCGCCGCAAATCCCATCAACGCCGAGAGCCACCCCTGCTGCGCCCCGCTGACGGTGAAGAAGCGGTTCAGCCGGCGCGACATCCCTCGTTGATCACTTTCCGTGAGCCCGACGATCTCGGCGGCCACGGCCACCGCCATCTCGAGGCTCATGGCATCCAGTTCGGCGTGACCGGTTGATCGAAAACGCTCTACCAGCCGATCGCTTAGGCTTTCCATCAATTGGCGATAACGGGTCGCGACGACTTTTGGCGCAAAGAAGCGGGCGGTGGCGCTACGCTGCTTCTGATGCGCCTCACCGTCCTGAAACAGGACTGGAGCATGCGTGCGACCCGTAAATCTTTCCAGGAGCTCTGCCCTGAAACCAGCCTGCCGCACGCCGCCGCTGCGCAACAATTGCCGGGCGAGATCGAAATTGACGATGCGTACCGTCCCCGTAGCCTGACGATCAGGAACGCCGATTCCGGCAGCCGCCTGCGATTTCCTCTCGTCGAGCTGAACGGGCAATTCGGGCGCGGCCCCCGACTCATCAATCGCCATTTGCTTCGGTGACCTTGCTAGGCCGCGACAATCGTCTTCTCGATGTCTGCGATCGAATGACCTGTCAGGTCCTTGGCGATTTCGCCGACAAGAGCCTCGTGCAGCTTCTTATGGTAGTGCTTGCGCATCTCACCGAGCGTCTTGGGCGCGGCGATGATGACGATGTCGCTGAATTTGTTGGTAAGCACTTGGGAGTTCAGCATGCCGACGATGCCCGAGACGAAACCATCCTCCTCCGCCTGGCTCTGATCGGGGTTGGCTGAACTGTTATTGTGCCCACCGCTGCCACTGGCGGCCTCGACGTCCTCTCGTGGAGCGGCAACCAGGCTGAGCTGCGTCTCGGTGCCGGTGTTGCGGAAAAGGTTCAGCTTTTCTCCGTCGGCGACGGCCACGATGGTATCCGTTGGGAGGATCATTGACAGCTCCTGCATGTCGAGAGAGGTCGCCGGCGTCCGCGACGTCGGGCGACCCACAGCAATCCACCGGTGTTGCCGAAGTTCCGTTTGGCCTCTGAATGCACCTAGCAATGCGTCCCTGCCACCGACCACGTCTTCAATCTCTGATCCATTTGGACGCGCCCGCGATGTCGCAACAGTGATCGCCCCCCGCATCGAAGGTCTCGCTGATCCTCGCCGCGTCCCTATCTGATGTGGATCACAGAACGGGAAATGAGGGAACATGACAGGCTCCGCACTCGTGGTTGGCGCCAGTGGCATCGTCGGCAATAATCTCGCCCGGCACCTCCTCGAGCGGGGCTGGCAAGTCCACGGGCTGGCCCGGCGGCCGCCGGCCGATATCGACGGCCTTACCCCGGTTGCCGCCGACCTTCTCGATCCGGCTACGCTCCGATCCGCCCTGCAGGGATTGAAACCGACTGCTGTATTCATCAGCACCTGGCTTCGGCAGCAAACCGAGGCGGAGAACATCCGCGTCAATTCCGCGATGGTGCGCAACGTGCTGGACGCGGTCGCGGCGGCGGGTTCGGTCAGGCATGTCGCACTCGTTACCGGCCTGAAGCATTATCTCGGTCCGTTTGAAGCCTATGGCAAGGGCAAATTACCGGCGACGCCGTTCCGCGAGGATCAGCCGAGGCTCGATATCGAGAATTTTTATTATGCACAGGAAGACGAAGTGTTCGCTGCGTCGAAGCGCGACAGCTTCGGCTGGAGCGTGCACCGGCCGCACACCATCATCGGTTATGCCGTCGGCAACGCCATGAACATGGGCGTCACGCTTGCGGTCTACGCGACGATCTGCCGGGAAACGGGGCGGCCGTTTTCGTTTCCGGGGTCGGCTGCGCAGTGGAACGGTCTGACCGACATGACCGATGCGACACTGCTGGCGCGTCATCTCGAATGGGCCGCAACGACCGAGGCCGCGCGCAACCAGGCCTTCAATATCGTCAACGGCGATGTCTTCCGCTGGAGCTGGATGTGGACCCGGCTGGCCAATTGGTTCGGGATCCCGCCGGCGCCGTATGCAGGCGAAGGAATTCCGCTGGAGCGCCAATTAGCCGATGCCGGTCCGGTCTGGGGCGAAATCGCCCGTAAGCATCGACTGGCGGAGCCCGATCTGGGCAGGCTTGCCTCTGCCTGGCACACTGATGCCGATCTCGGGCGTCCGATCGAAGTGGTGACCGACATGAGCAAGAGCCGGCAGCTTGGTTTCCTGGACTATCAGGCGACCGACGACAGCTTCTTCAAACTGTTTAAGCGGTTGCGCGAAGCGCGCATCATTCCGTGATCGCTACTCGGCAAATCAGGATCCTCCGCGGCTTGACCGCCCGACATCCCTGTACCAATCGGCGTAGGGCGTGTTCTTCGCCAGATGCCGGTTCAAGTCCGGCGCGCCGTCGTCCCACCAGACTGGTCCCCGCTCCCCAAGCGCCCGCTTCACCCGATCGACCGCCTTGTGCGCGGCTGCTTCGGCTTCGCTGTCCAAGGCTTGTTTGGCGGCTCGCACGCCGCGACGGGCGGCCATCAGCCGGCGAACAAGGTCCGTACGCGCGGCCTCGTCGAGATCCGGGCTCGCCATGCGCCATAACCTTCCGCGGACGACGAAGTAACGGCCGTCCGGTGTCACCGGATGCTTCCCGGCCCCCACCGCCGCACGCGACAGCAAGAAATTTGCGCTGAGCTTAACTTCCGACCTGAAAATAGATTGTCCAGATGGCGACGACGGTCACCGCGGCCACAGCGAGGCTGCCGAGCAGAAGGGCAAGGACATTGGTGTCGGGCTCGGCGGAGCCTTCGGAGGTGCTGCGGTTTCGATTGAAATTCATGGCTTGGCTTCCTTCGGTGGGCAAGCCGGCAGCAGAGCGATGGTTCCTCTACGGAACGGCTCTCCAAGTTCAGCGTTCGACCTGTGCAAGGAAAGGACGCAAGCATGACGAAGACATTCGATCCGGCCCCGGAGGACAAGCACGCGGTCGATCCCAAGCAGGGCATCCGTAGCGACAAAGCGAAGGACGACAAGTTGCAAAAAGGGCTGAAAGACAGTTTTCCGGCCTCTGATCCGGTGAGCAGCACGCAGGCATCCGAGGCAATGCCGGACTGACAAATGGACGACAATAGGCGTAGCCGGAACGACCAAGGCGGCGGGGCGTCGCGTTTAAGCGGGTGTCTCCGAGATTGGCTTGATCTTCTTCAGGGGATCGATCTGATCACACACAATGCACTGAAGTTCAGTCTTGCCGTAAAGTCCGGGCACCGGGACAGTTCGCTTGCCGCACCGCAAACAACGCGTGACTCTATCCATCAAAGCCTCTTCGGGCCGACTAACGACCTCGGCAAACCGTATGGCGAAATTGAGTGCCGACGTCGGGGTGATTCGGACGGATATCGAAGCGCCCAACGACCTCTCGAGTCATAACGCAATCACCCACACCGAAAACGCAATAAGCAGAGTGAGGATGATTGCAGCTGCTATGACGAGCTTTGTCACGCCTCTTTCCGAACGCCCTTGTACTTCACCGCACTTTTCTTGACAGCCATGAACTGTCCATCCGTCTTGTTGCGCTTGGTAGAGGTCTTTGTGAGCGGGTTTTTGAGCTGGCTGCGCTTCTTCACCGCACCTTTGCGTGCGTTATCGCCGACTGGTTTATTGACTGCCATGGATATCTCCTGTTCCACGGTAAGGCTCCAAACGGTCGCTTTGTTCCCTAGGAGCCGCAGCAGCAAAAAAGACGCCAAAAATGTCGATCCGGGCCACATGGTCTGGCCAACGCGCCGCGCGGCGGGCTAAACCAAGCGCAAGCTAAAGTGCCGCAGATCCTGCGCCGCGTAGCGATCGACGAACTCCTGAAGATGCGATGGGACGTCACTCAGTTTCATATCGCAGCGATGCTGGATTTCGCGTGCGACATCCTCCGACACATCCGCTGACCAAGCTTCGACCGTATTGAAAGCCACAACTCTGATCGGGCGCTTGTACTCCCCGGCCATAAGATCCTGGATGACCGTCTCCAGGTCCGTTGTCTCCAAATCGACCTCCCGCCAGGCTTTGCCGGCCGGGCCAAAATCATCCGCTACGAGATAGACGGTCGGCTGGTCGATGGGGACAAGCGCTGGTGTCCAGCTGGAACGCATAAAGAAACTCCACCAAAAGAACCGGGATTCATTTTGAGGAGGAGGCATTCGTTCCAGACTCCATTTCAGACCACTGCGGGGCGGATCGGCCTTTTGTCGGCATTGAGTGCAGTCTATCAGAGACGGACGCGCCGGATGGCAAGCGGATCACGGCACCATCGAAACGGTCAGGGCAGCTGATGCTGCCGAACTTCTCCTGGCATTAGATTCAATGCTGCGGCTTCGCAGCCCCCCAGTTCACGCTCGACCAAGCAGGCGCTCCATCCCTCTGGGACTGCCTCGAGTACCCGATCCACGGCTTGGCCGCGCCCGGTGGCAGCGAGCCAGATCTGGTCCTCGCCGCTGTCGATCATGACACGAACCACATGAACGCGTTGCATCTTGCTTTAATCACCAAGCCGCGGCCGAAATTTCATGATAGTTGCTCCGGCGCAGAAGAACGGCCTGTGCCTTGCCGGTTCGTATTTCGCGAGGCTTCAAGCGACAGCGCATTTCCCAATGCCGCGCTCGCCGCCGTGTTGTCAAAAATACACCAGGTCGCCGCGCCCCGATGGCGGCTATCCTCCAGTCGACGGCGCAGCGAGGCCAGAGCCTGCGGGTCGTATTCGGAGTAGTACATGCGGGGAGACCCGTGCCAGCGGAAATAGGCCAGACCGTCCCAGCCGCCTGGCGCTCCGGCACCCGGCACTTTGGCCGGATCCGCTGCCACGCGCGCGATGCGTCGCTCGATCAGCTTGCGTTCCACCTTCACGGTGAACCAGCTGGCATGCCGCGGCTCGATTGCCACCATGGCGCGACTACACAAGTCGACCAGATCAAAGAAACGGTCGAACGTCCTAGCGTCGAAGGCAAGCTTCGGCGGCAACTGGACGAGCCATATTGCCATTTTCGCTCCCAACCCCGCCGTTTCACCCGCAAAGCTCTTCACCAGCTCCCCGCACCCGGTCAAGGCCCGCTCGTGGGTGATGACCTGTGGCAACTTCACCGAAAGCGAAAGTCATCCGGCACCGAGCGAGCCCAGCGCTCGTAGGTCCTGGGCTGGTGCTTGCGACGGAACGAGGTATTGATCTCGACGGCCTTTAGCCGGCGAGCATATCGCTCCAGATGGCTTCCCGGTGCCGGAAGCTCCTCGGCATAGCGACGGTCGATGCTCCACCCAGCAGTGCCGATCCGCAACAGTGACTCCGCCTTGGCACGACTTCGGCGATTCCCTCCTGGCGAGGCACCAGAGTGATCGGCCATCGCATTCCCTTACCTAATCGTACCGATCGAAGATGCCGCGACCTTGCGAAGCGAGTTCGGCAAGCCTTTCCCACTCTTCGGCCAGACGAAGCCAGGCGTTCCTGCCTGCTTCACTTGAACCTTGCGCTGCCAGCCGACGACAGCTTTCTGCCTTACGCTTGAACCGATCCGCGTTCGATGATGGTGGCACCGCGCTTCCCTTCATCTCACAATGGATGGAAGGGGCCGTCGTTCCTGATTGGTTTGTTTGTGTGCGACCAGAAGGCTCTTTGCTTGACCTGACGTTGATGAGCGCCGACTTGGATGAGCGCCGACTTGCCGTAGGAACAACTGGATTGTCGTTTCTTGGTAGAGGGCACATTAAAATGCCTTATCATTCGCACGGATCTCTGAAATGTTCTTTTGGTACCCGGTCCTGACATTGGTGATCGATGCCATGAACGTCATCGACATGCGCCTCAAGCTGATCGCGACCGGAAAAGGGACGTCCGAAGAGATGTTCCTGATGGTCAACGAAGAAGTCGACGCCTTGGCGGATGCCCGCAACATTCTCATTCAAGGCGGAGACTCGCGTCACTTGATCGACAATTATCGCAAGATTGTCGCGGCTAACGTGGTGCGCCTGTCCGCATAGGAACGAACGCCGGCCGACCGGCTTAGAGACCGGGCGGATAGACACATGAACCAGCGCCTTCCATCAGACTGCGAGTCTTCAACCCGTGTCCCAGTGAGAACTCTGGAAGAGACATCCAGCTCATGGCTGGCCTCGGTAGCGGAGGAAATTCCTGTCGCATTTCGATATAATGGATTTCCGCACGCCGTTATGATGGCAACGCCGCAAGACCTCCGCGACTTTGCGCTGGGCTTTTCTCGTTCTGAAGACATCATCGCCGGCCTGTCGGATGTCAGCGGTATAGCCATCCAACGAAGCGCCGACGGGATCACGATAGACCTCACCCTTCTCGGACCAGCCCTTCATCGATACCTGGCAGGGCGCCGCGTCAGGCTGTTGCGTGGGCACACAAGTTGCGGGCTTTGCGGTGTCGAGGATCTCGGTGACATCGAATCCAAGCCCCTCACGTTAGGTCCGCCGACGGCCCTCAATCCGGACGCGATATCCTCGGCGACCGCAGCGCTCCGCGATCTTCAGCCGTTGAGCCGACTGACGCGCTGCGCGCATGCATCCGCTTGGGTTGACATCCAAGGCGAGCTTGTTGCCGTTCGAGAAGACGTCGGCCGGCACAATTCGCTGGACAAGCTGATAGGCGCCCTGATGTCCGGTAACACCTCCGTTAACGAGGGCTTCTGCCTTATCACGAGCCGCTGTTCCTTCGAGATGGTGCAGAAGGCAGCGATGGCCGGGCTTGCCACCCTGGTGTCTGTGGGGGCACCAACGGCTTTTGCTGTTCGCATGGCAGAAAGCGCTGGACTCGCACTCTATGCGCTTTCGCGCGACGGCCAAGCCGTCCAATTCGCCGGACAGGCGCCGCGAGACACCTGCTCCGAAAAATCAGCCGATTTGAACCTACAATCTCGGCTGGCGTTGTGACGTGCAAGGCCGCGTGTTTGCGCGACGGCTTCACCCATCCGGGATCAGTCCATGACGCAGTTCAAAGATGCCCCTCATTCGGCGGCGGACCACGTCCACCATTATGACGGCGCCGTAGGAGGCTGGGGATCGCTAAAGGGGCTCAGCGCCGTGGTGCTTCGTGAGAAGCCCAACCCGATCGAACTTGGCGAGGAGCTGCTCCGCCAGAACAAGCACGGCGGCTTCATGTGCGTGAGTTGCGCCTGGGGAAAGCCGGAGAACCCCAATCCCGCCGAGTTTTGCGAGAACGGCGCCAAGGCCACCGCCTGGGATCTGACCCGGCACAGATGCACGCCGGAGTTTTTTGCCGAGCATACCCTGACCGAGCTCCGAGGCTGGCCCGATTTCGATCTGGAACATCAGGGCCGCCTGACCACACCGATGCGATATGATCCGGCCACGGACAAATATGTCGTGTGCCGGTGGGAGGATGCCTTCGCCGAAATCGGGCGCGAATTGAAGCTTCTCGATCCGAAGTCGGTGGTCTTCTACGCCTCCGGGAGAGCATCGCTGGAGACATCCTACATGTACGGGTTGCTCGCGCGGATGTACGGCTGCAACAACCTGCCCGACAGCTCGAACATGTGCCACGAGTCGACGTCAGTGGGACTCAAGCAGGCCCTGGGAGCACCGGTCGGCACGGTCAAGCTGGAAGACTTCGAACAGACTGACTGTATCGTTTTCTTCGGGCAGAATGTCGGATCGAACAGCCCGCGCATGCTCCATGAGTTGCAGCCCTGCGCGCGACGCGGCGTTCCCATCATCACGTTCAACCCGTTACGCGAACGGGGGTTGGAGGAATTCACCAACCCCCAGTCTCCGCTGCAGATGGTGACGGGGTCGTCCACCAGCATCAGCACGCAGTACTACCAACTCCGTGCCGGCAGCGACACCGCTGCTATGACCGGCATGTGCAAGTATCTGATCGAACGCGACGACGCCGCCATCGCCGACGGCGGCCCGCGCATCCTCGACCACGCGTTCATTCGTGATCACACCTCGGGATTTGAGGAATTCGCATCGTTCTGCCGCGCCGCGGAGTGGTCCGCGATCGAAGGGGAAACCTTGCTCTCTCGCTCCGACATCGAGACCGCGGCGGAAACCTACGCCCGGGCCAAGGCCGTCATCTTGGTCTATGGCATGGGCCTGACACAGCATCGCTTCGGCGTACAGAACGTCCACATGGTCTGCAATTTGTTGCTGTTGCGCGGCAATATCGGCAAATCCGGCGCTGGCCCGTGCCCGGTTCGGGGCCATTCCAATGTCCAGGGACAGCGCACCGTGGGCATCACGGAGAAGCCGGAATTGGCGCCGCTGGATAGACTGGCCGCGCAATTCGGGTTCGAGCCTCCGAGGGATAAGGGACGCAATACGGTCGAGGCCTGCGAGGGCATTCTGGATGGTGAAGTGCGCGGGTTTGTGAGCCTTGGCGGTAACTTCGTTCGCGCCATTCCGGACACCGACCGGATGGAAGATGCGTGGCATCACCTGCGCCTTTCGGTTCAGATCGCAACCAAGCTCAATCGCAGCCACCTCATCCCCGGGGAGGTGACTTACCTGCTCCCGTGCCTCAGCCGGATCGAACGAGACGTCCAGGCCAGCGGACCTCAGACTGTTACCATGGAGGATTCGACCAGCGTCATTCATCCGTCGCTGGGCGATGTGGAGCCCAGCAGCAAGGATCTGCTATCCGAAGCCAGGATCGTCGCCGAACTTGCCAAGGCAACGCTCGCGCCTAATCCCAGACTGGACTGGACTAACTGGGTAGCGGATTACTCGAAGATCAGGGACGCCATCGCAGAGAGCTATCCGCAGTGGTTTTCCGACTTCAACGCAAAGCTCGGCGAACCCGGCGGCTTTCACCGCGAGAACAAGGCGCGCAAACGGGATTTTTCCGATACCGACAGCGGGAAGGCGATGTTCATGCCTCCGAAGCATCTGTCCGCCACGGGATTCGCCGACGAACCGGGTTTGCTTCGCCTGATGACCTTGCGATCGAACGACCAATTCAACACCACGATCTATGGCTACGAAGACCGGCTCCGCGACGTCAGCGGCACACGGGATATCGTGTTCATGAACCCTGCGGACATCGCGCAGTTTGGCCTGTTCGATGGCAAGGTGATCGGCCTCGTGACGCAGGCGCACGACGGAATCTTGCGGGAGAAGCGCGGATTGAAGGTATTTCCCTATAACGTCCCGCGCGGTTGCATCGGCGCATACTATCCGGAATGCAATGTGCTGATTCCGCTATCGCACCATGCCGAAGAGAGCAAAGTTCCCGCAGGCAAGTCTGTACCCGTCCGAATTATCAGCGACTAACGGCCGCTCACAATGACCCGCTCGTAGGTAAGACGATTTTCCCTCCGTGAGCAAAATTGACCATATCTTCTGCACTGGACATGAGAGACCATTGAGTGCCGTCTTCCGCGAATGGATAAGCATATGCAGCGACGCCGCTTCAAGCAGCAGTTCACGCTTCAAGACAGACTTGCTGCATGGTCCAGTGAGATTCACGGGCAGGCGGGCAAGCTCCGCCCTGGCCCGAAGCGTGAAACACTTCTGTTGAAGGCTCGGCAGGCGGACATTGCAGCGCAATGCTCCGACTGGGCTGGCTCGACCAGATCACCGGCTCGAAAATGATATCGCAACAGCCGGCAACGGCGCGGCCCCTTTTGGAGCAGGTGGCAGAGACGCTTCGGCAGGCGCGGAAACTTCCGGTGGCAAGGCGAGAAACAACCTTCGCCAGGTCGCAATGCTCTTCAAGGGGCTTCACCGCATCGGGGTAGTTCCATCAATCGAGCTCACGGACGCCAGTTCTATCAATTCTACGGTTGGCAGTCGTGTGCCCGGCCGTCGGTGAAATGAGGACTTGTAACATGCGGCCAGCCGACCGTTCCAGCCAAGGTCCATCGCTTTACCGCCGCCTGAACGAAGACGCGCAGCGTCTGCGCAAGCAGGCAGAGGCGGCTTCGACCGGCCACGAGCGCGAGCAATTCGTTCGGAGGGCGCGGCAGGCCGAGAATGCGGCTCGCATCAACGCGTGGTTGGCAACTCGCAATTTGCAACCCGTCTAATGATTCCGTGCCGAACGAGACAGCCTCAAACCGCTGATATGACCTGTATCTGGTCGCCTTGTCGTCCCAACGAATCAGAGGCGCCAACAACGACACCGGTATTCGGGCAGTCTGCTTGTCCAGCTTCGTAAGCAAATGCTCCGGTTCGCCAGATCGATCCCGCCGGGTGCTGAGCGGAACGAGCGGCGGCAGATCACGCGGTCCTTGCATAACTCCTTCGCGACAGGGACCTTCATGTCGCAAGACTCAGCATAAGGCTGGTCGCCTCGAGTGGCATTCGACGCGACCTCAACAGTCTGCAAGAGACGGGTCTCTGCGACCATCTTACCCGGATAATCCCAGACGCCGGCTGCCGCGCGTGCGAGGTCGCTCCGCAATCGCCGCTATCCCCTGACGGTCTGTGCCCGGAATGCCCTGCTGCGCCGCGGATCAGGTGCATTGGCCTGAGCGCAACCCGGGAACGAACAGCCCCGTGAGGAACTTGGTCCACCGCTTCGGCGCGCCCGGGTGAACAAATCCTGTCCGGTATTTTCAACTTGAGCTGCTGTTGCGCGTTGCTGGATGAATCACAGGACAAGGATTGATGGATCGCAAGCTTCGCCGGGACGATCTCGAAGCCAAATCCCTTGATGAGGCCAAGCCCTCGCCCGACATGTCCGAGACCGACAAGCAGGCCGTGACCGATCAGAGCTCTGGCTCCGCAAAGGTGGTCCATGAGGTCGTGCGGCTGCAGGGAGATGAGGAACTCGGACGGCCGGCTCAGTCCCTGCTCCTCTCGGGCCTGGCTGCCGGCGTGGCGATCAGCGCATCGCCATTGACGGAAACGTTTCTTCGCATGCGCCTACCCCACGACGAGTGGACCAAACTTGTGGTCTCGCTGGGCTACACGGTCGGCTTCGTGATCGTGATCCTAGGTAAGCTGCAGCTCTTTACGGAAAGCACGGTCACCGCGGTCCTTCCTTTGGCCACCCATCCGACATTCCGCAACCTCGGGCGGTTGCTTCGCCTGTGGGTGATCGTCTTCACGGCAAACATGATTGGGACATTCTTCGTGGCCTTGTTAGTGGCAAAGCAGATCATCGTCGGTCCAGAGCAGCTTGCCGCGGCAATGGATGTCGCCGGAGCGGTCCTGAAGAAGGGGCCGCAGGCAACGTTGTTGGCCGCCATGCCGGCGGGCTTTCTCATTGCGTCGGTGGCGTGGATCCTGCCGTCCGCCCGCGAAAGCGCGATGTGGGTGATCATCCTGATCACCTATGTCATATCGCTCGGCGAGTTCAGCCACGTCGTCGCCGGATCGGGGGAAGCGTGGCTTCTGATGCTGATGGGGCAAACCACGTTTGCCGGCGCCGTGGGCGGATTCATCTTGCCTGCGCTTGTCGGCAATCTCATCGGCGGCACCGGGCTCTTTGCCGTGCTGGCTCATGGCCAGGTCAGAAACGAGATTGAGACGAATGATTGAGTCAGGCCGTGCAGCGCATGGAGCGCCGGTCGCCGCCAGGCAATCCGCCATTATGTGAAGCCGCGCGGCGCAGTTCGCCGGTTGCGCCGTTATGATGCCTATGGCTGCGTGGTGCACGCAGCCGGCGTCGATCGGCGTTCGCCCGGCGCTTCCATCTCTATAGGTCCGCCCTGCGTTCCGTCTTGACAAATAGCTCAATTGGAACAAAAAAGGAACGATAAACTGTATCTGCCTGGTCGCGAGACAGATTCGTCGGCCAGGATCGATGGGAGCCCGGCGCGCGTCAAATGAAGCCTGCTACGTTGCCGGTCTACTATTATCTCGACCACTTCATCGAAATGCTCGACTTCGTCGAGAGGACGTATGGTGAGATCCTCACCGACGAGCATCGTTCGTTCACGGCGCGCTTTCGCGCCCTCTCCAAGGACGCGCAGTGTCTGCTCATCCGTATGGTCAACCGTCGAGGGGCGATCTTCAATCGCGCCCTCTTCAAGTACCCGGAGATCACCGATCTCGAAACAGCGGCTCGCCACTTGATCAAGTGTGGCCATGCCCGGGGCCTGCGTGTCGAGGACTATTCTGCCTTCGTACTTTGTCTGCCGAAGACCGCGCTCCTCGACGGCGCCCGTGCAGCGGGGTTTGGCCGCGACGTCCGCACCTCATGGTCAAAGCCGGTGCTCGCCGACTTTTTCGTCGCTACAATTCCCTTCAATCTTGCCGCAAGGCATTGCGGCGCCGGCGCCTTCATTGCGCTTGATAACACGCGACCAATCGAATTCCTGCTGTATCTTTACTTCGGGAAGACGACCGAAGACCTGAAGAACTTTGCACTGCGCGATCTCGGCGTCCTGCGCACGAACAGAGAGACGTCGTTTAGTGCTCGCTTCGCCGATGCCGACGAAGCGCATGCGTGCTTTCACTATAGCCAGGTGCTGGACCGCATCGAGGTCCGGTCCCCCGACATCTACCGACAAGCGGCTGTAGCGATCCTTGATGGACCCTCGCGGACCACCGAATATGCCGCCGACTTGGCAGCCCGGGCCGCATGTAAGGTTGGACAATTCTTCGAGAAGGAAGACGACGAGGATCTGGCCAAACAACTTTATCGTTTCGGCGGCTCGGCCGATTGTCGCGAACGCCTCGCCCGTTTGCTGTACGCAAAGGGCGACAAGGAAACAGCAGAGATACTGTTGCGGGACATGATCGACGATCCCGAAAGCGACGACGAGCATCTGTTCGCGACGGATTTCTATGCGCGCAAGTTCGGTGGACGGCGGACAGGCCTGTGCACCGAGTTGCTGCGGTCGGGCCGGACGATCGTCGTGGACGACATGCATCGCGGGAATCCCGAGGCTGGCGTCGCAAGTGTGCTCCGGCGCCACGGCGGACAAGTGTACTTCGCGGAGAACACGCTGTGGCACACCCTGTTCGGGTTGCTGTTCTGGGATGAGCTTTTCGAGTCAGGCCAGCTTCACAGCGGTTTTGACTGGATCCCGCACTGCCTTCGCGACCGGACCTTCCGTCGACGGTTCGCGCAGCAGATCGACGGCAAGCTCGCGGAAGTCAGATCCGGCAATGCGCTTCCGATCATCTTGCGCACCGTCGCCGCCAGATGGGGCCGGCCCAACGGAATCTTCGCTTGGGACCACGTAGAGATGGGAGCGCTGCGCGCCTTGCTCGAAGGCGCCGGCGCGGACGGCTTGGCCGAGATCGTTCGGGCGATGTGCGAGGATTTCCGCAGCATGCGGGACGGATTCCCCGATCTGATGCAGCTGCGCGACGGCAAAGTGTCCTTCATCGAGGTCAAGGCGGAAGGCGACGCCATACGCCGTAACCAGTTGGCCCGCCTACGCCAGTTGGAACACGCCGGCATCCCGGCTGAGATCGGCCGCGTGGACTACCGGTTCGATCCGGAGCAGGACTACGTCGTCGTCGACATCGAGACCACGGGAGCCTGGTCTTCCGGGGACCGCGTCACCGAAATCGGAGCGGTCAAAATCCGGAACCATCAGGTTGTCGACGAATGGCATTCGCTGATCAATCCGCAGCGGCCGATCCCCGCGAAGATCGTCGAGCTGACCGGCATCACCAACCAAATGGTTCGGGATGCGCCCTTGTTCCACGAAATCGCCGACAGCTTCATGACATTCATGGGCGACGGAATCTTCGTCGCCCACAACGTGAACTTCGATTACGGCTTCCTGTCGGGTGAGTACGAGCGGCTTGAACGGCGCTTTCGCTTTCCGAAGCTGTGCACTTGCGCGGGAATGCGGCGTCGATATCCCGGGCACAAATCGTACGGTCTGGGAAAGCTGTGTGCGATCTACGGTATCGAGCTCGAAGATCACCATCGTGCGCTGTGCGACGCTCGGGCTGCGGCCCGGCTGTTGAACCTCATCAACAAGAAGCGTGACGACGTCGCCTCGATGGAGGCGGAGCGGGCCGCTTAGTCGCATTCAGGGCAGTTATCGCCGATCGAATCCAAGACATCGAGGATCTCCGCGGTGGCCTGATCCGGAGGCAAGCCGCCCGGGGGCTCTTGCCTTGCAATATTCAACGCGTCTTCGCGCGCATGCGGGTCGGCGCGGTCCTTCGCCCAGCCGTGCTCGTCGCATTCGTGGACAGCGCCGGCCTCCTGCAGCATGTGGATGGCCCAGCCGCGTAGCTGGCGGATCGCTCGTGGTCTTTGCTTCGTCATCAGCATCGAATTAGCTCCAGCGAGACGAATCCTCCGGACTGCGGTTTCGCTCGTCGCCGTTAGCACGGATCAGTGGTTCCGAATGGCGAGGCTCCTGTTTGTTCACCTGTTCCGGCGGCATCGCGCAGACTTTAAGCCGCAGGCGCCGGGTCTTCCTTCACGCTTCGTCCGACGATCCGGAGTGCCCCTTCAAGAAGCGGACGCTGTAACTTCAGCGCCTCGTCCGGCTTCTCCCACGGCACACTGATAAGGTTTCGCTGTTTACCTTATCAGTCCCAGAACGGCGCCGTTTGTCACCAAGATCTTGTCGGGCCGCCAAATTGCCTTCGTCTGCGGCGAAGCTGACGTCCTGCGCTGTAACCTACGTTGGCAAATCCCCCGAGAGAGTTGCAACGATTCATCTGCGGTCTGGGCCGCGCTTTGTTCTGCCATACGCCTAATATCATGACAGGTGCCGCGCGATGCCTTCGCGGATAAAAGCCAAGATTTCGTCTGCCGCTCCTCGAGACGGGACACCGGGCCGCCGACACCAAGGACCAGATCGCGTCCGAAATGGCGCTTCGGCAGCAGGACGGTAATCACACCCGAGTCTTGGACGACGATTTGCTTGGAGAACATGTAGCCGTCGCGCCGGCTCCCGTTTACTATCTTGATCAGCGCATTCAGCTCGAAATGCTCTTCCTTAGGGCAAACAAAACCGACGTGCCCGGCGTCGCTTCCGGTACCGCGGAATTTATGCTTATCTCGCAACGAACCCGAATTGAGAATTTCGACGAAACGCTTCGGAAAAGGGTGGTCCATGACCGATCAGGCGCGAGAAGCCGTCGAGCTGCTGCTCAAGAACCGTCAATCGGACAATCGGCGATCCTATCTCGTACGCGGCCGCCGGTACGAACAACTCTCGGCCAACGATCTTTGCAAGCTCTGGGCGGAGCAGATGAACCACTGGGCCGACGACTCGATCGCGTTCGACCAGAGAGCCCTCAACGATCTTGGGGTCGAGATGGGATTGCGGGAGGTCGCACCGCCCCTCAAGCTGATCGCGGAAGCGAGGCAGAAGATTCTCGCGAAATCGGGGAAAGCGTTGGCGACAATTCTTGCAGACCATCCGGACACAGAGTAGCGGTGGTCAACGGTCGCGTGAACGACGCCGCCCAGCCAACAAGGTATCGTCTGTTTTCACATCCATAGAAATGCGACGCCGTCCCTGACGTGCATTGGCATATGTGGGCCAGCTCCCTAATCTCAAATCAACAAGGGAGGCCGGGATGAACGAAACGCTGCTGTTCTCACCACTACGTATCCGTAATGTCGAGCTCAAGAACCGGATCGTGGTCCCACCGATGCTGCAATACGTTGCGGAGCGCGGCTTTCCGACGCCCTGGCATCTCAGCAACGCCGGCAAGTTCGCGGCCGGCGGCGCCGGTCTCGTGATCGTGGAATCGACCAAGGTCGAACGCCGCGGCTGCGGGACGGTCGGAGACCTCGGCATCTGGGATGACAAGTTTATCGCGCCACTCCGCCAGATAGCCGACCTCATCAAGTCGAACGGTGCGGCGGCGGGCATCCAGCTCGGACATACCGGCCGGAAGGGCAAGGCCAAGCGGCCCTGGGAAGGCGACGGCACGCTGTCCGCGGACGAACTCGCAGGCATAGAGGACGTTAGCGGTTGGGACCTGATCGGTCCGAGCCCGCTGTCGTTCGGCAAAGGCTATGTGACGCCCCGCGCGCTGGAACGCAGCGAAATTCCTGATGCGATCGACGCCTGGGGCAAGGCGGCGGCGCGCGCCGACCAGGCCGGCTTCGACGTCGTCGAGCTGCATGCCGCCCATGGCTATCTGATCCATTCGTTCCTGTCACCGGAGGCGAACCAGCGAACGGACGACTATGGCGGCAGCGAAGCCAACCGCATCAGATTTGCCGTCGAAATCGCCGAATCCGTTCGCGCGCATTGGCCAGCATCAAAGCCCTTGTTCGTCCGACTGTCGATCGAGGACGAGGCGGGCTGGGGACCGGTTGAGAACGCCCGACTGGTGCGCATCCTGAAGACGAAGGGCGTCGATGTCATCGACTGCAGCACCGGCGGCCTCAACAGCAAGGTGCCAAATTTCTTCCGCCTCAACGCGTACGGCTACCAGGTCCAGTTCGCGGACTATATCCGCCGCGAGGCCGATATCATGACCATGGCGGTCGGTCTCATCATTCACGGCGACCAGGCCGAAGGGATCCTTCAAGACAAGAAGGCCGACCTCGTCGCGGTCGGCCGAGAGTTCATCCACAACCCTAACTGGGCGATGGATGCGGCACAGAAGCTCGGCGTCGACCCGACCTTCAGCACGGTCCCACCGCAAATGGGATATTGGCTCGAAAAACGCGCCCGCCGCGGCTTTGGCGGAAATCCCTCCACGTGGCAAAAGGGCATCGCGGCGGATAGCTGACCTCCGGCGGGCGCTGCTTGCACCGCCATACTGCTTGTGCTGATTGTTTATGAGGCGTGCTGCGGCCCGCCTCGTGCAATCCAGCAACTGCGAGCCAACAGCAAACATGTCGTACGAAGACTTGATCAAACAGACCGAGGCGCGACGGCCGGCGGCATGGGAACTGCTCGGCGTCGGCGCCGTTTCTTACGATAAGGCATGCGATCGTGCCGTCATCGAATGGCATGCCGAGCCTCGGCATTGCCATTCCACCGAAGGGCATCCCAAGGGCGGCATCGTACAGGGCGGAATTGTGACGGGCTGGCTCGATGCGGCCATGGCAACCGCGAGCCTGCTGCGCGGCGAATACATGATTACAGTAGCGAGCCTCGAGATCAAGGTCGCATTCCTGCTGCCCGCACACCCGGGCCTGTATCGGGCTTACGGCAAAGTCGTCCGGCAGGGACGCAGCGTTGGCTTCCTGGAAGCCGAGCTGCGGGATTCAAACGACGTGCTCATCGCGACGGCCAGTTCGACAGCGGCTCTACGGCCAAAGAATCCCGCCGGGACCAGCCCTGCGTAATCCTTTCGCAGCTCTCGGCTCTCAGAAGCCGTAGAGTCGGACTGCATTGTCGATCAGGATCTTCCTGCGGATGGTCTGGTCGGGCACGCAGCGCCTGAACAGATCCATCAGCACCGACTCTTTCGGGACAGCGTCGTCGGCGTGGCCCACGTGCGGCCAGTCGCTGCCCCAGACCAGCCGATCGGGGTTGGCCGCGACCAGCGCCTTCATGAAGTCCTCGGTGTCCTTGTACGGGCTGCCGGCTCGCGTGTTGCGATCCGCACCGGACAGCTTGCACCAATAGCGGCCGCTCTTGAGGCCGCGGTCGCAGAACCACTGGTAGCCACTGTAATTGACGGTCTTGTCTGCCATGGTGCGGCCCTGATGGTCGATGACGAAGTCGAGCGGGAGCTTCTCGATTTCGGGCGCCAGTTGCTGCAGATCGCCGGTCTCGATCCAGAGCTGCGCGTGCCAACCGCGCTCGGCGATGCGCGGCGCCAAGGCTTTCAGGTCGTCCAAGTTCATTCCGCCGCCGGACAGCACGGGCTTGCCGTCCTGGAATAGGAGATTGATGCGCACGCCCTTGAAGCCGGCATCAGTCAACTCGTCCAGCCGCTTGTCGGTGACGTCCTGGTTGAGGATCGCGACCGCACGCAGTTTGTCCGGAAAGCGCTTCAAGGCCTCGAGCGTCACCTCGTTGTCCGAGCCCGCATTGCCGGCATGGACGATCACGCCGCGCGAAATGCCGATCGACTTCCAGACGTCGAACAGCATCTCGACCGGGAACTCCTGCTTCGGAGCGAATTTCCCGGAATAGTCAACGGGGAAGCGATCGAACGGCCCATAGATGTGGACGTGGCAATCGCAACTTCCGTCCGGAAATTTTTCGAGCTTTTCCGTCATGGTAACCTCACTTGCCGGTGAAATTGGCGGATCGGCGCTCAGCCGTGGATTTGACGCCTTCACGGAAATCGTCGGTCACGCGGAGCCGGTTCTGCTCGACGAGTTCATGGTCCGTCGCCTTCTCGACGCGGTCCGCCAACCCGGCACGCATGGTTGCTCGGGTGGACAGCAAGCCGAGCGGCGAGCATTCGGCAATTTCCTGCGCGAGCGACATCGCGGCCGCGCGAACCTGATCCTGAGGGACCAGGACGCTCGCCAATCCCATTGCCAGCGCCTGCTCACCAGTAACGCGCCGGCTGGTGTAGAACATCAGCTCGGCGTTTGACTTGCCGATGGCCTCCGGGAGCGTGACGGTCAGTCCAAAGCCGGGATGGAAGCCCAGCCGGGTGAAGTTGGCGGCAAACCGGGCCTCTGGGCAGGTCACGCGAAAATCCGCCGACATCGCGAGACCAAAGCCGCCGCCAATCGCGGCGCCTTGCACCGCTGCGACAATTGGCTTCTTTTTCCGGAAGATCCGCACGGCTTCGATATAGAGGTGACCGCCGTCTCGCTGGTCGCCACTGGCCGGCGCGTCCCGGGCGGGCGTATTGAAATCCGCTCCGGCGCAGAATGCTTTACCTTGCGCAGCGAGAACGACGGATCGGATTTCGCTGTTCGCATCGATCTTGTCGAGCGCATCGGCGATGTCGCGGATGAGCTGGAGATCGAAATAATTCAGTGGCGGCCGCTGGATCTCAATCGTTGCGACGTGGCCTTGCGTGGTGACCGCGATATCAGTGCTCATGTGATGTCAGATTCCTCTTGTCTTGATCAGCGAAGTCCAGGTCCGCTAGCGAAGTCCAAGTCCGCGCGCGATGATGCCGCGCAGGACTTCCGTGGTGCCGCCCTGAATCGTAAGCTTCGGTGCGATCTTGAGCTCGAAGTCGAGCTTGTTGCGGAATGCGTCCTCTTCATCATCATCGAGGTCGAGCAGCGAGGCGAGCTCGCGGACCCGATGCGGCAGGCCCTGCTCCCAGACCGTGCCGAGATCCTTGACGATCGCGGCTTCGACGACGGGTTCGCGGCCCGCTTCGAGCATACCCGCCACCGAGACCGACATGCGGCGCAGCGTGTGCAATTGGGCGACCAGCCGCCCGATGCCGACCGTGACCCGAACGTCCGGCTTGGCGCCCGCCGCATTGGCAAGTGCGAGCAGTGCGTCGTAAGTTTCGAGAAACCGCTCCGGCCCCGAGCGCTCGTAAGCCAGCTCGCTGGTGGCCTGCTTCCAGGCGCCGTCAACTTCGCCGATGACATGATCATCAGAAATGAAAGCGTCCTGAAACACGACCTCGTTGAAGTCCCGCTGGCCGCTCATCTGGCCGATCGGCCGACAGGTAATCCCCGGCGTCTTCATGTCGACCAGGAACGACGTCAGGCCGTGCCGCCGGTTTTCCTTGGTCGAACCCGAGGTCCGGAACAGGCCGATCATGTAATCCGCGATGTGCGCGCTGCTGGTCCAGACTTTCGTGCCATTGATCAGCCAGCCGCCGTCCGTCCTGGTCGCCTTCGTGCTCGCCGCGAACAGATCCGAGCCGGAATTCGGCTCGCTCATACCGATGCAGAAGAACAGCTCGCCACGGATGATGCGGGGAAGCACGTCCTGCTTGATCTTCTCGTGCGCGTAGCGAATGAGGGTTGGGCCGCTCTGCCGATCGGCCACAAAAAAGCGGCGCACGGGAGCATTGGCGATCCGCATCTCCTCGGTCACGACATAACGCTCGAGGAAGCTGCGCTCCTGCCCGCCATATTTCTTCGGCCAGGTCATGCCGATCCAGCCCTTCGCGCCGACGCGGCGGGAGAATTCATCCGCGTTCTCCGCCCCGACCTCCGGCCTGTCGGGATCGAACGTGCCGGCTACGATCTCGCTCTCCAGAAACGCCCGGACCTCCTTGCGCAGCTCCTGGCAATGAGCCGGCAGGCGCATGGCGTCAAAATGAATGAGGGACATGGCGGCTCCTTCAGCGAGAGGCAAGCAAAGGCCAGAGCTCCCGGGGACCTCTGGCGGCGATGAACTCGCCGAGCTTGAGGCTCCAGAACGTCTCGTCACCGAACTCATCGCGCCATGAAAGAAGACGCAGCGTGAAGCGGTGCAGGATATGCTCATCGGTGAATCCGATGGCGCCGTGCACCTGATGGGCGATGCCGGTTCCGACCTCGATAGCCTCGCTGCAGCGAATCTTGGCCGCTGCGATCTCAAGCAGCGCGGCGTCGTCATCGAAGCCGGTGTTGGCGATGGTATCGGCCGCTGACGCCGCGGCCGATGCGGCCGCGGCAACCTCGCCGCCGAGCCGCGCGAGGCTGTGCTGAATCGCCTGGAATTTCGAGATCGGCTTCTCGAACGCGACACGCTGCTGCGAGTAAAGAACCGAAAGTTCGAGGATCCTGTCCAAAGCGCCTGCAATCTGCTGCGCTCGCACCGCCGCGCCCATCAGCAGGAGGACGTCCTTCTCACTCGCTCCCGATTCCTTCAGGCGCGCATGATGAACCGGCAGGACGTCCGCGAACTCCACGGTGTCGCGCGCGTCGCCTGCGAGGCTTTTTCCGGGCTTCAGGTTGCAATCGGCCGTTCGGACCAGAGCCACCGACGTCCCATCTTCTCCAGTGGCGAGGACAACGAGGTGCTCGACCTCGCTCGCGAAGGGCACCATGCGGCAGCGGCCGTTGATCCGGCCGCTCTTGTCGAATGTGAGGTGATCTTTCGGCCGAACCGGCGCCACCGTCATCGGCCCGCCCGGCGCGGTCAGACCCGCGCGGTCCACCAGCCACCCGGCCAGAAGCGTTTCCGCGAGCGGCACTGCCAATGCCGCGCGGCCGGCCTCGCGAATGATGCCGAAGCCATCGCCAAGTGACGCCCCTGCCCCGCCGGCGGTCTCGGAAGCCCAGGCGAGGTCGAGTCCGATCTCCTGAAGAGACGACCAGAGCGGCGCCTTCCAGGCATCGTCGCGCTTCCGAACAATGGTCTGCGGATCGGCCAGATCCGCAAGAACACGCGCGGCTGTTTCGACGACGAGGGTTTCCGAAGCTGACATCGTCGTTCCCTCGTTAGGTTGATGATGGGCGCGGGCCGATCACGCCCTCGGTCCGGAGCGCGGCGATCTCGGGCTCCGACATCTCGAGCATCGACGACAGCACCTCGTCGGTGTTCGCGCCCAATCTGGAGGAGACCGCCGCGGGCAGCCTGTCCGCGCCGTGAATGCGGATCGGGCTGTCCGGAATGACGATCCGCCCAAACTGCGGATGCTCGATCCATTCGAGCATGCCGCGTGCATGCATGTGCCGGTCGTTGCAGACTTCTTCGAGGTCCCGGACCGGCGCGGACGGTACCTTGAATTTCGCCAACGCAGCGCAGGCCTCCTCGCGGGTCATCTTCGAGCTCCAGTCCGCGATCAGCTGATCGGTTTCGTCCATGTTGCGAACGCGCGCGACCTTGTCCCGGAACCGCGGATCATCGGCAAGCTCGGTACGCCCGATAGCTTGCAGCAGGGCAGCCCAATGCTTGTCGTTGGTCGCGATGATCGCGATGTAGCCATCGCTCGCCGGATAGACATTATATGGCGCCGCGGAGAGCCCGCCGTGTCTATTGCCGGTGCGCGGCGGTGCCCTGCCGATGTCGTACATGTAGGCCAGGTTCGAGGCGAGCGCGGGAAACACGGCTTCCTGCATCGCCACTTCCACCAGCCGGCCGACGCCCGTGATCTGCCGCTCGTACAACGCCGTCATCACCCCGGCATAGAGGTGAATTCCGCTCATGAAATCGACGAGCGCCGGACCGGCCTTGACGGGCGGGCTATCGGGAAAGCCGGTAACGCTCATCAAGCCCGACACGGCCTGAACGGTCACGTCCATGGCCAGATTGTCCCTATCCGGGCCCGACAGCCCATAGCCCGATCCCGACGCATAGACCAGCCGGTGATTGAGCTCGTGCAGCACGGACCAGCCGATGTCCAGACGATCCATCACACCCGGTGCGTAGTTTTCCAGGAGGACGTCCGCATCCTTGACGAGGCGCTTGAGAATCTCCTTGCCCTTCGCGGATTTCAAATCCAGCGTAATGCACTTCTTGTGGCCGTTCAGCATCGCAAACGGCGCGCCCGAGCCGCGACTGACGCTGTCGCGCTGACGAACCGGCTCACCGGCCAGCGGTTCGATCTTGATCACCTTGGCGCCGGCCTTGGCCATCAGGTAGGTCGCGTACGGCCCCTGATAAACCTGCCCGAGATCGATGACCGTGAGGCCATCGAGTGGAAGATTGCGTCGACCCTGCATGTGTCTGTCTCAAATCCCTTGCAACGAGCTGATTGCGCTAAGCGCCGAGATAAGCTTCCTGGATGTCGGGGGCATCAGCGATTTCGCCGGCCGTTCCTTGGCGCACGATCGAGCCAACTCTGAGCACGTAGGCCCGGTCGGCGATCTTGAGCGCCGAGCGCATGTTCTGCTCGACCAGAAGCGCCGAAAGGCCTTTGGCCCTAAGCGCGCCAATCGCGCCCAGCACGAATTTCGAGAAGAACGGCGACAATCCGAGCGACGGTTCGTCGAACAGGATCAACCGGGGGCGCGCCATCAGACCGCGACCAATGGCGAGCATCTGCTGCTCGCCGCCGCTGAGATTGCCGGCGGCCTGTCGAAAGCGCTCACGCAGACGCGGAAACATGTTGAGCACGTCATCGACCGTAAACACGGGACCACAGCCGAACGCGTCGACGATCTTCAAATTCGCCTCGACCGTCATCGACGGAAAGATCTCGCGCCCTTCGGGGACGTGGCTGATGCCCGCTCGGCTGAGCGTCCAGGGCTTGCGACCATCGATGCGCTGATCCGCGAACTCGATGCGGCCCGTCGTGATCGGCAGGACTCCTGAGATCGCGTTCAACAACGTGGTCTTACCCGCACCGTTGGCGCCCAAGATGGCGACGATCTCGCCGCGGTTGACGGAGAGCGAGACGCCGCGAAGCGCGACGACCTTGCCGTAAGCCGCCGAGACGTCCTTGACGGTCAACAGTGTGCCATCACGCGTCATCGTCAGCCCCCAGATAAGCGGTCACGACTTCCGGATGACTGAGAACGTGATGCGGCGCGTCGACGACGACAGGCTTGCCGTCGACGACGACGAGCGCGCGGCCACAGAGCTGCCGGATGACCGCCATGTCGTGCTCGACGATCAAGATCGTCCGCCCCGGTGCGATCGCACGGATCAGCGCGATGAAATCGGCGGTCTCACGCCCGTTCATGCCAGCAGCGGGCTCATCGAGGAACATGATTTTCGGATCCGACATCAATGCGACGCCGACGGCCAACCGGCGTTGCACGCCATAAGCCAGCACACCGGCCTTCCGGTGCCGCTCGCGGTCGAGGCCGATAAGCGCAAGAACCTCCTCCACGCGGGCCTGGAAGGCATGCTGATCCCGGACATAGGACTTGCTGCCGACGATGCGGCCCAGCACGCCATGGTGAAAGCTCGCATGGCGCCCGAACAGGAGATTTTCCAGCACCGTGCTTTCAGCGAATACGGCGGTTCTCTGGAAGGTTCGGGCGACGCCCGTGCGCGCGACGAGATGCGGCGGCATCCCCGAGATCTCGCTTCCCATGATGCGGATCGATCCGCTGGTCGCCACGGTGATGCCGCAGAGAATGTCGAACAGCGTCGACTTGCCCGCACCATTCGGGCCGATAATGCCAAAGATCTCGCCTTCCTGAACGTCGAGGCTAACGCCGTTCAGGGCCGTCACGCCGCCATATCGTTTGACGATGTCCCGCGCCGAGACGACTGGGCGCTCAGCGGCTGCGATTGTCATCTGCCCTCCTTGCCAACCGGTCACGCAGAGCAACGCCCAGTTGATGCAGTCCGCCGGAGGCAAACATCATGATCAGGATGATGATCGACGAAAACACCAGGATCCTCACATTCGGATCGAGGTTCATAGCCTGCGGTATCAGCGTGAACATCGCAGCGCCGATCACCGGTCCGACCACGAGCTGCGCGCCGCCCAGCAGGACCATCAGGAGCCCGTCCACCGTGTTCGCAACGCTGAACACCTCGGGCGTCACGATCTGGGTATAGGGAACGGCAAGCGCACCAGCCAGTGCGGCAAACGGCGCGCTTAGCATGAAAGCCTTGAGCCTGACGCGCGCCACATCGACACCGACCGAGCGCGCGAGATGGGGATTCTGGCGGACACTGTCCATGGCGGCGCCGAACGGAGACCGGCGCAGCGCCACCAGGAAGACGATCGCAAGCAGAAGAATGGTGGCGGTGACCGCGAAGTAGGTCTGCGGATCCGACAGCTGAAGCGGGCCGATCTCGATCGGCGGAAAGCCGAACAGACCGAGCGGCCCCCCGGTGATCTCCTCGAGATTCGTCGCTGCGACCATAGCGACCCCGGTCAGGCCCCAGGACACAATCGAGAAATAGGCGCCCGTCAGACGCAGCGTGACGACGCCGATGATGGCGGCCAGCACCACGGAAAGCACGAGCGCGGTCAGCACCGCGACCTCGAACGGCAGCCCAAGCTTGCCCATTCCGATCGCCGCGCCGTAAGCGCCGACGCCGAAAAACAGGCATTGGCCGAGCGGCACTTCGCCGACGCCGCCGAGGATGATGTTGATGCTCAGAGCAAACAGGGCGAATGCACAAGTGTAGCCGGCGAGGGTTACAACGAACGGGTCGGTGAACGCGAAGGCGAACGCCGCGATGGCCAGGGCGGCGCATGCGACGTAAATGGCCTCTCTCGCGGCGCGCCCCGCCCTGTTACCGTTCATGGCGCCGGCCTGCTTCCTGTCTATCATCGTGCCGAAATCCTGGATCGCCATCTCAGTGCCGATGCTGCTGGACTTGGCCAAGCAGCCCCTGCGGTCGGAACAACAACGTGGCGATGACGAGGCCCCAGCCCAGCGCGGGCGTCCACGAGACAGAGACGTAAGTTTCGAACAGCGCGTTGGCGACACCGATCAGAAGCGCACCCAGCATCGCGCCGGGAATGCTGCCCATTCCGCCCAGGATGACGACCGTGAAGCCGACGATGAGCGCGCTGTATCCCATTGTCGGGTAGATCGTCGAGATCGGCGCCAACAGCGCGCCGGCCAGACCAGCTGCGGCAACCCCGAGCACGAAGGCGAGCGCGCGTATCCAGGGGACGTTGATGCCGGAATAGAGCGCACCGCGCGCGTTCTGGGCCACGGCGACGACCTGCTGGCCCTTGATGCTCAGACGCAGCCACAGGCCAAGTGCGCCGAGCACGAGCACCGAGCAACCGAAGATGAAAGCGCGCTGCGAGGTCACGAAGATCCCGACATATCGCATCGTGCTTTGTCCCAGCGGCGACGTCACAGGAAGCGGATCTGGCCCGAAGATCAGGATCAATCCGGCCACAGCGGCCTGGCCGAGCGCGAAAGTCACGATGAGCGAGCCATGGTGGGAGTCGCCGTAGAGACTGCGCCGGATGACGATCCATTCGGTCAGGGCGCCAATGATCACGACGATCAGCACCGACAGTGGAACAGCAACGAAATAGTTCAGGCCTTGCGACGTCAGCAAATAGCAGGCGTAGCCGCCCATGGCGAAGAACGCGCCATGGGCAAAATTGGCAATACCTACGATTCCGAAGATCAGCGTTAGGCCTACGGCAATGACGGCATAGCCGGCGCCCAGCACCAATCCGTTGACCAGAGTTTGAGCCAGAAGTTCCAAAGCCGTAGGCACCCTTCTACGTTAGATTCGCGGTCGATCTTCAGTTTGAGCTGACGCGCTCAAGCTGAACCACAGCCCCATTCTCGACTCGCTGAATGTAGAAGTACGGCGCGCGCGCCCTGCCCTTTTCGTCGAACTTCAGCAGGCCACGCGGGCTCGGCCAGGCGCCTTCGCGAATGACCTTCGAGATCTTGTCGTAGTCGCTGTCGGTTGCGGCCTTGTCCATAGCGGACGCGATCAGGTTGATCGCTTCGAAAATCACCAGCTCGCCCTTGCCGGGGACGCTGTTGAACTTCTTCTGATAGCTCTCGACGAATTCCTTGCCGTCAGCCCCCGGATCGGAAGCCATGAAGATTTCACCCGTGATGACGCCATTCATGGCGCCCTCCGACGGCTTGATCATGCCCGGCGTCACTACGCCCGGCGACATCGCCTCGATCTTGAAGCCTCCGATCTGGCGAACCTGCTTCCAAAGCTGAGCCGCGCGCGCCGGATACGCATCGGCGACGTAGATCATGTCTGGATTGCTTGCCTTGATCTTGGTGAGGATCGACGTGAAGTCGTTGGTCTCCGCATCGTAGGTCGACGTGCTGACCAGTTCGATGCCGGCCGATTTGAGGCTCTCCTTGAGCTTCTCAAGAACAGTCTTGTTGAACTCGGAATTCTCGCCCATGTAGGCCACCGTCTTCGGCTTCAACGTGTTGACGATATAGGCGTTGAACGCCTCCGAATTCAGCGACACCGTGTTGTTGATCTGGAACAGCCAGGGGCTGCCCTGGTCGGTGATGGCGTCGGCCTGCGCGCCGGCATTCACCTGCAGAATTCGCTTCTTCGTGACCGAAGATTCCGCGAGAACGACCGAGCTGTTGGTGCCGCCAGTGATCGCCTTCACGCGTCCGACAGACATCAGCTTCTGCACCGCTGCGACGCCGCCCTGCGGCGTACCCTTCTCGTCCTCGAAGACCAGCTCGATCTTTCGGCCGCCGAGAATGCCGCCCCGCTGATTGATCAGCTCCGCCGCGTATTCAGCGCCGCGCTGCAGCTCCTGCCCGTAAGTCGCGGCCGCGCCACTCAGAGGCAGCGCAAGTCCGATCTTGACGGGGTCGGCCGCCATCGCGCCGGGCGCATAAGCGAGTTGCACAGTCGCAGCCACGACGGCGCCCAACGACAACATGATTCTCCGTCGATCCGCACGCATCATCTCTTCCCCTTATGATTTTGTCCGCCGTCCACGGCGACGCCGCTGCGGCCCTCTTGAATTCTGGCTAATTCGACAGGTTTGAACTCAATTCAGATTGCGCTGAAAGAGATCGAACAAGCGCTCCCAATGCCGCTCGGTGCTGGCCTTGTGGTAGAGGCGCCGGGTCGGAAACGCGAAGCCGTGCTCGGCTTCCGGATAGTATTCCATCCGCCCGTTGATGCCGGTCGTCTCGATCGCCCGCGACACCTGCTCGAGCATCTCGGGAGGCGCATAGTGATCGTGCTCGGCCAGCGCAAAGTAGATCTCACCCTTAATCTTGTCGGTGACGAGATGCGCGGAGTCCGGCTGGTCAGTGACCAGGCGCGCGCCGTAGACGGAGGCGCCGGCAGCCATGCGATCGGGAAACGCGCCCATCGCGCGATAAACATAGCGGCCGCTCATGCAATAGCCGACGCATCCCGTCTTGCCCTGCCGCGCAGCCGGCTCATTGTCGAGAAAGTCGAATATGGCCTGGGTGTCTTCCATCACCATGGTGTTGGTGAGGTGGCGATTGAGCTTCCACATGAACTCCAGCCTGTCCGCGCAGGCGGGATCCCACAGCCGGTTGGCGTCGAGATCAACGCAGCGGACCATGCGATAATACATGTTCGGCATGATGACGTAGTAGCCGACCGTCGCGAGACGCCGGCACATGTCGGACAGCTCCTCGCGGACGCCGACCGAGTCCATGTAGAAGATGACGACAGGGAACGGTCCTGGACGGTCCGGGTGAAACACATACGTGTTCATCACCCCGTCCTTGGTTTTCAGATCGACGACCTTCTCCTGCACGACTCCACCCTTCTAACCATTTTGTATCTCCGCGCGTTCGAGGCGTGGAGTGGTGGAAGCATGTGCCGGGACGTGGCTGAAAGCCAGAGCATTACAGATATGCGTGCGTATTTACAGATATGTGAAAACGGATTTGTTCAATTGCGCGCTTTTGTCGCGGATGCGTGATCCTCCCGCGTGACGAATTTGTCGATGCCTTCGCGCAGCGCTCTCAGGATTTGCGTTCGCTTGGATACCAGTCGTTCGACCGGACCGCCGACGCCGATCGCCAGGATGCGGCCGTGGCGCCGCTCCGGCAACAACATCCCGATGACGCCCGCTCCGGCCGTTACGGTGTGTAGGGAGATGACGTAACCATCCTTGCGGATCTTACGGAGCTTCTGCATTAGCTCCTTCAGGTCGACCTTCTTCTTTCGGTCTTCCTCCTCGAAATTGATGCGGCGCACGAGCTTCTCGATGGTGTCGTCCGAACGCGCGCTCAGCAGCATCCATCCCAAGCCCGAACGCGCAAGCGGCCGAATTGTCCCAGGCTTGATCGAAAACTGGATCGCGCGCGGCGAAGGCTGGACATGGATATATTGCATGTAAAGGTCGCTCTGGGTCGCGATGCTGACGGTCTCTTCGGTTTCCTTGTTGAGGTGGTTCACAAGCGCCGAAATTCCACGCTCGCCGAAAAGCGCGCCCTGCACCCAGTTTCCGAGCTGAACGATCCGCATCGTCGGCATGTAGGTTCGCGAATAGCGGTCGAAATCGACATAGCCGAGCACCACCATGCTCTTGAGGACCGCGGACGCGCTGGAGACGGGATAGCCAAAGCGCAGCGCGACCTCCTTGAGACTCAACGGCCGCTGCACTTCATCGAAATATTCCAGGATCTCGAACAGCCGCTTGGCCGTCTTGATGACCTCTTTGGACATGTTTCCTCACTCGCTTTTTCATATAGATAGAAAACTTTTTCTGCAGGCGAAAGCCGTTTCGCGGTTTCCCGGCGTTTGCTAGAAGGCCAACCTAACGGAGGACGCCATGGTTGCTGCCGAGCAGATGAAGTTCGATGTGTCCGATCGTGTCGCGACCATCACGTTCGACCGGCCGGACAAGATGAACGCCTGGACGCCAGTCATGGAGAGCGAGCTGCGCCGCTTGATGGCGATCGCGTCCGAGGACGACGGAGTGCGCGCGATCGTGATCACCGGCGCGGGCCGGGGCTTCTGCGCCGGCGCTGACATGGGCCGCCTCTCCGACGCGTCGTCGGCAAGCGCCGCCGCCGCAGCGCCCGTCGTGCCCCCTATAAGCGACGACGATCTGGCGCAGCGCTACAGTTACCTGCTCGCCGTTCCCAAGCCGATCATTGCGGGCATCAATGGCGCGATCGCAGGCGTCGGTCTTTGCATCGCGCTGTATTGCGATCTCCGCTTCATGGCAGCTGGCGCAAAGCTGACCACGTCCTTTGCCCGGCGCGGCCTCATCGCAGAACACGGCAGCGCCTGGATATTGCGTCAGCTCATCGGACCGATGAACGCCGCGGACCTCCTGCTGTCCGGACGGGTGGTCGAAACCGCTGAGGCCGAGCGGCTTGGCCTCGTCCGAATGTTGCCCGCAGACAGTTTTCGCGAGGCAGTTCAGCAGACCGCGTCGGATTTTGCCAATCTCTGCTCGCCCCGATCCATGCGCATCATCAAGCAGCAACTCACGGCAGCCCCGCGACAAACCCTCGCCGAAGCGACGCAGCTCGCGAACAGAGAAGTCGCAATCTGCCGGGGAACCGAAGACTTCAAGGAAGGTGTTGCCCACTTCGTCGAAAAGCGGAGGCCAAGCTTTACCGGCAAGTGATGCGAGAACGCGAGCGTCTTTCGATGGAACTACGGGTCAGGCCGAGCGTGTGCCCCGGTCATCAGGCCGGCCGGACTTGGCTCGGCCAGCGCGATATCTTCAGTAGCGGCGCGCCGCCCCTCGAGGATCGCGAGAAAGCTGCGCCCTTCCTCGGTGATGTTCCACACGTCCGGCTCGCGCACGACCAGCTTCTGGTCGAAGATATCAAGATCCGGCGCACGTTCGGCGAGCCGCTTCATCCGTCCGGTCCATTCCTGGCCACTCGTATAGAGGATGGCAAGGTGCTGCTTGATGACCTCGAGGCTGGCGCGTCCTTCGGTCTGGCCGTCGAGAATCTTCAGGATCGAAAGCTGGAAACTCACAAGCGACTCAGACGCTACCATTCACCGTCGCCGTATATTTGAGCCGAGCACGATGTGGAAGTCATGACGGTTACGCTGAAACGGGATACCGGCCCTGTCGATGCACTCGGCTGGACCTACCTGCGGGACCCCACTAACCTGCCGGCAGATAGACACGAAATCAGAATGTCGGCTCGGCATTGCCGGATCTCCGCGGAATAGCCGGCACAATCAGACGATGGCCAGAAGAAGCAAGAGAGCGACAGCGGACGAGCAGATCACGGAAGCGACGAGCTACGGCCCGCCGGCCGCAGGATCCGTCAAGTCGGCGGGACGTGTGCTGCGAATCCTGGAGTTCTTCGACGAGATCCAACGCGACGCGCGCGTTGCCGAAGTGGCCGAACGGCTGGGATTTCCGCAATCGTCGACCTCGATCCTGCTCAACTGCCTCGTCGAGCTCGGCTACATGGATTATCTGCAGGAGAGCCGCAGCTTCCTGCCCTCGCCGCGCGTCACCCTGCTCGGGACCTGGCTCGACAAGGGCCCAGTCAGAAACGGCAGCCTGATGCGGATGCTCGAAGAGCTGTCCCATAAAACGGGCGACACCGTCATCATCGCCGCGCGAAGCGGAATCTATGCGCAGTATATCCACGTCTTGCAGGCCCGTGCGACGATGCGCTTTCATGTCCCGCCCGGATCCAGGCGCCTCGTGGTCTGGTCGGCCACCGGCTTTTCGCTATTGACGTCGAGCAGCGACAAGGAGATCCGCAGCCTGTGTACGCGCACCAACGCGGAAGCCGCGCTCGGCATATCCCGGATCGACATCAATCAGGTGCTTGAAAACGTCGAGCGAACGCGGCGTGAAGGCTTCTTCTTCTCGGCCGGTCTCGTCACCCCCGGCGCCGGATCGATTGCCGTGCCGCTGCCCGAGGGCATCGACGGCTGGAACCGCGCGCTTGCGGTCGCGGTCTCAGGCCCACTCCAGGATATCACGCGGCGACAGACGGAGATCGTCACGCTGCTCAATGATGTGGTGCAGCGCTATCTCCGCCCCACAGCCTCGGTTTAGGCCGCGCCGACGGCTGCCGGCCGGTCGACGAGCAGGGGCCAGAGACCCTCGCCGCCTTGCGCGCAGATTATCCGGCCGATCTTGTCCTGCCACCAGGGTTCCGCCCCCCATTCGTCGCGCCACGACCAGAGACGGCGAGTGGCATAGTGCAGCGGATGCTCCTGGGTAAACCCCATCGCGCCATGGACCTGATGGCAGAGGGCCGCGACCTGACCGGCAGATTCACCGCATCGCGATTTTGCAATCGCCACGGCCAGCGCGTCATCGCCCAGCCGCGGCGACTCGGTCAGCGCGTCGCCTGCCGCCGACGCCGCGGCAAAGTGGCCTGCCGCAATCGCCAGCATATGCTGGATGGCCTGGAACTTCGCGATCGGGCGGCCGAACTGCACGCGCTCATTGGCGTAGGACAGCGCATAATCCATGCACCGTTCCATCCCGCCGATCATCTGCTGCACACGGATAGCTGCGCCGAAGGGCATCAAGCCGTCAGCTCCGAGACTGGCGGGCGCCGGCAAGACATCGCTCGCGGCCAACTGCACGCCGCCGAAGTCGACATCTTCGCGCGGCTCGTAGGCGACGTTGCGCCGCATCTTGTTCGAGCGCGCTTTGGCGGTCGACACGCGGCAGAGGAAGGCTTTGCCATTCGCGTCGTGCGCAAGGACCAGCGCGGTCGGAGCTTGCTGGCCCCAGGCGACGTGCCGGGCGATACCTTGCAAAGTCGTGCCTGCCGCACCCGAGACAATCGTGATGCGATCCTGCGGATTAACCGGCGCAAGCGTCACCGCGCCCGCGATGACGTCGCCGCCGGCGTCAGTCCAGAGCGCGTTGGCGATCATGGTCTCCGCCAGAGGCAGCGGGACGGAATGAAATGCGGATCTGCGGATCAGGTTTGCCCCAACGTCCGGGGCAAGCCCCGCCCCACCCTTCATTTCCGGCACCAGCGCCAACGGCAGGCCGGCATCCTCAACCGCGCGCCATGGCGCATCAGGCCAATGCCCCGCGTCTGCCGCGGACAGAACCTTCTTGTCGATGTGCTGCGCGAAGAGGCGATCGGCCTGTTCGAGCACAATGGCGGACATGTCTTCCATGGCATTTCCCCGTCAGCGCAGGCCAAGACCGCGGGCAATCATCCCGCGCAGGATTTCCGGCGTGCCGCCGCGAATGGTGAACGATGGCGCGTGCAGCAACACATGTGCCATGGCCTGCGAATACTCGTCATCATCATCGAGACTTGCCTCGACCGGCAACAGCTTCCGCACCGCTTCCGGGACTTCCCGCTCGAATGCCGTGCCGACATCCTTGACCAGTGCAGCTTCGGTCACCGGACTTTCGCCACGCTCCAATAGCCCGGCGATCGACGACGACATCCGGCGCAACGTGGCGAAGTGAGCCGCGAGCCGGCCGATCTCGACCGCCTGCCGCTCATTCGGCTCGCGGCCGATCTTGTCGACGAGTTCGACTAGAAGCCTGACATCCGACATAAAGCGATCCGGGCCGGCGCGCTCGAATGCCAACTCGCCCGTCACGCGCGTCCAACCTTCGCCGGGTTTTCCGATCATCATGTCGTCGGGAACGAAGCAGTTCTTGAAGAATACCTCGTTGAACTCGTGCCCTCCCGACAGGTTCATGATCGGCCTGATTTCGATGCCCTCCGAGCCCGTATCCACGATGAACTGGGACAAGCCTGCGTGCCGGTTATCGCTGGGCGGCTCGGTGCGGGCCAGCACGATCAGGTAGTGGACACGGTGCGCGTTCGAGGTCCAGATCTTGGTACCGTTGATCAGCCAGCCACCTTCCACCTTGTCCGCCTTGGTGCGGGCGGCCGCAAGGTCGGAGCCGGAATCGGGTTCGCTCATGCCGATGCCGAAATAGCACTCGCCCGCGGCAATCCTGGGCAGAATCAGCTCGCGCGCCCGCTCGCTGCCATGCTTGAGAATCTGCGGACCGGACTGCCGATCCGCGATCCAGTGCGCACCGCCCGGCGCGCCGGCCGCCAGCATCTCTTCGGTCACGACGAAGCGCTGCAGGTTGGAGTATTCGCCACCGCCGTAGCGTTTCGGCCAGGTCATGCCGATAAAACCGGCCTTGGCGGCGCGCTTGCTGAACTCCGGGTCGAAAGTCGACCAAGATGTCCGGTGGGCGGCGTAGCGGCCGTTGTCTCGCTCCTCCTTCAGGAAGGCGCGGACCTTGCGCCGCATCTCGTCTGCTTCGGGCGGCAAGGTCAGAGATTCGAACCGGAACGCGCGCATTCAAGCCTCCATTCGTCGAAAGTCGTCGTCTGGCAGAATAGTCATCATCACCCCCGCCTCATCTGCTCTTGCCGCTCGGGGAGATTGTCTTCGGCACATGCATTCCGATCTCCGCGAGCAACTCGGCCGTATGTTCGCCCAGCCGCGGCGCATGGCGGCGGACCCGGAACGGCGAGGAGCTAAAGGACACCGGCGACCGTATCGACTTGTATGCTCCCTCCGATGGATGCTCGGCACGGCTGAACATCCCGACCGCCTTCATGTGTTCGTCGTCGGGCAGATCGGCGAGACCCAGGACGGGCATACAGGGAATGCTGACGTCGTCGCAGAACGACACCCATGCGGCCGTAGAATGCCGGGGGGCTTCCTGCTCGATGATCTCGTAGAGTGTCTCAAGGTGGGCCACCCGCTCGACCAGCGGAAAGAAGCGGGTGTCGGACTTCATTTCGGGGCGCCCCACGAAGTCGAAGAAGTCGCGCCAGTTGCGATCCGAATAGGGAAGGATGCACATATACCCGTCGCCGGTGCGAAATGGCTTGCGGCGCGGGCTTACGACGCGGGCATAGCCGGGGTCACCGAGCGACGGCTCAAAGGCAAAGCCGAGCAGATGCTCGATATAGGCGAACTCCGCCGTGGTCTCGAACATCGGCACCTCGATGGCCTGCCCTCCGCCACCACGCTCACGCTGGAACAGGGCTGCCATCACCGAATAGGCGATCGCTTGCCCGGACAGCTTGTCGCACAGCACCGTCGGCATGAAGGCCGGCTCGCCGCGCGCGACCATATGCAATGCGGCGAGCCCGGAGCCGGCCTGGATGATATCGTCATAGGCGGCCTTGTCGCGATAAGGTCCTTTCTCGCTGAACCCGTAAGCGCCGCAATAGATGATATCAGGCTTGATGGCGCGGACGGCCTGATAGCCAAGCCCGAGCTTGTCGATAGCCTTGGGACGCAGCGAGTGGACGAACACGTCGGCTGTCGCAATCAGCTTGCGCAGCGCATCCATCCCCGCAGGCTGCTTCAGGTCGAGCATGACGCTGCGCTTGTTGCGGTTGAGATGGAGAAAGCCGCCGGCCATGCCTTCATGGCGATTGGGCCGGTAGGTCCGGAAGGAATCGCCCTCTTCGCTCTCGATCTTGATCACGTCAGCCCCGAGATCGGCCATGATGTGCGTTGCAAACGGTCCCATGATCACGTTGGTCAGGTCGATCACGCGAATTCCGCCCAACGGGCCGTCTGCAGGGGTCGTGTCCATCCCGAAGCTCTCTCGTTCATTAGCCACCGCGGTTGGCGCGCGCCGCGCGGGACGTCCAACTTCTACGTGATTGCATTTCGATCAATACGGTTCGGCACGATCGCGCCAATTATCACATATGCGATTGATTATGCCCTATCGCTCTCTTGCTGGCGGGAACGCGATCAAACATAGTTTCGCCCAACCACAAAAAGACTTGGGAGAAAACAATGATTTCGACGAGCCGTCGTCAGTTTGCGGGGGTGATTGCTGGGGCATTTGCTTTTGCGGGCCTTGCAGCGCCAGCCGCAGCCGCTGAGAAATGGGATCTCTATATCTACAATCCAGTCGCGACGGTGGCAGCGGCCAAAGGCATGAGCGCCGTCGCCGAGCAGATCGAAAAGGACACCGGCGGAGAGCTGTCGGTCCGGCTGCATCTCGGGGGCTCGCTCCCGATCAACACCACCACCATCACCCAAGCCGTCAGCGACGACGTCGTCCAGATGGGCGACGACGGCTATTTCCTCGGCAACGTTCCGATCGGCGGTGTCCTGCGGCTGCCGATGCTGATCCGATCACTCGATGAATACAAGAAGGCGGCGGACATCATGGCGCCGTACCTGGAAAAGGCCTTCGAAAAGAAGGGCGTCCTGGTACTCGGGCAATACCTTTATCCCTACCAAGTCGCATTCTCGAGCAAGAAGCTGACTTCGCTGGCCGACATCAAGGGCCAGAAGATTCGGGTGACGTCGCCCGAGCAAGGTGAGTTCATCAAGCGGCTCGGCGGCGTGCCGGTCACGCTCGGCGCCCCTGAAGTCCCCTCCGCGCTCGACCGCAGCATTGTCGATGGCGTCCTCACCGCCAACACCGGCGGCGGAAATACCTGGAAGGACCTGCTCAAGTTCAATTACCGGCTCGGCATCAACTATTTCAACTCCGTCGTCATCGTGAACAAGGAGCGCTTCAACAAGCTGTCACCGGAGATCCAGGCCAAGGTCCGCAAGGCCGTCACCGACAACATGCCACTGATCACCAAGGCCATGGCCGATGAGGAAGACAACCTTAGCAAGAAATTCGCCGAAGGCGGCATGACGGTGACGGAGCCGCAACCAGGCGATCTCGACGTCGGCACCAAGGCGATTTCGGCCTATTGGGACGAATGGGCAAAATCGAAGGGGCCGGATGCTGCGGCCGCGCTCAAGCAGGTTCGTGCAGCGCTTGGCCGGTAATCGATCATGGCTGGGAACATGGAGATCAAGGAGGTGGCGCCTGACGGCGCCGTCCATTTCATCGACAACGTCTCGTCGGGCCCCGGCCCGATGGAGAACGCCTCGGAAGCCATCTGCGCGCTCTTCCTGATGGCCATGATCGTCCTGATCGGTGCCGAGGCGATCGCACGCAATCTGTTTGCGACATCGCTCCAGATTACCGACGAGATCGGCGGCTATCTGTTGGTGGCAATGACCTTTCTGAGCATGTCGGTCGCCGAGGCGCACGGCGCGTTTCACCGGGTCGAGCTGGTTCAGGCTCGCCTCAGACACTCTGCCCGGCTGGTGTCGCAGATCGTGTTCGACCTGATGTCGCTGGTCGCCTCCGCGTTGATTACATGGCAGCTGACGCGACTGGTCATGAACTCGTGGCGCTCGGAGGACGTGGCGCCCACGCCGCTGCAGACGCCGCTGTGGATGCCGCAGACCACCATGGCCATCGGCATGTTCCTGCTCTGCCTCGCCCTCCTCCGAACCATCCTCACCAAGACACGCCGTCTTCGCGGGAGTGCGCAGTGATGACTCCGGGCGTCGAACTGATCTTTGTCCTGGCGATCTTCGTCGGGCTGCTCTGCGTGGGAATGACGATCCCGTTTTCGATAACGGTCCCGTCCGTCCTGTATCTGCTGCTGCATGCAGGTCTGCCCGGACTGAAGGGCATCGGCCTCGTCAGTTGGGGCAGCATGAACAGCTTCACGCTAAGCGCGATCCCGCTGTTCATCCTGATGGCCGAGATTCTGCAGGAGAGCCGACTGAGCTTGCGGGTGTATCACGGCCTGTCCAAGTTGGTGTCCTGGATTCCCGGCGGCCTACTGCAGACCAACATCGCAGGATGCGCCATCTTCGCGGCCATCAGCGGCTCGAGTGTGGTCACCGCCGCCTCGATCGGGCGGGTCGCGCTGCCTGAATTGCAGAAACGCAAATACAGTCCGCGCCTTTCCGCAGGCTCGCTGGCGGCGGGCGGCACGCTCGGCATCCTGATCCCGCCCAGCATCGCGATGATCGTCTACGGCACCTTCACGGAAACGTCCGTCGCCAAACTGTTCATGGCGGGCGTGATGCCGGGCCTGCTGCTGACCGCGATGTTCATGGCCTACATCGCCGTGCATGCGTGGTTCAGACCCGGAATCGCTCCGCGGGAAGTCGGCGCCCGATCAACGCGTGAACTGCTCTCGGCCCTGCTCGACGTCGTCCCCTTCATGGTTCTGATCGGCGGCACCATCGGCAGCATCTATTCGGGTCTGGTCACGCCGACCGAGGCAGCAGCCGTCGGCTGCGTGCTGGCGATGATCATTGCGGTGTTCTGGGGCGAGTTCAGTGTCGCAATTCTCTGGCGCGCGTTGCAGACCACCGTGCGTGTGTGCGGCAACATCCTGTTCATCGTCTATGCCGCCTTCCTGTTCTCCTATGCCATCAGTTATGCTGGCGTAGGCGAGCAGATCACCCAGTTTCTGGTCAATCTGAAGCTCTCCAAGCTGGAGTTTTTCTTCGCACTGTTCGTTCTCTACACGGTGCTAGGCTGCCTGGTCGAAAGCCTCGGCATGATCGTGGTCACGGTGCCGCTGCTCTATCCGGTTCTGGTCCAGTATGGCATCGATCCGATCTGGTTCGGCGTCATCCTAGTGCTCTTCATCGAGATGGGCCAGATCTCGCCTCCGATCGGCATCAACCTGTTCGTGATCCAAAGCATATGGTCGGGCAAGCTGAGCGACGTTGTCGCGGGCACGGTCCCGTTCCACCTGATCATGTTCGTGCTGCTCGGCCTGCTGGTAATCTTCCCCGAAATCGCGATGTGGCTGCCTTCGCAAGTCACTGCCGTGCCCTAAGCGAGATACCCCGATGTATGCACCACCCGAAGAAATCAAGACCGAGGTCTTTGCCCGCCTGCCGGACAAGTTTCGACGCAAGGACCCCGACAATGCCTGGTCGCTGGTGAATCGCCGGGGACAGACAGCCGACTCCTTCATTGAGGGGCCGTCGTTCGACCGCGACGGCAATCTCTACATCGTCGATATTCCCTACGGCCGGATCTTCCGGATCTCGCAAGCCGGCGAATTCACGCTAATCGCAGAATATGACGGCGAGCCGAACGGGTTGAAGATCGCGCGCGACGGACGGATCGTCATCACGGATTATCGCCACGGCCTCATGACGCTCGACCCGGCCAGCGGCATGGTCAGCTCCCTGTTGGAGCGGCGCTGGTCCGAGCGCTTCAAGGGCGTCAACGACCTGATCTTCGCCGGCAATGGCGACATCTATTTCACCGACCAGGGTCAGACCGGGATGCATGACCCGACGGGCCGCGTCTATCGGTTGCGCGTGGACGGAACACTTGACCAGATCGTCAACAACGTCCCCAGTCCGAACGGCCTCGTGCTCAACGGCAGCGAACACATCCTTTACGTGGCCGCCACCCGGGGGAACGCAATCTGGCGGATACCGCTGATGCCTGACCGCACCGCATCGAAGGTCGGAATCTTCATCCAGCTGTCTGGAAGCCTCGGCGGCCCCGACGGCCTTGCGATGGACGAGCAGGACAACCTTGCAATCGCTCACGCGGGCCTCGGCACTGTCTGGATCTTCAGCCGCCTCGGCGAGCCGCTATATCGGGTTCAATCCTGCCAAGGCCTCGCCACCACCAACGTGGCCTATGGCGGCGCCGACAACAAGACTCTCTACATCACGGAGTCTGAGACCGGCTGCGTGCTGGTCGCGCGACTTCCCGTTGCTGGACGGGTCATGGCATCGCATCGATAGTGCCGGACTGGCTTTGCAAGATCAGAGACGCCGCAGCCCCAATTTGTTTGCTACGAAGAATGAAAGGACAGCCTTCATGTTGAGGAAGGTTCGAACGGTCATATCGATGGTCGTCCTGACGGCCTCGGGAGCGGCGATGGCTGCGTGGCCCGAGGACAAGCCGATCGAGGTCGTCGTTGGCTTCGCCGCGGGCGGCGGGACCGACGTCATGGCTCGCAAGCTGCTTCCCTTCGTCGAGAAGCGGCTCGGCGGAAATGCGCGGTTTGTCGTCCTCAACAAGCCCGGCGCCGGCGGCGAGATCGCGTTCACCGCGATCGCAAGCGCTGCTCCCGACGCCTATGCGATGGGTGTGGTCAACGTGCCCGGCTACAACTTTCTGCCGATGACGCGGAAGACCCAGTACACCATGGACGAGATCCGTCTGGTCGCGCGCGTGGTCGACGATCCCGGCGTGATCGTCGTTCGCAATGACAGCCCGTTCACGACGCTCGCTAGCGTTCTCGACGCGCTGCGCAAGAAGCCCGGTTCGGTCACGTTCGGACATAACGGAGCCGGCACCAACGGCCATCTGGCCATCCGCATGCTCGCGAAGGCTGCCGGCGTCGAGCCAAACGAGATTTCCTATCGCGGGACGGCAGCGCAGAGGACCGACGTCCTCGGCGGCCATCTCGATATCGGAATGGTCAGCCTGAGCGAAGTGCCCGAACTGCACAGCACCAACAAGGGTGAGCTCCGGGCAATCGCAATTCTGTCGAAGGCCCGTTCTCCGTCCTTGCCCGGCGTACCTACCGCCGAGGAAGCCGGCGTCCCCGTCATCATGACCGCGGAGCGCGGCTTTGCGCTGCCGAAGGGTGCGCCCGACGATGTCGCGAAGAAGCTGGAAGCAGCGATCGCCGAGAGTCTCACCGATCCCGAATACATCAGGAGCTCACCCGGTGATGCTCCCGTCCTCGCTTTCATGGCCGGAGCCGAATGGCAGAAGCGTCTCGACGACATGACGAAGGGGTTGCAGCCGCTTGCGAGCGAACTGGCCGAGCCGAAATAGCTTCAGTCGACCAGAGCGCTCCGCTTATACCAATCCGTAACTGACTACAGGCCTACGGAGCGTAGGAAGTCATTGAATGTGGCGTCGGGGGCTCCCTCGGGCTCTCCCAACAGCTTACTCAGGCATCCGCTGAGATCGACGATATGCCGTTCGAGCCGACTTCCGCTCATGGCCGTAGCCGACTTTCGACAACTCAAACCTGCTAAGGGGGCCGAAGCGGTCACCCTGCCTACCGCCCGGCTACCACTGATAAGCTTTCGGCATTTTCCTTATCAGTCGGCGAACTGACTCCGCTTCGTATGAAACCTTATCAATTGATAAAACTGACTCCATTTCCGGCCAAGTCCTGTGTATTCGATTACTTTCCTGAACAACTGCCAGACCGGTCAATCGCGAGCGCCGCCATATCTGTGGACCCCTTGAGCGCCGTATCGCCGGAAGATACATGTGCAATTGCAATCCCGCGCGTCAGCCTCCAGCCGGACTCGACTGATCAGCAGCCATCCGCTCCTATAAGGCCCCAACCTGTAGAAATAAATTCTCGTTCTGCCTTACTTTTTTAGCATTGGACACTTGCTATCGACCAAAGGCAGGAAGGCTTCATCTGCCGGAATGGTGCTTACGAGCTTGTAGTAATCCCAATCGCCCTTGGACTCGCCGGGCTGCTTGACCTCAAAGACGTAAGCCGGATGAATCTTGCGGCCATCCGCACGGATCGTCCCCTTGCCAAACAGCGGATCGTCGCTCGGCACCTCCTTCATCTTTGCGACGACCTCTGCACCGTCATGCGGATTGCCCCCAATGGCATCAAGGATCTTCAGATAGTGGAGAATAGAGGACGCAACACCGGCTTGAGCCATGGTCGGCATGGCATGGTTCTTCGCGCGTTTCGAAAACCTCTTCGAGAACGATCGGGTGCCCTCATTCAAATCCCAATAGAACGACTCGGTAAACGTGAGCCCCTTGGCGACGTTCAAACCAAGCGAATGGACATCCGAAATGAACAAGAGCAACGGCGAAAGCTTCTGCCCTCCTTGCACGATACCGAACTCGGAAGCCTGCTTGATTGCGTTAATCGTGTCCCCGCCTCCGTTGGCAAGGCCGATCACCTTTGCCTTCGACGATTGCGCCTGCAGCAGGAACGACGAGAAGTCCGAGGTATTGGCCGGATGCTTCACGCTGCCGACGACTTTCCCGCCCAGCGATTTGACGATGGCAGCGGTGTCCCGCTCCAGCGACGCGCCGAACGCGTAGTCGGCGGCCAGGAAGAACCAGCTGTCGCCGCCGGCCTTCGTGACACCCGTGCCGGTGCCGTGCGCGAGCATGTATGTGTCGAACACCCAGTGAATGGTGTTCGGAGAGCATTGGGAATCGGTCAGGTCGGATGTCGCGGCGCCAGAGTCGAGGAAGACCCTGTTCTTGTCGCGCGTCAAATTGCTTACGGCGAGTGCAACGGCCGAATTCGGCACGTCGACGATGACGTCGACCTTGTCGCGGTCGTACCATTGGCGAGCCAGGTTTGCGCCGACGTCCGCCTTGTTGAGATGATCGCCGGAAATGACCTCGATCTTCCATCCCTTCTCGAGAAGTCCGGAATCCTCGACGGCCATTTGCGCGGCGAGAACGGAGCCCGGGCCCGTGATGTCGGCATAAAGACTGGACAGGTCACTCAGCACGCCGATCTTGATCGTCTTCGACATCTCCTCCGCCGACCCGGCCGAGATGCCACCAAGCACGACCAGCGAAGCCACGGCAGCGGTTAGACGACGTTTCATATGTTTCACTCCGACTTTGTTGTTATTCTTGCGACCGGATCGACCAGCATCTCTGAATCAGAACGCAGTTCGATCTCCGCCCTTCAGATCCAGGATCTGACGGGCCTCGTCCGGAGCGGCGACTTCAAGCCCCAGACCCTCGACGATCCCACGGATGACGGCAACCTGCTGCGCGCTGCTCTCGGCAAGTCTGCCTTTGCCGAGCCACAGGGAGTCCTCGAGCCCGACACGCACATGTGCGCCCATGGACGCCGCCATCGTGGCCAGCGGCATCTGGCTGCGCCCCGCGCCGAGCACCGACCATTGATAGTCGGCCCCGAACAACCGATCGGCGGTGCGCTTCATATGCATGAGATCCTCGGGGTGGGGACCGATACCCCCCAGGATGCCGAACACGGTCTGGATGAACAGCGGCGGCTTGACCAGCCCGCGCTGGAGAAAATGATGGAGATTGTACAGATGAGCCGTGTCGTAGCACTCGAATTCGAATCGGGTGCCGGAGGCCGACATCGTGCTCAGGACATATTCGATGTCCTTGAACGAGTTGCGGAACACCAGATCCCGAGATGCCTCGAGCATTTGCGGCTCCCAGTCGTGCTTGAAGGTGCGATACCTCTCCAGCATCGGAAACAGACCGAAGTTCATCGAACCCATGTTCAACGAAGCTACTTCCGGCTGGAACGTCGCGGCAGGACGGAGCCTTTCCTCCACCGACATGAAGGGGCTGCCTCCAGTGGTCAGGTTCACCACGCAGTTGGACCGTTGCTTGATGACGCGGAGAAACGGAGCGAAGGCCTCGGGGGTCTGATCCGGCTTGCCATTCTTCGGATCTCGCGCGTGGAGATGGATGATCGAGGCGCCGGCCTCGGCCGCCCCGAGGGCCGCCTCCGCGATCTCTTCAGCGGTCACCGGCAGGTACGGTGACATGCTCGGGGTGTGGATCGATCCGGTGACCGCACATGTGATGATGACTTTCCGAGGAGGCATAGGGTCACACGTCCTTGATGCTTGAAATTCGTGATGGATCTCGCGAAGAGCTTGCTTCGCTCACTTGCGGTAATTCTCTGCAAACTGCGCGCGCAGCTTCGCCTTCTGGACCTTCCCCGTTGCCGTCTTGGGCATCGCCTCCGTGAAGATGATCCCCTTCGGGCATTTGAACGAACTGAGGTGCGACTTGACCTTCGCCATGAGCTCGTCCTCGGCGAGCCGCTCGCCGGGCTTGAGGACGACGACCGCAGTGACGGCTTCGCCCCAATGATCGTGAGGCAAGCCGACGACCGCCGTCTCCTGCACCCTCGGATCGGCAGCGTAGATGGCTTTTTCGACCTCGATCGACGCGACGTTCTCGCCGCCGGTCTTGATCACGTCCTTGAAGCGATCTTCGAACCAGAGAATGCCGTCGGCATCGAAGTGGCCGCAGTCGCCGGAATGAAACCAGCCATGGGCGAACGCGGCATCGGTCGCGGCCTCGTCACGCAGGTAGCCCGACAAGGCTTGCGGGCTGCGATAAACGATCTCCCCCAACTCCCCTTGAGGCAGGAGCCGGCCCGTTTCATCCATGATCCCGACCTGGACGTTCACCGACGGCGTTCCCACGGCTCCGGGATGGCTCAATTGGTGCTCGGGACGGAAATAGGTCGAAAGCGGGTTCATCTCGGTCTGGCCGAACATCAGGGCGAACTCGCACCCGAGCGTATCCATGGCCTTCTTGAGCTCGTGCGTCGGCATCGGCGCCATGGCATAGATCGCAAGGCGGAGGCTGGCGACGTCACGGCTGCGGCGTTCGATGCTTTCGAGCATCGCGCGGTACATCATCGGCAAGGCGAAGAGCAGCGTAAGGCGATCCGTCTCGATCAGGTCGAGCAGTCCTTCCGCATTGAATCCGCGCTGGATGAACAGCGCCGCACCGACCGCGATGGCCGGGGTCGCAATCACATTCAGTTGCGCCGTGTGGAACAGCGGCATCAGGGCCGTCGCGCGGTCGTTCGACGTCATCCGCGTATCCAACGCGACGCCGAGCGATTCGAGATAGACGGAAAGATGACTGCTGACGACCGCTTTCGGCGCGGACGTGGTGCCGCTGGTATAAAGATATGAGATCGGATCGCGATCCTCGACGATCGCCTGCGGCTCGTCCGATGACGCCCCCTCCTCGAGGGATCCGAAGGCAAGCTGACGCCGCGAGGTCGGAGGCCCCGTGAGATCGCCGCCGATCACGATCACGTCTGCGACGTTGGAAGCGCTTTCGAGCCCGCCTGCCAGCTGCTCCCCAAGCGCGTCCTCCACGACCACGCCCCTGACGCCGGCATGATTGAGCACATAGGCCAGTTCGCCGAATCGCCAGAACAGATTGATGGGCACGCAAATCACGCCGAGCTTGGCGCAGGCGAAATAGGTGATGAGGAATTCGACACGGTTGCCGGACATCAGAGCGAGCGCATCGCCGCGTCGATATCCCCGCATCGCAAGTCCGTTCGCGGTGCGATTGACCCATTCGTTCAGCTCTCGATAGGTCAACCGGCGCGCGCCATCCACGACGGCGAGAGCCTGCGGTGCCCGTGCAGCGCTGCGCACGAGCAGGTCGCCGACATTGACGCGCGAAATCAGATTCCGCTGCAGAACGGTATCTGTCATCTCGTCCTCCCCTTTTGTCCCAGGCATCGCCACCCCTCACATTCTCTGGTCTTCGTGGACCGGGCGGTTCGCGAGCTCGTGTCGCAGGACCTTGCCGGTGGTGCTGCGCGGAAGATCTTCCGATCTCAGAAATTCGATGAAGCGCGGCCGCTTGTACCCCGCGAGGCGGTCCCGGCACCAAGTGACCAGTTCGGCCGCCGTGGCCCGGCACCCGGGCCTGAGAACAACAACAGCCTTGATGGCTTCACCCCAATAGGAGTCCGGCAGGCCCAGCACGCAGGTTTCCTGCACAGCAGGATGCTGCGCCAGCACGGCTTCCACCTCGGCCGGATAGACGTTCTCGCCTCCGGTCTTGATCAGGTAGCGCTTGCGATCGACATAGACCACCGACCCGTCGGCTTCGCGACGCAGCAAGTCCCCGGTATGCAGCCAGCCACCCCGGAACACTTCCTCGTTGGCCTTGGGATCGTCGATATAGCCGCTCATCACGCTCGCGCCGCGGACGATGCACTCCCCCGTCTGGCCGATCGCCACCTCCTCCATGGCATCATCGACGACGCGGACATCAAGCAGCGGCGCGGGGGTCTTGCGCAGGTCGGGCGTGGCGCCGTCGCGCGAGACGCCGTGAGCGAGCAGGTAGGATGTCTCGCTCTGCCCATAGGCATCGTAGAATGCGATGCCGCAGGCCGACGTCAGCCGGGCTATCACATCCGGCATCATGTTGGCGTAGCCGATCGCGAAGCGAAAGCTCGTCAAATCGTAGTCGCCCCGGCGGGGATGATTGAGGAGATCCGTCAAGACACCCGGGAGCAGCAACGTCCAGCTCAACCGATGCCGTTCAATCATGCGGAACATCGTTTCGGCATCCGCCTTGCGCAGGGTGGCGTAGACGCCGCCGACGATCATCGTCGCATAAAGCGACTCGTCGCCGGCGCAATGGAACATCGGCAACCATCCGATGAAGCCGTCGCCTGCCCCCAGGCCAAACCATTGCGCGAGCCTCAAGCCCCTGATTGCGGCGGCCCTCTGGCTGATCATCGCGCCCTTCGGGCGTCCGGTCGTCCCGCTCGTGAACAGGACGTTGTGAACATCCTCAGGCTCGGCGACCAGCGGCGGCTCGTTCGGTGAAGCGTCCGCAAGCAGAGACTCATAGTCCAGCCAGCGCTCGACCTGATCGATCGCGACCCAGTGGCCCACATAGGGGGCCACGGGCCGCAAGATTGCCGCGGTGGCCGCAAGCGCCCCCGAGGACAGCAGGAGCGACGGCCGGCCTTTCTCGAGGCAGTGCAGCAGTTCGTCCGGGTGAAGGCGGATATTGAGCGCCACGACCGTCACGCCGAGAGCCGCGCAGGCCGCGTAGATCTCGACGTATTCGGGCCTGGTCTCGCACAGCACCGCAACGCGATCGCCGCGCCTCAATCCCAGAACGCCCAAGGCATTCGCGAGGCGCCAGGATCGTTTGCCGAGGGTCGCATAGGTCCACGATCTGTCTTCCGAGACGATCGCGGGACGGTCTGCGAAAACCTGGAAAGCGCGTCGGAACACACCGTCGATCGTCGCCGACGAGGCGCGAGCAGCTTGCTCGTAGCCGGCGTGCGCGGGCATGGCGAGAGGTGCGGCGCCCGTCATGATCTGTCGGGCTCGCAGCACGCGCCCGCATGCGGCGCCGGATCCACGATCGACATCTCGTCAGGAGCTCTCGAGACGTTGCGCCGGGGCGGCATGGCGATGATCGCGCGCGCATCGTCGCACCGACCAGCCGGTCGATTGCCGAAGCGCGGAATGCTCACGCTTGCGAGGGCGGACATTCGTCATTTCCTCCAGGGCCCGCTCTGACGGCGGTTCGGAAGCGGCATTAATGAATGCCATTCATTAACAATAATGAATATCATTCATCTTGGATTGTCAATGTCTCGGCGGCGGGCGGGCGCCGAGGGCGGCTGGTTTTCGACATCGTCGACGGGCCCCCCTGGTGGCGTCAGCGACATGTATCGAGCCGGCCGCGCGACGGGAGGACCGCCTTCACCGGCATTCACATTCTGAATACGCCGTAGTGAGGCTGCTCGATCGGAGCATTGAGCGATGCGCTCAAGGCGATCGCAAGCGCGTTCCGCGTATCGGTGGGGTCGAGAATGCCATCGTCCCAGATTTCCGACGTTGCGTAGTATGCACTCGAACGTTCACGATATTCGTTCAGGATCGGCTCGCGGATCGCGGACAACTGCTCTTCGGAGAGCTTGCCACCGTGCCGGGCGAGCTGCCGGGCCTTGATGTCGGTGAGCACACCGGCTGCCTGCTCCGCGCCCATGACGGAGATCTGGGACTGCGGCCAGGCGAAGGTAAATCGCGGATCGAATGCGCGGCCGGCCATGCCATAGGTGCCGGCGCCGTACGATCCGTTGCACACCACGGTGAATTTTGGCACGGAAGCGCCCGAGACAGCCATGATCAATTTCGCGCCATCCTTGGTGATGCCGCGCCGCTCATAATCGCGGCCGACCATGAAGCCGGTGATATTCTGGAGGAAGAGCAGAGGCGTTCTGTTCTTGTCGCAGAGCTGAATGAAATGGGCGCCCTTCAGCGCGCTGTCGCTGAAGAGAACACCGTTGTTTGCGAGGATGCCGATCTGATAACCGTGGAGCCGGGCGAAGCCGCACACCAGCGACTGACCGTAGCGCGGCTGATATTCGTGAAAGCCGCTGCCATCGACAAGACGTGCGATGATTTCACGCATGTCGAACTGCACCCGGGGATCCTTCGGAATGATGCCGTACAACTCCGCGGGATCGTAGGCAGGCGGCTCCGGCGCCACGCGGTCGACGGGCGTCTTCGCCGGACGATGAAAGCGCGCGACGATATCCCGCGCGATCGCAAGCGCGTGCAATTCCGAGACCGCAAAGTAGTCGCCGGTACCCGACACGCTGGTGTGCATGTCCGCACCGCCGAGCTCCTCGACGGTCACCTCCTCACCCGTGGCCGCCTTCACGAGCGGCGGCCCCCCGAGAAAGATCGCCCCGGTTCCCTGCACGATGATGTTGTAGTCGCTCAGTGCGGGAATATAGGCGCCACCGGCCGTGCAATGCCCCATCACGACCGCGACCTGAGGCACGCCCATCTTCGACAGGATCGACTGGTTCCGGAAAATTCGTCCCGCATGGTAACGATCGGCGAAGAACTCCGCCTGGAGGGGCAGAAAGCCCCCGGCACTGTCGCAGAGATGAACCACCGGCAGACGGTTCTCGATTGCAATATCGAGCGCGCGCACGATTTTTTTCACCGACAACGGATACCATGCGCCGCCCTTCACGCTCGCATCATCGGCGTGAATGATGACCTCGCGGCCGGCAACGACGCCAACGCCGACCACTTGTGCGGCGCCCGGCACTTCGCCGTCGTAAGCCTTGTTGCCGGCCAGCGTCGAAAGCTCGAGAAACGGGGTATCGGGATCGAGGAGCGCCTCTATTCGATCTCGCACGAACATCTTGTTCTGGCGACGCAGCCGCTCGATGTCCCGTTCGGGGCGCTCCGACCGGGCAGAACGCTGCCGCTCCTTGAGTTCGCCCGCCAGGCCCCTATTGTGCGCGGCGTTGTGGCGAAATTCCTCAGATCTCGTATCCGCCAGGGATTTGATCCGCTGCATGCTCAGCGCCCTTCCTGCGACAGCGTTACCAGCACCGCATCCCGGTCGAAGCTGTCGCCGTCCTTGACGTGCACCTGGTCTACGAAGCCGTCCCGGGGAGCGCGGATCACCGTCTCGAGCTTCATGCTTTCGATCACCATCAGCGGCGCGCCCGCCGCCACCTGCTCGCCGGGTGACACTCTCGTCGCGACCACCACACCCGGCATCGGCGCCCGCGCGGCGAGATGGTCGCCTTCCTTGTTCGCTGCCGCGAGCGTGCTGAGCGGATCGAGGTAACGCACGGTTCGCGTCTGTCCCGCGATGTGCAGATGAACGGTGTCGCCGTCGATGGCGAACCGAACCGGGAGAGCCTCGCCCGCCAGGTTGAGAATCCCGCGGCCGACGCCATGCTTGGAGAAAATGACAGGAGCTATCATCCGGTCTCCCAACCGGAGGCGATATCCGCCGGCGCATGGCGAAAGCCAAAGCTGATGATCTTCGTCAACGATCTGAAACCGGTGGTTCACGTCAATTTCTCCAGCCACCGAGCTCGGCATGCAGTTCCGGGATCGCATCCGCCGCTTCGCGTATCGGACGTGTCAGCAGCGCGGCCGCCGCCAGAAAGCGCCGCAACGCGGCGGGATCCTCGTCGCCCCTTGCAAGCCGAGGATTCTCGTCGAGATAACCCGTATGGACTTTCCCGCTCCGAAATCCCTCATCGCCGAGGATGCGGGCGAGGAAGGCCGCATTGGTCTCGCAACCAAACAACAGCAGGTCCTGGATCGCCGCCTTCGCTCTCAGCACGGCATCGTCACGCGTCGAGGCATGCACAATGACTTTCGCGAGCATCGGATCGAAAGCCGTCGTGATCGACTGCCCCTGCTGGATGCCGCCATCGATGCGCACGCCCTCGCCGTCCGGATATTCGAGTTCCAGGATCGTGCCCGTCGTCGGCGCATATCCTCGCTCGGGCGCCTCCGCGTAAAGCCTTGCCTCGATGGCGTGCCCCCGCACGACAATATCCGATTGCACAAACGGCAGCTCTCTTCCCGCGGCCACGTCGATCTGTTCCGCGACCAGATCGATCCCCGTGATCATTTCGGTGACGGGATGCTCGACCTGCAGACGGGTATTCATCTCGAGGAAGTAGAACTCGCCCTGACCGAAGATGAACTCCACCGTCCCGGCGTTGCTGTACCTGGCGGCGCGCGCGATGCCCGCCGCAGTCTCGCAGACGCGCTGCCGCAACTCGGAGGTCAACGCCGGCGAGGGCGTCTCCTCGATGATCTTCTGGAATCGGCGCTGCACCGAGCATTCCCGCTCGAACAGGTGCACGACGTTGCCGAAGCAATCTCCCAAGACCTGAACTTCTATGTGCCGTGGCTGTTCGACATACCGCTCGACGTACAGACGCCCATCCCCGAAATATCGCAGCCCCTCGCTTCTGGCTTGCGCGATCGCCTCCTCCAGCGTGTCGAGATCGCGGACGACGCGCATTCCCTTGCCGCCCCCCCCCGCCGACGGCTTCACGAGCAGTGGCGCGCCAATTCTGCGGGCTCTCGAGATGAACGTTTGCGGATCATCCTCCTCGATGGCCGACGGCGCGACCGGGAAGCCGTGTCGTTGCACGAAGTTGCGGGCACGGATCTTGTCGCCCATCAACTCGATGCTTTCGTGGCTCGGCCCGATGAAGATGATGCCGGCCGCCGCAACCGATCGGGCGAACTCCGCATTCTCCGACAGAAAGCCGTAGCCGGGATGAAGCGCCCCCGCCTTGGCCTCTCGTGCGGCGGCGATGATCTGAGGCGCATCCAGATATGCAGCGATCGGGGTTCGTCCCTCGATCCTGATCGCCGTGTCAGCCATGGCGACCGCGGGGGTTCCTGCGTCGACCTCGTGGTAGACGACGGCGGAGCGGAGCCCCTTCTTCCGCAACGTCTTGATGATGCGGACTGCGATTTCGCCCCGATTGGCGACCAATACTGTGTCAAACGGCTTCTTCATACGCTCAATCGTCCAGGCAGATTCCCGAGGTCAGCATGCTCGCCAGCTCACGTGCGGTTTGTGCGGCTTTCAACTGACTGCGTCCATTCACGTAACCCCAGGCGAGATGCTCGATGGCTCCGAAAATGACGTCCCGAAGGAGCTTCGGATTCACGTCGGGCTTCAGTTCCCCGGTCTTGACGGCTTCCCTGACGATGCGGATCAGGACCGAGGTGTAGCGCCGATTGAGATCCTGGATCGACGAACCCTCGTAGTCGCTGGCGACCCGCACTTCCGCAATGAACAGCCGGCAAAGATCGGTGTCCGAGACGAACACCTCGATATGACGCTTGATGAGGGCCTCAAGACGGACCCGGAACGGCCTGTTCTTGAACACCTCGTTCTCGAGGTCGACGAGAATCCGCTCGTAGAACTTCTTGAGGACTCCATAGAGAAGGTCGCGTTTGTTGCGGAAGTAGCGATAGACCAGGCCATCCGAAATGCCGGCGACACGGGCAATATCCGCGATGGACGCACCCTCGAAACCCTTTTCCGCAAATACGCGTTTCGCAGCATCCAGGATCGTGTCATGCCGGTCTTGCATGCGTTCGGGACTGATGGGTGGCATGGATGGCTCCAGACTCCGGTGGCAAGCTGAACCGGAAGCGATACCAACATCAGACGCCCGCGCCAACCCGAGCGGGGCTTGATACTGAATATTATTCAATATTTGCAGGCTCATTCGCCCGCCTCCGCGCCGAACCGCGGCGGCCGCTTGTCGAAGAAGGCGGTGACGCCCTCACGGAAATCGGCGGTCGACGAACACTCGACGAAGGCCGACCGCTCCCGATCCAGCTGCTGCTCCAGATCGAGCGTGCCCGCCGTCTCGACCAGCCCCTTGATGAGCCCCACCGCAAGGGAAGCGCCTTCGGCAAACCGGCGGGCGTAGATGAGCGCCTCCTCCTGAAGTCGAACGGGAGGCACAACCCGATTGACCAGCCCCAACGAGAGGGCCGTCGTCGCATCGATGGCATCGTTGAGACAGATGACATCAAACGCCCGTCTGGCGCCGACCGCGCGCGTGAGTGACCACGTCGCTCCGCCGTCAGGGCTCGTGCCAAGCTTCGAGTATCCGGAGACCAGGGTGGAATCCTCGGCCATCACGACGAAGTCGCAGGCCAGCAGCAGGCTAAGCCCGCCGCCGGCGATATTGCCGTTTGCCGCCGCAATCACGGGCTTCTTCAATGCCCGCACCTCGCGCAACGCAACGTGAAAGGCGTCAATCAGATCGAGCGCGATCGCGGGGGCGTCATGCAGCCTCTCCCTGAACACGGAGAGATCGACGCCGGCCATGAAGCAACGGCCGTTGCCGCTCAGCACGATACCGCGAACCTCGGCCGCATCATTCGCCGCGGCAACGGCTGCGCGAAGATCGGCAATCATCGGCCCGTCGATCGCGTTCAATCGATCCGGTCGATTGAGGCGAATCACCGCAACGGCGCCATGCACTTCAGTCAGCACCGAAGGCTCACGATCGGCGCCCGCTTGGGTTGCCGGCATTTCTCTCCCTTTCGCAGCGGTTCATCCAGCTTGCATCCGTGAGGATTGAAGCTATTATGCATCAAAATGAATTGCATTCAATAAAAGAATTTCGTCGGCCACCCGAGCCTCTTGGATAGCCCGTCGAAAATGGGAGGAGCCCATGCCTGGAAGATATTTCGATCAGTTCTCCGCCGGAGAGTTGATCCGTCACGACGTGACGCGCACGGTTACCGAGACCGACAATCTGCTGTTCACCGCGTTGACGCACAACACCCAGCCGATGCACCTGGACGCCGAGTACGCCGCCAAGTCCGAATTCGGCAAGATCCTCGTCAACAGCATCTTCACCTTTGGGTTCATGCTCGGCGTGTCCGTCACCGACACGACGCTCGGAACGCTGGTCGCCAATCTGGGGATGGACAAGGTCATCTTTCCGAAGCCGGTCCATATCGGCGACACGCTGCACGCGGAGACGACGGTATCTGACATCAGGGAAAGCAAATCGAGGCCCAAGCAGGGCATCGTCGTCTTCGAGCATCGCTGCTTCAATCAGCGGAAGGAAATCGTCGCCCAATGCCTGCGGTCGGCCCTGCTCAAGCGGGGTGATGCATGATGCGCTCTCTTCTGTTCACGCCGGGCGACAGTGAGAAGAAGATGGAAAGGGGTGCTGCCGGTTCGGCGGACGCGCTGATCCTCGACCTCGAGGATTCGGTTTCCGATGCCAACAAGCGGCAGGCGCGCGGACTGGTGCGCGAGTTCCTCACCACGCATTCCTCGCGCGATCGTCAGAAGCTGTGGGTTCGGATAAATCCGTTGGATACCCCGCATGCGATCGGCGACCTCGCCGCAATCGTCCCTGGCGCGCCGGACGGGATCCTGCTGCCCAAGGTGAACGGCGGTGCCGACGTCGCGAAGCTGTCGCACTACCTTGATGCATTCGAAGCGGCCCAGGGCATTGCCGCCGGCCGGATCGGAATCATCGCGGTTGCAACCGAAACGCCGCAGGCGCTGTTTGAACTCGGCAACTATCGCGGATGCAGCACGCGATTGAGGGCGCTGACATGGGGCGCCGAGGATCTGGCCGCGGCTCTCGGCGCCAGCGCCAACCGTGATGCCGCAGGCCGGCTCGGCTTTACCTATCAACTGGCGCGATCGCTGTGCCTTGCCGGGGCCACCACCGCGAGCGTTCCCGCGATCGAGACCATTTTCCCGGACTTCCGCAACCGTGCCGGTCTCGAGGCTTACGCGGCTGACAGCCGGCGTGACGGCTTCCGTGGCATGATCGCGATCCATCCGGATCAGGTCGAAGCGATCAATGTCGCGTTCTCACCGTCTGCCGAGGAGATCGCCTGGGCGAGGCGCGTCGTCGAAGCCTTCGACGGCACCACGACGGGAACGGTCGGCCTCGATGGGCAGATGCTCGACATGCCGCATTTCAAGCAGGCAAACCACCTGTTGGGGCTGGCCGCACAGACCGTGCGGCCGGAGCGAGGTTGATGGCCGGGTGGCAAAGGCGGCCCGGATCACCCGGCGGCTATAGCGGAAATCCGACCAGCCGCCCGTCTTCGATCCGCTCGATGTATTCGGTCATGCCGTATCCTGTCACGCCGTCCCAGGTGAAGCGCGTATGTCCCTCGGCAATCCGCGAGACGACCGTCTGGCCGTCGATCACCCGGCGATTTCGCAGCGGCGCCAGCGACAGCACCTCGCCTTCGATGACCACGGCGCGTTGCGCGGTCCGCACGCCGATACGGACGCGCCGGGGATCGTGGCGCTCGGTCCACTCGGTCATGAGATCCATGTCCAGAACTTCCTCGTAACGGCCATCGACGAGAAGAACGCCGAGCCGACGCGTGCGCCCGGCCGCATCCGTGATCTTGAGCAGCATGAATCCGCGGCCGTTTCCGAGGTTGGCGAGAAAAAGGCGATAGAAGTAGATGTTCTGCCAGAGCCGCGGGCCCCACGAGTGATCACGCCAGCCTCCTCCCTCGATCGCCCAGCGCTCCGCGCCGATTTCGATCTCACCGTTGACCACGGTGTGCTGATTGAAGTGGCCGAGCGAAAAATTCCGCCCGTACATCGGCTCGACATCGGATTCAGGAATACCGCCATGCGGGGGCGATGCCGCAGTCTGCGTCAGCCGGACCCTGCCGTCGATCCGGCGCGCCTCGTCGAACAGCCGGCCGGGATCGCGCAATACGTTGGGATCATCGAGCAGCAGGAGCTGGCCCCGATAGTTCATCTCCACGTCCTGCAGCGGACGGCTCACGGCGTATGACAGGCCTCCCGCGTCGAAGGCTGCATTCGTCGTGATGCCCGGACGCAGAAACTGGCAGGCGACCCGTCCGTCGGGAAGATAAATGCACACGGATAGCTCGGCGTATCCCTCGTTGAGGCGATTGCCGAGACGCATCCAGCCACCGACGCCCGAATGGTGATCGAATCCGTTGCAGTACACACTTTCGTTGAAATGCGACTCCGCCGTCGGCTCGTGCGGATACTCGTCCTGTGCAACGAGGTGATAACCCATCTTTCCTCCCAATGCCCTGTTTCTCGTTTGCGTCGGCAGTCCGCGTGCGGACCATCGACCGCACGAACCGCCGCGTCGCGACGCCGACAGACTTGCCAGCCAGCGGCGCACGTGTCTATACTGCCACAAAATGAATGCAATTCAATAACTGAGGAAACGTCGTAATCGGCATCGCAGCACGTCCCTGTCGCCGCCGTGTGCAGCCGCCAACGACAATCAAACGGGGAGGATCGATATGATGATGAAGTGGTGCACTGGCCTTGTCGTGATGGCCTTGGTCGCGGGGCCGGCCAACGCTCAGATCAGCGATGACGTCGTGAAGATCGGCGTGCTCGGCGACATGAGCTCGCTCTACGCCGATATCGCCGGCCCGGGCTCGGTCGTCGCAGCACGGCTTGCGGTCGAGGATTTCGGCGGCACAGTAAACGGCAAGCGCATCGAGATCATCTCGGCCGATCATCAGAACAAGCCGGATATCGGCGCCGGGATCGCACGCAAGTGGTACGACACCGAGCAGGTCGATGCCATTGCCGACGTCCCCAATTCGGCGGTCGGCATGGCCGTCCACGGCATCAGCCGGGAGAAGAACAAGGTATTGCTCGGTTCGGGAACGTCACTGACCGACCTCACCGGCTCGCAATGCTCGCCCAACAGCGTGATCTGGACGTTCGATACCTGGGCGCTCGCCAACGGCTCGGGCACGGCGCTGGTGAAGGCCGGCGGCACCAGCTGGGCGTTCCTGACCGCCGACTACGCCTTCGGCCATCAGCTAGAGCGCGACACCTCCAAGGTCGTGCTCGCGAACGGCGGCCAGGTGCTGAGCAGCAGCCGCCATCCGCTGAACACCTCTGACTTCTCCTCTTACCTGCTGCGCGCCCAGTCGAGTGGAGCCAAAGTCATTGCGCTCGCCAATGCCGGCGCGGACATGGCAAATGCGGTCAAGCAGGCGCGCGAATTCGGCATCGGCCAGGGTGAACAGAAGCTCGCCGCCCTTGTTGCGTTCATCACCGATATTCACTCGCTCGGCCTGCCGGTCGCACAGGGCCTCGTGCTGACCTCGGCGTTCTACTGGGATATGAACGACGGCACGCGCGCCTGGACCAAGCGGTTCGTCGCAGGCACGGGCGGCAAATATCCAACCATGGTTCACGCCGGCGTCTATGCTGCCGTGACGCATTATCTCAAGGCCATCGATCGCGTGAAGTCGGACGACGGGAAAACGGTCGTGAAGACCATGAAGGAGATGCCGAGCAAGGACCCGCTGTTTGGCGAAGGCAGCATCCGCCCGGACGGTCGTCACATTCACCCGATGTACTTGTTCGAGGTCAAGAAGCCTTCGGAATCGAAGGGGCCGTGGGATTACTTCAAGCTGATCGGCACCATTCCCGCCGAGCAGGCCTTCCGCCCCATGAGCGAAGGCGGATGTAATCTCGTCAATTAGCGGCGCCCGGACATGAAACCTTCCGATCCGGCACGGGAGCCGGACGCCTTTGCCAACCTCGCCCGGGCGATGCGGCGCCGCTTCGGTGGCGCCGCGCGCCTCGACAATATCATCGTGCCGAGTCTCGGCGGCAGCAACCGGACTGTCGTGTTCGATCTGGTCGATGGCGTGGCCCGCCGTCGCCTCGTCTCCAGGCAGCGCACCTATCGGGGCCCGGACAATCCGTTCATCGATGACGCGCATCAGTTCGCCGTGATGTCCGCGGCCCATCGCCGCGGTTTCCCGGTGCCGGAGCCCATTCTTCTGTTCGATCCCGAGGACGGCCTCGGTGAAGGGTTTGTCACCGCCTTCGTCTCGGGCGAGACCATGCCCAACCGGATCCTGACCGGAGCCGCTTACGACACCGTGCGCCCCCGCCTTGCGGGCCAGGCCGGAGAACTTCTGGCCTTGCTGCACAGCATTCCTGCCAGCGAAGTCCCGGCGCTTACCCTCTATCCCGACAGCGATGATCCGACCGAGGCCCAGCGCCGACGTTACGACTTCTACGCCGAACCCCATCCTGCGATCGAGCTCGGCTTTCGATGGCTCGAGCGCAACCGTCCGTCACGCGGCACCGCGCAGCTGCTCCACGGCGACTTTCGTACCGGCAACCTCATGGTGGACCAGACCGGGATCGTCACCGTCCTCGACTGGGAATGCAGCCACATTGGGCAGCCTGCCGAGGACATCGGTTGGCTCTGCAGCCGCTCCTGGCGCTTCGGGCACCACGACCGTCCCGTCGGCGGCTTCGGCCAACGCCACGAGCTGATGACCGCCTATCGCGGTGCCGGCGGGCGCGATATCCAGGCAGACGAGATCCGCTACTGGGAGATCTTCGGCCTCGTCCGCTGGGCCGTGCTGAATATGATGCAGGCGCATGGTCACATCTTTGGCGGCCGCCGGTCGCCCGCCTTCGCGGCCTGCGGGCGAAATGCCAGCGTAATCGAATATGATCTGCTGATGTCGCTGAAGGGCCTTCATCAATGAGGGTGCGATGACCCAGTACCGTCCCGACAGAAGCGAATTGCTCCTGACCGTGCGCGAATTCCTCGATGCTCTCGCACCGCAACTCGACGGCGAAACCAGATACAGGGCCCAGGTCTGCGCGTTCCTGATCGGAGTGTGCATGCGTGAGCTGGAAGCCGGCATCGGCCCGGAAGACGCCGATCGGGCGGCATGGTCCGGCCTGCTCGGCGGTGCAGATGGCAGCGCCGCCGATCTGAGCCGCCACCTGTGCACGGCGATCCGCGCCGGCGACCTCGATACCGATTTCGATCACACGCTCGACATCGTTCTGGCGCGCACGACCGCAGCCGCCCGACTTGTGCGTCCCGACAAGGTTTCGCCGCATGACGCCCCCTCGCCATCCGTCTCTGGCATCTCCCGGCCTCCTGGAAAACGGCTGACATGATCTCCATCGACCAGCACACCACCATCGGGGATGCCTTCGCACGGGCCGCCATCGCCTACGCGCAACGCCCCTTCCTCGCTGCGCCCGCCGGCGCGCATCGCAGCTATCATCGCAACGGCTACGAGATCGACTATGCGACCGCTTCGCACGAGGTCCAGAGGCTGTGCGAGATCTATTCCGGCCGGGGCTTCGGCCACGGTCACCGCATCGCAATGCTGCTCGACAATCGCCCTGAGCATTTCCTGTACAAGTTGGCGTTCAATTCGCTCGGCATATCCTGCGTGCCGATCAATCCGGACTATCGCGCGAACGAGATCGCCTACCTGCTCGAACATTCCACGGCCGATCTGGCGCTGGCGTCGGGCGATCGCATCGAGCAGCTCGCCGCCGGCCTTTCCGCCAGCGCGCACAAGCCGCCGGTTGCCCTGTTCGACGAACCCGCCTCGCTGCCGCTTGCGGCAACGCCGCCGGGCAGCGATGCCGTGTCGGCGTCCAGCGAGGCCAGCATCCTCTACACGTCGGGTACGACCGGCCGCCCGAAGGGCTGCGTATTGTCGCACGGGTACGAGCTCGAGTCGGGTCTCTGGTACGCCACGCGCGGGGGACTTGCGACGTTCCGCCCGGAAGGTGAGCGCCTCTATAATCCTCTGCCCGTGTACCACGTCAATTCGTCGATCATGTCGTTCCAGTGCATGATGCTGAGCGGAGGCTGCCAGGTGCAGACCGATCGCTTCAATCCCACGCGCTGGTGGCAGGAGATCAGGCAGACCCGCGCGACGGTCGTGCACTATCTCGGCATCATCGTTCCGATGCTGCTCAATGTCGCAGCCTCTCCGGACGATCGCGATCACTGCGTTCGGTTCGGTATCGGTGCCGGCGTCGAGCCCCAACTCCACGACGTGTTCGAGCAACGCTTCGGCTTTCCTCTGATCGAAGTGTGGGGCATGACCGAGATGGTCCGCGTCATCCTCGACAACATTGCACCGCGCCGGATCGGCCAGCGCGCATTCGGCCGGCCGGCCCCCGGCGTGGAGGTCCGCCTGGTCGACAACGAGGACCGGGACGTAGCCAATGGCCAGCCGGGCGAGATGGTCATCCGCCACTCGGAGGCGACACCGCGCCGTGGCTTTTTCTCCGGTTACCTCAAGGACGACAAGGCCACTCGTGAAGCCTGGCGTGGCGGCTGGTTTCATACTGGCGATACGGTGCGGCAAGATCCCGACGGCATGCTCTACTTCGTCGACCGAAAGAAGAACATCATCCGCCGCTCCGGCGAGAACATCGCTGCGGCCGAGATCGAGGCGGCTCTGCAGGCCCATCCGCTTGTGAAGCAGGTCGCCGTTCTGGCCGTCCCGGATCCGCTTCGCGAGGAGGAGGTCTTCGCCTGCATCGTGCTCGCGGATGACGCGGACCCCGCAACAGCCGATGATCTCCTGTTCAAGCATTGCTATGCCGAGCTGGCCTATTACAAGACGCCGGGCTGGATGCTGTTCGTGGACGCGCTGCCGACGACCGGCACGCAGAAGATTCAGAAGCACCACATCTTCGCCGCCGGAATCGACCCCTGTGGTCTGCCGGGCGTACGTGACATGCGCACGCGCAAGAAGCGCAATTCCGCGAGGGCCTGACCATGGGACGCTATTTCGACGAATTCACCGCCGGCGACCGTTACGAAACGCCGGGTCGGACCATCATCGATGCCGATATCATGCAGTTCGCCGGCCTGACCGCCGATTTCAATCCCCTACACACCGACGACGTTTTCGCCGCCCAGAGCGACTTCGGTCAGCGTGTTGCTCACGGCCCGATGCTCATCGGCATGGCCTTCGGCCTCGCCTCTCGCGCCGGCCTGCTCGATGGTGCGGCCCTCGCGCTCCTCGACATCGGCTGGCGTTTCCTCGCTCCGGTTCGTCCCGGCGACACAGTGTCGGCACGGATTGACGTCGCAGAGACGAAGCCGTCGCGCAAAGCCGACCGCGGCGTCGTCACCTTCCGAATTGACATATTGAACCAGCACCAGGAGGTCGCGCAGACCGGCACAGCCAAGATCCTCATGAAGCGCCGGTCCGCCGTCTGACAACCCAAGCTCTTGCGGCGTGCGGCCCTGCAGACAGGGACCACGGTTCGCATGATGAATTTGATCCATCTTGAATGCCGACTAACAGCGCGGCGCACGACAACGGGAAGGCATCGATCCATGACGACAATCCAGGCCGGCGTCGGCAATCATACGAGACCAACGACATTCGGTCTCAACGAGGAGCAGGAGGCCATTCTCCAGCAGGCCGATCGCTTCGCTCGAAATGAACTCTACCCTCTCGCACGGAGGATGGACGAGGACGAATGGTGGCCGCAGGACGCCTTCCCGAAACTGGGCGAGAACGGCTTCTTCGGCGCGACGATACCCGAGGAATATGGCGGAGCGGGAATGGATCTGCTCTCTGCCGGTCTCGTGCTGCAGGGATTTGCGCGCTGGAACCACGCGATGGCGCTGTCATGGGTCGCCCACGACAACCTTTGCGCCAACAATATCTATCGCAATGGAACCGAGGCGCAGAGGCGCAAGTATCTGCCCGAGCTCTGCTCCGGACGGTTCATCGGCGCCCTGGGCTTGACGGAGCCTGGTGCCGGCTCGGATGCACTGGGATCGATGCGAACGACCGCCCGTCGTGATGGAGACTCCTACGTCCTGAACGGCGGCAAGATCTACATCACCAACGGGCCCGTTGCCGACGTCGTGCTCGTCTACGCGAAGACCGACAGAGACAAGGGCGCCCACGGCATTTCCGCCTTCATCGTCGAGAAGTCCTTTCCGGGCTACAAGGTCGCGCAGAAGCTCACGAAGATGGGCTACCGGGGCAGCCAGACCGCCGAACTCGTTTTCGAGGACTGCCGCGTGCCGGCCGAAAATCTCGTCGGTTCGGAGAACGCCGGGGTTTCGATCGTGATGAGCGGCCTCGATCTCGAGCGTGCGATGATCTCCCCATTGTGCCTGGGCGTTGCCGAAAGAGCGTTGGAGCTGTCCATCGACTATGCCCAGACCCGGCAGCAATTCGGCAAGCCCATCGGATCATTCCAGATGGTTCAATCGATGCTCGCCGACATGTACGTGCAGGTCGAGACCATGCGGACCTTCACCTATCGCGTCCTGGCGGAGGCCGCCTCCCTCGAAATCGGCGGCGGCGGCCGAGGTGATATCCACAAGCTGACGGCGGCTTCCGTCATGTATGCTGCCCAGGCCTGTCATGATGTCCTCGACAAGGCCGTGCAGGTTCATGGCGGCAGTGGTTACATCTGGGAATCCGAGATCAACCGGCTGTTCCGCTCGACCAAGCTGCTCGAAATTGGCGCCGGGACGACCGAGGTTCGCAAGATGATCATCGCAGGCGAGTTGTTGAAGTAACTACGTGGGGAGCCGAGACGTCTAATGTCGACTGAAGCATCATCGCCGAAGCTGGGGCTCCAGGACAACGAGCTTGCCATCCATCCGATGTCCTTTGCCCCAGGGCTGTTCGCCGGTCGTGTCGCCGTCGTGTCGGGAGGCGCGGGCGGCATCGGCCGCGCGATCTGTTGGTTGTTTGCGCGGCTTGGTGCTCACGTCTGCGTGGTGGGCCGATCACCGGCAAAGCTGGACCAGGTCGTTCAGCGGCTGACGGACGCCGGACTGAAGGCTTCGGCAGAGGTCGCCGACATCAAGGATCCCGACGCTGTCACCGCCCTGTTCGATCGTCTTTGGTCGACCCACGGTCAGGTCGATATGCTGGTCAACAGCGCCGGTGGACAATTCCCTCAGCCCGCGATCGATTTCTCGGTCAAAGGTTGGAATGCTGTCGTCAACACCAACCTGAACGGCACCTGGTTCATGATGCAGGCGGCGGCCCGGGGCTGGCGGGATCACAGACGCAGCGGCAGCATCGTCAACATCGTCGTGGTGACCACACATGGATTGTATGGCATTGCGCACACGATTGCAGCTCGGTCCGGCGTGATCGGATTGTCCCGTGCGGTTGCCGTGGAATGGGCCCCCCTGCAAATTCGCGTGAACTGTATCGCCCCCGGAGCCATCGAAACCGAGGGCTGGGCGGTTTACACACCGGAAGCTCGGGCGGCCTATCCCCGCTCAAACCCGATGATGCGCCCCGGCTCCGCGTGGGACATCGCTGAAGCCTGCGCTTACATGTCCGGTCCTTCCGGGGCCTTCGTCACCGGCGAGATACTCACCGTCGATGGCGGTGGTCAGCTATGGGGGGAGACCTGGACGACAGGGAAGCCGGAATATTTCAAAGAGTGACCGGAGAAAGCGATTCCAGAGCCTTGCGCGGGCGCTGTAAATCGTTGAGCCCCATAGGGTGATTCTTGGCGATCTCACTCCAACCCGGCGCTTCTCCCTCGTCCCCCGGAAAGCCGGAAGAGGCGCGTGAAAGTGCCGCGAGTCGCTCGTAGCCGGAAGCTGGAGCACCAGAAGGTAACCTTGTCTAAAGGCATCGAGTTACTTCCATTGAAGCGTGCCGTACCGAGTGCCAGAGCGTATTTTGGCGTTTGAGCCCATGTGCTCTTGCTCGGGTCTTCCAACGCCCGACCCGCAACCTGATCTCCAATAAGGATCCCTCGACATTCGAAGCGCAGGCCCAACCGTTCTCTCTGACCATGGATTTTCGCAACTGATAAGATTTGCGACCAAAGCTTATCAGTCAGCCAACAGACTGCATTTTGCCAATTCCTTGTCCGCCAACTGGCTCCTTGGTCATCGATTGGTCCAGCAATGCAAGCCTTGCACGGTGCCGCGACGACTCTCTGTTTGTTCGGCTGCGCTGCTCAATTGGGCTATTCGCAGGCGCGAGTACGTTCGCAAAGAACCCTAAGAAGGAGCCGCCTGACGCGTGTCACACACTGCCAAGATTACTGAAGATAACCCGGCGCTAGCAGATCTAGAGCTATCGTGGTCGACGATCGAATTTTCCGCTGAAGATGGCATCGGTCCATTAAGGTCCCTTCATGAAGCAGGTGATGCCCTGGTCGCGATTGCCTCCTTGAACGAAGACGGACCGACCATTCTAGGAAGCGGCGTCATGGTCGGCCCAGGCCTCCTTATCACCGCGACCCATGTGCTCGAAGAATTCAGGCGGCGCCAAGAGGCGCCGCTCTTTATGACTTTCCTCCCCAGCGGAGCGCGTGCGTGGCGTCCGCTCGACATGTCCGTTTGGACAATGCCCAGTGCCTTCGATGAGCTACGAACGGTTTATTCGGATAGAGTCAGCGACGTCGGGAGCTTGCAAGACTCCATCTCCCTTACGCGGCACATCGCCTTCCGGCTTGCTCACTCCGCGACTCACATCGCGTTGCTCGCTTCACCCTATAAATCAGGGAATCCCGCGCGGCGGCGACTATCTGATCGAAAGCGTCGGCAAAACATGACGCCACACAGCATGACGGCGATGCTGCCGCGGACGTACCACTGGTCTTGCATGGCCGCCATCATGTACGCACCTCACCGCCCACAATTGCGCTCTGAACGGTGAAGCCGGCATCGAGCAACGATCCGATCGTCCCCACGGCTTTCCAGCGGAAAAGCGAGCGGCAAAAGCCATCCTGGGACGGCTGGGGATCGATCTGAGCGCAGGACTCTCCTGAAGACGACGACGCGTTGGGTCAGCTCGGTCCCGGATAGGGATCAGCCGTAGTAAGCGCCGCCGCGTCGACCGCATCTGTGATCCGCATTGACCCCGGCGCGAAATCGCTCGCGGAGGACGGATTCGTCCGCAAACGAGCCCTCCAGTATGAAAACGTTTCCGAGAGCAACAAGCGACTTCGCGCGACGTGAAGAGGGGGCGCGGCTAAGTGCCCGACCGAATATCTCCTGTCAGAAGACGAGAGAACGAACGATTGGGATGCCTTGGGCGCCGGTACCGCCGATGACAAATATTTTCGAGGTAGCTTGCGAAGACATGCTTCTATCCAGGGCATTTAAGCGGTACAAACTGAGCTTTCCATCCAATTAGAATGGTCGAACGGCATGGCCGCTGGACCCTGAGACCGGAAGTTAGCAGGCTCATTCGACAACCGCATCGGCGCGTAGCAGAAGCGACCGAGGAACCGTGAGCCCAAGCGCCTTGGCGGTCTTCAGATTGACGGCGACGTCGAACTTGGTTGGCTGCTCGATCGCAATATCCGCGGGTTTAGCCCCCCGCAAAATCTTATCGACAAGGTCGGCAGCTCGCTTGAATTGGTCAGCGAGGTTCGGTGCGTAAGACATCAGTCCGCCAGCGTCGACGTACTCCCGGGCCAGGAAAATCGACGGCATTTGAGAAACCTGAGCAAAAGTGAGGATCTGATCCCGGTTGGCGAATGTGAGCGGATCGCTCACCACATAAAGAGCGTTCGCTTGGCCATTCACCGCCTCCAACGCCGGGATGATATCCTCGGCACTCCGGATTTCGACCGGGATTACACGAAGACCGAAGGCTCGAGCAGCGAAGTGGACCGCGTTCGCCTCTTGTACAGCCCCGCTGCTGCCAGTATTGACCAACGTCGCTAACCCGCGGAAGTCAGGCACGACCTCGTGCAAGAGTTCGAAAAGCTTGCTGACAGCATCGGTCCGTTCCACAGACAGGCCAGTGACGTTGCCGCCCGGTTGCGCCAAACTAGCGACGAGCCCGGTACCAACGGGGTCGGTCGCCGACGCAAATACGATCGGTATGCTCAACGTTGCCTGCTTTGCCATGACGACCGACTTAGTCCCCGCCGTGACGATGACATCGACCTTGAGCCGGACGCACTCAGAGGCGATCTCGGCGAAACGTTCGGTGCGTCCCTCCGCCCACCAATACTGTATGACGACGGAATGATCCTCGATCCAGCCGAGCTCCCGCAATCGTCCCACGAAGGCGAGAGTTGATTGGCTCTGAGTCACGAGCGTATTCGATCCCAGGAAGCCAATGGTCGGTAACTTGGCTGGCTGTTGTGCACGTGCCAGTGCCGGCAAAGCGCTGGCTGCACCCACGCCGCCGACCATCAAAACGAACTCGCGCCGCTTCATTCAATCACCTCAGTGACGCCGAACGTGACGAAACTCTTGAGTGCGCCTCGGTTGGATTGCCCTCAGTTGGATTGCGCGAGCGCTGGACCGCCCGCAACTATTCCAACAAGGTCGATCGCAGTCTTAAGTTTCTCTTTCGATACTGGATTGCCTTTCACGCGCATGGCTGACCGGTGAGTGGCGCTTCGCCCCCCCCCCAACAGATCGCACACACTCATATTCTTGCGGGCTGAATCCCGCTCTCCGGGCAGAAAGCTCGACAGCAATCAGCTGCGGAAATCAGGATAGAGCTTCTGAGGCTATTCGCACCAGTATACTGAGGTGTAACCACGGGACAGTCTGACCTTCTTGACCACGTTTGCAATGGCCACGGAGCCGTGGAACAATGGCGGTATTGTCGGCTTGCGGGCGACCATTGTCGTAGCGGATGGCTTGCGTGAAGAGGCTTATTCTGGATTACGATTCTTCCAGCTCTTATCCTGAATTCCTGAAAGGCAAGACGCGGCGAGCGCTACACACGGAACATTAGCGCGCTAAGATAGCCTCTCATGGACGCAAACGTCCCGCTGCCGAGCGCTGCTCCATTGCCCACGCAGCGAACCATTCCAAGAAGGCGCTCAATAGCAACACTAACTTTTGCTGAGGGCGCGTCGGACCAGCACTTGCTGTCCACTCCACAAGCGGCCGATAAAGTTGTTCACCGACGTAGTCGGCTCGTTCGTCGCGGTCACCCCTCGGGAAGACTATGAGCCTGAAGGCCCTGAATTAACCCGGCGAAGTTCCTGCCAACACGCAGCGCTTGCGTTTCTCCCTTATTCCTCGCGGAATCGACTACCCACACGAGCGCAGCTGCGGCGCCAGGTACGGATCATTATATGCACGTATAAGCGACTTCCAGACACGGCAGAGCGACAATCGCTGGAGGTTAAAGGGAGAGCGATCATGAAGATTATGGCGGTCGGAACACTTAAGGCTCTCACGCCCGAGCAACGGCAGACATACCTGCCCAAGGAAGTCCCAGCCACGCTCCAGCTTTATCTAGACGGCAAGATGGAGCAGTTCTGGCTTCGCGATCAGGAAAAGGGGGGTTATCTTCCTGATGAATGTCGAGTCAGTGGAAGAAGCGAACAAGCTGCTCAAAGGGATGCCGCTCGGCGGCTCCGGTCTTCTGACGTTTGATCTCATGCCGGTTGGGCCGCTTGCGCCACTTGAGATGCTCATTAAGTAATTTCCTCTGAACTTTGGCATGCCATTGCTCCGAAGGGCCCTTGCCATTCTCTGGATTTCTTGCCGACGAGCTCGCATTCTGATCCGTCGCCCCAAGTCACCGCGAGGTAGCCCCTCTCAATTCTCGCTCATTGTCCTCGGCCTGCGAGAAAGCGCCCCCTTCTGATTCCGTTGAGTGCAGCCAGCGGCGCTACAATTGGAGCGAGCCGCCATCCGAAGCGCTCAATCGAACCGAGCAGTATGCCGCCGCAAATCGTCCCAATGTTGTTGACCACAGCGATATACCCACCGCATTGAGTGCTGAAGCTGAAAGAAAGGTCGGATAGAGCTCCTGCGTAGCGTGACTGTAGAAATTCACGGCGCCATCAGCGCGACCGGAAGCAGATCGAGAGCCGCGCGTTGGCCATGCAGACCGACGCCATTGCGGAGATCAGAGTTGCCAGCAGCACGCCTACGGTGGCCCTGCGCTCGCTACACCTAGGTATAATTGAGGCGGTCGGTTCGCTACCTCAACGTAGCCAATGCACAATCAACCGTCGGGGCTTCCGCGTACTACGGCCCCTGGGAAAGCAACATGATGGCGCTCAACTTCAATGGCGGCAGCCATGCGCAAGATATTCAAGCGCCATGCATATGCCACGGGTGCTCCGCGATATTCTCGGCCTCGTGGCATGAAGCCTGGACGATCTTGCGGTTACGAGTTCGCCAGTCGCAACACGCACGACTGCGAAGCTGAGAGAGGACGAACGACATTGACCGAATCGCAGACGGCCCACGAACGGATCGAGGCTCCGGCGAGTTCGCGAGATCAGGAAATCCCTCAAGCGGCGCAAACGATCACGCTAGAAGACGAGTGGCGCCAGGTTGCTTCGAAGTCTGAGATCGAGGACATCACAATTTGCCGATGGGAAGGTTCGCGGAACTCCAAGTGGCACGAAGCGACGACGCCCGACGGCTGCTATTTCGTAGGCATTGCCCTGAATACCACGCGTGCGAAGCTGACTCGGAAACGCCTGATCATATTCGACGGCAGCATGCCGTCCGGCACGCTGTATGTCAGTGCGCCATCGCGACAGCTGATCGCGCATTTCGAAGAGCCCTGCGACTTCCTGCACTTCCACATATCCGCCGACTATCTCCCGACGCGAAGGTCGCCGGATGGCACCGAGGAACTGGACAACCTCGCTCTGCTGCGCGACCCGCTAACCGCTGGACTAGCCAAGGCGCTTGCCGAGCAGGACAATGCTGTGGGCGAATTTGCGCGGTTATCGGCGAGATCCTGACATTGCGGCTAACCCGTTCCGAAATGCCGCGCGCCAGGGTTAATGCCCTGCCGAAGTGGCGCCTTCGCCGCGTCGAACAGTATATCGCGGCCCATTTCGGGCGAAATATCAGACTGTCCGAGCTCGCCAGCGTTGCCGGCCTGTCCCGGATGCATTTTGCCGCACAGTTCCGCGCAGCAACCGGATATCGCCCGCGCGAATATTTGCTCAACCATCGCATCGAGCGGGCAAAATCGCTGTTGACGACGACGGAAACACCGTTGACGCAGATCGCTCTTGCTGTCGGCTTCAGCACTCAGGCCCATTTTTCGACCGTCTTCAAACGCCTCAGCGGCCAGACGCCAGCGCGTTGGCGCACGACATCCAAGAGCCGGCGGCGTGACGACCAAGCGCCGTCGCGATTGCCCGCTTTCTATCGAGCGGACGCGGCACCACTTCCGGGCCGGTGGCAGAGATGATCTCTGCCAGCACGCAATACCTGACGAACGGCGACCTGAAGGCCATGGACCGGGCGAGCACGCAGGCGCGCAAGCTGTCTGGCGTTAGCGAACCAGGCAACCTCGTGACGCCATCGCTGAGTATCAATACAGTCGTCACTTCGATCAAAATGTTGCTGGGCAACATTGTTAGGTCAGTCCATCGAGCTTCGGCTTTTGCTTTCGTCCGACGAGCTTCTAGTTTCCTGCGACGCGTACCGCTTGGAGAATGCAATCATCAATTTGATGCTCAACGCGCGAGATGCCATGCCGCGCGGGGGGACAATTGCTGGTCCAGACAAGCACAGTAATAGCGCAGGAAGGCATCCCGAACTCTAGCTTTCCTCGGTACGCAAGTATCCGGATCATGGACACTGGCTGCGGATTGCCTGCGGATGTTCTTGCGCGGGCTTTCGAGTAAGCTTACGACCAAGCAAATCCGCGTCGGTCAGCGCGTGGGTCTATGGTCCGTCAATAACTTCATGAACAGCATGAATGGCCACATCGTCGTACAACGCGTCGAAAACGAAGGCATCGGCGGAATTGCTCTTTCCGCTTTGATCTTTCGCGGTCTTGGTCAGCTGCGTTCGTCCTGAGCAAAGCGCGAAAACCAAACTTTCAGAAAGCTTCTCAGGAGAAGTAAGCTATCCCAATTCAATCTCTCGGTTCTACATCTTGGTATAATTGATCGTCCTGCCGCCTCAGCCAATTATTCGCCGATGCAGAACCGGATGGCGAGCTCGGCTTCGAGCAGGTGCCCATTGTTAGAGAAATGACTAGTCGTCTTGCGGTCATCTCCAAATGAACGTCTCCAAGACGATCAACATTCACAACATGATACAATCTTGCATACTGCTTTCCGGTGGCCGCACGAATTTCCAGAGCATTCTAGTCGAGGGCATCAAACCTGTCCGGAAGCATATCGTCTGCTATGTTCAACGCTTTCTTATGCTGGCCACGGCGCTGGGGCCAGTAATCGGACCCGACAAAGCGTCCGAGATCGCAAACCACGTGCTCAATCACGGCCTCCCTTGCGGGGGGCCGCTCTGACGCTCGGCCATGCCATTGCAACTGAATTCGATCGGCTGGTCGACGCGGAAAGTGACCGGACCCTATGTCGGCCAAGCCGACTAAACCTACAGGAATGTCCGATATGACCGGCAACACTCTTGCGTCAGGCTATGCCCTTCTTCGAGACCCACGCCTCAACAAGGGCTCCGCCTTTAGCGAAACGGAGCGGGCGGAAAACGGTCTGGAAGGCCTACTGCCACCGACGCCACTTCGCTTGAGCATCAGATTGCCCGCATCCATCTCGAGCTGGCCAATCTTGAGGTCGATCTTCACAAATATCTGCTTTTGTCCGACCTTCAGGCCCGCAACGAGACCTTGTTCTACGCCGTTCTGATGTCAGACCTCGCTACGTTTATGCCGCTGGTCTATACGCCGACGGTGGGCGAGGCCTGCCAGAAGTTCGATCACATCTTTCGCGCAGCCCGTGGCGTCTACCTGCCGATCACCGCGCAAGGACGACTGAAGGAACTGCTGGCCCATTGGCCTCAAGACGACGTGCGGTTCATCGTGGTTACCGACGGCGAACGGATCCTGGGTCTGGGCGATCTCGGCGTCGGCGGAATGGGAATCCCGATTGGCAAGCTGGCGCTGTATACCGCGTGCGCCGGAATACCACCGCAACTCTGCCTGCCAATCACGCTTGATGTCGGCACCAACAACCACCAACTGCTCGACGACCCACTTTATCTCGGACTTCGCCAAGAGCGGGTGAGCGACATTCGCTATATGGATTTCATTGAAGAGTTCGTGCACGCCGTGCAGGAACAGTTTCCGAAAGCATGCTTGCAGTGGGAGGATTTCGCCAATCGCAACGCGGTCCCGATCCTTGCCAAATATCGCGACGCGATCTGCACCTATAATGATGATATCCAGGGAACGGCAGCGATTGCGCTCGCCGGAATCTATGCCGCCTTGCGCATTACCGGTGGCAAGCTGACGGAGCAGAGCTTCCTGTTTCTGGGCGCGGGTTCGGCAGCGACCGGCATCGCCGAACTGATCTCGCAGGCAATGGCGATCGAAGGTCTCGAACTTGCTGATGCTCGAAAGCGAAACATCCTGTACGATGTCAACGGGCTGCTGACCACCTCCCGCACCGATCTCGGCGATTTCCAGAGACCCTTCGCCCTGGAGCATGGTCCCGTCGCGACGTTCGCGGATGCCGTGAAGACCTTCCGGCCCAATGCCATCATTGGGGTGAGCACCGTCCCAAAGCTGTTCAACCAGCAGGTCATCGAGGCAATGTCCGAGGTCAACGAGCGGCCGATCATTTTTCCCTACTCAAACCCGACTTCGCGTTCGGAGTGCACCGCCGAGGAAGCCTACCGCTGGTCGAAGGGCAAGGCTGTGTTCGCCAGCGGCAGTCCGTTTCCGCCTGTGGAGCTGGATGGCCAGCATTTCGTGCCCGGCCAGGGCAACAACGTCTACATCTTTCCGGCGATGGGCATGGCCATCTACGCCACTGAGGCAAGACACGTCACTGATGAGATGTTCATCGTGGCTGCGAAAGCAGTTGCCGAACAGGTTGGCCAAGAGAGTCTCGATCGCGGGCTGATCTATCCGGCGCAGAGCAAGATTCTGGAAGCCTCGCTTCACGTCGCCGCCCGCGTGGCCACCTTCATCTACGATCACGAACTGGCCGGCGTCCCGCGCCCAGATGATGTCAGGGCGCAGATCGAGGCCAAGGCGTACAAACCCGTTTACGCGTCATGATCACCACCATCCTGAACGGCCTGCTGCCGGTCGCGTTCGTTGTTGCCCTCGGTTGGGTCTCGGGTCGTTTCGGCATCCTCAAACACGCGGATGCCGGCGTCATTGCGACCTATGTCATCCGTTTCGCGCTGCCGTTTTCTCTGTTCGAAGGCGCCCGCTCGACACCGCCGGGACAGTTGCTCAATTTCGGACTGATGGCGACGCTGGCGCTCGGCATCGTGGGCACCTTCGTGCTCGCACTAGCGCTCGGCAAGTACGTGTTCGGCCATGACCTCAAGACTGCCGCAATCCAAGCGCTGGTCTGCTCATTTCCAGACATGGCTTACTTCGCCGCACCGGTTCTTTCGGCGCTATACGGCCCGTCCGGCTTTTTGGCCATTCTGCTGGGAAACCTTGTGGTCATGATCATCTTGCTGCCGGCGACGATCATTCTCACCCACATATCGGACGCCCACGCCGGGGGTGACGGCAACAGCGCGATCGTTTTGAGTAGTGTCCTCAGTGCCGTCAACAACCCAATCGTCTGGCTGCCGGTGTTGGGGGTCCTGCTGAGCCTTACCCATGTGACGCTGCCTAGCCCGCTGGGTCTGTCCGTTGAGACCGTCGCGAAGTCCGCTGGCGGAACGTCGCTTTTCGCCCTGGGATTGATGTTGTATGGCGAACCGATCCGGCTCAATGCCAATGTTTTCGCCAATATCGCGGTCAAGAACCTAGTTCAGCCGCTGCTCGTGTTGGGAGGCGCACTGATTTTCGCCCTGCCCCAATACATTTCGCAGCAAGCGATCCTCACCGCAGCCGCGCCGTCGGCCACTGCGGCCTCGATGTTCGCCTTGAAAAGCGAGGTCTACACCGCTGACGCCACTTCGACGGTGTTCATTAGTACAATTCTCGCTATCGTCACTGAGGCCATCCTAATCGCCGTCTTGCGAACGTGAGGTCGGGCCGACCTGAGCCCGACCTCGATTATCCTCGAACAGATCGCGGAGAGAACCATGGCAATTCAGCTGATCTTTTAGACGCGCCGCGGAGTTGAGCGAGGCCGCGAAGGCGGAGCAGCACGACGAAACGCGCGCGAGCCTTTCAAAATGGCAGAGCTCTGCAGCCATCTCGCCGAAAGCGAAGCGTGGCTGGCCGCTCAACCGGTTTCGCTGGCGGGCATCGGGCGACTTGCTCAGGTCGCAACGTGTTAACGCCTCCATTGTCCACGAGGCAAACCAGCCGCTTACCGGCGAGGCTGCCAACAGTCACGATCAACCTCATCAACAATGGCATAGAGGCGATGGAGAACATTTTCGACCGAACGCTGAGAATGATCGCTAGATCCAACAGGAAGCAGCGATAGCGCCGTAATCGTGGAAGATCGCGACTCGGGACCTGGTATCGATCCCGCCAACATTGACAACCTCTTCGATGCGTTCTTCGCAATCAAGCAGGGCGACTCGGCATCGGCTTGTCGATTAGCCGCCCCCTCACCGAAGCGCAGGAAGGACGTCTGACGGCAGAACGCAACCTTTAGGATCTCGCTTCCCGCGGTTATCTAGTTGGCGAACCCGGGGTGCACGTCGAGGGCCACGCTCGAGTGCGAGACCGCTTTAACAGCCGCTTCTCACCACAAATGCCCGCTTATTGTGCGAAGCGTCCGGCAACTCTTAAGAGCTTCCGACCGACATAACGACAAAGCACGCAGGCTTCGTCAAGCCATCTTCAAACGGCTTGAAATGCTATCTCCGCTCCCTGGTTTGTTTATTGGATCAGACACAAAGGATTGGCAATGAGGCTACCTATAAACGCAGCTGTTTTGGCAGCGCTGAGCAACATGCCAGAAGCGAGCGCGAGCGGTGTCAGCGCGTTCGATGGTGGTTGGCATTTGACTTTTGAAACACGGACGGGGCCTTGCGATGCAAGCTATGATTTCGATGTGAACATTCTCAACGGCAACATATCGCACCCGACTCTGGTTAGGTTTCGTGGTCGCGTTTCGCCAAACGGCGCGGCCCGCGCCTCCGTGACCGTGCAGGATAAGCATGCCTCCGATTGCAGCCGACCCGCGGAGCGGTATCATGGAGGGGCCATTCTGGTACAGGCCAAGTGCAACAGAACATGGACGGCACATAAGACCTAAACATTTACATGGACCAGGAACGAAGCGGCGCTTCCTTCGACGCAAAACTGACGGACCTTGTCGGCGACGAGTGGCAGACGGCCCCGCAAATTCAACGTTTGTCCGGTGGTGAAACATTGATAGTGGCCAAAGCCGTCGACCGTCTGTGGGAAGCTGGACGGATCGATCGAGGAACGCGAGAGATCGGCATCGGCCCGAAGCGCAAATCTGGCGGGGCTCAATTCCGCCGGATCAGATATCGAAGAACTCCCCGCAAACGTTGAAGCCTCGACAATGCCGCAATGCGAAACGTTCTTGTTAGCGGGGTTTCTTCCTCGGAGGCTTTCGGACGCCGGCCGCCCGAATGTGGCGCGCCGTCAATCACGCAGCCGGCATCCGAAACCGCTTCACAGAAGCGGTCGCTCACTCACTTATTTCCGATGGCGGCGGTGGCCGACGTTGAACGAGTTCTCAGGAGTAATGCGAAAAGGATGAGATGTACGCACAGTAGAAGGGGCACATATACGGTCGGAATGTAAAACGTAGCGCCGAGTGCCGAGGGGAGGAAATTCGCATCAACGAGGCCTTGGTAGAATGCGAATAGAAGATCTCCTGCACCCCACAGGTTAAAGATCCAGAGCGCGGCGTATCCCGCCCGCTTACGCAAGAGCATTAGGGCCACCCAAGCGAGTACGACTGCAAAAAGGTCGCCCAACGCACCAGCCACTGCGAAGGCTCGGGGCAGCGAGCCCGCAACACCAGGAACAAGAAACGATGCGCCGACGAAGCGAAATACATTAACGTAGAGCAAAGGCGCAGCCGCATCCGGCAATGAGCGGGATCGGATCAATGGCCAGATGTGGCGATAACAAATGGCTCCCCACGCAACAAAGCTGAACGCGACACTGATTCCAAAAATTGCAAAATCTGTCATAGGACCTGCCCAACACGGAGTTCACTTTTGATTGGAAAGTAATCTGGAACCGCCCACAGCGGCTTACATTTACTTGGCGATTCTGACTTCACGGAATGATCAGCGCGAGCGCCGCCTACCTGCCTGCCACCCTTCGGAAGCGGGCGGCTGAAGAATGACCTGCCGGAGCTTCTTGCCGGATACTACGACGATCACGAAATTCAGTTTTCCGTTTTCGGCCAACAGGCCTGCGCTGATCGCGCTCCCTGAGGCGTTACGTTCGGCCACGCGCACCGCGTCCGCAATCTCCAAGCTGACGGATCTGAACGCAATGAGATTTCTTCGGCCGTCGTTTCCAGATTGGCAAAGTCGGACTCGGTGGCCACGGCCATCATCCGTCCCGTTGTTGTATCAATCATATCTTCCCAGATATGACCCCGTCTGATCGACTTCACCCGATAGACTGCAGTGCGCCCGGTCGCATCGAAGCTGATATCGACAACCCTCGCGCCGAAATGGCACTTGCCGGCTATCTTTAGCGCCTCCTGCAAAGACATATCGGCGGTTTCAAAACGCTCAAGTTCTCTTCCTTCCTCTTCATCTGCAACGCCGTTCCGATCGGCACCGCGTTCACTCTGCGCTGGGGCAGTAGTTAGGTCCACTCGAACGTCGGCACGCGTTGGCACGACAAGGATGAACCACAACATCGCCGCAAGCAGGCGAATGCGCGACGGGCAATATTGACGACCGTCATCCGACATGCGCAGCCGATGCGGCAGCCCTGGCTGCGTGCACGCTCCTCATGTCAGCATTCCTTTGGCAACTTGTTCAGGGTCATCGATCTGGAGCCAATGCCCTGCCTCAATCATCAGAAGCGACGATCGTTTGAGATGGGATCGCAAATCCTCCACCCCTTTCGGATCGAAGTAGGGGTCGTTTTTGCCCCAGATAAGCTTGACCGGGAGGTCCATGGCTTCCAGGGCAGAGAGACGCGCCGTGTTTTGGGTGACTTCCGCTATGATTTGCGAAGCCATCTGAACGAAAGCTGGCGCAGAACTCGGTTGTTGCAGAAAGCTGCCGTTGATGATGGGAGCGAGGAAAGTCGAAAACCGCTCCCTCTGTCGCTCGACGAGAGCCTCTCTGAAAACGCTCTGTTGAAACTGGAGTAGCCAGGCGAACTGCTCGGGGTTCTGCCCAATGGAGAGAGCAAGCGCCTCGAGACTGGGGGTCGCGAACAGTTCGACCAATTCCGGAAGCCGCGCACCTGGCGTTGCGTGGTAGAACGTATTGAGGATGCAGAGCGACGCAACATGGTCAGGGAATTCCATTGCAAAATTAATCGCCGCTGGACCACTCGCATCATGACCGACAGGAATTACTTTGCCGAGATTGAGGGCCTCGACGACCGCTTTCAGGTCATCGATTTGCTGCTTGAATCCATAGATGCCGCTGGCGGGCTTGTCGGAGGCGCCGTATCCCAGGAAGTCGAAGGCAACCACCCGCCGCCCCGCACCGACCAGGTGTGGGATCAGGAGGTCGTAAATATGCAGATTGTCAGGGATGCCGTGCATAAGCACGAAGGCGGGCCCGGATCCCGCATACTCCCGCGCATAGATATTTCCCCGCTGGCGCCCCACAAAATGCGCCGTGAACTGCTCCGCCCTCGCGCTTGACGATGTCGCAACGCTGCCAACAATCACAGACGTTGCTGCGGCTTTGAGGATGGAGCGCCTGGAGAGGCTGCTCATGCGGTCGTCTCCTTTTAAATCGTCCTTGGTGAAGGCGCAGACCTTCTTGTTTCTCGGCCGCACTTCTAACCCGTTCGCATCGCCGAATCCCGCACATGCAATGCCAGGCTCACGACATCGCATACAAAGAATGTTCAAGACGTCAGATCCAAACGTCTCTTTTCAGAGGAGAGGAGAAAGCCGACCGCGGCAATTATACGTAGGTGTACGGCATCAAAGACCAAATCAGCGACCTTCGTGATTGAGTCCTGTGCGACAACGTGGATTACGATTGTCCGCCAATCCCAGGATGGAAGGCACACCAATGTATAGTATGACCAGAGACGCCTGATCGTTAGACCGCCGAGAGAGTTGGCAGATCCTGAAAATGTACGAGCTTGCGAGACTGCACGTCGCGCAGTTTTTATGTGCGATTCATGCCTCGCATTTTGGTCTCCGACGTTCCCGCTTAATTCGGCCTAAGGCAGGACCTCCCCATGAAGCGAGTCAGCCTTGTCTGCTTTCTTCGCGGCTTGCGTAGAGTTAAGATGTCGTCACGACCGAGCGCGATCTGGCGTCATCATTTGCCTGGAAGCGGGCCTCAACACTGCCTACATTGGCTGAAAAATGAGTAACGCCCTTCACGCTCCAACCGACACGACAACGGCGCGAATCGCAGAAGAAGCGCGTTCGCCCTCGCACCCTCGTATCGTTGTGGCAGCGACGATCTTGGCATCTAGCCTGGCGTTCATAGACAGTTCAGTCGTCAACGTTGGGCTACCGGCGATCGGTCGGACTTTTCACGCAGATCCCACCGGCCTGCAATGGATCATCAACGCCTATTTGCTTCCTTTGAGCGCGTTACTTCTTCTCGGAGGTGCGGTGGGCGACCGGTTCGGGCGCCGTCGTGTTTTGATCGCGGGGGCTCTACTCTTCTGCGTCGCTTCCCTGGCCTGCGCGGTGGCGCCGACTCTCGTGTTGCTGCTGGTCGCTCGATTCGTTCAAGGTGCCAGCGCCGCCATGCTGATGCCGAACAGTCTCGCCATCCTGGGCCAGAGTTTCTCGGGAGAGGCCAAGGGCCGCGCTATCGGTATATGGGCGGCGGCTGGAGCCGCGGCGGCGGCCGTCGGGCCTCTTCTTGGGGGATGGCTCATCGATCAAGCAAGCTGGCGCCTTGCTTTCTTGATCAACGTTCCGCTGTCACTGGCGACCACGCTGCTCGCTTCCCGCTACATCGATGACGACGTCGACAAAAATGCCGACAGCCTCGACTGGTTGGGCGGTGCGCTCATCACTGCGGCCTTGGGCCTGACAACCTGGGCATTGACCGACGCATCGGTTCGGGCCTGGTCTCCTTCCACGCTCACTGCCTTCGGCGCGGGAATACTCGTTTGGCTCCTGTTCGTGTTTGCACAGCGACGGCTCGGGGGGGCGGCCATGATGCCGCTGTCGTTGTTTGCGTCACGGAGCTTCGTCGGCCTCACTCTTCTGACCTTTCTGGTTTATGGTGCGCTCGGAGGTATGTTCGTGCTGGTGCCATTTGTATTGATGCAAGCAGGCGAATACAGCGCTGCGCAGGCTGGCGCCGCGCTGCTGCCGCTACCGCTGGTCGTCGCTGTGGCGTCGCCTGCCGCCGGTGCGCTTACGACCAGGGTTGGGCCACGATCGTTGCTAATCGTAGGCCCGGCCATCGTCGCGGACGGCCTTCTCTTGATGATGCGGATCGGTGAGGACTCCGGCTATTGGTTTGGCGTGCTTCCTGGGATGCTGGTGGTTGCGTTAGGAATGGCATGTGCGGTCGCCCCGCTCACGACGGCCGTTCTCATGACGGTCGACAGGGTCCACACGGGTACAGCGTCCGGCCTGAACAGCGCGGTTGCACGTACCGGCGGCTTGGTTGCGACGGCCCTGATCGGGCCCGTTTTAGCCGCATCGGGACCAGATTTGCTGCACGCCTTTGGTCTCGCCGCAGCGATTGGCGCCGCGATCTGCTTCGTGGCGGCGGCGAGCGCCGCGATGTTGATTGCACCGGCAGAGGCCAAGCGCTTCCGATCGACGTCTTAGCTCATTGCTTCGGACGACCTGCGGCTCGCGCATGAAAAAGTTGACCTCGCGACGCCGCAAATACGCGAGGTCGGACACGGAAGAAGTCAACCAGGCACCGCAGAACCAAGTGCCCTCCCAGGCTGAAGGCCAGCCTTTCGCTGGACTCAGTGGCAGCTTGTTTCGCTTTTCGCCTGGCGACGACTATCCTCATTGCCGAGGTCCCGCGTCGACTATCCGTTCTAGAGCCTGCCCTTCCTTCGATCCTCATTGCTCTTCAGGATCGGCGGTTCGTTACGCATGTTCCCTGGCTGAATTCTCTCCCAAAGACCACCCTTTCCCAGCTCTCTTCCTCGCTTGTCTTCGCGCCTGAGCCATTCTTCGACAGTTCTGATGCGATTGGGATGGATTTCATCCAGCAAGGCGTAGTCCCGCTTGATGATTCCGTGCTTCCAGAGATTCCAAAAGCCCGTGAAATTTTCGCGGAAATTCATCGTGCTCTTGTCTTCCGGATTTGCGTTATATCCTGCAGGCGCGTTGGCGATGAATTTCAGTGGACCGTTCCAATACGTCGTGAGGTCGGTGTCGATGTACTGTGCGGGCTTACCGGTGACTTTGGAGAAGGCCGTGGCAAGATTGGCATAGGCGACATGCTCGATGGCGACTTCAAGGTCCATGCCATTTGCGCGCTCGGGATGATCAAAGAGCCAGCGAACGTAATAGCCGCAATCTTCGCTCGCCGCGTGCACCACAGTTCCGCTGCCAAGCGGCACCCGCCATGTGGCGACACCGTCTTCGATAGCGGGCGACATCGGCATCATCGGCTGAAAGGCCATCTCGATATATGGTCCTGAAGTAAACAGAGCCGCCCCCATACGATCCCGGTTGGTCTGATTTTGGAACAGGATCCACTCTCCGATACGACCCTTTCCATCATAGTGACCGCTACGGAACCTTGAATCATAGCCCGACTTCTTCAGGCCATAATCGAGATTTCCGTAGACGAATAACTTGATGCCCTCTTCGATGGCGATTTCGTAGGTGCGGATGGCCCAATAGGTTTCGGTCTTTTCGCCCGTGTTGAACCCGTCGATATTGATGAATGCCCCATCGCAACCGCGAAATCCTTCGCGCAAGACGGCCTCGTCCGCGAACGAACCTTCGACGACTGAAACGTTTCCGAGAGCCGCCAGGGATTTTGCGCGACGAGAAAAGGGATCGCGGGTAAGCATACGAACGGAGTATCTTCCATCTGCGACCAGAGCCCGAACGATCGGGATACCCTGGGCGCCGGTACCGCCAATGACGAATATCTTGGATGTGACGTGGGAAGACATGTTTCTCTCCAGGCATGTTGGTTCGTCGCGATTCCGGATTCCCGCCATCGCGCCATTCGTAATTGTCTGCTGAACCTGCAGGGCTGCTCGCTGCAGCCAGCCGGTCTCGCTAGGAGGAGGGCTTAAAGGCTGCTACGTTCTTCTCGACGAATTCCTGCACGGTCATGGGCTTTTGCCCGGTCACCTTCTCGACGTCGTCCGAGTATCGGTCATAGCGATTGTCCCGGTGGAGTTCGGTCATCGTCGAAACATGGGACACGACGTGAGGAGGCAGGCCGAGCGTGGAAAGCTTGCCCGCAAAGATATCGGGCGGGACATTCACATAAGTGATCGGCCGCCCAAGCGCGAGAGAGAATTCGCGCGCGATGTCCTCCACGTTCTGGGAGACCGGTCCCGTCAGATGGTAGGTCTGACCGATATGCCGGTCCGGAGCGACCAGGATTTCAGCCACCACTCTCGCGACATCGTAAGCAGCAATCGCGGAATTCTTTCCCGCCCCCAGCGGCGCCAGGATCTTGCCTTGCGCGGCGACGGCACCGGCAAGCTGAAGAAAGAGTCCCTCCATGAAGGCGGTCGGCCTCACTTCCACAACGGGCAATCCAGACCATGATAACACCTGTTCGGCCAGCCAGTGTTGCTTCTGCTGCGGGCTCGACGTCGTCTCGGAGATGCTCATTTCCTTGACGGTCATTTGCGACATGTTCACGAAGGCCTTGACATCATGATGCTTCGCGACTGCCGCGACATTGACGGACGCCTCGAGATAATGCGCGGACACGGACATGCCGAAGTAAAGACGCTCGCACCCTTCGATCGCCTGATGCACCGCCTTCAGATCCAGGAGATCCCCGACAACGACCTCTGCTCCCAGCGCGCGCAAGGCGGCCGCACGGCGGTCGTCCGTGCGTACCTGCGCACGAACGCGGAAGCCGCGCGCAAGCAGCAGCTCAGTTACGTTCCGGCCGACGGATCCGACCTGACCGGCGGCGCCGGTGACGAGTATCGGTTTGCTGTGATTCACTGACGGCACTCCAATCCTTCTTCAGTTCGTGGTGCGGGTTTCCAAAAACGTCGCGAATCGCACACTGGGCGCCCCGTCTGAATTCCCCACGCCGTAGCCTCACTGCTGTTGCCGCCACGATTCGCCGTAGCGGGTGAGAATCCTTTGGATCATCGCGATGGATTGCTGTTCCTGGGTGAAAACGGCCCGGGCGGAGCGGCCTTCAGCAAGGCCGCTAACAGTAAGGCGGCAATCGCGAACCACACCGTCAACCAGAAGCCGTCGATATAAGCGAGCGTGTTGGCTTGGCGCTGGACCAGGGATGACAGGACGCCGACCGCGCGCGCCGGCGCGAGTCCGGAGCCATAGCTGCTGAAGTCGCTTGCGACTTTTGCAAGAAACGCCTGCACACCCGCGTCGCCCACGGCGACATGACGGCCCAAATCGCTCGAAAACATCTGTTCCCGCGTTCGCAGCCAGGTGCTCATGACCGAAGCTCCGACCTCGATGCTGCCCAACCTGATCACCTGGATGTACGCCGCGAAAGCAGTCGACCGCGCAGGATCGGAATTGGAGAGAGCGACAATCATGGCGGGGAAAAGAGTCAGGGACTGCCCGAGTGATTGCAAGAGCATGGACGGGATGAAGTCTCCGGTTGACCATTCGTCCGTCAGCCGGGTTCCGAGAAGACCGGCCATGGCGAACGCGAACAAGCCAGCCAGAAGTACCCATCTCGGATCCACGCGGTGAACCAGATAGATCGAAATCGGCATGACCAGGATCATTGGCAGTACGCCGTAGAAGAAAAAAAGCGAGCCGAGTTGAGCAGTGCGCAGTTGCGCGACCGACAAGAGAAAATTGGGCGTTAGCAATGAACCCGACAGGCTGGTCAGTACATAGAGCGTAACGACCACGAAGGCCACGCCGATGTTGCGCGAAAGAATGACGTCGGCCGCCGCCCAAGGCTTTTGCACCACCGCTTCGTTGATGAAGAAGCCCGTGACAAGAAGCGCACCGCAGCCCAGCAGCGACATAACGGTTCCAGAACCGAGCCAATCGAGGCGATTTCCCTGGTCGAGCCCGGCAAAGATCATTGCCATCCCCACGCCGAGCAGCAGCATGCCACCCCAATCGGCGCCGGCCAGCACGGTTCTGTTAACTGGGACGCTCGGGATGCCAAGATATACGAAGAGCCCCATCAACGGGGCTATCAAGACGTCCTGCCAATAGAGCCAATGCCATCCAACGCTATCGACGTAGAAGCCGACGATCGCCACGCCGGAATTCAGCGTAAACCCGACGCGGAAAGAGTAGACCGCAATCGCGGGAACCCACCATTTGACAGGCAAGCTCCGCAGGATAATGAGCAGCGTTGCGGGGACAAACGTCGCCAACAAGAGACTGTGGACGATGTTGAGGGCCAGCAGGGCAGGATAGCTCTGAGTATAGGGGATTGAGAAAGAGATCAGCGCGTAAAGGAGGCTCGGGATTCCCAGGACGCGCCGCAGGCCCAAGACGGTCACCATCCAGGCCACCGCCGGTGCAATGATGATCTGTGATGCCGTCGACGCAGTGCTCAACCACGCCCCCTCGTCATAGCTGAGAGAGTAGGCACCACGCAAATCAGGCAGAGCCATCGAGAAGAGGCGCGTATCGAAGTTCGCCAGAAATGAGCTCACGATAACGGCGGCAACGGCGAACAGTGGCCGGCTCGCCGCACCAGCGGCCGGGCCCGGGGCTGCCGCGATCGAGCTAGTCACGGTCATGACGCGCCTCATCCGCTCCGCCAGTTCGCTCGGCGACGAAGACACGGGTGGTCGCCGACATTCCAGGCCGAAGATCTGTGACCAACGCCTGCCCCGGATCGAATTCGATGCGGACGGGAATTCGCTGGATCACCTTCGTGAAGTTTCCGGTCGCATTGTCGGGAGGCAACAGAGCAGATTGCGAGCCGCTCAGCGGCGCGATGCGCTGGACGCGCCCGTGCAGTTTCTTCCCCGAAAAGGTATCGACGACAATCTCGACATTTTGACCGGTCTTCATCTGGCCGAGCTGCGTTTCCTTGTAGTTGGCGATGACATAGACATCGGGCAGCGGCACCAGATCGATCAGATTGGTCCCGACATTGACATAGTCACCCTGCTGGACACGACGCTCACTGACGACACCATTGAAAGGAGCTGCGATGGTCGTGTACCCGAGTTGCAGTTCGGCGGCCTGGAGTACGGCACGCGCACTCAGAAGGTCCGCGGCCCGTTGTTGCTTCATCCCCGCCAGCACCTCAAGCTGATGGTGCTGGGCCGCAATCACCGCCGCGTTCGTCTTCACGTCGGCCTGCGCTTTGGCATAGGCGGCGACCGCTTGCTCGAATCTCTGATGCGTCCCGGATTCGGTCTGATTCAACGATCTCTGACGAGCTTCCTCCTGCTGCGCCGCCACCTCCATGGCGAGCGCGGCCGTGCGTTGCGCCTCCGCCTGCGCGATCGTTGCGTACTGAAGTTCAATCTCGTTCGATACATTGCCGAGCGCGGCGATACCGGCTTCCACGTTCGCTTTCGCTTGCGCGACGCGGGCGGCATATTCGGCTGGATCAACCTGGACAAGCAGATCGCCCGCGTTGACCCGCTGAAAGTCATTCACGGCGATCACCTGGATCGCTCCGGATACACGGGTGCCTATTCGGGACGTCTGGGCGCGCACGTAGGCGTCGTTTGTCACCTGAACAGGGTCAGCGCCGACCCAGCCATCCCAATTGACGGTGGAAACGAACACAACGGCCACGGCAGCGACGACGGCGACTGCCGGGATCAGAAACCGACGCAGTGACTGCGACGTCGCTTGCGGGCTCGACGGCGGCGCGATCTGTTCCAAGGCACGCTCCAAATGCTGCCGGCGCAGCAAGCCGCCTGGACACAAACTCTCATGTCGGTCGGGCTGCGGTAAAATGGCTCTCCAGCACGATCGGTTAGGCCAAGATCTCGTATGCGAACACTATACGTAGATATCGGTCGGCCTATTTGGCTAAGTCGCGCGCACCGGAGCGTATCCGATCGCCCCTCACCTCGCCATGTCGAGCCACCACGCTACGTGCGTGACGCAAGGGCGCGGCAAGCCAAGCTGCTCGAGGCCCACCCGGATAAATTCGGGCGAAAGTGAAAAACTCTCCCAGACGTACATCCCGCAAGGGCGATATGGCCAGAAAGGTGGGATCTATGCCCTACGAGCGGGAGTCGGCAAGCCCTAGAGTGGCTCCGCAACGTTTGCCAAGATGGCTAGAGGCTTGACTTGCCGACCCAACCATCCATCTATCGCCGCAAGGCGAGCAAAGGGATTCAATCAAGAGCAGAAACGGAATGTCGAGAGCAGAGCCTTACAGGCAGATCCCGTATGGGAAGCGAGAGTTTGGCGAAAACGCTGAGAAGAAAGACCTTTCACCGGTCGTCTATATCATCGATGACGACGAGGATGTTCGCACTGGTCTCGCCAATCTCCTGGATTCCGAGAACCTTGCCTCGGCATCCTATGCATCGCCACAAGATTATCTTGCTGCCTGGAAGCCCTCTGACGCCGGTTGCATCATCCTCGATATTCGTTTTCCCAACGAAAGCGGCCTTGATTTTCAAGCGCAGCTTCGCGAGCGAAGCATCGCTCTTCCCGTGATCCTGGTTTCGGGCTTCGCCGATGTGCACTCATCGATTCGCGGCCTAAAGGCCGGCGCTTTGGATTTTATCCTCAAACCCTATGATGACAGGCAACTGCTGGCCGCCATAGCAAACGCGTTCGAACGCGATGCCTTGCGCATCAGCCGCGCTCGCGAGCGGGCGACTCTGGCTGGCTGTTACGTCACACTGACATTGCGCGAACAGCAGGTGATGGCCCTCGTTGTTCGCGGCCTGATGAACAAGCAGGTTGCGGCAGCTATGAATTTGAGCGAGATAACGGTCAAAGTCCATCGCGGCAACATGATGCGCAAGATGGGCTTGCGGACGGTTGCCGATCTCGTGCGAGCGGCTGACATGGTGGCCGAAATGCAACTGTCGACCAATGTCGGCACCGACCATTCACGCAGTATCGGATGACTTCGAACGGTTGCCCCGAGCTCACTCGAGTTCGAGGCGGCCGATCCGTGGTGAACTCTGCACTGCGAGTCTCGGCGTACCGTCAGATCGGCCTGAAGCGCCGCAGCGCCAACATTGCGAGGACCGCGATGACGAGCAGCACTGCGGCTTGAGTGACCAGAAAGGGCACTTCTGTCTGAGTGGGCGCCAGGGCTCGAAGAAAATCTATCTTCAGGAAGCCCTGAATGACAAGAACGACCACGTTGAAATACAGCGCAAGTGAAGCCGAAACGACGTAGGCCGGTCTCCACCCTCCCTGAAGATGTCTCGCATAGAGCGCGACAATCGCGACCAGCAGGCAAAGCAGGGATATTGCCCCCACGATGTGGGAAGGCAAGACGGCTTTTGCCGGAAAGAGATATCCGGTCGCGCTGGTGACGACTGTCGTCGTCAGAAACGTCGCCGTAACAGCGGGAAGGCCAGGCCTCGCAACCATCGCCAACATGGCATAGGCGCCCGTTGCTATCCCCACTAGGCTGATCAGCACGTGAATTGTCGTGAACGTTTGGAGGCTCATTCCTAGAATCATGTTTCACCCGATGAAAGCGAACGGCTGTGGCTCGTCACTGCGAGCGCATCGTCGCCCAACAGAATGCGACGGATTTCTCGTTCCCGGACAATTATACGGAAGTGTACGCGGGCGAGGACCCGTTCGCCCATGCTGGGAGCGCTCATCCGCTGCTGTCGCCATGGACAAGTATGCGACGATATCATCGTATAATTGAAGCGCCTGCACCGCATACCCAAGGTCGGCATTTCGAGCCGGCGCCGGCACGGCGGCCGCCAGCTCGCGAGATTTGGGGGCTTCAAGGTGGAGATACGCAGCGCCGTCCCGATACCCAATTGGCATAAATTCTGGGCCAACGCGTCGAAGCCCTTTGTAGCCGCCGCGAGCAACGTCAGGATCCGCAATCCGTTGCTCGCAATTTCGATTGTCTTCATTTCGGTCTCCGTCTTCATATTTGATACAATCACGCCTCGACCGATCGGCGTCGTCTACGTCGTCGCGCTGCTGATTGCCGGTACATCCGGTCGGCGCGAGTGGATCATTCGGACGTCCATCCTTGCTGTCGTGTTCCTGCTCCTGAGCAACTTCATCAATCAAGGTGACGGTCCGCGCTGCGTCGTCCGGATCACCGCTATCCTGATCGTAACGGGCCTCACTCTCCGGAACACCGCCGCTTCGAAGCGATTGATCGAACAGGCGCGTCTTCTCGATCAAACCCACGACAGCATTTCCTCCTACGATCTCGATGGACGCATCACGTCCTGGAACAAGGGAGCCGAACGGCTTTATGGCTGGTCGTCCGAGGAGGCCATACAGTCGATCTCACACGACCTTCTGCGGACGCGCTTTCCACGGGATCGCGGATTGATCGTCAAAGACCTCGCCAAACGCGGCTCGTGGAGTGGCGAACTGAGGAACACGTCGAGGGACGGAAGGATCATCGTCGTCGATAGCCGATGGTCGCTCGTAAGGGACGACACCGGGGTGCCGGTCTCGATACTCGAAACATCGAATGACATTACCGCGCGCAAGGAGGCAGACGACGCCACCAAGCAGAGCGAGATCCGCTATCGGACGATCTTTGAAACGACCGGGGTCTCGATCTGGGAATGCGATCTATCCGAGATCAAGCAGCGGATATCGTTGTCTCTCGCGAACAGGACGACGGATCTCACGAGCTTCCTACGCGACAATCCGGAAGTGGTGCGCGAGGCCATCCGCCTGATGAAGGTCGTCGATGCAAACGAAGCGAGCGTTCGACTGTTTGGCGCCGAGACGAAGACGGAGCTTTTCGCAGCCCTCGGCACTATATGGCCGCCGCACAGCGAACAGATCTTCGCCGAAGCAATGATTGCGAGTTGTACAACCAGATCACGATTCCAGAGCGAAGCCGCGCTTCGGACCATCGATGGACGTCCGCTCGAGCTCGCCTTTTCGACAGCCCATCCAGTCAGCGAGACCGAAAATAACACGATATTCCTTTCAATGGTCGACATCACCGAGCTCAAAAAGGCCCATGCTGCGCTCCACTCCCTTCAGATCGAATTGGCGAATGCCAGCCGCCTGTCCAGCCTCGGCGCCTTGACCGCTTCCATCGCTCATGAGGTCAACCAGCCGCTCGCGGGCATTCTGGCCAATGGCCAGGCAGGACTGAGATGGTTGCGGCGCGAACATCCTGAAATCGACAAGGCCGGGCTATCGTTCGAGAAGTTGATTGCCGACGCGAAGCGCGCTGGGAAAATCATTTCCGGCATTCAATCGCTGGCAAAGAACCAGCCACCGAACAAAGCCATACTTGGGTTAAACGATCTCATCAGGGACAGCCTGGCGCTGCTCGAGGGCGAGCTCAACACGGCGGGCGTCGAACTATCGCTGGACCTGGCAGATGGGCCGAGCAATGTCTACGTCGAGCGCGTTCAGTTCCAGCAGGTCATCGTCAATCTCGTTCTGAACGCGATCCAGGCGATGTCGGATACCCACGACGGGCAGCGATTTATCCAAGTGGCATCTTTTGTCGAAAGAGGCTGCGCCGTTGTTACTGTGTTGGATACAGGCCCAGGCATTGCGCCCGAGATCAAAGATCGACTTTTCATGCCGTTCAGCACCACAAAGAACGGCGGCATGGGCCTGGGTCTGTCGATCTGCGCGACGATAATGGCGCGACAGGACGGCCGCATATCGGCGGACACCAACCGCAATCGAGGCGTCATGTTCAAAATCGAATTGCCTGCGGTCCAACGCACATAGGCTTAATGCGTCCTGACCGCTGGCCAACGCTTGGTCAGGTCACGCCTGCGGGCAAGTCCGGAGATCCCGTGGTCGGCCAACGGCCCTATTCCGCGAGCAGAAGGTTGAGCGGCCGCAGCGGCCCCAGTGGGATCAACTCGAATTCCATCATCCCGGCCTTCCTCAGCGGCAGCTCGTCCAGAAGAGCGCGGGCACGCTCGACGTCCGTCATGTTGAGGATGAAGACGACGCCGGGCGCTGCGGTCTGTGAAAACCATTGGTCGATGTAACCGCCGAGATGAAGCCGCACAGTTTCGCGAACCTCCCGGGGCATCGTCGAGGCCCGTCTGTCGGCGCCGCCACGAACATTGACCGTTCCAATCGCAAGGATCTTCGTCGTGGGAACGGAAACAACTTGTTGTTCCGGCGGCGGACCCGACTGGGCTTCATTCGTCATGAGGACGTCCTTTCAATCGTACCGTGCAATCCAAGACTTGGCCGCGCGATCACGGTCACGCCAGCATGAGGCGCGCAACTTCCTCGGGTTGATCGAGTTGAAGCCAATGGCCGGCGTCAACAAGATCCAGGCTCGCAAGAGGCAAATGGGACAGCAGCTCGCGGGCCACGCCCACGTTGAGGTAGGGATCGTGCTCCCCCCAGATGATCTTTACCGGAACGTTTATCGCCGTAAGCATCGATAGCCGCGCCGCGTTGCCTCGTACCTCCGGGAGAAGCTGCGCGGCCATCTGCGCAAATGCCGCCGCCGAGCTTTTCTCGCCGCGAAGATTTTCGTTGATGATCTGTGCTGTCGTCGTTTCAAGCTGCCGGCGCAGCGCGACCGGGAGCGCGGCCGCGAACCTGAGCTGCTGGAATTCGAGGATCCACCGCATCTGATCGTCGTCTTTCAGAAGGGCCGCACTGAGCTCCCGCAAGCTGCTCGTGGCAAAGAGCATGACCAGCTCCGGAACACGGATGCTTGGGCCGGCCGCATAGAGGCAGTTCAACAGCACGATCGAGGACACGCGTGCCGGGTTGGCCAAAGCGAAGTTGATCGCCGCAGGCCCGGACGCATCGTGCGCGACCGGAATGATCTGGCCGAGCGCAAGCTCGTCTGCGACGGACTGTAAATCGTCGAGCTGCTGTCGAAAATCGTAGATCGCGCCCGTCGGCCGATCGGATTCGCCGAATCCCAGGAAGTCAAACGCGATGACGCGACGGCCTGCCGCGATCAGTTGGGGAATCACCTCCTCGTAAATCCGCTGATTGTCGGGAAAACCATGCATGAGCACCATGGGATCGCCTTGACCGGCATAGTTCCGGACATAGACCCTCCCCTGAGCGGCCGGCACGCGGTGCTCCGAAAATGACGCCAGTTTGCGGGTCATGGGCCTCTCGTCGCGGCTACCGGCCCTATTGCCTGGCGGCACGGAGTGTATCGAGACGGCAGCGTATGCCGCACGCGTACAAGAGAGTATTATCTTGACGTATACTGGCGCGCGGCGCTGAGCTACGCTTTGGCGCCCACTGCCCGGTGGCTCGAAGCCGAACAGGTTCGGACGCGAGCCATGCGCGCCGGACACGCGAGCCACCTCACTACAGGCGAGGCGACAACATGCATCGAGTCGGACTTCTGGTTCCCCAAGACTTTCAACTCATGAGCCTCGCGGCAATGACTGCGTTCGAGGTGGCGAATTTGTCCTCGTCAAAACCGCATTATCGGGTGACCGTGCTCTCGGAGAAGGGCGGCATCATCCGAACGTCGGGCGGCTTCGGCGTCGATACGAAAAAATTTTCCTATCAGGCCTTCGATACGCTCATCATCGGGTCCATCACGTCGTTGGAGCCACCAATTGCATCGCAGAGCTTGATCAGGCTCATTCAGCGCGCCGCCAGGAATGCGCGACGCTCGGCCGCCATTTGCACAGGGGCGTTCTATTTGGCGGAGGCTGGCCTCCTTGATGGCCGGCGCGCCACGACCCATTGGTTTCACGCAGGGTCGTTCAAATCCCGCTTTCCGCGTGTACAAATGGAGCAGGAGCGCATCTATATCAACGACGGTCCTGTCTGGACATCCGCCGGAATGACGGCGGGTATCGACATGGTTCTGGCCATGATTGAGAACGATCTTGGTGCGGAACGGGCAAAGGAGGCCGCGCGGCTTCTGGTCATAAGCGAACGTCGCGGTGGCGGTCGCAGACAGCAGGCAGCGTCGCTCGAACTGGTCACGAAGTCCGAGCGAATGGACGATGTGATCGCATACATTCGCCAGAACCTGCGGAAGACGCTTTCCCTGGATGCGCTCGCGGACGTCGCGAACCTGAGCCCGCGCCAGTTCCGTCGTGTTTTCACGCTGGAAACCGGTCAGACCCCCGCACGGGCGGTTGAAGCGCTGAGGCTCGAAGCTGCGCAATTCATGATCGAGCAAGGCCGGCATCCCGTAAACGCCGTGGCCCGCGAGGTTGGTTTTGGCGATCCCGAGCGCATGCGAAGGGCCTTCGGCCGTCACTTCGCAGCCTCACCGAGAGCGTTGCGGAAGAGGGCCAAGACGCGAGAAGCGGAGCACTCATTGCTCTGACGGCCGCGCGTCAGTCAGTACGGACCTGTCTCTGCGTAGCACCGGAGAAGCCCAGTTCAGCTCTTCGCCTCGTCGCGCAGTCGGGACGGTGGCACCACGGTGACCGTCCTGCCATTGGCGACATCGTACACGATCCCCGTGATCGTAAAGCCCGCGGGCAGGCTTTCATTCGCCTTCAAAGCAGCAACATCCAGTCGAACCGCCTCGTAGGGATCGGTCACGGCCATCGTATCGAGCTGCTCTGGCGTGACGTCCAGATGCTTCGCCAGGATTTCGGGCGCATGCTTGTAGCAGGGAATGATGCCGCAATCAGTGTGGTGAAGAACGATAAGATTCCACCCGTCCCCAATGGATTTGCCCGCACCTTTCGCGATGGTTTGCAGGATTGCAAGGGTTTCCAGCAGGCCCGCATTGATCCGCCCACCGACGTTGCGGATCACCACAGCTTCGCCCGGCTTCAGCTCGAATATATCAGCCGGGTCCACGCGGCCATCGACACAACCGATGATGATAGTCCGCATGGACGGAAGCATCTTCAGATCGGTTGCGTAGCCATTGGAGGCAAAGTGAGCGCTCCGTTGTGCCAAGGTCTCGAGAAATTCCATCGTATCCCCTGCTCTCGCCGCGACGTCCACGGCGCTCCGATTGATCCGCATCGACTACGGACGTCCTGTGACCGCAATGGCCGTCACTTTTGGTCTGGCTTCAGCAATCGCCCAAGGGGTAGAAGGGGGCTGAGTGGAGTCAGCTCAAAGGTCATCATCCCTGCCTGCCCGAGGGGCAGCGGATCGAGTATAGCCTTGGCGGAGTCCACAGTGCTCACGTTCATGAGGAATACGACTTCGGTCTGGTCCGGCTTTGCGTACCAGTCGGCAATCTTACCCTCGAGATAGAGTTGCAAGGTCGCGGGCACCTCTCGGGCCAGGACCGCCGGCAGCGCCGCCGGCGTGGCTTTCGCCGTCAAAGTGCCAATCGCCAGAACGCGCGTGACGGGGCGCTCGGATGCCCCTGCCCCACCACCCGGCGCAGGCGTTTGGGCTGCGGCCGGAGCCGATCCAAAATGCACCGCGAGCAACGCGCCTGCGACGTTGAGACCAATTCCCCTCATCATTGTTCCGATCATGCCAGCATCTCCTTTGCAACAAGAGCAGGAGCATCAGCCTGCAACCAATGGCCGCCCTTGACCGGATGAAACGACGCATTCCTGAAATGCGACGCCCGATCGCGGCCAACATCCATCGTGAAGTAGGGGTCGAGCTCGCCCCAGATGACCTTGACGGGCATATTCAGCGCCTTCAGCTGGGGTAAGCGCTTGGTGTTGCGGCCGAGCTCCGCGAAGAAGTGAGACGCGAGCTGCATGAAGGCCGGACCGCTGCTCGGTTGCTGAATGAAATTGTCGGCAATGAGTTGACCGACGCCGCGGTTGAAGCGCTCTCTTTGCTCTTCCGGTTGCGGTTCACTGAACTTGTTCTTCTGCCAACCGAGGAGCCAGCCAAACTGCGGAGGGCTCTGCGCGATTGCACCGGCGAGCGCCCCGAGGCTGGCGGTCGCAAAGAGCGTCACCATTTCCGGCCACAGGATCGGGAAGTTGTCGTCGTATCCGGAATTCAGGATGACGAGCGAGGCCACCCGGTCGGGCTGAGCCAGCGCATAATTGATCGCGGACGGCCCCGACGAGTCGTGCGCAACCGGCACGAACGACTTCAGCCCGAGTTGATCCACGACGGCGCGAAGGTCGTCTAGCTGCCCTTCGAACGTGTACGTGGCGTTGGCCGGCTTATCCGATCGGCCGAATCCGAGAAAATCGAATGTCACCACGCGACGCCCGGTAGCTGTCAATTCCGGCACGAGGTCGTCATAGATCCCGAGATGATCGGGGAAGCCATGCATGAGGACAAAGGCGGGCTCCGAGCCGGCATAGTCTCGGACGTAGAGGCTCCCCAGCTTACTCGGCACCCGATGCTCAGTGAAGGTCGGCGCGGAATTCATGATGACCTCGTCCGATTGATTGCGCGTCAGCTTAAGGCCAGCGCTCCTTCGTGGAGGTTAGGCAGGGCGGGTCTGTCCGCAAATTATACATGGGTATCGATGCACATTGCGTAAAAGCTCGTGCATGCCGGTGTCCGGCTATCGAAGCACCATACCCGCGACGGCGTCGGCATCGGGATCGATCGCCCTCGTGTCTCCCGACATCTCGCCGCGAGCGAGGCGAACATGGAAAACCGTCCCAAAAGACTCCCCGTGCGCGACGGAGAGAGTTCCGCGATGGGATTCGATGATCGAGCGGCACAGGAAAAGGCCCATGCCCGCCCCTTCCTGCTTGGTCGTGAAGAACGCGTCGAATACCCTATCAGCATTCGCAGCATCAATTCCGCTGCCATTATCCTCGACCGAGACCTGAACGAAGTCGCTCCCGATCGCCCGCGACCTTATGACGATGAGACGATCTCGATCGTGAACCGCCCGCAATGCTTCTAGCGCGTTCGTCAGCAGGTTGATGAACACCTGTTGCATCTGCAACGGATCAGCCATTATCACGGGCAACGTCTCATCCAGTTGAAGAACCAGTGACGTTCGTGTCTTGACGACTTCAATATCCAGGAACCTAACCACGTCCCGAACCAGGACGTTGAGATTGACAGGCACTGGTTTGGCGCGTTGCTTGCCGAAAATCGTTCGAATGCTATTCAGAATGCCAGCGACGCGATGGCCGTTTGCCTTGATCAGCTTCAGGGATTTCGATGCCTGTTCGATTTCGGGGTTCTCGCGATCAAGCCATCGCAAGCCTGCATCCGCATTGGCGACGACCGCGGCGATCGGTTGCTTTATCTCGTGCGCAATCGAAGCGGAAAGAGCTTGCATGGACAACACTTGCGCTTCCTTCTCGAGCTCTCTGGAAAGCAGCGATAGCGCAAGACGCGAATACACACGTGTCGTCTCCGACAGGAGAAAGAGCAGGACAACAACGCCCGCCAGCAGACCATAGCTTCGCCCAGCGTACCAGAAGAAGCTGTAGCGTGACGATGTTGCCATGACGAGCACCAGTTCGATCGACCATGCCAGCAATGCGACGAGAAGCCAGAGATCGAGGACCGATCTCTGCCCACGCCAAACGACCGCCATTGCGATCACCTGAAGGACCAGGGGAAACGCTGCAACGATGTCGGCGCGCGCGGACGACCAGTTTCGATCGTCCACCATCAGCACGGGAAAGAGCGAATGCCCGCGCGTGGTAAACGCTGTCAGGCCGATCACCAGGGCAACCGAACCCACGATGCAGAAAAAGGTCGCTCGCTGGACCCGACGAACGGGAATAGACGCACTGTGCCCGCTTGTCTTCAATCCGCCGTAAACGATCACAGCAATCGGCAGGCCGCCATGCCAAAAGAAGTAGAGCCAGATCGAAGTATTGACGCCAGCACCCAGCAGACCGGCCGGGAAGAATGCTCCGGGGTATGTGAGCAAATGCGGGATGGGTATCAACCCGGTGAAAAGATAGCCCGTCGCAAGGACAAGCATGGCTCGCGATCTTACGACAGATACCTGGGCAAAAAGCAGAGTAGCAGTAATGACACCGCTGAGCCAAAGGGTGGTATCAACGATCGGGATGAACGGCGAGAGTTCTGGAAGCTGCACGGACCTCAGAGGTATCGCAATGAACAGGGCTGCAACGAGAACCATGGCCAGCGCCGCAGCGAGCGTCGTTTGTGCGCGACTTGGGCGTAGCATGGAAAGCAGGGCTCCCTCGCTCGTGGCCCGGGACAGCTGATCCATTTGGTCCATACCTTTCTGCGCAACGAACAGGGCGAACACAATATTGCAAGATATCTGCTCGGCACCAAGGTAGGTCACAAGGCAGACTCATCCCGGGCACTGACAGATGTCGCGAACGATGCTCGAACGGCAGGGGCGACGCATGCAATGGCTGAAAAGGTCGTCTCGCCGGGCCAGGCAGACATCGTTGCAACGATACTTTCGTATAGTATGAGGCGGGACCGACCTCGGGGAACTTCGGTTACTCTACCGGTTGCACGAAATGCACAGAAAATGGACGATCGCCATCATCGAGGACGACGCTCAGGTGCGAGAAGGACTCGACAATCTTCTGCGTGCGGCAGGATACGCAACCGCGCTCTATCCGTCGGCCGAGGCTTTTCTTGAAGAGGTCAGATCGACCGAAGCGAGCGTCGTCGTCAGCGACATCCACATGCGTGAATTGTCCGGCCTGGATCTGAAAATGCACCTTGATGAGCGAGACATCCGCTTACCGATCATCCTTATAACGGCTCTTTTCGATCATGAGACCTTTGCATTGGCGACAAAGGCCGGCGCCGTCGCATGTCTTGGCAAGCCATTCAACGATGAAGAATTGCTTGAGGCGATCAAAGCCGCGATCCCACCACTTTAAGTTTTTTTGCGGAACGCCAGAAGACCCGCATGATGATCGATCACTGCCGTCCGTTAGGTTCCCAACGGGAGAGAACACGACCGAATTGAAGAGAGAAGGATCGGCATACGGCTTAACATGGGCGCGTATCCTTCCATCTGAGCTAGCCGTGAGCGTTAGCGCCAGCGAGGGTTGCTAAAAGCGGCTCAAAAGATTTCCCGAGAGATCGGAAGATACATTGACGTCTCCTTTCTTTGAGAATCGGACCGCTTCCCGCTTACGTATCTGGACGGCAGATCTTGCACTGGGGACCGCGTCACGATCCGAAGAACTGTATCCATTTGTGCGATTTCCTTATCAGTCAGCTGCCTCGCGACTACTGATAAGCTTTTGTTAGAAACCTTATCAGTTGAAGGACTGACTCCATTTGCGTCAAAATCTTATAGTCGTCCGAAGGCCTCGTAAGTCATCGCGCCGTTTGAAACCAAGACTGCGAGGACCGCTTCTGCGACGCCCCTTCATTAGGGTGTGGTAGCCGCTCTTAGCAAGGCCTTCTATGGATCGCGCATGTAGTCACTTGGACAAGAAAAGCAATTTGTGCTGACAGAGCTCTGGACGCTCGCTTAGGCGGCAACGGTGCAGCGCGCCAAACCTATACGCACTGGGTTTTAAACAGACACGGCAACTGCGCGACAAGTTGCAGGAATTCATCACAATCCGACTGCTTCCGCATTACGTAGAACCCTGCACAGAGCGGCCGCACTCTCTAAACTTTATAAAGCTGGAGGAATTTAGCATAGGGGCTCTCCCGGGCTCTTTGCGGGACGGCCAGTACAGCTACGGCGTCGCTCAGAAGCTGCTGAATCTCGCGCTCGAGTACCATTGGCGCCTTGGCCAGTTTTACGAGCCGTCGCATTGCCCAATCGATAGGATCATCATCGAGAAGACTCACCTGGGTGGGCGCGTCAATTGGACCGAGATCGTTGACGAGGAGCAATATCGCGCGGTCATCAAAGCGGTGAGGAGAAATGCCGAGCCGGAAAGCATCGCCCGTTGGGAACTGTTGAACTATCGCCGCCGCTCTAGCTTGTAGCGCCCGAACCAGTTCGAGCAACAACGCGCCTCGTCGGGCAAGCTCCTATCTCACTCCGCGGCTTCAGCAGGCGGGCTCTTAAGCTCCGCAAATTTCGCTGCCATCGTCGGATTACACCGGGTCAGCTTCTTGATCGTCACATCCTGCGCCTTATCGTTGGCGAGGCGCAGGTTACGGTCTGCGCCGATCAAGGCGTCCTTAGTCTTCTGAAGATGATCGATGGATTTGTCGATCTCATTGATCGCCGTCTGAAAATTCCTCGAGGCGAGGTCGTAATTCCTAGCAAAACCGCTCTTGAAGCTCTCAAGTTGGTTTTCAAATTGCGTGATGTCGATGTTTTGCGCCTTAACGAGCGCCAGCTCCGTCTTGTATTTCAAAGAATTAGTAGCCGCGTTCCGCAGGAGCGTGATCATCGGCATAAAGAATTGCGGCCGGATGATGTACATCTTCGGATAGCGATGGAAGACATCGACAATGCCAGCGTTGTAGAGTTCGCTGTCGGGTTCGAGCAGTGAGACCAGGACGGCATACTCGCAGCCCTTCTCGATCCGATCCCGGTCGAGTTCCTTGAGAAAGTCCTCGTTCTTGCTCTTCGTGGCGGTCCTATCGCTCTCGTTCTTCATCTCGAACATGATGGAGATGATCTCGGTTCCGGCCTCGTCCGAGTCGCGAAAGATATAGTCGCCTTTGCTTCCGGTCCGCGCGTCGTTGTCCTTCTCGAAGTATGCCCGCGGAAAGGCCATCGAGCGCACCCGGTTGAACTCGGTCTCGCAGTGCAGCTCCAAGGTCTCGCCAACCATCTTGGTCGAGAGCCGGGCCTTCATATCCTTGAGGCGCTCGATCGCGTCATCGCGATCCTTGATCTGCGTTTCGTACTTATCCTTGAGGGACTGCTCGGAAAGCTGCTTTTCGAGCTGGACTTGCTTAATGCCGTTTTTCAGTTCGTCGCGCTCTTTTTCGATCACGCCAACTGCTTCGGTCAGGGCTAGCTTCTTCTCAAGCTCGCCAGCCTGGAGCTTGCCCTTCAGCTCTTGGATTTCCTTTTCCTTGGCGGCAGTGATCTTATGCTGCTCACTGGCCAGAAGCGCTTCAGCAAGCTCCGAGGCGGCCTTCTTTTGGCGCTCGGACTCGGTCAGCGCATTCGCGAGCCTGTCACGCTCCTTCTCGATGGCGCTCAGCGCTTCGGCGACGGCCAGTTTCTGGGCGACGCCGCTCCCCTCAAGCTTGGACTTCAGCTCCTGGATTTCGGCATCCTTGTCGGCTGCGGTCTTCTGCAGATCGCCGCTGACCTGGACCCTGGCCAACTCAATTGCGCTCTGCTTGTCACGCTCGGCCAGCTCCAACCGTTCGTGGAGCTGTCGTGCGAAATCGGCGTCGCGGACCTGCTTCAGAATCTCAGCGTACCCGGACTCATCGACCTTGAAGGCCTTGTCGCAGTGGGGACAGATGATCTCGTTCATGGCTCCTGTCCGGATGGGCAGCTGCTGTTTCAATTGGAAAAATGGCCGCGAACCGGTAGGAATCAGCCTCCAGTTGTCGCCGAGAACACAACTAGAACACGCCGCGTCGCGCGGTCAAGCCGGGAGCAATGGTTTTGCTCAATTTGCTTTGGCAATCCCCGCCTTTCGGCGGCTTGAACACGGCCAGCACGCGCACTCGATCACACAATCGCAAACGCGATTTTGCGACTACACCAACCTAACCTGTCTCCGCTCGTTCGTAGTGTGCCCGAACGCTCTTAGCTTTTCGATTGGCAACTCTTTTTTCGGAGGGAACGCTGTCCGTGGTGAATATGCTCGCAATACTCGCGGGCCGCCGCGGGCGGCCGCCAGGATAAGCTCACGTCGGTAGCCCGCCAGTATTTGATCTGAGTGCTAAGGTCTGCCAGCGGCCGCCCATTTTTTGAGTTCGACGAGGTTAAGGGGTTTTAGCCGATCGTCTGTTCGGTGTGCTTTGCGATGGCAAGTAGGGCACAGAATTTCGAGATGTTCGGCAAAGGTCGTGCGCGTGCCAACTGCCAGCGGTGTTGGATGGTGGGCGTCGAGCATGGCTGCATCGGCACTCTTAAATTCACAAGCTTCACATGTGAACGAACCGTGCTGTAGTTCGTTTAAGCGCTTGGCCTCTCTGCTCAGACCAGCATCGCGCTCGGTGCGTTGCTGTAATCTCCAATAGCGCTTGCCTTCCTCCTTCGCACGCTTCGGAATTGAAGGCCTTATTGCTCCGATTAGTCGCGGCGTACCGTCGTCGTAAAAGTTTGCAGCCGCGGGAAGGACTGCATGTTCCAGGGCGATGTCAGATAATGCTTCGTACAATTGATCAATCTGGCGCGGACGGATGATCCCGTCCTGAGAGCCGGACAGTATTGTCTTATCCTCGAGACCGAGATCCTCAACAAGCCGCGGGCTTCCAGAGAAGCGCCAGACCTCGCGTATCGCGATGGCCACTGGCCATTGAGCAAGCCGCGCGATTTCGTCTGGATCTTCCAGCAATATTGATGTTGGGCCATAAACGGGGCTGAGTTGGGCAAGATCTATTGCGCGCCCGTCGTATTGATCCGTTACGTTTTGGCCACCGCCAATCGTTATGACAAACGGGCTGACCGCGACCTTTTTCGCCGCGCCCGCTGGAACGGAATAATACGCCCCACTATTTGGTGAGCCGCGACCACCAAAGCATAGGACATAGGATGAGATCGGCCTGTAGACGGCTTTCACCCCCATAAGCTGGTCACGCGAAGGAACGACATCTCGTAGTGTTCCCGAGCGAGCGCGCGGCAAGTAAGCTGTGTTACGCGTAAGCTCCTCGATTTTTTGCTTTATGATCGCTGTGTTGGTCGGCCCTACATTTCCTGCAGGCTTGTAGCCCGCCACCCAATCGCGTCCCATCGATTGCAAGACAGACGAGATATTTTGCATTCGATATTCGATTGAACCCTCGCTACGATTCGCGAGGCCACCGGCCCGGAGCTCGCGCCTAACGTCTGTCTTGCGGATTTCGCGGCCCGCAATCTCTTCCTCAAGCATGCTGAGGTAAGCCTCTACGGCAAACGTGATCTCTTCGGCGGTCCATCGCTCGTCGCTCGAATTGTCGGTAGCGTCCGTCACATCCAGCCTCTCTTGGGCGAAAAGCATTTGAAACTACTTCACCGGGAGTAGCTCTTCTAAACCCAGGTCGCGGGTTTAGAAAGTCTCGTACCGTCGGCCAGCACAACAGGATTCGGAAACTGCGAGGCCGTAACATCGTTTGTCTCGGCATGCCTCACGAAGCTAGCAACCGCTTTCAGCTATGGCACCACATTCGGCACTGGAGAGATCAGCCCAACCAATTTTCCCAGCTCCTAGGTGGCTATCCGGATACGTTCAACCAGGTCCGTGTCATTGGAAAGGACCGCCGCAACATCGCACTCTTTGCGAGACGCACCGAGCAGGAGATGCGACGTCAGATTTACATCGCGGCCTTTCGCTTCCGTCTTGTGAACCCGAACAACAGCTGTCCACGGCTGCGGAAGTTGATTTGCCAACGGAAGTCGGAAGGACGGCGGGTCGACAAGACCGGAGCATTTCTTCGAACTCAGAAATTTTCCCATATGCAGGGAGATTTCTGGAATTGTTGCGAGTGCGTCTTATTAGGCACTCGCCTTGAATCCCGCAGGCAGGATGATATTGATCTTGCTCAGTGCCGCCTTAGGATAAAGCAGAATCAGAATGTTGCGCTTCGTATCGAAGGCCTCGGCAATGGCCTCGTGCCGCTGGCCGTTGAGGTCCGTGAGAGCGACTGTTGTGGGGCGCGACATGCGCCGCCCGATCGGGATGATTTTTCCGAGAAAGTGGCCAGGCGTGATCGTGGTGCATGTCGGTTTACCGAATTGGCTGCGAAAGGACGGGGACGGCTCAATGCGCCGCACCTGTGCACGAAAACCGTCGCCTTGCGCAAACTCGACGGGCTCAAGCACGTACACGACGCAGGCGCGGTGATTGGTGCGAGCAAATTCGCGCGCGGATGCGTATTGCGATGCCCCAAAATCCTTAGCGAGCCGCATCGGACTTTTGATTTCGAGCGGAAGATCGCGCGCCTGGTCGGCATAGCCGTCGCCCTGAAACATGGCGAAGCGCGCAAAGTTATTGGCCTCGCGCTCGAACTGATCGGCAACATCGGGAGCGAGCGTCTGATTGCAGTCCTGGAAAAATTTGAAGATCTTGCGGTGGGTCGGAAGCTCGTGGTGACCGGTTTCGTGGAGCTTCAGAAAATTTTGCTTCGTCTCACCGACGCTGTCGTCAATATGGATGACGGATTCGTCGGAATCATAGATGCCGAAGATCTTGCTGAGAGCAGACTTCAGGTTATTAGCAGTATCTGCGGCTTTATTCTTCAGAAAGGCTGCAATCCCTTCCAGATCAAAAATGCTGGTGGGGGCCACCTTCAGCCTTGCAGCGGCTACAATATCGTTGATCGGTGTCGGAAAAACACCCCAGGCACTAGCGCGGTCGAGTAAGCGACGGGCCCGCTCCTCGACCGCCCGACGCTCGTCGGGATCGAGACTGCTATCATCAGGTTTTGTCACCGTGGGCGTTCCTGTTTCGCATAAATTGGAGATACTGCATCAGTTCAGCTTCTTCGGACGATGTTAGATTATGCTCGGCGAACGTCGCCAATCGTCCGTGTCGTTCTGTGGCATCGCGCGTCTTGGAGACGGTCGCGATGTAGCCGGCGAGCTGCATGAGCAACTCGTAGCTGATCGCATACACTTCCGAGAGCGAATGAAGCACGTTGGGTGACGGCTTTAGGATTTTCTCGTTTTCGATCTGACTCAAATAGGCGTTGGACACCTCTTTGTTGGTCCTGGATTCGACGTCGCGCAGGGTCAATTTTCGGTCGGCACGAATCGACGCGAGATACTGACCAAGGGTTGTTTTGACAGCCGCGGTTTTCTCTTGTTTTGCGCTGGACATCGCACATCCTCACAAGTCATTGAATCTGCTTATGATTAATCCAGCTTGCTCAGTCTGTCAAGCCTGCTCATGATATGCTTGATATTCTTAGCATGCTCAGTTATAGTCCAGTTTAGCGCCGAGGACACCCCTTGGTCGGCAATCAAAAGGACTATCAAGATGTCGAATACGGAAATGCAAGGCGACGATCCCGGCGAGGTCGAGATCGTCAACGAGGTGATCGACCTCGAGGAATACGCCAAGGCTGGCAAACAGCCGCCGATGGCGAAGGGCTACAAGTTCCGCGTCAATGGTGAGGCTTTCGTCGTGGAGCAGCCCGAGGTGACGGGGCGCGAGGTCCTGACCATCGCTGGCCTCTTGCCGGCAGAGGACTACACCCTCCGCCTCAAGATGACCGGCGGCAAGCCGGAGAAGATCGGCCTCGACGAGAAGGTCGATTTGCGGCGCAAGGGCGTGGAGAAGTTCAAAGCGCTGCCCCGCGACCAGACGGAGGGCTGAATGAACCTCCGTCGTCAATTCGACCTGCCCGAGGAAGATACCAAGTTCCTCGACGACTACACCCTCCCCTGGGAAGCAATCGTGGACGGATCCATGTGGGTCCTGCTCCACGAGTTCCAGACGCCGCCGGGCTACAACCACGCCAAGGTCACGGCGGCGATCCGGATCGAGACCGGTTACCCGACGGCGGCGCTCGACATGGTCTATTTCTTTCCGGCGCTCAGCCGGAAGGACGGCCAGCCGATCAAGGCGGCCGAAGCGACCCAGCAGGTTGACGGTAAAACCTACCAGCGCTGGTCGCGTCACCGTACGGCCGTCAACCCGTGGAAAGTCGGGCAAGACAACATCGGCAGCCATGTGTTCCTGATCGAAGACTGGCTGGAGCGGGAGTTTGAAAAATGCCCGTCCCGGTAACACTGGCCCTGTCCCATGATCAGCACGAGCATTTGCGCAGCTTCCTGTTTCCCGGCGACGGCACGGAAGCTGTGGCGATCCTGCTCTGTGGGCGGCGCGATGGTGATCGCCGGCATCGCCTTGTGGTGCAGGAAATTTATGGCGTTCCCTACGATCAGTGTGAGCGCAGTCCCGTCAAGGTCACGTGGCAAACCGACGCTATTGTTCCGGCCTTGGAGCGCGCGACCGCGAAACGCCTGTCGGTGATCAAGGTACATAGTCATCCGACCGGCTACGCCGAGTTCTCGCACGTTGACGACAAGAGCGACACCGCGTTGTTGCCGATGGTACGCGGCTGGGTCGAAGCAGACGTGCCCCATGGCAGCGCCGTCATGCTCCCCTATGGCGAGATGTTCGGCCGCATCATGAAGGCCGACAACACGTTTGAGCCGCTGGCCTCGATCAGTGTGGCCGGCGATGATCTTCATTTCTGGTATCCGAACGCGGGACGATCGGACGTTCCGGGTTTTGCGGCGTCGCACGCCCAAGCTTTTGACGACGGCACGATCGAGCGCCTGCAGCGTCTGTCCATTGCCGTCATCGGCGCATCGGGAACGGGAAGCCCGGTCATCGAACAGTTGATGCGCCTTGGCGTCGGTGAGCTCGTTATCGTTGACGATGACAAGGTCGAGGATCGCAACATCAACCGGATCATCAATTCGACGATGGCCGACGCGAAGGCCGAGCGCCTGAAGGTCGATGTCATTGGCGATGCGATCGAACGGACCGAACTCGGCACAAAAGTCATTCGCCTTCCCAAGAACCTCTGGAACGCCGATGTCGTCCACGCCGTTGCGCAATGCGACGTCGTCTTCGGCTGCATGGACACGGTCGACGGGCGTTATTTGCTCAACGCGCTGTCGACCTACTACACTATCCCCTACTTTGACATTGGCGTCCGGCTGGACGCTGTGCGTACCGGAGCCCAGCGCGGCAAGATCCGCGAGGTTTGCGGCACCATCAACTATCTCAAGCCAGGCCGCTCCAGCCTGATGAGCAGGGGGCTGTTCACGATGAAGGATGTGGCCGCTGCAGGTTTGCGCCGCAATGATCCGGAAGCTTTCAAGCGCCAGCTTCAGGATGGCTATATCCGCGGCGTCGTGGGCCACCGGCCAGCTGTCATAAGCGTGAACATGCTAGCAGCCTCACTTGCCGTAAACGAGTTTCTTGCACGGCTCCATCCTTACCGGGAGGAGCCCAATGACGTATTCGCCAGCGTGATTTTCTCTCTGGCAAGCATGGAAATCATCACCGATCCTGACGAAGGCATCTGCGAGATCCTCGGCGCTAAGGTCGGCATGGGCGACACCAAGCCTCTTCTGGGTCTGATGGAGCTCGCAGAAAGGCGCTGCTCGTGAATGGTCTCGTTGCCTTCCTCGTCGCTGTCGGCGCGTGGTTCGTCAGCCTCGGCAGGAGCATCGCGAAGGCTTGGTCCGATTGGCGTAATCCGCCTTACCGGACCCAAGTTGTCGCCGAAAATCTGCCGACACACCTGGCCAATCGGGTTCTCTACGTCGTCGAAGACGACGGTTATCAGGAACAGGCTGCTATGCTTTGTCCCTGCGGATGTGGACGAACATTGCACATGAACCTTCTGCCGGATGAAAGGCCATGTTGGGTGCTTACGCGCCATGACGATGGCACCAGCACGCTGCACCCGTCGGTGTGGCGGCAGAAAGACTGCCGATCGCATTTTTGGTTTCGTCGAGGCCGGGTCATCTGGACCTAGGCTCGTAGCTGCAGGCGCCCTGTGAACACGCCGTAGAGTTTTTGCCAGCACCGCGATAGCCTAGGCATATGTCGGACAGTGTCCTTCCGCTTATTGAACGTTTCACGCTCTTCTTCGGCTTCCTTGGCACGTCAGATGCGACGAGTTGGGAAGCAGAGCGGCTTTACCCGTTCCTAGATCTCCTGATTGCGTTAGTGGGCAGCTGCCGTCGTTAAAAGATCCGGATGGCAGCGCGCAAGCAGATGGCAGTTACAACCAATTAAAGCCCCTGCGGCACTAAGCGATGAGACCACAGAAATGCCCGCCGGCGTGAACCGGCGCGCACGTTGGGATATTGTTAACTGCGTTAATCCACAAAAGGGTGCTGCGAGTAAAGCCCCTCCTATTTGGCGTCGAACGCTTTCCACTCCCAAAGGTCGGCTGGTGTGCAATAGCCTACACCTCCAGAAGGGCCGTGCGGACCTGGTGCCGATCGGCCAGGGTTTTCACCGTGCAGCCCACCATCGCCCCCTCCTCCTCCTGCACCGCCGCAGCCCGGGCTTCCGTACACCGCAATCACACCAGTATTGCCGCTTGCTCCGGGGGGACGTGTTGACGTCGGGGGATTGCATGTATTTGAGCAATTGGAAATCAAGCGGTTCGCAGGTTTAGAACTCGCCTTGATCGTTATTTGGCTTGTCGAGCCACCGATTCCCCCTTGACCGCCAGAGCCCCCCGTTCCCCCGTGACCTCCATCGCATTTTGGAAAGCTCTTCTTCGGTCCTCCGCCTTGCCGACCTTCGCCTCCGGTACCGCCTTCGCCACCGGCGCCACCATCAGTCTTGATCCAAAGAGACCCCTTGTTTTGGATACGCTGGATACTCCGCAGTGTCAGCAAAACTCCAGATAAGCCGGGCGCTCCTTGTCCACCCGTTGCACCTGGAATGGGTACATTTTTGCAATATCCTGGCTGCCCTTCTGGGGGAGCGCCCGGACCGGCTTTGCCTGGTGTGCCGCTTCGACTCAGATCAAATGTTACATCTTCCTCGAACACGATCTCCTTGACGTCCCAATAGATAGCCGAAACGTCAGCCGCGACTTTCAGCGTTAGCCCACGCGGTAGATACAATTTATCAATGGTGAGTTTGGCGTCGCCCTTCTCTATCGTGTATTCTGTTTGACCCGGCATTAGAGGCGGATAGCTAGCGAACGCTGTTACCTTCTTGGTTTCCGCCTTACGAGTTTTTGCCGCGAGTTGCGCGCTAGGAATTGAAACGAAGATGAGAGCGGCGACGGCAATCCGAAAATATTGCATTTAACACCCCCAGTTAAATGATAGTACGGTGCAGAAATATCAATAAATACGCAAGGACCACTTTCGTATTCTGCGGACATTTAATGGCCGCCGCAACTTCGGGATGTGTAGTGGGTGCTTTGGTGCGGAACAGCGTCACAGGTTAGTTAGGGCGTTGGTTCTCAGCAAACCGCTTTCAGCGAGTAGGCCAGAGATCGACCTTGTGCAATCTTCGAGTCCTGCGCGGATGCGAAACGGCGTCCCCTAGACCTTTCCCCAATAACAACGTCCTCGATTCTGTGTCGTTTAGCCGGCTCCGCCCCTTTCTCTAGCAACCGTGTTGGTCGCACCTTGCAGATCGCGCCTGGAGATGGAGCGGCAACTAAGGCGAGAGCCCTCGGTCAACCGCGAATGCGAAACGCAGGTCCACTTAGAGGCGGAGTTCAGGTACTCGCGCCGCCGCAATTCTCTCTTGTGCCCCATCGAACATCGGACCGAACGCGAGCTGATAAGCTTTCTCTCATTTCCTTATCAGTAGCCGGAAGCCTTTCATTTCCTCTTTGGCTGATCTCTTCGCGAAAGCTCGTTGCAGCGAACGAACTGATAAGCATTTATTCTGTTGCGGCGATCAGCCGAATAGCTAGAATCTGGCATTCGGTTTGATCGAGATGGCAGGCAAACAAGCCAAGATACTTTCTGATCAAGCGGCACGAGATTTACTCTCATTCGCCGACATGACCCGACACCCGGATAGAAATCGCGCCATCATCTTGCTGTCGTTGAAGGCAGGCTTACGCGCCGCTGAGATTGCCAAACTGACATGGGACATGGTCGAAAGCGCCGAAGGCGAGATCGGCTCGACAATTGAAGTACGGGACAGCGTCGCGAAGAAACGCCACGGTCGACGAATCCCGATTCAAAAGGATCTCCGACAAGCATTGCTCGTCCTACGAAGGCTATCTCCAGGACACGGGCCAATCGTGCGATCTGAGCGAGGCGGACCGATGACGCCACTCAGCATCGTGGTCTGGTTCAATCGCGCATTTCAGGCGATTGGTCTCAGTGGCTGCTCTTCACATTCGGGCCGACGAACGTTTATTACGCGAGCCGCGCGGCTCGTTCACAAGGCAGGCGGCTCCCTAAGAGACGTGCAGCTTCTGGCTGGCCATAGCTCGATCCAAACAACCCAGCGATACATCGATGGTGACAGCGATGCTCAGAGGAGGCTCGTATCTTTGATCTAACAAAGTCTCGATCATTTGCAGCGACGAGGAACTCTCGGGCCAATGGCGCAGCGGCGGTCAGGTACGCAACCGGCCTGATCGAGGCCATATGCCGCAATAGCAGCGGCCAACTATCGTCTGCTCCTCAACTCAGCATCAGCTCGCCAGATCCCGACCTTCATGAACTCGTGCGAGCTCGACAAACGCCACTCCTATTCAACTGGATGGTCGAAACATTCTCCTTCCAGGGAATTTCAGACAAAGTCGCGAAGTCGTACCTTCAGGCTAACGGCGGAATAACCTGGCAAGAGATCAGTCAGACGGCATGTGACCCAGCGTGCCATCTCCTCGACACTTACTGGACCTATGAGAACTGCCGCTACGACAAGACCCGGCGTACTTGCAGCCATCTCAAACTTATCGACCGATGTCCGGTTCCTAAGGCTCCGCTGAGGAACGGTCATCTCAACCAAACCGCCTTTAGCTTCTTTCTGTTTGTCAGAGACGTCGCCGATTCCGATCTGTTTGCCTGGATCGACCACCAACTCTCGACCGCCACCGAGGTTGGCTATGTGTCCGCTCAAGAGGCTTTGGTTGGTCCGACCCGTCACGTTTTTGGAGTTTCAGACAAAGTTCTGACGATGACACTCTCGTCGGTTCTCATGGCAGATCGTGAGAGCCGTCCTGATTGGTTTGCAGTCGGCAGCACCATGATCGTTGTAGATAGCCTGGTGCACAACCTCCTTGTCCGCACCGGAATTTTGAAACGGCTCGGCGCCGACCACCCTTACGGTCCACGTTGTTACGCAACCGGCGGCTGCGCGGCAGTCTTGCGGTTTATCTCGGCAAAGATTGACGCGCGGCAGTTTGACCGCAATTTTCCGGCCGATTTTCCGCGCTTTATTCAACACGCTCTTTGGCGTTACTGTGCTGCAGACGCTCTAGACATCTGCAACGGCAATAATATTGACGATCTTAAGTCATGCGAAGTACAGTTTTGTAATATATACAGTATTTGCGACAAAAGCGCGCTGAAATAGCAGTATATTATCGGCTTCATCAAACAACAATTAGACTCATAAAATATTGATTTTATTGCATTTTTGGCTTTCTGATTGTACTGTACTATTGACGAGATCAACTTAACTTCTCGTCTGAACAGGCGAAAGGAGTAGTCCAGATGGCAAGAACAAGATGGCCGGGGTTCGCCCGGATAAGCAGCAAAGATACCGTTTCAGAAAAGGGGCCCAAATCGGGCCCCTTCTGCTTTTGAGGGAGCGCGCAATGACTAAGCCTAAACCTTCGAAGCAAGACACTCCCGCGGCGGCAATCGTTGTCTTCGGACTCGACAAGAGCGGCAAGCCCAAAGCCGGACGGTTTCCCAAGCAACATGCAGAAACGGCAAGAAAGGCCGCACGCTCCCTCAAGCTCGCCGTTTGCGACGTCGATCGACCAAGCCTGGCCGAGATCGTTGCGAAGATTCCGACCGGGCGTGTTCACAGTACAGGAAGGACGTTCCTGCCCTATATCAAGCAAGGCTTGTACGACGAACTATCGGCCGCCGCTCAGCCTGGGAAATTGAAAGTCGCGGCCGCCAAAACGGCCCATCCGTCAAAAGCAATGGACGCCAAAAAGGGGCGTTCCAAGCTCTTCATCATCCTCGGCTTCGATGAAAGCCTCAAGCCGCGAGGCGCTCGATACCAGGACCCCGATGAAGAGCGCCTCACCAAACTATCTGCCGAGGCGAAGCTCAATCTGTACGAACTGCGATCATCCGGATCGGTCGGTCTGGCAGGTTCTCTTCCAATCGGGAAACTTCCCTCGACCGGTCCCCTCTCCGTCCCTGAGATCCGGCAATCGCTTTATAGCGAAGTCATCGTGGATCTTGCCGACGAACCCGATGCCGTGCCACGGGGCAAGACTCAAGGTTCGCTACCGCCTCAGAAGGGATCTCCCGAAAACTGGGAGGCGATTGAGACCGGGCACCTCGTAATCGCCCAGGAGTCACCCGAATACGGCTGGGCTGAGGCGATTGTCATCAGTCGCAAGGAGGGCATGCTAGCTCTCCGCTACCGCGACTATCCGAAGTTGCCGCAATTTTATCGCCCCTATCGCGCGGTCGCTCTCTTGAGCCGCGACGCGCGGTGACGTTCTCATAAACTTGGAATGGCGTGAGGTCACGCCATTCTATCCTCTCGCCCCACCCGTCCTTCATCCATCACCAATTAGGAGCAACCATGTCCTTGGACACGGATCGGATACGTGTGCTTAACGACGAGCTACGCCAACACCTATTGGGCGGCAACGCCGTCATGACCCCTGGGATCGCTGCGCTTGGCTCTGAAGCGGTCACCCGCTTGGTTCGCACCATCGCGGTATTCGACGACTTCTGTAACGCCAACGATCCTCACGAAGAGCACGATTTCGGCATGTTCGACTTTGAAGGAGCAAAGGTCATTTTCAAGATCGACTACTACGATTCCTCTATGTCTAGGCACTCACCAAATCCTGCTGACCCCGCAGTGACAACTCGGGTGATCACCTTGATGCTTGCCGAAGAGTATTAGTCACTCGGCAAGCCACCGTTCGCCTCGGCCCGAACTGGCGCTCGCGAAGCGGGAACACGTCCGTCATTCAGTCAACCGCTTTCGCTTAGCGTTTCCGCCTCAAGGGATGCCTCAGCGGAGTTGCCCGCGAATGGTAAGGCTAGCGGATTGTGAAAGACCGCAGCTCGCCGCTTGGCGGAGGCGAGCTGCGCGGCAAAACAGATCCAGGCGCTCACCGGTCTCAAATCGCTAGAAGAAGCCGGGCGGCATACCCAAAGGGCTAATCAGATCTCTCCCGTGGCAGCCCGTCGCTAAGCAACAGAACACTGGCGGAGTAAAATTTGGCAGACCTGCCAACCGACTTGCCAAATCGCGCCGCAAGTGAAACGAAATCAGAGGGAATTTTTCCGAGTAGCGCTTTTTAGGGAAAGTGAGAAATGTGGGAGAAACGGTAGCCAGTTTTTGAGGTCGAAGCCAGCTCATTGCAACACAGGGACGATTTCGGCCAATGGCAAACCTAAAAACCAAACAATGCGGCGCACCCTTCTCCAGCCTAGTACTAAGATGCTATGGTAATCGGAATAATCGGAATCCAGTTGTTTGCAGTGGGCCCGAGCAGCTGCACGATACAGAATGATTATACTAATAAAGAGATAAACTGACGATGGGGAGGAACGGCACGAAACAGCGGTCTAACGCGAAAGGACCGCTCAAGTTCGTCGGGCTTGCCCCCGCTGAACGGCTAACAAGAAAGCCGGGCGAGCAGAAGCTGCCCGAGGAACTCGCCGCGCAATTAAACCGTGTTACCGAGTCCTTTGCTAATGCGGGGCATTTGGACATAGCCAGCCAAGCCCGACGATGGGAAACCAAAATGCGGGCTCTCTCTGCTTGGCAGACCCGCACTGCAGGCGTTCGGGACTCGATATGCCCGAGCGCACCAGAAGCATCAAGCGCGCCTGACTTGACGTTTGATGAAATTGTGAATCGATACTTCCGGCTCGAACTCTCGAGTACAGAAGAACGCGACCCAATGGCGCTCCTTGCTCGCATCCTAAATGGTGCAATCGATACTGCTACGTTCGCTAAACGCAATTTTAAATACCCGCCCCCCAAGACTTTCGAGGCAGAGCTTTGGTTTTTATGGGCGAGCATCATTTTTGGACTCTTACGGGAGGCCAAAGTTCCGCTGCGATATGACAACGCAAAACGGTTGCTCCCTCATATTGTGCCACTCCTTGAAAGACTCCAATCTCGCCTCCCGGAACGACTACAAAGGAAGCAGGGGGCATATAGCCTGAGATCCGCTGCGGTTGTCGCATTCCGCTTCTCTGCCGTCTGCAAATTACAGAGCATGCGCGAGGTCTTTGACCATTGGACCAAAGGTGACGTTTTGTTCGGCCGCGTGTTTACGCCGACGGAAGGAGACGCGGACGAGATATTTATGTTCGCTGCCAATTTCGAGCGGTACTTTTTGAAGGCCACAGGTCGCGCAAGGAAAATGAGAGGCATGGGATCCCGTCAAAATTAGCACCAACTCCATGCCTCCCTATTTCCTCACAGTGATCTAGTCTTCTTCACGATGTCGGCAGGCACTTACTGCTTCTCGTGAGGCATACATGAACCACGAACGGTACCTTACGCCTAAGCAAACGGCGGAATACATCGGCTCTTCAACGTCGACTTTGGCCAAGTGGCGCATGCGAGGAACAGGCCCCAAGTACACGCGCGCACTTGGTCGCGCGGTCAGATATCGGCAGTCCGATCTCGACGCATACATGGCTTCGCACCTGGTCCCATCTACCTTTGAACAGGTGGATAATGACTGACTCATCTTGCACCAACGGTCTGTCAATCGACGAGCTATTAGAGAAGGCCAGACGCGAGATCGACTCCGGCTACTCATCTATGAAGGCTGCCGCGGAGTACATAGCTGCTGCGCAAGAGAAGGGAGCGACCCAAAGAACGATTGCGAACGTCCTGAATAAGTCTCCGGCATGGGTTAACCGGCTGATGAAGTGGCGCAAAGGAGGTTATCAGGACGAGACCCCCTTCGGTCCCCAATCAAAGGAGGCTCGACGGCGCAAAGTTGGTGTTGAGGCGACTGAACAGTCTGAAGAAGAACCTTGGGGGTCGACGGTAGACAAACTTCTTCGGACGAACCCTATTTGGACCCCAGGTCCTGCAGCGAGATCAGAGCAAGCCTCGCCCGCGCCTTCGGCCCTTCACGTCTCCTCTCGCGGCAAGGCACAAGAGGAAGACCATGACACAACGGTTACCGGCGGACGACCAGGCATATCGGGACCAAGACGACGGCTACTGCTAGAGGCGCTCGACGGCCTCGCTGCATCTGATCCGACTGAACGCGCGCAGGCAGCCAGTTGGGTGGAACAGTGCCGATCTGCCCTCGGCCTTTCGTGGAACGAATTGGTAGTTCCGGCAGATGGGCCGCAGCGCCAGATTAGGCCACTTGATTTATCAGCAGGCCAAGTTGAGCTGGCTGCGCATGGCTGAGCAACGATCCAAGCGCCGCTGCTCGCTAGCCGAGTTGAGAATCAGGCATGCTGCTGCTGAGCAGCAAGACATATTGACGGTGCTGAAACGGACCGGCTTCAATCGCGAACGCCTAGACGCGATAGCCAATTGTGATGCCAAAATGTGCGGTAACACCGATCATTGCAGGGTGGCCTGCCCTTTTGGCCGAGAACGCCGGAAGCTGGCTCACAGCCGTTCCATTGCTAAGCTGCTGACCACTCAAACTGACCTCTTCGACGTTCAGGTCAGCCGGAAAAGCTGGAGTTGCGGCCTCAACGATCTCGACGCTGTCACGATTGGGGCCGTAATCAACCTTAACCGACGAGCATTAGACAAGATCCAGGAGTCCGTCTTGGCTGCCGGAGCCGTGAAGGTATTTGCCTCTCCGGGAATGAAAGAAGAGCCCGGAGTATGGAGGTGGGAAATTCACGAGATCGTCCGTTGTAGCTCGCGAGACCTCATAGAAGAGGCGTTCTCATCGGGCCACCTCGACCCCGGACTGGAATCCTCAATGAGGATCACGGAAGTACGTACTCTGACCGAAGCAATCAATGGTGTTCTCTCCCACGATCTGGTGGAATGGAAGCACCCCAGTGACCCCGCTGATCCCGTGCGAGCGTCTAAAAAGTGGCGCAGAGAGTATTACAGATGGGCGCTGCGGTTGAATACAAACGACCTGCTGATCCGCTATGGATGCGACCGCTATTTTAACCGTCTGAATAAGCCGCCACGGCCTGGACCGCAGCCAAAGAAGCCTCGTCGGTATCCTTGGCAATTGGCCCCATACATGTACGACACTCATGAATATGGCTGCCCATGCAGAATTTGCATCAACCGAAAGAAATAAGACGTCGGCTGACAAGCCCTAAAAATACTATACGCACTTCCGAATTGCGTTGATTTTTGGCGGCTCGGGCTTCGCGGCACCGCATAGCTCGATGCATTTGGACGGCGGTCTGCGTGCACATCTCAAACGTCTACGTGCACATGTCATAACGCATCTCTCAACGGATCGAGGCTACGCAGGAATTCGTTCAATCCCTGGCTGGCAACTCATCAATGCTGCGTGGCAGAACTAGAACTGCGTCTTGATCTACCCTATTCCATCTGATTGTCTTGCAGGCATAGTCAGAAATACCAGATGCTTCATGGATCGGCTTCGCATGGATACGGCTGATCCCATGTCGAGCATACACCTCTTGCTTTTCTTCGATGTGCTCAATGGGGCATCCATGGAAACGCGAATACCGAGGAATCATCATTGCGCCGTTGTAGTGAAGGCCCCCAGCATTGATTGAGACATCCCGCAATGAAGTCTTTTCTCGCTTCCAAACCGGCTTATCCGGAAAGAGAAGCATTCGAGGTATACGTAGACGAGAACTTTCGGCTCTGGGGTCCCTGTCGAAGCGAGTGCTGAATCGCCCATAAAACTTTTCTATTGCTCTCCGCATCTGAACCAACACCGCGTCCTCAGGACCAGAGAGCGGTTCAAACATGATGTTGACGTAGTAAGGATTCCACCAGCCCGAGCCTGCCTGCTTTTCAATCCATTCTTGGCAGCCCGGGATCCATGCCGAGTTGGCGACTGCGTATCCGCCTCTATCACTATACATCAATTACATCTCCTATATGGCTACACTCAGTACTCTCTCTATGTGATCTAGGAGGCTAGATAGTATCGTGTTGCTATTAGCGGACATACAGTCACCATCTGGACAGATCTCCTCATATCGGATCCTAGGATCAGATTGGCTCGCCCAGATGGAGCAGGCACTTCACCCTCGGCTGCACGTAGCTCTCCTGATGGTTCCGCGATCTGCTCACGAAATTAGTGTTCTGGGTCGCTCCGGAATGCAGCATTTTGACACCATAATGCAGGGTTTATCTTTCGTTTTGCTGATCCTGCAATCAGGCAACGGCAAAGCCGAATCTTTAGCAGCTTTTTCAACTTTTTTCCTGCCAGGGCACATCTGAGTGCGCCTCCGTAGGATACGAAGGTTGGCTCGACTGGTGCGGAGCGTGGTGGCATCCGAGCCAGATAGTTATCCGTGATCTCGCGTTGATAATTCGGGAAGCTAACTATGGAAACTTTCGAACACGTATGCAAATTGGGCGTCTCGCGCGCCTCATGTACAAGTCGCCAGTCGAGCCCTTCCAGTAGCGCGGACAATTGCGCCGCCGACAGACGCATCACGCCGTCCTTGATCTTTGGCCAGCGGAAGATCCCATCCTCGAGCCGCTTGGCGAACAGGCACAGATCCGTTCCGTCCCAGAACACCAGCTTGATCCGATCCGCCCGCTTAGCCCGGAACACATAGACAGCTCCCGAGAATGGGTCAGCCCGCATGCTCTCGCGCACCAGGGTTGCAAGCCCTTCCATCCCCTTGCGGAAGTCTAACGGTTTGGTCGCCACCATCACCCGGACCGCACCCGACGGGCCGATCACCGACTCGCCCTCAGGGCCTGGACTATCGACGCAATCATCGTCGCGTCCGCACCTCGACCGGCCCGTATCGTGATGCCGTCGACCTCGACCTCGATGATCACGGCATCGCAACGGCGAGTCCGAGCATCCGGCTTGGACTTGCCGCGTACCGCTTTGCGCTCCCGGTTAGCCTACCTATTCAGTGGAGGAATGGTCACTACAGGCGACATGAAGGTGATCGAGGACAGGACCATCCAAGTACCGAGTTACTTTGCTGCGATGCAGGTTATGCCTGTGATGACGATCAAAATCACCGATAAAGAGAATTGCACAGTGCGCGCAAGCCAGGCCGATGGCCGAGGTTCGGGCGAGATCGAGTTGTATTTCAATAAGGTTGATCCGGAGCAGACCCAGGAAAGGCCCGCTGGGTTGTTGCCCATGCGCCTTGTCGATCTGAAAGGTGACGATCTCATAATGTGCTACGTGATCGTTGGCCTGAGAACGAACTGTCAACGCACCTGGGACACGAACGTAAACGAGGGAGATTTGACGAGGCACTACGCTGCATTGAGGCATCTTTACGCAGACTACTGCCGACCGGCCAAGCGGTGGTGTCACCGCCCCGCCAGCTTCGCACCGGTTTTTTTTCGAACAAATCTTGCAAAAAGCCGTGGCCTCGAAACCTTCAAATAGCGCAATTCTTCGCCTCGCCCGTCGCCTAAAACATCGCTAGTGAAACTAATTTCAAGCATCGCCAGATTTGGAGGTGCTTATGAAATTATCAAACGGGTCACTGGGGTCTTCGACGAAGAAGATTGTCGCCCGGATTAAGAGGGTACAAAGGGCTGCTGAGAAGGCGGCACGAAGAAAACAGCGGTTCGCTGATTACAGATATCTCCGATCCGTTCTACGTGCCTACAGTTACTTTGATGACCACGATCTCTTGTCGCATCTGATGGAAATCGCTCCGAGCGTCCTGATGACGCCTGTGCGAGCGGATTGGCATCCATTGCGAGTGATCATCGAGGCAAGCTGCAAGCAACCCGATTTGCGCATGCGGAGCCGATGGACCCGAGCTTTGGAGTATGCGGTTGCCGAGAAAATCGACCCGGACCACCTAGTGCGGTTTATCCGCGCCCACAATGGAATAGCAGGCTGCGCTGATCTCGCGAGCAAGATCAAAGTGAGACACACAGGCAAGGGCAGAGGATGATGAAGCCGACTAGGTTTCTGCGCCTTATCCGGTGAAAATGGTGGATCTGTTCTGCCATCAGGCCGCCGAATCCAAGGGGGAACGCATATAACGAGGAAAAGGCAGACTGCCGTACGTGAGGACTATCGGGATTGGTCAGGGTGGGACATACGAAAACGCCGGGTGAACTCGCGCTTTGCCGCTGTTGTTCGCTCACACGAATTTGTGACCCGCACCGTCAGGAAACGTCGAGCAATTCGAAGCACGGCAGTCCCTCAACTGACATCGTCAGCCGGATTCAAGCCGCTCGACAAACGCTTGCCTTCTAGGACTTCGCCGAAGATTGTTGCACTCCACAAATCAGGAGCGAGCAATGAAAGAAATGGCCTGCACTACTGAGGAGTTCACCAGGATTCTGGCTCACGGCGATATACCGAGGCGGCTTGCCAGTGGGAGTTACTTGGAAGCTCTAGACTTTCGTATGGACGAACTCACGGCGGAATACGTCCGCAGGACAATGCACGAATTTTTCGGCGGCATGAAGATTCCGGAGAAGCGGCGTCTGCACGTCGTCAGGTCAATACTTTATTGCGCCGAGCTACAGGGCCTAGTTTTTGAGGACAACGGCCTGTTGGGTCTCACCTTCGTCAGCACAAAACGTCTCTCCGAGTTCTGGGATAACATGTACGGCCAGGACGGCGATTTGAAGCAGATAGTCTCGGCCGTTAGCTCGCAGTCTCAGGGGCCCGGAGTTTAGTAAGTAAAGCAAAAGTGGCAGGCGCCCGAAGCGCAGTGGCCCGAGGTCCAGGAATCGGACGTTTCCGATGTCTCCACTCGTTTCGCTGCGGCTCGCCTTGGTGGAAAGCCTTCCGCACCGTTGGCGGAGGCGGAGTTCGGCGCAAGGAAGACTTAATCTCAGAAGCTGATGTTTCTTCACATTTGAAGGTTGGCTTCAGGAAAAGCCGATGAACAAAGATACAGCCATTGTACCCCGATTGCTTTCGCGCGAACAAGCTGCCGCTTATTGCGGTCTATCGGTACACACTTTTAGCGCTTGGACGCGGGCTGGGCGGATTCCGCTTCCTCTGTCCGGAACTGCCCGTTGGGATTTAAGGGCGATTGATCGCGCGCTAGACTTACTGAGCGGGCTGTCACTCATTGCTGAAGATTCCGCTTTAGATGATTGGAGAACTCATCGTGCGCGTCGTTCTGAAAGGAATTCATAGGGTCAAGAGACGCCTCGCGAACGGCGAGACGAAGGTGCACCTCTATGCCTGGCGCGGTGGACCCGCGATGCGCGCCAAGCCGGGGACGCCCGAATTCGTTCGAGAGTATCACGACGCGCAGGCAAGCCTTCGGCAACCACGCGCAGGCACGTTCATGACGATCATCGCGCAATACAAGGCCGCACCAGATTTCACTGGTCTGGCGGCTTCGACCCGACGCGCATACCTCGCCTATATCAAGCTGATCGAAGACGAGTTCGGCGACCTTCCGGTGGCAGCTCTGGCCGATCGTCGCGTGCGTGGCGAGTTCAAAACCTGGCGCGACACGTTCGCCGAGACGCCTCGCAAGGCGGACTATGCTTGGACCACGTTGGCGCGGATCATGTCGTTCGCGAAGGACCGTGGCATCATCGCGACCAATCCATGCGAACGCGGCGGCCGTCTCTACGTAGCGGACCGTAAAGATAAGATCTGGACTGAAGAAGACATTGCCGCGGTTCTCGCCGTCGCATCCAGCGAGATCCAGCTTGCGCTCGTCTTGGCATTGTGGAGCGGGCAACGGCAAGGGGACCTTCTGCGCCTACCCTGGTCGGCCTACGAGACCCCCTACATTCGCCTTCGGCAATCGAAAGGTGGTCGCAGGGTTGCAATGCCCGCTGGCGCGCCCCTGAGGGCCCTGCTTGATGCGACGACCCGCCGGGGGCCGCTTATCCTGACGAATACACTCGGCCGCCCCTGGACCTCTGATGGCTTTCGGACGTCTTGGGGAAAGGCTTGCGAGCGCGCCGGCGTCGACGGCCTGACCTTTCATGACTTACGAGGCACAGCAGTGGTTCGTCTTGCGATCGCAGGCGCCAGCGTGCCGCAGATCGCAGCCGTCACAGGTCACTCGTTGAAGGACGTCGAGGCTATTCTCGATGCGCACTATCTCGGCCGCGACATTCAGCTCGCAGAAGCTGCGGTGTTGAAGCTCGAAGCGAGAACAAAACTGTAAACGGTGGTGTAAACGGCGGTAGTTTTGCCGTTTGCTCAAACCGCTAAGTGTTTGATTTATTTGGTGGGCGCACCAGGGCTCGAACCTGGGACCCGCTGATTAAGAGTCAGCTGCTCTACCAACTGAGCTATGCGCCCGAAAGGCGGTCAAAGCCTTGCGAGGTCGGTCGTTTAGCAAAGCGATCCGG